>Ga0209061_1000359_pt1 | contig 126965 bp, 137 predicted proteins | sample Coa_R1_10_FD_187157 | JGI IMG/M metagenome (GOLD analysis project Ga0209061, IMG submission 187157) | Surface soil microbial communities from Centralia Pennsylvania, which are recovering from an underground coalmine fire - Coalmine... | ecosystem: Environmental > Terrestrial > Soil >... | reverse complement strand
CAGTCAGCTCGGCTCGCGACCGGTCACGCAAGGGCACCGGCTACCGTCAGTCCTCACGGACATGGGTCGCTGCTGGATCGCGGGCGCGCGACGAGGCACGGGGAAGTCCGGCCAGGTTTTCTTCCGCGTACCCTGTGTGTTCTTGCGCGAGCCATTCATTTCTGCGCGCGCGCTCGATTATCTTGGCCTGCCCGGCCTTTTGTACCAAGTGAAGAGTTAGTGTAGCGCAGCTATTTCTGAGTTCAGATAGCCGCCGTCGAGGGTGTGGAGAAGTGGGAAGCGCGTAGCGGTTTCCACTTCTTTACACCCCAGTTCGTCTGTCAGCCAAGCCTGCGGCGCCGGTGGTCTGTAGCCCAGCGAGGAGTGCGGCCTGACGGTGTTGTAGTGGACGCGCCAGCGCTCGGCCAGCACGCGCAGTTCTTTTATTGAGTAGAAGATCTCTCCATTCAAGAACTCATCCCGGAGCTTGGAGTTGAAGCTCTCACAGTAGCCGTTCTCCCACGGCGAGCCCGGTTCGATGTAGAGCGTCTTGGCTCCTGTTTTAGCCAGCCATTTCCGTAAGTCTTTCGCGACGAACTCCGGTCCGTTATCCGAGCGAAGATGTTCCGGTACGCCCTTCATCACCATGACATCGGCCAGCGCAGAGATGACCCTGGCACTGGACCAACGGCGTTCCGCACGCACCAGCAGGCTTTCGCGCGTGTGTTCGTCGATCAGGTTGAGCAGACGTACACTGCGGCCATCATGCGTCCGTGCACTCACGAAGTCGTAGCTCCATACATGGTTCGCACGCATGGGCCTGAGACGAACGCACGACCCATCGTTGAGCCACAGGCGTCCTCGTGGCTTCTGCTTCTGCGGCACCTTCAGCCCCTCGCGACGCCAGATACGTTCCACGCGGTCCTTGCCTACCCGCCAGCCGACTCGCTTGAGCAACGCCGTGATCCGGCGATACCCGTAACGGCCGTACTGGCTGGCAAGCTGAACGATCGCCTGCGTGAGTGCATCTTCGTCTTCGCGCCGCATCGCACGATAGCGCTGTGTGCCGCGCGGCTGGTTGGCCAACCGGCACGCTCTGCGCTCCGTCATCCCATGCTTCTCCTGTGCATGGTCTGCGGCGATACGCCGTCGCTCAGGGCTTAGAAGTTTCCCGAGGCGAAGTCCTTCAACACAAGGTTATCCAGGCTCAGGTTCGCAACCAGGCGCTTCAGCTTCGCGTTCTCCTGCTCCAGCTCCTTCAGCCGCTTGGCCTGGTCCACCTGCAGACCGCCGTATTCCTTGCGCCATCGAAAGTATGTCTGCTCCACAATCCCGGCTTCTTTCGACGCCTGTGCTGTCGTCTTCCCGTTTGCTACAGCCACTTCGATCTGCCGCAGCAGATTTACCACCTGCTCAGGCTGGTACTTCGTGCCTCGCCCCATACGCTCTCCTTGTCCAGTTCTCTCTTATCCACTGGCACATTTCAAGCCGGGCACTCCAAGTGCGTCCGCAAGTACCTGCACCCGGGTGAGCCTGACCTCCGCCCGTGGTCACGCACGCTCCAGCCGGAGCGTGACCGATTGATGCTGATCACTTCCTCGGATACCCCGGAACAACTCCGCAACGGCATGGGCAAAGCTCTGGAGCGGGTCGCGGCATTAGCTCCTCAGCAAACGATCGTTGACGCTGCCATCACTCAGAATGAACACACCGCGCTGCGCATCGCCGTAGAGCATGTCCAACGCGAGTGGCTTACAGAATCAGGAAAACTCCCTACTTTGGAGCAGACCAAGGCTCTCCTGTCCTTTCTCCGTATCGCTACCCTGGATGTCGAAGCAGAAATGGTTCACGAACGCGAGGCAATCGGCCACTTGCGAGCACACATCCTGTCCGACCCTACTCAGGATTACGTGGCGTGGACCACGATCGTCTCTGAATGCAAACAGACCGCCATTCTTCGGTCGGGTATCAGTCTTGGACAACTCAGGACGGCGCTCCGCAGCGCGCACATTCGACTCGAGCAGGAACATGCTTTTCGCTCTGATATCCAGAGACTGAAACAGTACACCGCTGACACACTGTCCTCTCTCCGGGAGAGCTCTGCGATTCCGCTGCAGACTGGACGCGTCAAGATTACCCGGGACGTGGTCACCACTGTTCAGGCCATCAGTCCACTTCCTTCACTGGCCGTTGTCGGATCGCCAGGAGCCGGCAAATCTGGAGTCCTGCGCGATCTTGCCGAAGCTCCTCAGCGTGATGGAAAGGATACTGTCTGCATCGCTGTCGATCGGCTTGAACTGTCCAGTCCGGCCCGACTCCGCGAGGAGCTCGGTCTGTCTTCTTCACTCATCAGCGTCCTGAAGCATTGGGATGGGGAATCGCCGGCATACCTCGTCATTGATGCCTTCGACGCAGCCCGTGGGGACACCGCATCTGGAACACTTCTGGATCTGATCCAACAGGTTCAAGCTACGCAGCGCTGGAAGGTTCTCGTTAGCGTCCGGACCTATGATCTGCGGTACAGCCCACGCTTACGGAGGCTCTCCCTCAAAGCCACTTGGCTGGTTGCTGCTTCGCCGCGCGAACGGCCCATAGCTGAGACGTACTGCGCAAGCTGATGAAGACGGGAAGTGGCCGAAGCTGAGGCAGCAGGCCATACCGAATCGTGATCCAGTCACTAAGCAATGGAGCGTTGCCGTGCGGCCCCGCCATACTGACCAAATACCCGCCCATCGACTCCGCCACAGACAGCATCCCAAAGTCGCCTGTGCTCTTGGGGATCATCACTCCTCACATAGGGTTCCATTCCTACTCAAAGCGAACCTCGGGTACATTCGCCTTTCGGAGCAGCGCGTATAAATCAGCTACCTTCCGACGATCACCCCTTTGCCCACAAAACGTGAAGATCGCCCGCTGTTTAGCGCGCGAGAGGGCAACAAAGAAGGTCGAGAGGCCATCAGGGTTTCGGGGTGTATGGCTCCACCAGTTTGCATCATCCAAGCCTAGGAAGATCATGGTGTCGTACTCAAGTCCCTTGCTCTTGTGAACCGTCATCAGCGGTGTGTGTCGTATACCTTCGAACTCGTCTAGTGCAGTCTCAAGGAAATTCGTTTTGTTAAGACATGCCGCGAAGTGAGAACGAAAGGCCTCGGTGACGATGTCGAGTTTGTCCCCGGTCGAATATTCTAGGAACGTTTCCTTCCACGCCTGAGCCTTTACGAAATCTCCGATCAAGCCCGCAACATAGTTTGCGGTGTGCTCACCAGAAACTGATTTAAGGCCTTTGCGCAGCTCCCTGACGAGACTCGTCAGCTCGGTACTCGCCTTGCTGAGCTCGACCTCATCTTCAGGATCGAGGCCCCGAAGAGCTTCGAGCATTTCTATCGCGACTGCCCAAGCATCCGGATTCCGGCGACGCACGACTAAGCGCAACAATGCGATATGCATCATCGTGTACCGCTCGCTAAGCAGGTCCTGGACTGTCATTCGTCCAACCTGCTTACTTTCGTTGCGGACATAGATGTCATTGCGAGCGAAAGCTTTCTCAAGCTCTGTCTCGAAGCGATCTGCTGTCTGACGTACGAGCAGACCATAGTCACGGGGACTGGTCTTGCGAGCAAGCATATCGTCTCGTATCCAATCAGCGACCTTTCTTGCTTCAGCAGCTACCGTAGCGAAATTCCATATCTGCGCAACAGCGCCATCTACATTGCATGTCGCTTTGGATACGGCGTCGGGGGCCGCGGGATCGATCGCCGCAGCCACAAGCTTCTGGATATGTACTAAGCCAGGGGAGGAACGGAAATTGAAAATTAGTGGAACCTCAGTAGGCGCAAAATCTTTGGCAAACCGCGTGAAAATGTCTGGGACTGCCCCTGCCCAGATCATGATCCGCTGCTTGGTGTCACCAACTGCGGTCAGCGTCACGGCCGAGCTCGCGAACGCCGAACGCAAAAAATCGTATTGCGCGTAGGTAGTGTCCTGGAACTCGTCTAGAAAGACGAACCGGTATGTAGCAAGCATCGCACGAGCGACTTCCGGATTTGTTCGAATGATGACCTCAGCCAAACGATTGAGCATCACGAAGGAAACTCGGGACATATTACCCGGCCGGCGCAGCTGCTCCTTCCACCATTGAACAACGGCGAGAGCGCGTCCGCTCCTAGGTGCTGGTTCTCCTTGGGAAAGTCGAATGCTTCCCACATCTTTGGCCTGAAATAGATCCGCTCCAAGCGCGACAATCTCTGCCCTCTGGTCATCCGACTTGAAGCTAAACCGCACACGATCAAGGAAGTCTTCGATATCGCGGCGGCCGGGTGCCCCGATCTCATACGGGCGCGAGGGACGCCAGTGTTCCGGGATAGCAGAAAAGAAGCGATCAACTAGAGACTTGGTAAACGCGTCGAACGTCAGCGAGACGAACCTTTGGGCAAGTGTAGGGTCGCAGCGCTGCTTCACTCTGATGCTGAGATTTTCTGCTGCGTCAGTCTTGAAGGAGATGGCTAGAATCCGGTGTGGAGCGACACAAAGACCCGTCTCAAGAAGGTACGCAGCACGCTGGGCCAGAAACTCGGTCTTGCCAGACCCAGGGCCAGCTACGACGAGAGTGTTTCCTGTGAACCTGAGAGCACGCCAAGCGTTTGGCTCTAGGCTGTCAACTCCATTCGGCGACCAAGACTCAGGAGAGCGGAAGCGCACTAGGAACCTGCCTTTGGCGTAGTAGAGGGCTGTAACGCTGCCGAAACGGCTGCCAGAAGAGCCCGCAGTTCTTCCGGCATATTCGCGCTGAGGGTCTCGGCCGGGATGGTGCTGAGGACGCGTACATGGGTGCTTGGTTTCCCACGACCAAGAAATAGATAGCGGTACCACCTCAGCAGCGGATCGTCCGCCGTATAAAGCTGGTATAAGCCCTTGTCCCCAAGTACAGCCTCTCGAGCATCTTTCGCCGCGGGGCCATCAGCGCCTTCCTCGAGCGCTTGATACTGCTGTGGGAAGGCAACAAGCATAGAATGATCGATGTCCAGCGGCGCTGAGAAATACACGCCATGGCCCCGTAGGAAGGTCAACCAGTTTTGTCCCTCAGAAGCGGCCAGAATACCCGGATCCTGCGCGGCGATGGCTTTCAGCTGTTCCGTTATCTGTTGCGGCGTAAGACCTTGTTTGCCGAAAAGCACGTCTGGAGCGAGACCGGTCGAAAGAAGCTGTTCATAGGTGGTCTTGATCCGTCCCCATCCTCCCCCATGCCGACCCAGATCCAGATCAAGCAAGGTTGCGAACGGGATGCAAAGGTCCTTCAACAGACGCCAGAGATGGTTTGTATGGCGTCCCCCTAAAGGAACGATCGCAACGAAAGAACGATCGATCTGGAAGCCAAGCGACTCGGCAAGCTTCGGTATTATGACCTCTTCCGAGGCGCCTTCGCCCAGAACGACGAAGCGTGCGAAGTAGAGTTCCGGGTAAGCCCGAACGGCCTGACGTAGGAACTTGGACGCTGCCTCGTCTTCTTGCGGCATGCGGATGGAGTTGACGATGGCCGTACGAGAGGCGGAGCGAAGACGTAGGTGCCGAATCTGGCTTGGATCGACCCGCGCCAGAATACTGGGTGAGTGACTGGCCACAAAGGCCTGCGCTCGTGAACTGCTCGTTACATCGGCGATTTGCTGCACTATTCGCGACAGGTAGAACGGCGCCAAGCTGTTCTCTGGCTCTTCCACTGCGATGAGCGTGAGAGCAGGGACGTTAATCTCCTCTACTTGAAACCCGGGTGTTGGGCCTGAGACAAGCGTTCCTTCAACGTCCAGCGTGGCGGCTGTCATGGCAAGATGGAAGATTGATCGTTGGCCGTCGCTCAGCTCTTCCAACGAACGGGTATTGCCGGCTTCATCTGGCCGGAAGCTGACGCCTACCCGCTTCACGAACTCCTCGAAACGACTATCGATCGGTGACAAGGAGGGCGTAGTATCCGTCCCAGCGGCATTGAGCTCTTTCCAGCGTGTATCTAGCGCGCTGGTCAATGCGGCGACGCCTGGCTCAAGTCCGAAGTCTTGCTGGAGAGTTGAACTGGCCGCCTCGAACGTGCTTCTTACTTGGGTTGACCAGGCGATCGCACGCCACAAGCGACCGCGTAAGAAGGTGGCGACTTGGGAAGACCCATCCCGTGCGGCAGGAACATAGATCATCTGTATTCGGCTGCGATCAGAATCACGTATCTTGACGCAGTCCGTTTCCTCGTAGGACCCAAATTTGCGAATAGCTTTGAGGGATGGGTCTATCGAGCCATCGACCGACCCGTCAGCGATCCATTTTGCGTCAAGACGAATACGGCACTTTGCATGACCATCGCCGTCGATCGCGAGCTGGTCAAAGAATGCCGGAATGGCGCGGTGATCCCCTTCTGCTGTCTGAAGCTCAGGGAAAGCGAGAATGACCTCGATGGACAAGTTACGTTCGAGGACCGGGCCAATCTCAGCGGCTGGCACATGGAAGTCCTGAACACAGAGGCGGCGTTGCTCTTGTGATATGCCGAACAAGCGCAGAAGAGCCGACATAATAGCAGTTTTGCCAGACCCATTGTCACCGACGAAGGCAGTGAAATCGGCGGCTAGCGGGATGATTGCCGTTTCTGGTCCGAAACAGCGGAAGTTGGTCAACCGAAGGCTCTCTATGTACATGGCGAGGTACTAACAACAGCTTAGATCCGGTCCAAAGACCTTACAACCCGCCTCGCACCGTTGGGGCACGAAGGTCTGTGAGGTGAACAGTGCTTAGTCTCGCGCGAATCAAATCGGAGCACCGTACGATCCCTTGGCTGAGTTACGGCCAGTTCCGCAGCGCAGGGCTCACAGCCCCAAACTGTCATTCACGGCCACAGCGATCTCCTGCTCGGACCCCAGGTAGCGCTCGGTTGTCTGGATGGAGGAGTGCCCCAGCAGGAACTTGATTTGTTCGAGGTCGCCGCCGGCCTTGCGGCAGAGCTTGGCGCAGGTGCGGCGGAGGTCATGGGCGCCGAAGCGCTCGATCCCGATCTGGCGAGCCGACTCGGTTACCACGGCCCAGATGGCCCAGTCGCTTAGGCTTTCCCCGACCTTGCCACCCTTGGTCAGGGACCGCAGCAGCGGCCCCTTCTCGATTTTGGCGGCGGCCGTCCAGGCCTCGATCCCATTCTTGACCCAGACCGGGACCGCGACGGTGCGGATCCGACCGCCCTTGCCGCGGAGGTCGGCGATGACCCAGCGGTTCTCCCGCATCTGGAGGTCCTCTATAGATAGGGAGGCCAGTTCCCTTCTCCGGAGGGCACAGCCGACCAGGAGAGCCAGGATCGCGTAGTCGCGTCTGCCCTTCAGGGTGGAGCGGTCCGGAACGGCCAGCAGTTCCCGCGCCTGTTCCTTCGTCAGCCAATTCCCGAGCCGGGTCCCCTTTTGGCGCACATTGGGGACATCGGTCAGGTTGGCCGCCTCCTCGGCCGAGAGCATGCCGTTCTTCCGCGCCTCGGTGACCAGTTTGCGGATCGCCGCCAAACGGACATTGACTGTTGAAGGAGCGAGCGAATCCATGGAGGCCCGGTACTCCATCAGGAGCGCCCGGGTCAGCGGCCGGCCTCCGGCGAAGGCGAACAGGAGGTCGAGTGCTTTGGCGTAGTTGCGCCGGGAGTGGGGCGAGGTGACCGAGGCGAGCACCATTTGGCGCAGTTCCAACTGGGCCGGGGTCAATTCCGGGGCTTCCACCCGACCGGGGGACGGCTCCTGGGCCTCTTCCCTGCCCTGCCCACCCAAAACAGTTAGTTCTGCGCTCATTGCTTCGTTATACCCGACAAGAGGCATTGTCGTGGGTAATCCAGAACCACAGCGGATGCCGTTATCAGCAGGTGTGCCAACAATCCCGCTATCCTGAAACTGCTGTTTCGGAGGGCTTTTCAGTGGCACGACCCGTTAAGTGGGCTCGCGACCTTCACCTGCTACGCGAACGCGCCAGCCGCTCCCGCACCGAGACCTGGAGCCGTCAAGACCTTGAGATCCTCTTCAGCGTTGGCCGAGCCACGGCTCAGGGCCTGATGAAGGCCATCGGGGAGGTCCAAAATGTGGCCGGCGCCCACTTCGTCGAGCGCCCCGCCCTGCTCGCCTTTCTGGATGCCATGATCGCCGCGCCGTCAGTAGACGAGGCCTTGCGAGCGCGGCTGGCCGGCGCCGAACCCGTGCCGCGTCCCAAGGCGCTGAGGGTTTCCCTGCCGGCGGATCTTCGCCATGTCATGCTGCCCGACCTGCCCCCGAATATCACCCTTGAGCCAGGTCGACTGGAGGTGCGGGCGGGTACGGCGGAGTCGATGCTGGAGAGCCTGGTCGCTCTGGCCATGGTCATGCAGAACGATCTAGACCGTTTTAAAGACCTGGTCGAGAATGCGAGAGAACGAGGCTAGGAGTTCACTAATCGGGGGCAAACATTAAGCGCTAACGTCCCGAGCCGATTGCGTACTTCAGGTGTACTGTTGTACACGCCTGCCACACGTGTCGTGTACGCCGTGTAAGGCGCGCGGCCACAGTGCCCCTTCGCAAATGCGAGTAAGGCGGCGATCGGCCAGCATTGAAGACGTGTAGTACACATGTGTACACAAGTACTGGTGATGTGCACACGTACAATGGTTGTGTGCTGTCGACTTGCTCTGCAGTACAACTGTCCGCTGTTCGACCACAACACGTACATCTTCGTGTACTACACAAATTGCACACAGGGACAATACAGTAGTACTGCACATCAACACCAGCGCCGAATGCTCGATGCTGATGAGAGACAAGGGTTAAACCATGCCAATCGTCGTAGCCGCAAACACCAAGGGTGGTAGCGGGAAATCAACCAGCTCACTAATACTCGGAACAACGTTAGCGAGGATGGGGGCTAGCGTTAGGGTGGTCGACGCAGATCCGCAAAGGACACTGATCAGCTGGAGTTCTGGGCAAAGCCGGTACAAAGAGATCGTGACTGCTCCAAAGCCAGGCACTGACCTGTCCGACCTCATCGATGCGTTGTCGGCTGAGTATCAGTTTGTCATCATTGATGTACAGGGGTCGGCCAACCAAGAACTCGCAGCCGCCATGTCACGAGCTGATCTAGTGACTATTCCCATGAGAGCGAAGACCGCTGACGCCGAAGTTGCAGCAAACGCAATTGGGCTACTGAATTCGCAACAGAAACTGTTTCGGCGCAAGATCGCACATGGAGTGGTCTTCATTGCCACCAACCCAATCATCGTAACGAAGGAGGAACGTCACATTCGCGAAAGCGTGAAGCGGATGGATATTCCATGCTTCAAGACGTCTCTTCATGAGAGAACAGCCTTCTCGCACATGTTCCGTTACAAAGTAGCCGTTGATGAGCTGAGCAGCAAAGAGACAAATGGTCTCGAAGCCGCTTTAGAGAATGCGGAGAACTACGCCAACGAGGTAGTGAGTGCTCTGCGGAGAGCACGCCAAGAAAGGGATGCTGAATGAGCAGCTTGACTGATCAAAATCCACTTGCAAATGCCGGGAGTCTGGACGACTTCAAGCCTCGAGCCAAGGTCACTCCAAACTCTACTGATCTAAGCACTGTTCGAACGGAAAAGGTTGTCATGCGGCAGGTCGCTCAGGACCGCGGTTTCACAATCGATAATCTTGCTACGGTCGTCCGCGCAAAACGATCTGGAGCTGGTAAGACAAGCAAGAGTCACACTCTTCGGCTATATGTCAACGATATAAACCGCTTCCAGACCTGGTGCAATGAGAACGATTACTCACAAGCGAGAGGCTTTGAGCTTATATTGGACAAACTCTTAACAGGCGAGTAGACGTCGATACGTCTCTTCAGGACGAGCATCGAGGTAAAGGGGAGTAGATGAGCGAAGGTACCCTCATCAAAAAGACGCGCAACTACGCTAAAGAGAGAGAGACCGCTCTCGCAAACAGCGTAGACCGGATCGTCGGGCTTCGTGATGACCGTGACACCGGCGCTCTCGGCGATGAAGTCATCAAAATGGCGCAGGCCTTGATCCTGTGTACGCTGCCTTACAGACCCACGCCAGAACGACAAGTCGTGCGCTCCGCTCGTCTCAGTGACGGCTCCACTCTTCGGGTGACGTTCACGGCCGGCATCAATGGGATCGACATGGCGTTTGGCAACGACCGACATCTCATGGCGTGGTTGTTCGACAAGGCCATAAACTCCGACACTGCTTTTGTGACGATAAAGAGCGCAAGCGATTATTTACGCGAAACAGGGAAGAGCCGGAACGGTGATCGCGTTAAGGAACTCGCGGCTAGACTTGCACGGCTCTCTGGCTTGGTAATCGGCATCGAGAGGCGCTCTACGGGCAGCACACAAACCGTGATGCTACCTATGATCGCCTCCTCCAATCTTCCGAACAACCTAACTTTGCAGTTGAAAGCAGAGAATGCCGGTCAGAAACAGCTTCCAGGAATTGAGAACCCTTTTGGGATACAGCTCGAGGAGCGATTCTTTCAAGATATTAAGCGTCATCATGTCGCCATCCCGAAGCGGCTCTGGCTGCAGTTACAAGGCCAGAAGGGAGGTCCTCAGCTCCAAGACTTGCTCACATTTTTCGTCTACCGCTGCTATTGCGCTCAGAGTGAGACAGTCATTCCGTGGAGTGGCTTGCGGGAGCAGTTCCCCCAGGACGATAGCAATCCCAGGAGATTCAAGCAAAACGTAAAGAAGGCTGTCACACAACTGCGTATTGTCTGGCCCGAGATTCGAATAGATGTAGTCAAGGAAGGTGTGTGGGTTGATCGAGCAATTCAACCGCTCCTGCCAGATGATCCCACTAAAAAGCGTGTACGTCGATTAAGTACAACATAAACAAGGATTTAGAGCGGACCTTTCACGTACAGGCTGCCACCACGGTGAGGATCCAGGGCGGAAATGCTGGATTTCAGCTGTCCAGAAGGGATGGCCCTTCCGCGTACAGCGAGCGGACCTTCGCGTACAGAGCGCGGCCCCGATTCGTCACAGCTGAAGAACGATCGCCATAGTCTCCTTTTGCGCAAACGGGGAAAGGTCGCCACAATCCTCGTTTGCGCAAACGAGGAAAGGTCGCCACAATCATCGTTTACGCAACAGGGGGAGTGCGCAACAGGCCCTGATTCCAAGCGCAAGTGCTTGATGCTCGACCTACACTCGGCCGTCTAATCCTGCATGCTGAGCGATACAAGCGGTACGGACCTTCCGCGTACATATGGGGAGTCCGAACTGCCGCGACAGCCCTGGAAGACACCAAACGCTCACCTCGACAGATCCTTAGGACCTTCCGCGTACGGTGGCGCGCTTACGTAGAACTCATGTGGACCTTCCGGGTACGCCCTGTCGAAATCTTAGCGGGGTACCTGGACCAGCAACACTCGCTGGACCTTCCGCGTACGTTCAACGCACGGATGCTAATTTGGGCGATTCACACTTTAGCAATGAATTCCTCCCTTATCCACGGCCTTCCGGGTACGGACAGATGGACTCTTCGCGTACAGTAGCGAGACTCTCCGAGTACGCAATCAGGACTCTCCGCGTATTTTCACAGGACCCTCCGCGTCCGCTATATATAGAAGCAAGAGAAACAAGAGTCACACTAGAGAGAATCAGGAGCATTCACGAGACGGTCTGCGACCGACGGTGAATAAATCTATGTATCTGGATCGATTCAGAGCTGAGCTTCGAACCAGGCTGGGCCTCCCCTAGGGCACAGCGCATCAATCAACCTCTCGGACTGAGGGTTGTCTTAGTCAGCCTTGGCCCTGCTTCCTTAACGACCATGCCGTACGCGGAGGGTCCATCTTCCGCATCCACGCAATTTCGTCGAGTACTATGACTGCAACGGAGAGTGCTTGAGCCTGAGGACTATGTTTGGAGCTCAGCACTGTCGAACTGAAGGTTTCCGCAACCCAGAGTGTCCAAATGGATGCAGCAAATAACCCCGATGCCGAGATGAACGAACTAATCAAGAATGAGGAGACTCCTGTCGTTCTTCGAGAAGCCCTCCAGTTCATGTCTCGCCTTGACGTTAAGACGGCAAGGGACGTAGCTGACAAACTGGACGAAGTGTGTGAACGGCGGTGGGCGCTCGCTCTCAAGTGGGACGCTCCCAAACCAGAAATAGCGAGTAAGGCACTCTCTTCCAAACGCCTCAACGAAGACTGTGACGCACTGACAAGCAGGTTGATGAAGTTCCTAAACAAGCAAATTGCTGATCTAGACCCCAAAGGAACTTCACAGCTCATCATCGTCGCTGCTGCCCGGGCATTGATTTGCACCAGCGTGCTGTTGTCCGGCTTGGAAGAGGGCCTCTTAGCTGCTCGTTCGACCTTCGAAGATACGTTTGACGAACTTGGTCCCTTATTGCGTGACCTGGATGAGAATGGAGTCGAAGATGCCTAGAGCGCGAGTACTTGGAAGTGCGATGCTCGTTCTGATGTTTGCTGGGTGCCAGTCATCAGGCTCATTCCCAACTGAGACTGATGCTCAAGCTGTGTGGCATCACGTTGCTGCACAGAACCACGTGGACACGGTACGCGAGCTAGTGAGTTTGAAGAAGACCGATGGCCATGTCGCAACGGTACAAGGGACACCGATATACACGCTTTCCTACGAAGCTAAGATGCGATACCTCATTCCCGTGGGTAAGTGGAAGCCTGGCGATATCCAGACGGTTGATTCGAATTACGGTTTCAAAAAGACTGAGAAGGGCTGGCAAGGTCCCGACGGAACGGTCTACGCCAGCAAATGACTGATTTGACCGGGTTCTGACCCCGTCCTAGTCTCTCCCCACGCTGATTGCGTCAGCGTCGGGATGGAGCGGATGTTTGATTCGCCAGAACACGCCCTTGAGGCGCTAAGCCGTGTGGGGTACTTCACTGACCAGAAGACAGCAACGACTGTCTTCCTGGCAGGGAAGATCAATAAGCCAATCATGCTGGAAGGGCCTGCAGGCGCAGGCAAGACGGAACTGGCTCAGTCCGTGGCCCGTGCTTCCGGTGCCGAACTCCTGAGGCTTCAGTGCTACCAGGGCATCAATGAAGAGAAGGCCATCGGGCAGTACGACAAGAGCTTGCAGGAACTCTTTGTCCTTCTGAAGACCAAGGCGGAAGACGTCCATGACTGGGACCAGATCCGGGCGGATGTCACCAGCCGCGCCTTTTTTCTCGCTGGGCCTTTGCTCACCGCGATCGAGCAGGAGAAGCGCTGCATCCTGCTGATCGACGAGATAGACAAGGTTGACTACGCATTTGAGGCTCTGCTGCTTGAGCTGCTGTCAGCGTGGACGATCTCGATTCCGAAGATGGGGACGGTCAAGGCGACGACAATTCCTTTTGTCTTCATGACTTCGAACCAGGAACGCCGTTTAGGGGACCCTCTCCGGCGCCGTAGTTTTTATCTGATTGTCGAGCACCCTACGGCCGAACGTGAGGCGGCGATCGTCAAGAACAAAACGCCTGACGCAAACCCAAGCACGCACCGGTTCATTGCCGGCCTGGCAAAGGCGCTGAGGGCCTACAACCTCGAGAAGCCACCCAGCATTTCCGAAATGAATGATGTGGCGCAGGCGATGGAGCTGCTGTCGCTCGAAGAACTGCTCGAAGTGCACAAAGACATTATGCTTCCGCTGATCGTGAAGACCGAAGGCGACCGGAAGCGGATGCTCATGAAGCAGTCCTTCGAAGTCATCATCAGTACGGCAAGGCGACACGCCAGCGAGATGGAAGCCCAGGAAGTGGCGGACACTCTTCAAGCATTGGAGCTGCACCCATGAGAGTGGGTCTCCTGGGTCTTCTCGGTTTCTGTCTTGCGCCCGCCTCACTGGCAGGCCAGAACGCCGCGGAGCAAAAGCATCCCGATATCGTCTACTACGCCAACGCGTACGCAGACCACTACCATGTTCCGCGAGCCCTCGTACACGCAGTCATCACGCAAGAATCGGGCTGGAACAGGAATGCGTTGTCGAGCAAAGGAGCCGCCGGCCTGATGCAGCTCCTGCCAGGAACAGCCGCTCGGTTCGCTGTCCGGGATCCCCACTCCGTTTCGGACAACCTCAGTGGCGGTGTCCAGTACCTGGCCTTGCTGATCTCGATGTTCCGTGGAGACATGCGGCTGGCCGTCGCGGCGTACTACTGCGGCGAGCACCACATTCAGCATCGGGGTCTCGCATATAGAAATCCCGAAGTCATCGCCTATGTGCTCGCGGTGCAACGCCTTTATGACCGTGAGATCCAGTTCCACCAGCACACACACCGATAAGGAGACCGCCTTGAAACCATATCTCGTTCATGCCCTTGCTGCGGCTGCTCTGGCTGTCACAACGGCCGGAGCCCAGCAGACATCCCCCGCCTCAGAGCTCGTGGACACCAAGCATGATGTTCAACCGATCATCACCGAGATCCCGGTGTCCGCGGCCGCGGTGACGGACATACATCTGCAACCCCACTTTACGACGACCATACGGCTGCCCGATGCCGTTACGTCCGTCGCGGTCGGGGCTCCCACCCTGTTTTCGGCCGAGCATTCGGAGCAGGAACCGAAACTGGTCTACGTGAAGCCGTCTACGGCGAAGGCATGCGAAAGCAATCTCGTCATCACCATGCAGAGCGGGGAGACGATCAGCCTCAGATTGCTTTCGGACGGAGCAAACGCAGTCAACGCTCCCGTCGATTTCGTTGTGAACTACAAGCCGCAGGCCAGCTTTTTCATCGCCTCGGCCGATGGCGGCCCAGCCAGACCAAAGGCAACTGGCGATGACGGAAAGAAGAAGGATCCTCTGGACCAGGCCCTTGATGGACAGTCCCGTGTGGCTACACCAGCCTGGCAATCAGGAACAGCGCTGGCGCCCAAGGGAAATCAGCCCAAGGAGCCGCAGTCGATCGAAGGCGCGCTTGGTGAAATCCGCGAACTTCATGGAGCCATGCTCGTGGCGTATTCGGTACGAAACCAAAGTGACCACTGGATAGAGGTGCTGCCGCCGCAGGTTGAGATCTCCAGCCCGGGTGCGAGGGATGAACTGAAGAAAAAGGCCAAGAAACAGGTGGTTCTTGCCGAGCAGGTCCCGGTGGATGGCTTTCGTGTGAACGGGCGTCGTCTGGCTCCGGGACAGCGAATCGATGGTGTCGTTGCGTTTGCGCGTCCAGGCTTCAAGCAGAGCCAGGAGAAACTCCTGTTGCAACTGGCTTCGGCGAACTCGGTCGACGAACCCCTTCTTCTTGCGGTGCCCTTCGTGGCTCCCGGCAATTAACAACGACCTCCCGGCTCCCCCGGAGCTCGGCAGATTATCGTCACAAGGAGCTTTCCATGGCTAGCGTAAATCCGGTTCCCAATCCGGAAGAGGTAGAGAAGTCGCAAAACAAACTGGACGTGCCCTCACCGGCCCCGGAACCGGGTGCCCCTGGGAAACCCTTCGTCATCACCGGGCGGACGGCAACCGGAGGCGGGAAGGACAACACCAAGACCATTCTCCTTGGTCTCGGTGCGCTTGTGATTCTGCTCGTGGCGTTCTTTGGCTTGATCTCAACCAAAGGAAAGGCAAAGCACAAGACGGCTGCTGAGGCGGGGAAGCCAAACCTCGGCAGGCTCGTGACACCGAGCGCACCAGGTCAGATCGTGCCTTCTGAGAATGCAGCGGCGCCGATAACGGCGAACACGAAAGCTGGGGCCCTGGACGCTCACGATATCGAGAAGACCAAGGTTCCCTCACTCACCAACAAGACACCCGAGAGCGCTGCAACTACGGGCAACCAGACTACCTCCTCGAAAGCCACAAACGGCCGGGCACTAGGCCAGATCCAACAATTCCAGCCACCTGACACAGATCCGGATCACATGCGGAACTGGGGACCAGCGCCCTACCAAGGAGATCATCAGGACCGGTCTCCATCGAGTACGGCAAGTGAGAACCAGCAGCTTCGGGCCGAGCAGGAAGGATATGGCAAAGCGTCCATGGTCTTTGTGGCTCACCAAAGCGGTGGATCGGAAAAGAACTCTGCTCTTCTCGAACCCGCGATCGACAACTTCGGGCTTGCTTCCGGATACCACGTGGCGGCACGTCTTGAATCGATGGCCAGCACGGCCCTGAATGCGCCTGTCACCGCCGTGGTCGAATACAACTACCAGCGGGATGGTCGGGTGCTGATACCGGCAGGAGCGCGCGCGATCGGCAAGATCTCACAGGCTGATGCCAGCGGGATCATGAACATCACGTTCACAGCAGTAGAAATGCCTACGGGCGAAAACATTCCCATTGCCGCTATCGGAGCTACCACGTCACTGCAGGCCATCAAGGGTCAGGTGACTGGCAAGAACGCGGGGCGGAGCCTGGCTGTACGTTCCTTGGCAGGTTTAGGCGAAGCTGGCGCGATGCTGGTGGGACAGAACAACGTCAACGGTGCCGTGAGTGAATCAGACCTGATCAGGCAGCGGGCAGCGGAGAACATAGGCAGCGGTGCGGATCAGCAAGTGATGGGTTTAATGACCACCCAGCACATTGTGGTCAGCGTACCCGCGGGCACCGAGATCTATCTCATCTTCACGAAGGCGCAGCGTGTAAACTCTTCATCCGCCCAGACCATTGATGTGTCTAGCGGCACCCACTAGCTTTTCATGCAAGGTGGAGAGGAAGGGCCGGGCAACCGGCCCTTTTTGCTTTCTCCATATATCCGGCTCAACTGCGCAAACGAGTAAAGGTCGCCACATTCCTCGTTTGCGCAAACGAGTAAAGCAAGTCAGAAATAGCGGCAGACAACCTCGTTTTCCGTAAGATGCGCGCTCTCGGCATAACGCAACAGAATCCTGGCCCGCGAGCTGTGACCTGTCTTCCTCTGAAACTCGCCCTTTTGGCTACTGTTGCCGAGCACTCTCGATCGTGTTCTTCCCGGCGAAGCCCTTCAGAGGTTTGATCAGATTTGCGACCGGCCCTATGTTTCTCTCGCGGCGGGGATCCCGCCGAGGAGGAAACACAAATGCTCACACTTCTTCGTCAGGGCCAAGCCGCAATCAAGCGTCGGCTAGGCCGTTCCGCCCAAGCTCTCATGTTGACGCTCACGCTCCTGTTCGCGGGTGCGGCGGTGATGGCGCCGGCAAACGCGATGGCACAAAACCTAGGCACGGCGCCAGCAACCGGCCAAGCCGTTCAGGGCCAGACGGCTTCGCAGCCGGAAGGCGCGTTCCTGAACGTTGTGAACTGGGTTGGAAACGTGATCTGCCCTGTAGGCGCCGGCCTGGCTGTCGTCGCAACGGTTCTGCAGTGGCGCAGCGGTCGTAGCTGGATGCCGAGCGCCATGACGGCTGGCGGCCTCCTGGCGGTCTCCGGCATCACGCGGTTGGTCGAGTACTTCATCCAGAACGGTCAGCAGGTCGGTTAAACACTATGCAATCGCCACTGGTCTTTAGAGCAATCCTTGGTCTTCTCATTACGTTGGCTGTTCCGGCTTCACTTGCCGCATTCGTGATGGCTGGAATGAAGCTCCGTAGTGAGGGAGGAGTGAACTATCAGGCCAGTGGCGGTTTTCTCAAATGGATCTTCTGGGGTGCGCTGCTCTTGACGATACCGGGGGTCAGCACGTGGCTCTTGAACGAATCGGTCCCAGGCGCTTCGCAGCTGGTGATGGGAACTCAGTCGGCCGTATACACGAACGGCATGAGCAAGCTGGCTAACGACTTCGTCGATGACATCCTTGTCGATCATTTCGTTCCGGTTGCAGCGGCAGCTCTTGTCTTCAAAGCCATTCTCGATCAGTCGCAGGGGACCAGCCCCCTAGGCTCCCTCGTCGCAGCGATGTTCCTTCTCGGTGTGCAGGGCGTATACAAGGTCGCTACCGGCAGCTGGATGGGCAGTGGAGCGTACAGCACAACAGACATGCTGATGAACGCATTCAACTACGCGGCGAACACCATCAGTCCGATTGTCGGCGGTCTCTCAATTTCTGCAGGAATCCTGGCGTTTGCTCAGGGCCGGCCCTGGAAAAACTACGCTGTCAGCGGTCTCAGTTTCCTCTCAGTGATGGGCATCTGGGCTTTGGTGAAAAGCTGGACGGGAGTGTCGCTGTGACTCGGGCCAGTGTGCGCTTGCGTTTAGCCCAGGCATCGTTTCTAGCTGCCGCGGCTCTCTTGGCGACTGCAACCTACGGCGTCCTCACGCAAGTAGTTGTGATGGAGCCGCGATACATAGACAGTCCAGCTGCTGACGTGCAACTCCCTCCGGTGTGGCGTTTCGAACCCAGCCGACTATTCACCCAGATCAGAAACATCGAGGCCATGAGATGAATACGCTTGTTCATAAATCCCTGCGTTCGGTCCTGTTCGGTATCGCGCTAGCCTGTTCTGGTCTGGTGATGTCTACCGTGCTGCGCGCCCCACTTGGAAAGCGCCTCATCGGTGTGTTTCTGCTTCTGTTTCTGCTCGTAACCATCGTGTACGCGACATCCTGGTATCTGCGCATGCTCTGGTCTTGGACAGGCCGGTTCGTGCAGCTTGTGGCTTCCAGATTTAGCAACCCGGCGCACTCCACTCCGGCCATGGAGCAAGGGCGATGAATGCGGGCTCCTTCGATCAAGGCCTCCTGAGCCTCACAAATTGGACGGGGAACGCAGTCATGCCCATCGTGGCCGCGCTGCTGATCGCCTATGGTGTGTACAAGTTTGCTCGCGGAGAAGATTTCGAGCGTTGCATCTGGGGCTGTCTCGCGGCGCTCTCAGTGTCGGGCCTCTTGCGTTTAGCCGAGGTGTTCGCAAAGCAGGGGAGCGGTGCAGGCCAGCCCTTCGAAGCACTGCTCACGCTTGCAGACTGGGTCTGCAATGTGATTCTCCCGGTGTACGCCGGCCTGGAGGTGGCACGGGCAGTCCTCGGGATCAGCGGCGTGGGCCAGAGACTGAATGTAGGCGATGACTGGCTTCGGCACTTCGTAGCGGCTTTTGCCGCCCTGTGCTGCTCGGGCCTGATTCGGCTGATGGAGCACTTTGTCAGCACAGGCAAACAGATTGCGATTCTGCACGATGTTGTGATCAGAAATGCCGGGAGGTTGGTCTGATGGCGCTGCGCATTAGTCCCGTGTCCCGGAACCTTGCCATGAAGGTCACCTTTATGTTCCTCGAGATCGAGGACATGCTGGCCCTGGGCTTTGCTTGCGCCGTAGTGATGGTCGGAGGCAACTTCCTGTTCTCCGACCGATACGTCTTTTCGATTCCGATGAACTGGTTTCTGGTGCTGATGGTGCTCTGCCTGGGCATCCCGGCTCTCATGCTTTTCAAGTACGGCAAGCCGCGTAAATACATCGTCGACCTCCTGCTTTGGTACGGCAGACCGCAGAGCTACTGCGCCCATGCCCGCGACACGAAGCTCGATGGTCCTTATCTCCAGGAGGAAGACTAATGCCCAAGACACTTGCAGCCCACAATCGTTCCCTTCAGGATCCAGCCCTGTGTGAGTTGTTGCCCATCCGGGACGCAGTGGATAACGTGGTTGTCCGTACCGACGGCTGCTATGTCGCCGGTTTCCGGATGACCGGGGCTCTCACCTACTTCGCAGACGATGAGGGGCGAAATGAGACCAAGGAGCTGCTCGAATCGCTGCTGCGCACCATTCCCGAGCAGAGCATGCGGCTGCAGTTCCGTTACGAGGTCGTCGAAGGTCTCAGTGGACTACTGAACCGGTATGAAGATCATCGCAGAACAGAGGTCCCTTCCGCTCTTGTGCTCGAACGGCACAGAACCGCTCAGTGGGGGGAGAAGGAAAGGTCCGGCGACTTCCTTACCCGTATTGCCAGCTTGTACGTCATCTGGGATCCAGCCAAGCACAGGCGCATGATGGCGGCAGCAGGTGGGCAGATCGCCAAGAAGGATGCGCCGAAAAAGCCGGGTTTCTCTCTGTCGTTGCGCAGGTCTATCGAGAGTTCCAAGAAGGAACACATGGATGCCCTCGCAGAGCTCGAATCCATCGTCAGCGGCGTCCAGAGTTCGCTCAAGGCCGCCGGCATGGGGCCGGATAGGATGACGCACGAAGAGCTCTTCCTTGAAATTAAGCGGGCCATGAACCCGTTGTTGCCCGACCAGACTCGGTTGCGGCCTTCCGATCTGGGGGAGCGCTACGTCTCGGCCCGCGAACAGGCCTCTACCGTCTCCATCCTTGGTTCCACAGAAAACTACCTCAATATCGATGGTGTCCTTTGGAGCATGATTTCGCTCAAGACCTCTCCCGATGGAACCTATCCGGGGATCCTGCGCAACCTGCTGACTATCGGCTTTCCTGTGGTCATCTCTACGCAGGTGTCTATCCCCGACCAGCGGGTCGTGCTTGACCGGTATAAAAAGCGCCTCAAGAAAATGCAGGCGGCTCAGATGGGCAACAAAGGCGAGCAGCGCGTTGATGTTGCAGCTCAGGTCGCCACACAGGAACTCATCGAAATCCAGCAGGAGATCATCGCCAGCTCCGTCAAGACGGCAAGGGTCAGCCTCGTCATTGCGGTCCGGACGTCCACGCCGGCCTTTACCACGCAGGAATATGAAACGGCTGAACGCGAACTCTCGAATCGCAGGCAGCAGATCATGCACATCATCTCTCAGATGAATGGCGCGCGCGCCTTCGGAGAATCGCTGGCACAACGCAGGCTGCTGGTTTCTTCACTGCCGGGTATGGCGGAGGAGGATAGCCGCGACCACGATCTGCTTACGCCGCACGCGGCCGATCTGGTGCCGGTGGAGATGCCATGGGCTGGAACAACCCGGGCGCCGCTCATGCTCTTTGAAACGCCTTACCGGCAGCTTGTTCCATTTTCTCCCTTCGATGCAAGCCTCGAAAACGCCAACATGATCGTCGCCGCTGCTTCGGGCTCGGGTAAAAGCGTTGTCGTGGGCGAGATGCTCCTGATGTGCGGACGACAGGATGTGCAGGTCTCCATCATTGAGCGTGGGGATTCCTATCTTCCCGCCGTAACGTACATGGGCGGACAGATGATCTCCATGTCGCTCGACAGCACTCAAACGATCAACCCGTTCGATCTGGAGGCGGGAGATACCGTTCCGTCGAACGATCATCTGGCGTTCCTGAAGAATCTGACGCGCTTCATGATCGGAGACAGCGGAACGACCGATACAGACCTGCTTGACAACCTGCTTCTCACTGCAATCAAGAAGACCTACGATCGCGCGTCGATGCGCACGGGAAGCGCCATACCCACGTACAGCGATCTCAAGGACGAGCTCGAGAACTACCACGACGAGGGCAAGAACGAGCTGGTCAACAAGGAAGCTCGCCTAGCGGCAACCAAGCTGCGGGCCTGGGTTGAAGACGGCATGTATGCGCAACTCTTCGACCGCGCAACCACGATCGATATGTCAGCACCCTGGCTGTACTTTAATATCGAGCAGCTGAAGGACGATCCCAAGCTGGAAACCGCGATGAGCCTGCTCATTGCCTATGCCACTAACAAGCGTGCCATGGGCAAAGGCAACAAGCGGTGCATCACGGTGCTGGATGAATGCTGGTCCCTGCTCCAGTCTCCGAGTCTCGGCCCAGTTGTCGTGCAGCTGTTCCGCACCGCTCGTAAGCGCAATGCCTGTGTGTGGGGGCTCTCGCAGGCGGTCGAGGACTTTACGGGTACGCCCGACAAGCCGAACGAGTTCGGGGGCGCGATCCTGACTACAACGGCAACCAAGCTGATCGGCCGCCAGAAGGGCAACATCGACGTTCTGCGCAAATTTGTCCATCTGAACGAAACCACCATCCACCGGGTCAAGAGCCTCGGGATGACCGAAAAGGGCAAGAAAAGCGAGTTCCTGGTCGTCATCGGCGAGAACGCCGAAACCACGCACAGCCTGTACATCGTCGTAAGCCCTATCGAGTACTGGATTCTTACGACCTTCCCACGGGAACGGTGGTACCGCCAGTATTGGCTATTCAAGAATGCAGAGCTCACAGAAACACAGGCCTACGAGCAGCTGGCCTCTAAGTTTCCGCACGGCCTCTCGGCCCTGGATGAGCTTCCGGAGGAGCGTTCTGGCGAGGTCATGCGCATTGCCGGCAGTGGACACTTAAGCGCACGACGGAACACCCAACCTGCACACCGGAAGCCGTCTACCCCTGTGCTTCCTCCCGCTCACTTGAGTTCGGGCAAGAGCACCGCAAAGGATCTGCGGGAGGAGGTGCACGCATGAATCGTTTCCTTCATAAGCGGTTCCGGGTGGCCGGAACCCTGCTCGCCGGCTCCATGTTGGTCGCGATCCCTGTTTCGCACGCGCTCAGCCTCGATCCCCTTAGCTTCATCTTCAGCGCGATCGATTCCACCATCAGTGGCGATATCGGCGGAGCCCTGTCAGGCGTGAAGTCTATCCAGAACACGTTCATGCAGGATGAGCAGGCCGTGCTCTTCCCGGTAACGCTGATCAATCAATCACATAGCTATGTGAACACCATCGTCGGCAGCTACCGGGGATGGATGTCGAGCGTGTTCACTCTTCCGGTCAATAGTGCGCAGTTGTCCTCCGGACAGAACCTGGAGAAGGTCTTCCTCAGCGCGAACAGCGGCCAGACGAGCTCCCTCAGCTCGCTTTACCACACCTCTTTTGGAAACGTGCCAACGGCAACAGCCGCACCGCAGGCTCACCGGCAGATGACTGATATGCAGGATGCGCTGGCACAGGATGCCTTGGCGCAGTCCATGGCAGCGGACCAGACAACGACCGGATTGCTGGGTATTGCCAACCAGATTGAAAACGAGACGGCGGCAACGGCGCCGGGCACAGCCGACATGCTCTCGGCTACCGCCCGCGCGGCTGAACTCCAGAGCTTGGCCAGCCAGCATAAGTTGCTTGCTTCGATGCTTCGGGAGGAAGCGGGGCACCTGGCGGAGATGAACGGTCGGCAAAAGCTGAACGTGCAGCAACTACAGCAGATGAACACCAACCTTCAGGGCACGGTTGCCCAGAAGTAAACCGGAGAGGGACCCATGGAATCCGTTCAGAGGAAGAGCTTGGTTAAGAAAGGCGCCTGGTTCTGCGCAGCAGGCCTCTTTGTGTCGATCGCCGTTCCCCGTCAGGCCAGCGCGCAATTTGGTATGGACCTCGCGGCCATTCTCGCCGGCTTGCAGAAGATATCCAGTTTGCTCACGAGTAGCGTCGCCTCGCCGCTTAAGCAGATCCAGTCGGTAGAGCAGGCTGAGCAGCAGTTCCAGCAAACAGTCTTGTATCCGCAGCAGGCAATCAACAGCGCCAAATCACTGTCGGCCAGTTTCACAGCCCCAATGAAGAGCATGCAATCGCTGATGAACCTTCAGTACAGCAGTGCCACGCTGCCCGCCTCGCAGCAACTCGAACAGGCCATGCTCTCCGGGAACGCGAACAACATCGGCACCTTTGGTGGGAGCTACACGCAGGTGTACGGCACACTCCCAAGCGCAACAGCGGCGCCCCAGAACCTCCGCAGCACGATCGACCTTACCGACGCTCAGGCGCAAGACGCAATGAAGAAAGCCATCGAACTCGATGCCCTGGCCCAGCGCGAGCTCGAAGTCGCCCAATCATTGAATCAACAGATACAGGCGGCGGCGCCCGGCACCGCTCCGATCCTGGAAGCGGAGGGCTCGGCGTGGGTTCTACAGGCCAACGCTTACAGCCAGTCTGCTATGGCGGCGCTGTTGCGTGTGAGAACCACGGAACTGTCGAACGCCGGTTCAGCGACGAAGAACTCTACCGCGCAAACTCAACAATTTAACCAGAATCTGCAGGGCATTCTTACACCTCACTAAGCAGGACACCATGGACCCGACGATCTTCGAGTTTCAAACGATGATGACCACCGTGATGAACGGAATGGCCTCCAAGATGATTCCGGCAATCCAGAACGTCTCTTACGTTCTGATGATCATCTCGCTGATGTTGGGTGTGTACGAAGCCTACGTGAAAGGAGGCGACACGAAGGCCCTGGCAGGGACCGTGATGAAGTACATCGTCGTGGCTTTCATCGTAGGCAACTGGAACACGTTCTTTACCGACCTCAATAGTGGTTTCAATACCATTGCGCAGTACATCGACAATTCGTACGGCGCGGGGGATCTGCTTAAAGATTGGCAGACTCAGTTATCGGTGAACTGGACCGACAATGGCTACACGTCCATTTGGAACATGATTGTGAGTGGTGGCGCAGCGATCGTGAACTCGCTCGAGATTGCTATCGCCTACATGATCTTTCCTATTGCTGGGCAGATCTTCACGCTTATCTATATCTTCTGGGGTGCCGTGGTGTATGCCGTCGGCCCGCTGGTTCTCGCTCTGGCGCCTAGCAGGATGATCAACGGGACGGCCAAGTTCTACGCTCATAACGTGGTCGTTTGGAACTGCTGGGCCGTCGTTTACGCGGTGTTTGCCTGTCTCATCACCGCGGTGAATGGGAAGGACATCACGTCGAGCCCCTTCTTCTCTGGAAGTGTGACTGGCGCACAGACACAGATCTGGATCGGGATGACCAGCATCCTCTACTCGGTCTGCATTCTGTTGATTCCCATCATCTCCATGGTCGTCCTGAAAGCGGAGTTCTCAGGTGTCGCGAGCTCATTCATGACCCTGCTGAGCGCGGGCAATCAAGCATCACGCCTCGCCAGCAACATCGCTGGAAAGGGAGCGTCGGCCGCTACCAAGAGCGCCGGGGTCGCCCAGGGCGGGTCCGGGGGAGGTACGTATGCTTCCCGCCCCCCGAACCCCACGCCGCCCCGCGCCACAGTCCCCTAGTTTGTTCCCCGACCATAAAGCACTAAACGAAGCCAGCGAGGAGAGCCATGAAACCGCCGACAGAGAAGGTTAGAGAGCCGAAGTTCTATGAGATGGACGGTGCCCTGCGGGCATACGCCAACAGGTCCCTGGTGATTGCCGCTGTGATGGGTCTCATCACCCTTGTGGCGGTTGTTGGGTTCTTGTTTGTGAGATTGCAACCACCGACCGTCATCAAGGTCGATAACAGCGGCCAGGCTCAGGTCGTCAGTCCCTACGGCGCTGGAAAGCATCGTGGCCTGATCCCGGCTGTACTCGCAGGAGCGAGGAGCGCGGGACCGGATGAGTATGAGAAGCAAGCGTTCATCAAGCAGTTTCTGAATCATTATCTTAGCTATGATCCGCACACACTGGGCCAAAACTGGGCCGATGCGATGAACGTGATGACGGGCAATCTGAGGCATGCCGCGCTGAATCAGCTGCAACGCGACAACACTGTCGGCAAGCTCGAAGACGAGCAGGCAATGTCTTCGATCCGACTCAGCGCAATGGAGCCCAGCAAAGAAGATCCCTTGAGCTATGAGGCTTTCGGTGTGCGTACCGTTCATAAAATGGTGAACGATCACGAAACCATCGCCAAGCTGGTGGAGCAGTACCATGTGCGGCTTGTCAGCACGGAGCGCTCGGCCGACAACCCGGACGGCCTCCTTGTAGGCGAGTACTGGTCCAAGCAGATCGAGGGCGAGAAGCGGGATGCGGTTCTCGACGGCACCCCCGGTACGGAAGAGTCTGAACAGGGAGGCAATCAGTGACAACAGCAACATCGAACGGATCGGCACCCACGCCAGTTGAAAAGAAGCGGCGCGGCAGGCCGGCAGGCACCGGCGACGAACAAACAAGAGAGCGCTTCTTCTCTGGCGAAATGACCGGCGATGGCATCAAGCTGGCGCGGGAGTTCCGGACAGAGCCCGAAGCGCAGCTCGAATCACTCAAGCAGGATCAGCCCTACTTCTCGGTCCAGGCATGGAAAGCCACGCCGGACCTGAGCAACGGCACCATCGCTGTGACAAAACGCCCCTTCGTAAAGCCTTAGGCGGCGTCAGCGGACAAGATCAGAAAAATCGTTTCGGCTAGCACATGCTACTGAACGGTTTTCTGAGCCACCTTGCGGGCGTTACTCGCAAGGATTTGTTCCGCTGACCCGGCTGCTACATCGCCTGGTCGGTCCCCTTCAACAGGACGACATAAGACCAGGCAGAGCCGGAGAAGCGGTCCCTCTCCAGCTTTAGTGGTCTTCCTCGTGCCGCAACAACAAACACAAGGAGATACACCATGCGCAAGATGGAAGGAAACGTAATCGTGATGTTGGATGTGCAAAAGGACGGAAGCATTGTCGAACGGATCCCCGGCGTAGGCCAGGATTCAACGACGGCTAACACGCTTCTTGGTGCTATGTACCCCGACGCCAAGGTTGCCATCGTCAGCGTTCCAACCGAGGTCCTTGAAGATCATGAAGAGGCCGCGGTTGCCCGCACCCTCACCGGTGTCCGTCACAATGGCGTTCACTACAAGATGGTTGGAGCCTCTGGTTCCGCCAAGAACGGCAAATACTACTTCTGCGATGCAGCTCACGAGCCGGCACTCGCGAAGCGCTTCGAGATGTGGCCCGAAGCGGCGATCACCTACTTCGGCATTCTGGTGTCTGGCCTAAAGGTCATTCATCAGGAGGCAGACAAGAGGGTGTTTGTCGTAGAGGACCTGAAGCTGGGTACGAATGACTGCCGTGGATGGATCAGGCGGAGCCTCTTCCTCAAGCTGCAGCAACCGGAAGGGTACTTTTACCAGTTCCGGTTGGCATTCGGGAACACCCAGGCAAAGGGCAGCTTCAAGGTGATGAGCGATGACGTAGCTGATGCTCTCGGTTGCGACATCATCGTGCCTGAGAGCTCGATCAAGCCCGGTCTGAAGAGGCAGTCCGCTGTGAAAAGCTTCTTCGGTACGGATGTGCGCACGTTTCGTGGTCCGGTCGTCATAGGCATTCGTGAGATCTCACGGCCGCTTACGTTCGAGTCGAGCTACACCGTGCTGCAACATGCTCCTGTTGACGCAATCGCTACGGAGATTGTGCCGCAGGCGCGCGAAAAGATCGAGGCTCTCAAAACAGCTTGGGCGCAACGCAATCATGAGGCAATCGTCGCCATGATTGGGTCGTCTGTCCGGAACGATGACGCTGAGGGTGAAGACTTCCAGCGAATCATCGAGGCGACACTGTTGGCCGATGGGAGTGGGGAGCTTACACGTCATCCCTACATTCACCGTCAGCTGGATCGCTTGCTGGCACGTTGGGCCTACAAGCTGATGACGGGTGGGGGCCTTGATCTGCCGGCGTTCGCGCTTGCAGATGACGGTGTCCTCTATCTCGACAACGGCAAGGTGCGTTCCGCGGCGGATTGGATGCCAAGGGACCAGGCCATCACCTCCAGCACTTCCGACCGGAGCCTTTGTGTGCGCTATCCCGTGCGCATGAAGGAGGACCTGCTTCCTATGGTTCACCTCCACGCGGAAGAGACAGCCACCCTTCTCGCCGCTTCCGAAGGTCTGGATATCGAACAGGCACGTAGCGTTGTAGCAGAGCAACTCACTCTCAAAGGGACGTACACGCTTCACTCGGAGACCGCCAAGCTGAACGGTGGTGATTTCGACTTCGACTGGGTTTGTGCGATCGAAGGCGAACGGTTCCCGCGCTTTGTGGCGGACCGCTTTGCTCTCAACAAGGCTCATAAGGTGACCAAAACCAAGCATGAACGGTCGAAGTCGCCGTGGTTCAATCTCGAGTTTGTTGCCCTGAAGTCACGAGGGAATCAAATCGGGGTTATCACGGACCTGATGAGCTCCTGCGTTGCAGCCGACCGGCACGACTTGCTCTACCAGCTCGTGGCGGAACTGCAAAAGGAGATTGACTCGCTCAAGCACAACATCCGCGCCGATCGCTCCAAGCTACAGGAGATCCGTACGGAGGTCGGTGCCGCCCCCTGGCTTTCTCTCAAGAATGCCAAGGCTGTCTCCGAACTCCCGTTGTCGATTGAGGTCAAGCCTTCTGATCGCATTGGAAACCTCTACAACGTGCTCCGCAAAGACATAGCGGACATGCTGGAGAAGCCCTTTCCCATCGAGCAGTTTCGTGGTCTGATCACGGGCGACAACATGACGGAAGCCATGTTCGCCGAAGCTCGTTTGGTGAACACCGTGTATGCAGCAGGTCACGGTATCATCCAGGCGACCTTCAACAAGGAAAAGCAAGCACTGGACGCAGCACGAGGCAAGGTCCGGGACGCAATGCAGTCCAAGGACCAGAACGCCATCAAGTTTGCGAAGCGGGAACTTGCGAAAGCAAATGCCGGCTTCCGTCGTGCTGAGGATGCAACACGGGATCAGGCACGCTCCCTCCAGGCCATCATCGGCTACTGGGGTCAGGGCAAGCGTGAAAACCGTGAAGCCTGGTGCGCAGCTCTCCACACGATCGTCTCCAAAGGGCGCGGCATGGGATCGATTCTGTTCCATGCATTTCCTCAGGAGGTGGTCAACGCCATCGCAGACAGGACCGGCGGCAAGAAGGCGACGGTTCAGGTTAAGGACAAGGAAGGCGCAGTCATTGTTCGTGACGGAGCTTTCTTTTTCACTCGCGGTGCCGAAACACGTTTCATCTTCCGAGTTGACCAGAAAGGAGCTCTGGTCTACACACAGCAGCAGTGATTCGGCGCACTTCAGCATAGCGAAGTGACAAAACAACCCAGCCTTCCGCAAGGGAGGGATCCCCAAGCCCCACGCTTGGTGTCCTTCCCAAAATGGGAGACACCAGGCGTTGGTGAAGAGGAGAGTGAAATGGAATTTCTTTTCTGGCGCGTGGAACGGGCAAGTGCCGGATCTGCGAGAACCCGGGTACGGATCGAGTTAAAACGCGATCCGGATTCCTATACCTACCAATGGTCTGTGGCAGACAAGCGGCAACGCAGGCTTTCGAAGCGCGAGCTTCACGAGCTGGATATGCGGGTCGCGAAGTATGTCGCAACGCTGAACGAGATGCCTCCTCAGAAGCCTGAGGAGCAAACGCTGTACACCACGCTCTAAAGCGAGCGTTGGCGAACGCACCTTCGCGAGGAAGCGGAGGTACAACAAGAACCTTCCGAAGAGGGAGGGAACTACAAGCATCCGTGCTTGGCGTCCCTCCCTCCTGGGGACGCCGGCATGGAGAAATGGAGATACACAATGCGCTCACTTTCCCGTCTGCTGGCCGACACCTTTCGGAATCGCTCCGCAGTTCGTATCGAGGTCACCTCGCGTGGACATCACTTTCACGTCTCTGCCTGGCCCTGCTCTACGTTTGCGGATGCGTGCTGTCCCGGTATGCGTCGGGTCAGGAAGGTAAACAGGCTCTGTCCAAGGATGGAGCACCACAAGGAGCAGCTGTACGGAATGCGAGAAAACCAACTCTCAGCCGTGCAGAAGTCAGATCTCGCTGAAGCCATGCCGCAGGTTGTGGCTTATGTGAGTTCACTCAACAACCGGCGTTCTCCCGTTCGGGAGACACGCAGGTTCGTTGTCCACCTATAAGCAGTAGAAACACTTCAGCAGGGAGAGGGTCTTAGACCTCTCCCTCTGATACCGAGGAGTGAATATGAAGTTTCCGATGGCGTTGGCTATTCTCGCGACCTGCGGCGTGTTGCCTGCTCAGACGATCACCCATCAGCCCGTCAATTCCAGCGCGGTCACCCGTGTAGCTACCGCCCTCAACCACATCAGCCTTATCGAGATGCCTGAGCCCATCACGAATGCTGCGCTCGGCAGTGACGACTTCAAAGTGGAATGGCATGGCAATACGGTTGCGTTGAAGCCGCTTCGCCAGGGCCAGTCGACCAACCTCTTTATCTGGACCGAACACGGGCAGTCGAGCTACGAGATCATGGCGCCTGCCGAAGTGTCCTCCGCGGCGTTCGTGATCGACCAGACGGAGGGACGCGGTTTCACGCCAAAGCCTCCGGGGGAACAGGTAAAAGTGAGCGAAACCGAAATCCAAAAAGCGGCCGATGCCCTGATCGCGCAGACGATGCTCCAAAGCGCAGCCGTCAACAGCCGCGGGGTTAAAGACGCCAAGGATCACGTGAACGTGCGCATCACCGAAATTGTGCGGGACAAGGACGCACTCTACGTCCGCTACACCGTTTCGAACCCAGGGCAACACGCCTATCGCCTGAGTGACCCTGCCGTCGTCGCGTTCGAACCGGCCGCGCCCGGAGTGGCCATCGCCGCCCTCAGGGGAACGCAGCTTACAGCCCAGAAGTTCACTGAGCTTGGCACGGGATCCACCACCACAGTACCCGTGCGTGAAGCGCGCTTTTCCAACCGGGATGTGAATCCTGGGCAGAGCGTCGAAGGGGTGCTCTGTTTTAAGCAACTCGAAGACAGACCCCAGATCTACCGATTTTTGTCTTCCAACGACCTGACTCATCAGGTGGATGCGGCCGCGGTGCTCTGATGCCAGAAACGAACGTTCTGACCCCTGAGGAGGCGCGTTCGCGCCTCCTCTCTACGTATAAAGCCGGCAACGAGACGAGCTTCTTCGAAATGTTGAAGCGGCCAGCTTTAGACCCCATCGACCAGCGCGACAGCCAGGGTAGACGCAGGCTGCACCCCCTCGTTGTCGTTGGTGGAGTTCTTGTCCTTCTCGCGATCGCCTCCACCATCTTCTTCACCCTGCATAAGTGAGGTCAGGCATGCCCCCGCAACAGCAACCCAATCGACCCCGAAACGACGGACAGGACGCCATGCTGCTGGCGTCCCTTTTCGTTTGTGCCGTCTTCGGACTGGCCTTCTATCTCGCCTACAGCCGCTTGCATATCCGAGCGAATCAACTGGTAGAGCTGGCGATCTACCCACTTCTGGGCTGCATCTTCGCGTATGAGTGGGCCCGCTACCAAGCGACAAAGAAGGCGAGATTAGAGGAGGCCTGGCCGCGACCGGTTCCCCATATAGCCCCCAGTACGGTGAGCGACCAAGTTGAAAAGGCCCGTAAAGAGAAGTCCGTTCTACTCGGCCACGACATTCAAGGGGAGCCCCAGTTCTGGAGTCAGGACACCCGAACCTACCAGGCAAACTGTTTCGGCATGACGGGCGCAGGGAAGACCACCCTGATCCAGTCCATCACGGAGCAGGACATAGCCAGCGGCGCCCCCATCATCTTCATCGACGGGAAGGGCGAGTGGGATCTCTTTGAGCGTCTCCTACCGGCGATGGAGGCGGCAGGCCGGACGAAGGACCTCCGGGTGATCAACCCGATGCGTCCAGACATATCGGTCAACTACAACCCGTTCTGGTCCAAGGACGGTAACTACGAAGAGCACGTCAGCTTCATCTTCGAGAGCTTCAAGATGGAGAAAGACTTCTTCGAAGGCCACCAGCGGGTGTACCTGGAGAATATTGCCCGTGTCCTCCATTACACCGGGAAGCGCTTCAACTTCCATGACGTTCTTGTCGCCGCTTACGACGGGGACATCCTGAAAGAACAGATCGCGGCTGCGATGAAGGCGACAGAGAAGCCTGGGTCTGTAAGCCAGCAACAGCGCCTTACGCTCGACATGAGTATTCGCAACCTACTCGAGTCGTTCAGCGACCGCGAGCGGGTGGCCAAGATCCAAGGGCTCATCAACAACCTGATGACATTCATGGCCGACGACATCTCGTTAATCACCGGACCGTACGACGATCTCCTGTCACTCGAAGATGTAATCGAGCACAAGCTGATCCTGTACGTTTCCTTGAACGTCAATGTGAACGAGCGCGCTGTCACTGCGCTCGGCCGGATGCTGCTCCAGAACCTGCAGCTGATGATTGGGCGGCGGTACGAAGATGCGAAAAAGAACGTCGAGCAGCCGTTCGTCAGCGTCATCATGGATGAGTTCTCGCCGTTCGCATACGAGAACTTCGCTCGAATCTTGGTGACGGCCCGCGGAGCGAACGTCGCCTTTCTGTTCGCGTTGCAGAGCGCCCCTCAGCTGCTCCAAGTTGGTCGTGGCTTCCGCAACGATGTAGCCAGTGCTCCGAACACCACTTTCATGCTGCGCATCAAGGACGAGGAAACGGCGCAGGATTTCCTAAAGGCTTCTTCCAGGATCAGGCAGATGCGGCGAAGCATGCGCATCCGGAAGAGCGGCGTCTTCCAGGCTAACTACAAGGAAGAAGAGCAGGGAAGCCAGACGGAAGTAAAAGACACCCTTGCCCAGGATGAGCACATCAAGCGCATGCCTACCGGGCAGATGGAGATGCTTTTTCCCGATCGTTTACGTGGCGTGTTGCATAAGCACTTGCACATCCGGAGGCCCAGCCAGCAGTGGCTAGCCGGAGTTGCCCAGAACCTCTATCCGAAGTACACCAGTCTGCGTGGTGGGACCGATGGTCTCCATCTCCGATTTCCGGTCCTGGAACTGGAGGAGGCCCGTACCCGCAATGGAAGGAAAAAGAAGTGACCCTGCGTCTGAAATGCATCCTTGCTGTCGCGCTAGTGTCAGCGGTACCAGCTGCACTGGCGCAGCAATCTTCGGGGCATCCCTCCCTGGATCGGCCCCGGTCGGCTTATGACCCTGCCGCGAAAGCTGGCGCGCCGGCGAGCAATAAGAGCGCCATCGGTACATCCCTCCACGCCGTAAATCCTCAGGACAAGGACTACGGGGAGGTGATTAGTCAGGGCAGGCTGGCCGCGATCGAGGACACCTTCCAGAACTTCTTGTGGTGGGCCGACCTCGTCCTCGCAACCGGTTTTGTGCTGAGCCTGGCTGGGAACGTCTTCCAGCAACGCCGGTCGGAGGACCGGTTGCGGATCAGCGCGTCCATCGTCGCTCAACTCTTCAACGCGCATAGCGCCTCCCATGCCAAGGCCTTGGAGGCTATCGAAAAGCACAACCGGCTGGCTGACTTGTACAACGCGAAATGCGACGAGCTGGCCGCGCTTGGTCAACAGAAGCAAGCAGGCGAGATCAAGAAAGATCGGCAGGAAGATGCAAAGCTTGCACACGATCTCAGGCCAGGAGTTGACAAAGCAGGGGCAGAAGACGCTCGGTTAGATCTTCCGCAGCAGGCGCGGAAAGAACGTAAGCCTGGACGAAACCAACAGAGTGAAACAGGAACTGTGGGTGACCCCGCGGCGAATGTCGTTGAGCAACTACGTGCACAATTGATCGCAAAGGATGAGCAGCTGGCCGCAAAGGACGTCCAACTCGGTGCCAAAGATCAGAAAATCCAAAACCTGCGGACGCAGATCAATCGCGCTCACGTCAGTCTCACGGAAGAGCGTGAAGGACGTGGGGTGGGCCAAGCATGATAGTTCAGTGCCTAACCTTCGGCTCTCTATGGTGGCTCCGGCCAGGCAAAGAGGTAGACGATCCGCATCGGTTCACCTCCCAGGCAGCCGTATTCAACACCACGGGATTCCGCAGCGGTGCGAGGGAGCGTAGAGGGTGGATCGTCGCCGGAGTAATCCGCTTGAATGCTGGAACTCTGATTGAGCAGCGCGTTTCCCCATATGACTTGTCCGGCGCGACCTTCCAGACAAACGGCATCGAGCGCTCAGGCAATTGGAACCGGGTCTTGATGTTGCGGCGATCTAGGAAAGTCCCCTTCCCTGACGCAGTGCTGGTGACGATCCAGAAAAGTCAATTCGGGAGGCTGTGGTTCAACTCCGAGTGGAGGACGCCAGAAGTGCGCATAGTGGCGTCCAGCGTGCATGGTGGAGATCAGGAAACGATTCTGTGGATGCAAATTGGAAGCGAAATCAAAACCGAGAAAGGAACATGGAGATGCCTGCGGAGCAATGGCAAAGTGGAACTGAGTCAGATCGTATCGCGCCCCTAGCAGTCCAAGGCGAAGTTGAGCGAACGACAGTTGCCTACAAGATCAGCGAACAACGTGACGTTCCGCTCTTGCTGCAAGTCCGCAATAGCACGTTCATTTCCCATGACCAGTTGATGGAGTATGCGTTGGAAAGCGGTCTTGAGAAAAGCCGGCGCTCATTCAACTGGAGAATGAACCGCTTTCTGGACGGTCGTTTGGTGACTTCTGTTGGCCGTGTTCTCCCTTACACGGGACAGGTATACACGATTACAAGACAGGGCCTAAGCCTTCTAGAGACGTTTGGGGAAGGACTTGTCAGCATCAGTTCTGGATCCGAAACGCTGGCCAATCGGCTCCAGGCACCTCACTTTCTGGAACTCATCGAAATCAGACGATCGTTCCTGAAGGCTGGGGTACTACAGCATTGGCAGCCCGACAGGGTGTTGAGTTCGCTGAATTACGTCCTCGGCAGTCCTCTAGCGAAGGACTACGACGCGTTGGCGGAAATCCACTGGGCAACGAAATCCCTGCGGATTGCCGTTGAGTATGAACGCACTCTGAAGACGTCGGCGCGGTATCAGGAGATTGCGAAAGGCATCCGGGACGAAGATCAAGTGAGCGCAATTATGTACCTGACACCCACGCCGGATCTGGTCTTTACGCTGTCCGCGGAGTTCAAGCGACCGGAATTGCCAATGATGTTCACAGCTTCGCGACGTTTCCGTGCATCCGGTTTAGCGACAAGCGTCATGTTCTGCTACGGAACAATGCGCCAATCTATGTCTGTCCAGGAGGCCTTAGAAGTGATCGCCGGTGTCGCAGAATAGAGGGCCGCTGCCGAACTGTCAGGTCCTGAAGAGCCCTTCCCGACTGGAAGGGCTCTTATGCTGTAGGGCGCCCTGAGTGCAAATCGTGTGCTCACGCTTCCGGTTCCAAACTCTTCCCAAGCCGCTCACCAGCTCTTGCCGCCGCCCTGCCGCCGCCCTGCCGCAGAGCCTTCCAACACTGATCCAATACACCTCCAAAGGGCTTTCCGCGCCATCCTGCCGCCGTGCCGCTGCCCTGCCGCAAGGGCTGCAATTGGTTCACTCCAAGCAACTTATTTGTAACTACCTCACGTTTTGAGGCCAGAAGACGTGGATTGCCCGAAACCACGCCCGCAGGACGAATTGAGGCACATCCCGGGGTGTTGGGACTGGAGCCCGGGTAAGCCTGGGAGGAGAAGGAAATGACAGATCTTGATCAGCTAATAGGGTCCGTAACGGATTCACCAGCGCTGCTCCTCAACCTGAGTGGTGGTAAAGACAGCACACGAATGCTCGGCCTTGTGCGCGAGAAATTCCCAGCCTCAAGACGTATACCGTTATGGCCGACACAGGCTTCGAGCATGTAAGGCCGGTCACAGCCGTGGACTGGTGTCAGGAGATAACAGCGCGATTTGGCCTTCCTCTGACCGTAGTTCGCAACCCGAACAAGACCTATTTGGAAATGGTGCGGCGTCGTGGGATGTTCCCCTCAGCGCAGTTTCGACAGTGCACGAGCGACCTGAAGCGCGGACCAATCCAAAAGTTTCTCCGCACGATTCCCGAGAAGGTGGTCATCAACTGCATGGGAACGCGCGCGGAGGAGTCGACCCAGCGTGCACGCCAATCACATTGGACGCTCGACGAAGCAATGAGCAAGAACGGCCGGACGGTGTACAACTGGCTTCCGATCTTCGGGGAGACGACCGAGCAAGTGCTCGCATGGCACTGGCAGAATGGCGTCCCATTGCACCCGGTATACGTCCCGGAGTACCACGGGGACGGCAAGCAAGCCGGCTACCTGCGGCGGTTCTCGTGCCGGGTTTGTATCTTCGCGAGCGATCATGACGTGCGCATGATTCACCAACATGACCGCGAGGCGTTCGACCAGATCAGCGCGTTGGAGCAGGAGACTGGGTTCACCATGAAGCCCGGGCGCTCTTTAGTACAGATCGTTGATGCGCCTTGTGCGCAGGCGCAAGCGTCGTCCCAGATGGATCTGTTCACGTCGACAGCTCGCTAATAAGCTGCGGACTGGATGGCCATTTTCTGGCCAGGTCAGCGAGTGCATCCCCTGCCAGGCGTCCTCGCCTAGCTACTTGCCCCGCTACAACCACCCAGGATCACCAAGGAGAAAACCCCATGCTCAATATCCAAGCCGACTCCTTCTACAGGGTAGAGAACCCTGCCGACCACCACATCGTCTCGGTTCGAGGTCCATACGATTCGTATGAGACAGCCTCGGATTCGCTCAGCGACCTGTACCGAGATAACCCCGGAGTGGAGCAGATTGTGTTCCCTGTGATCGGGAAATGGCTGATCGAAAAGGCGAATATCCAGTGCAGTGCGATCGACCCAGTGCTTTGACCGAAAGCGCACCCGATCATATTGTGCGTTCACGCGAGGCCGGCAGTAGGCCGGCCGCGCCCACTTCCCCAACTGGAGTTCCCTGATGGAATGGACTGCGACGGAATTACCGGATTGGCGGCCGTTGGAAGCGAACGTGCCGCTCGAAGAACGACCGGACTACATGCACATGGGTGTGTGCGGAACCATCCAGCTTTATAAGCACCGCGACACGCGGAGGTACCTCAATATCGACGCCGACTGTGTTCGCTTCTACCTACGTAGGGACGGTGGGTTCGCCGAAGCGGATCGAGAAGCTGCGTTCCTGCATGTGCATGGCCCTGCTTTCTCGGACGGTGCGACGAATTTGCCCGTGCAGAAAACCGTTGCAGTCCGGGCAGCAAAGATCCTTTCCTCCTTCTTCGATTTTCAGCGGAGTGCCTTCAGCCTCGGGATTGGTTATCGACCGTATGAGGCGCAGGCGGTGATTACCGCCCTGGGTCGTGTGGCTTATGGATTGGAGAATCTGCCCGGGATCATCATCCGGCAAGCGAGCAACGAGGATCTCCAGCGCTCCTTTGAGCACGAGCTCCGGTTATTGGTCGAGTGGATTCGGACGTTCGAGCTGCCACAAAGTTGGCTGCAGGAGTGTGTGAGCTGTAACCGGTTGCATCCTCATGTCGGGCCGCTCTGGCGCGACTTCTGCACTCGGATAGCTGCTGAACTCGGAGTAGAACCCAGCTACGGACGGCCAATTGCCGAGCTAGCGTCTGAGACGCGAACAGCTCTTGCGCCAAAAAAATTGCGCAACCGGAGAGCACCGTTCGTTGGTTCTCTGTCGCGCGCTCTGGGTGGCTGGTTGCGTCGATTTGGACGTAGGCGAGTTCCGTAGTCAGGGTCACGTTTCGCCCGTTGGACTGAAGCAGGGATCGGCAGTACGGTTCGTTTGCTTGTCACTGCACAAAATGACGCTGGAGAGACATCATGCTGCCCGTCCGACGAATTGCCGAGATCAACACCGCGCCCAAGCCCCTCGCCTGTAGCTGTATTGACGTGCGCGGGAAGACAAGGAACAAGTGCCCTGATTGCGGCGGCAAGGGCGGCATGAAGGGCTGCCCTTCCTGCTTAGGCACTGGCATGTCTCCGCAGAACGGTGTGGTGCGCGTCTGTGCCGAGTGCAGCGGACGAGGGTACTTGTTCCATGAGTTCTCTGTTTCGATGAGGGCCTTGGTCGCCCAGCGTCGCCGGGAACGAGCCCAGGCGGCTACAGCCCAGACAAGCTAGCGGACGCGGTAGTACTCGCGATCCATGGAGCCAACCACCCACCGGCTCTGCGGATCGCGCGGATACGTGGGCCAACCAGTCGCGATAAGGAGACGTCATGGTCCAAGCTATAACCCGGGCAGCTGTCCTCAAAGCGTTCGAGGACGGTATCATTGATACCCCAGAGGGAGCCTTCATCGGCTCCTTTTCTATTGCTGTCGTTCGAGTTTTGTTGTCTTCGCTCGCGTCGGGTGTTGTCCCGGTCAGGCGACGGGAAGAGGTGGATGCCCGCTTTCTGCTGGCGGAATCTGATGCCGTTCTGCCGGAACCCTGGGCGCATCAGATTCTGCCTTTTCGGAAGCCGGGTAATCTGCCGAGTGTCATGGAATGGAGGATCCCCGGGCTTCCCTCCCTGTTTACGTTCTCTTCCGCCTGGTCAGCTGCGACGCCTCTTCGTGCAGGGGAAGGCTGCACTATCGCTAGCTGTGTGGCTGGCTACCGCGCTTGTGACCCGACACAGACCCGTATCCGCAACGGTGTCGTGTACCGGAAGACGTACCGCGGTTGGCGTCCCGTGCTCGACCTGAACCGTTCGCCAGTACACCTGGGCAGCTTGCTATCTCTCGCTTCGCTCCTTGGGATCGAGGTAGAGAACAGCTTGGGCTGGCTCCTGTCTCGTTGGCTCCACACGCACGTGGTGGATCGGTCGAGTCATGGCACATTGCGTAGGTCCCGGAAGGCACTGCGCTCCCACTCCCCTCACACCGCAGCCTAGCGGTGTTCACCCTCGCAGCCCGGCCACGTGCCGGGCTGCTGCCTTCTGGAGGTCTATATGCGCACAATCCTGTCATGGGGTATGGGTGTGGAGTCCACGGCGATTCTGGTTCGCTGGCTTCTCGAGCCCGCGACGCGGCCGTGCGCCCTCGACGAATTGCTGGTGCTTACGGCACAAACTGGCGACGAATATGAGGACACCCGAACCCTTTGTGAGCGGTACATCCTGCCTCTCCTGCGTCAGTATGGCGTGCGTTTCGTTCAGGTCGCCCGTCGCGGCCATTTGGAAAAGGACGGGATCGTGGTGCTCGATGACAGCCCGCAACCGGAGCGCCTGCACACAGAAGGCGCATATAAGCTCTCGGATGAGCTCCGGGCAGCGGGTACCGTTCCGCAGTTCGGTGGAGAGCACCGGTGCTCACTGAAGTTCAAGGCCTTTGTCATCGAGACGTGGCTGCGCGAGTGCTTCACATTCCCAGCGCGGCACGCCTTTGGTTACAGCATGGACGAGCAAAAACGGGTCGCAAAGAGTGAGATGGCCATGACCAGGCGCGTCGCTTTCGGCTTCAGTGCCGAGGAGCAGGGCAGGGCAAATCGCGCATCTGGCTACGACCGGCCGGACCGCACTGGCTTCTACCCGCTCATCGAATGGGGCTGGACTCGCCAGGCATGCCTCGATTACCTCAAGTCCAAGTTGAGAGTCGTCTGGGAAAAGAGCGCTTGTGTGTACTGTCCGTTCAACCAACTTGGTCCGGATGCTCTCCGGCGCCATAAGCGTCATCCCGTTCAGGTGGCTCAGGCTCTTCAGCTTGAGCTGGTCAGTCTGACCCTAAATCCACGAGGGACGCTCTACAAAAAGCAGTCTCTTTACGAGTACACGGACCAGAACGGCAATGCCGAGGCTATCGAGCTTTTTCGGGAGCAGATTTCGACACAGCCCTGGAGGGTTTACCGAGTACGACGAATCTACGGCGCGAAAAGGGACGCCAACGGGCAGCAGCTGTCCGACCGTAAAGGGCAGGCCCTTCGTGCGGTGGAGCATTTTTCCGCAGAGGTATCCATGGACCGGGCAAGAGAGTTGCTGGCGCAAAAGGCGGAAAGCACTGGAACCGTTCTAGAAGTGAGGCGGGGTGTCCCCTACCTCTATCAACGAAAGGCAGGCAGCACCTTCCCGACCCGGGAGGAGTACTTCGTGGCTGGTCCGGCTGTCGTCGAGGTAAAGGCGCGCTACGGTCTGGAGTGGTTCGAGGAGCAATGGGAGGCCAGGCAGAGCTCGCTTTTCACCTGAGCGATGTCTGGTCAGGCCTCGTCCGGGTGCGAGGAGGCGGCGACTGAGCGCAAGCTGAGCTGCGGTCGACGCACATTACAGACAGGACTAAAGTGAAAGCGAGCAAGTTCGGCCATATGCGGACCAGAGGGAGATTCAATCGGGACGAAGATAGCCCATCGTGAGAACCGCAAAGTTCTTGTAACCTTCCTGACCACCGGCGCTGTGTGCCAAGTAGCGATCCTGCTTGGCAGACTCGCTCCGACGCACATTCTTTTAATCACGATGCTGTGTCTGCTCTGCTTCGAAGTCGTCGTGATGCCCTTCTGGCCGGACAAATGGACCTATGCACCCGAATTCAGCTCTCACGAGATTACGGCGCGCTGGCCTTCGTTTGTCCCAGAACGCACAAGACGCAATCTGGGAAGCGTGCGAGTAGCCATAACCCTCGTGTTCGTGGGGTTTGTCCTTTACTTGCATTCGACGAGCTCGGCAGGCCCCTGGTTCACCGTCTCTAAGCCGTTGCGGGTTATTGACCCGCCACTACGAAGGCCCTAGCGCTACACCCACCTACAAAGGAAGTCACATGCAGCCCACGCTCTTCGACGTGGGCCGTGCGCACCTCCCGCCCCGTGTTCTCGTGTTTGCCTCTGGTGTGAATGAGGCTCGCGAGATCCGGGGCTTTTCTCTTGCCCGCATCCCAATCGGCTTCTCTGCGGGGCACGTGCGAGAGGAAGCGATCACGGAGTTGCACCGGTCCGAGCTCCCTCTCTTTGCCGACAGCGGTGCCTTCTCAGAGGTGGTAGCCACTTCCGAGGGACTCTTGCTTACCAATTCGATCTCACACCAGGGCTGGCTCGACCGTCTCACGTTGTTCCAGGCCCTGGCCGAAACCCATGGCTCTCGCCTAAGCCTTGTGGTGCCGGACCGCGTAGAAGACCAGGAATACACCCTTGGTCTGTTGGCGCGGTATCGGCAGCAACTTCAAAGTATGGGAGCTACCGGGGCGCGTCTCTTGGTTCCGGTTCAAAGAGGGGCGCTGACAGGGGGAGTCTTCTATCGCCAGGCCTGCGATGTTGCCGGCGTTCCGATGCATCCGGCTCTCCCGATGAAAAAGGCTGGTATGTCTCACGGGCAGGTTCTGGCCTTTGTGCGAGAGAACAGGCCAGCGCACGTGCACCTCTTGGGGATGGGCTATCAGCGCACTGCTGCGAAGAAGCTGATCAACAGACTTCTGAACAGCTTCGGTAAGTTGACGCTCAGCCTAGATTCCAATCGGCTGCGTGCGGTCACGGGGCAGCAGAGACCGATGACCCAACTCGAAACTGCTCTGCGCGCTGCTGAGCCTTACCGGATGTACGGGGACGTGGAACATCCCGCTCTGGTCGGCGCAGCCGAACACTTGGACTACACGGAGGCGATTGCCAGTCCTTCGCTGTGGGCTGCTCAGGCGGACCTAGAGCGTGTCGCGGGCGAGGCAATCCCCGGGTCTGTTCAGCGACGGCAGTTTCTCGAGAACCCAGATGCATACCTGCAGCAGGATTGCGACGGCGAAGCCCGGTGGGAATGTCCTCTCCTTTCCGCTGCACTGGATCGCGCCTGGTCCCGGTACGTAGAGACGAGGGTTCGCGCCGCGGTGAGGACAGCCGCGATCCACACCACTTTCGACAATGCGCAGATCGCTGCGTAGCGGCACACCATACGAAACCGAGGGAGCAGGTTTTCCTGCTTGCTCGGTCTTATCTCACTTTCTGACCAAATCCACCCTGAAAGGACCACTCCAATGCATCCATCACGTCGAATTCCAAGAGGGAGCTGCTTGGCCAGCTCCGCGTAGAGTACCTGTTCTCCGTCAATGAGCTTTCGGGTGTCACTCCGGAGTCTTCACGGTGGGAGGTCCTTGGCGCTTTCCTGAAAGCAGGGGAGGCCAGAGCGGAACGGCTGATCGAGACCGAGGGCGGCTTCCTCTTCTTGCAAAGCGTCCCCGGCCGTGCAAACACGGGGGCCATATACGTCTACAACGAAGCGACGCAGGTGTTTCTTTGGCTGCGCTTTGATCGCGACGATGATCTAAGCGGCGCGGACTTCCACCGTGCTGTATGGGCATACCGTCTTCTGCGTTGGACCAAGCTGGAAGAGATGGCCAGGGACAGTTCTACGCCGGGTGTGGGAGAGGAGGTGCCTCCGACGCCGGTCATGACGTCTAGTCCGAACTTGCTCCCGGTGCAGTAGGTGCCGGTATCACGCGACATCATCCTCATGCAGATAGCGAAAGGCGTTCATGATGCATATTTACAACTTCCTCGGTGAGGCCCTGGTCTGGATTGGTGACATAGGCTTGGTCCTTTCTCTGCTGGGCGCGGGCGCAGCAATCATAAGCGGTCGGGGACGGGAGAGCCTGCCGCTTATCGGCGCAGGCGCCTGTGTCCTGGTGCTAACCAGCAACTTTGCCGGGAGTGCCTGGGATGCAGCCAGCGCGCTCAGGATGACGGAGCACTTGAAGCATCTGGCAAGCATGCCTTTGCCGCTACTCGGCTTTGCGTTCATTGCGGCCTTCTGTTCCGTAGCCTTCCTGCCGATGCTCAAGAAGCTCCTCGAGTAAACGCATGGAAGGTTGACCGAAATACCTTCGCCTTTTACAACCACCCCAGCCTGAAGAAAGGAGCACGCCATGAGCACAGCCACCCAGACGCCGTGGATTCCGCCACGTCCCACGCCCGAAATCCTGAAGTTCGATCCCGCCCTCGTCGCCGAATACTGCTCATGGTTTGTGAACCGACGAGCGTACACCCGGCAATCAAACTTTCCTAACCCCGACAACAACCGCTATTACTACTTCCAGCCAAAGAACAAGCTGACAAAAGAACGGCTTGCCCTGGATGACAAGACGGTCAGACTCCATCTCTCGGGCTTTCAGACCATCGGCCTTTACGCGATCAACCCAGCCACGCAGCGGTCCAAGTGGGTGGCGATCGACGCCGACTATGCCAAAGCGCATCGCGACCTTGCGGCGCTGAAGCTGGAACTCAAAGAGGATGGTGTTGAGGCAGCGCTTGAAATGTCCCGCCGCGGCGCGCATCTTTGGATCCTCTGCGATGAACCCCTGCCGGCTAAGGACTGCAGGGTCTACATCTACAACCTTGCCCTCCGTCTGGGTGTGCCCATCAAGGGCACGCTCAACCAGGTCGACGGCATCGAGATCTTCCCGCGTCAGGACGAACTGCGCCAGGGGGAGTTCGGTAACGCCATTCGTGGGCCGTTGGGCATACATCGCGCCAACATGCACCGGTACTGGTTCGAGGATGCTGCACCAGACCTGCCTTCCCAATTTGCCTACCTTCGCAAGCTGAAGCGGCTTACGGCTGACGAGCTGGCCACTTTCACGGAGGGGCTGAACATTCCTGATGAGTTCCTGTCCCGGCCGAAGGTGGAGCAACCTGTCAATTTCTCCGGAACAGGGAAGGGTTTCGAGATCCTCCAGCACGTCCAGGTGAAGCGGAAGTCGAGCGGAAACTGGTGGACGCGCTGTCCATCCTGCGAGAAGCAGGGCCATGACAAATCCGGCGACAACCTCGCCATCTCTGTAGCCGACCCGCGCTACTACAAGTGCTGGGCCGGCTGCACGAAGGAAATGATTCGGGAAGCCCTGGGTGTCCCGATCCGTCTACGTTAACCGCCAAGGAGAATCGATGGACAAGCGACTCGCGAACATTGCCCAAAGGGGCCTCACCCTTCCGGAGCCTACGCGGTTAGGGATACGCAAGACAGGTATCTTCAGCCGTGCGGCTCTGGAGCTCGTGTACCAGGATCAGGCCAAACGCTGGGCTCTGCGCGGCGAGGAAACAGGCGGTGCTGTCGCGGTCCTTGGTCACTACGTTGGCTTCTGTAAGCCGGATGGGACGCCTCTGGCCTGGACGCAACGCGTCCAGAACTTCATGCCGAACGGTGTTCACGCGGTTGTGATCGCCCGGGAGCTCTGCCGCATCCAGATGTTTCGTTATGAGCATACCTACGACGTCCTGATCACACGCCATCGACTTGCTGGGGAAGGGCCACGACGTCCAGAGGTGGTGAACGAGATTGTGTTCTTCCATCGTGCCGGGACACTGAGCACAGAACTGTGGGGCAAGGATTCCGCGTTTCGTGGAGGGGCAGCACCCCGGTTCTTCAAGCGAAACGGGGATGAACAGCTACCCCCGGAGGCGTTCATCGACGCCCTGATAAAGGCCACCGAAGGCGTGTGCTGTATCGGCTGCAAGCACACCCACCTCCTTGAACTGAGAGCCGTTCCGACCCGCGAGAAGGCTTTCGCAACCGCATGAACACCGAGCATCCACGCTTCGCACAACGGCTCCAGACGCTTGGGGCCGTGCTCTTTGTCGCGGGCCTCACGACGCGACTTGGTCACTATCAGTCCCTCACGATAGCGGGTATCTTCCTCACGATCGTCCTGCTTGTGCGGCTCTCCATTGAGTTGAGTATCAGCGGAAAGGAGCCGGGGCTAGCCCTCGAACGCAAGATGAAGCAACTCAGCTTTCTCAACCAGTTCTCGATGCTGATCACCGTCTTCGGCCTGATGAGCTTCATGCGGGGACAGTAGGAGTCTTCAATGCGGACCATCCGAAATCTTTTCTTTCTCTCGCTGCTCTGTATGGCAGCGTGGCGCCTTGAGTTGGATCGCGAGCAGTTGCATCCGGGAACCCATCCCTCTCTTGGATCGGTACTCAGCCAGGTCAAGGTTCACATTAACGACGTGCATGCGGCCAGCGGGGAAGACCAAATCTACTTCTCGCCGGCCGACAACCTCGAGCCAATCGACGTCCACCTGATCGGTGAGGCGCAACAGAGGATCGACGTGGCCATGTATGCCTTCACCGACCGAGCGATCGCGCAAGCGCTCGTGCGTGCAGCAGCCCGAGGTGTGCAAGTCCGCGTGTATCGGGACCGCTCACAATTCGTAGAAGAACGGGCGCGGCGCTCTCAAGTCCAAGCCGTGCTCTCCACTGCGCCCACCATTCATATCCGGGTGAAGGGCTCGGATGAGTTGATGCATGAGAAAGCCATGCTCATCGATGGCAACGTTCTGCGTGACGGCTCAGGGAACTGGTCGGTCTCAGCAGCCTGTTACCAGGACAATCAGGTCTCCGTCACTCACAGTTCGCAACAGATTGAGGCTTTCGCCCGTGACTTCGCAGCGATGTGGGGCCGCAGCGACAACCTCGTTGTGCAGTAGGCAGCAAGTTCCATCACTTGATCAGTAGGAGGAAAACCCTTATGTCAAAGGGAGTCAACAAGGTCATTCTTCTCGGCAACGTTGGGAAAGACCCGGAAATTCGTGCGTCTCAGGGCGGCATGACCATCGCGAGCTTCACGCTGGCCACTGCGGATCGGCAAAAGGACCAGTCCGGGCAGTGGGTCGACAAAACGGAATGGCACAACGTCGTGGCGTTCAGCCGTACCGCGGAGATCGTCCGCGACTACGTAAAGAAGGGATCGCCGCTCTATATCGAGGGCAAGATCCAGACCCGTAGCTGGGACGACAAAGAGTCGGGCCAGAAGAAGTACCGCACCGAGATCCTGGTCAACGATCTGGGTCTGCTTGGTGGCGGACAGGGAAAGGAAAACGGCAACGGCAGCGCAGCTCCGGTCGGTGCGCGTCAGTCGGGCGGGTATTCCAACGGCAGCAGCAACAACAACAACTACGGCGGGGGCTACGGCCGTCAGCAGGAGGATTACGGGGATCAGGGGATCACCGACGAAGACATCCCTTTCTAGAGGAACACGAACCTCTTCCTATCTCGAGTGGGCGCTCTTCGGAGCGCCTTTTCTGTTTCCAACGGCACCTCGAATCCATTCTGAAAGGACTTTTGCGTCATGCATACTGATCTCACTCCCGAACAGCAGGACCAGCTTCGGAGGCTGGCCGTTCCCTTCCACCCCAACGACATCAGCTGGCGGGTAACCAACACTACGCAGGACAAATCGCGCGGTTGTGTCATTCCCTATGGTGACCAGCGCGCTTACACCGATCGCCTCAACGCAATCTTCTCGCCGGCTGGCTGGACCCGGACCTACGACGTAACCACCCTTTCGCCGGTAACACGGGTAAAGCGGGACAAGACCATCCAGACAGGCAAAGTCATTGTGACCTGCGTCGTTTCGATTGCGGGACTTGGCGCTCACACCGGCAGCGGTGAGATGTGGGCCGATGACGATAACGCCATGACCCGGGCGGAAGCTCAAGCCTTTAAGCGGGCCTGCAGCTGCTTCGGCCTCGGCCGCTACTTCTACAACTTCGCTGAGATGTGGGTCGATCTGGACAAGTTCGGCAAACCGAAGTCCGTGCCGACGCTCCCCAAATGGGCTTTGCCCGAGGGCGTGGTGCCAATCAACCAGCAAGCCCAACGGTCGCAGGCCGGACCGCAGTCTGTAGCTCAGGGAAGTGCACGTCCAACCGCCGAGGCCCTTCCACCCGCGCGGCAGCAACAGACGCAGCCGGCCACGAACGGCAAACTGGATCCGGCTCTCACACGCAAGATCGAGGACTATCGGAGCGTCGTGGGTGACGCACTGTACTTCGAGGTCTTCAAGGCAGGTGGTGCCGCAAAGAACGCGCGCGAGTTGCCACACTTGCAGGCGCAGCAGTGGGTGCTCAAGCAGCTTGAAACGCTTGAGCGGGGTGTGGATCGCGTACGTGAGTTGGCACAGGAGCTCCAGGAGCAAGTCTTCTTCGGTGTTCTGGACCACTATCGCGTGCAATCGATCGATAAGATCCCATCCTTCAATGTTCTGAAGTCGATCGTCACAGACCTCCAAAACGCTGCGGGTGCGGTAGCCGCCTAACCGCTGCTTTATTCCGCAGACGAGTAAAGGTCGCCACAATCCTCGTCTGCGCAAACGAGTAAAGGTCGCCACATTCCTCGTTTGCGCAAACGAGTAAAGGTCGCCACAAACAACTCACGCTCCACGCGGTCAGCCTGGAGGTTCGCAATAGGTGCGCCTACGTGCACGCTCTGTAACCGACCTGCGGCCTGGCAGGTGGGGGATGAAGTCATGTGCGAGCTCCACAAGGAGAAAGCAATCGAGCAGTTCGGCGTCGATCGCTTCCCGATTCGAAGGCTCGCAGAGTCCGATGACAGCTTCCTGATCCGGGGCCGCTATAAGCGTGAGTCCCGCGTGAAGGTCCCCACCCGCAAGAGATCCGCTCAGCCCAAAACCTAACCCTGGCCCGATGCCAGCCAACCTCTCGCCCCTAGCGAGACGCCTCCTCGCGTCCGTATGCGCCATTTCCCCCTCAACGCAGCAATCACCGGAAAGGAATTCACCATGGCAATCTCTGCTCGTTCCCGTCGCGGCACCGCGTCCTCCTTCTGGCGCAACCACAACGCCATGCAGACAATGCTGGTTCACGCCTGCATGCCCTCAATCCGCCACACGTCCACAGCGAAGCCGGCCTCAACTGCTCCTCAACAGGTGAGCATCCCGCGCCCTCTGCCGACGACGAAGTTCTTCATCGCCCAGGCGTAACGATCCGTGCGGCACAGGTTCCCCGAGCCTGTGCCGCTCACTTTGCTACAGGAGGTAGCTATGTTCGTGATGTTCATCGACGTCATGTCAGCCGAAGAAGCACGGCAGGAGCTGCAGCGACGCCGCAAAGCACTCGAGCTCGAGGCCATGCAGACCCAAAGCTTCGAATCCCTCTGTTCTGTAGCTCACCGCCTCGGGGAGCTCTGCGAACATGAGGACGCCCTGAATAACCCCAGCACGCAAAGGCTGGTCGTTGGCGCATGGACTGAGCGCCGACAGCCTGCTCAGGAGGAGCATGTCGCACCACCTCTACAGCACCATGACTGAAAGGCACGGGATCGTGAACGTGGTCATGGGGTATGACCCCTCCCATGACCAATGTCTTCTGCTCCATCAGGGCAGAGGGCGATGACAGGCCGCTTTACACCAGCTCTGAAGATGAGCAGGCAGGCACTCATCAGCAGGATGTCGACTACTACCGCAACATCTTCGCCGTGCTCCAGCTCAGTGTTCCGGAATCCATGTTCGTCGAGATTCAGCGGGATCAGCGCGGGAGCGATGGAACTCGCTTCCTTGTTCATGACTAGCCACAGTAACAGCACCCGTTGCTCTTAAAGCAGCTGGTGCTGTTGTCCATCGAGGCATCCATGGCAGATCGGTATAGCAACCGGGGCACCTTCCGTCCCAAGCATAAGGACGTAGGCCCGGAAGACCCTACTCACTGGCGCTATGGGGGCAACAGCAAGACCTTCACCGCCTGTCCCGTGTGCCACCCCAGCGGCGTGTCCACCTGCGAACGCTGCCAAACCCGCCGCTCCGTGCTGATTGAGGACTGGAGCGATTTTCCAGCTCGCTTCTACGACGCCCGTACAGGCGAGCAGATCAACCCCATCCTCCTCCCAGCAGAGCAAATCGACCTGTTCTAGTTATGCAGATTCCGCTTTTCAATATTCCGCCCGCGACTCGGGAACCGCCTACCTGGGAGCGTATCTCCGGTCCGGCGGAACTCGGCTCCAAGGGTGTCGTCCACGTCCACACACCCTCGCAAATGCAGGTACTCCATTGCGGGCATCCCACAGCGAACTTTCCGTACTACATCCGCGACGTCCAAGGCGAGCGCCAGATCTACGCTCCTAACGGTCGCGGTTTTCAACGCCTCACTGAGGCCAAGCAGTACGTCGAGCAGTTACACAAAAGCTACCAGTAAGGACCCGTTTGCACAGTAGGCGGACGGGGCCTGTCGTGCCACCAGGAGACGCATGTCACAGCACAAACATAGGACAACCACAACGGACGGTAAGAGCGTAACAGTGACGTTGGGCTACGATCGCCCGCTCGACTATGTGTTCTGCACCGTCATGCAGAACGGCAGCAAAGATGAAGAGGGAGATGTTCTCTACTCGAATCTAAGTGACGACGAGGCCGGCACCGACCTGCAGGATGTCGACTACTATCGCCCGATCCTGCTCGGTCTGGGCATCAGCATTCCGGACGCGATGTTCACTGAGGTGAAGATCGACCAGCTGGAGCGTACTGGTAACAGGTCCGTTCTTTACGACCAATCTGGCAAAGCGGAATGGGCCATCTGATGACAACAGAGCACCTGATGCTCTAACAGCACCAGGGTACAGGTGGTGTTATTGCAGCTGCTGCGGGCCCACATCGGATCCGCGCCGATACCGAACCCGCATCCTTCCCCAACCGCACCGTGTTCGAGGGCCTGTGCTCTTCGACGCGGTGCGCCTACTTCGTGGCAACAGAAAGGACTCGCTCATGCGCAGCGCCGGCAGACTGAAGCTTGGCTATTACCCTCTCCCACGCGAAGAAGGGCGCCGCCTGCGGCGTCTTCTCCACAGCACCGAACCCTTCAACGCAATTGATCCCTGTGTCGGTACGGGTGAAGCACTTCACCTCGTAACTCGGGATCTCGATTGCCGACGGTATGGCGTTGAGCTCGACGCCGAACGCGCCGCCACGGCTCAAAGCACGGGGATCACGACGGTGCAGGGCAACGTCTTCGATGCCCATGCAAAGGTAGAAACCTTCTCGTTGCTCTATCTCAATCCACCCTACGATTCGGAGATCGGCTCGCTGGGGAATAAACGGATGGAGTTCCTCTTCTTGGAGCAGACCTACCGCTGGCTTGTGATTGGGGGCGTGCTCGTTTTCGTTGTTCCCGAGAACCGGCTTTCCGTCTGCATCCCTTTGCTTGCAGGCAACTTCACCAGTTTTCGCCTGTTCCGTTTGGACGATCCTGAATCACGTCGCTTCAACCAAGTCGTGCTGACGGCCGTGCGAAAACCTCTTCGGGGTCACCAGATGGAAGCCAATCGGTCTCTGTTGCAGCGCCTCGTTTTCAACCAGCCGTACCAGAACCTGGACGATGAACAGGAGCCGTACCTTATCCCGCCGTCCTCACCAGCAGCGATTGCTTATCGCGGTCTGCCCCTCGATCAGATCGAATCCGAAATCATTCACTCGCCGGCCTGGAAGCAGGTCGCCCCCTATCTGCTACCAAAGGAAGAAATGGCGACCGGCAGGCCGATCACTCCTCTCCATGGCGGGCACGTAGGGCTGCTGTGCACCGCAGGCCTGCTCAATGGTGTTTTCGGAGTGGGAGAGGACCAGCACATCGCTCGATGGCGTTCGATCAAGCACATCACCACCATCAAGGAGAAAGAGGACGGAGTCGAGATCACGCGCAAGCGTGAACGCTTCTCCAACGAACTCTCCCTTGTGTACCGGGACGGCCGAACGCGCGTCCTTACCGAATCAGCAGGAAAGGCGGAGGAAGGCGATGCAGAATGCACATCTACGGCTGGGGCGGCTTGAATATGTGCGCTCGAGCACCAGCATCACGACGAACATCAGTCTGAACGTCGACAGGTATATGGGAGAGGCTGGGCAGGGACATCTGCTCAGCCTTTTTGGTGGGGATGCCGAGGTGGGCGCTGTCGCCGCGGCCGTTCAGGAGAAGCATCCTTTCACCCTCACCTTTCCCGATGGGAAGGAACTGACCTTCAGCATGGGACCTGATGCCTCCTGCTACAGGGGGACGATACCTGTAACGGGGCGTAAGCAGCCTCTTCGCCATCTTGTCGCGGTCTCCCAAGCCCTCCACGCGAACGGCACAGCCGGAAAGACGTTCCTGTTGAACTACGAGCGTTCGCTGGCCTGGTCGACGCTGGTGAGCTTCCTCGGTCTACCTGCCGAACCTCGCTGGAAAGACTGGGTTCTCGATTGGCTGGAGACCGAGAACAAACTCCAGGCCATCGACGGAATCGGATCCGAACCTGTCGTGATCACCGCAACGCGTGACGAAATGCTGGAGGCTGTCGCAAAAGGACTACAGGAAGGATGCCTTTGCTTTCCCGAAAGGAACGGACCTATCCTGTGGCCAAGCTTCCGGATGCAGGATGCCTTGCATCGTTATAGCGTGAATGTGTAACCAGGGAAGGGAGCTGTCTGCTTCACGGATCGCTCCCTGTCTCGCCAGGCAGACCTCAAGGAGGACCCCAGCATGATCTTCAAAAGCCGCTCCATGAAAACACTGGATGAAGCGATCGCAAGTATGGAGGAAACCCGCCGCTGGTCGGAACCGAAGATAAGCGCGGGGACCTTGACCGACGAAGAACGTGAGCGGCGTCATCAAGAACTGAAGCGGGCGGCTGAACTGGGGGAACGCTCCTTGGGAGAAAGTAACTTCTCCCTGTTCGGCCCCGAGGTCGACATGTTGAAGCGCTTCGTTCGAGAGGGGTGCCTCTTCATGACCGATGAGGAATGCTTAGCGAAACTTCGCGACATAAGGGAACGGGCAGAAGCAGTGGCGGCCGATGTTCCTTCAGCCGGGTAGACGAGTACAGCGGACGCTCACGCCCATTAAGTGGTACATCCGAGTGCCCCGAAAATGGTGAACTCGTGCTGGAATGAAAGCAGGAGACCACCATGGCTACTGCGAAAAAAGTTGCGCCGAAAAAGACGGCGGCAAAGACTTCCGGACGGAAGACAACTGCGAAGAAAACACCCGCGAAGAAGACCACTGCACCAAAGAAGACCTCCGCAGTCAAGAAGAGTGCCACGAAGAAGACCGCTGTAAAGAAAGCAACACCGAAGAAGGCTGCAGGGCGTGTAGCAGGCAAGAAGAGCGCAACGAAGAAAACGGCCGTCAAGAAGACCGCAGGCCGGGGTCGCCCCAAGTCGGGTTCAGAGGTCTAGAGTCCACCAGCTGGTGCTGTTCAGTGCGGCCTGTATTAGGCCGTTTTCGCCGGACACGGGTATGCACTGAGAAGCGCCAGCATCACTCCCTTGAATTTTCCTCGCCAAGCAAGGCCGGATGCTCGTGAATGTAGCCAAGATAGGCACGAACGCGTGATTTTCGCCATTCGCGGAAGTGCGTTACATTGACGCTGCATGGAGAATCCGGGCGTGAACAGCGGAGGTTGGGCCAGTGTCGTGCGACGCTGGCGCAAGCGGCCGATTACGGACCACGCGAGCGATGACACGCAAGGGACCTTCTTCCCGCAGCCACACGAGGTCAGGACAGAGAGCCCCGCTGCTTTTGCTCCAAGCAGCTTCCCGGCGCTGAAACCTACCCCCGCCGTAGTTGCCGACCCAGAGCTGACCCCCGATCAGGCTGCTGCCCTCCAGAGCATCGAGAAAGCATACGAACCAGGCGCTTCGTATTTACTCACTGGACATGCAGGTAGTGGGAAGACCTACCTGATGCAGCGGCTCACAAAGAGCATGCTGGCTAACAAGCGACGAGTCATTCTGAGTGCACCGACACACAAGGCGGTGGCCATTCTTGCAAGAAAGCTGGCCGAGGCCAACATTCAGGGCGTGACGTGCCGCACCATCCAGAGCGTACTCAGCCTGAAGCCGAAACCACACATAGACCGCCTCATCTTCCAGCGAGACCGCAGCGCCGAGCCGGTCACCGCCGATGTGGTGGTTGTCGATGAATGCAGCATGGTGGACGAGGACCTGTTCCGGCACATCAAGCGCCACCTGCCGAACGCCTTCGTTCTCTTTGTCGGGGATCCGGCGCAGTTGCCGCCAGTGGGTGAACTCGAAAGCCAGACCTTTCGCGTACAGAATCGGTCTCACCTCACGACGATCGTTCGCCAGGCTGCCGGCAATCCGATACTCACTGCGGCCGACGTCATCCGAAGCAGCCAGGGAGGGCCGGCCGATATGTCCTGGTGCTCGCAGGCTGCTCTTGAGAGTGGACACGGCCTCTTCGTGCCCGCAGCCGCAGCGAACCGTTGGATAAAGAAGGCTTTTACCTCTCCTGAGTTCGAGGCGGACCCGGACAGCTTCCGGTACCTCGCCTGGACCAATGCACGGGTAGAGCAGGTCAACCAAACCATCCGGCAGTGGCGCTATGGCGACAACATCCCCACGCCCTTCATGCCGGGCGAAAGCGCGCTGTTCCGTCAGCCGTTGGTGGTTGAGAACACTATGCTCTTCGCGAATAACCAGGAAGCGAAGGTCCTCTCGATCGAGCGTGGCACGTTCGCACACGAGATTGAGGAAGCGCATGGTGTGCCGAGATGGACGGCAACGATCCCTTCCTGGGAGCTCTGCTTGCGCGACAGCGATGGCAACGAAAAAACCGTTCACATGGTCCGAGACAACGGGGAGTTTCAAAAGGCGGTCGCGCGCATTAAGGACGAGGCTGCAGACTCACGCCTTCGCTGGAAGCATCTGCATGACTTTCAGCAGAGCCTTGCTCAGCTGCAGTCCATCTACGCGCTCACCGTACACAAGAGCCAGGGATCGACAATCGGGTCCGTGTTTATCGACCTACCGGATATCCGCCGGCGCGAGGAGACGAATCTACTCGAAGCACAGCAGATGCTCTACGTGGCGGTGACACGGCCCTCGAGACGCTTGATCGTCGTGGGAGTCTAGAGCACATCAGCAGATTTCTTCCACTGCTGTTATACCGGCTGATGCCCTTACAACACCTGGTGCTGTTATGAAGCGCTAAATCTACATCAACTGTTGCTGTTATTCGCTATCTACCTTCTCTGGCCACGGGAATCTGAGCCCTGCGAATCAGGCCCAATCGGTGCCCAGCTTGGAGATCTCGCGTAGATCTGGCCCGAAGACATGAAACTGCTGCACGGAACTTCCGCCTCGAAAGCTAAACCGAACAGCAGTTGGCAACATAAGAGCTTTGATCTGGTAGGACCCACCTCTACGCGACTGCCCGCTGCTTGCCGGCTTGATCACACCGAGTGAGATCTTCTTCACAGCTGGGGATGCCTTCAGCATCTCCACAAAGGGCAAAGCGGCTTCGATGATCGTCGTGTGACGCATATTGAACTTCGGACCGCGAAGTAAGCCCTGCTTAGCCATCGCCCATCGCCCTTCCTTCCTCGGTGTGATGCCCGGCAAGCACCGGAGACGCTAAACCCCTCAAAGATAGGCTCGTAAGCACTTTCGTAGGCCAGCGCAAGCTGGCCTTTTCCTTTGCTCATTCGCTCATTTCAGGAGACGCTTTCATGGAAACCTACTTCGACTATCTGCGTGCGATGGCTCCTGAACTGGGGGCGCGCATCGTGGAAACCTACCCTGCGCTCCAATCCCCCAAAGATGAACCTGCAGCACGTCTGAAGTCCCTTCTGCGTTCGCCCCTGCCGGCACAGGCCCTGGCGATCACCGGGCTGGCGAAGTATCTGATCACCGGTCGCGCTGCGCGCATTGTGGCTGAATGCGGTGCAGGCAAGACCTTCATGTCTCTGGGCACGATCCACGTGCATGCCGGGGACCGGCCGTACACGTCTCTCGTAATGTGCCCACCGCACATTGTTCACAAGTGGGCGCGTGAGGCGTTGCTCACCGTTCCCGGCGCCCGGGCCTTCATCATCGAGGACCTGCGCAATGGCGGCGATCCGAAGAACACCCACGGCATCGTTGAGGTGAAGCTCGAGAAAGGCAAGACCGTCGTCCGCGGTCTTACCACCACGCTCCCGAAGCTGCGCAGTATGGGGCGGGCTGGGTGGCGCGCTCTTTGCCCGGGCCCCGCGTTCTTCATCATGGGTAAAGAGAAGGGCAAGCTCGGCTATTTTTGGAAACATGCATTCTCTGTCGCCAGGAGCGGGCGGGATCTCGGTGGGCTGATCAACCCAGATACGGGCCACGCGGTCCCTTCCCAAGAGGGTGGTTTCCTCACTCGTCCGGACCTCCGTGAGGCGAAGTTCCACGAAACCTACACAGCAGGACGGTCTGGCAAAACCCGGTTCTCTCCGCTGTGGCAGGCAGACGGAGGCAAGATCCAGCGAATGGCGCCGCTCGACTTCATCGGCCGCTACATGAAGGACTGGTGGGATTACGCGGTGGCCGACGAGCTCCATCAGCTTGCCGGCGACACAGCGCAGGGAAACGGCCTAGGGGTCCTCGCGCGCTGCGCGAAGAAGCTGATTGCGCTGACAGGCACGCTGATGGGCGGCTATGCCGATGATCTGTTCAACATCTTCTACCGCATGGAGCCGCGGCGGATGGTGGCGGCAGGGTATGAGGCGGGCAGCCAGGGAAGGCGGGACTTTCAGGAGCAGTACGGTGTTCTGGAAACCGTGGAGAAGGTCAGGGAGACAGACAATGCCTGCTCGAAAGCCCAGAAGCGCACCGTGCAGGTCCTGCGTAAGCCCGGGGCATCCCCCTTGTTGTTCGGCAAGTACCTGATGGAGTCCACCGCCTTCATCACCCTCGAAGACATCTCCGATCAGCTGCCCTCTTATGAGGAGAGCGTGTTGACGGTCGACATGGACCCAGACCTTGCCAAAGCCTACGAGGCGATCTCGGAGGACATCACCTCGGCCATGAAGGAGCACCGGGGCAACAAGAGCCTGATGAGCGTCATGCTCAACACGCTGCTGCTGTATCCGGACCACCCCTTCGACATCGAGGAGATCTGGGGCAAACGGTACGACCAGAAGGAGGGCTGCATGGTGCCCTTCTTCGTCACCAAGCCGCCCAGCCTTCCTGAAACCGACACCTACGCCAAGGAGCGGCGCCTCATTGAGGACATCCGCGACGAACTGCGGCAGGGCAGACGGTGTCAGGTCTACGCCACGTTCACAGGCAAGCATGATGTGACGGGGCGGCTGGCGGAGGTGCTCCAGAAGGCAGGGTTTCGGGTAGCGGTCCTCCGCTCCACAGTGCCCACCGACAAGCGTGAGGCCTGGTACGAGAAGCAGCTGAAGGAGGGCGTAGAGGTCGTCATCTGCCATCCCCGGCTGGTGGAGACAGGCCTGGACCTGCTGGCCTTCCCCACGCTGTACTTTTACGAGACGGGCTACTCGCTCCACACCCTGCGCCAGGCAAGCCGGCGATCATGGCGGATCGGGCAGCACTTGCCGGTCCGGGTGAAGTTCCTTGCCTACAGCGGAACCATGCAGGAAACCTGCATCCGGCACATGGGCAAGAAGATGCTAGTCGCACTCATGATGGAAGGCAAGTTCTCTGGGGAAGGGCTGCAATCGCTCGACGCCAACGAGGACCTGCTGACCGCGATGGCACGCGAGCTGGTGGAAAAGGGCGGTGTGGGTGAAACGGCCGATGCTGTCTGGAAGGACCTGGAGCGTGAACGGGCCAAGCATGTACCCGCTCCCACGCCGGCGGCCGAGTTAATCGTTCTTCCAGTCGCCCCGGTTGAGGAACAGGCAGGAATTGAGAGCCGGCCGGAGCCGCTTCCCGTTCCGGTCCTTGCCGGTCCGCAGCTGGTCTACCCCACCAAACCACGTCCGAAGCGGAAATCTGCCCCGCTCTGGCCAACTGGACATACTCTCGGAGAGCAGATGCGGCTCTTCGGCTGATTTACCACCCGGAAGGGGCAGAGTACCTGCCCCTTCTTTCTTTCGTGCAAAGCGGTACAAAGGAGGACTATCCTATGAGCAGTCGGAGGTTTCCATGGCTACAAATGCCGGAGCAGCACCAGATATGGATCTGCAGCTAGAGCAGGCATTGCCAGCGATGTTCTCGACCCGCCTCAAGGCGTTAGCCGAGCGTCAGGGGATCTCGATGGAGGATGCCCTTGCGCAGGCCATCCGCCTGGATGAGGTAATTCTCGACGCGAAGAGTGACAACGCGGAAGTACTGCTGGTTAAGGGTGGACAGAAGTACGCCATCAACTTCCGCTAGAGCCTCTCTCGACACACCGTCTGGAGTTCAGAACTCACTCTGTAAGGCACATCCCTATGACAAACAAACCAACCCTCCAGCCTGCACGTCAGGCCGAGAGTGATCCTTTTGCCCGTTTCAGCCTGCAGCCACAGGTTGATCAGAAGCAGGAGACGCGACGCGACTGGGTACGAGCTTCCTATCTGGGAATGCTGGTCTTTGTCTTTGTCGGCGTCATTGCGTTTGCCTGCTACGCCAATCAGTTCGGGGACTGGACCAAGGCCAAGGATCTTCTCGCTGTAGTCCTTCCCGCGCTCACCGGTCTGATCGGTGCGGGGACGGCGTTCTACTTCAAGAACCCCAGCAACTGATCTCGTCCTGAATCATCGTCGCCCGTCCGCCTGGACGGGCTTTCTTGTCTATGGACCCGGCCATTGTGCCGGGTCCTTCTCTTTTCAGGAGGTTCCATGGCGACTGCCGTAGCTTTATCTGAGCCTGTGCTCCCCTTCGAGGCGCCGCAGGCAGAACGTAAACCCGTTCCCGTCACGGCAACCGAACATTCGCTGCTTGAGATTGACCGCGAGATGGACGTTCTCTTCGATCGCATCCAGGACGAACTTGAGGAGACCGGCGAACCGAGTCAGGAAAGCAAAGATCGGTTTCAGCAGCTCTGCGATGTGTTCGGCGACAAAGTCGACCGCATCGGCCGCTTCATCCGGGTCATGGAGGCCCGGGCAGCTTACTGCAAGGGGGAATCTGCCCGGCTTGCCGTACGCGGCAGGGTCGCCGAGAACAAGGTTGAGCAGACCAAGGCTCTCATCTTGTACTTCCTCCAGAGCCGGGAAGTCACCAAGATGGAGGGCAAACAGTTCACTCTCCGCTGCCAAAAGAATTCGCAGGATTCGGTTCGCATCAGTGATCCGTCGCTCATTCCGCTTCGCCTCAAGAGGGTCGAGGCTCGATTTGACGGAGATCTCTGGGAACGAATAATGGCTGCGGTGCCGAAGGGCATCAAGGAGCTTTTGGTTTCCGGAATTCAAGAGACCGCGCCAGTCAACGACGCAATCAAGCAGGCCATAGCCCGGAAGGAGGAAGTTGCCGGCGCCACAGTAACGCGTGGATATCACGTTCGGGTCGCCTAACCCGGGCCGAGTGGAGGTGAGTCAGTATGGATCCGATTGTCGAGATCGTTGAAGCGGCAGAGCGGGAAGTCCTGGCTCACACCATCGAGAGCACGCGTGGTCTCCGCGCTTACCTGTGCCTGCACGGCAGAGAAACAGAGCTCGGACTGCTTCAGGAAGAAGCAGTCCGGCGCGGGCTTTACCGCTACATGGGAGAGCGCTATGCCCAGGAGTTGGGTGCCACACTATGCCGTACCCGCCGGTGCATCCTGTCGGGGCAGATCCAAACAGAAGATGCGCTCAAGCAGTACCTCAGCCTCGCGGCAGAGACACTCGTGCGCTTTCGGGACCTCGATCTGGTGATCAACGATCTCCTTATCGAGGCGAGACAAACAGGCCTGTACTCGCTTGTTGCGCTGGTTCGCGCAAGGTCAGAGTGTGCTCTTCACTCTGCTCCTCATCAACCCAGAACGAAGGAGTAACTGCTATGACCTCGGCTTACCTGCTGCTCGCTTTTCACCTCCGCACGCTCTCCTCTGCCCCGGTTTGGGGTTTCCTTGTGGCACTGTCCATGATCGCGATCGAATGCGTCCTGATAGCCAGGGCAAATCGCCGCCACCAAACGGCCCCAGTCCCTGACTCCCGTCCAGCCTTCTTGCCCGCTTATGGCGTCCGCACGACAAGCCAAAGAGGAGACACAGCATGCAAGTGACTCTGGTACGCAAGACTTCTGCCGGAGCGCAGCTCCGGCTGGACAATGACGCTCTTAACGTCCTTTCCGCAGCGCTCCAGTTCACCTCCACGCTGAACCCGCGCTGTGAAGAGCTCGCCAAGCAGTTCGAATCCCTGCTCCCATCTGGTCCACCGATCGCATAAGGATCAACTAAAACTCTGCCGCCCATGGCCAGTGAAAGCTGGCCATTTGTTTTGGAGTCGACAATGCCAAAGATTCTCTTTTCCGCTGGTGAATTCACCCCAACTGAGTTCTCGACGGCCCAGGACAAGGCCGCTTTCGGAAACTACTTCTTCCGCTTCATCGAAGCCGAGTGGAAAGAATCGATCTTCACCAAGGGCTTCTATAACCGGCTCTCCAGCTGCTTCGGGCACATTGCGCATTATGTGGAGGGCGCAATTATGCGGAGCGTTGGCACGAAGACAGCGTGGACGGCCACTCCGACGCCAAATCGCTTCGCATAATCCCATGCAGCGAGCGGTAAACTCGCAGCATGGCCGAGAATCGTCAGCCAGGTTTACTCTGATCGTTGGAGTGAAGCGATCAGAGCGTCGGGAGCTCTGAAGCGTCCACGACGCAGGCTGGGTGGAAGAACCGCCTCCATAGCCTCGAGCTTCTCAGACGGATCAACACGAAGATAGACCTCGGTTGTGCGCATGTCGCTGTGGCCCAGCCACAGCGCGACTTTTCGAATGTCGCGAGTGGCCTGAAGCATGACCACAGCACAACTGTGCCTGAGTTGATGAGGTGAGACGGATCGTCCCTTCAGGTCGGGAAGCTTCTCCGCTGCGACTTTGACGTGCTTCTCTAAGACGTATTCGAAGCCCGCCCGTGTCATCGGATCTCCCGCAGCATTCACGAATAACTCCGAAGTGCGGACCGGACCCCGAACAGCCAACCACGCTCGCAGATCCTTGGCAGTATCCTTCCATAACGGGAGGCAACGCTCCCTCCTGCCCTTTCCGCACACACGGATGCTCGGCGGATGCCGCAGAGACAGGCCATCAAGAGGTAACTCCACCAACTCAGACACCCGAAGACCGCAAGCGAAGCAAAGATGCAGCATCGCTCTGTCTCGGATGCCTAAGCGAGTTGCCAGATTTGGAGCGTCGAGGACCGCCCGCATCTGTTTCATGGTGAGGTGTTGAACCAGGGCTTGATCATGTCGCTTCGTTGGAATCGCACGGATCTGATGCGCCTGCTCAAGGGAAGACGGTGCGCGCAATTCGACGTACCGCATGAAGGCTTTGATTGCGGCAAGGCGCGAGTTACGTGTAACGGAGGAGTTTGAGCGAGCCTTTTCGATATGTCCGAGGAAGTCGAGCACCAAATCTGCGGTGATGTGCTCTATACACAGTTGAGATGGCCTCTTCCGGAGACGGCTTGACGCATATTCGAACAGGAGCCGAAACGCGTGAGCATACGTTTCGCAGGTGTTGGGACTGTAGCCGCGCTCGACCGGCATGTGCTCTCGGAGAAAGGCGGTGATGAGGGGTGCGATGGGTGTCATGCAACCTCCTTGCCGACCAGAGCCTCGGCAGACGCGGCAATATCTGTCATCAGTTCTGGGGTCGCCTCGAGATACCAATAGGTATGCGTGATGTCCACATGCCCAAGGTACGTCGCCAGTGCCACAAAATGAGCAGCAACATCTTCACGTCGCGTCGGACATTTTTCTAAAGATCGAGTAGCAAACGTGTGCCGAAGATCGTGAATTCGGCACGGCCGCGTTCCCGTTTGGGTTATTCCAGCGTGGAAGGCCAAGCGACGAAAGGTGTAGTTTGCCATACTCCGGCTAATGGCCCTCATCCCCGCAGACAGGAACAAATGATCGTCGGCAGTGGGAACTATCAAGCGGGAGTCTAGATAGCTATTCAGTGCCGTCGCAGCCGTGGGGTGTAAAGGAATCAACCGGCTCTTGCCGCCCTTGCCTCGGCGAATGAGAAGAACGCCGTCTGGCTGAACATCGCTTAGCCGTATGTTGAGCGCCTCCGATATCCGCAGTCCAGTAGAAGCGATCAGGCCAAAGAGTGTCGCATACGTCGCTCGGCGCAGAGCGTACGTTCTGGGAAGCTTCGCCGCGGCAGCGACGAGTCTGCTCAGCTCATCTGCGGAGTAGATGTAAGGCATCAATCTGCCCTGTGGAGGTGGGAATAGGCGGGACGGAGGGACTTCATGACCTGCATCTTCCGAGTGAAGGAAACGAGCAAGCAGCACGACCGCATTGAGGCGAACGTACCTGGTGCCCGGAGTAGACGCCGCGGTTGCCCATGCCACGGCAGTCGAGACCCTGACGTGGGTATCACCCTGGCACTTGGCAAATTGGACATATGCCTTGAGCAACCGATCTGTCTGAAGGAGGCCATAGCCAAGCTTTCGACGGAGTGCGATATAGCGTTCGACGGAGGTCATTAGCATGACGCCACCCCCGGCCACGACTGGGCGATCGTGGATAGTATCCCGATATCCACCTTGGCATACCGAGTAGTGGTCTGTGGTGAACGATGGCGAAGGACAGATCCGATACTGGCAAGGGATGCACCTTGTCGCAGCATCGTTGTCGCGGCGGAATGCCGGAGAACATGAGCCCCGCACGCAGGTGAGCTGACCCCGGCGCGATCAATGGCCCTACGCACGATGCCGCCCACTGCCTGATAGCTTAGTTTCCGATACGGCGGTGGGACCGTAACGAACAACTCCGACGCTCTACATGCCGGACGACTCTTCTGGAGATATCGCAGGATTGCCTTTCCCACCTGCTGGGGCAGCGGGAGCAGCTCGTGACGGCGCCCTTTGCCACACACTTTGATCTTTCCGTTCTCCCAGTCAATATCGGTCAGGCGCAACCGAACGACATCACCCCCACGAAGCCCTAGACGGGACAAAAGCAGGATCACGGCCTTATCTCGCAGTCCGGTTTTGTCGGTGGAACAGGAAGCAACGAGGCGATCTACATCTTCAGATACGAGAAACTTTGGTATCGATGACAATTGCCGTGAAGCATGAGCAGGCAGTGCGTACTCCAGTCCCACCTTGCAACGTCCTGTAACTCCAAGAAATCGAACGTAGCTGCGCACTGCCGTAGCTCCCAGCTTCGCGTACGAGGAACCGTGGCGTGCTCCTCGCGTTAGAACAAACTCGCGCAGCGTTCTTGGGCTGTAAGCACTTGGATTGGTTCCGACTGTAGCGACGAACTCTTCGAGCACCCTTTGATAAACATCCAAAGTTACCCGCGTGACACCTCTATGCTCGAGCATCCATGAATAGAACTCTCGGAGCAGCGGCACGGAGGAGACGTGAGAATCGGGGGACGTAGTTTCCGGAAGTATGCCGCGTTCTTCGAGGAACCGAAGGAAGTGCCGTACAACGCTGAGAGATTCCAGTCTGGGCCCTCGTTGGTAAGGGGCAAAGGGCACCTCGACTAGATACTTCAAACACTCCTGCAACCCTTCGGCAAAGTCTCCAGTAGTTCTTCCAGTCTTGGTGAGCCAATCGGTCCACGCTGCGAAGGATTGAAGCATCCTAAAGACCGTTCGCTTCTTATACCCTCGGGCATGTAACCAATCCGAGAAGTCGTCAACGTGATTAGCGGCAGGCCCCGCATAGAGCCTTTTCTGAGTGATTTTTGCGCTTACGTGGTGTTCGAGCATGTTGCCTCCTTTGGATCAAGGAGACAATTCCGAGCGGACGAAATCCAGAGAAAATATCTGCTCGTTCGCTAAGCCGTTTGCTGGGAGGTCGATTGTGCCGCACTCAAAGCTCGCGTCCAAGCCTGAGCTGCCATTTGAATCGGGTCCCAGGGACTTGAGAGTGGAGGGGTATAGCTTAGATCGAGTTCGTTCAATTCCTCAACGTCCATGCGGTGAAAGAGAGCGGTGGCAAACACGTCGACACGCTTCGAGACCTCGGATTGCTTGTGCCCCAGGAGCTGCGCTCCGAGGAGTTTGCCAGTTTGTTGATCGCCTGTCACACGCAACCGCAACTCGCGAGCGCCGGGATAGTATGCTTTGTGATCCCACACCGTCGTCTCGACTGTGAACGGGGCAAATCCAGCTTTTAGTGCTTCATCTTCGCGTAGCCCCGTCCGTGCCGCGACAATGTCGAAAAGTTTTACAACCTGAGTCCCGAGGGAACCAGCAAACTCGCGGGTGTGACCGAGCGCGTTCTCTGCGGCCGTCCGTCCCTGCTTATGCGCCGTCGTGCCAAGCGGCAAGTAGGTGTTCCGATTGAGGAGCCTGTGCCATGTCTCTACGCAGTCGCCAGCCGCGTATACATCGGGAAGATTGGTCTCCATGTGCCGGTTGACCTGCAATGCACCCTTTGCTCCGGTTGTGATGCCAGCGGCAACACCCAACTCGCTGTTAGGCCGAACGCCGACTGCAACGAGAACCAGATCGGCGGTGGCCGCGAAGCCCGATGTGCCCAAGACGGTCAGTTGGTCACCTGAACTCGCAATTGAGCTGATCTCCACGCGATTGAAGACCTCCACACCATGCTTCTGCATCTCCGCTTCGACGTGCTCTCCGAGAGATGGATCCACTGTCGCGAGAATCCTTTCTGTACGACTTGCGATCCTGACGTGGATACCGCGATGAGTGAGCGCATCGGCCATTTCCAGCCCTATATACCCGGCTCCGACGATGACGGTTGATTTCGGTTGCCGCTCATCGAGGAATCGATGGACGGCAAAGCTGTCCTCCATCGTGTGCAGCGGAAATACCCCTGGCAAGTCGAACCCTTCGATGGACGGTCGAACCGGACGGGCGCCTGTCCCAATCAGCAACTTATCGTAGGCAAGCTCGACCTCATTGCCGTCCTTGTGCCGCACCTGAACGGTTTTTATCTTTGGGTCGATACGTTCCGCGGTGTGACTGGGCAGCAGCGTGATGCCTGGGAACTCCGTTCGGTGGGCCAGCGAATGCCAGTCGGGGGTCTCGCCGCTCAGATAAAAGGGCAGACCGCAGATGCTGTAGTTGGGAAACTCGTCGGCAAGCACGAGGGTGATATCGCAACTCGGATCGAGTTCGTGTGCGCGGAGCCCAGCGGCAATGCCGGCATCGCTGCCACCAATGATCAGAAACCTCATCTTGCTTCTCCCTTTTCCGGATGTCTATGGCGCGGTCTCAACGGGATGGACCTCGAACCCTGGCTCCGCCGCTTTGAAGTATCGCTTACGCATCCAGAACGCCACGTTAACAAGGCCGATCAAGGCGGGGACTTCGACCAACGGTCCAATCACCCCGACAAAGGCTTCGCCCGAGTTGAGCCCGAAGACCGCGACAGCCACAGCGATCGCCAACTCAAAATTGTTCCCGGCTGCTGTGAAGGAGAGAGTTGCTGTCTGTGCATAGTCCGCGCCGAGCTTCTTGCCCATCCAGAAGCTGACAAGGAACATGATGATGAAATAGACCACCAACGGAACTGCAATCTTCAGGACATCGAACGGAAGGCGGACGATCAGATCCCCCTTGAGGCTAAACATGACCAGAATCGTGAACAGGAGCGCGACCAAGGTAAAGGGACTTATCTTAGGAATGAATTGCGTTCGGTACCACTCCTCGCCTTTCGCGCGTACAAGTACAAATCGAGTCAACGCACCCGCGAGAAATGGAATTCCCAGATAGATAAAGACGCTGTGGGCGATTTGGCCGATGCTGATGTTCACCACCGATCCCTGATAGCCGAACCAAGTCGGCAGGATTGTGATGAATACCCACGCATAAAGGCTGTAGAAAACAACTTGGAAGACACTGTTGAGCGCAACGAGTCCGGCAACGTAGTCTGTGTCTCCGCCAGCCAACTCATTCCAGACCAACACCATCGCGATGCAACGGGCAATCCCGATCAGGATCAGGCCGCGCATGTATGCAGGCTCACCGTGCAGGAACGTCAACGCCAAGCCAAACATGAGCAGCGGACCAATGATCCAGTTCTGAACCAGGGAAAGGCCGAGGACGCGGCGGTTGCGAAAGACCTCGCCAAGCTTCTCGTACCGAACCTTAGCTAGAGGTGGGTACATCATGATGATCAGTCCGATGGCAATGGGAATGTTTGTCGTGCCCGATTGAAAACTGTTCACGAAGGCCGCCGACCCAGGAACGAAGTGTCCGATTCCGACGCCTATCGCCATGGCGAGGAAGATCCAGAGCGTCAGAAAGCGGTCGAGGAAAGACAGTTTCTTGCGCGGCATCGGCGCGCAAACCTGGCCTTGGGTGTAGGGGGAGCTGGACATGGACTTACCTCGCCGCAGAGATGGTTGTGGGATCAATAGGAATTGGAAGAGGTGCGCCTTGAAGCGCGACGTACTTTGTCGGGGTGCAGCACGCCTTGGATAGCCGTGCGCGGTCAGCCTGCATCGCGCGATCTTCCTTCAGCCAACCGAGAGTCTGTTGAAGGATCTGGGTGGCTCCGATATGTGGCGGCATGACGATCCGGTAGTGCATCCACTTTCCATCCCGTCGCGTGGCAACGATTCCGGCGCTGCGCAGATAGGCAAGGTGACGCGAGATCTTCGGTTGAGGTTGATCCAGAATCTCGACGAAGTAGCAGACGCAGATTTCCTGATCGCCCATCAGGTTGAGCAACCGGAGGCGAGTATTGTCGCCGAGTGCCTGAAAGAACCGCTCGATGTTGAATGCCTGTTTCGCCGCCATGTCTGAATTATATTCGCATTGACGAATGTGTGGGAAAGAAATATAGTCGCTTTGACAGATATGTCTGGAGGACATCATGGCAGAACAGCTACTTGAATCGGTGAAGTCGAAGTACGGAGCGGTGGCAGAGAGTTCGCTATCCAGCGATGACGCAGGTGTAACGGCTGTTGCCCAGGCGTTCGGCTACAGCACGGAGGAGTTGACCTCGATACCGGCCGAGGCCAACATGGGTCTCTCTTGCGGAAATCCTACCGCGATCGCTTCCATTCGCCCCGGTGAGGTTGTGGTCGATCTCGGCTCCGGTGGCGGCCTGGATGTATTTCTCGCCTCTCCCCTCGTCGGACCTGAAGGCAAGGCGATCGGCATCGATATGACCCCGGCGATGATCGAGAGAGCCCGCACGAACGCTCTCTCAGGCGGCTATAAGAATGTGGAGTTCCATCTATCGACCATCGATAAGATCCCGCTTCCTGATGCCTCAGTTGATTGCGTCATCAGCAACTGCGTCATCAACCTCGCTCCGGACAAGCCCGCCGTCTTCCGTGAAATTACACGAGTGCTAAAGCCAGGTGGGCGACTTGCTGTGAGCGATATTGCTCTGAAGAGCGAACTGCCGCCGGAGGTGGCGGCCAGCATGGCGGCCTACGTCGGCTGCATCGGCGGAGCGATTCTCATCAATGACTACCGGGATGGGTTGCTTGCTGCAGGATTCGAGCACGTCAAGATCGTGGACAGCGGCGCAGATCTGAATGCCTATGCCAAAGTCGAGAACCAAGCTGGCTGCTGCTCTCCCTCGATGGATTCCGGGGACGCTGCATCCTGCTGTTCGACGGATACACCCGCGAGCCTGCATCAAGACCTAACTGACCTGCTCTCCAAGTATGACGTCAATGCAGCCGCGGCGAGCGTTAAGGTCTACGCCGTCAAACCCTCCGAGACCGCGCAGGCTCCTTGTTGCGGGCCGAACTGCTGCCCTCCGGCAAAGTGAAGCGCTGCACGAGCGAGGAGAGTCGAACGATGTCCGCACAGCACTACAACGTAATGTTTCTCTGTACCGGTAACTCGGCACGATCGATCATGGCCGAGGCGATCATGAACCGTAAGGGACGCGGCAACTTCACCGCATACAGCGCCGGGAGCCATCCTGCGGGCATTGTTCGCCCTGAAGCTCTCAAGCAGATAGAGGCTGCGGGGCTCAGCACGGAAGGCTTCTACAGTAAGTCATGGGATGAGTTCGCTAAACCAGATTCGCCACAGCTTCATTTCGTCTTCACCGTCTGCGATAACGCCGCCAAGGAGATCTGCCCGGTTTGGCCGGGACAGCCTTTGACGGCCCACTGGGGAGTGCCAGATCCCGCTGCCGCCGTGGGTACGCGAGCAGAAATAGAGCGCGCGTTTCGTGACACCTTCTCCATTCTGGATCGGAGAATCAGCCTGTTCCTGTCTTTACCTCTCTCGACTCTCGGCCAACTCGCCATACAGAAGGAAATTGATCAGATCGGGCATCAATAGATCGCGCTTAACAAAGGAGTTTGACCAAAGATGCGTACCTTTATCTTTGCCTGCGTTCACAATGCAGGACGTTCGCAAATGTCGGCTGCATTCTTCAACCAGCTTGCCGACCCAGAATTGGCGCGTGGCATCTCTGCCGGAACCCAACCAGCGGAGCATGTTCATCCGGTCGTTGTGGCGGTGATGCGTGAGGTCGGAATCGATCTCAGCAACGCCAGGCCGCAGAAGCTCACAGCAGAACTGGCCCAGGAGGCCGAACTGCTGATCACAATGGGCTGCGGAGATGAATGCCCCTACGTTCCGGGTCTCCGACGTGATGATTGGCCGCTGCCCGACCCCAAGGGACAAGGGATCGAGACAGTTCGTCAGACCCGCGATGAGATCAGGCGACGTATTCTGCAATTGTTGGCACAGGAGAGGTTGGGCACCCATCCCCTCCCAGCATAACGATTCGCCTGATTCCCAATGACTTGCGCGAAGCGAGGCTCCGAGACATTCGACTGTGGCAAGATAGAGACAGATGAGGTTTTGGCCCAAGGCGTTTCGCTTCACGGCGATATTTCTCGTGCTCTTTGCGAGCGTGGAGATTCTTGCCTGCGATCTTCTGCCGAACTCCGACTGCTCCATATCTCATCCGCAGGACAAAGGCCAGCCACAGGACTCGGGCGACAATTGCCTGTGCTGCTGCGCGCACATGGTCGTCGTGAAACCTCTTGTCTTTGAACCTCAAGAGACGGTGGTTGCGGCATACCCGGATGAGGCTGTTCCACAACCTCTCTTTGCACCCTCCCATATCGACCATCCTCCCCAGCTCTCCTAGCCTGCAATCCCGCGATTTCAAAAGCTAATTCAGGAGATGTGTATGCGAGGAAGAAGTGTCTTCTTCCTGCCCGCACTGCTGTTCCCGGCATTGTTGTTGGGAGCACAGCAGGCTCCGTCCACGCTTTCTACAGTGGACGATCTGGTGCGTGCAGGAATTGCGAACAATAAAGACCTGGCTGCCGTCCGGGAACGGATAGCAGAAGCAAAGGGTCTTACCCGGCAGGCCGGAGTACGGCCTTCTCCAACGCTCGGCCTGGACGGAGCCACAGGGAAACCGCTGGGCACCATCGGCGAAGAGCAATACGGGGCAGAATATTCCCAATCTATCGAGACCTTCGGGAAACGCGGAAGGCGCATCCGCGTCGCCGAGTTTTCTGTCGGCATAGCGGAAGCTGATTTCCGGCAACGCTCCACGCAACTCGCGTATGAGATTACGGCAGCCTACGCAGAGGTATCCGCGGAGCGGCACAAGCTGAAGGTACTGAGCGATCTGATTGGTCTGAATCAAGACACGCTTCGACTCACCGAGGCTCGTGTGAAGGAAGGCGATGTCGCCCCACTCGAAGCCAGCCTGCTCAAAGTCGAGATCAGCCGCGCTGAAGTCTCCCGGAGGAGTGCGCAAGGCCGCCTTACCTCGGCGGAACTTGAATTGTGCCGCCTGGCTGGGTTTGACCAAACGGCACCGATTCCAGACTCCGATATTCCCGCACCGGCCCCGACGGATCTCGACACTCTGAAACGACAGGCTCTGGAGAACCGCTCGGATTTGAAGACAGCGCGGCTTGAGGAAGAGCAGGAGGCGGCGGGCATCGAGCTGGCAAAAGCCGAAGCAAAACCGGACGTGACGCTCTCCGCAGGCTATACCCGGCAGGATAACCAGTTCGACGGCCTGTTTGGATATAACAGCAGAGGCGCACTCAGCCCTCTAAGAGACCGGGACGACATTCTCAAATTCGGAGTCTCCATACCGCTCCGTACCAGCCGGAGCGGGGCTGGCAACGTACAGGCTGCAACGGCCCGCACCTCCGGCGCCAGATTGCGGAGAGGGTATCTGGAGAGGAATATTCCACTCGAAGTAGAAGCAGCTTACCAGCGGTGGCGCACGGCTGCCGATTCCTTACAGCTTCTCCAGAGCGGGGTGCTCGATCCCTCAACAAACAATCTCTCCGTGATCCGCGAGGCTTACAAGCTCGGACAATTACGGCTGCTCGATGTGCTTAACGAGCAGCGCCGTCTGGTGGACACCCAGTTGGCTTATATCGACGCGCAGGCAGATGCGGCCCGCACATGGGCAGAAGTACAACGTGCCACAGGAGGAATCCATCCATGAAACGCATTCTTGTTTTGTCTCTCTGCGGCACGCTGTTGTTCACCGGCTGCAATCGAAAGAATGTTCAGAAAGAGGAAGGCGAGTCGCAGACGGAGTCCGCCAACAAAAGCAATCTCGTCGAGATGAGCGTATCGGCGCAACAGCACATCGGCATGGTCGTCGCTCCTGCTGCTGTTACGCAGTTGAACGAGTACCTTCGGGCTACTGGAACCGTTCAGCCGATTGATAGCAAGATCGGAATCGTTGGCCCCTTGGCGCGGGGCCGCATCGTAGAAGTCCGGGCCAAGATCGGAGACCGGGTAGAAGCCGGACAGACGCTTGCGGTCTTCGACAATATCGAAGCCGGGGAACTCCTCACGCAAGAACAGTCGGCACGCGCAGACCTCGAACGTCTCAAAGCGCAATTGATTCCGGCAACGCGGCAGGCAGAACGCAGTCGCCGTCTCGCGGACATTGGCGCTGGGGCGGAAAAAGAGTCCGAGTCAAGCAAGGCCGAAAAGGAAGGGATCGAAGCGGACATTCGTTCGCAGCAAGCCCTGATCGACGGCATACGTCAGCGACTCCATCGTTTTGGAATTGCCGATGACAGTCCTCGCGCCACATTCCTGACTCCGTTGAAAGCGCCCTTCTCAGGAGTCGTGACCAAGACGCAGGCATCTCCTGGAGATGTCGTCGATGCGGGCCGGGATGTCTTCACCGTTGCCGATCTCTCGCGTGTGTGGGTCCAGGCAGAGGTATATGAAAAAGACCTCGGACGGCTCCGCATTGGGCAGAGCGCTTTCATCACAGTGGATACCTATCCCAACCAGCCCTTTGAGGGCAAAGTGGCCTACATCAGCGACGTGCTCGATCCGCAGACGCGAACGGCTCGTGTTCGCTGCGAAGTAGCAAACAGCGATCTGCGCCTGAAGACGGATATGTTCGCCAACATCGAACTTCCCACCAAGTTCAGCAAACAGGCCATCGCCGTGCCCGCAAGTGCGCTTCAGGAAGTGGAGGGCAAGAACGTAGTCTTCATTCGCCGCTCCCAAACCCAATTTGAAAAACGTGAGGTGGAGAAGGGCGTCACCGTCAATAACCAGACAGAGATCGTGAGTGGGTTAAAGCCGGGAGAGCCGGTTGTGACGCAGGGCGCTTTCCATCTGAAATCGATCCTCGCCGGTGGCGAACTGGGGGAGGACTAACGATGCAGCGTCTTGTCGAACTTGCCCTCCGCTACCGCGTTCTGGTTCTGCTGGCGACCGTGTTTGTCGCAGCCATCGGCTTCCTCTCTCTTCGCAACCTGCCCATCGATGCGGAACCGGACATCACGCCAAATCAGGTACTGGTGCTGACACGCGCTCCAAGTCTTTCTCCGTTGGAAGTCGAACAACTCATTTCGTTTCCCGTCGAAACCGCCATGCGTGGCCTGCCCGGAATCACACGCATTCAATCCACCTCCAAGTACGGGCTTTCCTATGTCGCCATCTACTTCAAAGACGGCATGGACCCGTATTTCTGCCGAACCCTGGTCAATGAACGTCTGCCGCAAGCGAAAGAATCGATCCCCGCAGAAGTAGGCGTACCCGAGATGGGTCCGATCTCCACTGGTCTCGGAGAAATCTATCAGTTCAAGGTCACTGGCGCGGGACATAGCCCGATGGAGTTGCGAAGCATTCTCGATTGGGACATCGCGCCGAAGCTGCGCGGTGTCCCTGGCGTCGTGGAAGTGAACACGCAGGGAGGCGAACTGAAGACGTATGAGGTCGAAGTGGACAGCGATAAACTGACCGGATACCACATACCCCTGCGCCGTGTCATCGAAGCTCTCTCGAAGAACAATGCGAACGCCGGTGGCGCTTATCTGGAGCGTTCCGAACAACAATCGCTCATTCGCGGGGAGGGGCTGATCGGCAGCCTGGCCGACATCGAAAACATCGTTGTCGGAAACTCGTCCACTGGCACTCCGATCCTGATTCGGAATATCGGCAATGTCCATTTCGCGCCTATGGTGCGGCGAGGATTCGCTACACAGGACGGCAAGGGAGAGATCGTGGTCGGCGTCGCCATGATGCTGATCGGAGAAAACTCCCGCGCTGTCGCCAATCGCGTGAAGGACAGCCTGGCCAACCTTCAGAAGACTCTCCCTGAAGGCGTGCGCGTTGAACAGCTCTACGACCGCACCGATCTGGTGAACCGGACGATTCACACAGTCACCCGCAACCTGATCGAAGGCGGCATTCTTGTGATTGCCGTCCTGCTCTTGCTCCTGGGGAGCTTCAGGGCTGGTGTCGTTGTTTCGCTCGCAATCCCTTTGTCGATGTTATTTGCCTTCATCGGCATGGTGCAGGCGAAGGTCTCGGGCAACCTGATGAGCCTGGGCGCAATCGACTTCGGCCTGATTGTCGATGGCTCGGTGGTCATCATCGAGAACATTCTTCGCCGCCTGCATCAGAAACAACCGGAGGAACTAGCCAGCGAGGTGATTCTGTCGGCAGCCCGTGAAGTCGCCAAACCGATCTTCTTTGGAGTGCTGATTATCGTTCTGGTCTACATCCCGATCCTGACGTTGGGTGGGGTCGAGGGCAAGATGTTCAAACCAATGGCGGCAACGGTTCTGTTCGCCTTGCTCGCTTCACTCGTCATCGCATTGACCTTAATGCCTGTTCTGAGTTGGTATGTGCTGCGCAACAAGGTGGCGGAGAAGCAGACCTGGCTCATGAGAAAGATGGACCAGTGGTATCGCCCGCTTCTGCAACGGGCATTGCGTTATCCAGTCTGGACCGCAGGCGTTGCCGTCGGCATCTTTGCAGTCTCTCTGATCGCTATTCCGTTCCTCGGTGCCGAGTTCATTCCTTCGCTCGATGAAGGCTCCATTCTGGTGATGATGTACCGGGTGCCCGGCATCTCCATCTCCGAGTCCCTGCACGGCAACCAGATCATCGAGACCGTGTTGCGCGAGTTCCCGGAAGTAGCCACGGTCTTCAGTCGCACTGGCAGCCCTGAAGTTGCAACCGATCCGATGGCTATCGACCAAAGCGATGTGTACGTGACATTGAAGCCCGTGGATCAATGGCCGACAAAGCGCAGCAAAGAGGAACTGATCGATGCGATGCAAAAGCGCTTGCAGGAAGAAGCCCCCGGAGCAGTCTATAGTTTTTCGCAACCGATTCAGATGCGTATGCAGGAGTTGATGGAGGGCGGTTCGCGCAGCGACATCGCCATCAAACTCTATGGAGACGATCTGGACACGCTACGACGAAAGGCCGACCAGATTGCGGCGGTGGTCAGCAAAGTACCTGGAGCAGCCGATGTCAACACGGAGCGGGTAGCCGGATTGCCCTATCTGCGTATCCGCATTAAGCGCGAAGCCCTCGCCCGTCATGGTCTCGATGAATCGGACGTGCTCGATACTATCGAAGCCATCGGCGGTAAGCCGGTCGGCGAGATCGTGGAAGGAAACCGCCGCTTCACCCTGCAGGTACGCTTCCCGCACGAACAGCGGGCCAGTTCCGACGCCATCAGCAATCTGCGCGTAGGCGATGGAGAGGGGCATTTCATTCCGTTGGCACAACTCGCCGATATTCAGGACGAGGAAGGCCCCGCGCAGATTAGCCGCGATAACGGGCAGCGACGAATCAGTGTCGGAGTGAATGTCCGTGGGCGTGATCTGGCGGGTTTCGTGGCAGACGCGCAGAGAGCCGTCGCAGCGAAGGTGAGCATCCCCAGTGAATATCAGTTGGAGTGGGGCGGGCAGTTCGAGCAGCTTGAGAGCGCAAGCCAGAGGCTCATGATCGTAGTGCCTGCGGCTCTCACACTCATCTTCGTTCTGCTCTATCTCAACTTCCAGTCTGCGCTTCCCGCGTTACTGATCTTTTTGAATATTCCCTTGGCTGCAACAGGAGGCATCGTCGCCCTCCTTCTGCGCGGAATGCCTTTCAGCATCTCCGCTGGAGTCGGTTTTATCGCGCTCTTCGGAATTGCCGTCCTCAACGGCATCGTCCTGCTGACATACATTCGGGAACTGCGCCAAAGCGGACTCCCAATCGAATCAGCAGTCGAACAGGGTGCGGAGACCCGTTTGCGACCAGTGCTTATGACAGCTCTCGTCGCCAGTCTCGGCTTCATTCCAATGGCTGTTTCGCATGGAGCTGGCGCTGAAGTGCAGCGGCCTCTGGCTACCGTGGTCATCGGAGGGCTGGTGACATCGACGTTGCTGACGCTTCTCGTGCTTCCTGCTCTTTACCAATGGATCGAACAGCGGAGAGAAGCGTCTACTAAGAAAGAGAACGATGGACGATAGCCAGCCAATCACCGAAACCCACAATCGCGGCTGCACTACTCCAGCCACGGTGCCCACTGCTGTTTTGTGGCTTCAAGGAATCACGCTCGTCTGGATGTTGGTCGAAACTGCTGTATCTCTCTATTCCGCTCAACAGGCGCGGAGCGTCGCGCTCCTGGCCTTCGGGTCGGACAGCGTGGTGGAATTGCTCTCCGCGAGTGTGGCCCTTTTGTCCTTCATCCCCGCAGTTTCGCTCAGTAAGGAACGTGCCGAGCGATGGGCGGGCATTTTGCTCTTTGCTCTGGCGGGAGTCGTCACGCTGACTGCCGTAGCGTCGTTGTTCTTTCGGGTTCAACCGGAAGTCAGTTATCTCGGAATTGGCATTGCGGTAGCTGCTCTCTTCGTCATGCCGCTGCTTGCCTGGGGCAAGCGCAAGGTAGCGAAGGCTACCAATAGCCGGGTGCTGGCGGCTGACGCCGTGCAATCCGCGACCTGCGCTTACCTCGCGGCATTGACCATTGCAGGGCTTGCGATCAACGCTCTGTTCCATATCCATTGGATAGATTCGTTGGCGGCATTAGCGGCGGTTCCTATTCTCATCATCGAAGGACGCAGAGCCATGCGCGGCGAAGGATGTGGCTGCGGTTAGGTAGATGACCGCAGCATTGCCTGTGTCATTTCGCGGGCTGAGAGGGGAAACCTACTGATGCCGTCGATTTCATGATGGCAGTTGGATTTGTCTTCGCGTCATCGAAGGTTACGTCAAGCTGCTTCTTCTCATAGCGCACAGTCACAGCGGTTACACCCGGCTGTTTCAGCAGAGCTTTCTTGATCGTGACCGGGCAGGTCGGGCAAGTCATCCCCGGTACGTCCAGGGTCAACGTCTTTGGAGCAGCCCACGCCGAAGCTGTGAGCAGAAGCAGGAGAGACGCGGCGATGCCGTGTATCCGTTTCATGAGAAATCCTTTCAGCGATGCCAGTTGTCAGTAGAAGAATCGAGCAAAATACGGAAAGACAAATGCGACGATAGCCAACACTGCGACTACCGAAAAGAGAATCTTTTGTAGGCGGCGAGATCTCGGGGTGGAGCAGGTTCCATCCACTTCGCAAGTCTGTGCTGGACGGAAGATTCGCCACGCCGCCAGGCCAAGTGCAATCGAGGTGATGACCAAAAACATCGGCCGGTAGGGTTCCAGAACGGACAGGCTTCCAATCCACGCGCCACTAAAACCCAGCAGCACAAGGATGAGAGGGCCGAGGCAGCAGGTAGACGCCAGGATTGCCGCGATACCTCCGGCTGCCAGAAACCCGGAGCCCGTCTTATGACCTGAGTTCATGCCGACATACCCGCGGAAATGGCGTGATGGCTTGGCGTCTCGGTGAGTGCCCGCCGAATAACGCTGATGGAGGGTAGGCCGGATCGTCGTCCTTCCACATCGGAATATGTTCGGCAGCCGAACCCGAACGTCTGTAGCTCACGCGCCTCCGGTTCGACATCCAATCCATCGACACGAATGCTTGGTGAGCCAAGGAAACCCAATTCATGGGCTATCGCTGCATCCGTAATTTCCACTTCTTCGACGGTAATGTCGATCCCCTCGGCAGATAGGGCCTGCCGTACCCTCGCGACCGCCGGTTCATGGTTCGGACATCCTTTGAAGTACAAAACCTCGATTTTCAATTCAGCCCTTTCTCATTCCCGACCCAAGCTCTTCGAGGACAGGACATTCAGCGCTGCAAGACTTCATCAGTGCAGCACTGCATAGTCTTTGAGCCTTCGTCAGCCGCGACTCAATACGCCCAAGTTCAGCGATTTTCTCTTTCACCTGGTCGATCTTCGCCGCGATCAGGTCATTTACGTGGGAGCAGCCATCTCCTTTGCGGCTCTCGATGACCAGGAGTTCCCGTATCTCCTGAAGAGAAAAGCCGAGATTCTGGGCGCGGCCCACGAATTGAAACCGCTCTACATCCCGCTCGCCATAGACCCGGTATCCCCCTGAGCTACGCGGAGGTGCATGAACCAGCCCCTGCTTCTCATAGAAGCGGATCGTGTCTATGCTCAGTCCCGTGCTCCGCGCGACCTGACCAATTTGCATCTCGCCTTCCTTGCATATGCAGCATAAAGTCTGGAGTTTACTCCAGTGTCAAGCAGTGGGAGGAAACTCGATGTTTCCTCCCACGAGACCGTTGAAGGCTGGATTGATCTCCCCCGGACTAATCTGCAGTGATTTGGTTTTTCGCGTGAAGGTGCCCTTTCCGCAATGCGCGTTCCTTCATCATCACGAAGAAGACGGGCACAAGAATGAGGACATGAATGGTGGAAGTAATCATGCCGCCGACGATGGGCGCGGCTATCGGCTTCATCACATCGGAGCCTATGCCGGATTCCCAAAAAATTGGTACTAGACTGGCAAGCACAGCGCAGACTGTCATCAGCTTTGGCCGCAGACGATGGACAGCGCCTTCGATGGCCGCATCTTCGACATCGGCATTCGTCAATGTCCTGCCGGATTGCAGTTTGTGTTCGAGAGATTCATGGAGATAGACCACCATGACCACGCCGGTTTCTACTGCGATTCCGAAGAGCGCGATGTAACCGACCGCCACTGCGACGCTGAAGTTGTAGTGGAGAAGCCATTGCAGGAGTATCCCTCCACTCATCGCATAGATGGTTGGGAAGATGAGGACAAGCGCTTCGGCGACCGAATGAAAGATCAGGTACAGCAATAGAAAAATCACGAAGAAGACCACCGGCAGAATCAGTTGCAGCCGCTGTTTGGCGCGGAGTTCGAGTTCATATTCGCCAGACCACTGGTAGGTGTAGTTCGCAGGTAGCGTCAGCTTGCTATGAATAAGTTTGTTCGCTTGCGCGACGAAGCCGCCATAATCAGAGTCTTTGAGATCGATGTAGATATACCCGGTCAACGCGCCGTCTTCATCCCGAATCATGGCGGGGCCATGCGTGAAGGAGATCTTCGCTACTTGCCCCAGCGGAATCTGTGCCCCGGATGGAGTGCCGATCAGCACGCCACGCATCTGCTCAACATTGTCGCGGAAATCCCTCTGGTAGCGGACGTTGATGGGATAACGTTCGCGGCCCTCGATATTCTCGGCGATATTCTCTCCGCCGATGCCGGATGAAACTGCTGTCTGAACATCCGCTATCGTGAGACCGTAGCGCGCCGCCTCCTCTCGCTTGACCTCTACATTGATGTAGAAACCCTGCGCGACCTTTTCGGCAAAGACGGATCGCGTCTGCGGAAGCCCGGAAAGAACAGTCTGAAGCTGCGAAGCCAATTGTTGAATGCCATCCACATTCGGCCCCTGTACCTTCATGCCCAGAGGCGTCTTGATGCCGGTCAGTTCCATGTCCAGGCGGTTTTCGACGGGACTTGTCCAGGTATTCGAGAGCCCTGGAAACTGGAGCTTCTCATCCATTTGTTGAATGAGCTTCTCGTAAGTCATGCCAGCGGGCCATTCCTCTCGCGGCTTCAGCATGAGAGTGGTGTCAAACATATCGAGCGGCGCATTGTCGGTCGCGCTGTCCGATCTGCCGACCGCACCAAACACGCTCGCCACTTCAGGAAAGCCTCGGAGGATACGGTCCTGTTGCTGAAGTAGCACCTTCGCCTGCTCAATGGAGATACCAGGAAGAGCAGTCGGCATATAGAGAGTGGAGCCTTCAAAGAGGGCCGGCATGAACTGGCTGCCCAAACGGGTTGCAAGTGGAAACGTGACCAGCAGAAAGATCAGGTTGACCACGATGGTGAGCCAGCGGTGTCGCAGGCAGAACTTCAAGATAGGCAGGTAAATCGCCTGCGTGATACGCGAGATTGGATTCGCATTCTCCGGCTTGAGCCGCCCTCGAATCAGCATCACCATCAAAACCGGCACAAGCGTAATGGCGAGAATGGAAGAAGATCCGATTGCCAGGGTCTTGGTCCATGCCAGCGGGCGGAACATGCGTCCTTCCTGCGCTTCGAGCAGGAAGACCGGCATGAAGGAAACGACGATGATAATCAGCGAAAAGAAGAGTGCCGGACCAACCTGCTTCGCCGAGTTGATAAGAATGGTGTGCCGCTCTGGTTCCGACACCGGGCTGGGATCTTTTTCCTGCCGTTCCGACAGATGGCGGTAGCCGTTTTCGACCATCACAATAGAGGCATCGACCAGCACCCCAATCGCCAATGCGATGCCGCCCAGCGACATGATGTTCGAACTCACTCCCAACCAGTACATCGGGATGAAAGCCATCAACACCGCGATGGGCAAGGTGATGATTGCGATAAGCGCAGAGCGGAAATGAAACAGGAAGATGATGATGACCAGGCTGACGATAATGGCTTCTTCGGTCAGATCACGCTGTAGCGTTTTGATCGACGCATCGATCAAGTCGGAACGATCGTATCCCGTCATGATCTGGACGCCGGGTGGAAGTGACGGTGCTATCTCACGTAACTTCTGCTTCACTCCATTGATGACGTTCAGAGCGTTCATGCCCTGGCGCATGACGATAATCCCGCCGACAGTCTCCCCATCTCCATGCCACTCGGCGACCCCTTCGCGTATATCCGGGCCGAAGCTCACCGTTCCCAGATCACGAATCAGGACGGGCGTCCCATTCTTACTGCCGACGGCAACCGTAGCGAGGTCATCCAGAGAGCGTAGATAGCCAAGGCCACGGATCATGTAATCCGCGCCGCTCAGGTTAAGAACGCGCCCGCCGACTTCATTCGTGCTCATCTTTACTTTGTCGATGACTGTAGAAAGCGGAATGCCATAGGCGCGTAGCTTGTTGGGATCGAGCTGGACCTGATACTGCTTAACGAAGCCACCGATGCTGGCGACCTCAGCAACTCCGGGCACGGTCTCCAGCGCATAGCGCAGATGCCAGTCCTGCAAGCTGCGCAGGTCAGCCAGGCTGTGCTTGCCGCTTTTATCGACGATGGCATACTCATAGACCCAGCCTGCGCCCGTCGCATCGGGACCGATGGAAGGATGCACGTTCTCCGGCAGCCGTCCGCTGATCTGTTGCAGGTATTCGATGACACGCGAACGTGCCCAGTAGAGGTCCGTGCCGTCCTCGAAAACCACGTAGACGTAGGAATCACCAAGCATGGTTTGCGCGCGGACGGCCTTGACATGAGGGGCGGCCAGCAGGCTAGTGACAATTGGGTAGGTCACCTGGTCTTCAATCACATCGGGTGGCTCGCCCGCCCAGCCCGTATGAACGATCACCTGCACGTCCGAGATGTCCGGTAAGGCATCTAGCGGCACATGCTGCAACGACCAGATTCCGGTAAGCGTGAGCAGCAGCACTCCGGTGAAGACGATGAAGCGATTGCGGCCGCAAAGATCAATAATTTTGGCAAGCATTACATGCCTCCTGTCGCGTTGACACGCAATTGCTTGGTTGCGACCGATTGGCCGTTTTTCTGAGCGGAGATGGTGACCTGATACGTGCCGCCGGAGCCGAGCGAACCGCTGCCTTCGTACATGCCGTTGCCTTTGTCGGTGAGCTTGGTGGTGGTGGTCATCGCCGCCATACCCATCGCAGGCATACCCGCCATATAGAACGTGACCGAAACGTCAGCTCCGGTGATGGGCTTTCCATCTGCGCCTGTGAGTTTCACCCGAAAGACGTTGCTGCCTTTTTGCGGCGGGTTGGGATCAGTGGTGAAGTCAACGTTCGCCTGTGCAGCAGCGGGTGCATTCGCTGTTGGAGCTTTGCTTCCAGCATCCGGCGCGGGTGGCATAAAGGAACCTGCCGCAGCCTGTAACTGACTTTCAGAGTCGATCAGGAAGCTGGCTGATATCACGATGGATTCGTGTGCTTTCAGGCCCTTGAGCACTACAAAGTCATCGCCAACACGGGGGCCAATGGCAATCTCTCTTGGCTCAAGACTGCCGTTGCCATGATTGAGGAAGACCAGTTGCCGGGTGCCCGATTGAAAGACTGCCGAAGCAGGCACGATCAGTTGTCTTCCCAGGTTGATCTTGAGATCGACGTTCACGAACATACCCGGCTTCAGCTTGAGTCCCGGATTAGCCATCGCCAGCCGCACACGAACCGTGCGCGTCGCCATGTCCACCTGCGGCAGAATCTCTTCGATCTGACCGGAGAAGGTGCGGCCCGGATAGGAATCAACGGTAATCTGCGCGGTATCGCCGGGCTTCACTCGGCCTATGTCATCCTGGAAAACCTGGGCGTAAACCCAAACACGCGACAGATCGGCAACGGTGTAGAGCTTGGTCGAGGGTTCGGCATACATATTGGGCAGAGCGTTTCGCTCCGTAATGTATCCCTCAACCGGCGAGTTGATCGCGAGGTCGGTGACCGGCTTGCCGGTTTCTTTCAGCTTGGCGATTTCACTCTCGGGGATATCCCACTGCTGTAGCCGCTGTTCCGCTGCGGCGGATAACGTCTCGACTCCAGAGGCAACCCCGTCCACGGTGCTGGCCCCCAATGTCTTCTGATTCTGCCGCGCCAACAGATACTCCTGCTGGGTCGCCACGAGGTCCGGACTGTAGATCGTGAAGAGTGGCTCTCCCTTATGCACGTACTGATAGGTGGCATTGGCGAACACCTTGCGGATGTAGCCGGGAAACCGCACCTGCACGTAAGAGAGAAGACGCTCATTGATGTCTACCGTGCCAGTCGCACGAATATCGTCACTCAGTTGTTTGTATTCGACTGTGCCAGTTTGCACGCCGATGCTCTGCATCCGCTCGGGGGTGAGTTGCACAGGAGCGAGCGGGGCATCCATCTTCATATTTGGCATATCTGACATGGATGGCTTTGGCTCGTCCGCAGTAGCAGGCGGACCGGAGGCTACAGGCTGCGTATCCCCCGACATCGGCGTCTTCATTGTCATTGGCTGCTTGATCGCATGAGTGCGGTAAGCCCATATCCCCGCAATGACTGCCAATATAGCGATCCAGACGAGTGAGGTTCGCAAAATGTATTTGTTCATCGCAGTGTCGCTCCTGTCAGAGATTCGAGGTGGGCCAATGCAGCTTCGTGATCCACGAGGGTCTGCGCGTACTCGAGCTTCAGACTCAAGAGGTCGGTGAAGTACGAGAGAACATGAATAAACGGCTCGCGATTGGACGCATACGCGCTCAACGTGGCCCGGTAGGCCGCATCGGACTGTGGAACCAGCCCTTCCCGGTATTCCTTCAACAACTCTTCATCGCTTGTCGCTTTGACATACCCTTGCTGAACTTCTGCGAGTTGCTGTTGCAGATGGGCATCGAGTGTTCGTTGGGATTCGGAGCGTTTCTCAGTGGCCTCTGCGATCTCCGCATTCACCCGTGCTTTGCGCGGGAAGCGCACGTCAAAGGTGAACATGTAGTAGTCCCGATACTTGCGGTCGGTGTTCTCGTAGAGATAGCCCACCTCGAAGTCCGGCTTGCCCTCACGCTTTGCGGACGCCACCTGCGCATCCTGTTTTCGAATGGAGCTTGCATCGACTTGGAGCTGAGGGTTGTTCTGTTGGACCATCGCAAGAAGCTCCTCGGAGGTCCGTCTGAGCGGTGTAGCAGTCAGGTCTTCCGTAACAATGTCGGGCGATCCCTGGTCCCGGCTGAGCAGCCCTTTGAGATGAGCCTGTATCTCTCCCATCTGCTGATGGTGCATCGTGATCTCTTTCACGATCCTGGTTCGGTTTACCTGTGCCTGCAGGACATCCTGCTGCATCCCCTGGCCGACCTGATAGTGGGCCGTGGCATCCTGAATGAGCTGGTCAAGAACGGCTTCGTTTTGCCGCAGGATGCCAAGCGTCTGTTGCAGATAGGCCAACTGAAGATAGTCAGCCTTTACCGCATCGGCGATGCTGGTCTTCGTTACTTCCACTTCAGCTTGTTTCGTGTCAGCATCGCGTTCGGCTACTGCCCCACGCGCCCGCAATTTCCCTGGATATGGTAGCTCCTGCGACGCTCCGACACCGATGTAGGAAAAGTCGCTGTTGGTGTACCCAGCAAACGGCTTCGGGCTGCCCACACTGAACTGCTGGTAGGTGAACTTCGGGTCCGGCAACGTAGTCGCCTGCGGCGCCATTTGGCGGGCGGCCCGCACGCCGTAATTGGCGGCGGAGATTTGTGGGTTGTTTGCCCCAGCCTCAGCTAAAAGCTGGGACAAGGGCGTAGGCGTACTCGCCGCTTGCGTCTGCCCGAAAGCAGAAAACGCGGTGGCCAGCACGAGCGTGGCGGTCAAAGAGACCACGTTCATACGGAAGCTCCAATCTCAAATGCAGTTCAAGGCATTCGCCGAAACGCGCAGACAAGCGAGCGCGCTCGGCAAAAGTAGAGTGCGAGAGAGGAGCGGACTAGATTCTTAAGATGGAGATGGTCGAGGGCGGAGATTGTGGTGGAGAGTAGTCTGGACGTTCGAGCCATCCGGTGACAGTAGAGTCCGGATGTACCAACTCAAAAGCAGCCAACCAGATAACGGAAACTACAATCGGGTGGAATACGACTGCCTTCGTGTCGAGCGCGTTATCGTGTACGCTCGCCGGAGTCTTCTGGCAGCAGCCATGCGATGCCGGCATCTCCATCTGCCCGCATTGATTCTTCATCGCCCGGCAGCACGCACGCTCCTCGGTGTTCATCTGAGCATCGGGAACCATGCAGGCCATCGCTGGAGCCAGGCAGGTTGCCAGCAGCAAGACCAACGCACCGAGTTGGCGGAAAATACGCATGACCAAGCTAAGACTACGTCCTTACGGCTTTCGAGAGCAAGTTTAGGCTGGGATTATGCGGAGCGATCTGGTGCCGGAGCGCCATTCCCAGCGGTCTTCGTGGTGACACTCCGCATAATCGCCCCCTCCACATAATGCGCATTATGCGGTGCACCGCATAATGCTCACTACGATCAGCAGGGCTTCTACTCCACCTGGTTCGCAAGTGATGAAGCGCGTCTCCGCTTCCTGCATCACACCCTGCGATTCCCTTGCTATGGGGACCCCGCGTACACCTTCTCGGATGTGGAACGCGCCATTAAGACTGAACTTCGCCGGCGCCCACTGATCGAGCAGTACGAAGCGCGTATTGCCGCTGCGGTGCGTGCCCGTGAACTCGCGCAGCTGGAACGCTTGCAAGCAAAGTATGGCGTCCCTACGCCCACGTCCCCCGTGTCGTCTTTTGTGCTGCCGCCTGTGCCGGTACTACAGCTGACGAAACAGGCGCCTGTCCAGATCAGCCTTTTCTAACCCATACTCAAGGAGTCTCCATGCTGCATCTTTCGAGACCGATCCAGGAGGTCCTGATGCAGCGTGGTATCGAGGACCCGGCGACATACCTCGAACCCTCCGCCTGGGGCGACCTCCCATCGCCCCACAGCCTTGATGGCATGGCAGAGGCCGTCCACTTGATCCAGTGCGCGATCCGGAACCGGAGACGCATTGGGGTCTTCGGTGATTACGACTGCGACGGCGCTCTGTCCTCTGCTATTTTGGAGGCCACGCTTCGCCGGCTCGGAGCAGCCCCAGTCGTCCACCTACCTCATCGTGACGAGGGATACGGGCTGAACGACGCCGCGGTGCACCGTTTTTCACGAACTTCAACCAATCTCCTTATCCTGATTGATAACGGGATCAATGCCGTGAGTCCTGTCCGACTTGCGCAGCGGCTGGGTATGACGGTGCTGATCGTCGATCACCATCAGGTGGAAACCAAGGCGGAAACGGCGGCAGTCTGGTCGGATCAGATGTGTGCGGCAGGTTTGGCATACATGCTTAGTGCGGCCTTGCTGGAACACACGTCGTCTGAGGAGGTGTTCCTTCAAAGCCTCAGCAGGCTGGCAGCGATTGCCTCGATCGCGGACTGCGTTCCGCTTGTCGGGGTTACTCGGACACTCGCCCGGCTGGGCCTTCACGAACTCGCTAGGACGCGGCACGCGGGCATCCGGAAGCTTCTCTCGTTGAGCGGCGTCCAGCCCAACCAGGTTCCTTCTGCAGAGCAGATCGCCTTCCGGGTCGCCCCCAGGCTGAACGCGGCCGGACGGGTGGCGCACCCGATGGAGGTACTCAACATGTTGACTGCTTCCAGTCCCGAAGAACAATCGGAGCAGGCTTTGCAGTTGGACCGCCTCAATCAGCTACGGCGCCGCCTGGAACGAGATGCACTTGATGAACTGACCGCATCGGTCGACGTAACCGGGCGGTCTGCCCTCGTCATCTTTAGCCCGCAGTGGAAGAAGGGTCTTGCGGGCATCTTGGCAAGCCGGGCGAGAGAACTTTATGGGCTGCCCACCTTCGTGCTTGTTCCAGACCACCGGACCGGCATGGCAGTTGGCTCGGGCCGGAGTGTCGAAGGCCTCAGTCTGATCGAGGCTCTTCGCTCCTGCAACGGTCTCCTCTCGAAGTACGGAGGCCATCATCAAGCGGCAGGAGTCACTTTGGCTCTGGAAAACATCTCTGCTTTCCATGCTGGTCTGGAGGATTACCTTAGAGCGCACCCCCTGCCCTGCAAGGGACCGGAGACACCTGCGGTGGATCTGGACCTGAACGCGGCAGGCCGGTCGTTCTATGAACAGCTGAGAGCGATGGAGCCTTTCGGGATCGGGAATCCTGTACCGGTCTTTCGAATCAGGGATTGCAGCCTGTCGGCTCGGTCGGAGAAGTTCGCTACATTACGACAGGGGCCACGAGATCTCAAAGTGCGGTTGTCCAAACCAAAGGTCACGGGCAGTGAAGGAACAGCTTACGTTGCCCTGAATGGAACCAGCGCGACCCTGCTTGAGTTCTACGCATCAGCCCGTAAACATTGAACATTTGACTCAGATTCCGAAGCGTGGGATAACGTCCACACGGTAGGCCAGGAGTAGCGTATGGACGCGTTGGAACAACAACTGGAGAAGTACAACCGGACACTCGAGGAGCTCACGCTCCCGAGTGCTCTGATCGACTGCTTCGAGCATCATCGGAGGCGGGAGATGCGCAAAGCAGCTGCTGCCTTCAATGACAATGAACTGAGCTGGTTGCTGGACCTGCTCAACCAACTCCGTGGCGTGGCGGATCGACAGGATGACTTCGACCTCATCTTCGATCCCATGATGTACACGGAGGCGGATCCAGCCTGGGATGCACCTCCAGGGTGCGAAATCGAGCTGCCGATGCTGAACTCACAATTGTTCGAGCACGAGGCAGTCACTTCCGAGTTCAAGCAAATCGCTGACGCGGAGATCGCCCAGCTCCGGACACTAGCGGACACCTTTCCGGATGCGACGATAGAGGGCTTGGCACGGCTTGCGGCCGCGGCGCTGCTCGACTCCGCTCCAGTCATCGAGGATCGGCGGTCGGCTATTCGGTATCTGGCGCTCAATGCAAGTGCCAGACTGGAAGATTACTGGGCCAACGACGACACGCTCTGGAAGGCCGCAGGCACCCGTAAGGTACAGCTGTCAGACCTGGTTTCGGAACAAAAGGAGAACCTCCTGCGCGGGCACCTGCCCGACATGCAAGGCAAGGTCACGGAAGCCGACCTCATCTGTTATACCGATGATGAGGTGAAGCTCTTCGCGTTCAATGCGGACAGGTTCCTCCTTTCTGGCAACACACGCCACATGGCGCTATGCGGGTACTGTCAGGAGCGCGTTGCAAAGTGGATTGAGTTCGCGAAGGCCGCGGAAGAACGCGTGCTGGCCCAATTCGACGGCAAACTGCCCGTTGCGTAGCAACATTCCCGTGCTGGCTCAGTCATACTGACCATGGATTGACTCCCGAATTGAGCTTGATATGGGGCCCGCGTTGCACTTTCCGAAAACACGTATTCTCGTGACCAGCGCATCGGCGCTCGTAGTCGCACTAGGGGTCGGGTACGGCCTTCATGTCCTACATCGGCCCAAACCCTCCAGCCCGGAGGGCTTGATCCAGCAAGCCGATGCGCTCGCCTGGAAAAACCAGTGGCTCGCGGCACAGCCGGTATATGAGCGGGCAAGAACTTTGTTTGTCCAACAGCATCGGCCTGCTGAAGCGCTGTATGCCGAGGTGAGCGAGATCCCGGTCGATGTCGAGCACACGAACGTTCCGCTGCAGATCGAACGTCTCACCGAAGACTTGCAAAGACCGGAAGCGGGCAATGAAAAGACCCGGCTCCGCCTTCTCGAGGTCCTTGGGATGCTGGAGACCAACTATGACGCTGGTTTAGCTCAGAAAACCTGGGCTGAAGTTGCGACCCTCGCAAAAACAGATCATCGCTACTGGTTATCGGCTCGTGCTTCCGGAGAGGAAGGGATTGCAGCGTACATGCTTGGCGATCTCGCGACTGCAAAGACTAAAGTCGGCACGGCGTGGGTGGTCGCGAAATACCTGGGAGATGCGGGTGCTCATGTCCGCTACGCGAGCCTATATGGCGCCGGCGAGGTCGACTTGGGCCAGTATCAGCCGGCCCTTTCCGCGCTGGATGAAGCAATCGCAACGGCTCAGAAATCGGGCACAGCCTATCCAACAATCGCCGTGTTGGCCAAGATCGAGGCCTTGTCCGGCTTAGGGCGGTTCAAGGAGGCGTTCGCCCTGGCTGATCAGGCCGAGGCAAAAGTGCGCCAGTATGGGTTGCAGCCACATCTCGTCGATCTGGATCGACTCCGAGGTAACGCTTACAACCAGATGGGTGATACCAGTCGCTCAATCACCGCTTATGCAGCGGCTATCCATCTTGCAGAGCAGATCGGGTACTGGCGCGGAGTCATGCAAGGTGGTGGTGAGCTGGCTGCTGTTTATGAGCGGTCCAATAATCTTCCCCTAGCCCTGACGACCATTGATCGTGCTCTGGCCGCAAGTGCAAACATTCCGGATGAGATTTATCTAACGCCCCGGCTTCTTGCACGCAAAGCCGAGCTCCTCCAGCGAATGGGTCAAACAGCGGCCTCGAACGCGCTTTTCCAAAAGGCAGCGGATCTCGTTGATGGATTCCTGATGAATTCTCCCACGGAGACCATGGAGCGAAACCTGATCGTGCAACTGGGGGATGTCTATTCCGGGTACTTCAATTCCCTTTGCAGTCAGCGGCGCTACGCAGATGCCTTCCGCATTTTGGAGAAAGCCCGCGGACGTATAGAGGCACAGTCGCTGGAACACCGGCAAGCCGTCAATCCGGCCCTACTGTCTGCGGGTGAGCGCCGCCTGGTCGCGCTGAACACCGCCCTTCTGAAGACCGACGATGAAGCGAAACGGGCACAGCTGCTGCGGTCTATCGGAGCGGCCGAAGGCACTCTCGAATCAAGCGCGCTTGCGGAGCGTGCAGCAGATTCACCCGTTGAGCTTCACGAGCTGCAGACAGAACTGCATCCGGAAGAACTCGTTCTCGAGTATTCCTTGGACGAGGATCAGTCTTATGTGCTGGCGATCACCAGCAACACGGTTGCCCGGTATCCGATTGGAACTCGGGTGGAAATTGAAACTGCAGCGGCTCACTACCGCAGTACCCTAAGCAAAAGCAAAACCGACCCTCAACTCGGCCAGGCACTCTTTTCTAAGCTCCTCGGCTCGGTACCGGAGTATCGAAGCAAAAAGTACGTGACCCTTGTCCCTGATGGGAAGCTGTCCCTTCTGCCGTTCTCAGCACTTATGGACGGCGAACACTTCGTCATCACAGACCATGTAATTAGCACCGTGCCTTCAAGTACCGTGCTTCACCTCATACGGACAAGAGCACGAGCAAATGATCGCCGGCTGCCGTATGTTGGGGTCGCAGCTTGGACCCGTCCCTCTTCGCCCTTCGCCGTGGTGAAACGGGTTGTTGAAGGGCCGGAGGAGAGCGAATTCGTCCCCCTTCCAGAGAGCAAGCAAGAGGTCGAGAATGTCGGCGCAGATCTACCGAAACCAAGCACCATTCTGCTTGGGGGTGATGCAACTGAAACCAAATTCAAGGAACTTCCGCTTAGGTCCTACAACGTACTCCACCTTGCGCTTCATGGATACGCGGACCTGAACTATCCCGATCGCTCGGCTTTAGTCTTTGCTCCCGAGAATTCTGGACAGGATGACGGTCTCCTTCAGATCAGAGAGATACGGCACCTCGATCTGGATGCAGGACTCGTGACGCTCTCCGCGTGTGACACAGGCGTGGGTCCAACCGGGCAATCCGGGGTGGCGAATATCGCAAACGCGTTCATCGAGGCTGGCGCGAGGACAGTGGTATCCACCCTATGGGCGTTGGATGACCGAGCCACAGCGAAGCTGATGTCAGACTTCTACTCCCGGCTGGCATCTGGAGAGACCAAAGGGCAGGCACTCGCCGGAGCGCAAGAAGCCCTGGCTGAGACAGGGGCGGCACCTTACTTCTGGGCGAACTTCGAGATCGTTGGCGATCCGGACAGCCCTTTAATCGGCCCAAGTGACCCGGGGATCGTCGCAGAGGCATCTACTTCTGGGGCTGGCAATTAACCAGGCGAGAAAGGTTCAATGTCTCAGTTGCCCGACCTGACGACTCCGATGAAGCACGAGATCCTTGAGAAGGTCCTTGCTGCCATCAATGCCAAGTTCTACAAACCCGAACTCCTCGACGCTGCGTGGTCGCAGGCCGTGGCAGCGAAGAGGGCCGAAATGGAGGGCGCGCCCACGAGGGATGCCTTCGAAGAGGCTGTCTCGAGCCTCCTCAAGGAGCTGAAGAGCTCGCATTTTGGGTTTTTCCATGGCTCAGCCCAACGCGCCTCAAGTAGAGCGGCTCTAAGCGCGACGTACCTCGAGGCCGAGACCAATGATGGCAGGCGTTGGGTGTTCCAGGATGTACACCCGGGAGGGGCTGCTGCGACCGCCGGCATAGAACCCGGAGATGTCTTACTCTCCGTGAACGAGAAACAGATTCGTCCACCGGACCATCCGGTGTTTCCGATGGCCAGCATGAGCACCGTCGAGATCCTGAAACCTTCCGGTGCTGTTCAAGTTGTTCGGGTCGATGTCGCCCAGCCCAAGGGTAAGAAGCTCCACTTTATTGAGCCTACCCTTGTCGAAGGTAAGCACCTCACTCCCGATCTGGGCTACCTGCGCGTCGCGATGTTTCCCGGTACGGTTGGAATGAACGTGTCGAACGAGATATCCGCCGAGGCTTCGACCCTGGAGGGTGCAAGGGCGCTAATCCTGGATCTTCGGGGAAACACTGGTGGCGGGGTGGGTGCGTTACGGGTGATGGGGTTGTTGACGCCCAACAAGGTCCCGGTGGGGTTCTCCTTGAATCGGAACTGGCGCGGTACTTCCATCGATCAGGCGAAAAACGACTTTGTCCGTTTCAACTCCATCCCAGCGAAGAAAAGCGGTCTCTGGCTGCTTGCGCTCCGGTTCCTTCCCGCAATGGTGAAGAAATCACCAATCGTCCTCGAGACCGAGGGCCTTGGAAATCGTAGTTTCCAAGGCAAGGTGGTCTTGCTGATGAACAGGCACACGGCGAGTGCGGCGGAAATGATCGTAGCTTTCGCGAAAGATAATCATCTCGCTACAACCGTGGGCGAGGCCACTGCGGGCCGGCTGTTGTCGGCGACTTCCGTGAAAGTTGGTCATGGATACCGTCTCGCGCTACCGACAGGCTCCTACCATACGTGGTCGGGGAGAGTCCTGGAGGGCACGCCCATCGACCCCGACGTCCCTGTTCCCTTTGACTGGCAAGAACGCGGACAAGGCAGAGACCGGCAGCTTGAGAAGGCGATTGAGGTTGCGGGAGGGCTGATCTAAGCTGCCAGTCCCGTTTACTTCCCGATCTGAACTGGGTAGTAATAGGCGGCCTCGTCCGAGCCATGCGTCGTCGCGAGATAGTAGACGCCGCTCTTCACTTCCGAGAGGTCCAGCGCGACTTTGAGAATAGTCGTCTTGCCTGCGCGGACTGCGTTTCCACTTGCTTCCGCCACTGGCTGGGGCCCGTTTCGCTCGGCCAAGACCTGAACGCGATATGGCCCATCCTGGCTAAAGTACGGCAGAATGAGCGTTACCTGATCCTGCTTCCTCGGCAGGCGAAAGACCGGGACCTGATTCCCTTCGCCGGCGCCGCGCGTAGTGCCCAGCTCAGATAGGTCAATGGTCTGGATAGACGAGACCTGTTGCCCTCGCCTTGATGTGCCAAGAAGTTTGAAGCTCAGGAAAGCCGCCAGCACGATGGCTAGAGTAGCCACCGCAACGACGATGCTCGGGCGTAAGGCTTGTCTCTCTTCTGGCGCCTCGCTTTGCAGGTCCCTTAAGCGGAGCAGACAGTAAGGGCATTGAGCTGCATGCTTGACTCTCGGATCCGATAGGGGCGGCTTCCCCGATCGCCGGGCAAGCTGGCGCAAAAAGGCCTCACCAGGGTTGTCCACGTGGGGACCCTCGGGAGCTGCGATCGGCAGTTTTCGGTACAACTCGGCGAACCACTCCTCCGAGTGCACGACCTTCCGCTTTTTCTTCATCGTCCAGAGCTTCAAAGTCGTCCCTTAGCTGCCCATTCTCATCGAGAACGCCCCAGCCAAGCAGTCGGTTTTAGGCGACGGTTGAATCTGCTCTGGAAAATCAACGCTCAATGCGAACTCCCCTACCTAGCTTAATCAGTGCGGCATCTGCTTCCCGCCGAAAAGCTTTGTACAGGGTACTGTGATCGATTCCCAACGAATCACCAATGTTCCGCCAAGTGTACCCAAGCCGAATGTAGTATGCGACCTCTTGAGCTTCGGGAGACAACAGGCTGAGAACCTCTTCAAGGAAGAGGAATTCCACCGGGTCTGGATTTTCGGCTGGAGCTAAAAGCTCGAGATCCTGTATGGAACCTTTGTGCTCTTCCTTCACTCGCCTCCGCATCTGCTTTGCGACGCGGCGGATCTGGCTATGCAGACGAGAGGTCAGCTTCTCCACGGAGGGAGTGGGATCCGTTCTGGCCGCAAACCTCTGTATGGGCTCAAGGGCCCTTTCGATGAGCTCCCCACCAAGCTGCTCGTCGTGGAGGTAAGACCAAGCCGTTGCGCGCGCAAACGAGCGATTGGCCTCGACTGCTTGGAGGAGCCTTTCCTTCTGGGCCGGGTCCAGAGATGAGGTCCATCTCCAGAGTGGATCTGCACTGCAGGTCTTCGTCGCCATTCCATCCCGATCAAAGCCGTTGCTGGGTCACGTGGGCTCGAACGGGTCAATCCCACCTTAGAGTAACGGAAGAGTAATTGCCTGAGAGCCCTGAAGTCTAGTTCGGGCACCTGCCATTTCGACGTAGGAATGGCAAAGTTGTGAGGATTCGAAATGGAAATGTGAGTTTTCCACACCACAAAAGGCAACCCCGGGTGCCTTTAGGAAGTAAGGCAAGGAGGGAAGGTCAGATTGGTCTGGAGAAATCCTTATATGACCATTCCCTTTTTGTCGTAGTCGTGCATATTGGCAGAGCGGAGGAGTACTACGTGCCAGAAGCGTCTCAGAAGAACAGCCGGTATGTGTGGCCGGAAGAGGCAGAGCGTCTGGTGTCTCGGGCCAAGCGGGATGGCAGAGCCGAGAAGCACCCGTTGCTACTAGAGCAGCAACTTGAGTCCCTCACAGGATTCAGCAATCATGCGTGCTGGCGGTACCTGAACAAACACGGGGTCAAACGACCAGGAACCGGGAAGCGGCGACAGTGGGACGAGAAGGCCGTTGACTTCGTGATGGAGCAGGGCTACGACGCAGCAGTTCAGAAATTCAAAACGTCCAAGAAGGCCGTCTACAGCTTCATGCAGCGGAACAATCGTTCTGTCGGGCAATGGCGAGGTGAGTACAGCCTTCACCATGTCCGAAAGCTTCTTGCGGTGCGCACAGACACCATTCTGTCCTGGATCAAGTCCGGCTACATGGAAGCAACGCCGACAACCTTCGCCGGCAGGGAGAGCTACATCATCACGCAAGAGCAACTCCGTAAGTTTCTGTCCAAGCACTCTGGCGACCTTATGCCGAGGCGCCTGCCAGAAAAGCGTCTTGCCTTCCTCTCCGAATTTCTCTTCGAGGGAAAACATGCTGATCTCGGGCTCTTGCGCACCCGTGAAAGCAAGAAGGAAGGTGAAGCGTTCCGTAATGGAGAGTACCTGAAAGTCATGCAGTCCCCGATCGAGGCGTCCCGCAATCACGCCGAGTGAAACGGCCACTCTTTCCATTGATTGACGTCCACAAGCCCCCGCCCTGGGGGCTTTCTTCTTGCCCTAAAGGAGGGTTCATGCGCATCAAATCATCCCTTAAGAACCTCACCCAAGATCTTTCCGGCCACATGCTGGTCTGTGCTGTTGTGCTCACCATGGCGTTCATGGGGAGCTCGACGGTATGGGCTTTCAACGCTGGATCGTTCCCCGACCGACAAACCTACCTGACAACGTGGAAGAGCTTTCTACGCGGATCTGTTTTTGTCGGCAATGCGAGAAAGCATCACGAGCTCGCTACAGAAATGCTCGCGACGAGCGATTGATCACAGCTCTCCCGCATACCGCAGCCACGGCAACGGTTTACCTGTCGATGGCTGCGATCCACATCAGCAGCATTGCGAGCGGACTGAATCTGTTCGACGACGGACTTCAACCAGGCCAGATTCTCAGGTGTCGGGTAAACCCTTCGTCCTTCCTCGTTTCCATACAGGACAAGGCCGTAGGGCACTTCTTCTCCAAAGTGTTCCCGCACAAGAACGATATAGGCCAAGACCTGGATCAGATGGTTTGGGTACACACCACCTCTGGAAGGTGGTCGCGAAGACTTCTTGAGCTCGACGGGGATGATCCCGTCTGAGTTCCGGATGAGGCAGTCGGGCTTTCCGCGCAGGCCCCAAGCCTTCGAGGTAAGAGTGTTAGCAGGCATGGGCTGAGCCCGATGGTCCTGATAGAACACGTCTCCGTTCGGGATGCCGAGCGCCTGACGTCGACTCTGGCTCGTCCGCAGCAGCAAGACGCCGAGGACTAATGCGGCGAACGCTGCCAGCAGAAGCAGCATTACAGCAACCGCCAGAGAGCCAGGATCAACAGCAGAAGTGCTATCAACAGAGCGCCATACGCGGCTCCGCTGAGAGCGTCGCATCTTGCGATCTTGTCCCCCTGTGCGCGATGCCAGAGCTCTCCCTCAGCCTGGGCTTCCCGTGCTTCAGCGCTGGACGGCTCCTTGCACACCATCTTCAGCCACCACGCCCGTTGGCAGTACATAAAATCTGCCAGCTCGCTCACTCGTACCGGTCGGTCATTCATCACGTCTTGATTCGGCCTCAACCTTCCGTTTCCGTCAAATCCCCTTCTCAAGAGGTACTTCTATGTTCCGAGAACTCGCGCCCCTTCTCCGACAGCGAGCCGTTCTGCTCACGGTGACTCACCTGGAGGAGGATCAGATTCGCGTCAATGTGCTTCCCAAGCAAGTGGGCATAGGCGAAAACACGGCTCTCACTACCCCTTTCAGCGTCACCGGCACAGCGGAGGAGCTGGATGAACAGCTGCCGCAGGCCTTTGTGCAGTTTGTAGGGAAACACCTGGAGCTGAAGAACACCCTCGAAGCTGCCAAGGCCGAGATAGACGCCGCAGCCAAGCAGGCGAAAGAAGAAGCGAAATCAAAGACCAAGACGACGGCGAAGAAGCCGGAGCCCGTACCCGCGAAACCTGAACCACCGAAACCAGCCCCGGCACCCAGTCTCTTCGACCCCTTGCCAGAGGCAGCGGAGTCCACGCCACCCAGTTCCGATGAGGGCGAAATCCTGAAGGAGATCCAAGACAATGAGCAGTCCGACGACGACACCGAACATGACCTTGAAGACGACCCTGTTGCCGCGTGAGTTTATCTACAACGGGGCGAGAATTCCGGATCCAAACCCTGAAATGACTGTGGAGCAGGTTCGGGATTTGCTCACCGCAGCATATCCGGAGCTCTCGACGGCTGCGGTGTCAGGACCAGAGGACGCTGGCAGGAGTCTGCGATACACCTTTACCCGGGCCATCGGCTCGAAGGGGTGACGTGATGTCCTGCACAGCAAAGGATCGGCTTCTGGGTGAGCTCGCAAGCCTCACCCAGAAGCCGCTAACACCCGACGAAGAGCGGCTCAGGAGACACCTCGAATGCGACAAGTGCGTCAAGCTATGCTCCGCCCTCGCGGAGTCCGTCCAACCTCATCAAAACCGCTCCCAGCGTGTTCTCGACGCACCCACCGAGTTGCTGGCCCCCCTGCTGTAGGGCTTCTGGCACCGGCCTTTGGTCAGGCGCTCCCCAGCTTGGCCGAAGTTCCGGCCGCTTACTCGCACAGTGAGAACACGGATACGCTCCTTGCGCTCTGCAGAGTTCTGGTAGAACACGATCTCGGGGATGACACCCTATGGAACAGCAGCGGGAAGCAGCCCTTGAGGTTCGCAGCGGCCGCGGTGAAGAAAGCAATCGAAGAGCGTTGCGGAGACCTGCTCACCCGCAACGTCAACTACGAACTTGCAATACAAGACACTGTTGGCAGCTACGGAGACGAGGTGCTACGTACGGGGGCCCTGATCCTCTTAGTCGATTGCAGCGGATGTGGGTACCTGAAGATCGGCCCTGCCCTAGCTGCATTGGAAAAAGAGGAGGCTGGACTTGGAGCAGCCTTCTACCACCTACTCCGTCTCTCGCTCTACCGCTGGCTCCGTTTGTACGACCACACGGATGCGGAGGCATACAGCGACAATCTCCGCGAGTGGGCCGAGCAGGAGGAAGAAGGGGCTCGGGAAGAGTATGAGATCGCCGACGTCGAAGGAGCCTTGCCTCCCTTCCTGCGGGGGGAAGACAGGCTACAGATAAAAGACTATCGAGCCTTGGTTCGTCGCCATCGCCGCGGCTCGTATAAGGCTTGGATCGAATGCCTCCTCCGGATTGCGGCTTTGACCCGCGCCCCTTCCCGGGCGCCCCGGGAGTTGATCGACGCGTATTGGGATGACAGCCCTCTGCCTGCGCTTCTGATCAGCTTTCACGACCAGGACGCGATCGCCGCAGCGTTCGACGCGGAGTCTCAGTCCATGCTCGAGTCTTCCCATGAACCCACCTACCTCCATGTTTTCTCCCCTGCGAACCCTTCTCAAGCCGAACAAGCCATCCGTGGCTTTTCGCGCTTTCTGGCAATCAACCTGGAGCTCTTCACGCTGGTGGAGGCCCTGAACCAAGCGTAAGGAAGGGCTCACCTCGTGCAGACTCAGATCTCCATCGGCAGCAACAGAAACTTCTCACTCAGCCAGGCCCTGCTCATCTACAAGGGCGACTCACACAGGGAAGCTTTCGTTACCCTGCACCAGGTCGGCAAGCAAGTGCATTGCCCCCCAACCCTGGGTCCCGCCGAGACACTCACGCAAGGTTTCCTCGACAGCCTCATTCATGCCGTTGGGGGCAATGCGGCCGTGGAAGTGCTGCCGGAGAACGTGCTGGCACGCACGCAACAGATGTTGGCCTGGTGGGTGCCGGCGAAGCCTCGCCGCCTGTTCTTCCAGCACGCGCAGGGCGTGCTCGACGATATCAGCGGGCAGGTCTGTCCCCAGCCCGCCCTTGTGCTGCGAGTGGATGGGGCAGGCCTCTCCCTGCGAGCGCTGGAGAAGAACCACCGGCCACAAGCGGATACCCGCATGATGGTTGCACCTTACTGGAACACCTACGCAACCGGCTCTGTCTGCCTTGGCTCCATGCGGGCTCCGAAGCAGGCAACCGTGTCGGCCATGGAGCGCTGGGAGACAAGCTTTTACGAAAGCGCATTCACTCACCCGAACGACGCTCAACGGCTTACAACCCACCCGGGCGGCTCGGAAGGCCTCTGGCGCAAGCTCGCCGGCAGTCGGCGGCCGTTCCCCTCCAAATACCTCAACGACGCCAAACAGTCCCTGGCTCACTTTCTGAAAGGAACACCCTAGATGCAGATCGAACATCGGCTTTCACCGCGGCTGCTGGAAAGGGCAGTCCGTATTCTGATCGTCGGCTCCGGAGGAAACGGGAGTGCCATGCTCATGGGGCTCCCTTACCTCCATCAGGCCATGAGGGTCTGGGGTCACCCTGGAGGCCTCGAAGTGACTGTGGTCGACGCCGACACCGTCAGCGAGACCAACTGTGTCCGTCAGCCCTTCTCACGATCAGACATTGGCATGAACAAGGCCGCAGTCCTGGTGAATAGGGTGAATCTGTTCTGGGGTCTCGACTGGGAGGCTCGTCCCGAGTTCCTCAGCGAGACCACACTGCGGAACCCGGACCATAGAGCTGATGTCGTGATTGGTTGCGTGGACACTCGAGCCGCCCGGCAAACGATAGAGAAGGTCGTCACCGCCTCCTCACCTGTCAGCTACTGGCTCGATCTCGGGAACAATGCCGCGAGTGGCCAATACGTACTCGGACAGCCTCTCAACTCCCTCAATCGCCGCCGGTCAGAAAGGCTGCGAACTGTCTCTGAGCTCTACCCGGAGATCGTGGATACGAGCAACGGAGAGGATCCGCTGCCGAGCTGTTCTGCCGCTGAAGCTCTGGAGCGCCAGGAGCCTTTCATCAATCAGACTCTTGCCGCGAGTGCCCTGGCCATGTTGTCTCGTCTGTTCCGATACGGTCGCCTTGAATACCAGGGCGGCTTCTACAATGCTGCTACGGGACGCACGTCTGCCTTGTCCTTCCACCCAAAACGAAGGTGCCGTCCATCGAGCCGGACGCCTCAGCGCACGACGTAACGAAAGGAAAGCTCCTCATGTTCTCGAGTAAAGGGCTTCTGGTCCTGTCATTACTCTCTGTTGGCCTCTTAGGAGGTACTTTGCCAGCCGCGGCTTACGCGGCCAGTAGTGACGCCGATGTGGCGTCGAAGCTCAAAGCCGACTACGTCGTATCGCACGTCGGGACAAGTGGTCTCAAGTACGACTACAACCGCATTCTCCAGCCAGGTTCGGTGCTGGCAATCCGCATCGATGGCATCTATGCGGACCTGGCGAGCACACCACAGGCCATCGTCGGCACGGTGATCACCAACAACGTTGCGCAGCAACAACGGGGCCTGCTTTCAGCGCTGAGCAGCACTAATCAGGGCAGGATGCTTCGGGTGGGAGAACAGGTGTACCTCACCAAGATGGACGTCAAGCCGGACAGCGTTCGTTTCGAGCTCCTGACTGCCGGAACAGCACTCCCGAGGTACCGTGCGGAAGTGCGGTTCGCGATACCGGATCTCAATAATAAGCAGCCGGCTGAGGTGGAGCAGATCATCAGCGCGGCTCTGTCTTCGAAACCAGTTTCCGGAACAGGGAACGACGACCAAAGGAGCCACCCGCCTCAGGACGCTTCTCCCCATCGCTCGACGTCGCGTCCTGGTGTGGCGGCCATCTCGCCTGAACAGGAGCAGCGGATTGCTACGCAGCTCAGCCATGCTCCGGCCGGAGTCTCCAAGCAGGTTGCCGACGCGACCGAGACCTTGAAGTCCTTTATCGGACTCAACTCCTGTATCTTTGACTACTCCGGCAAATCACAGCTGCAGGCCTACCTGGGGCCTCATGGCGACCTCAACGCAGTCAACCCTCCCTATGTGGCTTTGCACTATCACGACAAGGAAAGCTGTCTGGACGTCATCCGCATCCAGGGGTGGTCTGCGCTGAGCCTGAACGCCGTTCAATTCCAGGTCGTTTACACGGCTGCCGATAGCGGAGAGAGCGTTGCCCGCACAGACACCATGCAGAAAGAACCCGACGGTACATGGTTGATGAATAACTGATCGCTGCCGGATCCCCGCCGTTCCCCATCCCAAGCCTGCCGACACCCGGCAGGCTTTTCTTCTTCTACACAACGAAAGGACAAACCGATGCTATTGACCATGGAATCGAAGACCGCCGCGCACCATAAACTTGAGCTTCTGATTGAGAAAGGCCGGGCCACTGCCGGCAGCGTGGTGGAACACGTGATGAAATTTCAGCCGGAAGATCGGCTTGTGCGCAGTAGCGACTTAAGCTTTGTTGCAAATGCCGGTAGTACAGAGGTCTCCGTAAGCGTTCCCCATGGTGCAGGTGCACAGACTCAGACAGCGCAAAGTCTTCACCGCAACGCCTTGACACAGATGGCGCAGGCCACCGATCTTCCGCTCAAGTTCGTCGATGCCCTGCAAGAGACCGGCGCCTCCTGGGGACGCGAGCTCCTGGCACACAACCTGAACACAATCTTTCAGCAGCGCATGCCCAGGCACCGTTACCTTCTCCGCTCCCTTGGTTCCCAGGTCCGCGGCTTCCTTTCCGATCGCTACCGCAGACTGGATTCACGACCGATCGTGGAGGCGTTTGCTTCAGCTGTGCAACAGAAGGGAGCCTTTCCGTATGCAGGCTACGTGACAGACACGAAGATCGCTCTTCAGGCGATCATGCCCGAGGTGTACGAGCCCATTCCCGGTGAACTCGTCGCGTATGGGTTAAGCCTGGAGAACTCCGATTTCGGCAATGGAGCCTTGTCGGTCCGCGCTTACCTCCTGCGGATCTGGTGCTCGAACCTGGCCATCACGCAGGAGGAGATGCGACAAGTCCACCTGGGCAAGCGGTTGGACGAATCGATGCTGTATTCCAATCGCACCTACGAACTGGACGCGCGTGCCACCGTGAGCGCGTTGAAAGACGTGATCAAGGGTCAGCTCGACGCCGGATCACTTCGCCGTCGTATGGATGCGGTAAGGCATGCCAACGATCAGGAGGTAAACCCTCAGAGAGCGAAGGAGACCTTCCGTAGATTGCTGCAGAAGGGCGAATCGGAAGCCGCACTTCAGGCCTTCGAATCACCCGACACTTACAATCTCCCGGCAGGGAACACGAACTGGCGCCTGTCGAATGCGATTTCCTGGATAGCTGGTCAAACGAAGGACTCTGAACGCAAGCTCGACCTGATGAAGATCGCGGGTGACGTGTTGCCGAAGGCTGCTTGAGCGTAGTGGCTGTTGCTCTTCGGGACCTTCCCCCGCGTATGTACATACGCGGGGGAAGGTTGTGCCTCTTGCAAGTAAATACTCGAAGGAAACAAGAGCGGAACTTCACCGTTTCGCTCTTGTTTCGCTCTCCAGGTTTTCTTAAACTGTTGAGGGAGTCCTTATGCTTTCCGAAGGTGATGTGCCCCAAATCGGAGCTGAAGCTTCGGAACAGAAGCCTGTAAAGGCTTCGACAGATATCGATGATGCTTTCTCGCTTACTTCTACGCCGAGCGAAGTGCACGATCAGTTCGTGAGGGAAGTGATTGATCGCACGATCGGCAAACAGCCCCGCAAGCAGCCTCATCAGTGCGTCACAGTCAAACTGCCGTACACCGATTACGCCCGTGTCACCCGCGTTCGTGAAAAGTGGGAGCTCAACCAGACTGACCTGATTCGTTTCTTCTTCGAGCTGGCGTTGCCCATTCTCGAGGCGCCATCAGAGGACTTCCGTCCGATCCTTGAAGCGCACAGGGACGAGGTGAGGTCGCAGAGAGAAGAGGAAGCCAAGAAGCGCGGCCGAGCCGGCATGCGGAACAGGTAAAGCGGGCCCGGCACTCGGGCTTAGATTTCAGCTATCTCTATCGTCACGGAGTGCAACTTCTTGCGGCCGCCGGCTTTTATGAAGTGATTCAAAGGTCTTGGCAGCCCAGTTTGACTGCCGGAACTGACGACTTCTTAGCGCCCCGATACCTACCACAACCGTAGAGGTACACCAGTTCCTTGCGGCGGTTCTTTGCGACTGGAGCGTCGTCCAGGTGGATGAACTCAGTGATGCATTCCGTGAGTGCACCCAGGCGCCGGACTGAGCGAGCGTAGAACTTGGAGCGGTCGGAGGATAGAAGCGCAGCGCGTACCGCTTCACAAGCCGCACGAAGTCCCTATCCCGGAGTACACCCGTAAGGTGCGCGAGACGTGTGACACAACTCCGTCTCACTCGGCTTGCAATTATGCTTCTGTGACGCGAGAGGGTCAAAGCCGAAGAATATAAAGAGACAAAAGGGAAGCGTCGGGCCGAGCAAAGCGTCGGCTACCTGCGCGTCAGATCTTAAATCCAAAGCCGCTGCAGGTCGGGGACATCCCGTTCGCGCTCTCGTTGCGGCCCTCCGACCGGAAGGGTTGTGCACGCGCACGAATGGAAGACAGCCCGTTGTCTTGTCTGTGTTTGGCTTGCGGTTGGTGAAGCCGGGCAGCCGGCCAAAGCGTCTCCAGCCCGCCGCACTTGAATCGGCGCCGTAGCGAACGGCGAGGGTGTGGCGGCAAAAGCGCCCAAAGGCATGGAAATAGCGGTGGCGTGTTTGAGCTAGGTCTGGAAGCTGTTGTGACGGGTCTGGATGACGGCGCAGCGCTCGGGGCCATGTGCGGGGAGGTTGGCGGGTTGGCTGGGGTCAGGGTTGGTCAAACCGCGTTGCGGTGCCGAAAGTCTGTGATCATCCTGTCAGTGACCTCGGAGGCACTGTCTTCCGGTATTGTGATGGTTGGGCGTGAGCAGGACGACGTCGTACTCGATAGAAAAAACATCGAGGCAAGAAAGGCCAATATGGCGGAAGACTACGGACTAAAGAGCTTTAACGGGATCATCTTCGCTCTTCTCGGGATCATGGCACTCGCAGTTGCTTGGAACTCTGTTCTTTCACTTCAAGAGACCAATCACGGGCGCGCCAACGAAATCCCCTGCTAGCCAGAGTGCTCCATCCTCTTCTACGGCGCCGCAGTAGGCTCCTGCTCCTCTTGTTTAACGGCCGGGCCTGCATCTGGGTGATGAGCAAAGCTTCGTTTGGCTTGATCGTATTAGAAGCCACGGGGCAGGCGAGGTGTTGGTCGAAGTGCGGCACTCCGTTTGCTGGGTCGAATAGAAGCTCCTTGTTGCGCACCCGGGTAGCTGTCGTACACCTCACCGGACTACTGCTGACGCACTGGCGTTCTATACCCTCATATAACTAGTTCCTCTCGAATGTGAGCTTCAGCCCTGCAGGAATGGCAAAGCGCAGAAAACGCTACTGAGCACGAGCAATTAAGGAGAAACGCGATGAAGCTAAATAGGAGGCGTTTTCTGACATCGGCTGCCGCAGGCGGGACCATGTTGGTGGTAAGCAGCGCTGGGACCAGTGGCGAGGCTCAGCTGGTATATAGGAAAGCTGATTGGGACATCGCGGGCTTTGAACAGCTGGTTCGGAACCCGGCTCACGTAAAGCAGGTGTATGACATCGTCCAGGTTGGCGAAGGCAAGTTCCTGAACAACCTCAAAAACTCGCTTAACGGGCTGCACTACGGTTTTGGTATCGCCCAAACCAACGTGAAGGTGATTTCTGCTCTGCACGGCCCCGCGAATTTGTTGGCCTATGACGATGCCATGTGGGCCAAGTATCAGCTGGGCGCATTTCTCAAGGTTATGGATCCGGCAACCAGCGCCCCGGCGACCAGGAATCCCTTTTACGCCAGCAAACACGGGAACGAGTTCATCTATCCCTCACAGGACCCAGACCACCCGGATTCCCTGTATCAGGACACTTCGATCATGGCGCTCCAACATCGCGGTGTGAAGTTTCTGAGCTGCCACACTGCGCTGGAGGAACAAGTCCGATCTCTCATCAAGCACAATGACTTGTCCGTTGAGCCGGAAGCGCTGGCGCACGAGATGATGTCCCATGTGCTGCCGAATGTACTGATCGTCGCCTCGATGGTGGCGGCCATCGCCCTGTTACAGGTCGACGGACATTACAGCTACATCACTGTTTAGCAAAGGATTCCGGTGAAGCACATTGAGAGGTGGTTGAGCTGCACCGCTTTGGCCAGCGCCCTTGTGGCCTCGGGCCAGACCATGCCTCCCTGGAGCAGAGGCGCCAACGATCCTGCCCCTGACAAAGGGGTCCAATTCCAGGTCACGGACGTGGATAACGTTCCCGATCTGCATGGCGATCCATCCGGCGCGCGCCTGGTGCTCTTCATCGGAGGCAACCAGTTTTTCGTTCTGCCCCGCTTGATCGCAGGTTTCGAAGCCCTTCACCCGGACCTGAAGGGACATATCTTTTACGAGACCCTGCCACCGGGCATACTGCGCAAGCAGATCGCAGCCGGAGGAACGCTGACGCTGGGCAATCTCACCCTGCAGGTCATCCCGGATGTTTATGAGGCAGGTGAACGTGTGCTCAACGAGATGCAAGCCAAAGGCGAAGTCACCGAAGTAGCCGCCTATGCCACGAACACGCTTGCCATCATGGTCGCAAAGGGCAACCCCAAGAAGGTACTGAGTCTCAAGGATCTCGGGCAGCCTGCGATTCGCCTTTCCATGCCGAATCCACAATGGGAAGGAGTCGCCAACCAGATCACGGAAGCGCTGAGAAAAGCTGGCGGCGAGCCACTGGCTACGGCGGTGTATCAAAGCAAGCTCGCAGGTGGCACCACCAGGCTCACCGAAATACATCACCGGCAGACTCCTATGCGCATCATGGCAGGGGATGCCGACGCCGGTGTGACGTGGGCCTCTGAAGTTATCTTTCAGGAGAAGATCGGCAACCCGCTTATGGGTATCAAGATACCTGACAGCCAAAACTCGACGGCGACCTACGCCGCCGGCATCGTCGCTGGGGCAAGGCATAAAGAGGCTGCACAACAGTGGATCGCCTATTTGCAGACGGCCGACGCGCAGGCTGCTTACCAAGAGTTTGGCTTTCGGTCGCTACCGGCTTCAGCGAAGCAAGGTCGACCTGCAGAGTAGCTAAGGCGCTGACTGAATGTTGGGTGCTCACAAGCGGATGTCCTGACGTGTAGCGCGGATTGCCTCTACGACACGTAGAGCCGATTGAAGGGGGCAAGTTGCTGCGATTTTCAAAAACATTGCCGAGTTGGACGCGGTGTCAACTTGAAGAACTGGGCTATGGACTGCGTCCGAGGCGGATGTCAGGAGCTAACAGACCTTTCCGGAGGAAACAGCTACTCCGAGACGCTGCCGTTCGTGGCACTCTGCTCATTGCGTTTGGGACCGCGATGCCCAGCAGGCTGTTGGCCCAAGCGATGGGAGGGATGAGCTCGACAACTTACAGGTGGGCGCTGCCGCTTTATTTGACGGGAAGCTCCTGGAATACCTCTCTGCACGTAAAAAATATGAGCAGTAGCTCCGAAGGAGTCACGCTTCTCTTTCGAGATGCCAGCGGAAAGATGATCAAGCGCCTACACTCGGTTATCCCGGCGGCATCCGTTCAGGATCTCGATCTGGCGCCCCTCATCTCAAACGCCACCGACAGCCCGGGACCCTTGGTTGGCAGTGTCATTGTTGTGCAGGACAACTCAATGGGAGCACCAGCCCTTAGCGGCTCTGCTGAGTTGACGCAGTCCTCGCTAGGTTCCCGAACTATCTCTATTGTTGAGCTTCTAAGTAGAATAGAAGATATCCCCATGTCGGCCTGGGTCGGTGCATATACGGATTCGGGAAGCGGCAACATTACCGTTATCACAAGCACGAAACAGGTTCAACAGACCATCATCGGGGATTGTTCCCTTCGGGGTGGCGGCGTGCAACAGCTTCGCGTGCCGCTAGAGCCCCATCACACTGCAATTCTCATGGATTGCGAACTGCAAACTGAAGGCAAGTGGCCTGCAATGCGCGGAGGCCCGAGAGCGAGTGGATCCACATTGGTGAGATTGATAGAGTCGGACGCTATGGGGTTCAGCGTGTTTGGTCTTCAGCTCGGGAGTGGTGTCCCGGTGCCGTTCACATTGTCGTCAGGTCGCTAACCACCGGATAGGAAGCTGAACATTGTGGTCTGACGAACGTCATTTGCAGACCGTTCGATCCGCTTGGTTTCAAGACTCGGATCGGACGCAGGACCACCGCTCTACTGCATAAACCAAGCTACTAGAGAGGACCTCGCAGGAGCGTCGGTCGTCTTCTTATGAACCGGGTGCCAGGTAGTGACGATTCCGATTGCAAGGAGCATCTCGGCAATGTCACCGCCGTAGTACATGAGCTCCGCACCGCGCTGAAGCTGCATCGCGGGAACCGGAATAGCCACATGCCAGCCTGCATAGAGCAGTTGCGAAAGAACGGAGTGAATGACGACCGCGACGCCCAATACAAGCAAGCGGACCGGAACGGAAGGCCTGTGTGGTGCGGGATCGGGACCGGCGATCACCCACGTATAGAGGCAGCCTGCGGCAACGAAGTGGAGGTGCACTAAATAGTGCAGGGCAGGGTGCACCATCATCGCCATGTACAAGGGCGTGAAATAGAGAGCAGCCATTCCACCCAGATCGAGCACAAGTGCCACGGCAGGGTTCGCTACTACCTGGAGCCAGCGACTACGAAGAACGGTCGTCACCACTCTTCCATAACGCGAGGGTAGTGTGCGAAGCAGAAGCGTAACTGGAGCTGCCATCACGAGTCCAATCGGGGCCATCATCGCAACCAGCAGGTGTTCCAGCATGTGCTTGCGGAAGTCTCCCTCAGAAAATGGCAAAGCCTGTGGTGAGAAGCCGAGAATGAGCAGTCCGCAACTACTGAGAAAGAGAGCAGTCCGCCACCAGTTCCAGCCGCGCGGACCCGCCTGCTGCCGAAGAGCTAATACCAGGTAGCTCGCTCCGGCAGCTAGTGTCAGGAGTATGGGGACTAGCATCGAGGGAGAGTGACGCATTGTGTTCTCCTTCGTCAGGCCCCAGCGGGAGCTGTACCCACGGGAACCGCTGAACCACGGCGAGCCATGCTCCATCCGGCGAGGATGAAGATCACGCCCGAAGCAAGAAAGCTCATATCGTAAATGAACTGGTGAGGTCCGGAATGCACGTGATGAATGCCCAAAATCTGGTGATCAACTAAACCCTCAACCAGGTTGAACCAGCCCCAGCCACATAAGATCCAGCTCCAAAAGACGGGGGATCGCCAAACCTCTCTGCGGGCATGTGTCACACGGGAGTAGAGGATATAGAGACCGAGCAGCACGGCAAGCCAGCAGACAACGTGGAAGAAACCGTCCCCGAGCGTGTTCATCTGCAGGCCGGGCACGGTATTCACCGAATAGACACTGCTGAACATGTGGTGCCATTGAAAGACCTGATGTAGGAAGATGCCGTCAAAGAATCCTCCCAGGCCCACGCCTAGGATAATCCCTGGAAGTTTGACAGGAAGTATTGCCTGTTTCACCGGATCAGCCATGATGCCTCCGCGAGTTGAGCACGATCATTGATGTTGCCCGCGTCCGCTTACTCGACCGGGTCCATGCAGCGCTCGTGCTGCGGCACAGAGGATAGGATTACAAGCTTGGGTGCGAGCAATCAATGGGATGCTGGTCGTGCCCGCTCTCTGACCTGGCGATCAGGCAATCGTTACATGATCCGACTGCTTACGCTCGAGCCATTCGTAGTCGTATGCCTCGTGATCCATGATCGGCGTCTCAATGAAGTTTCCGGTAAGCGGTGGAGATTGGATCTGCCACTCGAGCCCGGTCGCCTGCCATGGGTTCTCGCCGGCAATGGCGCCATACTTCAGGGACCAAGCTAGATAGATCATCGGCAACAGATACCCCACGCCCAGGACGGTTGCGCCAGCCGTAGAAAACACATTTAGGATCTGAAATTCTGCAGGGTAGGCGTGGTACCGACGCGGCATCCCCAGATAGCCCAAGACGAACTGCGGCATGAAAGTAAGGAAAAAGCCGATGAACGTGGTCACGGCCGCCAGTTTGGCCAACGTTTCGGGATACATACGGCCAGTGATCTTGGGCCACCAGAAGTGGATGCCCGCAAGGAATGCCATCAGCATACCGCCGACCATAACGAAGTGAAAATGAGCAACGACGAAATAGGTTTCCGTGAGGTGGATGTCCATGCCCAGCGAGCCGAGGAACACGCCCGTCAATCCGCCAATCGTGAATAGGCCAAGGAATCCGAACGAATACAACATCGGTGTCTCGAACGTGATCGAGCCCTTCTGCATCGTGAATGCCCAGTTGAAGATCTTGATGGCGGACGGCACAGCAACCAGCATGGTAAGCAAAGAAAACACAAGCGCTGAGTAGTTCGAGACGCCCATGATGAACATGTGGTGCTCCCAAACAAAAAACCCGAACAGGGCGATCGCAACAGAAGAGAAGGCCACAGCCGTATAACCGAAGACACGTTTACGACTGAAAGTGGAGATCACCTCAGAGATGACGCCCATTCCCGGCAGGATCATGATGTAGACAGCCGGATGTGAGTAGAACCAGAACAGGTGCTGGAACAAAAGCGGATCGCCACCCTTGGATGGATCAAAGACACCGATCCCGAAGACTCTCTCCAGGGCCACCAGAACAAGCGCAATCGCCAGTACTGGAGTTCCCAGGACCATAAGCAACGAAGCGGCGTAATTAGACCAGCAAAAGAGCGGTAGCCGGAACCATGTCATACCGGGAGCTCGCATCCGGTGAATGGTCACGATGAAGTTGAGACCGGTGAAGATCGACGAGAAGCCTGCGATGAAGATAGCAGTAGCTGCAGTCAGCACATGCGTATTGAGGTAGTGCGTCGAAAGGGGTGTGGTGAAAGTCCAGCCCGTGTCTACTCCGCCGAGGACAAGGGCAGCCAACGTGAGCACGGAACCAATCATGTACAGGTACCAGCTCAGGAGGTTCAGCTTGGGGAAGGCCAGGTCCTTTGCGCCGATCATGATCGGTATAAGGAAATTTCCTAGAGTGGCTGGAACCGAAGGCACGAGGAACAAGAAGATCATGATGATCCCGTGCATGGTGAAGAACTTGTTGTAGGTATCACTGGCAACAAGATCCGGCTGAGGCGTCAGCAGCTCTAAGCGGATCAGGCCGGCAAACGCCCCACCGATGAAAAACATGAAGGTAATTGAGATCAGGTAAAGGATCGCTATACGCTTGTGATCCTGCGTCAACAACCAGCTCAGCAACCCGTGTTCCGCATTCAGGTAGTTCTTCTTGGGAAGACGTGCTGTGCTTTGGTCTGGCAACGAAACGATCGTGCTGGCACTTCCCATTTTGTGAGATCCCTTGCAGAGCTGGTTTCAAGCTGCGCGTGTCAGCTTCATTGCAGCCTAAGCTAGGTGCCAAGCCCGCGTCTTGGACGAAATTGCTGTGCGTACTGTCCTGGTGTTGTGCCGACGAGCGCCCGGAAGACTCGATGAAAGTGGCTCTGATCGCTGAACCCTGTATCCTGTGCCACTCGATGCACGGGGAAAAGACGTAAGAGGTGCTTCGCAAGGAACACACGCTGTTGTAGCTGATAGGCGTGAGGAGGCAGACCGAAACGGTGCTTGAAGGCCCGTACGAAATGATAACGGCTTACGCCTGCTACATTCGCCAGCTCGTCCACGGAGACATCGTCTTCAAGGTGGTCATGAAGGTAATCGCGAGCACGGAGGAGACCACTGGGCAGCGCCAAAGCTCGCTGTGGTTCCTGCCAGTTGTGTGTTTCGTGCAGGACGGCGGTGAGAGCCTCCGTGAAGAGCGCTTCGATCTGGAGGAGGCTACAACCGGACGCCAAACTTCTGTGTGCCCTCAGTAGTTGCGTACCAGCTGCACGCGGCGTCATAACGGCCTGCCGGAAACGGATGGTCTCCTTCACTTGCAGCTGAGGAGCGAGCTCCCGAAACGTTGACTCCGGCACGTAAAGCATCCTGAACCCAAAGCCAGCCTCGTTAACGGCTTCGCCGGTGTGGACGTCACCGGCATTCAGGAGAATGATCTGTCCTTCTGCGGCATGGTGAATGGCGCCTTGGTACTCAAATTGTTCTACCCCCCTGTCGATCAGACCAATCGCATACTCTTCGTGCCAATGTGGGGCAAACGCCTTACCCTCATACTGTGCGTGCAGGACCTCAATCCGGCCCGAAAGGTTTAGAGTTGACGATCTGCTCTGGTCTTTCACGAGCTGCTCTCCATCCGAACGTCGAAATGCGCAAGATCGTTCAAGATCGTTCCGTGTTCGCTGTAGATACTACCGACTGAGGATGAACATGCCGGCAGCTTCGTTGAGGGGAACACTTGCTTATCGCAGACAACCCAGCATGCGCCCGGATTTCCTCAGGGGAAGCAAGCGGTCGCTGCGGCGTGGCGCTGTGTTGTCCTTCGCTGGAGTGCCGCTTGCACTGTGGTGGTCGGGGTTCCCGGAAATCCACCCATCGATATGGACGATCGTTCCTGTCCTCCTGACCACTGCAGGAACGCTGGATACGGCGCGATGCATGAGAAAGCAATGGGACTTCCGTCACGCAGGGGTGCTGCTGCTGCTTTACGCAGACATGATGACGCTCACGCTGGAGCTCTGTCTGCTGGCGTTTCCTTACCTTGTACGGTAAGAGCACTAGGCTTTCTCCGTTGGCAGATCTTGGGCATGCCAGGCGGTCATGCCGCCATCCATGCTGCTGACGTTGTTTCGCCCATCACGTTGCAGCAGACTGGCAGCGATACTTGAGCGGTAGCCTGAACCGCAGACCGTGATGATAGGCCGATCGCTGGGCAGATCCAGTGCATGCTGCGGAAGATCTCCCAACATGATGTGTCGGGCCTGGGCGATGTGCCCTCCCTGCCACTCCGTGTCGCTCCTCACGTCAACAACAACAGCATCCGTCCTTTGCTCCGAGACTTCTTCGGTGGAAAGCTGTGTCGTCCTTGCGAGCGGCAAACCAGCGTCAATCCACGCCGGGACGCCCTCTCTGAGATAGCCCGTTTGCCTGTCCAGGCCAACGCGGAGCAGCGATCGGTGAGCCGCATCGAGCTCGCTGGCCCCGCTCAGCAGAACCACGGGGGTCTCTGGATCAAGCATCCAGCCTGCCCACAACGACAGGTTCTGGCCGGCTCCAATATTCACGGCGCCTGGGATGTGAGCTCCCCCGAACGCCTCAGGGCGCCGCAGATCCAACAGCGTCAAGGGCCCGGCCTGTATCTGCTGCTTCAGTTCGGCGGGTGTCATGGCGTCCAACTCCGGCAGTGAGCGGAAATCGACGGCGCCTTCTGCGTTCAGGCTCTTCATGCGCGGGTAGTACGACGGCATGGGCGGTACACTGGCGAGGATTTCGCGGGTGAACGCTGTCTCGTCGAGCTTGAAGAGCGCTTGTGTTGCGCGCTCGTAGCCCAGGCTCGATTCGGGACGGGCGCTCATGCCGGCCCCGCACAGGGAACCGGCTCCGTGACCCGGATAGACGATGACGCCATCCGGCAGAGCCGCAATCCTGTCGTGCAGGCTGCGGTACAGCTCCTGGGCGAGTTTTTGCTTTTCGTCTTCCCCCAGCAGGTCAGGCCGGCCGAGTGATCCCACAAAAAGGAAGTCACCAGAGAACAGGGCCACCGGCTCCGAGGAGCTGCGCTCATCCTCGAAGAGCACGAAGGACAGGTGCTCGGGCGTGTGCCCGGGCGTATGGAGCGCCATCAGGTGCACTTCGCCCACCTGCAACACATCTCCGTCATGAAGCTCTGTTTTGTTCATGCTATAGCGATAGTGTTCACCTTGATCGTGCCCGCTGAGCATCAGTTCAGCCCCTGCTGCCACGGCCAGCGGCTTTGCCCCTGATGCAAAGTCCGCATGGATATGTGTTTCCGTCACATAACGAATCGAAAGGTCCTGCTCGGCCGCATAGTGGAGATAACGATCAAAGTCGCGGATCGGGTCAATCACGATCGCCTCGTTCCCTGATGAGACGACGTATGAATATTGCGACAGCCCCGGTATTTCGAATTGCTTAATCTTCATCGTTTGCTCCTTGTTGGTGCCCTTCCGTGTAAATGCTCAAACTCACGGCGACTTCGCTCGCCTTCGCTGTGACAGACAAGCGCGCAAAGCTTGAACACAACGGGATCACTGATTGCGTACAGCATTGAAGTGCCGTCCCGCCGTCGTCCAACAAGGCCTGCATCGAACAGAATCTGCAGGTGCTTGGACACATTCGGCTGGTTTTCATCCAGGGCGGAGACAAGCTCGCCGACGGATCTTTCCCCTTCCTCGAGCTCCAGCAAGATCCTGAGGCGACAGGGTTCACCCAAAGTGCGGAAACGGCGGGCTACAAGATCCAGCATCTTCTCAGTCATCCGCTGCGAGCCTCCTGGTGATTTGCTAATATTACTCTAAGCGCATAGAGTGATACTTCGTGGAGGCGTTATGGAAGCCAAGATTATCGATGTACGCGAGTACCCGGAGTATGCCGCTGGACATGTTGAAGGCTCAGAGCTCGTGCCGCTCGGTACGCTGGAAAAGGCCAGCGAAGGATGGAACCGCTCGCAAGTTCTCCAGGTGCTGTGCCGCACCGGGCGCAGGGCGGCGCAAGCCAAAGAGATCCTGGACAGCAAGGGATTCCAGTCTGTTGAGGTGCTGAAGGGTGGCATCGAGGCCTGGCAGCAGGCTGGCAAACCCGTGACTGCTCCCGCGGCGCACAAGCCCTGGGCGATGGAGCGGCAAGTTCGCGTCACGGCCGGCTCCCTGGTGGTGGGCTTCACTGTGGCGGGGATGCTCACGTCGAAGCGGTTTTTCCTTGGTGCGGGCCTGATCGGGGCAGGGCTGGTATATGCGGGTGTCAGCGATACATGCATGATGGCCTCCGTACTCGGTCGTATGCCATGGAACCGGCCTGAGTCGGCGCAGGCGTAACGCCAGCCTTCATTACGGATGAGGCTGTTCCGCTTCAAGAAGGTAGAGGCGGCGCAACAGGTGAAGGGCGCGGTAGATGGTCGTTTTGACCGTGCTCACGGGACGCCCCGTCGCCGTTGCTATCTCTGCAAGGCTCATCTCATCGGCAAATCGCATGAGAAGAACGGTACGGTGATCGGGCCGTACCGCGTGAAGCAGGCGGAGCACACGGCTGAAACAATCGCTCGCGATGGCGGTGTCTTCCGGGGATGCGGTCTGCAGTTCCAGGCAAAGCACCTTGTCACAGAAGTCTTCGTGGCTGTTCATCGTGACCTGCCAGAACTTTCCCTTGGGCGATCGCTTGTGATCCCGGATCAGGTTCAGCGCGATGGAGGCCAGCCAGGTACGAACGCTGGCGCCGCCGCGGAACTGCTCGCGAGCGAGGTAGGCCTTCAGAAAGCAGTCCTGAACGATGTCGCTTGCCAGGTCTGGATCCCGAACGCGACTGTTTACAAACGCGACAAGCCAGTGCTGATGTGAAGTCACCACGAGCTCGATGTCGCCAAGCGGTGAGGTGATTCCCTCAGGCCTGTCTGCTGAGCGAGCGAGATGCCGCTCAACAAGGTCCGAAGTATCTCGACCACCGACGGTTGCCATACCTGGTTGCATCACCTGCGCCTCCACTTACCTCGGCGTTTGCAGGGCGGTGACGTGCTTCGTCGCGGCACCCTGATCGGCTCTTTGCTCTGCATCCGCTGCGAACTGCAGCATCGTTTCCCGGGGAGCAACACCCTGCACCGCGTGCACGATCTCGCCCGTCGCTGAGAGATAGAACGTCTCAGGAAGAGCTTCCGGATCGCCGAATGCGTGGACCAGCTGCGGTGAAAGACGCGCCAGTCGATAGGTAACGTGCTGGCCCTTCATGAACGCGGCTGCGTTGCCGTATTCGTCAGGGTCCGCCACCACCCCGATAACGAGGATGTGAGCCGGATTCGTCTGCTGCAGCGATTGGAACCAGGGGATTTCTTCACGGCACGGACCACACCATGGAGCCCAGAAATTCAAAAGGATGGCTTTGTGTGAGTTCAGGGGAACGCTGAGAGGATCGCCGTTGAGCGCTTGGAGGTGCAGCGCCTTCAGATCAACCTTGCGCTGTCCTAGAGCAGCTGGCGCGAGCAGGCTGGCGCTGAGGAGAGCACAAAGCAGCACAGAGTTTCGCATCGTTCAGCACCTCACAAGATGGAGAGTAGATCGAACAGGCTTGCAAGTCAACTGACCAGTAAGTATAGTTCGTTCATGGCAGGAAGAACGGGTACCGCAGAGAGGGTCGTTGCGACGGCAGCTGAGCTTTTTCTCGTAAAGGGCTTTCAGGATGTTTCAATGGACCGCGTCGCGGAGGCAGCCGGCATCACGAAGGTCACGGTGTACCAGCACTTCAAGACCAAGGAAGCTCTTCTACTGGAATGCCTGAAATGGCGCATGGAGCGTCGAGAAGCTGCGCTGAGCTCCCTTGAGACCGACAGTTTGTGTGCTGAAGACGCTCTTGCGGGAATCTTCGACTGGACGGCCGAGAATGCCATCAAGAACGGATATTCAGGTTGCGCTTTTCTGAAGGCGACCCACGAGGTCGCAAACCGGTATCCAGCCGTTCGTGAGATAGCGGCACAGGCCAAAGCGCTCGTGCGTGAACGCTGTAGCCGGTTGGCCGATCGGTCGAAGTGCCAGGATGCCAAGGAACTGGGGCAGATGTGGGCTCTCCTCCTGGACGGGGCCCATCTGCTCAGCATGGTCGAACTTTCCACGGCGCCCTTTGAAGTTGCGCGCCGGCAGGCCCTTGCATCGCTGCATTCCGCTCGGAAAGCAGCTTAGCCCATGAGTGTTGAGGAGACAGCAGCGATGCAGGAGCTTGTGATTGTTCAGCTGAACGACCTGCACGGATATCTGGCGCAGCACCCTGAGTGGGTCTGGGGTCCTGATGGCCTCAGGTTCGAGCAGATGGGAAGCATCGCGCGCATCAAGGCGATGGTGGATGCGATCAGAAAGCAGAACCCACATGTTCTGTTCCTGGATAACGGCGACACGTTCCACGGCACCCGAGCCGTTGTGGAATCAAGGGGTGAATGCATGCTGCCCATCATGGAGCGGCTCGGGTTAGCTGCCATGACGGGCCACTGGGAGTTTGCCTATGGGCCTGAACACCTCACTGCCCTTTCCCAGGCGCTACCCTATCCCTTCCTTGCCGCGAATGTGTATGAAAAGGACGGCGACCGGCTGGTCTTTCCCCCGGTCACCCGAGTGCATTTTGGTGCGACGCGGGTGGGCATCATGGGTTTGGCCTGCAACATCGTGGACAAGGTGATGCCTCCGCATTTCAGCGAGGGCATCCGCTTCACGGACGGCATCGCCGAGTTGCCGCGTTACGTCGATCAATTACGCAACCGCGAGCGCTGTGATCTCGTTGTTCTTCTTTCTCATCTCGGGCTTCCTCAGGATCTTGACCTGGTCAGCCGTGTGGAGGGCGTCGACGTCTGCCTGAGCGCTCACACCCACCATCGGCTCGAAGCTCCGGTCGTCGTCAACAAGACGATCGTGATCCAATCCGGTTGTCATGGGTCTTTCCTCGGCGTGTTGCGCCTTGGCATAAAGCCATCCGAGATCTCCATGCTGGAACACCGGCTGGTTCCCGTCACTGCCGAGATCGAGCCGGACCCGCAGATCGAGGCTCTCGTGGAACGCGCTCTCGCTACGCAGCCCGACGACTCGACTACCGTGGTCGGAACCTGCCCCGTTCCGCTCAGCCGGGCAATGATGCTGGAGTCCACGGCAGATAACGTTCTGCTCGATGCCATGCGGGAAGCCACAGGAACAGAACTCTCGTTCATCAACGGATGGCGTTACGGCGCGCCTATTCCTGCCGGTCCGATCACTGTGGAAGCGATCTACAATCTCGTGCCGATGAATCCCGAGATCTCCACAGTGCGGCTATCTGGCGCCGAACTTTGGGACATGCTCGAGGAGAACCTGGAACGGACCTTCTCACGGGAGCCGTTTGCACAAATGGGCGGGTACGTAAAACGTTGTGGTGGCCTCAAGGCGTACTTCAAGGTAGAAAATCCTAAAGGTTCGCGCCTCCAGGCCCTGTTTGTTGGGAAGTCAAGAGTTGACCCGGCCCGGCACTACACCGCTTCCTTCGTCACGATGCAAGCCGTGCCCGGAAAGTATGGCAGCGACCGGCAGGGAACCGGGATGCATCTGGTGGAAACTGTTGTGTCTCACCTGCAAAAGGGAGCAGCTCAATTCGGTCCGCGGCAGCCCTTTATGGAGCTCTAATCCGCATACTCAAGCCCTGTCAGAGGAGACCGCTATGAACGTTGATCGAAGGGCGTGGTTGAAGCGCCTTCCAGCCGTTCTGTTCGTTGTTGTCGCGTCCTACCTGTTCCTGCGAAGCTATGTGTACCGTACCCCGCGGCACGTCGACGTAGCTGGATTACAACTGGAACAGTTGGACGGCAGCGCTTTGCCGGCGGCTGCGGTTACGGGCAAAGCTGTTGTCTTGAACTTCTGGGCACCCTGGTGTCCACCGTGCCGCATGGAGATGCCCTGGCTTGCGGATATGCAGAAGTCGCATCCTGAAGTTGCCGTTGTGGGCATTGAGGATGACGAGGGCGCCCTGGAGCAGGCCCGGCAGCTCGACCGAAGCAGCCACCTTTCGTATCCCCTGGTGGCTGCCAACGACCGCGTACGTCAGACATTCGGCAATGTAGCGGGGCTGCCCACGACGCTCTACATCAGTCCTGGCGGCACAGTCGTGCACACTGTGACCGGGATGGTCCCGGAGAGTGTGATGAAGATGTACCTCCGGGATACGGAGGCCGCGCACTAGCGAGTGCGGCCCCCTCCGAGGCTCAGCGACCAGCCTTGATATAGCTCCAGCCGCTTTCTTCCTTCTTGGCAACCTCCACGATGCCGGAAGGAACGATCTCTGCCCCGGGCACGATATCGGCCTGGGTCCAGTGATGTGCGCGCATGGAGTTGTTGCAGGCCATGAAGTGCACGTGGGAGGCTTCCAGTTCCTTGATGTCGCTCAGTTCCGGGGTATCGCTCTTCAGGAAGGTGATTCCGGGACCGAAGGCGACAACTTCAACCTCCACGCCGTCCGGTGCGAAACCGGCTTCCAAACCATGGATGTTGTTGATCATGATCTTCCAGTCAGTTTCGTCTGGGGACGTCAACGCAAAGACCACATGGTGCCCTTTGGCCTGCGCAACGGAAGGCTGGCTTCCCATCCCGAAGATGGCGAGGCTCACAACGCATAGATATGCGCGCCGATTGATCAATGTATTCTTCCTTTCCAATCATCCGAACAGTTGTTTCCTGCGCCCCGCCGGCTGGCGGCAGGGCACAGCCACCGCTACACGTAGCCCTTCAACATGAAGTTCCAGTACATGCGCGGCAGGAGGTACTTCTTCACCAGGAACATGCTATATCGCTCTTTGCCCTGGTCGATGGGGAAGGTCTCGGCAGGTTTGCTCTCGTAGTCGAACTCCGCCATCACGAGGCTCTTGTACCCCGTCACGAGCGGGCATGAGGTGTAGCCATCGTAGTGCAGGCGGTCGGGACTGCCCTTCATCACCGAAACCAGGTTCCGGGCAACGACCGGCGCCTGTTTACGGATAGCAGCACCGGTTTTCGAGGTTGGTAGACCGCTTGAGTCGCCGAGGCTGAAGACGTTCTTGTACTGCACGTGCTGCAGCGTGTACTTGTCGACGTCAACCCAGCCGTCCTTGTTTGCAAGCGTTGAGTTCTTTACTACATCCAAAGCGCTCTGCGGCGGCGTTACGTGGATCATGTCGTAATGCATGGCCACCTCCTCTTTGGTGTCGAGGTTCTGGAAGATGGCTTGCTTCTCTTCGGGATGCAGGGCGATCAGGTTGTGCTTGAAGTGTGTCTCGATGTGTTTTCGTACGAGCACTTTCTCCAGCGTTTCCGCATACTTCTTGACGGAGAAGATGCCGCCTGCTGCTGAACAGAAGAGAACCTTCGTTCTGTCGCGAACACCGGACTGCTGAAAGTAGCTTTCAGCCAGATACATGGCTTTCTGTGGTGCGCCGCCGCACTTGATGGGAGGGTTCGGCTGCGTGAAGATAGCAGTGCCGCCTTTGAAGTCCCGCACGTTCTCCCACGTCGAATCTACGGTTTCGATGGAGTAATTGCTGCATACGCCATTTTTGCCGACGCTTTCCTTCAGGCCGGGGATCTTGTCCCAGTCGATCTTCAGGCCCGTTGCCACGATGAGGTAGTCATAGTGGATTCGCTGACCGCCGCGGGTGAGCACATAATTCTCCTCGGGGCAGAAGCGTTCAGCGGCGTCCTGGATCCAGCGTGCATCCCTAGGGATGACACTTGCTTCCAGGCGCTCCGAGTATTCCTTGGGATAGATCCCGCCTCCCACAAGCGTCCACATCGGTTGGTAGTAGTGCACCCGCGAGGGTTCCAGAATGGTGACAGGGAACTGCTTCTTCAGCGCTGGCCCCATGCGGAGTAGAAGGTTTGCGGCTGCCGTGATTCCAGCGCTGCCGCCGCCCACAACCAGAACACCCACTCTCTGTTCACTTTCATGCATACTGCTTCCTCTTCTCCATCCTGAGATGGCCATCACTACGCAGGTACCTGAGCGGCTTGAAACGACTGCCAAGCTCCCATGCCGCCGACTACGTTGAACAAATTGCGATATCCCGCGCGTTCCAGCAACGACACGGCAGCAATAGACCGATACCCGCCCTGGCACATCACCGCCAATGGCGCCTCACGGTCTGGCAGCATCTCTGACGCACGTGCCTGCAACTGCGACAGATCAAGCCCGACGGCGCCATCCACGTGGCTGCTTCTGAACTCACCGGGTTTCCGAACGTCTATCAAGGCGGTAAGTGCCTTGGTCGCCAGCATGCCCTGAAGCTCGTCTGCCGTAAGTTGGTTGGTCTGCACCAAGGCTTTCCCCTTGGCCATCCAGGACGAAATGCCACCTTCAAGCTGCCCGACAATGTTCTCCATACCGACTCTTGCCAATCGCATTGAGGCTTCTTCTGCGGCAGTCGCGTCTTCAGCGATCAGGACAATGGCTTGATCCAAAGGAAGAAGGACTGCTGCCCAACTCGCAAACTGGCCGCCGAGACCGATATTGATGGATCCAGGTATGTGACCCGCTGCGAAATCCTGTCCGGCCCGTACATCCAGCAGCAACATCCCGTTATTAAGCCCTTCTGACACCTGTTCGGGGTTGAGCACCGTGGGCGCAGGCCGTGTATGCAATGAGGAAGCTCCCTTGCGATTGAGTTCAGCATCGGCGGCAAAGTATCCGGGCGCTTGTGGCAGCTCTGCGGTCATCATGTCGATGAAGCCATTCCGGCTCATCGACTGCAGCGCATAGTTCGTTCGTTTCTGTTCACCTAACGTGGACGACGTTTCCTTGGAGATCTTGCGACCACACATGGAGCCGGCGCCATGCGCGGGGTAAACCTCCGTGTCATCTGGCAACGAAAGGATCTTATACCGGAGGCTATCGTAAAGAAGGCCAGCCATGTCGGCTGCGGTGAACCCCTTCGATCCTGCGAGGTCTGGCCTCCCTACGTCGCCGATGAAGAGGGTGTCTCCCGTCAACAGGCGAGCCGGATTGCTGGGTTGCTCGCTATCGTGGATCAGCACACAGACCCCTTCGGGAGTGTGTCCGGGAGTGGCAAGTATGGCGAGCTGCAATGCGCCTACTTGGAGTAGATCCCCGTCTTTTACCCCGATATGGGGGAATTCGGCGTGTGCTTCCGCGCCGAACACGATATCGGCTCCGGTGCGTTCGGCGAGCTCACGATGTCCACTGACGAAATCAGCATGAAGATGGGTCTCAAGAATGTACTTGATCCGCAAGCCCTGTTCCTGGGCTTCTGTGATGTACTGTTCCACATCCCGCTGTGGATCGACCACCACGGCCTCTCCTTGTGAACCAATCAGATACGAAGCGTGCGCCAGACATCCGAGATAGAACTGCTTAAAGTACATGACGTGATACCTCCAGCTAAGAACAGGGTGCTCGTCAACTGTAGGCCCTGTCTTGCACGAAATTGCTAAACAGGGATTTGCTGAGCAGAGCAACTTTGTACAAGACAACCGGATCTGGTCGATTGCACACTCATGGTGCGGCTTGATGGACGAGGGAGAAGAACACGAAAGATGAGTGTGCTGAGCTTTTTTATGATCGTGGCAGCCTGCTCGTTCTTTGCAGGACTCTTGGGCGCGCTTACGGGCTTAGGCGGCGGTGTGATCGTCGTTCCTCTACTCGCCCTAGGCCTGAAGGTTGACATTCATTATGCAATCGGTGCTTCACTCGTCTCAGTCATTGCAACTTCCTCAGGTGCTGCTGCCGCCTATGTTCGAGAAGGCTTCTCCAACGTCCGCATCGGCATGTTCCTGGAGGTCGCGACAACCTTAGGGGCGCTTACAGGGGCCTTTCTAGCCTTAGGCACCCCAACGAAAGCCATCGCGATCATCTTCGGCGTTGTCCTGCTTGTTTCCGCAGCCATCTCGAATCGAAAGAAGCCAGCAAGGGTGGCTGACGTCGCTCCCGATCCGCTCGCCGTCAGGCTTAAGCTGAATGGTTCATACCCTGGCGAGAGTGGTGTCATCTCCTACAACACGCGAAGAGTCCCTCTCGGGTTTGGACTGATGTATGCCGCCGGCACGCTATCCGGCCTTTTGGGGATTGGGTCTGGTGCTGTGAAGGTTCTCGCGATGGATGAGGCGATGCAACTCCCCTTCAAAGTTTCAACCACCACCAGCAACTTCATGATCGGCGTAACGGCGGCCGCCTCCGCGGGTGTCTACCTTAGCCGGGGATATATCAACCCGGCGATCGCGACTCCGGTTACCCTTGGCGTACTCGCAGGCTCTCTCCTTGGGGCCAAGTTCCTCGTCAAAGCTCGCACACCTATCATCCGGGTTGTTTTCGCGGTCGTTGTAGCCGCCCTTGGTGCGGAAATGATCTATAGCGGGTGGACAGGTAGGCTCTGATGACGACTCTGAAAGCTGATTCAGGAACAAGGTCAGAAGATTACGACATTGATCAGAAGATTGGACTTCTGCTCCGAGTAGGGATTTACTTGTCGGCTCTCGTCACCATGTTTGGGGCGGCCCTGTATCTTGCCCGCCATGCCGGCGACCAGACTAACTATCGAGTCTTTCATGTCCCAAATGAGCAGCTGCGCTCCCCTCTGTTGATCGTTGTAGAGGCCTTCCACGGTAGCGCTATAGGAATTATGCAGCTTGGTATGCTGCTCCTCATAGCGACGCCAATTGCTCGCGTCGTCTTCACTGTCATCGCTTTCGCGATTCGCAAGGACCTCCTTTACGTTGTGATCTCGGGTATCGTCCTTGCTGTGCTCGCCTACAGCCTCATCGTTCACTGAACGCCTCTGGAATACGTAGTACAAGTTAATCGAGGTCTGATCGCACCTCAGGGAATGTCATCTCTGGGTTAAGCTTCTGCGCAGCCAATCGCTCCGGGAGGGTAGAAATGAACTTGAGCGTCACGGCTGACCAATGAGATTCGTCCCTTCTAAACAGTGGCTTCTTGGCCTCATATGTGTCTTCACTGCCCTGGCTTATGCCCTGGTAATCGTCATCGGTATGCGATTGCCAGTATTCCCCGGACGCGAGGACACGTCTTCCCACTTCGGGAGCAGGGAGCTGGTGGAACAAGGCCGACAGATCTTTGAATTCACTCCGATTTACGCCTCGTCCTACGCCCGCGCAAATTTGAGTTGCAGCAGCTGCCACGCGGAAGGAGGACTGCAACCGACAGCCGCGCCGATGACAGGCGTCGAAGCCAGGTTTCCTCATTTTAGTTCGCGGGCTGGCCGTGTCATCTCGCTTCGCGATCGTGTTCGCGAGTGTTTTATCCGCAGCGAAAACGGTTCTCCCCCTGACGACAAGAGCGAGACGATGCACGCGATGCTGGCGTACCTGCATAGCATCTCGAAGCGGCCCGCGGTGGAACCTGTGACTACGGGCGGGCTACCTATTCTCCCGATATTGAGGGGCGACGCCAATGCGGGTCAACAGCTTTACATTAGCCACTGTGTCGGCTGCCATGGTGATCACGGAGAAGGAGTAGCGCCACAATGGCCCCCACTCTGGGGACAGGAATCCTTCAACAACGGAGCCGGCATGGATCAGGTACCCAAGCTTGCATCATTCATCAGGTACAACATGCCCCAGAACAACAGGGGCAGCCTTTCTTCGCAGCAGGCGTATGATCTGGCTGCGTACATCACAAAACAGCCTCGTCCCCAATTAGATCAGCAACTGGCTACGTTTTGAGCAGGAGGACAACAAGCTGCCTCTCGACTTGAGCATTCTCTTACCTACAGCTGCTTTCTAGTCGATCACGAGACCGAAGGACAAAGGCTAGAGCAGAGGTGGTCTCGAGGATCGAACATCTCATTGACACCGTCGCACTCGGTTGCGTCGCAGCGAGCGTCAGTGAGGGATGTGATGGTCGCGACGTGGCGCTGATTCAGCTCCGGTTAACGATGATCACGAATGTGATAGCGCGCTCCGCCCAGGAAATGATGAATCATCATGCTTCGGGCAAGAAGAAACAACGTGATGACGAAGACTAGCAGGAATAGAGGGAAGACAAAGCGCGCAAGGCCTCGCGGGGAGCGTTGTTCCCTGCGAGTGTAAGAGTTCCGGACAGGAGGCCGAGCGTCATGGTCTGTCATCAGACAAGCCCGTCAGGTTTTGAAATGCGGTTTTCACAAGCCGTATTATCGGAGCTCTGCTTAAGCAAGCGCCTGCTTACCTCAACAAACCCAACCGGATTGCAGCAGGGATCAATGATGTCGTCGTACAAGGAATCCTGGAGGTCGCCACATGTCGACCCAATAAGCAGGATTTTGGCTTTCGGCCATCGATGACGAGCCAAGAATGCAACGTGCTCCGTGTCGGCGTGGCCACCGATCGCAATGACGACCAGCCGTATTGGAGTACTCTCAGGGAACTCGTAGATAGCCGACTGCGTGGCACCTACCTCAGCGGCGGAATCAATACAGGAGAGCAGTAGAAGCCTTGAGTCTCTGAGCTCATCGTCCGGCTCGATCAGAAGGATTGCTGGGAGTTTCACAGAAGTGGAATCCTCTAACGGACCCTTTGTGGAAAGCCATCTTGGCCTCATATGGATAGACTCCGTTTGTGCGTGTGAAGCCAACTACTATGTTGCTTCCTTAACTTTCTGAGTTTGGGGTGCCTTGCGTTGGCCTCGCCACTCATTCTCATGTCGCTAATTGTTACTGCGAGTTCCAAGTACGAGCCTGCGTATGCTGGCCGCACTCAGATCGCGAGTAGCAGGAAGGAAGCTCAACTCGGCGGAGACTGGGACGTGTTTTCTCGTAAGGAGCCTGATTTCCTGTTAATCGTAATTACCGGGGACACAGAATTTGCGATCAACTGGTAAGCGAAGCTCGGTCGCATGTGACGTTCCAGCAGAGACGTGGAATCTACGGAGGTGACAAACAGGTGCCGTGTCTGCGTTCGGCTTATGTGCAGCATCTCAGCAGAGGTGATCGTTTGAACAGGTGCATCTACGTGAGACAGCTCGGATTCGTGATTTTCTGCGAGTTCCTTCTCAGGGGTGGAGTCATCCAGTTGGGCGACCTCTCCTCCCGAAGTGCGAGCCGTAAGCTCGGAGAAATACTTGGTTTCCAGGGACACGTTGAAAGATGTCGCCAGTCGCTGAGCAAAGGAGAGAACGGACGAGAGGCCGTCTTCTGCTGAAAGGAGACATAAGACCCCTGTGAGATGCAGGTCGAGGTCGACACCCGCGGGTACATGAGCACCCACGGTGAGTGTAGGGCAGGGCGCAGCAAGGACGATTTTCTCTGTGTTCGATCCAAGGACCAGGTAGGACAGGCCCCGATGAATACCATGAACTCCCAGAATCAGGAGGTCGAATCCCTCGGCCTTTGTTGCTTCCAGGATTACCTCGTCCGGCACACCCTCCATGACGCGCGTGCTGGCCCGAACGCCAGCTCTGCGCACCTTTTGCGCGAGGTTTTCTAAAGCTTCCTGTGCCAGTTTGCGAGAAACACTCGGAAACCCGCTTACGGCTTCCGCTTCATGCGCAGCGGGCGGAAGCTCCGTTGCATGTAGCATTACAATCTCGGCGCCGAAGTGATGCGCAATCGCTAAGGCATAGTCGAGCGCGAGCCGGGAGCTTTCCAGAAAATCTGTGGCGAACAGAATCTTTTCGATTTTCAGTGCCGTCATGTCGTACCGTTTCTTGTTCTTTCAGAAGAGGCTCATCTAAGAAGCCCTAAATCTAGGGGGCGAGCTGCCCCCTGGCGTACTCCAGGGAACGAAGAGAAAGGAGATAGTTGTATCGGGCATTCACCGAAGTAACTTCAGCCTGTGTGCTTTGAAGCTGAGCCTGGCTCAATTCGACGATCGAGCTCAATCCCAGTTTGTAGCGAGTCTTGGCAAGGGCAAGGGCCTGCGCCGTCTGATTCCGAAACTGATCGGTGACGCCGATGCGGTCGAACGCGGTCTGAGCGTTTAGAAGAGCCACCCGTACCTCGCGAGCGACAACGTCCGAGAGTTCTTGAGCCTGCTTCTCCGTGGCTCGCTGACGAAGCCGCGCTTCTTCAGTCTGTGCTCGAATGCGGAAGCCGGTGAATGCAGGAAGCGTGAGATTTACCCCGCCAGCCGCATACCAGTCTGGAACGAACACACCCGCCGGAGCCGCAGGGGTCGTACCGCCTGTGCCCAGTGCAGAGATGCTGGGCAGATGCTGTAGCTCCTGAGCGCGCGCCAGGGTCTGGAACGATTTGGCATTGAGCTTGAGACTTTGCAGATCCGGGCGATCAGTTTGGGCTTCTTTATTCATCGCCCGGTATCCGTGGATGTCTGGTGGCGGCGGAGGCGCTTGCGCTACGTCCTCTACGGCTTTGTAAAACGTGTCGGCTGGAGTCGCCAGGATCTCTGCCAGGGACGCGCTTGCAGATGCAACCGCATTCTGCGCATCGAGTTCAAGCAGTTGCGATTGGGAAAGGTCGGCAGAGGCAATATTGAGGTCTAGAGTACTTTTCAGGGCTGATTTGGTCAGGGCGTTCGTGAGGTTCTGAACGTCTCCCCGCGCGTTCACCGTGGCGCGAGCCACATCAAGTAGCGATTGCGCATCGAGAAGCCGATAAAACGCTTCATCGGCTGCAAAGATGACGTCTTCCTGGGTAGCCGCCGTCGTCTTGTTGAGTGCTTCCTGCTGCAGTTTGTTGGTCGCTACAAGCTCTCGCGTGTGACCGAAGTCAGTTATCAGTTGGCTGACGGTGCCCCCCGCGCCGAAATGAGAGTACAGCCGGGAGGAAGTCAGGCCTGCACCCGCCCCGATCCGACTTCCATCTTCAGCTTCTTCTCCGGTCACGTATCCTGTGACCTGCGGCAGAAGGTTGGAACGCGTTTCCCGTGTCACCTGACCGGCCGCAAGGGCCAGCAGATGATCTGCGGTGATGCGCGGGTTGTTCTGAATTGCAAGCTGTTCGGCTTGCGAACGGGTAAGGGGTATGACCGGTGTCGTCGGATCAATCAACGTTCTGGCTGGAGAACCCGAAGGCGGTACGTCCGAGGTCTTTGCCGACGATGCTCCCGCCACCGGTGTCTCGCCCTGCTGTGGAACAGAGTGAACAATTGGCTGCGTAGAAGGAGATTGGGAAGGCTGGCCGTCAAAGGCCTGAGCTCTTGCCTTACTGCCAGGAAGGCCGCACAAGAATGCCGCAATGAGCCACATAGACCGCATCACGCCGTCGCCTCCATCCGTCCTTGCTGGGCTTCCGGTCGTACATGCCTACCGCGTTCTTTTCTGGCCTCGATCCCCCTGTGAATCAGTAGATACGCACTGGGCACCAGGAACACCGTCACGATCCCTGAGACCGTCAGTCCACCTAGGATCGCTCGAGCCAATGGAGCGTACTGCTCACTTCCGGCTTCGATGGCGAGCGCCATGGGGATCAATCCAAGGATGGTTGCCAGAGTGGTCATGAGAATGGGACGCAGGCGCACCTTGCAGGCCGTGATAATGGCTTCCTCAAGCTTTAGGCCCTGTTCGCGTAACTGGCCCGTGAATTCAACGATCAGGATGCTGTCCGAAACCACAATGCCGGTCATCATCAGGACACCCATGAGGCTCATGATGTTAACGGTTGTGTGGGTCAACAGAAGGAACAGGATCACACCCGAGATTCCAGGAGGGATGGCAAGAAGAATGATGAACGGATCTACAAACGACGCGAACTGCGCCATCAGAATCAGGAAGACCAGGATGATGGAAAGTACGAGTCCAATTGCGAATGATCGAAAGGAATCGTTCATGAAGTTGACGGACCCCCGCAGCTTAAGAACTGTTCCCTTGGGCGGGTGAGCGTCACGGATAATGCGATCGACATCTCCGCTGACGGTGGAAAGGTCTTCTGCTTTTGGCATGACGTACACATCGAACACTCTCCGAAGCTGGTAGTGATCAACTTCGGTAGGAGTGTTGATGTTTTTAATAGAGGCCACCGTCTCAAGAGGAGTCGTATGCTTGCCATCAGGCGATCGCAAGGGAATCTGCTTGAAATCGTTGAGCGTCTGTACCTGGGTCTCCGGGTATTGAACCGTCAGCATGTAATTGTTTCCGGTCTTTGGATCGATCCAGTAACTTGGCGCCACCATGCCATTGGAGGTCATGGCGGTGATGACGCTGTCCACGATCGTCTTGGGCGTCAATCCCTCCAAACTCGCCTGCTGCCGGTTGATGTTTAGAGCCAAACCCGGATAGTCAATGTCTTGTGGAATCAGAACATCGCTGACACCATGAAGAGCTCTAAACTTTCGTGCGAGTTGTTCGGCGACGGCGTAGCCGCCATCCATATTGTTTGTGCTCACTTGGATGTCGAACGGGGCAGGCAATCCCTGGTTCACAATCGAATCGACGAGGCCGCCCGCCTGGAAATAGGTCTGCACAGAGGGCAAGTCGGTATCCAGCTTGGCCCGAACGCGCTTCATGTATTCAAAGCTGCTCTGGTGGTGATCTTCTTTCAAAGCAACCTGTACGAAAGCTGTGTGCATGCCTGAATTCGGCGTATAAATCGCCGACAGATCCGGAGTCACGCCGATGTTGGAGACAATCATCTCGAGGTCGTCCGGAGCTACAACGGAACGAATATCAGACTCCACCTTGGCGATGTACTGGTCTGTGAGTTCTATTCGCGTACCCGTGGGGGCTTTGACACTAATGACAAACTGGCCAGGGTCCGTCCTTGGGAAATACGCCCTCCCTAGAAAGGGCGACAACGCGAAGCTCAGGAGGACAAAAACAGAGAATACGAGAACGACGAGCCCCGGTCTCCCCAAGCAGTAGTGAATGGCTTTGTCGTACGTTGCTTGCAACCAGCCGAAGGCTTCGTTGAAGTGGTACACCACCTTTCCGAAGATGCTCATTCGACCCTGACCTCCGCGCATGTGCTCGGGTACTGGATCGTCTGCCTGCGCTGCTTCGTGGGCCGAGTGGTCACTTTCGCCGTGTCCTGTTTCTTTGATGAACTTTGAACAGAACAGTGGGACAACCGTCATCGCGACTACATAAGAGCAGAACAGGGCGATAACGACGGCGAGGGCGAGAGCCGTGAACAAATACTTGCTCACGCCAGTCAGGAGCACGACAGGGAAGAAAACGATAGCGGTGCTGAAGGTTGCGGCCAAAACGGCCAGCTGAACCTCTTTTCCGCCGGATTCCGCAGCTTGCACACTGCTTTCGCCCATCTCGAAGTGACGGAAGATGTTTTCCAGAACGACGACGGAGTTGTCGATCAATCGGGAAAGGACGAGCGCCATGCCGCCCAACACCATAGTGTTGATGGAGTCACCGAACGCGTTCAGAATCAAGAATGTAGCAATGCAGGAGATCGGGATGGAGAGCAATACGGCAATCGTCGCTCGAAAATTGCCGAGGAACAGGAGGATCATGATGCCGGTGAGGCACAAGCCAATGGCCCCCTCGCTGATCACGTTCTTAATAGCAGTTTTTACGAAGACGGACTGATCAAAGACCACGCTGGTCTTGAGCTGCTGGGGGATGTCCAGCAGATGTGCCGTCGCATTCCGAATTCCGTTGACGATCGTGATGGTGTTGGATCCGCCGCCTTGTTTGAAGATCGGAATGTAGACGGAGTGTTGTCCGTCTACCCGGACAACGTTCGTCTGCAATTGCCCACCATCTACCGCATGGCCGACGTCTCCAACAAGCAGCGAAGCGTTACCGACTGTCTTCAGGGGAATACTGTTGACGTCGTTTGGAGTGGGAACCTGGCTGTTCGCGTAAATGTTGTAATCTTTGGGCCCGATCCGAACATCCCCGGCGGGGAGAATGAGATTGGAGTCATTCACGGCGTGGACGACATCCATGACTCCCATCTGCGAGGCCTCGAGCTTGAGTGGATCTACATAGACCATGATCTGGCGGTAGGTTCCACCGTAGGGCTGCGGAACCGAGGCACCGGGCACGTTAGCAACCTGATTCCTTACGCTGAACTGCGCGATGTCCTTCAGGGCGGTCTGGTTCAGCCCGGCTCCTTTCAAGGTGATCAGGCATACCGGAAGATTGGCAGCGTCGAAGCTCAGCACTACGGGCGGGAGAGTCCCGGGGGGCAGTCTTCGCAGATTGGCCATTGCCAGGTTCGAGATATTACTGACGGCGGCCGTTGGGTCGGTGCCTGGCTGGAAGTAGATCTTAATGAGGCTGACGCCCGTCATCGAGCGGGATTCAATATGGTTGATGTTGCTGCCAAGCGTAAAAAAACGCTCGTCACTGTCGGTGATATCGGACTCGATCTGCTGGGGTGGCATGCCGGCGTAAAACGTTGCAACCACGACTACGGGAATCTTTACCGGGGGAAAGAGGTCGACCGGCATATTGCCGATCGCCGCGCCGCCCACAACAACGATGACAAGGCAGACCATCAGCACAAAGAACGGATACTTGATCGCAAACGAAGACATACCCTACTGACCCGCCTTCTGGTTCTGGTGTTGATAGTTCACAAGATCTTCGGGGGCAGCCTTTGGCGTGACCTTCTCGCCTGGTTGCAGAGTCGAAAGGCCACCGATGATGACCCGATCCCCGGGGCCGAGACCGCTTGTGACCTCCTGCTTGTTTGCGCTTGCGATTCCCAGGACAACGGGCCGCTTCACAACCTCATCGTCGCCATCAACCAGCATCACAGCCGGCTGATCTCCCTGAATCACTGCACTAGCGGGAACAATGAGTGTGTTCTGCTTTTCCTGCAGGTTGAAGGTCACGTCGGCATACATGCCGGGAGTAAGCGCCAGGGTTGGATTCTTCACGTCAACTTCCGTGAGCATCGTCCTGGTTGCATTCGAAACGTCACGCGTGAATCGGACGACAGTTCCGGGAAAGTCCTGTCCGGTGGCCTGGACATGAACCGTCACGTTCGAACCCACATGAACCATCGGCACATCCTGTTCTGGAACTGGCATCCGAAGTCTCAGCACGTCACTCTGTGCCAGTCGAACCACGGCCTGATTCAGTCCCTCCGCAGTACCCGCAGGGATCAGGGCTCCTGTGTCCGCGTAGCGCATCGTTACCACACCCGTATACGGGGCGGTTATGGTTGCATACTTCACCAGACTGCCCACCCGAAGATTCTCCGCGCGCGATACCCCGAGCTGGCCTTGTCCTGCGGCCACCGCTGATTTTGCCGCGTCAACCTGGGCGGATGCCGCCTTGTCTCTCGCGAGGGCATCTTCCAGTTCCTGGGCCGCGACCAGGCCAGGCTGCTGATCCGATGCCTGCTTTAAGCGCACGTAAGCGGCATGCACGGCAGCATAGGAAGATTCTTCGCGGGCTACCTCACTTTGTAGCCGCGCGATGTTCTGCTGGCTCTGAGCAATGCCGGCCTGCGCACCAACAACCTGGGCTTGGAGTTCCGGCACTTCCAGAACTGCCAACGTCTGCCCCTGGCGAACCTTGTCCCCGATATCCACGTAAATGTGCCTGATGTATCCGGAGACTTTGCCGTGGACATCGATCTCCTGGAACGGCTGAAATATGCCCGCGACCGTAAGCTGGCTCGCTATTTGTCCGGTCTGTGCCGTAGCCGTAGAGACGACCGGCGGTTGTGAAGCAGTCTCGTCCGTCGACTCGGAGTGACGTCTCGAACGCAGGAAATACGCTAGAAGCCCGACGAGCAGGATGCAGGTGACAAGGACGACGAGGCGCTTACTGCGCATGGCCAGGCCTTTCCGTCCCGTCCCACTTTGTTAAGAGTTTCCAGATCAGAACAGGCCAGAGGGAGGTTTGCAGACCAGAAACGTGAGCCTGGATTGTGAGACTGCTTTCCCCTGAAGGAGGACCGCACAGAGAGGGTGTCCTTGCGATCGGGAAGTCTGCGGAGCGGAGCTTGTAATTATGAGATAAGAATGCAGCAATCATCACAGCCCAAGTGAATCACATCTGCATCTCTCAATTGCCTTACATCGCCTTACATTTGATCTGTAAGACTTGTGCCCCTCCACGTATGGGCACATGATCGTTAAAAGGAGTTGCTGTGACCCCTCACGACCGCCGCCGCATACTCGTTGTGGAAGATGACGCACGGATGCGGCGCTCGTTGACTTCGGGCTTCGAAGCAGCGGGCTACGATGTCCAAACAGCCGGCACGGGCGAGGAGGGCTTCTTCCTCGTGTACAACTCTCGTCCCGATCTGGTCGTACTCGACCTGTCTCTGCCTGGACGTAACGGTTTGACGATTCTCAAACAGCTTCGGGATGACTTGGTCGATCTTCGAGTGCTCGTGCTCACCTCGCATAATGAGATCGAAGACAGAGTGGCAGGTTTGAAGGCAGGGGCAGATGACTACCTCGGTAAACCCTTCTCGTTTGAAGAACTTCTTGCCCGGATTGAGGCTCTCCTCCGGAGAGCGCAAATGCCAGCTCCTGCCAAGCTTGTCCGCGTTGCTGATCTAGTTCTTAATGCTGTGACCCGTTGTGCAGTCCGAAGCGGGGTAGACCTGCTTTTGACGGAACGAGAGTTTGCGCTTCTCCGCTACCTCGTGGAGAACCAAGGCCGGACTGTCTCTCGAGAGCAGCTTGCGAACGAGGTATGGCAAGAAGGCGCCCGGTTCTCACCTATGGACAACGTCATCGACGTTCAG
>Ga0209061_1000358_pt1 | contig 126988 bp, 110 predicted proteins | sample Coa_R1_10_FD_187157 | JGI IMG/M metagenome (GOLD analysis project Ga0209061, IMG submission 187157) | Surface soil microbial communities from Centralia Pennsylvania, which are recovering from an underground coalmine fire - Coalmine... | ecosystem: Environmental > Terrestrial > Soil >... | reverse complement strand
GCGGCATCTGCGGCGAGCACGGCGGCGACCCCCAATCCATCCTCCTCTGCGCCCAGGCCGGCCTCGACTACGTCTCCTGCTCCCCCTTCCGCGTCCCCATCGCCAAACTCGCCGCCGCCCAGGCGGCCTTGAAAACTGCCCCGAACAGGGCAGACTAGCCTTGAATGGGTGAGGGACGGCGCGTCAAGGCCGTCTTCACGAAAAGCATGGGAAGGGCATCATGAAGCGGGAGGCAAACTGCATCTTCTGCAAGATCGTCGCCGGGGAGGTGCCGTCCTTCAAGCTCTTCGAGGACGCGACGGTCCTTGCCTTCATGGACATCAACCCGGCCAATGAAGGCCACTGCCTCGTCATACCGAAAAATCACTTCGAGACACTATACGATGCGCCAGCGGGGGAGGTGGGCAGGGTGGCTGAGATCGCTACCCGGGTGGCGAAAGCTGTTGCCAGTGTGTTGAAGCCAGAAGGACTCAACCTGATACAGGCGAATGGTGCCGCCGCGGCGCAGTCGGTCATGCATTTCCATATGCATGTTCTGCCGCGTCGGCCCGGCGACGATCTCAAGCTCAACTGGGGGCTGAAGCCCGGCAATCGAGAGGCAATTGCACTTCTCGCCGAGAAGCTCAAAGCACGACTGGCATAATGCAATCCGCCCGCCGCCCGCCTGTTTCATCGGCGGCGATATAGCTGCATGGGGCTTATTAAAACACGGCCCAATCGGGCTTGCGGGCACGGAGAACGGAATCGGCTGCAATCAAGGGCGTGGCATCCGCATGCGAGCGCGCGAAGGCATCCAGCTTGAGCAAGGCTAGGCCGACGCCATCGAGGCTCGTACGCATTTCACCGGCTTCTTCCCCGTCGAGTGTAATCGGGGTTCCGGGGGCGGGAGGCGGCCCTTCGATTGCGACGGGCAGCAGCCTTTTCTTCACCAGGGCGCGATATTTCATCCGCGCCGTCACTTCTTGGCCGATATAACAGCCCTTCTTGAAATCGACCCCGTGGAGCTCCTCGAACCCGTTCTCCAGTAGGAGCGCCTTCTCCACCGGCAAATCGGGACTACCTTCGGGCACGCCAAGCTCAATGCGCCGGCGCTGGTAATCGAGGAGAGGCCGCGGCGTGAACCCCGCCTTCTCGAGGACCGCCCGCACATCTTCTTTGGGCAGCAGCGCGCGAAGCCCAAGCGCCGGCAGCCGCGGGTCGACGAAGACGATGCCACCACCAAAGCGGCGGGCGGCTCCCGGATCGGACGACAGTTCGACGGCTGACGGGGCGTCTCGACCCCAGAGGACGGCCACGACGAGCGTCTCTCGTGCGTCGGTAATCACGACGTCTGCCCGCAGTTTGTAGAGTTGGAGCCGCCGCTTGAGATCGTCGAGACGCGCGGCCTCGCCATCCAGGAGAAATGCTGCGGGATTCGGGTCGTGCATCGACGGAGCGATGAAGAGATCGTGAAGGAACCGCCCTTGGGGGGTAAGGAAGCCGGCATAGATCGCGCGATCCACCGCGACTCTGTCCACGTCGTTCGTCACCATCCCTTGCAGAAACGGCCTCGCGTCCCTACCGCCGAGCGCCAATGGCGCGCGATCTTCCTTCAGAGCGTAATGGACGTCGGCCATGATGGGCGCCTCGATCACCGCACGGTTAGGTAAGCCCCAGCGAGACCGGGTCAATATCCGTCGGCGGACAGATAGGGCGCCTCGTTCTCTCGACATTCATGCCGGGGGCTTCGATTTGGCGGTCACTTTAACGGCGACATGGCCATTCTTGACCGAAAAGGCGAGATATTCATAAGCGATGCCATTGGCCTGCACGAATTCCTGGAATGCTCGGAATTCGTGTTCCTCCCAATTCGGGTAATTGAAGTATTCGTCGAATACGATGATTGCGCCCGGCCCGATTCGGCTGGCCAGGAGATCGAGCACGGTCTTCGTCGAGGCGTAGATATCGCAATCGATATGGATGAATGAAACCTGTTCGGTCTCGCGTTCGAGAAAACGAGGCAGGGTCTCGTTGAACCACCCAGGATGGAGCCGCACGTTGGACGGCACCCTTGGCAGCTTTCCATGCTGGCTAAACTTTCCTTTCTGCTCGAATGTACCACGCCAATCCTCCGGCAGACCCAGGAAGGAATCAAAGCCATGCACGATCCGCCCGGAGCGCTTCGCCAGCAGTCGGATGCTGGCGCCGCGCTCGACGCCGAATTCCAAGATGGACCCTGCCCGCGGAGCGGCGGCAAGCGCGAATTCCAGCACGGCCCAGCGATCCGGCATGAGCATGGCCTGCCGCATGTTCTTCTGAATGTACTCGACCGTCGATCGCTTGGCCGCCAATTGCAGATCGACGAGGAGATTTCTGCCGTAATATCTGACGACAAAGCGGGTGAACAGGCGCTCGGTGAAAGGCAGCCGCCTGCGCTTCTTGTTAAAGCTAAAGGACATTAGCGTCGTCCGGACGCTGTTTCGAGCGCCGACCGTATAGCCGATCCCGCGCGATTGGGAAAGCTGAAGCCGCCCCAAAGCCTGCGGAAGCCTCGGGCTGCTTGGCAACTCGAGGGGAGCACCGCTATAAGCGGGCGCCATGCATATTGTTTTGGTCGACGACTCGATATCGTTCGATGCGCAGAGCCCTTCGGAGGGTCCCCTTGGCGGGGCGGAAAAGGCCTTCGCGAGCCTTCCGGGTGCGCTTGCACGGCGCGACCACCGGGTGCAGGTCTTTAACCGGGCCTCATTGCGACGGGAAATCGAAGGGGCTAGCTGGGAAACCTGGGTGGGTCCCCGACCTTCCACGTGCGATGTTCTCATCGCTTTTCGCAAGCCAGAGCTGCTCGACTTCGTCTCCGGCGCGAACCGGCGGCTCCTTTGGCTCGCCACGCCGATCGGGTATCTTGAGGCGGAAGGCAATCCGGCGCTGCTCGATGTCCACCGGCCGACACTCGTTTTCTTGGGGGCGTCGCACCGCACGGCCTATCGCAACGGCGCGAAGGCACTCCACGCCGAAATCATTCAGCCCGGCATCGGGTCGGCCTATCTCGACTTCAAAGCGACGGCACCGCGCCATCCGCCTTACGCCGTCGCGACGAGCCATCCGCATCTCGGCCTCGAGTGGCTCGTGAAGCTCTGGAGCGAGCGAGTCCATCCCGCTTGCCCTCATGCGGAGCTCCGGCTCTATTCCGCCGCCCTTCATCGCATTGCATCGGGAGGAGCCGTTCTTGAGCCCTTCAGATCGGTTGCGGCCGCGGCGCTCGCTGCGCGAGACAAGGGCGTCGCGATTTACCCGCCTGCTTCCGATCCTGAGATGGCCGAAGCTTATCGGGGGGCGCGGGCCCATCTCTATCCTGGTGACCGGCGCGAAGTCTATTGCCATACTTTGGCCGAGAGTCAGGCCGCCGGCCTACCGGCGGTCGCCCGGCCGTTTCCGGCTATTGCCGAATTGGTCGAAGATCAAGCCTCCGGCAAGCTCGTCGCCGATGACGAGGCTTTCGCCAGGGGGGTCTTGAGCCTATTGGAGGACGACGAAACCCATCAACGTATGAGCGAGAAGGCGCGAGAACGGTCGGCGGGGCGGAGCTGGGACAAAGCGGCTGCCGCGTTCGAGGCCGTTATGTTGCGGTGAGCCGTTTCAGCTTATTCTGAGCCCATGCGAATCCTCTTCATTACGAATAGCCGTATCGGCGATGCCGTCCTATCGACGGGCGTTCTGGCGCATCTGATCGAGCGGCATCCCGCCGCAGAGATCACCATTGCCTGCGGCCGCGCGGCAGGAGAGCTGTTTGTCGCGGTACCAGGGGTGCGCGAAGTATACCTGATCGACAAGGAGCCGCGCGGCCGCCACTGGCTCAAGCTTTGGCGGCATATGGCGCCCCAGCGCTGGGACATCATCGTCGATCTGCGCGCCTCGGCGATCGCATATTTTCTGTGGGCGGGTCGGCGCTACGTGATGAAGGCGAGCAAGACTCCGGAGCATCGGCTCGTCCATCTTGCGCGAGTGGTCGGCATGAATCATGTGCTCCCGCCGCGCATCTGGATCCGGCCGGAGCACGAGCTCGCTGCGTGCAATCTTCTGCCGGAGGGGCCGCCGACCCTCGCCGTGGCCCCGACGGCCAATTGGCGCGGGAAGATATGGCCGAGCGACCGCTTCGCCGAGCTTGTCGCTCGCCTGACCGCTACGGACGGCATCCTGCCCCATGCAAGGGTGGTCGTGCTGGGCGCCGGCGGGGAGCGGACGCTGGCAGAGCCCGTGCTCGCAAGCGTTCGAGCTGCGCGATGCATCGATCTCGTCGGTAAGGTCGATCTACTGACCGCTTTCGCAGCCTTGCGCCGGTGTGCCTTCTTCGTGGGGAACGATTCCGGCCTCATGCATTTGGCAGCTGCTTCCGGCACGCCGACACTAGGTCTGTTCGGTCCAAGCCGCGTCGAGCATTACGCTCCTTGGGGAGTTCGCACAGCGGCCGTTTGCACACCGGTTCCCTACGACACGCTCGCCAGGAGCCCGGGATATCACCCGCAGACGACGGACACGCTCATGGACAGCCTTACTGTGGAAATGGTCGAGGCCGCGGCGATCGATCTTTGGCGCCGCAATTTCGGTGAGGCGGCGTGAATCGATTCGAGAGCCCGTGCGTCCGGAATTATCCGCCTATTCGATTAAGCTTCGCGATTCTCACCCACAACGAACAGATCGAATTTGTCTGGCTGATGGACGCGCTGGCGCCAATTCTCGATGACACTTGCGAGATCGTTGTTCTCGATGATTTCTCACGACCGGAGGTTGTCGATGCCATCAGGCGCTATAACGTCCGGTTTCACCAGAGGGCGCTGCAAAGAAATTTTTCGGCGCAGCGAAACCACCTAAAAAGCATGTGCAGAGGCGAGTTCATATTCGTCGTCGATCCGGACGAAATCCCATCACCCCATTTGCTTCGCGGACTGCCTGCGGTTCTTGACGCAATGCGCCGCGAGGATATCGATGCGTGCGCGCTGCCCCGGCTCAATATTCTGGTCGAGAGCCCGCACCCGGTCCATGTCAATACGCTCGCCCTTACCAACGGCGACTTGCAGGCAGCACCCCGAGACGATCAGATGCGGTTGATCAGAAATCGCCCGGAAATCTTATGGATCAACCATGTGCATGAACGCCTTGTCGGGGTAAAGCGGTGCTATCGCTTTCCGCAAGACCTTCGCTATGCCCTGTTCCATTGCAAGACCCTGTCGCGGGCCAGAGCGCAAAATCGATTCTATCGCCGCATCCCTTCCCGGTATATCGACAAGTTCCGAAAATCGCTCGCCAAACGCTTCGGCGCGCTGGATCGCATCGATTGGGTGGAAATCCCGTGCCCGATCTGAGCATATGCCCCGATGATTTCCTCGGCAGTTAAGCGCGCGACGGTAATGTCCCCCTGCGCTTGTCGGGATGCGGCCTCAAATGCTACGGGACGCAGCGTGACCGTCGCGCAAGTATCGTGGCCGGCCTTGCAGCGCCAGCGGGTTTCCGCTACTGGCCTCAGCGCTGGACTTGAGTAGAGTTGATGACACAATCACGTCTGCGCGTTCTCCAGGCGATGGCCGGCGCCGCCTATGGCGGGGCGGAAGCTTTCTTCATGCGCTTGGTTCCGGCGCTCGCCCGTGCCGGACTGGAACAGCGGATCGTCATGAGAGCCGACCCGGCACGCGCCGCTCAACTTCATGCGCAAGGACTCGATCCGGTCCAGCTGGGCTTCGGTGGAATTCTCGACTTCACGACGACACCGGCGCTCCAACGCGAGATCGAGGACTTCGCGCCGGACATCGTGCTCACCTGGATGAGCCGCGCCACGCGCCATTGCCCGAAAGGCCGTTTCATCCATATCGCCCGGCTCGGGGGGTATTACGATCTCAAATATTATCGTCATTGCGATTATCTCATCGGCAATACGGCCGACATCGTCGAATACATCCGCCGTGGCGGATGGCCGCGAGACCGTGTTCACTATCTGCCCAACTTTGTCGACATTACACCGGCATCCCCATCGCCGCGTGGGATGTTTGACACGCCCGAAGGCACACCGCTGCTGCTTGCTCTCGGCCGCCTCCATGATGACAAGGCGTTCGACGTGCTGTTGCCTGCTCTCGCCGAATTGCCTGGCGTATATTGCTGGCTGGCTGGCGATGGGCCCGAACGCGCGGCGCTGGAGGCCCAGGCGGAAAGGCTTGCCCTTGGAGATCGCCTCCGTTTTTTGGGCTGGCGACAGGATGTTGGCGGTCTCTATGCCGCCGCCGATATTCTGGTCTGCCCGTCCCGGCGCGAACCCCTCGGCAATGTGGTCATCGAGGCCTGGGCGCGCAACGTGCCCGTCGTTGCCGCAGCAAGCGAAGGTCCAGGGGCACTGATTCGTGACGGAGTCAGCGGATTGCTCGTGCCCGTCAATGATGCGGTAGCGCTTGCGCGCGCTATTCGCCGCGTGATCGACGATCCGGGCCTGGCTTCCCGTCTCGGGGAGGGCGGGAGTGTCGCATATGCGGCAGACTATACGGAGCAGGCCGTGGTGGCGCGTTATCTTGCCTTCTTCGACAGGGTTGCAGCCTAATGTGTGGTATTGCCGGGATCATGATGGCGAGCGGGGCGCCACCGGAAGTGGCGACGCTCCGACTGATGGCCGACGCGCTCGCCCATCGTGGCCCTGACAGTCGCGGCTACTATTCGGTCGACAACGTGGCGATGTTGCAGAATCGGCTCGCCATCATCGACCTCGCGACTGGCGATCATCCTCTCTACGAGCCTGGCGGCGCGGCCCTCGTCGGCAATGGCGAAATCTACAATTACCTCGAATTGCGCCAGAACGACCCCCTCTCCGGCATCAATTTCGCGACCGCCTCGGATTTTGAGCCGGTTCTGCACCTCTTCCGACGTGTAGGACTTCGCTTCGTGGAGCATCTGCGCGGCATGTATGCATTTGCGCTCCACGATGCTCCGGCAGGCCAACTGGTTCTGGCGCGCGATCCATTCGGCATCAAGCCACTCTATTATGTCGAGCGACCGGATATGTTCGCGTTCGCGTCCGAGCCCAAGGCGCTGCTGGCCGCGGGGTTAGCGCAGCCGGTGCTCGAAACGGCGAGAAGCAGCGAACTCCTTGAGCTCCAATTCACGACCGGCCGCGACACACCCTTTCAAGGAATTCGCCGCCTCTTGCCGGGAGAGGTGCTCGTACTGGCCGGAGGGCGCATCGTTGAGCGGCGGCGGCGGAGTCCGCTGCCCCCCGGTCCGCCGGCGAACTGGAGCGAAGCGGAGGCATTGGAGCGGCTTGACGAAGCGTTGACGGAGAGCGTCAAGCTCCACCAGCGGTCGGATGTTCCCTACGGCATGTTTCTCTCCGGCGGGATCGATTCGTCGGTCATTCTGGCGCTTATGGCCAAGCTCAATGATCGTCCGGTGCGGGCCTTCACCATCGGCTTCTCGGGGGCCCATGTCGCCGATGAGCGGCGGCTGGCGGGCCAACTCGCGGAGCGGGTCGGCGCGGAGCATGTGGCGCTTGAATTTAGCGAGTCAGATTTCTGGCGGCTGCTGCCGCTGGTCGCGGATGCCCTCGATGACCCGACCGCCGACTACGCGGCGCTTCCGACGTATAAGCTCGCGGCTGAAGCAGGCTCCTCACTGAAGGTGATACTCACCGGTGAAGGGGGCGACGAGCTTTTCGCGGGGTATGGACGGTACCGCAGCATCGTTCGGCCATGGTGGCAATGGGGCCGCACCATGCGCTCCCGAGGCATCCTCGATGGCCTCGGCGTTCTTACGGCGAATCTCGCAGGCTGGCGCGACGGCATTACCGCATCGGAAATCGCCTGTGCCGGCTCTGGCCGCACGAAGCTTCAGGTGGCGCAGGCCGTGGACATGTCCGATTGGCTTCCCAACGATCTGCTCAACAAGGTCGATCGCTGCCTCATGGCGCATTCGGTCGAGGGCCGCGTGCCTTTCCTCGATTCCGAGGTCGCTGCCGTGGCCTTCCGCCTCCCGGACGAGCTAAAGCTGCGGGAGGGTCGCGGTAAATGGCTCCTGCGGCGATGGCTCGCGCGTCATCTCCCGGAAGCGGAGCCGTTCAGTCGCAAGCGTGGATTCACGGTTCCCGTCGCAGAATGGATCTCGCGCGCGGGCGAGCGGATCGGGCCGCTCGTCGCGCGCCAGCAAGGCATTCGGGAACTCTGCTCGCCGCGTGGCGTCGAGCGGCTTTTTGCGCGGACGGGAAAACGCAGCGGCATGGCCGAGTGGGCGCTCTTGTTTTATGCCTGCTGGCATCAGCGACACATCAGAGGTATTGACGGCGCACGTGACGCCTTCGAGTTGTTGAAAGCAGCTTGAGTATTGCCGTCGAGGCGCCGCAAAGGAGAGATCATGGCGGATCGATTCGAGGTCGTTCTTAGGGGCGGCATCTGCGCAACGCCGAGTGGTTTGGTGGAAACGGATATCGGCGTTCGAGACGGACGAATTGCTGCACTGGGCCCTCTCAATGGCGCAATCGCCGAGACAGTCATCGATGTCCGCGGACTCCACGTCCTTCCTGGGGTCATCGATACGCAAGTTCATTTCCGTGAGCCGGGAAACGAGCACAAGGAAGATCTTGCGACCGGCACGGCCGGCGCCGCGCTCGGCGGGGTTGTTGGCATTTTCGAGATGCCAAACACGAAGCCGAGCACCACGACCAAGGCTCTGCTCGACGACAAGCTGGCGCGTGCGCGCGGACGCGCCTGGGTCGATCACGCCTTCTTCATAGGTGCAGCGCGGGAAAACGTCGAAGACCTTGGGGGGCTTGAGCGTCTGCCCGGCTGCGCCGGCGTGAAAATGTTCATGGGCAGCTCGACGGGAACGCTCCTGGTGCCGGATGACGACGGCGTTTTTGCCGTTTTGCGCAATGGCCATCGCCGAGTGGCCGTCCATGCCGAGGACGAAGAGCGGCTCGTGGAGCGCCGGAAGATCGCCGTCGAGGGCGGCCGCCCGCATCTCCATCCCCTATGGCGCGACGAGGAGACGGCGCTGCGCGCGGTCAAGCGCTTGATTGCGCTCGCCCGGCGCGCAGGACGGCGCGTGCATGTGCTTCACGTCACCTCGGCAGGGGAGATGGATTTCCTCGCCCTAAGCAAGGACATCGCCACGGTGGAAACGACGCCGCAGCATCTCACGCTGACGGCGCCCGAATGCTATGATCGTTTGGGAACCCTTGCACAAATGAATCCGCCGATCCGCGATAAGAGTCATTGGCAGGCGCTATGGCGCGCGGTACGGGAGGGCGTCGTCGACGTTATCGGTTCCGACCACGCGCCTCACACTCTTGAGGAGAAGGCCAAACCCTATCCCGAGAGCCCGTCCGGCATGACGGGGGTCCAGACCTTGGTGCCGATACTGCTGGATCACGTGAATGCGGGACGGCTCAGCCTCGAGCGTTTCGTCGACCTGACCAGCGTAGGGCCTGCGCGCGTCTATGGCGTCGTCGGAAAAGGGCGCATCGCATGCGGCTATGACGCCGATTTCACGATCGTCGATCTCAAGGAGCGGCGCCGCATCGAAAACCGTTGGATCGCGAGCCGTTGCGGCTGGACGCCCTTTGATGGCCTCCAGGTGATCGGCTGGCCGAAAATGACGATGCTCCGCGGCAATCTCGTGATGCGCGAGGACGAGCTGATTGGAAGCCCGGCTGGCCGACCCGTGCGGTTCCTCGAAACCTTGGCGCCCGAGCCCTGATCTTTCACAAGTGCCAATACGCCTTTTGCTTGCCTGCGCACCTCTGCTAGTCTCAAACCGGTCATGAAAGGAATGCCAGTTACATGACGGCGGCAGCGGAGGATATCAGCGGGTTGCGGCCGCGCCTTCAATGGCGCGCGGCAGTCCGCGAGGCCGGCATAGCGGCGCTGATCGCGGCGATCCTGGGGTTTCCCATTCTGGGCGTTCGAATCATGACCCTGGAGGGCGGCCTGACGCTCGTGCCCAATTTCCTGTGGCTTGCGATCGGCACCGGTGCGGTCTTCCTCGGCCGGTTGGCCGTTGCGCTGCATGGTCTGCGTCCGGCGACCGCGGGATCTGCCGCGCAGAGCCCGCTCATTATCGCGACGCCTCGCGGCATCGATCGCTCGGGAGAGGGACGGCGTTGGTTCGGCTTAACGCTCGTCGCATTCGCGATCTTGTTGCCGGTATTTCCTTTCACCGACCGCTATCTCCTGGACCTTGCGACCACGGTCCTGATCTATATGATGCTGGGATGGGGACTGAATATCGTGGTCGGGTTGGCCGGGCTGCTCGACCTCGGCTATGTGGCGTTCTATGCAATCGGTGCCTATTCCTTTGCGCTCCTGGCCCGTCATTTCCATCTCGACTTCTGGGCATGCCTTCCGCTTGCTGGCGGACTCGCGGCGCTTTGCGGCGTGTTGCTGGGCTTCCCGGTCCTGCGCATGCGAGGTGATTACCTGGCGATCGTCACTTTGGGTCTGGGCGAGATCATCCATATCCTGCTTCAGAATTGGACCAGCCTCACCGGCGGATCGAACGGCCTGCTGGGAATTCCCCGTCCCACGCTCTTCGGGTGGGGTTTCGGCGCAGGAGAAGGCGGTGCCGGGCACTCGCTCTATTGGCTGCCACCGCGAATGATCCTGCTTTTCTACATCATCCTGGCTCTTGCGCTCCTTACCAACGCGTTCACGTTGCGCGTGCGACATCTGCCCCTCGGCCGCGCCTGGGAGGCCCTGCGCGAGGACGAGGGGGCTTGCCGTGCCCTGGGATTGAACCCGACAACGCTCAAGCTATCCGCCTTCGGAATCGGCGCGCTCTTCGGCGGGTTGGCCGGCTGCTTCTTCGCGACCCGCCAAGGCTTCATCAGTCCCGAGAGTTTCACCTTTGTCGAGTCGGCCACCGTACTGGCGATCGTGGTCCTTGGCGGAATGGGAAGTCAGATCGGCGTGGCCGGTGCAGCGACCCTTCTCGTGCTCTTGCCGGAATTCGGTCGGGAATTCGAGCATTATCGGATGCTTGTGTTCGGCGTTGCCATGGTTGCGATCATCATATGGCGACGCGGTGGCCTCATCGCCCATCGCCGGCCGACGATACACCTGGGCAAGGCGCAGGGATCGGAGAGGAGCAGCCGCACCTTCGACTAAGAATTGGCTTCTTTCTCGCGCATATAGTGCCGGCGTGCCTTGGTCCGGTTGCCACATACGCTCATCTCGCACCAGCGCCGGCTCTTGTTCTTGCTGAAATCCACGAAAAGCCAGCCGCAATGCGGATAGGGGCACTGCTTGACACGATCGAGCTTGCCTTCGGTGAGCATCTCGGCTGCCGAGCGCAGCACTGGCCATAAAGGCGCATCCAGCCTGCCGGTGAGATCATCCCATCCCCAGGCGAACTGCTGGCCGTGAGAAATGATGCAGGCGTGGCGCAATGTTTCGGAAAGAGCGCCGTTGATGACCTCGATCATGCGTCGGGGGACATCAGCCTTGCCGGCGATTGCGGCAAATACGTCGTGGATGGCTTCCCGCAAGGTCAAGGCACGGTGGAATGCCCGCATGGCCGCATTGGGATCATCTCGGGAACGCCTCGATAGCATTCGTGCCTGATTGACGTCGAGAGCGCCGGCATGTGTTGCCCAGGCGAGCAGATTGTCATAGCTGCGCAAATGCTCACGCTCGTGCTCACCTTCGTGCAGTCCCGAGACCGTGTTCGTGAAGTCGAGGCAAAGCACCCCTCCGACAAGCGCGAGCTGGCCGGCTTGCGGCGCCTTGTCCTCTGACTTGAGAGCGGAGGAAATGCTCGGCATGAGGCTGACCATAGTGAATTTGAGCGGTTAGATTATCACAGGGCCTGCCGCGAGGCTACCGCTGATCTCATGGCAAAAGGGCCCTTCCGGTAAAATGCGTTTGTCTAGTTAGATCGCCCCAGGCATGATGCGGGGCGACAGCTTTTGGCCGCAACTGATAGGGACTTTCCGGCGCTCTCCGTTATGGACGCAGTTTTTTCGGTGCAGGTTGTCAACCGTCCGTGGTACCGAGCGGTCATTGTGCGTGCTCTGTATTTGGCGTTGTGTTGCCTTGCGTTGGCCGGTTGTAGCCAAGTCGATGCGCCTCAGGCTCGCTTATGTGAGCGCGTCGCTCAGCTGGTTTTCCTCGATGGGACTGTCGAGCACATGGAGAGCGGCGTCGATGCAAGCGCCCCTCACGCGGTTCTCACCCAAGTCTCTCTCCGCATGCCGGACCATACGGTCCAGAGCCATTCCGTCTCTTGCATCTTCGCCGGCGGCACCTTCAGCCCCGACCGGCTTAAGCTGACACAGGTGGCGACGGATACCGGCGGATCGCTATCCGATGTTCACATGGCGCTCCTCCTCCTCGCGCTCGATCTTCAGACCCGTTCGGGTGCGCACCGCGTCGAGCCACCGGCGGCGACCCCTGCAATTTCTCTCTCGTTCAGTGCGGGCGTGCTTTACTTCTTGCAGCAGCTCGTGAACGGGTTGACGCTCGGTTGCGTCGTAGCCCTCATCGCGGTCGGGTATACGCTCGTCTACAGCATCATCGGCGCCATCAATTTCGCGTTCGGCGAGCTTTACATGATCGGCGCCTTTACGGGTGCCGTCGCCCTGGTGTTTCTGTCGATCATTGGTATCGGCTCCATGGTCGCGGCCATCCCTCTGGCGCTTATGGTCGCGATGGCTATCAACGCGGGATATGGCTGGGCAACGGAGAGACTTGTCTTTCGCCCGCTCCGCCACGCCAACGCCTTGATGCCGCTCATTGCCGCCATCGGGCTCTCCATCGTGCTGCAGAACTACGTATTTGTCGCCCAGGGCGGACGTGATATCTGGCTTCCCCCGATTGCAAAGAGCGGCTTTGTTCTGGCGAAGGCCGATGGCTTCAGCCTTTATGTCAATGGCCAGCAGGGGCTGCTCGCGCTCGTCACGTTGGTTCTGGCTGCCGCGACATGGTACTTGCTGGCGTGCACGCCGTTCGGCCGTGCCCAGCGTGCGAGCTCGCAAGACAAGGCCATGGCAGCCCTCGTCGGAATCAATATAGACCGCGTGATCGCCGGAACTTTCGCGCTTGGAGGCGCCTTGGCCGCGGCCGGCGGCTTGATGGTCGCGAGCTATTACAGCGGAATCAACTTCGTTATGGGCTTCCTTATGGGCTTTAAGGCTCTGACCGCGGCCATCGTCGGAGGCATGGGAAGTTTTGCCGGAGCGCTTCTGGGCGGCTTTATTGTTGCCTTGGTCGAGACGTTCTGGGCTGCCTATCTGCAGATCGAGTACAGAGATATAGCGGTTTTTTCGCTTCTTATCGTGCTCCTCGTCTTTCGGCCACAGGGACTCCTGGGCGAGCGGTAAGGGCGCTCGGCGCTCAATAGCGCCCCTTGTGCCACACATAGACCTGATAGCCTGGGCTGCGCAGGTCCCCCTTGTCGTCGAAGCTGAGGGTCCCGATCACCGTATCGTATTGACCCTGCCGCAGCGACTTCGCGACGGCGGCGCCGTCGAGAGAGTTGGCGCGCTTGGCGGCTTCGGCGAAAACCTGCACCGCAGCATAAGCGCGGAGTGTATAGCCCGTGGCGTCGATCCCGAAACGGGCCAGGCGGGCCGCCACGTGCTGCGCGGTCAGAAGATTGCTCGGATCGGGCAGCAGCGGCATGAATGTCCCCTCAGCGGCGGGACCCGCCAACTTCCAGAACTCCTTCGTCGCAAGGGTGTCGCCGCCGCCAAGGACGATGTTCAGTCCTTGCCGCCGCGCCTCGATCAAGAGCAGGGCGGCCTCCTGATAACGGCCGCCGAAGACGATCACGCCGATATCGGCGGCCTTGAGACGCGCGATCGCGCCCGAGAAATCGGTGGCCCCCGTATTGATCTTCTCGCTGATAATCGGGATCATGCCGCCGGCCTGAAGCGCCGCAATCGCGGAGGGCACGACGCCCGCTCTGTCATTTGCTTCATCGCGAACCACGCCGATGCGCTGACCGCGAAAATTTGCGAGCACGTAGCGGGCGAGCGCCGGCCCCTCCATGTCCTCGCGCGGAATGGTGCGGAAGACGTTTTTCGCACCCTGTGCGGCAGCCTCATCGGTAAGTGCGGGATCCGCCGAGGAGGGCGTGATCATCACGATCCCTGCCTGGCCGTAAATGGGAGCCGCCGCTATGGACGCCGCCGAGCAGAAATGTCCGACGACGAATGCGACCTTCTCTTCGACCAGTGCCTGTGCGATCGCGGCGGCGCGCTTCGGATCACAACGGTCGTCGACTGCGCGAAGCCTGAGTTGGTGATCCAGCAGGCCGCCATGCGTGTTGATGTCCTCCATTGCCTGATCGACGCCGTATCGCATTTGTCCGCCATAGCTAGTATAGGGGCCGGACATTGGGCCCACGACGCCGACCCGCAGCACGCCCTGATAGGGAGCCTTGCCGAAGTTCGAGCAGCTGGCGGCGATCAGGGCGGTGAGGATTGTCAGAATCGTCCGAGTGACGTTTGTCATTTGAGCGATCTCTCATAACGCTATTGCGCGCAAGAATAGAAGTCGCTGGAGCGAGCGGCCAGCTCAAATCGCTCGTGGAGCGTGCGGAAGGCCGGTGGTATGTGATTTTGCTTGGGTATAGATTCATGCGACGGCCGAGCGGCCTTGGCATTGGCCGAGGGCAGCCAAGTGCGAAGAAAGAAGCCGAGCAGCGAAAAATCGCGGCCGGAATAGGGAAGCAAAATGACGTTTGGAGAATGGGCGACCCAGGCTTTTGACCCGGTGCATACGAACCCGGCAGCGCATAGCTTCCGGGTCGCGCACGGTGCGGTGCTGGCCGTTGGGCTTGCCGCCATTATTGCCGGAACCGACCCCTCAATCGAGGCAGAGCATCTGCGCGTGCTCGAGATCATTGCCTGCGGCGCCCTTGGCTTCTTTACCGTTGAATACCTCGCCCGGCTTGCGCTTGCCCCCTCCTACGACTCCATGACGGCGCATTTGACCCCGGCCAGGACCCGCCTGCGTTGGTGTCTCTCGTTCTCGGGTCTTTGCGACCTCGCCGGCGTGTTGCCGTTCTTGACCGCACTTGCGTCGGGGGCCAGCTTCGCCCATGCAAGCCTCTTTGGGATGCTTTGGATCTTCAAGCTCACTCGGCACGCACCCAGATTGGGCCTCTTAGGGCGTGTGCTGCGGCAGGCGCGCGCCCCTGTCCTCAGCGTGTTTTCTGGATTTCTCATCGTGCTCTTCGGCTCGGCCACGCTAGCCTATCTGATCGAGGGGCCGGTGCAGCCTGATCATTTCGGCAGTATTCCCAAAGCGCTCTATTGGGCGATTACGACCCTGACGACGACGGGATACGGCGACGTCGTTCCGGTGACCCCGGCAGGCCGTCTCGTCGCCGGCGTGATCATGGTCTGCGGCATTCTCCTCTTCGCTCTATGGGCCGGTATTCTCGCCACCGAATTCGGGCAGGAAATGCGACGGCAGCAGTTCCTCCAGACTTGGAACCTCGTCTCGAAGGTCCCGTACTTCCAAAATGTCGAGCCTGGCTTGATCGCCGAGGTCGCCCGTCTTTTGCGACCACGGCAAGTCGCAGCGGGAACCGTCGTGGTCCGGCGCGGAGAGCCAGGAGACTGCATGTACTTCATCGCCGAGGGCGAAGTCGAGATTCAGGTGCAGCCACGGCCCGTCCGCCTTGGCACCGGAAGCTTCTTCGGTGAGATCGCGCTGATTACTGGCGGCATGCGCACGGCGACAGTCATCGCCACCGAACGGACGATGCTGCTGAGCCTCGATATCGTTGATTTCCGCGAGTTGGCGGCACGGCGACCGGATCTCACAAAGGCCATCGACGAAGAAGCGAGCCGCCGCGTTGCAGAATCGGCGATACCGGGCGGTATTTAGAGGCAGGCGCGTGCCCGCCCCTGAGCAAAGTGGCTCCCGTTTCCCTTGCGCTGCCGCTCTGCTATCGTGGGACCGCGCGCTGTCAGTCGACAGCGAAAGAGGGCATTGTTCGTAAGGAGACAGGAATGACCGCCTGTATTGTCGGTTGGGACCATTTGCCGTTCGGCAAACGTGAGTCCGACGATCTCGAGAGCATGATTGTTTCAGTCGTTCGCGGAGCTCTGGCCGATGCCGAGGTGGAGGCCAAGGATGTCGACCGGATCTACATCGGCAATTTCAACGGCGGCTTCGTCTATCAAGATTTTCCTTCCTCGCTTGTGCTCCAGGCGGATGATGCGCTGCGTTTCAAGCCGGCGACCCGGCTGGAGAACGCATGCGCCACGGGTTCGGCTGCGGTGCATGCCGGCCTCGGCGTAATCAAGGCACGCGATGCGCGGATCGTGCTGGTCGTCGGCGTCGAGAAGATGACCGCAGCGACCGGTGAGCAGATCGGCGACCTTCTAATGAAGGCGAGCTACGCCAAGGAAGAGCGCGAGGAGTGCGGCAGCTTTGCGGCCGTGTTCGGCCGGATAGCGCAGCTCTATTTTCAGCGCTATGGCGACCGCTCCGATGCGCTGGCGCGTATCGCTGCGAAGAACCACAAGAATGGCGTAGCCAATCCTTATGCGCAGATCCGGAAAGATCTCGGATACGAGTTCTGTCGCACGGTCGGGGACAAGAATCCGCTGGTGGCGCCACCGCTTCGGCGGACAGATTGCTCCCTCGTCTCCGATGGCGCCGCCGCGCTCGTCCTTGCCGATGTCGAGACGGCGCTCAGCCTCAAGAAAGCCGTGATCTTTCGCGCCGCTCGCCAGGTCAACGACTTTCTTCCGATGAGTCGCCGCGACATGACGCGTTTTGATGGATGTGCGGAAGCGTGGCGGCAGGCTTTTGGAGAGGCAGGCGTGGGACTCGACGATCTCGACTTGGTCGAGACGCATGATTGCTTCACGATCGCCGAACTGATGCAGTATGAGGCCATGGGATTGACGGCACTCGGCGAAGGGCATCGCGCGATCGACGAAGGCTGGACAGAAAAAGGGGGGAAGCTTCCCGTCAATCCATCGGGTGGGCTCAAAGCGAAAGGGCATCCGATCGGCGCCACCGGTGTATCTATGCACGTCATGGCGGCGATGCAGGTCAAGGGCGAAGCGGCGGGCATGCAAGTTGCCGGAGCGCGGCTCGCCGGCGTTTTCAACATGGGCGGTGCAGGTGTCGCCAATTACGCTAGCATTCTGGAGGCACTGCGCTAGCCGGAATTCTCTGTGCGAGTCCAAGGGGGAGCTGGAGACAGCGATGAGCTTCAAGGCCATCCTTCTCGAGGAAACGGGCGGTAAGGTAAAAGGAGAAGTTCGCTCCCTTGAGGACTCGGTGCTGCCGCCGGGTGATGTCACCGTTCGCGTCGAATACTCCACGTTGAACTACAAGGACGGGCTGGTGCTCTGCGGCCTCGGCAAGCTCGTCAAACAGTATCCCCACGTGCCGGGAATAGATTTTTCGGGCACGGTCGAATCCTCCGCGTCACCTCGATTCAAGCCCGGCGACAAGGTGATCTTGACGGGGTGGCGTGTCGGCGAGCTGCATTGGGGAGGTTACGCTCAACGCGCGCGGGTGATGAGCGAATGGCTGGTCCCCTTGCCGCACGGCCTTACCACGCTTCAAGCCATGGGCATCGGGACGGCGGGCTTGACGGCAATGCTTGCTGTGATGGCACTTGAGGAGCATGGCATCATGCCGGATAAGGGCGACGTGATCGTAACGGGGGCCGCGGGTGGCTTGGGCAGCATCGCGGTGGCGCTCCTGGCAAAGCTGGACTACTCCGTCGTTGCATCCACAGGGCGCGCCGAGGCGCGAGATTATCTCAAGTTCCTCGGCGCCGAGGTCGTTATTCCGCGCGACGAGCTCTCGGGAAAACCCGTTCGACCACTCCTCTCCGAGCGTTGGGCGGGAGGTGTGGATACGGTGGGTGGCAATACCCTCGCGAATTTGCTCTCACAGATCAAATATCGCGGCAGCGTCGCGTCCTGCGGCCTTGCCGGCGGCAGCGACCTGCCGGCGACCGTCATCCCCTTCATTATTCGAGGCGTCAATCTGCTCGGTATCGACTCCGTGTTGTGTCCGCGTGAACGGAGAATGATAGCATGGCAACGATTAGCGCGCGATCTTCCTCTCGCGAAGCTCGATACCATGGTGGAGAGAGTGCCGCTTGTTGCCGCGCTCACCCTCGGCCCGCAAATTCTGAAGGGACAGGTGCGTGGGCGCACCGTTATCGATGTGAACGCTTAGCCGAGCCTGGCCGCTCTCGTGTCTCTTTACGATTTGGAAACCAGTCAGGCGAAGTAATAAGCCATGGCCAGGCTTATCCTCGCATTGGTTTTCGCGACCGCCGTTGCCGCCTGTAGTCGCTTTCCCGGTCTTCCGGCAAACGAGACGGGCGTGCTGAGCTATGACTGGATTCCTGCGGATCCGCGTCCTGTTCCACGCCCACTTTATTGCTATCAGACGCTTGCGACCCCCGAATGCTTTGCGCAGCCGATTCCGGGACGACAGCTCCTGGGGCTATATGGCCCGAGGCCGGCGTTGTCGACTCGGCAGCCCGTCACCGACCCGCCCCCGGCGACTCCTCCGACACCCGTTGCCGATGCGCCTCCTCCAGCGGTACCGATAATTCCCGTCGAGCATGCCCCGACACCACTCGCGCCGCCGCCCAAATCCTGATCAAAAAAAGAGTGACTCGGCAACCAAACCCCATTATCTTGTAGATCAGCGATCTGAACCTACTAGATCATGGAGGCTAGCGTGGATTGGACGGAGGAACGGATTGCGATACTACGACGTCTCTGGGCCCAAGGATTGTCGGCAAGTCAGATTGCCGAGCAACTCGGTTCAGTTACTCGCAACGCGGTGATCGGCAAGGCTCACCGTCTAGGTTTGGCGGGACGACCTTCGCCAATTAAGAATACGCCCGAGGTCGCGGCGCCCTCTCCGCGGGCAGTCAAATACAAACCTACCAATTACAAGGGGCCAGCCTGCCAGTGGCCGATCGGCGATCCTACCAGCCAGGATTTTGAATTCTGCGGCGCTCCGACAGAACCGGGGAGGCCGTATTGCGCGGCGCATTGCGAGGCCGCCTATATCCGCCGCGACAACAAGGCCGCTTGACACCGATTCGGTGTGAGCAAGGTCGGGGCGCGGCCGCGGGCGTGACGCATAGGTCGGAGCCTCGCCGCCCGCCGTATGTGCCGCGCGGTCGCTTCGCCGCCTAAGATGCTCGTTGCGCGCCGATCATCGCTTAGCCATGACGCCGGCACGCGCCGACATTATCGCGGATGGAGAGGACGGCGTGCTCGGTCGCACGACGCGCGCAGCGTGATGCCGCCGAGGTGTGACGCGACGCGCGGCATCATGTTGCGCGCGGGCATCGCGGCACGATGTCGATGCCGAGCATCGCAGCACGATGTCGACGCAGCGATGATGCGCATCGCCACAGCGTCATTCGCGGCGCGGGACGGGCGTGGAGCGGCGTTGCATTCTTGCAACAGCCGCGAAAAAAACGCATCGCGTGACGATGCCGCGTGCCACAGCGATGCAACGGCACCGCAATTCGCGACTCGCAACGCCTCCGAGTCGCCGTCAACGCTTTCTTAAGATTCGACCTGCGCAAGCCACGCGCGCTGCGTCGCGACGGCACAGCGCACCGGCGGAGCCGAGCGCCGTCTCGCAGCTGATCGCACGCACAAGCACGGCGCCTCGTCGCCGCATCACACGCCCATCGCGCGGTCGCAGCGCCGCGCGGCGACCGGCGCGAGCATGCCGCGGATCATCATCGTCGCGCATCGCCGCGCCGCGATGACGCAGCACCTGGGGCGTGCGCGCGCCGCCGCGAATCCGGCGCGCGGTTGACGCGCCGCCGCCGTCGCGGATCTCGTCTCAAAGTCGCGCCCGCCGCCGACGAGCGGGCGTCCAACCGCCCGCGTCGAAGCGCCGTCGCGCCCCTTCATCGCCTGCGCGCAGCACCCCGGTTCCATCGCGCAAGCCCGCGGAATTCCATCATTTTTCGCGACGAGCGTCGCCGCGCCGCAAGGCGCGCCGAGGCTCACGCGCAGCGTAGCGCGGCGGCGTCGCCAATGAATTTTGAGGAGAGGAGAAAGAGGTGGGCGATGAGTTGGATGCGCGTCTTGTCGAAGTCTTTTGTTGTCGCGTCGTCGTCGAATGATCGGGAAGAGAGGCGGCGCGGTCGCCCGCCGCGCGCGCCTTCTTCGGAAGCCTTGCGCTAGCGCTTCTTCGCGCGCGCGGACTTGCGCGCGGTCTTGCGACGGGCGCTCGTCTTGCGCGCGGCGCTCTTCTTCGCGGGACGGCGCGCGGACTTCTTCGCCGCGGGCCGTTTCGCTTTCGTCTTACGTGCTGCCATAAGTTTCTCCCATCGATTGCCAGTGGTAGCGGCAGTCGCGCATTGCTGCGCGTGCCGAACGAAAGTGTAACGGAAAATATCCGGGGATGTAACAAAAACCGTCGCGGCGAGTCGTCGCGCGAAGAAACACAAATTTAACTTCCGTGCTGCGAGTCATCGTCTCGCCGCGACGCGCGCCAGGTGATCGGCGCCATCCATTCGACTTCGCAGTTCATGAGAAGCGGTGCGATTGGATTGTAGGAGCGCAGCGTGTAACTGCCGGGCACGCTGCCGGGCTCGACGCGCTTGAGGAAAAGGCGCCCGTCGGCGAGGCGCACGACGCAATCCGCATAGAGGCAATGCGCCGTATGGCGCCCGCGCAGCCGCGAATAGAACACGAGCTCGCCGGCGAGATAGCGCGGGCTCAAGCCATTGCCGCGCACGCGCAAGGCGGCGAGATCGGCTTCGCCGGGCGGCGCCTCAACCCATTCCTCGCCATGTGCAAGGGAGTCGCCAGAAGCGACATCCGCTGAGCGTCGCGATGTGCGCGCGATCTCCGCTGCGCGCGAAGCGCTCGATGCGGATTCGTCCAGAGCACTGCGCGACGCCGTCACGTCGTCGTGATCGAAGAGGATCACGCTCTCGTCGTCTGCGACGATGCCAGCGACGGGCACGAGGTCATAGCCTTCGGCCGGGCGCAGCTCGCGCGGCGCGATGCCGAGGAGCGGCGCCAAGCGCCGCGCCCAGGCGAGCGTCAAGACGCGCTGTCCCTTCTCGAGACGATCGATCTGCTGCTGCGAGGTGCGCGCCAGGCGCGCCAGCGCCGGCTGGCTCAACCCGCGCGCCTCGCGGATCTCGCGCAACGCGCTCATCGCCACTCGCTCCCCATCGTCCATCCTTACGCGCGCCGTCGGTGCGTCTGCGCGCCGCGCCGCCGCCCGATTGCCGCGAGCCCCCTATATATAAGTGAGAATAACACCAATCCGGCGTTAAAATCGCCGGATTCCGACGGGAGCGCAGAGGGGCGACGTTGGCATCCCCTCGCGAGTCGGTTTGCTGGAATAAGAAGGGTTTAGCGCTCAGCCCGAGGGGATGCGGGAGGGGCGACAATGGCATCCTCTCGAAGGCTGGACTAAGAACGAGGCTGGAATAAGAAGGGCTTACATGAAGCCCCGGGGGATGCAGAATGGGCGAGGAAGACGCCCTGATGGGACGCCGGCCGTCGGCGCGCCACGGTCGGGCCCGCGCGGCAGAGAGGGAGTGCCGGCGCACCATCGAGCAGGCGCCTCGCAGCATCACGGAGGCCGTCATGACCGCGACCCACACGTCGTCGGAGACCTCGATCGACGAGATCGCCGAGGGCATCTATCGCATCAACACGCCGGTCGACATCCCCGGCGGAGGCTTCTCGTTCAACCAGTATCTCATCCTCGACGAGGCGCCGCTCCTCTTCCACACCGGCTTGCGGCGGCTCTTCCCCCAAGTGAGCGCGGCGGTCGCCCGGGTGATGCCCGTCGAGAGGCTGCGCTATATCGGCCTCTCCCATTTCGAGGCCGATGAATGCGGCGCCCTCAATCAGTTCCTCGCCGCGGCGCCCCAGGCCGAGCCGCTTTGCGGCGGGCTCGCGGCACGGATCTCGGTGAACGACTTCGCCGATCGGCCGGCGCGGACGCTCGAGGATGGCGAGGCGCTCTCGCTCGGCAAGCGCCGCCTGCGCTGGCTCGATACGCCGCATCTTCCCCACGCCTGGGAATGCGGCTTCCTCAGCGAGGAGACCACCGCGACTCTCCTCTGCGGCGATCTCTTCACTCAGCCGGGCAAGCGCACGCCGCCGCTCACCGAAGGCGACATCCTGGGGCCGAGCGAGGCCTTTCGCGGCCGTCTCGACTACTACGCCCATGCCGCGAATACGCGCACCCTGCTCGAGCGGCTCGCCGCGACGCGGCCGCGAACGCTCGCCTGCATGCACGGCAGCGCCTGGCGCGGCGACGGGGCGGCCCTTCTGCGCGCGCTTGCCGACAGAATCGAGACGAGCGGGGTGGGTGTTGCGCGGATGTGAGGGCGTACTTTCCTAATCCCTCTCTCCCACAAAAATTTGGGGGGAGAGGGCAGGGTGAGGGGGCCTCAACCGAATTGGATGCTCTAAGCGGCGCTCCGCCGGATCTCGTCGAGAATGCCGATCAGCCGCTCCACCTGCCCGGTGGGGAAAATGCCGTCGACGCCGAGAGGGCTAAAGTCGGCATAGGGCGATTCGTAGAGAAGGGCTGCGTCCATCACCCCATGCTCGACCAGATGATCGATGACCATGCTCACGAGTTCGATCTGATTGGCCTTCCAGGCCGTGCCCGCGAGGAGATCGGCGAACGCCGCCTTGGCGGCGCTGCGGCTCAGCCCCACGAGGGATCGCACGAAGAGGTCCAGCCCGTGGCTCTCCGCCTTCGCCTTGGCCAAGGCCTCGGCGTCGCCGGCGCCGCTCTCGATCAGCATGCGCTCCAGCTCGGCGAGGTCCGCGGGGGTGAGCGGCTTGCTCATGCGCAGCTTATGGATCGCGACGTGATCCTCGTGGGCCTTGAGGAGCTGGCGACAATCGAATCGGGGCTGGTGGCCGGACGTGAGGCGGCGCCTGCTTACGGCAAAGGATGGATGGGGGCAGACGAGTTGCCTTAATAAGGCCGTCAGACGCGATAGCCACCGGCTTCCAGCACAGCGAGGAGCACCTCGTCGCGACTCTTGCGCTCCTCCTCAGCCTCGCCGAGCAGCGGGACGGCGCTAGAGTGTCGGGTGTCTTTAGGGGCGAGCACTTCGACGCTTGGCTCTTCGGCCTTTGGTTGAGAATCACAGCGCATTAGCGTCTCGATGTGATTAGCAAGTGCAGTATAATCTGAGACTGGGGCGATTCGCTGGCTAGCCAAGAGATGGAATCATATAAAACTTACCGGGTATCGGCCGCTAAGCGTGGACCAACGGTTGATTGGCTGATTCGAGGCCTCGAGGCGACAGGCTGCCGCATCATCACCCGCCCTAATCCACGCTTAGCTCCATTCCAAGTTGTATTTGAGACGCCCGACGGCGAGCGGATGGGCGCTCTCTTTTACCTGTTCACCATCACGTGCGTGCTCACAAGAAACCGGCCCGCAGACGAATGTCGCTTCCAAGTTAAATACGGAAATAAGGACGGGCTCCTCCACGAGCTTTGGCAAGATCCGACAGGGTTGTACACCACCGTGTTTCTCGGAATCGAGCCGGAGACAGGCTGTTTCGTCGCTGCTGATCCCGTGCTTCACAGCCCAACGCGGATGTTTATCTCGCTTGAGTTCAAGCAGCAGCGCATGGAGGCCGTTCGTCATGATGGCTGGCATATCTGGGAGCGAGAGAGCACGAGAGATTCCGATGAGCCGACGGAGGTTCTCGTTGGGGGACGGCCTGAGCGGCTGCTCGACCTCGTCCGCTTTGAGCGCGCTGCGAAGGGACTGGATCAAGGGCATCGCCAGCTATTAGCGGAAAGGCTATCTGAAGCGATGCGGGCACCGTCTACCGGCTCCGATATCCCGCCAGCACCGCGCCTGGAAGAGCCTCGCCTTCATCAGCTTACGCGAGAGTTTCAGATGGGAACGAGCGAGATCCTAGATCTGATCGAGCAGTCACCTCGCTTGAAGATGGCTGTGCGAGGGTGGGTCGCTGAGGATCACCTCCGGCGAGAGCTCGCGCAAATGCCGGGAGTGGCCGACTGCCGGAGGCTGAATCTCGAAGGCAAGCCGGACATTCAGCTCTTCTATCGGGGAAGGGGGCCCATTCTCATTGAGTGCAAGAACGTTCTCAGACAGAAGACCGCAGAAGGCTTGGCGAGAGTAGATTTTCAGCGCACACGAGCATCTCAGGGCGACCCCTGCTCCAGATATTACCAACCAAGCGAGTTCGATGTCCTGGCGGCTTGCTTGCATGCCGTGACCGAGAAATGGGAGTTCACCTATCGGCTGCCGAGAGAGATGGAGCCGCACAAGAAGTGCGCCGGTCGTCTCTCCAATCTTGTTAGGATCGATGAGAAATGGACCGACGCCGATCACGCCCTGACCGCGGCCGCCGACACCCTGCCCTGACCGTAATCTCGCTCTACTCGGGTGCTGGCGGAATCGACTTCGGATTCGAGGCCGCTGGCTTTGAGACGCGGGTATGCCTCGATATCGACTCGGATGCATGTCGAGCGCTTCGTAATAATCGCCCATGGCCCGTTATAGAGGCCGACGTCAACCACGTGACCCCCGAGCAGATTCTGCAAGTCGCGAGGCTGGCGCCTGGAGAGGCGGACGTGCTGGTCGGGGGGCCACCCTGTCAGCCCTATTCCAAATCTGGATATTGGTGGCGTGGGGACGCGCTGCGATTGAATGACCCTCGGGCGGGCACCCTTGGCCATTATCTTGAGATCGTCAAAGCGATACGGCCGAGAGCGATACTTTTCGAGAACGTGGACGGCTTCGGCTACGCCGGTAAGGACGAGGGCCTGCAACTGCTCCTGGCCGGCCTTGATATGATAAATGCCGAGACGGGTGCGAGCTACAGAGCCAGTTATAAGATCTTAGATGCGGCCGATTATGGCGTGCCGCAGCATCGCAGCCGGTTCTTTCTCGTCGCTGCGCGAGATGGAGCTCATTTTCGCTTTCCGGTGAGTACGCATTGCGCGCCGGATTTGCTGACAGGCGCCTCTAAGCTGCTGCCGTATGCGACTGCTTGGGATGCGATTGGGAACCTCAACGATGTGCCGAGCAACGAGCAGCTAGCGTTGACGGGAAAATGGGCCGACTTGCTTCCGTCCATTCCCGAGGGGCGGAACTATTTGTGGCATACGCCGCGCGGTGGCGGTAAGGCGTTATTTGGATGGCGGACTCGATACTGGACATTTCTCCTGAAGCTAGCGAAAGATCAGCCCTCCTGGACGCTGCAAGCGCAGCCTGGGCCGGCAACGGGCCCCTTTCACTGGAAGAATCGCTACTTAAGCGCCCGCGAGCTGTGCAGATTGCAGACATTCCCCGATGACGTGCTGATACCTGGCGACCGGCGAGTCGCCCAAAAGCTCCTCGGTAATGCTGTTCCCAGCCTTCTAGCGGAAATATTGGCTCGCAGCATTCGCGAGCAGCTTCTTCGCCTCCCTCTGAATAGTGACAAGCCTAAATTATCGCTCTCTCCCGCCACGCCGGTTCCGGCGTGTGAGCCCGTCGAGCCTGTTCCTTCAAAATATCTCCATTTGGCAGGTCAGCACGCAGCGCATCCCGGAACTGGGAAGGGGCCGCGAGCGAGCGTGAGGGATGCCGTGGCCGAGCCATAAGGCAGCGTTGTTTGATGGCGTCGACAATCCTACGGTCAGCAGCGGGACGAAAAAGCGCCCGGCAGCCGCTCTCAAAATCAGAGATCATGGCGCGCATCCGGTCGCGCGATACGAAGCCAGAGCTCTCTACTCGATCGGCTCTCCATCGCCTCGGATATCGCTTTCGCGTCAATGTTAAGAGCTTGCCTGGAACGCCGGACATCGCAATTCGCAGCCGGAGGGTCGCCATCTTTGTGCACGGCTGCTTTTGGCATCTACATTCTGGTTGCGCTTTGGCGCGAGTGCCACGGAGAAACGTGGAGTACTGGGTGCCGAAGCTGCGTAGAAACAGCGCGCGCGATGAGGCGAGGCAAGAGCAATTGAGAAAGCTGGGCTTCAGCGTCCTCGTGGTCTGGGAGTGTGAGACGGCCAATCCAGCGACACTGGAGGAGAAGCTCAGCAAGTTCATGATGAGTAGCGGGCTGCCTCGCCCCAAGGCATCGAAGCGGAGTGGTTGAGCAAGCGATCCCTCCGTCGCGCCCCTACTTCCCCCTTTGCTCTCCACCTCGACGGTCGCGGTCATGCCCTGCACGAGGCGCACGCCCTGGGGCACGTCGTCGAGGCGGATGCACACGGGAATGCGCTGGGCGAGGCGGATCCAGGTGAAGATGGGGGGTCACGGTGGCGATGCCCGCCGCGTCCGCCTGGGCATCGGACACGTTGATGGCGCGCGCCACACCCTCGACGATCGCCCGCCCTGCCGGAAGCGCAACCTCAACCCGCAAGCCCGGTGACGTTGTAGGTGGCAACGGGGCGCGACAGGCCCTTGAGCGAAATCTCGCCGACGAAGCTCGCGGCTACGACGGTCTCGACGGCGGTCGCCACGCGCTGGCTCAGCAGGATTTGCCCGTCCTTGGCTTCGGCGCAGAGCCGGGCGGCAAGGTTCATCACCGTGCCGATCGCGCTGTATTCCTGCCGGCCTTCGAAGCCGACGCGGCCGAGCGTCGCATAGCCTTGGGCGATGCCTACGCCGAAGCCGATGGCGTGCCCGCGCCGGCGCCACGTCTCGGCCAGGCGCTCCACGGCAGCGCGCATGGCCACCGCGAGATTGACGGCGCGCACGGCTGGATCGGGGCAGGGGAGCGGATCGTTGAAGAAGACCAGGATTCCGTCGCCCATGAATCCCTCGATGGTGCCGCCGCAGTCGAAGATCAGCGGACCCACGGCCTCGTGATAGCTGCGCAGGAGAGCCATCACGTCCTCGGGCTCGGCGGTCTCGGAGAAAGCCGTGAAGCCCCGCAGATCGCACATCAGCGCGACGATCTCGCGCCGATGGCTCTCCATGACGCTGTCGCCGCCGGCGCCGGCGAGAAGCTCGGCCACCTGCGGCGGAACGAAGCGCTTCAATTTTCCCATCCGCTCGATCTGGCCCACCTGCGCCGCGACCCGCTCCTCGAGAGTCCGATTCCACGACGCAAGCTCTGCCGCCTGGTCCTGCACCTTGTCGTGGAGCGCCTTGATGCGCAGCATGGAGCGGACGCGCGCCACGAGGGAAGCCTGGTCGACCGGCTTGGTCAGATAGTCGTCGCCCCCGGCGTCGAGGCCGGAGATCACGTCCTTCGCGTCGGCCTTCGCCGTCACCAGGATGATCGGAATAAAGGGCAGGCCGGGGTCGGCCTTGATCCGCTTGGTCACCTCGATGCCGTCGAGCTTCGGCATCATCACGTCGAGGAGCACGAGGTCCGGCCGAGCCTCGCGCGTTGCGGCGAGCGCCGCCTCGCCGTCGCTTGCCGTGACGACCTCGTAGCCCCGGCTCTCCAGCCGCGCCTTGAGGATGTCGACATTCTCCGCCATGTCGTCGACGACCAGGATGCGCGGCGGCTCGTGCACGGGCGGCCTCCTAATGCCAGCAATCGAAAATGCACGACACAGGGTTCATCGTCATCGCGAGATCGCCCACGGGTCCGGCCGAAGGCTGGCCCGAGGACAGGCTCCGCGGTCGTGGCGATCCAGGAACATTCTCGGATGCTGGATTGCTTCGCTCCGCTCGCAATGACGCCCTCTTATGACTTGCACATTCACGATTGCCAGCGCTACCCGATCGAGGCGCGAACCTTGGCCAGAAGCTCGCGCGGACTGAAGGGCTTGGCGATATAGCCGTCGCAGCCGGCGGCGCGTGTCTTCGCCTCGTCGCCGGAGAGCGCATAGGAGGTCACCGCCAGCACCGGGATGTGGGCGAGGGCGGGATCGGCCTTGATCCGCCGCGTCGCCTCATAGCCGTCCATGCCGGGTAGCTGGATGTCCATCAGGATGAGGTCGGGCTTATCGCTCGCCGCCATCGCCACCCCGACGGCGCCGTCCACCGCCTCGACGATCTCGTAGCCGGCGCCGCTCAGGCAGTCGCGGATGATCCGCCGATTGTCCTCGGTGTCCTCGACGACAAGGATGCGCTTGGTCATGCGTCCTCCATCTGCTCCTCGACCCGGACGGGAAGAACGATCCGGAAGGTCGAGCCGGCACCGAGCGCCGACTCGACGGAGATCCTGCCGCCATGCATCTCGACGATCCGTTTCGAGATGGCGAGGCCGAGCCCGCTCCCGCCCTTCTGGCGCGTGCTGGTGCTGTCCACCTGCTGGAACTCCTCGAAGATGTGCGCCTGGTCGGCCGCGGCGATCCCCGGCCCGGTATCCCGGACCGCGAGCTCGAAGAAGCCATCCGCCGCCTTGGCGGTAATCTCGACCGCGCCGGCATCGGTGAACTTGATCGCGTTGCCGACGAGGTTGAGCAGCACCTGGGTCAAACGCCGCTCGTCGCCCCGCCCAGCCGTCATGTCCCGGGCGATCGTCGTATTGAGGGCAAGTCCTTTCGCGCGCGCCAGGGATTCGGTCGCGGCGACAACCGCGTGGACGACCGCCGGCATCGCGTACTCATCGAGCGTGAGCCTGAGCTGGCCAGCCTCGATCTTGGACAGGTCGAGAACGTCGTTGATGAGCTGCAAGAGGTGCTTGCCGTTGCTCTGGATCCGCTCCAGCACGCCCTGCGCCTTCTCGGGAAGCGCGCCATAGATGCCGTCGACCAGCAGCTCCGTGTAGCCGAGGACGGCATTCAAGGGTGTGCGCAGCTCGTGGCTCATATTGGCGAGGAACTGCGACTTGTGCTGGCTGGCGACGGCGAGCTCTCGGCCCTGCTCCTCGATTTCGCGGAAGAGGCGCGCATTCTGGATGGCGAGCGCCGATTGGCTGGCGAAGGTCTGCATGAGCCTGAGGGTGCCCTCCGGAAAGGCGCCGGCCGTCTTGCGCTGAATGGAGAGCACGCCGAAGACGCGGTCCGGCCCGACGAGGGGCACGATCATGCCCGAGCGGAAGCCGGCGACATAAAGGATGTCGCGCAGCGGGAAGTTCGGCGCCTGGCCGAGATCGGGGAGCTCGATCGGCGCGCGCTCGCGGACCGCGCGGCCCATTGCCGCGGTCTCCGCCTCGCGGATGCGGACGCGGCGGATGGCGGCGACGACATCCTCGGCAAGGCCGTGCGCCGTGTCGAGGCGGAACTCGCCCGCGGCCTTGCGGTAGCGGAAGATGGTGCCGGAATCGGCGCCCGACAGCTCGACGGCGCGGGCGACGATGGTCGCCTGCACGGTCCTGAGGTCGAGGGTCGAGCTCACCGCCTGCCCGACCTCGCTGAGCGTCGTTAGCTCCTCGACCGAGCGCGCGAGCTCCGCGCTGCGCTCGCGCAGCTCGCCGAGCAGCCGGGCGTTCTCGATGGCGATCACCGCCTGGTCGGCGAAGGTCGTGACCAGCGCGATGTGCTTGTCGGCGAAGGCGCGAGGCTCCTGCCGAAACAGCACGAAGGCGCCGATCAGCTCGCCCTTCTTCAACAGGGGCGCCGCGAGCTGGGCGCGGACGCCGCCGAGCTCGACCGCGGCGACACGCCAGGCGTCGCGCTCGATGTAGGCGACATCCTCGCGCGAGTCCGCGACATACACGGGCGCCTTGGTTTGGGCTATCCGGCCGAGTGCGGCGCTCGGCAGCGGCCGATGGGGCCCGGCGCGAAGCACGGCGGCGAACGGCGGAGGCAGGTCCTTCGAGGCCGCCAGGGTGTAGGCCCCGTCGCGATAGAGCATGAGACAGCCGTAGGTCGCCTCGCACAGCTCGATCGCCTTCTCCAGCATCGCATCGAAGACGGGGTGCAGGTCGTCGGGCGAGCTTGCGACGATGCGCAGCACCTCGCTGGTCGCGGTCTGATATTCGAGCGCCTCGGCGAGCTCGCTGTTCCGGCTCCTGAGCTCGCCGAGCAGCCGCGCGTTCTCGATGGCGACGACGGCCTGCGCGGCGAAGCTCTCCAGCAATGCGATCTGCTTGTCGGAGAAGGGCCTTACCTCCGGGCGGCCGCAGACGATCATGCCGAGGAAGGCATGGTCCCGGCGCAGCGGCACGAAGAGCGAGGTGCGGATGCCGCCGAGCTTGACCGCGGCTTGCGTCACCGGGTGGTCGATCTCCGCGAGATCGGGGATATGGACAAGGTGGGCACCGGCGAGCAATGAGCTGATCGCCGGGGCGTCCCCTGGAATCCCCTGCCGCAGCAGATCGGCGAACGGCTCCGGCAGGCCGTGCGCCGCGACCAAGCGGGACCGCCCGCCGTCCCAGACGTGCAGGCTGCCGTGGTCGACGCCGCAGAGGCCGTGGGCCTTCTCCAGGATCGCCTCGAACACCGGGACGAGATCGCCGGGCGAGCTGTTGATGACGCGCAGCACCTCCGCCGTCGCCGTCTGCTGGTCGAGGGCTTCCTTCAGCTCCGCGGTGCGCGCCTCGACGCGGCTCTCGAGCTCGGCGTAGGATTTCTCCAGATCGGCGCCCATGCGGTTGAAGGCGCCGGCGAGGGCCTCGATCTCGTCGCCGGTCCTGACCTCGATGCGGTGGCCGAGCTCGCCCGCGCCGAGGCGCTCGGCACCCGCCTGCAGCGTGCGGATCGGCACGACCATGCGGCGGGCGAGCCACAGCCCGGCCGCCGCCGCCGTCGCGAGGCCGAGAACGAGGAGCAGCGCGGAGCGGACGAGCGAGCCGTAAAGCGGCTGCAGCGCCTCGCCAAGCGGCAGCTCGACGAAGACCAGCCAGCCGAGGGGTGCGATCGGCGCATAGGCGGCGAGCACGCGGCGCCCCGCGAAGTTTGGCGCGATCGAGACCGGCTCGTCGGGCGCCGCCCCGCCCGCGGCAGCGCGCGCCGCGGCGACCTGGGGCAGGGCGGAGAGGTCGGTGTGGCGCAGCACCAGGCTGATGTCAGGATGGGCGATGAGGCGCCCCCGCGGGTCGACGACGTAGGCGTAGCCGCCCTTGCCGACCTTGAGGCCGCTGATCACGTCCCAGATCAGCTTGAGGTTGACCTCGGCGACGGTGACGCCGGAATTGCGCCCGGCATGGGCCACCGCCAGCGACATGTAGGGCTCGGACTCCTTGCGGAAGTAGACGGGGCCGTACCAGATGCGCCTGGCGACGGCCTCGGTGAACCTGGGATCGCGTGAGCGGTCCGCCTGGCTGCCCACCACGTCCATCTCGAGGCGCGAGACCTTGAGCTGCTCGCGCCCCTGGCCGTCGAGCTCGACCAACTCGGTGATCGCCGGCACCTGCCGCAGCAGGCGGATGAAGTCGAAGCGCCGCTCTTCGAGGCTGCCCGCCGACCACTGGGCATAGGTGGTCCAGCCGATCTGGCGCTCGATCTCGGCGACGAAGGCGCCGATCTGCTGGGCCGCCGCCGCGGCCTTCTCCTGCTGGAGGCGGACGAGAGCCTCCTTGCCGTCGCGGTAGGCGAACCACACGTCGAGGGCGCCGCTGCCGAGCACCGCCAGCGCCACCAGCCCGACGAGCGAGGCGAGGTACTTGGCGAACAGGCCGCGCCACCTCGCGGGCCGCGCCTGGCTTGGGGTGCCGCTCGCCCGCCGCCTCATTCGATCACCTCGTCGGCGCGGGCGAGGATCGCGGACGGGATGGCGAGGCCGAGGGCCTTGGCGGTTTTGAGGTTGACAATGAGATCAAACTTAGTCGGCTGCTGCACCGGCAAGTCGGCAGGCTTTTCACCGCGCAGAATGCGATCGACGTAGGGTGCCGCCTGCCGGAACAGGTCGACGTTGTTGACGCCGTAGGAGAGGAGACCACCTTGCGCGACATAATATCGGTAAGGGTAAACAGCCGGCAGCCGGAAACGCTGGGCGAGCGCGACGATCTCAGCGCTATGGCTGGCGAAAAAGGCGTCGGGAATGACGATGACGCCGCCGCGCGGCTCGGTCGCCAAGCCCGCCATCGTTGCCTCGATGTCTTTGAGATCATGCACCTCGCCCTTCACCGGCGTCACATTCAGGGAGCGGGCGGCAGCCTCGAATGGATTGAGGAAGATTGCGCCGCGATCCGGCTGCGTGTCCGGGTTGACGAGCAGTGCCGTTCGCGTCACGGCCGGCGCCGCTTCCTTGAGGAACTGAAGCCACTTGCCTCCCATCGACGGCTCGATGTTGGTGATTCCCGTGACATTTCCTCCGGGGCGCGCCAAGTTCGAGACAAAGCCGCTCGCGACCGGATCGGCCACATGCACGAAGACGATCGGAGTCGTCCGCGTCATCGCCAGCAGGGCCTCGACTACAGCAGCCGATTGTCCCAGGACGACGGTGGGATTGAGCGCGACGATCTCCGTCGCGGCGGAGCGGGCGCGCTCCCGGCCCCCGGCGGACCAGCGCTCGTCGATCACGAGAGTATCGCCCTGCTTCCAGCCGAGCGATCCCAATACCTCTACGAACGCCGCGAGAGCGGCGACATATTCAGGAGTCTTTCCCGCAGCCATGATGACCCCGAGCCTTCGGACTTGCGACGTCTGCTGCGCGGCGACCGTCACCGGCGGGAGAGCTGCCGCGCCACCGAGCAGCATCATGAAATCCCTGCGCCTCATTCGATCACCTCGTCGGCGCGGGCGAGGATCGATTGCGGGACCGTCAGGCCAAGGGCCTTGGCGGTCTTGAGATTGATCACCAGGCGAAAACGCGTCGGCTGCTCCAATGGCAGCTCGGCCGGGTTGGCGCCCTTGAGTATTCGGTCTACCAGGTCGGCCATCCGGTCGATGTCTTCCTCACGATCGGGCCCGTAGGACATGAGCCCGCCATCGCGGGCGAAATTCTCACTCTCGTAGATCGCCGGCAGATGGTGGGCCGCGGCATAGTCGTAGACCCGCTTGCGGTTGAGCCCCGTCAGCATGTCGGCGACCATGAGCAGCCCGTCCGGCCTCTCGCGGCTCATGGCCGCGAAGGCTTCGTCGAAATCATTGGGCTCGCGCACGCCAAGCGGCTGCACGGTGACGCCAAGCTCCTTGGCCGCCGCCGCCGAGGCCTCGTAGCGCATCGTCATGCCGATGTCGTTGGCATTCCAAAGCATCGCCACCCGCCGCAATTCCGGCACCATCTCCTTGAGGAGCTCGAGCCGCTTCGGCGCGAGCTCGGCGGCGACATCGGAGATGCCGGTGACGTTGCCGCCCGGCCGCGCCAGGCTGTCGACGAGGTGAGTCTTGACCGGATCGCCGGCGCCGCTAATCACGATCGGCACCGAGCTGGTGCCTTGCTTGGCGGCTGCCGCCGCGGGATAGCTGTTTGTGACGATCACCGAGACGTGTCGAGCCAGCAACTCCTGGACAAGCCCCGGCAGGCGCTCAAGATGGGTGTTCGCCGCGCGCTTCTCGACCTCGAGATTGCCGCCGAGCGCATAACCAAGCCGTCCGAGCCTGCGGACGACGCCGTTTGCCAAGTTGCCGCTGACCGATCCCGGCGCGAAGTCGATCGGGCTCAGGAAGCCGATGCGAAACACCTTGCCGGCCTGCTGCGCGAGAGCGACGAGCGGCCACGCCATCGCGCCCGTGACAAGCGCGATGAAAGCCCGCCGCCTCATCCGATCGCCTCGACAGCACGTCATGCGTTTTGGTGTCATGGCCATCCCCTTATGGCCGAACGCCGCCCAATTCGATCCGTCCCGATTAGGACGGTGGCCCTCTTAGTCTTGAATGCGGATGTGGCGACGGCCGCTGATTGCGGGTCGGGTTGTTGTTCAGGTCGATAGGCGCCACGTCGAATTGACAAATGATAGCGCTTTTCGCCTTTTTTACCAACCGCCACCCCTCAAGGTGCCCCTCCGCCCTCCACCTCGACGGTCGCGGGAGAGGGCGGGGTGAGGGGGCCACGCACCCGTCGAACGAGTCGCGCAAGCTCAGGCGTCTCTCTTGCGGCGGACCTGCCCGGGCCGATCGGGTCCAAGCGCGACGATCAAATCGGGCCGCCGCGCCAGTTGCAAGAGCGTGTTCTGCACCAGCCGATGAAAGCGCGGAGAAGCGGTGTGCACGATTCCTTTATTCGGTTTGCCGAGGCGCGGGAAGAAGGCGAGGCTCACCGGCATGAAGGCAATTCGCCGAGCGTCGATGACGAAACCCTTCTGGTTCATTGCCGCTGCCGCCGACGGCTCGACCGGGATGACCCCCAGGGGCAACCGCATGCGAGGCTCCCATGGGACCGTCGTTGTATAGATCGACATCACGGCAAGATGCGCGTCCTCGCCGAGCTCGCGAATATCCGCGATATAGCCGATATGTTCTTTCGGCCCGGGGCGAAGCGGCTTTTCCATATAGGGGAACCGGCACCAGATGAACTGGCCCAGCCCGAAAGGCGGCTCGCTCAATAACCGCTAGCCTCGAGCACGGCGAGGAACACCTCGTCCCGGCGCTTGCGGTCTTCCTTGGTCTCGCCGGGCAGCGGGACGGCAACGGAGCGCCGGATGTCCGCCGGGGCGATCACTTCGAGCCGCGGCTCGTCGGTGCTCGCCTGAAGATCGCGACGCAGCAGCGTCTCGATATAATTGGTGAGCGTGCGGTTGTCCCTTGCCGCCTTTTTCCTGGCTGCTTTCAACACGCTGGGATCGAGGCGCATCGTAAAGGACTGGCGCATGAGTCCTCGCTTGCAAGGCGCAATGCATTGTATGTACATTGCCATGCATGGTCAAGCGCCCGCGGCTTGTCCGCGCCGACCTGGCAAAGGTACACCCCGACGGACTTTGGTGTGGAAAAGCATGATCGCGCCTACGACACGCGGCGGAGGACGAAGCTCCTGCCGCCGTTGGGTGTGGCGACGAAGCCCGTGCGGGCGAGGGCGATCAGAACGGCGCGCACCTTGGCCTCGCAGCGCCTGCCCTGGCGGAACAGGGCGGCGATGGAAGCGGCGTCGCGGGCGCTGTCGGCGCTCGCCAGCGCCGACAAGACGGCCGCCGTCTGGGCCGTGTCCGCCGCCGGGAAGGCGGGGCGCAGCACTTTCGCCTCGGCGGTGACCAGCTCGGCCTCCAATTGCTCCGCCCTCTCCGCCGGTGAGCCGAAGCGTGCGATCTGATAATCCGGACGGAGCCAGCGCACTATGCCGCGGGCCTCCTCGGCGGCGCGCGCCTTGTTGAGGGCGACGAGGCGGGCGAGGATATCCTCCTCCGCGAGATCGGCGGGCCAGCCATAGGCGGCGGCGACGGCGGCGTCGAGACGGTCATGCAACTCCTTGAGGATGAGGACGAGTCCCTCGTCGAAGATTCGCCGCTCGCCGCTGTCGAGATCGTCCGTTGTCGCGCCGGCACACAGCCGCTCGAGGACGTTGTACATCGCCGTGAGCGTGAGGGACGGGTGCTCCGCTTGCTGGCGCTTGCGATGGGCGTCGAGCTCTTCCGCGAGTGCGCGGATTTCGGCCTTCTGCGCGTCGCTCGCATCGGGAAAGGGGAAGGGATCGAAGCAACGAGACTTCACATAGACGGGGTCATTGCCGACGCCGAGCCAGCCGCCGGTCCGCAAAGCCCACGCCACATAAATCCGGGACGACAGGACGCCGAGATGAAAGGCGTCGTCCGATCCGATGTTGACCAGCTTGTTATCGGGCAGGATCGTCGTGTCGAGGAACTGGAAGACGCGATGCTTTGCTGTCTCGACCGTCGCAATGTAGCGCGGGATTTCGGCTGTAAACCCACGCATTAATGTATTTCTACGGCCGAAGAGCCACCAATTGATCCGCCGATACTCCTCGTTGTTTCTATCCCGCTCGGGTTTCACCTTTACAAGAAGGTGCTGGTAAACCTCTGGAAAACGCTGACGTACGTCCTCGATCGAAAGCCCATCAAGGTCGATCACCATGACGCCGCGCGGGCGGGATGTCAGATCGCGCCCGTTGCGATAGGGGCGGATATGGCGCTCCAGGCCTTTCCGCCTGCCGAGGCCCAGCAACGCCGCCTCCTGCGGCGTGACGATGAAGCCGGCGCCGTGCAGCTTCACGCCGGGTGAACAGAGCCCTTCATTGGCCCTCAGCGCCACCGCCGCCGTAACGTCGACGCCAATCGTGAGATCGGCATTGATCGTGCCGATGCGCTCCTTGAAGTCGATTTTCGGCTCGTCGGTGTCGAGGGCGTCTTCGCGGGTGACCTCGCGAAGAAGGCCGTCCCGGCTCCCCGCTTCCGCGACGGTCATGGCGATGCGAACGGCCGCGGAATCCCGCGTCGCCTTGGTCCAGGGATGATCGGGGATCGCCATGACGAGGGAGACGGGGTGCTTGGCCTTGAGGTGCCGTTCGATGACACGGCGCTGAAAGACCTGGCTGATGGAATTGGTGGTGACCAGGCCGAAGCGCCGCAGTACCCCCCCCCCGCGGGTCAGGAGTGTTGCGGCGTGGTCCCACCAATACATGACGAAATCCGCACTCTCGTTCATCTGGGGATGCGCCGCCCAAAGGGCTTCCGCGCGTTCATCGCCGAGGCGCGCGCGCAAATCCTTGCCGCCGATGAAAGGCGGATTGCCGACGATGAATTCCGCGTTCGGCCAATCGGGACGATGGGGGTTTTTGTAGCGGTGGACTTCTTCCTCCTTGCCGTCGGCATTGATCCGGCGCAGCGGCTTGCCCTGGGCGTCCCGCGCGAGCGCCACGTCGGCGGCAAGGACGGCATCCTTCACCTCGATGTTCTTGAAGGCGTGCAGGATCGGTTCGGACGGTGCGCCGCCCCGGGTGCGGAAATGCCATTGCAGATAGCCGATCCACAGCACCAGCTCCGCGATCGCCGCGGCGCGAGGATTGACCTCCAAGCCGAGGAACTGATGGGGGTCGACGGTGTGGCCTTCGAGACTCGACAGCGCTTCTTGCCCGCCGAGATCGACGAGGGCTTCGAGGACTTCGCCTTCGAGCCGCTTGATCAATTCGAACGCGACGTAAAGGAAATTGCCGGTTCCGCAGGCGGGGTCGAGCACGCGCGTGTTGCAGAGCTTGTCGTGGAAGCCCCGCACGGTCCTGACCGCATCCTCGTGCCGGCCTTCCGCCTTCTGACGTTCCGCCGTGGAAAGGACCTGGCCCCATTCCGTGCGCAGCGGCTCGATCACCGTTGCGACGACCAGCCGCTCGACATAGGCGCGGGGCGTGTAATGGGCGCCGAGGCGTTTCCGCTCCCCCTCGTCGAGCGCCTGCTCCAATAGCGTGCCGAAGATCGCCGGCTCGACTTCCCGCCAATCCGCCTCGGCCGCCTGGCGCAATTCGCCGATCTCCTCGCGGCCGAGAGGTAGAACCGTGCAATCGCGGAAGAATTCGCCGTTGAAGCGCTTCACCTTTTCCGCAATCGCATAGGCGAACCCGCCCGTATTCATGGCTTCCCATAGCTGGCCGACCATGGGGCCGAACTTCGACGGGTCGGCCTCGCATTTCTCGAGAAGGTCGCGAAAGGATCGCTCCGGCAGGAGCTTCACGTCCTCGGCGAACATCGTGAAGAGGCAGCGCATGAGGAACATGGCCACCGTCTCGGGCGGGTGCTTGGCGCCTTCGAGGGTCTTCGAGACCGCCGCCAGGCGCTCGGCGATCCGCCGCGTCACGCGCGCGCTCCTGCGCGCCGGATCGAGCGAAAGCGGGTCGGTCCAGATGCGGACGAGCCGGTCGCGAATATCGGCCTGCCGCAGGTCTTCCAGATAGATGCGGAAGCCCTGTCTGTCGGGGAACTGGGCGTAATTTTTGCCTTGGCCGGAGAAGTCGGCATAGACCTCGAGGCAATGGCCGACATCGCAGACGAGAAGGAAGGGCGGCCAGCCATGGGCTTCCGGCAGGGCCTTGGCATAGGCTTCCGCCTGCTGCCGTGCATTGAGCATCAGCACGTCCCAGCCGCGCGCGGCCGAGCGGCGGCCGCGGCGAGCGGGCTCATCGGCGGCGTCGGTGAAAAGACCGAGCTGAGCCGGGATGGCCTTGGTGCCGCCCTTCTGGCGACTCTGCTTCGCCTCCAGAACGAAGCTGCCGCGGCGATAAAGATCGATATGGCCGGTCGTGACGCTGCCGTCGGCTTCCTTGAAATCCACGGCGCGCTCGAACACGTAATCGTTGCGCTCGCGCGTCGCCTCGGCGGCGTCGGGCTCCGGAAGCCCCAGCACTTCACAAAGCTTGATCAGGAATAATTGGTAGTTCGCCCGCTCTTGGCCGCCTTCCCGGCTCTGCCAGTAGGCGATGAAGCTTTCGAGCGCGTCCGGGGGCGGAGGGGGCGGCGGCTGGTCGTTCGACATCCCGAGCGGCGTTGGCGAAATCGATTATCGTTGGCCGCCCCTCGCGGCGGCGTCCATCCTGGTAACAGAAAAGCCTGGCGGAGGCGAGCCTCGACCGGAGAGGGCCGGGGGTGAGGGGGCTCAATGCCCGCGCAGGGGGCCGAGATCGGGCGGGAGGGTCGTCGCGATGGGGGCGGGCTGCGGCGGCGTCAGCGCCAATTGCTGGTCGTCGCGCTCGGGCGCCGGTGGCGCGCTCGGCGGGTGGGGCGGCGCCGTCACCCAGGCGGCGGCGCGGCGATGCTTGCGGTGCGGCGGGGGTGCGGCCAGGGGATCGGCGGGCGCGGGCTGCGCCATGAGGGCGTCGGCCTCGATGGCCGCAGCGGGATCGGGCGCCAGCGTCGCCGCCGGAAGCGGCTGCGCCTTTATCGGCACCTCGGCGATCGCCGTCGTCGGCAGCGGCTGGGGCGACGAGAGCCAGGCATTGAGCGCCGCCGCCGTCATCGCCAGGCCGACGGCTATGATCGCGACCCGCACAACTCGCCCCATGGCCAAGTCCTCCCCCGGCTGACCGCCCCCACGAATGTTCTTGAGGAGGAAAAGCTTAAGCCCGCGCCGCGCGCCGACAAAGAAATAAAAGAAAGCTTCCGTTAACGCTTTCTTAAGTTTTTATTAGCCATTGGGCCGCGCGTGCGTGCGCGGTCGCCATCGCGGACACCGAACATAGTTGGCTTATGATTAAGAGCAGATCCGTACGAATCGCGATCGTCCTATCGTCATTCCCGCGCAAGCGGGAATCCAGTGAATACTGGGCCCCGCCTGCGCGGGGGCGACGACTGAGGTGCGTCAATTAAAATTAAAACGCGCCACGCCCGATGCTTTGCCCTCGCGCGGCCGTCCGCGGGCCGAGCCGCCAAGCCAGAACCCGCGGACGGTCGTCGCCTCACGGCGCGAGGAACATCGCGGGATCGAGGGCGAGGTCGGTCGCGTCGTGGAGCATGAGGAAGAGGCCGATGATGAGGGCGGCGAAGAGGACGATGCCGAGCCGCACCTGCCAGTGTCGCCGCGCCTCCGCCTTCTCGCCTTCCTCGTCGGGGGTGAGGACCCACTCGGGGATCCGCACCTGCTCCCTCTCCTGGTTGGTCTCGAAAAGCTCTGCCATGACGCCCTCCCTTGGCGGGGCGCCGGCCGCCCGCCGGCGCGTGGTCGAGGAGGGATTATCCGCCGTCCGCCGCCCGCCGCCTGTGAAGCGCGCCACAGGGGGAGCGGGTTTCTCCGAGGGCGTCATGCGCGGACTTGGTCCGCGCATCCACGCCTTTCGGCTCAGCAAGACGTGGACGGCCGGCACGAAGGCCGGCCGTGACGCGATAAGGGTTGACGGCGCGCGTACTTAGCTAGCTCATCGCCTCGAGGGCGTCGCCGTCGCGGATGACGATGGCGCCCTTGTCGAGGGCGATGATGCCGGCGCGCTGCCAGGCCTGGAGCTGCTTGTTGATGCTCTCGCGGGTGCCGCCCACGAGATTGCCGAGCTCGCGCTGGGAGAGCTTGAGGTCGATGCGCCGCCCGCCCGCGCTCGCCCCGGCGCCGTGATCCGCGGCGAGGCGCAGGAGCGCCTTGGCGAGGCGCGATTGGAGATGGCGAAAGAGCACGTCCTCGACCTGCTCGCTGGTGCGGCGCAGGCGCTCGCACAGCACCTGGAGGAGGTGGAGGCAGAGCTCGGGATGGCGCTCGAGCACGGGAAGGAAATGGCGCCGCTCCAGCACCAGGAGCTCGCAGGCGGTCATCGCCGTGGCGTCGGCGGTGCGCTCCTTGCCGTCGAGGAGGGCGATCTCGCCGAAGACCTCGCCCGGGCCGATGATGTTGAGGACGACCTCCTTGCCCTCGAGGGAGGGCGCGCTGATGCGCACGCGCCCCTTGGTGACCGCCATCATGCTGGCGCCGGCATCGCCCTTGGCGAAGATCGCAGCACCGGCGGCATAGCGCTGGAGCCGGGCATAGGCGAGGAGGGCGTCGGCCTCGCTGTCGCCGAGGCGGGAGAGGAGGAGGCTCTGGCGCAGGAGCTTGCGCTTCTCGGCGAGCGACACCCCGAGCATCCCGATCCCCTCCCTGGCTGCTCCCGCTTCTCCTCTTTATTGATACGCCGGAAGGCGCACCCTCCGCCAGGGCTCGCTGTCCCGCCGTTCCGGCGGCCGGAACGCCGGGCCATGGCCGCATGTTACTTGCGCGGAGATATCCGGAGGAGAGCCCCATGCGCCGCCTCGCTCTGCTGCTGGCCGTGCTGGCGCCGCTCATGGTCGCCGCCGGCTGCGGCCGCGACCAGGCCGCGACCATCTTCGCCAAGAACCCCCGGGCCATCGGCTATACCGAGACCACCCGCGCCTGTCCGGTGGGCGAGCTCGCCTGCTGAGCGGCCCCTCCCGGGCGGGAACCGCGGCGCCGGGTGCTGCGTTAGGCTCGCGAGAGAGGAAGGGTCGCGGGATGCCCGATGCGCTCCAGGACATGGACGCCGCCGATCTGCTGCTGATCCTCGTCACCGCGGTGGCGCTCGCGGCCTTCCTCGGCGCCCTCTTCGTCGGCTGCCGGGAGTCGGGGCGACTCCTCGCGGGCCATCTCCGCCGCCGCCATCACGCCCTCCACTGCCGCCCCATCCTCACGCCGCGGCGGGGTGCGCCGCCGCCCGGCAAGGGCGACGGCAAGGCCCGCGGGTAAGGGCCGCGCCGAATCCTGTCACGGGCTTGTCACGGGGATGTCACGCCACCATATCGTCGGGCGCGGCAGACTCGCTTGCAATAACAGCCACCCGTCACGGTTTGAAGTCTCGCGCCTGCCGTATGGGAGGGCCGCCGCCATGCCCGATATGCTGGGATATTACGCCCCCGAGGACGCCATCGCGATTTTCGCCGGCCTCCTGCTGGCCGTCATGGCCGGGATCGGCCTGATCGCCTGCCGCCGGGCGAAACGCTACATGATGCGCCAGCTGCATCACGGCCAGGGAGATTTCGATCACCCGATGGCTGGCAAGGCGGCGCCCAAGGCGCATTGATCCGCACGACCCTCGACCACGCCTGAGCGGAAGCCCCGGCGCGGGGCCCGCCCGCGCCCGCAGCGACAGCGACTGCAGGCGCGGGCGCCATCCGAGCCGCAAGCGCCGGCGGAGGAGGGCGCCGGGCGCCGCCTGCTCGCGATCAGAGCCAGCCGAAGCTCCCCGCGATCTGCACGGGATGGGTGACGCAGACGGTAACGGACACCAGCGCCACCAGGGCGAGGATGGTCAGCGAGCGCCAGCTCGCCTCGACATCCGCCCAGTCGTCCACCACGCCGATCTTGGGCAGCGCGCGCTCGTCGAGCCGGCTCCACGCGACGACCTCGAGACCCATGTCCTTCATGGCCTTCCCCCGACCTGGTGACCGCGCCGCCGCCATGGCGGCGCACACCCGACGAGGGTAGCGGCGACAGATTAAGGGGCTCTGTAGATTCGTCGTTAAGCGATGCCTAATCCGCTGCATCGCGGCGGGCGCGGCACCGCGGACATCCCCGGCGCTGCCGCCCGCCTGTAGTGCGCGGCATCGCTCGCGCCTAACGCTCCTCGCGCCGCGCGGCCTCCGCCTCGAGGTCGTTGGCGAGGGCCTCGCATTGGGCGGCGAGCGCCAGGAGCTTCTCCTTGATCGCCGGCATGTCGAAGGTCTCCGCGAGGCCGCGCATGATCTCGGCTTGTTCCCGCAACGCCTCGACGCTCCGCATGGGTGCTCTCGCCCGGGTCAGTGACGTCACCGTGGCAGCGCTCCAAATGATGAGCGCGGCGGTGAGCCCTGGGTTGCTCACGACGGGCCGCGCGATTTGAACAACAGAGACCCGCCGCGGCAGAGGGCCCGCGGCGGGCATAGGGGCAAAGGTTTGCTACTGCGATCCCGGACCCTAGCAGCGGCGCGCGGCCGGCGTAATCGGGCCGTTCCCGGAGCCGGCGGCCGGAAAACATCCAGATCAGGCGGAGGGCGGGGCGGGGGATCCGGTATGCCCGGCCTCGAGATAGGCGCGCACGAAGGGGACGAGCGGCAGCTCCAGGGCCGCCGCCGGGCTCAGGAAGGCGGCCGCGACGATCTCGACGCCGTCGGGCGCCAAGGCCTGGGGCTCGCGCAGGATGAGCTCGAAGATGCGCACGTAATCGCGCCGCCGCTCCCAGCGCTCGAGCACCTCGCCCACGAAGCGGAGCGCCTCATAGGCGACGACGAGGCCGAGCTCCTCCGCGAGCTCGCGCCGCGCCGCCTCGATCGGCAGCTCGCCCTTGCGGATGCCGCCGCCGGGCCAGCCCCAGCGCCCGCGATAGGAATCGGCGACGAGGAGGATGCGGCCCTCGTGCCACGCCGCCACCACAGCCCCGTGATGCTCGGGGCGGCGCAGCCGCCACCACAGGCGCAGCACCCGGTAGGCGAGCCAGCAGCCCCGGCGCAGGATCGCGCGGAGCCAGGCGGGGGGTACGACGCGCGCGGCGTCGCAAGCGGGATGGCGGGACAGTCGCGCACCTCCTCTCGCGGGCAAATGAGGCATAAGTGGGGTGCGCGGCGCCGTTGCCAAGCGCTTTGCCGCGTCTCGGGGGTTTTTCGGGACCAATTCGGGGAACGCCCGATTTCGCCCCGCCGCTCCCCTTGCTAGGCTCGGCTTACACAGCGACGTTCACCCACGACTGCCGCCCGCTGCGACGTCCCCCCGTCCCGGCGGGCATTTTTTGCGCGAAGCGGATTTGGCGCGAAACGGATTTGGCGCGACGGACGCTCAGCGCCGCGGCTGGTTCTGCTGCGCGATCTCCACATTGACCAGGGTCAGAAGATAGGAGACCGTCGCGGTGAAGATGAGCACCGAGGGCAAGGCGAAATCGAGCCCGGGATTGTGGATGACGGTCCCCGTCGGCACCCAGTCGAGGGCGTTGACGAGGGCGGCCCCCAGGAAGACGCCGAGCCCCGCGGCGACAAGGAAGGCGCCGCCGCCGACGAGAAGCGGCGCGCGGCCCTTGCGCGCGGCGCGGATGACGCCGGCGACGAAGACGACGATGCCCGAGAGGAAGACGACGATCGCGCCGCCCAGCACCGGGCCGAGGGCGAAGGGCAGGCCGAGCCGGTGGACGCCGAGCGGCACCACCTCGCCCAGCAGCATGACGATGATGAGGCCGCAGAACGCGGTCTCGTGATCGGCAACGTCGCTGCGGCGGGCCTGGTGCATGCTCTCGTCCTCTGGCTCCCGATCCTAGGGGACGAAGGATTAAGGAGCCCTTACGACGACATGTGTCGCGGCCGCGGCGGCGGAGATGCGACAAAAAGCCGCCGTCCGGCGATCCTATCCGGCCGGCGCGCGGGCGCCGGCGGACTCAGGCGAATGCGGACTCAGGCGAATAGGGCGAGCAATCCTTTGAGGATCGCCTCCGGGCGCGGCGGGCAGCCGCGGATATGGAGATCGACCGGGATGACCGAGGCGACGCCGCCAATGCAGGCATAGCTGCCGGCGAAGACGCCGCCGTCGAGGGCGCAGTCGCCCAGGGCCACGACCCATTTGGGGTCGGGGGCGGCGCGATAGGTCCGCTCCAGCGCCTCGCGCATGTTCCTGGTCACCGGACCGGTGACGAGCAGCACGTCGGCGTGGCGGGGCGAGGCGACGAAGCGGAGGCCGAAGCGCTCGAGGTCGTAGAAGGCGTTGTTGAGGGCGTGGATCTCGAGCTCGCAACCGTTACAGGACCCCGCATCGACCGCGCGGATGGCAAGGCTTCGGCCAAGGCGCCGCCGCGCCGCGCGATCGAGCCCGGCCGCCAGCTCCGCCTGCGCCGCGTCGTCGGGCAGCGGCGCGGCCTCCGTGAGCGGCGCGCGGATCATCCCTTCGAAAATATGCTTGCGCATGACGAGAGGCCCTCAGAGATCGTGCCCCGAATAGGAGCAGTTGAAGGATTTATTGCAGAGCGGGAAATCGGCGACGATGTTGCCCTCGATCGCCGCCTCGAGCAGGGGCCACTGAAACCACGACGGGTCGCGCAGGTGACAACGCGCAATGGTGCCGTCGCCGGCGAGCCGCAGCCAGACCAGCACGTCGCCGCGGAAGCCTTCGGCCAGCGCCAGGCCCTCGCCCGGCTCCGCGCCAAGCGGGAGCTCCGTGCGGAGCGAGCCCGCGGGCAGGCGCTCGAGGATCTGCCCGATCAGATCCAGGCTTTGCTCGACCTCCCGGATGCGGATCCAGACGCGCGCATTGACGTCGCCCTCCTCGCGGACCGGCACCTCGAACGTCAACCGGTCGTAGGGCGCATAGCCGGGGCTGCGGCGCGCGTCGAAATCGCGGCCGGAGGCGCGGCCGACGAAGCCGCCGGCGCCGTATTGCCGCGCGAGCTCGGGCTTGAGATAGCCGGCGCCGACGGTGCGGTCCTGCAGCGAGGCGGTGTCGTCGTAAAGCCGGATCAGCGGCGGAAAGCGCTTGCGCGCCTCGGCGATCAGCGCGCGGATCGCAGCGACGTCTTTGCCGTCGAGATCGCGTGCCACGCCGCCCGGCACGACGCAGTCGCGCATCAGGCGGTGGCCGAAGGCGGCATCGGCGGCGCGCAGCACGCGCTCGCGCAGCACGCCGGTATGCGCGTGCATGAGGCCGAAGGCCGCGTCGTTGCAGACCGCGCCGATGTCGCCGAAATGGTTGGCGAGACGCTCGAGCTCGGCCATCAGCGCACGCAGCCAGATCGCGCGCGGCGGCGGCTCGCAATCGAGCGCCGCCTCGGCGGCGCGGGCAAAGGCGACGGCATAGGCGACGGCGCTGTCGCCCGAGGTGCGGCCGGCGAGCTGCGCGCCGCGCTCGAGCGTCGCGCCTCGCATCAATCCCTCGATGCCCTTGTGCACGTAGCCGAGCCGCTCCTCGAGCCGCACGACGATCTCGCCGCCGGCATGGAAGCGGAAGTTGCCCGGCTCGATGATGCCGGCGTGAACGGGTCCGACGACGATGCGATGCAGGCCCTCGCCTTCCGCCGTGCGGAACTCGTAGGGCGCGCGCGCCTCGGGCCGCGAGTGCTCCCACCTGCCGTGATCGAGCCACGGCCGCGCATCGCTCGCGCCCTCGGCAACGAGGCCGTAAAGATCGCGCATCGCGCGCTCGAGGCGGATCGCCGGCGGATGGATGGCGCCGACCGAGGGCAGGCGCCGGTCCGGACAGGCGAGGCTCAGCACCGCGACGGCGCCGCCTTCGTTGTCGCGCAGCGCCATGTGCGCGGCCTCGCGCTCACCCCACAAGCCGAGCAAGCTCGCGCGCCCGTCGGCGAGCGCGTGCGCGGCTTGCGTCCAGCCCGCCCGGTCGACGACGGCGCGCGGCACCGGGCGGTGCGCCGCGATGCGCTTTCCCTTGGCGAGGAGCTCGTCGAGCGGGGCCATGGCACGCTATCCCAGCAACTGCGAGACATGCTGGAACCAGGCGACGAGCTGCGGCGGCAGGTAGAGCCCGGCGATCAGCACGAGCGCCAGATGCGCGAGGAGCGGGCCGTAGGACGCCTGCACCGGATGGCTCGCGCCGCGCGGCTCGCCGAAGGCGAGGCCATTGAGGCGCAGGAACAGCGCGCCGAGGGCGAGCAGCAGTCCCAGCACCAGCGGGATCGCCAAGAGCGGCGCGCGCGCGAAGGTCGAGCTCACCACGAGGAACTCGCTCATGAAGATGCCGAGCGGCGGCAATCCGGCGATGGCGACCACGCCGGCGACCAGGCTCCAGCCGAGCCAGGGATGGCTCTCGGTCAGGCCGCCGATATCGGCAATGCGCTGCGTGCCCTTGGCCTGGGCGACGTGGCCGACGGCGAAGAAAATCCCGGACTTGGTGAGGCTGTGCATCGTCATGTGCAGCAGGCCGGCAAAATTCGCCAGCGGCCCGCCCATGCCGAAGGCGAAGGTGATGATGCCCATGTGCTCGATCGACGAATAGGCGAAGAGCCGCTTGATATCGCGGCGGCGGTAGAGCATGAATGCGCCGAAGATCAGCGACACCAATCCCAGCGTCACCATCAGCGGCCCCGGCGCGATCGCCGCCACGCTCGCCGCCATCAGCATCTTGAAGCGCAGAACGGCATAGAGCGCGACGTTGAGCAGCAGGCCCGACAGCACCGCCGAGATCGGCGTCGGGCCTTCGGCATGGGCGTCCGGCAGCCACGCGTGCAGCGGCGCCAAGCCGACCTTGGTGCCGTATCCCAGCAGCAGGAAGATGAAGGCGACGTTAAGCAGCGCCGGATCGAATTTCGGGGCCTCGGCGATCAGCTTCGTCCACGCCATGGCGTCGAGGCCTTCGCCGACCGCCGCCTGCGCCGCGACATAGACCAGGATGGTGCCGAACAGCGCCAGCGCGATGCCGACACTGCCGAGGATGAAATACTTCCACGCCGCCTCGAGGGCCTCGTGCGTGCGGTAGATGCCGACCATCAGGATCGTCGTCAGGGTTGCGAACTCGACCGCGACCCACATCAGCCCGATGTTGTTGGCCACGAGCGCGACGTTCATTGCGCACATCAAGAGCTGATACATGGCGTGGTAGAAGCGCAGATAGGCCGGCGTCAGCCGGCCGGTCGCGAGCTCGTGGCCGACATAGCTCGCGCTGAACACGCTCGTCGTGAATCCCACGAATGCATTGAGCGCAACGAAGACGACGTTGAGGTCATCGACCAGAAGATATGATCCCGGCGGGCGGTGCGGCGCGATCAGCAGCGCCAGCGCCGCGAGCAGCGTCAGCAGCGCCGCGACAACGTTGAGCCGCGCGGCCAGTCGATAGCCGGGCAGCAGCGCCAGCACCGCCGCTGCCACCAGCGGGATCAGGATCACCAGCTCGACGCGCGGGGAAGCGAGGAGGCTCATCGCCGCTCACCGCGGAACTGATCGAGCGCGGCGAGGTCGACGGTGTCGAAGCGCTCGCGGATGCGGAAGAGGAAGATGCCGATGACGATGAAGGCGATCAGGATCGAGAAGGCGACGCTGATCTCGACCACCAGGGGCATGCCCTTGGCGCCGGCCGCCGCCAGGATCAGGCCGTTCTCAAGCGACATGAATCCGACCACCTGGCTCACGGCGTTGCGCCGCGTCACCATGATGAGCAGGCCCAAGAGCACGACGGCGAGCGCGAAGGCGAGATCCTCGCGCGCGATCGGCGCTGCCGCCGCGGTGATGCGCAGCATCACCACCATCGACAACGCGACCAGTGCTATGCCGGCGAGCATGGTCAGGCCGATGCCGACGACGGTCTCGATCTCGCGGTGAATGCCAAGGCGCTCGATGATGCGGTGCAGCGCCAGCGGAATGATCACCGCCTTGAATCCCAACGCCAGCGCCGCCGTCACATAAAGGTGCGGCGCATTCTGGATGCTGGCCTGCCACGCGACCGCCAGCGCCAGCACCAGCGCGTGCAGCGCATAGATGTTGAGCAGAGCGGTCAGGCGGTCCTGGTAGAGCAGCACGAAGCTCACCAGCACCAGGCCGCCGGCGAAGAGATGCGCGGTATCGAAGGTGAGATTGGGCATCAGAAGCTTCCCGAGACGAAGCGCAGGAGCGTGCCGAGCAACGCCAGCATCAGCGCCGCGCCCATGAACTGCGGCACGCGGAAGACGCGCATCTTGGCGATGGCGGTCTCGAAGACCGCGAGCAGGCCGCCGCCGATCGCCAGCTTGGCGATATAGGCGACGGCGGCGGCGGCGAGCGCCGCCGCACCCGCGTCGGGCCGGGCGATGCCCCAGGGCGCGAAGATGCAGGCGATCAGCGAGACGTAGAGCAGCAGCTTCAGCGCCGAGGCGAGCTCGATCAGCGCAAGGTGCCGGCCCGAATATTCCAGCACCATCGCCTCGTGCACCATGGTGAGCTCGAGGTGGGTCGCCGGATTGTCGACCGGGATCCGCGCATTCTCCGCGATGGCGACGATGATCAGCGCGAAGAGCGCGAGGCCGAGCGAGACGCGCACGCCGACCATGGGCGAATTCATCACGCCGGCGATGGTCGAGAGCTGGGTCGAGCCGGCAATCAGCGCCAGCGTGAACACGATCATCAGCATTGCGGGCTCGGCGAGCGAGGCGATCATCATCTCGCGGCTCGAGCCGATGCCGCCGAAGCTGGTGCCGACATCCATGCCGGCAAGCGCCAGGAAGAACCGCGCGCTGGCGAGCAGCGCGATGATGGCGATAAGATCGGCCGACCAGCTAAACAGAAGACCGGTGGCGAAGGTCGGCACCAGCGCCGCCGCCACCCAGGTCGCCGCGAAGATCAGATAAGGCGCGACGCGGAACAGCCAGCTCGCGTTCTCCGCCAGCACCACCTCTTTGCGGATCAGTCGCAACAGGTCGCGATAGGGCTGGATGATCGAGGCGCCGCGGCGACGCAAGAGGCGCGCCTTGGCCTTGCGCACCAGGCCGACGAGGCCGGGCGCCAGCAGCAGCACCGTTAGCATCTGCGCGAACTGCACGGCGAGGTCGTGAATCAGAGCCATATCGCCAGCACCAGCAGCAGAATGACGAGCAGCGCGAAGACGAGGCTCAGATATTTGCGGATGGTGAGGAACTGGAACTGGTTGAGCAGGCCGGCGGCAGTCGCGACCGAGCCTTCGATCGGCGCGTAGAGCCAGTCCCACACCATATCGTGCAGCGACACGCGCAGCACCGCGGGCCGCGCGTCGCCCGGCGGCGGCATCTCGACGCGCTCGCGCGCGCGGAAAACGAGGGTGCCATAGACCCGGCGGATCGGCTGGGCGAAGCTCGCGGCGGTGTATTGCGTCAGCGGACTGGGATCGGGCGTCCCGCAATCCCATGCTGCCGAGCGCCGGAGCGCGCGCGAGGCGAAGCGATGGATCGCCCAGGCCGCGATGAGTGCGGCGAGACCGATGAAGACGAAGACCAGAAGGCCGTCGTAGGAGCTGCGGCTCGCGGCGACCGGCACGACGGTGAGCCAAGGATCGCTCGCCTGCGCCGGCATGCGGCTGCCGATCAGCGCCTGGCTCACCGGCGCCAGCGCGTCGATCACGAATCCCGGAAGGATGCCCGCAAGAAGACAGAGCGCAGCGAGCGCGAACATCGCCGTCAGCGAGAAGCGGTCGGTCTCCCGCGCTCTCCCGGCGGCCGGCGAGCGCGGCCGCCCGAGGAAGGTGACGCCGTAAGCCTTGACGAAGCACGCCGCGGCGAGCGCCGCGGACAGGGCGAGCAGCGCGCCGACGCCCGGCACCAGGATCCTCAGGCCCCATTGCGGCACCGCCGGGCTCAGCAGGATCGCCTGGAAGGTGAGCCACTCCGAGACGAAGCCGTTCAAGGGCGGTAGCGCCGAGATCGCGGCGCAGCCGACCAGGAACGCGAAGGCGGCATAGGGCATGCGGTGGATGAGGCCGCCCAGATGCTCCATGTCGCGCTCGCCGGTGGCGTTGAGCACCGATCCGGCGCCGAAGAACAGCAGGCTCTTGAACAGCGAATGGTTGAAGACGTGGAGCAGCGCCGCGGTGAGCGCCAGCGCCGCGGCGGCCGGCATGGCGTTGGCCTTGAAGCCGAGCGCCAACCCGACGCCGATGAAGACGATGCCGATGTTCTCGACCGTGTGATAGGCGAGCAGGCGCTTCAGGTCGTGCTGCATCAGGGCGTAGAGCACGCCCATCACCGTGGTGACGCCGGCGAGCGCCAGCACCGTCATGCTCGCCCACCAGCTCGGCGCTCCCAAGAGATCGAGCACGATGCGGATGAAGCCGTAGACCGCGACCTTCGTCATGACGCCGCTCATCAGCGCCGAGACATGGCTCGGAGCCGCCGGATGGGCGAGCGGCAGCCAGACGTGCAGCGGCACCAGGCCGGCCTTCGATCCGGCGCCCAGCAGCGCCAAGGCGAGGACGAGCGCCGCGATCGCGGGAGTGTGGTGGCCGGCGCGGATCGCGGCGAACCCATAGGCGCCGTCCGGCCCGGCGAGGAGGCCGAAGGCAAGCAGCAGCGCGAGCGTCCCGAAGCTCGCCATGACGAGGTAGACGTAGCCGGCGCGGGCGTTGTCGGCCTCGCGATGATGCGCCATGACGAGGGCCCAGGAGGTCAGCGACATGAACTCCCAGCACAGCAGGAACGTGAAGGCGTCATCGGCGAGGACGACGAGATTCATGCCGGCGAGGAATGCGGGATAGAACGGCAGAACGCGCTGCGGCGCCGATTCGTGCCGGCCATAGCCGAGCGCATAGAGGCTCGCAGCGCCGCCGCCGAGGTTGACGACCAGGAGAAAGAACTCGGCCAGCGCGTCCGCCCGGAAATGCGCGCCGATCCAGGGCAACCCGAGCGGCAGGACGATCGCCGGTGTCGCACGACCGCCCGTGACCAGGGCAACGGTCGCGGCGGCGAATGCGGCCGCCGAGGCCACCAGGGACGCGCCGTAGACGATGCCGGTGCCGGTCCGCGCTCTGGCGGTTGCGACACCGAGAACGGAGGCGGCAAGAAAGGCGGCTACGCACCAAAGCAGAATAATGACGGGCACCGCCCCTACCTTCGCCGCCTTGTCGCCGACCGGCCCGTTGCAGAGAGCGACGGCTTCATCTCGCCCGTCGCGGCGTTCGCCTTGAGCCGCACGCCGCGGCCGCCGCCTTGGCTCGAGGCTCCCTCGCCGATGAGCTCGATGCCGGCCCCATCAAGGGCGCCGACCAGCTTCATCAGCGAATCCACATTGCCCCGGATGACGCCCTCGCTCGCCTCCATGCGCTGGATCGTCGGGACAGAAAGCCCCGAGAGATCGGCGAGCTTGCGCTGGTCGATGCCGAGGAGCGCGCGCGCCGCCCGAAGTTGCGCCGCGGAGATCATATCTAAAGCATCAAATATAATAGATCAGCGATGATTGTTGGCTGATATACCATACAAAAGAAGACTTCAAGCGGAATATCTCCGCCATGGCGCGGCCGTCTTCGTCGCCGGCGCCCAGGCGCCGATCGAGCGCATGCCGCTCACCCACAGTCTGCGCCCGCCCCAGGCGCAGATCGCGGCGACCTTGCCCGAGGCGATCGCCTGCGCGCGAGCGCCGGCCACTTTCCTCGGCCTCCCCGCGAGTGGAAGCGATTGACCACCCCGGTCCCTGTCATTAGCCTTTCAAGCCTCGCCAAGGGCGCCCCCCGAGAGAGCGCCCGCGAACCGGGAGGACCGCCATGCTCCGCAAGCTGCACCTCGCCTTCGCCGCGGCAGCACTCGCCGCGCTGCTCGCCGCGGCCTCCGCCCAGGCCGGCAAGCGCGACAACTCCGTCGTCTTCGCCTCCAACGTGGTGCCGGAGAGCATCGACGCCTATTTCAACGACGTGCGCGAGGGCGTCGTCATCGCTCATCACGTCTGGAGCAATCTCGTCTATCGCGATCCCAAGACCGGCCAGTACAAGGGCGAGCTGGCGACGTCGTGGAAATGGGTCGACGACAAGACCCTCGATTTCACCTTGCGCCCCGGCGTCAAGTTCCATGACGGCGAGAGCTTCGGCCCCGACGACGTCGTCTATACCCTCAACTTCGTCTCGAAGCCCGAGAACGGCGTCATCACCCAGCAGAACGTGAACTGGATCGCGGGGGCCGAGAAGCTCTCCGACAATTCCGTGCGCATCCATTTGAAGGCGCCGTTCCCCGCCGCCCTCGAATATCTCGCCGGGCCCGTCGTGATCTATCCCCACGCCTATTACGCCAAGGTGGGGCCCAAGGGCATGAGCGAGCATCCCGTGGGCTCCGGCCCCTACCGGGTCGTCGACTACGTGCCGGGGAAATACGTGAGGATGGAGCGCTTCAAGGGCTACTTCAAAGACAGTCCCCTGGGCCAGCCGAGCATCGACAAGCTCGAGCTCCGCCTCATCCCCGACCTCAACACCCAGATCGCCGAGCTCATGAGCGGCGGGATCGACTGGATCTGGCGCGTGCCCCCCGACCAGGCGAAGCAGCTCGCGATGGTGCCGAGCCTCAAGGTCGTGAGCGGCGAGACCATGCGCATCGGCTACCTCGATTTCGATTCGACGCCGCAGACGCCGACCCCCGCGCTGCGGGACGCGCGCGTGCGCCAGGCCCTCAACATGGCGATCGACCGCGCGGCCATCGTCAAGGCCATCGTCGGCCCCGGCGCGCGCATCATCGACACGGCCTGCTTCCCCGAGCAGTTCGGCTGCACCACGGAGGGCGTCACCCACTACCCCTACGACCCGCAGAAGGCGAAGGCGCTCCTCGCCGCGGCGGGCTATCCCAACGGCTTCGAGACCGAGCTCTCCGCCTATCGCGACCGGCCGCTCGCCGAGGCGATCATCGGCTATTTCCGCGCCATCGGCGTGAAGGCCAGCCTGCGCTACATGCAATACGCGGCGATCCGCGATCTCTATCGCGCCCACAAGATGCCGATCCAGTACACGACCTGGGGCTCCTTCTCGGTCAACGACGCCTCGGCCTCGGTCTCGAACTTCTTCACCTTCAGCGCCGACGATCTCGCGCGCGATCCGCAAGTGCGCGACTGGCTGCGCATCGCCGACACCTCGATCGATCCGGCGGTGCGCAAGGCGAACTACAAGAAGGCCCTCGACCGCATCTCGGCCGAGGCCTATTGGGCGCCGATCTCCTCCTGGCCGCTCACCTACGCCTATGCCAAGGACCTCGACTTCACCCCTTCGACCGACGAGGTGCCGCGCTTCTTCCAGGCGAAATGGAAGTAGCGCGATGTTGTCGTCGCCGCGCTTCACGCCAATTCTCTCCGTCCCCGCCTCTCCCCGGCCCTCTTCGCCAGGATGGAGGCTATTTTATTCCTTGCCATGGTGCCAAAAGTCTCGTCGTCCCCGCGGAAGCGCTAGGGCATGCGCACAAGTCTGGATGGGCGCCGCTTCCAAAGGAATAGCCGTCATTCCGGCCGGAGCGCAGCGGAGAGCCGGAATCCAGGTTTTCCGCGGAAATACTGGATTCCCGCTTTCGCGGGAATGACGAGGGGGAGAGTGCAGACTGAGATGTGTGCATGCCGTAGCGCCTTCGCGGGGATGACGGAAGTGGGATCCCAATTCATGAATTCTCGGACTCCAGGGCAAAGCGAGTCGGCAAGGTGGGGGAGCAGGTGATCGCCTTCGCCGCCAAGCGCGTCGGGCTGGCGCTTCTCGTCGGGCTCGCCGTCTCGGCGATCAGCTTCCTCCTGCTGCATCTCTCGGGCGATCCGGCGGCGGCCATCGCCGGGCCCAACGCCACCGCCGCCGATGTCGAGTTCATCCGCCACCATTACGGCTTCGACCGGCCGCTCGCCGCGCAATATCTCGACTGGCTGAGCCACATGCTCGCCGGCGATTTCGGCGAGTCCCTCTATTTCCGCAAGCCGGTGCTCGGGCTCGTCCTCGGCCACATGCCGGTGACCCTGACCCTCGGCGCGTGCTCGATCCTCTTCGCGCTGGCGCTCGCCGTCCCCCTCGGCATCGTCGCGGCCCTCAACCCCAATAGCTGGATCGACCGCCTGGCGCTCACCGTGTCGGTCGTCGGGCAGGCGATGCCCTCCTTCTGGTTCGGGCTGCTGCTCATGTATCTCTTCGGCGTGGTGCTGCGCCTCTTGCCCATCTCGGGGACCGAGAGCTGGGCAAGCTTCGTCATGCCGGCGATCACTCTCGGCTACTACGCGACGCCGGCGATCATGCGCCTCACCCGCACCGGCATGCTCGAGGCGCTTGCCGCCGACTATATCCGCACCGCGCGCGCCAAGGGGCTGCGTCCGGCGCGCGTCGTCGTCAAGCACGCCCTACGCAACGCGCTCCTCCCGGTGGTGGCGCTCACGGCAGTGCAGCTCGGCTTCGTGCTCGGCGGCTCCGTCGTGGTCGAGACCGTCTTCGCCCTCGACGGCATGGGCTATCTCGCCTATCAGAGCATCGTGCAGAACGATTTTCCGGTGATCCAGGCCATCGTGCTGGTGATCGCGGGCTTCTATATCGTGCTCACCATGGCCGCCGATCTCCTCAATGCCTGGCTCGATCCGCGGCTGCGCGCGGCGGAGGGCGCATGAGCGGGGCGGGGGAGCGCTTCCGCGCCCGCGCCGATGCGGCCGCCGCGGCCGTGCTGGCGCCGAGCCCCCTCACGCGCTGGCGGCGGCGCGTCTTCGGCCATCGCGGCTTCGCCTTCGGCGCCGCGGTGCTCCTCCTCGTGCTGCTGATGGCGATCCTGGCGCCGCTCCTCGCCCCCGCCGATCCCTACGCCCAGGACCTGGCGCAGCGCCTCATCCCGCCCGTCTGGCACGCGCAGGGAAGCTGGGTCCATCCCCTCGGCACCGACCAGCTTGGCCGCGACTATCTCGCGCGCCTCCTTTACGGCGCCCGCATCTCCCTCCTGATCGGCGTCTCGACCATGGCAATCTCCGGGCTCATCGGCGGCAGCCTCGGCATTCTCGCCGGCTATTTCGGCGGCCGCGTCGACCTCGCCATCTCGTTCCTGCTGACGGTGCGGCTCAGCCTGCCGGTGATCCTGGTGGCGCTTGCCGTCGTCGCCGTCATCCACGGCTCCCTCGAAGTGGTGATCCTCGTCCTGGGCGCTCTCCTGTGGGACCGCTTCCTCGTGGTGATGCGCAGCACCACCCAGCAGATCCGACGGCTCGACTACATCGCCGCCGCCGCGGCGGTGGGGGCCTCGACCTTCCGCATCCTCGTGGGCGAGGTGCTGCCCAACGCCCTCAACAACCTCATCGTGGTCGCGACCCTCGAGATGGCCCACGCCATCCTCCTCGAGGCGGCGCTCTCCTTCCTCGGCCTCGGCGTGCAGCCGCCGCTCCCCTCCTGGGGGCTCATGCTCTCGGAAGGCAAGCCCTTCATGTTCTTCAGCCCCTGGCTCATTACCATTCCCGGCACCATGCTCTTCCTCCTCGTCCTCGCCATCAATCTCCTGGGCGACGGCGTGCGCGACTTGACCGCTCCCGAGAACCGGGGGTGACGATTCGGCCTGGTGGTCGGGGGTCGCCAATGCGTGATACACAATCGTCACCGCGAGACCGCGAAGCGGTCGTGGCGGTCCAGAGAATCCGGAGAGCTGGATTGCTTCCCCCTCGCGAAGCTCGGGGTCGCAATGACGCCCCGAACGAACTGCGTATTCACAATGGCGGATTCTGGATGAAATCCGCTCTAGAGTCCCTTCGAAACCGGAGCCCGCCATGACCGAGCTCGCCTTTCCCGCCGACGACAACGGCACGCCCTGGCCGCGCCTCGATCCCGCCGAGGCCGGCTTCGACGCCGCTCGCCTCGCCGACGCCGTCGCCTTCGCCGAGGCGCAGGAGACGCCGTGGAGCCGCGACCTCGCCGCGGTGATCGCCAAGGCCTATTTCGAGCCCCCGCCCTGGAACGAGACCCTCGGCCCCGTGAAGCCGCGCGGCGGCCCCAACGGGCTCGTCACGCGCCACGGCAGGCTCGTCGCGCGCTGGGGCGACACGCGCCAGGTCGACATGACCTTCAGCATCGCCAAGAGCTATTTGAGCATCCTCGCCGGCGTCGCCCATGACCGCGGCCTGCTGCCCGATCCGCGCGAGCCCGTCGGCCTGCGCGTGCAGGACGGCGGCTTCGAGCCGCCCCACAACGCCAAGATCACCTGGGAGCATCTCCTGCAGCAGACCTCGGAATGGGAGGGCACCCTCTGGGACAAGCCCGATCTCGTCGACCGCAACCGCGATCTCGCCGCCGAGGGCACGGCCAAGAGCCGCAAGGGCACGCCGCGCATCCTCGCGGAGCCGGGGCGCTATTGGGAATACAACGACGTGCGCGTGAACCGCCTGAGCCTCGCGCTGCTGCGGCTCTTCCGCCGCCCGCTGCCCGAGGTCTTCGCCGAGGCGATCATGGCGCCCATCGGCGCCTCGTCGGACTGGCAATGGCACGGCTATCGCAACTCGACGGTCGAGATCGACGGCAAGACGATGGTCTCGGTCCCCGGCGGCAGCCATTGGGGTGGCGGCGTCTTCATCCATGCCGAGGACCAGGCGCGCCTCGGCCTTCTCATGCTGGCGCGCGGGGAATGGCGCGGCCGCCGCCTCCTCTCCGCGGGCTGGATCGCGCGCGCGACGGCGCCCTGCGACATCAATCCGAATTACGGCTATTTCTGGTGGCTCAACACCAATCGCGGGCGCTATCCGAGCGCCTCGCCCGAGAGCTTCTTCGCGAGCGGCGCCGGCGGCAACTCCACCTGGATCGATCCCAATACGGGGATCGTCGCGGTGATGCGCTGGATGAATCCCGCGGCGATCGACGGCTTCATCGGCCGCGTGATGGCGGCGCTTGAAGGCTGAGGGACGCGGCGATGCTGCTCCTGCAACCCGTTCCCGTGAGGCTCGACGAGATCTACGTGCCGGCCAAGCTGCGCGCGACCCTCGATGGGAAGAAGGTCGAGGCCCTCGCCGAGAGCATCCTCGCGAGCGGCTTGCAGGTGCCCATCCGCGTGCGCCGCGACAAGGCGCGCTACGTCCTCGTCGCCGGGCTCCACCGCCTCGAGGCCATGCGCGCCCTCGGCGAGGCGACGATCCCGGCGCTCGTCGTCCGCGCGGCGCAGCATTAGCGCGGCGGGGTTGGGTTGACGGGCCTTCTTCGTCGCCCCCGCGCAGGCGGGGGCCCAGGAGCCGCTGGATTCCCGCTTGCGCGGGAATGATGATCGTTCCTCGACTCAATCCGAGCACATCCAGCACTAACGGAAAGTTTCGCTGTACTTCCGGCGCGGATGGAGTAGTTCTGCGCCGGCGCGCGATGGCCGGCCGCGCCGGCCGCGCCACCCTCAACTGCATCGAGCGAGAGTCCCGTGAGCAAGACCCAAGCGAGCAAGTCTCCGCCGTTGAGCTGCCTCAAATGCCCGAGCCTCTGCTGCAAGATGGCAGGCTATGTGGAGGTAAGCCGCGCCGACATCCGGCGCCTCGCCAAGCATCTCGGCCTCACCGTGCGCGAATTCGAGGCCAAGCACATCGTCGAGGTGACGCGCAAGGGGAAGAAGCGCATCAAGTCCGGCTACGAGACCTGCCAGTTCCTCGCCCCCGATCGCACCTGCACCGTCTACAAGGCGCGGCCGCGGGATTGCCGCGGCTATGTCTGCTGGGACCAGGACGACAGCACCGTCTACGACTTCGCCAGGCTCGTGCAATGGCCGATCGCGAAGCTGCGCGCCCAGGAGGAGAGCGAGGCCGCGAAACGCTGAGCCGGGCGCGGGGCGCGTTGCCTGCTCGTGCTCACCATCGCATAAGGAGGCGTCATTGCGACCCCGAGCTATGCGAGGGGGAAGCAATCCAGCGTGAGCGGAAATGGCAAGATGCAATTCCGCATCGCGGAAATATATTTCAGTGGACAGCCAGACGCTGCCTCCACAAGATACGCTGCACAAGCCGGCTCCACGTAAGAGCTCGGCGGGGAGGGAGTGCTTCGCATAACGCAAGCGGTTTCTGATCGAAGATCAAAACCGTCTCGCATGCTGCGCGGACTCCTTCCTCGCCCGGCCGCAAGATAACCACGCAACGAACGCGCCGGCGAAGGAGGAAGAATGGCACGAATTAGAATTTCCCGGCGCAATCTGCTCAAGACGGGTCTCGCGGTCGGCGCGTCGGCGATCGCCGCACCGCCGATTCTCGCCTATGGGAAGGGCGAGCAGCCGGTCAAGGTCGGCATGCACGATCCCTTGACCGGCACCTACGCCGCCGAGGGCGAGAGCGAGGTGCGGGGCGCCAAGATGGCCCTCGCGGAGATCAACGCCAAGGGGGGGATGCTCGGCCGCGAGGTGACGCTGACCGTCGAGGACGACAACGCCAATGCCGGCCTCGCCGCGCAGAAGGCGCACAAGCTCATCGAGCAGGATCGCGTCTCGTTCCTCATGGGCGCGGTCTCCTCGGCGACGGCGCTCAGCGTCAACCAGGTGGCCCATTCCGCCGGCGTCGTCTACATGGTCACCGGCGGCCACACCGATCCGGTCACCGGCTCGCAATGCCACTGGACGACCTTCCGCATCTGCACGACGACCTACATGCTGGCGGCCGGCCTCGCCGGCACGCTCTACAAGAAGTTCGGCGGCAAGTGGTACTTCATCACGCCGGACTACGCCTTCGGCCACACGCTCCAGGAATCCTACGCCAAGATCCTCAAGGGCATGGGCGGCACGGTGCTGGGCAATTCCCTCGCCCCCCTCGGCACGACGGACTTCTCCTCCTATCTCATCAAGGCGCAGGCGGCGAAGCCGGACGTGCTGATCAACCTCACCGACGGCCAGGACCTGGTCAACTCGATGAAGCAGGCCGTCCAGTTCGGCCTCACCAAGAAGTTCGCGATCGGCGGCGGGCTCTCCGAGCTCGAGGTGCTGCGGGCGCTGCCGCCCGAGGGCCGGCTCGGCTGGTGGACGCTCGAATGGTGGTGGGATCAGCCCAACACGCCGCATGTCAAGGAGTGGGTCGCCGCCTATCGCAAGGCCTATACCGACGGCTCCTATCCGAGTGCGCGGACCTGGTTCGGCTATGCCGGGCTCCATGCGCTGGCCCTCGGCGTCGAGCGCGCCAAGTCGCTCGAGGCCGCCAAGGTCGCCCATGCGCTCGAGGGGATGGACCTGCCCCCCGAGGTCAAGCTGCAGCCCAACCACGTCTACTTCCGCAAGGAGGACCACCAGCTGATGTCGAGCGAGTTCCCGGGCGAGGCGATCTCGAACGGAACCTATCCCAATCTGTTCAAGGTGGCGGACATCGTCGCGGGCGACAAGACCTCGCTGCCCGTCACCGAGACCGGATGCAAGCTCGACTATCCGGCCTGAGCCTCGACGCGCAGGCAAGGACCCGTCATTGCCGCCGGATTGCGCGCGGACGCCGCCTGGCTCCGCGCGCGGCGGCAGCGTGCGGGCCTTGCGCGCGCCGGCTTCGACGGGCGCTTTCGCGGGGACGACGGCCGAGGGTCATTAACCGAAACCGACCGGCGCGAATGTTGGATTGCCATCTCCGAGCGGATAACAGATAACGGGGACCGATGGAGCTTCTCCTCTTCAATGCGTTCAACGGCCTGATCCAGGGGGTGTTCTACGCCCTCATGGCGCTCGGCCTCGCCCTCATCCTCAGCTTCAACTCGGTCATCAACATGGCCCATGGGGGCTTCCTCGTGATCGGCGCCTATCTCGCCTTCACGCTCAGTCCCTATCTCGGCTTTTGGGGCGCCCTCGTGGCCGGCCCGGCCCTCGCCGCCCTGATCGGGCTCGCCGTCGAGCAGCTCATCGTGCGGCGGCTCTACCATCGCGCCAATCCGCTCTACAGCCTGCTGCTCACCTTCGGGCTGGCCCTCATCATCGAGGATCTCACGCGCACCATCTGGGGCGCGCAGGGGCTGCCCTTCGGCATCCCGGCCGCACTCGATTCGCCGCTGAGCTCGGTGCTGTTCTTCATCACCGGCTATCGCGTCTTCCTCGTCGGCATCACCATCGCGGTGGTCATCGGCCTCTTCCTGCTGCTGCGCTACACCCTGATCGGCGCGCGCATCCGCGCCGGCACCCGCGATCTCGAGACCGTCTCGGCGCTGGGGGTCGACATCTACAAGCTGCGCGCCGTGAACTTCGCCGTCGGCTGCCTCTTCGCCGGGCTCGCGGGCGTGCTCGCCGCCGGGATCCTCGGACTGACGCCGCCCATGGGCAACAGCCTCATCATGCCGAGCTTCGTCGCCATCATCGTCGGCGGCGTGGGCAGCCTCTCGGGTGCCGTGCTGGGGGGCCTCCTCATCGGGCTCGCCTCCGGCATCACCACCACCTACTACCCCGCCGCCAGCGAGGCGGTGATCTACCTGATCATGCTGATCGTCCTCGTGGTCCGCCCGCGCGGCCTCCTGGGCGAGGAGGGGCTCTTCGAATGAAGCGCTACGCGCCTCCGCTGCTGCTCTGGGCGGCGCTGATCGCGGCGCCGTGGTGGCTGCCGCTCCTCGGCGGCTATTCGGCGCTCGGCTCCAAGATCCTGGTCTATGCCCTCGCCACCATGGGGCTCAATCTCCTGCTCGGCTTCACCGGCGGGCTCTCCTTCGGGCAGGCGGCCTATTTCGGGCTCGGCGCCTACGGCGCCGGCATGACCCTCAAGTATCTGGCGCCCAGCACGCCCCTCGCGATCCTGGTGGGGACCCTGGCCGGCGGCCTCGCCGCCACCATCCTCGGGCCCCTCGTGATGCGCCGCCGCGGCATCTATTTCGCGATGATCACCATCGCGATCGGGCAGCTCTTCTATTTCATCGCGGTGCGCTGGAACGAGGTCACCGGCGGCGAGGACGGCCTCGCCGGCTTCGAGCGCCAGCCGCTGCATTTCGGCAGCGTCACCTTCGATCTCGGGCCCACGCATTTCTACTATCTCGTCCTTGTCTGCTTCACCGTCGCGGTGGCGATCATGTGGGCGCTGCTCAAATCGCCCCTCGGCCATACCTGGGTGGCGATCCGCGAGAACCGGCGGCGGATGGAGTTTCTCGGCGTGCGCACCGAGCGCTACATCTGGGCCGCCTTCGCCATCGCCGGCTTCATCACCGCCCTCGCCGGCACGCTCAACGCGCTCCTCTTCAACTTCACCTCGCCCGCCGACCTCCACTGGATCCTCTCGGGCGACTTCGTGATCATGATCGTGCTCGGCGGCATGCAAAGCTTCTGGGGACCGCTTCTGGGTGTGACCATCTTCGTCATCGCCCAGGATTATCTCTCGAGTCTGACCGGCAATTGGATGAGCTTCATCGGCCTCCTCTTCGTCCTCATCGTGCTGCTGTTCCCGAAGGGGCTTCTCGGCATGCTGCCGCGGCGGGCGCGCTCGACATGAGGGACGGAGCCTCTTGGAGCGCGGCCTCCGATGCCCGCAGCGGGCTCGCGCTCGCCCGGAGCGGCGGTAAGCCGATGGCCGACGCCGCGCCGCGCGCGAGCCTGCTGCGCCTCGACGGCGTCTCGCGCCATTTCGGCACGCTGCGCGCGGTCGAGGACGTGTCGTTCGAGATGGCGCAGGGCGAGTTGCGCGCCGTGATCGGCCCGAACGGCGCCGGCAAGACGACCTTCTTCAACCTGATCACCGGCTTTCACGCGGCGACCGCCGGGACGATCTCCTTCGACGGCGAGGACATCACGGCGCTCCCGGTGGCGCGGCGCGTGGCCCGCGGCATCGTGCGCACCTTCCAGATCACCGAGGTGTTCCACGACCTCAGCGTCTTCGAGAACATTCGCGTCGCCGTCGAGACGGCGGCCGGCACCAATGCCCGGCCCTGGATCCCGCGCGCGGCGCGCCGCAAGCTCGACGCGCGCGTCGACGAGATCATTGCGACCGTCGATCTCGCGGGAAAGGCGGAGCGCGTCGTGGGCGAGCTTCCCCACGGCGACCAGCGCGTGGTCGAGGTGGCGATGGCGCTCAGCATGCAGCCGCGGCTTCTCCTCCTCGACGAGCCGACGGCGGGAATGGGCGACGCCGAGACCGACCACATGGTCGAGCTGGTACGGCGCCTGCACCGCGACCACGGCCTCAGCATCCTCTTCATCGAGCACGACATGGACATCGTCTTCGGCATCGCCGAGCGCATCACCGTGCTCGATCAGGGGCGCAAGCTCGCGGAAGGCACGCCCGAGGAGATCTCGGCCGACGAGCGCGTGCGCGCCGCCTATCTGGGAGAAGCCGAGTGACCGCCGTCCTCACCGCGCACGAGATTCACACCTATTACGGCAAGAGCCACATCCTGCACGGCGTCTCGCTCCAGGTGAACGAGGGCGAGATCGTGACCGTGCTGGGGCGGAACGGCGCCGGCAAGACGACGACGATGCGCAGCCTGATGGGGCTGACGCCGCCGCGCGCCGGCAAGGTCGAGATCTTCGGCCACGACACCACGCGCTGGCCCGCGCACCGCATCGCCCAGCTCGGCGTCGGCTACGTGCCCGAGGGGCGCAAGATCTTCGGCAGCCTGACGGTGCTGGAGAATCTGCGGGTGCCGCAGGGACGGCGCGGCCCGTGGACCCTCGAGCGCATCTTCGCGCTCTTCCCCCGCCTCGACGAGCGCCGCGCCCAGCTCGGCGGCCAGCTCTCGGGCGGCGAGCAGGAGATGCTGGCGATCGCGCGGCCGCTCCTCATCAATCCGCGCATCATGCTGCTCGACGAGCCGTCCCAGGGCCTGGCCCCGCTCATCGTGCAGGAGGTGATGCAGGTCGTGCGCAAGATGCGCGAGGAGGGGCTCTCGGTGCTCCTCGTCGAGCAGAATGCGCGCCTCTCCCTCTCCGTCGCCGATCGCGCCTATGTCCTCGACGACGGCAAGGTCGTCTATGACGGTGCTGCGGCGCGGCTCGCGCAGGACACGGCGCTCATCGACAAGCTCGCCGGGGCGAGCGGCACCAGCCGGCGCCGCGCCCACTCTCCAACGCCCGTCGCGACGCGGCAGCCGCTCAACCCTTGAAGCGCGCCTCGGGCAGGCCCTTCACGCCCACATCGACGGCGAAGAGGCTGCCGGCCTGCGGCTGGCGGTCGAGCTCTTGGGGGTCGAGGCCGATCGAGGCCGAGGTCACGTACATCACGTCGAGGCCGGGGCCGCCGAACATGGGGCAGGTCGGCTGCTGCACCGGCATGTCGACGACGCGGTCGATGCGCCCCTTGGGATCGTAGCGCACCACGCTCCAGCCGCCCCACATGGCGATCCACACATAGCCGTCGGCGTCCACGGTGGCGCCGTCGGGCACCACGCGCTTCTCGCCGATGGCGGCGAAGACGCGGCGATTGCTGATCTCGCCGCTCGCGGGCTCGAAGTCCCAGGCCCAGACGAGCTGCTGGCCGCTGCAGGCGTAATACATGGTGCGGCTGTCGGGGCTCCAGCACAGCGAGTTCGAGCAGCAGATGTCGCGCACCATCTGCTTGCAGTCGAGGGTGGGGGTGAGACGGAAGAGCCCGCCGGTGGTGAGCTTCTGGTTGTCGTCCATGGTGCCGGCCCAGAAGCGGCCCTGGCGGTCGGTCTTGCCGTCATTGAAGCGGTTATGGGGCGGTTCGCCGAGGGGGAGCGCCGCCGGGGTCGCCGTGCCCGTCTCGAGATCGAAGAAATAGAACCCCGTCTTGAGGGCGACGATGAGCCCGCCCTTCTCGCGCACGGCAAGCGAGCCAACGTCCTCCGGCGTCGCCCAGCTCTCGTCCTTCCCCGTCGCCGGGTCGAAGCGATGGATGAGCCGGCGCTTGATGTCCACCCAATAGAGGCGCTGCTCGGGCACGTCCCAGAACGGCCCCTCGCCGAGCAGCGCGCGCGCGTCGAGCACGCAGGTGACGTCGGCCGTCCGCGCCGGCTTCGCCTTCGCCGCCTTCGCCGCCTTGGCTTTCGTGGTCTGCGCTCTCGTCGTCATGGGCATCCTCCCTCGCAGGGCGCGCCGCGCTCTTCGGCGCGCTCAGCTCTCGGCCTCCTCGCGGCCATAGAGCAGCAGCAGCACCAGGATCACGACGCCATAAATAATGTTGCGGCCGTATTCCGGCATATTCATCGCAAGCAGCACGCTGACGAGCGCCACCAGGCTCACCGCACCCGCAGCGCTGCCAAGATAATGGCCGCGCCCGCCGAGGATATAGACGCCGCCGATGACGACCGCCGCAATCGATTGGAAGAGATAGGGCGTCCCCATGCCGAGGGAAGCCTGGCCGCCGAAGCCGACGAGGAGGATGCCGGCGAGGGCGGCGAAGAGGCCGCTCAGCATGTAGAGGAGGATGGTGGTGAGACGCACATTGACGCCGGCGAGATAGCTCGCCTGCACGTTGTTGCCGATGGCGTAGGTGTTGCGGCCGAAGCGCGTGCGGCTCAGCACGAAGGAGACAATGACGATGACGGCGAGCCAGAGATAGAGCACCGCCGGCACGCCGAGGACGCTGCCATGCACCGCGTCCTGCACCACGGGCGGGGCATAGGAGGCGCAGGCGCCGCAGGTGAGCCCGCCGCTCAGCCCGAGGGTGAGCCCTTCCATCATGCCGTTCATGGCGAGCGTCATCACCACCGCCGGGACGTCGAGGAGGACGATGCCGAGCCCGTTGAGGAGGCCGACACCGGCCCCCATGCCCAGGGTGAGGGGAATCGCGTAGATGGCGCGCGTATCCTCGCCGAGGGAGCTGGTGACGAGGAGGATGGCGGCGCCGTTGAGGATCCACGGCACCGAGAGATCGATGCCGCCGATGAGGATGACGAAGGTCTGGCCCGCGGCGACGAGGCCGACGAAGGAGGCGACCGTCAGCACGGCCTCGATGCTGTCGATGCCGGCGAAGCCCGGTCGCACGAGATCGCCGCCGACGAAGAGGAGGATCGCCGCGAGGACGGCATAGAGGATGCGCCGTCGGTCGCGGGTGAGATGGAGGCGATCGAGGAGCGGGAGCCGGAGCTCGGGCGAATCTGGCGTCGCCATCAGCGCCTCCTGCGGAAGAATCGGCCGATCACGGTGCTGAGGATCACCGCGATGACGAGGAACAGGCCCTCGTAGAACGACTGGTAGAGCGGATCGATCTGGGAGAAGAAGAGGATGTTCACGATCATGGTGGTGACGAAGGCGCCGGCGATGGCGCCGATGGCGCTGCCGCGCCCGCCGAAGAGGCTCACCCCGCCCAGCACCACGGCGACGATCGAGCTCAGGGTGTAGCCGTTCCCCGTGGTGGCGTCGCCCGCCGTCGCCGTCGCGGCAAGGAAGAGCCCGGCGGCACCCGCGAAGAGCCCGCTCAGGGCGTAGGCGACGATCTTGGTGCGCACCACGCCGATGCCGTTGGCGCGCGCCGCGTTCTCGTCATTGCCGACGGCGACGAGGGCGACGCCGACCGAGCTGCGCCGGAAGGCGAGCCAGAGCAGCACCAGCAGCAGCACATAGAGGAGGGCCCAGGGCCCGCTCGTGTTGACGAGGGCCGCCGTATAGGCCGGGGGGATGCTGCCGCCCGGCTGGGGCAGCACGCGGATGGCGAGGCCCTGGAAGATCGAGAGGGTGGCGAGGGTGACGAGGATGGGCTGCAGCCGCCCGATGCCGACGAGGAGCCCGTTGACGAGGCCGAGCCCTGCGCAGACGAGGAGCACGACGGCGGTCCACAGGATCATGCTGCCGACCCCGTTGCCGATATGGACGGCGGCCAGCGCATTGGCGAGATCGATGAGGCCGCCGACCGAGAGGTCGAGCCCGCGCGTCAGCACGACGAGAGTCTGGCCGAAGGCCGAGAGCACGAGCGGCATGGTGCTGTTGACCGCGGAGGTCAGCTCGAAATTGCCCGGCCAGGCGCTCTGCTGCAGCCAATAGATGATCGCGTAGAGGGCGATGGCGGCGGCGAGCAGGACAAGAACGAGGATCAGGCCCACATTCTGGGCGAGCCGGTGGGCGAGGCGGCTGCGCCGCCCGCGCGGGAGGGCGGCGTCACGCGGCAAGGGAGTCCCGCAGGGCGGCGGCGACGATGTCCTCGGCCGCGATGCCGGGAGCGGCGAGCTCGGCGGCGATGCGGCCCTCGCGCATCACCAGCACACGGTGGCAGAGATGGGCGAGCTCCTCGGCGTCGCTCGAATAGAAGAGGATGGCGCGGCCCTCGCCCGCGAGGCGGCGCATGAGCTCGTAGATCTCGTGCTTGGTCGCGATATCGACGCCGCGGGTCACGTCGTAGAAGAGGAGGATGCGCGAATCCGCGAGCAGCCAGCGCCCCACCAGGACCTTCTGCTGGTTGCCGCCGGAGAGGTTGCCGACGGGATGGCGCAGCCCGGGCGTGCGCACCTTGAGCTGCTGCACCATCTCGCCGGTGACGGCGCGCTCCTCCGCGGCGCGGATGACGCCCAAGGAGGAGATGCGGCCGAGGATCGGGAGCGTCAGGTTGTCGCGCACCGACATCGGCAGCAGCAGCCCCTCGGTCTTGCGGTCTTCGGGCACAAGCGCGATGCCGAAGCCGGCGCCGATGGCGTCGCGCGGGCTGCGGATGCGCCGCGGCTCGCCATGCACGCGGATCTCCCCGCCCGCAGCGCGCTGGGCGCCGAAGAGGGTGAAGAAGAGCTCGCGATGGCCGTGCCCGGCGAGCCCGCCGACGCCGAGAATCTCGCCGCGCTGAAGCGCGAGCGAGACGCGGTCGACGCCCCGGCTCGAGAGATCGCGCAACTCGAGCATCGGACCACCGCCGCGCCTGAGGGGCGGCAGCGGCGGGTAGAGCGCGTCGACGCGGCGCCCGGTCATCAGGGTCACCGCCTCGCCCTCGTCGATGGTGGCGAAGGTGCCGACCTCGCGCCCGTTGCGGAAGATGGTGATGCGGTCGGCGATGCTGGTGATCTCGTTCCAGCGATGGGAGGTGAAGATGATGCAGGTGTTGCGCGCGCGCAAGCCGCGGATCAGCTCGAAGAGCCAGGCCACGTCGCGCTCGCCGAGGGAGGAGGTCGGCTCGTCGAGATAGAGGATCTCGGGCTCCTGGATGATCACGCGCACGATCTCGACGATCTGCCGCTGCGCGAGCGAGAGGTCCTCGACGAGGGCGCGCGGATCGATGTGCTCGATGCCGAGCGCTGTCAGCACCGCCTCAGCCTCGTCCTCCATGCGCCGCCGGTCGATGAGGCCGAGGCGGCCGCGCGGCTCGCGGCGCAGCAGCAGGTTCTCGGCGACGCTCATCCAGGGGAGGAGGGTGAGCTCCTGGAACACCGTCCAGGCGCCGCGCGCATGGGCCTCGTCGGGACTGCGCAGCGCGACCGCCTTGCCCTTGATGCGGACCTCGCCCCCATCGGCGCGCAACCGTCCGCCCATGATCTTGATGAGGGTGCTCTTTCCCGCGCCGTTCTCGCCGACGAGGGCGTGCACCTCGCCCGCCGCGGCGGCAAAGGAGGCGTCCGCGAGGGCGCGGACGCCGCCGAAGGACTTGGCGAGCCTGACGGCTTCGACCGCCGGGACGGGCGCTGGGGCGCCGTCGCCGGCGGCCGGCGGCACCACGGTCATGCGGCGGGCAGGTTCACGTTGAGGCTGCCGGGGCAGGCCTTGCCGTCGAGTGCCCCCTCCACGCACATCTTGACCGTCGCGTTCGGCCCGCTATCGGTGAAGTCCGCGAAGAAGCTGTCGGGCAGCTTCGGGAAGACCGTCTCGCCCTCTTTCACCGTCTCGTTGGTGACATAGGGGAAGGGGATGGTGATGTCCTTCTTGGGATATTGCCCCGCGAGGACGCGCCGCGCGAGCTCAAGGGAGATCACCGAGAGGAAGGGTGGCTGGCCGATCGAGATGCCCTCCACCTTCTGGCCCAGATAGCCGATCATGAACTTGCGGAAGCCGTTCTCGGCCTCGCCCGCCGTCGGCGGCAGCGGCGTGCGCTTGGCGGCGATGAAGGCCTTGAGCACCCCGTCGGTGCCGCCCTGGCACCAGATGCCGTCGATCTTGGGCAGCGAGGGCAGGATCGCCGCGGTGTTGCGCTCGGCCGCCGAGGAGTCCCACATGCCCGTGTAGCGGTTCACCACCTTGATGCCGGGGTTCTTCGCCCAGACCTCGTCGGCACCCTTGTTGCGGTCGAGATCGACCGTGGTGCCGGCGACCCCGGTGACCATGATCACGTTGCCCTTGCCGCCCAGCTTCTGCGCCAGCCATTCGGCGAGCTTGCGCCCGAACTCGACCTGGTCAGTGTTGACCTTGAGCGCGCTCGGCGCCGTGACGACGTTGTCGAAGGAGACGACGAGGATGCCGCGCTCGCTCGCCTGGCCGAGGATGCCGTTCAGCCCCGTCGGCGAGGCGGCGTTGATGACGATGGCGTCGACCTTGCGGGCGATCAGGTTCGAGACCTGCTGCGACTGCTTGCTCACGTCGTTGCCCGAATTGAACCAGGAGCCCTCGACCTGCGACTTGAACGGCTCCATCTGCAGCGCCGCCTTGAAGACGTTCTCCATCTCGATGCGCCACTTGTTCCCGATATAGGAATTCGAGAGCGCGATCTTGAATTTCTTCTTCGCCGCGGGGGCGCCGAGCGCCAGTCCCGGCGCCAGGCCGATGAGCCCCGCTCCCGCCAGCCCGGCAGCGCCGCGGCGCAGAAGATCCCGCCGACTTACGTGATCGGTCATCGCTGTCCTCCTCGTGCTTCTCGTTGCGCTGAATGGTGTCGCGGCTGGGCCGCGCCGGCCGCCGCGTGCGGTGGAGGCGGTGCTTGCGGAGCGGGCGTTTCGTGCATCGTCATCGCCGGCTCTGGCATGACGCGCTCCCTGAGCGCTCGGATGGGCGGCTCGTCGTGACGGCGGCGTGTGGCCCGGCCGTGCTTCCGCCGCTTCCTTATATGGCTAAGTATAGGCCTGTCACCGAGTATAGCCAGCCCGGCGGGTGCGGGGGTGTGACGAATTTCGGCTTGGGAAATGCCGGTCCGCGACTTGAAAAACTGCAATTTTCGGGCTGGCTTTGCTTACAGCCTGCTGATGGCCGCGCGGTGCCGCGGCGGCGGCGCGCTTGCGGGAAATCGTCACCGGTTAACAACCGCTTAACCCGTTGCTGCGAAATTGGCGGAATGGAGCGCGTCCGTTCTTTCTCCGCACGCCTTGCATCGTCATGGCTCGCGCGCGTCTCGGCCCCGGCGATGGTCGGCGTCCTCGTGCTGGCGGTGTGCGCCTGCCTGGCCGGCTTCGTGGGCTGGAAGGTCTGGCAGGCGCGGCAGGCGACCCTTGCCGAGGCCGTCCTCGACACCGGGAACCTCGCGCGCACGCTGGCGCAGCACGCCGCGGCCACCTTCGAGAGCGTCGATCTCGTCCTCGACGGCGTCGTCGAGCGGGTGCGCCATGACGGCCTCGGCGCGCACCAGGCCGAGCGCCTTGGTCGCCTCCTGGCGATTCGCGCCCGCAACACGCCCGCGATCCGCGAGGCTGGCATTCTCGACGCGACCGGCCGCTGGATCGTCTCGTCCCTCCCGGTGCTGCCGGCCTACAGCAACGCCGATCGCGACTATTTCATCTATCACCGCGAAAACGACGACCCCGGGATGCGCATCAACGCGCCCCTGCGCAGCCGCTTCAACGGGCGCTGGACGCTCGTGCTCACGCGGCGCCTCGAGCGGCGGGACGGCAGCTTCGCCGGGGTCGCCTTCGCCGCCATCGATTTCGACTACTTTCAACGCTTCTACGACAGCATCGACGTGGGGCCGCAGGGCGTCATCTCCCTCTTCCGCAGCGACGGCATCACGCTCGTCCGCCATCCCTTCGACGACGCGAATATCGGCCGCGACCTCGCCGATTCCCGCCTCTTTCACGACGAGCTGCCGAAAGCGCCGGCCGGGCATTACTGGACCACCTCGGCCTTTGACGGCATCCGTCGCCTCTACGCCTATGAGCGCCTGCCCCACTATCCCATCGTGGTGGGGGTCGGCAAGGCCGAGGACGATCTCCTCGCGCCCTGGCGCGCAGACGCCCGCACCGATCTCGCCGCGGGCGGCCTGCTCTGCCTTCTCGTCGTCGCGATGGGGACCGCGATCGTCGTCCAGCTGCGTCGCCGCACCGCAGCCCAGCAGGCGCTCTCCGAAAGCGAGCGGCGCTATCGCCTCCTCGCCGACAACGTCTCCGACATCATCAGCGTCATCGACGCGCGGGACGTCCGCACCTATGTCTCGCCCTCCTGCCGGCAAGTGCTCGGCTATGCGCCCGAGGAGCTTGTCGGCCGCAACATCTTCGAGATCATTCATCCGCAGGACGCGCCTGGGGTCGAGGCGGCGCTGCGCTCCCTGCAGCAGGATGCGCCCGGCTGCGAGTATCAGAGTCGGATGCGGCGCAAGGACGGCGGCTATATCTGGGTCGAGATCGCGCGCCGCGCCATCCGCGATCCCGAATCGGGAGCGCTGATCGAGACCATCGGCGTCCTCCGCGACGTCAGCAAGCGCAAGGACCTCGAGGCGGCGCTGATCGAGGCGCGCACCACCGCCGAGCACGCGAGCGAGGCGAAATCCGCCTTCCTCGCCAATATGAGCCACGAGCTGCGCGCGCCGCTCAACGCGGTGATCGGCTTCGCGGACATGATCCGCGAGCAGGCCATCGGCCCGGTGGGCAGCCAGACCTATGTGGAGTATGCCGGGCTCATCCGCGACAGCGGCGAGCATCTCCTCGACATGATCAACGACATCCTCGACTTCTCCAAGGTCGCGGCGGGGCGGCTCTCCCTCCACGAGGAGGAGGTCGATCTCGGCGCCGTCATCGACGGCTGCGTGCGCATGCTGAGCCTGCGCGCCGATACCGCCAAGGTCAGCCTCGTCTTCGCGCCCATGGCGGCCCCCATCGAGCTGCGCTGCGACCACAAGCGCCTCAAGCAGATCTTCCTCAACCTCTTGACCAACGCCCTGAAATACACGCCCGCGGGCGGCCGCATCACCGTCACCGCCGCCGTCGACGGCGAGGGGCGGCCCGTGATCAGCGTGGCCGATACCGGCATCGGCATCGCCGAGGAGGATTTGCCCAAGGTGCTCCAGGCCTTCGCCCAGGTCGAGAACGAGAGCAACCGCCGCAGCCAGGGCACCGGCCTCGGCCTGCCCCTCACCAAGCGCCTCGTCGAGCTCCATGGCGGCACGCTCGAGCTCACCAGCCGCGTCGGCGCCGGGACCACGGCGATCGTCCGCCTGCCGCGCGAGCGCCTCGTCACCCCGCCGGGCGCCGGCCTCCGCGCCGTGGGGTAGGCGCTCAGAATGGCGGCGTCATCGCGAGGCCGCCGCCAGGCGGCCGTGGCGATCCAGAACGCTTGTCTTGCTCTGGATTGCCTCGCGCCCGACGCCGCGGGCGCTCGCAATGACCGCTCCTCGGATCGAGAACCCTACCTCAGCACGCGGAAGCGGGCGTCGCCGTCGCGGGCGATCTGGGCCGGCAGGTCGACCTCCCATTTAAGGTAGTCGCGCATCGCCGCCTCGACGCTCTCGCGGCGGTCGTAGGGGCGGTACCAGACATCCTCGGTCTCGTCGGCGAGATGCTCGAGGCCCTCCGCGAGCGGCAGCCCCGCCGCCCGCCACGCGGCGGTTCCACCTTCGAGCACGCGAAGCTCGCGCTTGGTAAGGGTTGCGAGATCCCGCGCGGCATAGCGGGCGACGACACCGTCCGGCGAGGTCAGCACCAGGGTCCTCGCCGCCGGCAGCTTGGCGAGGCTCTCGGAGAGGCGCGCGCGGATGGCGAACCAGGCGCCGGGAATATGCGCGGCGCGGTATTCGAGGCTGGTGGCGAAATCGACCACGACGGCCTCGCCGGCCTCGATCATCGCGCGCGCCGCGGCGGGGGCGATCGTCGCCACGGCCGGCGCGTCGCCGGCGAGGCGGAGCGGCTCGGGGCCTCGCTCGGGCCCGTCTGCCGGCAGCGCCGCGTCGAGGACATAGACGTCCTCCCAGCCCATCTGGATCAGCCACGAGGCCGTCATCGTCGCACGCACGCCGTCGCTGTCGGCCAGCACGATGCGGGCGTTCCGCGTGCCCGCGTATTGATCGGTCGCCTGGACGAGCTGGCCGCCGGGGGCGGAGCGCCAGCCCGGGCGATGCCCGGCCGCGTATTCCTCGGGGCTGCGCACGTCGAAGCGGTAGAGCGTGCGCCGCGTCGCCTCCGCCTCGAAGCGCGCGAGGGTCGCCGTGTCGATGCGGCGAAGCCCGGCGCGCTCGCCCACGCGCGCCGCCGCCTCGCGCGCCTTGGCGAGGCCCGCCGGCGAGGGTGGCGGTGCTGTATCGGCGCAGCCTCGCGCCAGCTCGAAGCCGGCGAGGTGCCAGCCCATGGTGCCGTCCTTCAGCGCGACGACGCGGTTGGGCAGCCCCGCATTGATGAGCGACTGGGCGCCGATGATGCTGCGCGTGCGTCCGGCGCAGTTCACGACGACGAGGGTCTCGGGGCGCCGCACCAGGTCGAAGGCGCGATAGACGAGCTCGGCGCCGGGGCAATCGACGCCGCCGGGAATGCTCATCGCGCGGAACTCGTCGAGGGGGCGGCTGTCGAGGATCACCACGTCCTCCTTGGCGTCGAGGCGGCGCTTGAGCTCTGCCGCCTCGATGCGCGGCGTGTCGCAGCGATGCTCGACGAGCTCGCCGAAGGCCTTGCTCGGCACGAAGACGCCGCTGAAGAGCTCATAGCCCGCCGCGCGCCAGCCGGCCACGCCGCCTTTCAGCACCGCGATATTCTTCCAGCCGAGCGCGAAGAGACGATAGGCGGCGCGCTGGGCGAGCTCGCCGCCATCGTCGTCGCAGACGACGACGCGCGCCGTGCGCCGCGGCACCAGGCGGTCGATGCCGAGCTCGAGCCGGCTGAGCGGGAGCGAGCTCGCGAAGAGAAGATGGCTGCGCGCGAAGACCCCACCCTCGCGCACGTCGAGGATGGCGAGCTCCTCGCCGTCGGCGAGCATCGCCTTCACCGCCTGCGGCGTCGCCTCCGGCGTGCGAATGCGCGGGGCGCTCGGGAAGACGCGATAGCGCCCGCCCTCGTCGGACTCGAACTGGATGCGCTCAGGCAGATGCTCGAGGCTAAGCCCGTAGAGGTGGAGATGGAGCGCCGCCTCGCCGCCGGTCACGGCGATGGTGTGGAAATCATCGGGGAGGAAGGCGACGGCGTTGCCGCGCACCACCGTGAGCTCGCCGGTCTTGCGCAGCTTGCCCTCGCCCGGTGTCGCCCGATTGTCGATGCGGTCGTAGAAGACGTTGTGCTCCTCGCCATAGACGCCCGAGATCACCGCCCAGGTGGTGTGGTTGTGGGGCAGCACCGCCTTGCCCGGCACCCCCGCCGAGGCGTAGAGGGCGAAGCGATGATCCGCATCCTCGGCGAGGCGATAGATGCGCGCCGTCGCACCCTCGGGCACCGCGAAATCCTCGGGCGGGAACAGCTCGCTCCGGCTGGCGAGCGCGATGAGGGCGGGCTTGAGCGCCTCGAGGGCCGCGGCGCCGACGCCGAGGCTGGCCTCGATGGCGCGCGCCTGCTCGACCGTCTGCTGCACCGCGCGGAAGCGCTCCTCCATCACCGACATGGCATGACTCCCGAGAACAGGATGGCGTAAAGGAGCAAGTATAGGCAAAAGCCGCCGGGCGCCTCAGCAAAATTCGGCGACGGTGCAGGGTTGGCGGCGACCTGCTAGAGTTCCCTCCTGACTTCCAGACCCGCTCGCAGGAGCCGCTATGGCCTCGCCCGACGACGACCGCACGCCCCTCGATCACTGGAATCAGCGCTTCGCCGGCGAGCACTACCATTTCGGCACGGCGCCGAACCGCTTCCTCGCCGCTCACGGCCATCTGCTGCGCCCGGGCCAGCGGGTGCTGGCAGTGGCGGACGGCGAGGGCCGCAACGGCGTCTGGCTCGCCGAGCAGGGCCTCGACGTCCATGCCGTCGATTTCTCGCCCAATGCTCTCGCCAAGTCCCGCCGCCTCGCCGCCGAGCGCGGCGTCACGATGACTCACGAGCAGGCCGATCTCTCGCAATGGACATGGCCGGACGCCGCCTTCGACGTCGTCGCCGCGATTTTCATCCAGTTCGCGGGGCCGGCGCTGCGTGAGCGCATCTTCGCGGGCATGCAGCGCGCGCTCAAGCCCGGCGGGCTCCTTCTCCTCGAGGGCTACCGGCCCGAGCAGCTCGAATACCGCACCGGCGGCCCGCCGCACCTCGAGAATCTCTACACCGAGGCGATGCTGCGGGCCGCCTTCGCCGCGATGGAGATCACCGAGCTCAGCGCCTATGACGCCGAGGTCCAAGAGGGGCCGGGCCATCACGGCATGTCGGCGCTTATCGACCTCGTCGCGCGGAAGCGATAGAATGCCGCTGCGCGGGGATGGCGCGCACGGCGCGTGACGGCGGCCTCGGGCCGCAGCGTGGGGATGAGCCGCGATGGGCAATTTCTCCAGGACATCGCAATCGAGCGCGCGGCTCGGCAGCCGTGTCGCGCCGCTTCACCGCGTGCCCGCCGCGGCCAACGACAACGAGCCGCGGCACCGCTTCGAGCCGCCCGGTCCCCTCCTACGCAGCTATCTCATCCTCCTGCTGGTGGGTGTCGGCGTCGCGCTTTTTTATTGGCTGGCGACGGCCTTCGTCGATTGGGACCGCGTGCAGTCTTGCGTGACCTTGGGGCACCGCAACTGCGTGCCGTCGATCCCCCTCGACCAGCAATAGGCGATGGACGGCGGGAGCCCGGACGGCAATGACGGACAGGGCGGCGGCAGTCCATTGACCATCCTCGCGGTGATCGCCGGCGTCGCCCTGCTCTACTGGCTCGCCACCAGCTTCGTCGAATGGAACAAGGTGCAGAGCTGCGTCGGCTATGGCGGGCGCAATTGCGCGCCGCGCATCGATCTGCAGGCGCCGGCACGATAGGCGGCGTACGCGGCCTCCCGTCGCGATCCCGTCGCGCGAACGTGATGCCGCCGCGCGCCACCCGCATTGTGGTGCCGCCGGCGCCACGCTATCGTCGCGCCGCAAAGCGATCTGGGAGCGCGCGATGGCGATAGGGCAGGGCGGATATCCTTCGGCGGCCGGGTCACGGCTCGGGCCGCTGCTCGACGGTCTCGCCTGGCGCCCCATCCACACGCGCATCACCCTCGTGCTGGGCTTCGGCTGGATGCTCGACGCCTTCGAGGTCAACATCGTCGGCAGCGTCCTCGGCGTGCTCCAGAGGCTATGGCAGGTCACCACCGCCGAGGCCTCGCTCCTCGTCTCGGTCTGGCTGATCGGCATCATGATCGGGGCCTTGCTCTTCGGCTATGCGGCCGACCGCTTCGGTCGCCGCCGGCTCTTCGTCGTCACCCTTCTCGTCTATGCGACCTTCACCGTCGTCTCGGCGCTGTCGCCGGGCTATGACGCCTTCCTCGTCTTCCGCTTCCTGACCGCGATCGGTGTCGGCGCCGAGTATTCGGCGGTGAACGCCGCGATCGGCGAGCTGATCCCGGCGCGCTATCGCGGCCGCGCCGCCGCCGCGGTGATGAATTTCTGGCCCTTGGGCTCGATCCTCGCCGGCGTGGCGACCCTCTATTTCATCAATCTGCTGCCGGCCTCGATCGGCTGGCGCTGCGCCTTCGCCCTTGGCGCCGTCGTCGCCCTCTTCAGCGTATGGGCGCGCCGCGCGCTCCCGGAATCGCCGCGCTGGCTGCTCGGCCGCGGCCGCAAGGCGGAGGCCGCGGCGGCCTCGGCTTTGATCGCCGGCACGGCCCAGGCGCTCGACGGTGCGGCGGCGGCCGCAAGCCCGGACGCCGCGAGCCTCCGGCGCCAGCTCGGCGAGCTCCTGCGCCGCCATCCGGGGCGCCTCGCCCTTGGCTGCGCCCTCGATTTCTCGGAGGCCGCCGGCTATTACGGCCTCTTCGCCCTTCTGCCGCTCCTGGTGCTGCCCCATATCCACATCGCCGACGAGGTCGTGCCGTGGTTCTTCATCATCGGCAATGTCGGCGCCGCGGTGGGCGGCCTCATCGCCGCCTATCTCCTCGACAAGGCGGGGCGCAAGGCGACCGTGGCCGGCTTCTATCTCCTCGCCGCCCTCGCGATGCTGAGCATGGCAAGCGCCACCGCGGCGGGCAGCGCCGCCGGCGTCATGCTCGCCTTCACCATCGCCAATCTCTGCGCCACGGGAGCGTGGATCGCCGCCTATCCCACCTTCTCGGAGCTGTTCCCGACGCGGATGCGCGCGACGGGCATCGGCTTCTCCGTCGCCTTCGGCCGCATCGGCGCCGCCATCGCACCCCCACTCCTCGTCGCGGTGGCGCAGCGCCTCTCCCTCATGGCCGCCTTCGGCGTCATCGCCGGCTTCTGGCTCATCGGCGTCGCGGCGATGATCCCGTGGTCGCTCTGGGGGGCCGAGGGACGCAACTGCCCGCTCGAAGTCCTTGCAGGAGAGTGAGGGCGAGCATCCCGCTCACCCGGACCCGCTTTCGCGATGAAGGGCGACGCCGAGGGCGGCGAGGATCGCGGCTGAGGAGTTTGGCGGCAAGAAGCGGATGGACGGGGGGCGGGCGCGGCCTCATCTTTCCGCCATGACCGCCACCGCCACCATCCCCCCGGCCGAGGTCAGGGACCGCCTCGCCGAGATCGACTGGGACGCCGTCGCGGGCGCTCTCGACGCCCGCGGCTACGCCACGCTCCCGGCGCTTCTCAACCCGGAGATATGTCGCGAGCTCGCCGCTCTCTACGAGACCGAAGATCGTTTCCGCAGCCGTGTGGTGATGCAGCGCCACGGCTTCGGCAGCGGCGAGTACAAATATCTGCGCTATCCCCTGCCAAGCCCCGTCGAAGCCCTGCGCCGCGCGCTCTATCCTCGCCTCGCGCCCATCGCCAATCGCTGGCGCGCGGCCTTGGGCGAGGAGGGGCGCTTTCCGCCGCGTCTCGCGGCCTATCTCGCCGAATGCCACGCCACCGGGCAGACCCAGCCGACGCCGCTTCTCCTCAAATACGGGGCCGGGGACTACAACTGCCTGCACCAGGACCTCTACGGCCCCCTGGTCTTCCCCTTGCAGCTCACCCTGCTTCTGAGCACACCCGGCGCGGAGTTCACCGGCGGCGAGTTCCTCCTCGTCGAGCAGCGGCCGCGCATGCAGTCGCGCGCCGAGGTGGTGCCGCTCGCGCAAGGCGAGGCGGTGATCTTCCCGGTGCATCACCGCCCCGTGCGCGGCGCGCGCGGCTTCTACCGCGTCAATCTCCGCCACGGGGTGAGCCGCATCCGCTCGGGCCGGCGCTTCACCCTCGGCATCATCTTCCACGACGCGCGGTAGGCGGCTCGTGGGGTGAGCGCTCATTTGTACCCGTCGCCCCGGACAAGCCGCGCGGGGCGCGGCGCGATCCGGGGCCCAGAGCGTAGGCTATGGTTTCGAACTGGCCCTCGGCTCTCCCCCGGACCAAGCCGGGCTCGGCCAGGGTGACGGCGATGACTGCAATGCGCGCGATCAAGAGGCAGGCTTGAGACGCCCGGCGAAGGGCGGGGCGGGGAGACGGGCGCCGGCATAGGCGGCGACCTCGCCGAAGCGGCGCTGTTGCTCCCAGTCCTCACGCGCCCGGGCGATCTCCTCGGGCGTGCGCGCCACGAAGTTCCACCACATGAGGATGGTCTCGCCGAAGGGCGCGCCGCCGATCAGCATCAGCCGCGCGCCCGCGGCGACTTCCAGCGAGAGGCGGTCGCGGCCGCCGCCAAGGTCGTAGAGCGTATCGATATCGCAGGCCCTGCCGTCGAGGGTGGCGCGTCCCGCGATGGGGAGGAGCGCGTGCTCGAAGGCGGGATCGAGAGGCACCTCAAGTCGGCCGTCGCGCTCGCCGCGAAGCTCGGCGCCGATGATCGGCGAATAAGCCTTCGCGGGTGAGCGCGCCCCGGCGAGCGCGCCCATCAGCACCACGGCGCGGCCGCAGCCGAGGGATACGGTCGGCAGCTCGGGATGATGGGCGAAGGAGGCGGCGCCCTGGCGCTGGGCCTCCGGCAGCGCCGTCCAGAGCTGGACCCCGTGCAGCCGGCCCGTATGCGCGGGCGGCGTCTCCTCCGAATGGGCGATGCCGCCTCCGGCGGTCATGAGGTTGAGCTGCCCCGGCCGGATGAGCTGGGCATTGCCGAGGCTGTCCTTGTGCAGCACCTCGCCCTCGACAAGCCAGGTCACGGTCTGGAGCCCGATATGGGGATGAGGGGCGACATCCATCGGCTTGCCCGCGGCGAAGACGAGCGGCCCGAAATGGTCGAGGAAGCACCAGGGGCCGACGAGCCGCCGCTCGCGCCGCGGCAGGGCGCGATGGACCGCGAGCCCGCCGCCGAGATCGGCCGGGCGCGCCGGATAGGCCGCGACGGTCGGTTGCGTCTCTGGAGCAGCGGCGCAGGCGGTCGCCTCCGGCGGGGCCGTCAGATTGCTCATCCTCTCCCTCGTTCCGCGGCGGCCAGGCGTCGCATTTCGCTGCTCGACGCGGTGCGCCCCAAGAGCCTAAGCTCCAAGAGCCTAAAACGTGATGGTTTAGGCTGTTGCGCCTTCTTTGTCGCCCCCGCGGAAGCGGGGGCCCAGGCATTGCTGGATTCCCGCTTGCGCGGGAATGACGGCGCTTTCTTTGCAACCCAAGCACATCCTGCTCTAAAACATACGCCGAAGCCGCGGCGGCGGGCCAGCTTGCTCCGCCGGCCGCGCGAGGGAGGCGGCGGTTGGATTTCGCATTCTCGCCCGAGCAGGAGCAGATTCGCGACGCGATCCTCAAGCTCTGCGCGCGCTTCGGCGACGATTACTGGCTCGCCAAGGACAAGGAGGGCGGCTTCCCTGCCGAGTTCCACGCCGCCATGGCGAAGGATGGCTGGCTCGGCATCGCCATGCCCCCGGAGTTCGGCGGCGCGGGGCTCGGCATCACCGAGGCGGCGATCATGATGCAGGCGGTCGCCGAATCCGGGGCGGCGATGAGCGGCGCCTCGGCCATCCATATGAACATCTTTGGGCTGCAGCCCGTCGTCGTCTTCGGCAGCGACGAGCAGAAGCGGCGCATGCTGCCGCCGCTCATCCGCGGCGAGGACAAGGCCTGCTTCGCCGTGACCGAGCCCAATGTCGGGCTCAACACCACCCGGCTCGCGACCAAGGCCGAGCGCCGCGGCGACGGCTACGTCATCTCCGGCACCAAGATCTGGATCTCGACGGCGCAGGTCGCGAACAAGGTGCTGATCCTCACGCGCACCACGCCCTTGGAGGCGGTCAAGCGCAAGACCGACGGCTTGACCCTCTTCTACACCGACCTCGACCGCAGCCGCGCGGAGATCCGCGAGATCCCGAAGATGGGCCGCCACGCCGTCGATTCCAACATGGTCTTCATCGACGGCATGGTCGTGCCGGCGACGGACCGGATCGGGCCCGAGGGCGACGGCTTCCGCTCGATCCTCCACGGCATGAACCCCGAGCGCATCCTCATCGCCGCCGAGGCCGTGGGCATCGGCCGCGCCGCTTTGCGCAAGGCCGCGCAATATGCGAAGGAGCGCGTCGTCTTCGACCGCCCCATCGGGCGCAACCAGGGCATCGCCCATCCCCTCGCCAAATGCTGGGCGGCGCTCGAGGCGGCCAATCTCATGGTGCTCAAGGCGGCGGCGCTCTACGACCAGGGCAAGGAGTGCGGCGCCGAGGCGAACGCCGCCAAATACCTGGCGGCCGAGGCCGCCTTCGAGACCTGCGAGACCGCGGTCATGACCCATGGCGGCATGGGCTATGCCAAGGAGTATCACGTGGAGCGGTACTTGCGCGAGAGCCTGATCCCGCGCATCGCCCCCATCAGCCCGCATATGATCCTCAACTTCATCGCCGAGAAGGTGCTCGGCTTGCCCAAGTCCTATTGAGCGGCGCCGCGGGCGCCGGCGACAACGGAGAGCAACAGCATGGCCGGCCTCTATTTCGAGCAGTTCCAGGAAGGGCAGACCTTCGAGCATGCCCTGAGCCGCACCGTGACCGAGATGGACAATGTCCTCTTCAGCACCCTCACCATGAATCCCCAGCCGCTCCATCTCGACGCGGAATTCGCCAAGGGCACCGAGTTCGGGCAACGCCTCGTCAACAGCCTCTTCACCCTTGGGCTTCTCATCGGCATGACGGTGGGCGAGACGACCCTCGGCACCACCATCGCCAATCTCGGCATGAGCAAGGTGGAGTTCCCCAAGCCGGTCTTCCACGGCGATACGCTGCGCGCGCGGACGATCGTGAGGGGCAAGCGGCTCAGCCGCTCGCGCCCCGATGCCGGCATCGTCGAGTTCGAGCACCAGGCGATCAACCAGCGCGGCGAGGTGGTGGCCGTGTGCCAGCGCGCCGCCTTCATGAGATGCCAGCCCAAGGCGGGGGCATAGGCATGCGCTCGCTTCTCTTCGTGCCCGCGGACAGCGAGCGCAAGCTCGCCAAGGGCCGCGAGTCCGGCGCCGATGTCCTCATCCTCGACCTCGAGGATTCGGTCGCCGCGGCGCGCCGGCCCGAGGCCCGCCGGCTCGCGCGCGGCTTTCTCGCCGCCCCGCGCGCGGGCGGCCAGCGCTATTACGTGCGCGTCAATCCCCTCGCGAGCGAGGCGCCGCTTGCGGATCTCGCCGCGGTGATGCCCGGCCGCCCCGACGGCATCATGCTGCCCAAGAGCACGCCCGGGGATTTGCGCCGCCTCGACCATTATCTCGCGGCCTTCGAGGCGGCTGCCGAGATTCCCCTGGGCGACACCAGGATCGTCGCGATCGCGACGGAGACGCCCGAGGCCGTCTTCGCTCTCGGCGGCTATCGCGGCGTCACGCCGCGCCTCGAGGGCCTGACCTGGGGGGCGGAGGACCTGGCGGCGGTGCTGGGCGCCGCCAATCGCAGGCCCGACGGCGCTTATGACGACGTCTTCCGCCTGGCGCGCGCGCTCTGCCTCCTCGGCGCCCACGCCGCGGGGGTCGCGGCGATCGACACCGTCTTCACCGACTTCAAGGACGACAAGGGCCTCGAGGCCGAGTGCGCCGCCGCCCGCCGCATGGGCTTCACCGGCAAGATGGCGATCCATCCCGCCCAGGTCGCCGTCATCAATGGCGCCTTCGCGGCGACGGCGGAGGAGCTCGCCTGGGCGCGGCAGGTGGTGGAGGCCTTCGCCGCCGACCCCGCGGCGGGCGCCATCGGCATCGGCGGCAAGATGATCGACCGGCCCCATCTCGTCCTCGCCGAGCGCATCCTCGCGCGGGCGGGCGAGAAGCGGTGAGCGCGAGGTATATTTGCTGGTGGCGACGATCAGTTATAGCTCATAGCCACACCGTCATTCTCGCGAAAGCGAGAATCCAGTGGCTCTGGGCCCCCGCTTTGCGCGCTACGGCATTCACACATCTCAGTCTGCACTCTCCCCCTCGTCATTCCCGCGAAAGCGGGAATCCAGTATTTCCGCGGAAAACCTGGACTCCGGCTCTCCGCTGCGCTCCGGCCGGAATGACGGCTATTCCTTTGGAAGCGGCGCCCATCCAGACTTGTGTGCATGCCCTAGCGCTTCCGCGGGGGCAACGATAGAAGTGGTCCAATCGAGGCGGACAGTGTCGGGGAACGACGACGAGGAAAGGAAAGACAGCATGAGTGGTCCGCTTGCCGGCGTCCGCGTGGCCGACATGACGATGAACGTGATGGGGCCCTATGCGGCGCAGATCCTGGGCGACATGGGTGCCGATATCTGCAAGATCGAGCCGCCCGAGGGCGACACCCTGCGCGGCGTCGGCCCGTCGCGCAGCCCGGGGATGGGGCCCTATTTCCTCCATCTCAACCGCAACAAGCGCAGCCTCGCCCTCGACCTCAAGAAGCCCGGCGCGCGCGCGGCGCTGCACCGCATCCTCGCCCGGGCCGACGTGCTCCTCTACAGCTTCCGTCCCCAGGCCATGGCGCGGCTCGGCGCCGCCTATGCCGAGATCGCTGCCATCAATCCGCGCATCATCTATTGCGGCGCCTTCGGCTATGGGCAGAACGGGCCCTACGCGGCGAAGCCCGCCTATGACGATCTCATCCAATCGGCGATCTCGCTTCCCGTGCTCCAGGCGCGCGGGGTCGGCGAGCCGACCTATGTGGTGACGACGATCGCCGACCGCACCGTCGGCCTCATGGCGGCGTCCTCGGTCGGCATGGCGCTCTATTACCGGGAGCGGACGGGCCGCGGCCAGTCGATCGAGGTCCCCATGTTCGAGACCATGGCGCAGTACGTCATGGGCGACCACCTCTACGGCCTCACCTTCGAGCCGCCCATGGGCTCGGCCGGCTATGTGCGGCTGATGGATCCCAACCGCCGGCCCTACAGGACCAAGGACGGCCATATCGGCGTCCTCGTCTACAACGACAAGCATTGGCGGCGCTTCTTTGCCCTCGCCGGCCGGCCGGAGATGGCCGAGGATCCCCGCTTCGCCTCCATGGCAACGCGCACGCGGAACATCGGATTCCTCTACAATTTCCTGAGCGAGACCTTCGCCACCAAGACCTCCGCTGAATGGCTCGCTCTCCTGGAGGCGGCGGATATCCCGGCGGTGCGGCTCAACACCCCCGAGACGCTGATCGAGGACCCGCATATGCAGGCGATCGACTTCTTCAAGCTGGTCGAGCATCCCAGCGAGGGACGCATCCGCGTCATGGGCATGCCGCAGACTTGGAGCGAGTCCCAGCCCGAGGTCACCCGCGAGGCCCCCCTGCTCGGCGAGCACAGCGTCGAGCTCCTCGGGGAATATGGTCTCGGCAAGGACGAGATCGCCGCCCTCCTCGCCGCCGACGCCGCCATCGACGGCCGCCCGAAAGCGCGGGCGACCTCGCGACCGTAACCGTCACAGGCGCATCACAACAATATCACTATCGCTACAGCTTCCGCGGGTATTAACCTGGACAGTGGCCCAGAAGGAGCGCGGCGTGATGCGAGCGCTTGCCAAGACAATGCTTACCGAGTTTGCGCGCCGATTGCCGCCGGGCGCGCGCCGGGCGCTCCTGGAGGGCCTCGCCGAGCAAGGGGAGCAATACGAGGCGTTCCAGGCCCTCGGCCGCTCCCTCGGCGTTGCCGATATCGCCGTCTCCGGGCGTTTCGGGCTGATCGAGGGCTCCCTCGACGACAATGTCCTCATGGCCGCCTATGCGCGGCGCAAGACCTGGTCCGCGGCGAAGAACGCGTTCTTCATCGATCTCTTCGAGCAGCGGGATGGCGGCACCTATATCGATGTGGGCGCCAATATCGGCCTCACCACCATTCCGATCGCGCGCAATCCGAAGGTGGCGTGCAAGGCCTTCGAGCCCGAGCCCTCGGCCTTCCGTCATCTCGCGCGCAACGTGGCCAGCAATTGCCCGAGCGCCAATGTCGAGCTCTTCAACCGGGCGCTCTTCGACAAGCGCACGATGCTGCGCTTCGAGCTGTCGGACCGCAATCTCGCCGATCATCGCATCCGCGTCCGCGGCGAGGGCGGCCGCTTCGGCGAGGAGCAATGGCGGGTCATCGAGGTCGCGGCGGAACGCCTCGACGACATCCTCGACCCGCAGCGGCTCGTCCCGCCGATCGCCGTCAAGATCACGGCCCAGGGCTCGGAGGCGCATATTGTGGCCGGTGGGCGCGCGGTGCTCGCCGCGACGGAAGCCGTGGCCTTTCAGCTTTATCCCTACGCCCTGGCGCGCGCGAAAGGCGACGCGGAATTCCTCGGCGACTTCCTCCGGCATGGCTTCACGTCGGGCGCCGTCATGATCGGCGATGACGACGCCCCGCTCGCCTGGCGGCCCGTCGAGGCGGTGGCCGTCGAGGTCGAGGCGCTGGCGCAGCGCTACCGCGACGCGCCCTACAGCTACTACCACGTCTTCGCGCGGAAATAGCGGAATCTTAGGGCTTCTTACCGCGCGAAACCCCCCAGCGCTTCCTGAAGACGGGCGATCACCGCATCCCACGCGCCGGGCGCGGGCTGGCGGAAAAGCCGCAGCGACGGATACCACGGGCTGTCCTCGCGCTCGAGAAGCCAGCGCCAGTCGGGCGCGAAGGGAAGCAGGAGCCAGGTGGGAACACCCATCGTTCCGGCAAGGTGGGCGACCGAGGTGTCGACGGTGATCACGAGATCGAGCTGGGCGACGAGGGCGGCCGTATCGGCGAAGTCCGCGAGGCGCTCGCCCGCGGCGATGAGATTGGGCTTCGCCCGCAGGATCTCGGCGTCGCCCTCGCGCAGCTCCTTTTGCAGGCTCACGAATTGCACGCCCGTGGTCGCGAGCAGCGGCACCAGGCGCGTAAGCGGAATGGAGCGCCGCCGGTCCTTCTTATGGGCGCGGCTGCCGGCCCAGACCAGGCCGATGCGCGGACGCGGTGTCGCCGCGAGCGCGTCCCGCCAGGCAGCGGCCCGCTCCGGAGGAACGGTCAGTGGGGACAGCGCCGGCGGGATGGTCTCCAGCCGGGTCGCGAAAATGCGCGGCAGCCCGAGGAGCGGGACGTGCCGGTCATGGGGCGGCGGCGCGTCGCCGGAGGCCACGATGCGGCTCACGCCGGGAAGTGCTTCGAGCAGCGGGATCACGGGGGCTTGCACCTCGAGCACGACATTCGGCACCCGCGCGGCGACGAGGGGAAGATAGCGGAGGAACTGGATCGTATCGCCGAGACCCTGCTCGGCATGGAGCAGCAGCGTCGCGTCCCTGAGAGGCTCGCCCTGCCATTGGGGCTGAGTCAGCCGGCGCGAGCGGCCGGCGAAGAGCGGCGTGCGCCAGCGCCATTCGTATTTCTCCCAGCCGGCGACGAAATCGCCGCGAACAAGGCGCGAGAGGGCCTCATTGAAATGGGCGTCGGCGTAATCGGGGCGCAGCGCCTGGGCCTGGCTGTAGCGCTCGAGCGCCGCCTCATGCTGGCTCAGATCGGCGAGGAGGAGCCCCATATTGTTGACGGCCTCGGGGAACGCCGGCCGCAGCGCCAGCGCCGCGGCATAGTCGGCGCGCGCCTCCTCGAGGCGGCCGAGGGCGCTCAGGGCGACGCCGCGGTTGTTGTGGGCCTCGGGATAGGCCGGCTTGAGGGCGAGCGCCTTGTCATAATCGGCGATTGCCTCGTCGAGGCGGCCGAGGTCGTTGAGCACCACGCCGCGATTGTTGTGGGCCTCGGCATAGCCGGGCTTGAGGGCGATGGCCTTCTCATAGCAGGCGATGGCCTCGTCGCGGCGCCCGAGGCCCTGGAGCGCGTCGCCGAGATTGCTATGGGCCTCGGCGTAGTCGGGCTTGAGCCGGATTGCCTGCCGCGCCGCCGATGCGGCCTCGTCGGCCCGCCCCAAGGCGATCAGGCCCCCGGCGAGGCTGTTCTGCGCAGCGGCGTCGTCGGGCTTGATCGCCGTCGCGCGGCGATAGCAATCGACGGCCTCGTCGAGCCGGCCCTCCCGGCCGAGCAGGGCACCGAGCGCGGTGAGGGCCTCGACATGTTTGGCGTCGAGCTGCAGCGCATTGCGGAAGCAGGCGACGGCCTCCTCGCTGCGGCCCAGATCCTTGAGCACGAGCCCGAGATTGTAATGGGCCTCCGCGGCTTTGGGGCGGCGGCGCAGGGCCTGGCGCAGAACCTCGGCGGCGTCCTCGAGCCGGCCCTGCTGCAAGCGGATGACGCCGAGGAGATGCAGGCAGTCGTAATGTCCCGGGTCGAGCTTCAGGATGGCGCGGTAGCGCGCCTCGGCGGCGTCAAGCTGCCCACCGAGATGAAGGTCGGCGGCCTCCTGGAAGATTTTCGCGGCCTTGGGCGATTTGAAGGAGTAGGCCATGGGTCCGCCGCTTGCGGAGAGCGCTGCGAGGCGAAGTAACCGGGGCGGCGCGAAGCCCGGACAAGGCTGCCGCCAAGGGCGGCACCCCGGCGATGCTCCGCGATCATGGTTGAGAAATCGTTAGCGCGGGGACCGGCTGCCTACGCCGCCGCCTCGCCGTCGGCGCCCGGGTTCTCCAGGCTGAACATCTCCGCCTCGTCGTCATAGGAGAAGAGCTCGGCATAGCGGCCCCAGCTGATGATCGCGCGCAGGGTCGACTGGGCATCCTCCTCGGAGAGATGGTCCTCGAGCTCGGCCTCGAAGCGCACCCGCGGCGCCCGGTGGCCGGGGCGCTCGTCGAGCACCCGGCGCAGATGGGCGGCGAAGGGGACGGAGCGCAGCAGGTGGTCGGCGAAGATCCTCTTGCGGGTCTCGGTGTCGGAGACGGCGAAGACGCGGCCGCCGGCGGTGAGCTGGATGTCGCCTTGGGCCAGCTCGGCGAAGCCGAGGATCTGCAGCGCCTCGGCGATCGGGAAGAGGTCGTCGACCTCGAGCTGGAAGCTCGCGGCCAGCGGCGGGAGGTCGGCGCGGCCGTTATAAGGCGGTGCGGCCAGGGTCTCCATGAGGCCCGAGAGCAGGTTGGTCGAGATGCGCGGCAGCCGGTCGAACATGCCGACCGTCGGCGCCTTGACGCCGGGGGCGGGCGCCGGGCGCGCCGTCATCTTGGCATAGATGTCGTCCACCATCTGGCGGAAGGCGGGATCGAGGCGGCTGCGCGGATGGGGGAAGAGCACCTTGATCTCGGCAACCACGCGGCCGGGATTGGCGGAGAGGATGAGGATGCGGTCGCACATCAGCACCGCCTCCTCGATATTGTGGGTGACGAGCAGGACGGACTTGATGGGCAGGCGCTTCTCGATCCAGAGATCGAGAAGGTCGGTGCGCAAGGTCTCGGCGGTGAGCACGTCGAGGGCCGAGAACGGCTCGTCCATGAGCAGGAGCGCCGGATCGACGACGAGGGCGCGGGCGAAGCCGACGCGCTGGCGCATGCCGCCCGAGAGCTCGCGGGGATAGGCGGACTCGAAGCCGTCGAGGCCGATGAGGTCGATGGCGGCAAGGGCGCGCCGGCGCATCTCCTCGGGCGCCACCCCGCGCGCCTCGAGGCCCACTTCCGTGTTCTCCAAGACCGAGAGCCAGGGAAAGAGGGCGAAGGTCTGGAACACCATGGCGATGCCCTCGGCGCAGCCTTCGAGCGGTGCCCCGCGATAGACCACCGCACCGGCGCTGGGGCGGATGAGCCCGGCGCAGATGCGCAGCAGGGTCGACTTGCCCGAGCCGGAGCGGCCCAGGAGCCCGACGATCTCGCCCTCGCGGAGCGCGAGGTCGACATTCTCCAGCACCACGTGCTCGCCCCCCGCCGGCCGCGGGAAGGCTTGGCGCACGCCGCGGAGCTCGAGCAGGGGTGCCGCGGTCGCGGCACTCGCCGTCGTCTCGGTATAGGCCATCTCCTCGCCCTCCCTCAGTCGAGCCGCAGGCGCCGCTCGGCGAAGCCGTAGAGCGGCCGCCAGAGCAGGCGGTTGAACAGGATCACGAAGCCCGACATCACGGCGATGCCCAGCACGATGCGCGGGAAATCGCCCTTGTCGGTCATCTCGGCGATATAGGCGCCGAGGCCGTGGGCGGCGAGCTTGGTATCGCCCCAGCTCACCGCCTCGGCCACGATGCTGGCGTTCCAGGCGCCGCCCGAGGCGGTGATCGCCCCCGTCACGTAATAGGGGAAGATGCCCGGGAGCATCACCTTGCGCCACCAGAGGAAGCCGCGCAGGCGGAAGTTCTTCGCCACCTCGATGAAATCGGTGGGGAAGGTGCTGGCGCCCGCCACCACGTTGAAGACGATGTACCACTGGGTTCCGAGGATCATCAGCGGGCTCAGCCAGATGTCCGGATTGAGCCCGAAGCGCACCAGGAGGAAGACGGCAACCGGGAAGAGGAGATTGGCCGGGAAGGCGGCGAGGAACTGGGCCAGGGGCTGCACCCGCTCGGCGAGCCTTGGCCGCAGCCCGATCATCACGCTGAGCGGCACCCAGATGAGGGAGGCGAGGGCGATCAGCAGCGCCACCCGGATCATCGTGTAGACGCCGAGCTTGAGGACGAGCCCAAGATCGGTCCAGCCGACCTCCGCGGTGACGTAGCCGATGACGGCCTTGAGCGCATAGATCGCCGCCAAGGCCACAATCACGTACCAGACGATGTCGAGGGCGCGGCCGGGAAGATGCCGCCGCGGCCGCGCCAGGCGCGCGCCCCGCCGGCGCGGCACGAAGCGGAGACGGAGGAAGATGTCGAAGGCTCGGTCCAGCGGCTCGGTCGCCTTGCGCAGGAAGCGCGCGCGCTGGAGCAGGTTGAGGAGCCAGGATTCCGGAGCCAGCTGGCTCGCCACGTTCTCGAAGCGGAACTTGTCGGCCCAGGCGACGAGGGGACGGAACATGAGCTGGTCGTAGAGCCCGATCACCACGAACATGGCGAGGATCGCCCAGGCGACGGCGCCGAGATCCTTCTGCTGGATGGCGAGGGCGACATAGGAGCCGATGCCCGGAAGGGCGATACTCTTGTCGCCGACGGTGATCGCCTCCGAGGCCACCACGAAGAACCAGCCCCCCGACATCGACATCATCATGTTCCAGATGAGGCCGGGCATGGCAAAGGGCACCTCGAGGAACCAGTAGCGCTGCCAGGCCGAGAAGCGGAAGGCGCGGCAGGCCTCGTCGAGATCGTGGGGCACCGTGCGCAGGGACTGGTAGAAGCTGAAGGCCATGTTCCAGGCCTGGCTCGTGAAGATGGCGAAGATCGCCGCGAGCTCGGGGCCGAGGACGCTGCGGGGGAAGAGCGAGACGAAGAAGACGACGGTGAACGAGATGTAGCCGAGCACCGGCACCGATTGCAGCACGTCGAGGACCGGGATCAGCACCAGCTCGAGCCGGCGCGACTTGGCCGCCGCCGTCGCGTAGACGAGGGTAAAGACGAGAGAGGCGACGAGGGCCGCCAGCATGCGCAGGGTGGAGCGCAGGGCGTATTCCGGCAGGTTGGCGGGATCGAGGCTGATGGCCGCCGTCCGCAGCGCCTCGACGGGTGCGGTCATCTCGCGGCCGCCGATCACCATCGCGACAAGCGCGCCGAAGATCAGGGGCAGCGCCACGATGTCCCAGCGATTGGGCAGGAAGCCGCGGGCCTTGCTGACGGCGAGGAGATAGGGATGGTCACGCATCGCTTGCTCGGGCACCCAGGGCTTCGGCGGATGGAGGCGCGCCGCGATCTCCGCGCCGCGGCCCCGTCAGATCACGCGTCGCCGGCGCGGGCGGGCGGCTCGAGAGCCGAGCGGAACAGGCGCCGCAGCGCCAAGGCGCGGCGACGTCCGTCATGATCGAGAAATCGAGGGGTCATGGCCTGCCTTTGTGTCCCTCTTCGCCACGGAGCGCCGCGGGACCGGGAACCAAAGGCACCGGCCCCTACGGCTGCATGCTCGCCGGGTCGAAGCGTCTACAACCAGGGTCTCCGGATGCGTTCATTGCTGCAGCATGCGCCTTTCACATGGCCCCGGGCGCGGGTTCCGCCACGCCGCGAGGCTGTGGATCGTTTACGCCAGCGCACAGCGCTTGTCGACCGCGAAATGATGACAAGGACGGGCGTCGATGCCGGGGCTCTACGCGGCCCGGACGGTGCGGATGAGGCGGTCGGCGGGAAAGGCGATGGTAACCGTGGTGCCGTGGCCGAGCTCGCTCTCGAGCTCGAGCCGGCCGCCATGGAGCTCCATGAGCCGGCGCGCGAGGGGCAGGCCGAGGCCGGTGCCCTCGTAGCGGCGGCTCAGGCTGCTGTCCACCTGGCCGAAGCGCTCGAGCGCCTTCGGGATATCCTCGGCGGCGATGCCGATGCCGGTATCGGTCACGGCGATGGCGATGCCGCCCTCGTGAAGGAAGACCGAGGTCGTCACGCGCCCCTCGGCCGGGGTGAATTTCACCGCATTCGACAGCAGGTTGAGCAGCACCTGATGGACGCGGCGCGCGTCGGCGCGCAGGCGGGGCAGGCCGGGCTCGACCCGGCGCACGAGCATGATCCCCGCATCCGCCGCCTGCAGCTCGAACATCTTGACCGCGTCGGCCACGGCGCGGTCGATGTCGACCTCCTCGTCCTGGAGCTTGAGGCGGCCCGCATCGAGCTTGGAGAAGTCGAGCACGTCGTTGATGAGCTTGAGGAGATGGACGCCGCTATCGCGGATGTTGCGGATGTATTCGGCATAGCGCGCATCGCCGAGGGGCCCGTAGATCTCGCTGTCGAGCATCTCCGAGAAGCCGATGATGGCGTTGAGGGGCGTGCGGAGCTCGTGGCTCATGGTGGCGAGGAACTGGGACTTCGCCTGGCTGCCGGCGGCGGCGGCCTCGAGCGCGTCCTGCAGGTCGCGCGTGGTCGCCTCCAAGGTCTGCTTGGTCTCCTCGAGCTCGGCCACATGGGCGCGCAGCCGGTGCGCCTCGTCCTCGGCGCGGTCGGCGAGATGCCGATCGACGATCGATCCCGCGAGCCCGAGGGCCACGATCAGGAGCGTCACCGCCGCCACCGTGACGGCGAGCCATTCCGGCGCCATCACCTGGCGCGGCATCGGGACGGTGGGATCGGGAATCAGCGTCACCGAGGCCATGGCGGTGAAATGCAGCGCGCAAATGGCGAGCGCGAAGGTCATGGCGCCGGCGATGCGATTGCGCATGCGGCGGCGGCGGAAGGCGATATGGAAGGCGAGCGCACCGCCCACAACGCCGATGATGAGCGAGCTATGGGCATAGGCGGCGTCGTAGACGACCCGCGCCGGAACGCGCATCGCGGCCATGCCGGTGAAATGCATGGCGCCGACGGCCATGCCGGCGATGGCGCCGCCGAACATCGCCGCTCCCGGGCTGAGCAAGGCGAGAGCCAGGCCGAGCCAGGTCACCGAGACGGCGATGGCGATGGAGAGGGCGGTGAGGCCGAGGTCGTAGCCGATGGGCAGATGGGGCTGGAAGGCGAGCATCGCGACGAAATGGGTCGCCCAGACGCCGCATCCGGTCACGACGGCGGCCCCGGAGATCCAGATCCAGCGCATATGCTTGGCGCCGCTCTCCCGGCTGCGGTCGACCAGGCTGAAGGCCGTATAGCAGGCGAAGGCGCAAACCAACCCCGCGAGCACCACGAGGCGCAGATCGTGCTCGCCGGTTATGCAGCTCAGAACCCGAAGCATGAGCCGAATCTCGGGCGTAAATCTGAAGGAACCGTAAAATTGGCGCGGCCCGTTGCCGAGCCCCTTGCGCCTTGGTATTTGGCGGGAAGTTCCGTGTTTTGAATCGGGTCGGAGGCGAGATGAGCGACAAGGGCTCCGCCGCGCGCTACCGCGCCAATCTCCAGGGCGAGGTGGACAGCGCGAGCCTCTATCGTGCCCTCGCCGCGGCCGAGCCCGATGCGAAGCTGGCCGAGGTCTATCGCCGCCTCGCCGCGGTGGAGGAGGCCCACGCCGCCTTCTGGGAGAGGCGCCTGGAGAAGCTCGGCAAGAAGCTTCCCGGCGGCGGCCGGCTGCGTCCCGGCTTCCGCACCCGCGCGCTGGCTTGGCTGGCCCGGCGCTTCGGGCCGCAATTCGTGCTCCCGGCGATCAACACCCTCGAGAAGCTGGATAGCGGCGCCTACGATACCCAGCCGGAGGCGGTGGCGGGCCGCCTGCCCGAGGCCGAGCGCTCCCATGCCCGCATCCTCCAGGCCATTGCGGGGAGCGTTCCCGGCGTCGTCACCGGCGGCGTCCTGGCGCGGCTCGAGGGGCGGCACCGGGGCCTCGGCGGCAATGCCCTGCGCGCCGCGGTGTTGGGTGCCAATGACGGGCTCGTCTCCAATCTGAGCCTGGTGATGGGCGTGGCGGGGGCGGCGCTGGCGCCCCGCGCCATCCTGGTGACCGGGCTGGCCGGGCTCCTGGCCGGCGCCTGCTCCATGGCCCTCGGCGAGTGGCTCTCGGTGAGCAGCGCGCGCGAATCCTATCAGCGCCAGATCGATCAGGAGGCCGCGGAGCTGCGCGAGGTTCCGGAGGAGGAGAAAGAGGAGCTCGTGCTCATCTACCAGGCGAAGGGCCTGGGCGAGGAGCAGGCGCGGGCGCTTGCCGACCGCCTGATGTCGCGCAAGGACACCGCTCTCGACACCCTCGTGCGCGAGGAGCTCGGCATCGACCCCGACGAGCTGGGCGGCTCGGCCTGGGCGGCGGGCGGCACCTCCTTCCTCTTGTTCGCCGCCGGCGCCGTCTTTCCCGTGGCGCCGTTCTTCCTGCTGAGCGGCGCCCTCGCCGTCGCGGCCAGCATCGCCCTCAGCGGCGTGGCGCTCTTCGCCATCGGCGCCGGCACCAGCCTCTTCACCGGGCGCGGCATCGTGGTCTCGGGCCTGCGCCAGCTCGCGATCGGCCTCCTCGCCGCCGGCATCACCTACGGAATCGGCCGCCTGATCGGCGTCGCCGTTACCGGGTGACGCCTCAGTCCATCCCCCACATGCGCAGGAGCTTGTGGTAGACGTTGTTTATGGCGTTGACCTCCGCATGCGCCGCACCCTCGCCGCGCAGCTTGGTCGAGGCGCAGCCCAGCTCGTAGAGGACGGCGCGGCGCTCGGCATCCCGCACGAAGCTCTGGATCCAGGTGACGGCGGCGAGGCGCGTGCCCCGCGTCACCCGCCGCACCTCGTGGAGATAGTGGCTGGGATAGACGACCGCATGGCCCGCCGGCAGCTTGAAGGCGTGGGGACCGACGGGGGTCTCGACGGAGAGCTCGCCGCCGTCATAGCTCGACGGAGGGCTGAGAAAGAGGGTCATGGCCAGGTCATTGCGCACCGCCTGGGCCGGCTTCTCGATGCCGAGGATGGCCTCATCGCTATGGGCGCCATAGGCCATGCCCTTGTCATAGCGGCTGAAGATGGGAAGCATCAGCCGGCGCGGCAGCGCGAAATTGTTGAAGAGGGAATTGGCCGTCAGCGCCGCGCAAATCTCCTTGCCGAAGGCCAGCCACTCCTCGGTGACGGGAAGCTCGCGATTGCGCTTGATGGATTCGGCCAGATTGCCGGCCGTGGCCCGACCGTCGATGAAATTCGCGCACCGCAAACGCTCGCATAAGCGCTCGGCGTCCGCCGGAGGCAAGACCTCCGGGATCTCGATGAGCATGCGTCCCCCTGCGCCTTATCTTTATTTCTATCTTTTGTCGTTCGTTATAATTGCGCCGCGTCCCTGTTGCGCGGCTGCGATCGACTATAGCAGGAGTCGGCGGTCCCGGGAACGCTCCGGCTGACCGAACGGCGTCAGAACTTCACCGCGGCGACGAGCTCGCCGAGCAGCATGGTGCTGCCGACGGACCGCCCAGCCGGCCCGTTCGCCGCGACGAAGGCGGCCGCCGCCTGCTTGAAGCCCTCGCCGGGAACGCCGAAGCCGAGCACGCCGGAGAGCGTGAGCCATTTCGCCGGCGTCCAGACGGCGTAGAGATCCGTCTCGTCGAGGGCGTGGCTGCTGCGGATGGCCGGATTGGCGAACTGGCCCACATGGTCGAAGCGGAAATCGTAGAAGATGAGGCCCACGGTCAGGTCGTCGCGGGGAGTGACGCTCACCGCGGCCATCGCCACGTCGATATTGCTCGGCGTGCCGAGATACCAGCCATAGATCTCGCCCATGTACCAGCTCCCATAGCCGCGCGGGCCGGCGGTGTAGAAGAGCGGGTCGTAGGAATGCTTGACGCGCCCGTTGGGGTCGGATTCGCCGCTGAACTGGGCGTAGCGGAGGCTCACCTGCGGCGTCCAGGGAAGCTGCGAGAATTTGTAGCCGGGCTCGATGTACCAGGCGTCGGCATTCACCTCGCGGTCTGCGCTGCCGTTCTCCTCGCGGATATATTCGCCGTAGAACAGGATGTCGCGATCGAATTCGAGGAAGGAGCCGGCGGCGCGCAGGCTGACGACGTTGAGGCCGTCGCGATTGGCCGCCGCGGAGAGGGATGACGCCGTCTTGCCGGGGGCGAAGCTGAAGGCGCCGGTGGGGCCGGATGTCGAGTTGCTGTCGGCGTCGTAGATGTTGAAATACATGAGCCCGAGCGTCCAGACATCCGGCGGCGGCGCGTCGTCGCCCTCCTTCTTCGCGCCGGCGCGGTACCATTCGGCGTTGAAGCCGGCGAGCTTGGAGAGAGGCTGGTCGAAGCCCTGCATCAGATGCTGGTCGGTGTTGGTCTCGAGCTTGAAGACGTTGCCGCGCAGGGGCACGCCCTCGGGATTGAGCTTCAGGATCGCGGTGCGCTGAAACGCCGTCGCGAGGGAGGTGTAGAAGGCGCCGCGACGGAAGGCGTCATAGGTGCCGAGGCCGATCACCAGCCCGTCGCCGACGAGGAAATCCTGATTGCCGTAGGAGACGTCGACGGCGTCGGCGCCGAGGGAGTCCTTGAGGAGATCGCCCGAGCGCCAGCTCGCCACCGCATCCTCGAGATCGACATGGGTGGGGTGGTGGCCCGTGGTCGAGCCGAGCCCCTGCTGCGGCAGCGATGACGCCGCATCGCCATCGCCGCGCGTGCCCTGGGCGACGAGGCTGAGGAGCGTATATCCCGTTCCATAGCTCCCTAATGATTGCTGCGCGCCGAGCGACGGCTTGAGCGACCCCTCCACCCATTCCCGATCGGTCTTTCGGCAGGCCGGGCAGGAGCCGAAGGGCAGATGGGTATTGAAGTCGCCCGCGCTGAAATCGGTATTGCCGACGGCGAAGGCCCCGAAAGTGGCGGCAAGGCCACTGCTCACCTTGGTGCCGTCCGCCTCGTAGAGGGTCTCGTCGGCCGCCGCCGTCGCGGGGCCGAGGAGATGCCCCGCGGCAAGGGCAATGGCCGCGAGGCCCAGGCGCCGCCCGGCTGAGCCCTCGCGCGCCGCGCGCCGTTCATCGATCATATCGCCCCCTGCCCCTGTCCGGTCGCGGAACCGCAAATGTTATATGATGACTTCCGATGCGCTTGCCTCAGCCGCCGAGCGCGAGCTGCACGACGCGGACGATCACGAGGCCGCAGGCGCCAACGAGATAGCCGCGCAGCACGATCATCCAGATCCGGCCGAAGCCCGTGAGCCTGATCGGCTGGAGCTCCGAGAGGGGCGGCATCTGCCAAGTCTCCCGACCTCCGCGCGCGGCGGGCGTGGCCTCCACGATCCCATGCTTGCGCTTCGCGAGCAAAGCGGCGGCCGCGACGGCAAGGGCAATGGCGCTGCCGCCGGCAAGGATGCCGATGATCGCGTCCGAGCCCATATCCGGGTAGAGCACGGCGGCCGTCAGGATCAGCGAGAGCATCACCAGCACGGCGATGACGGCGCCGGTGAAGAGGTTGAGCCCCCGCGAATTGACCCAGGGCCCCAGCACGGCGCGATCGTTGCAGAGCAGCAGCAGGAACACGGTGGCGCTCGGCAGGAGCACGCCGGCGAGGGTCTGCACAGCCTCGGTCAGCAGCCCGAGGGGGCTCCCGGGGGCCAGCACCAGCGCCGCAGCCACGGCGATGAGACCGCCATAGACCGCATAGAAGCCCTTCGCCTCGGCGGGCTTGCGGTGGAGGGAGTGCCTGAGGCTGAGCACGTCGCCGATGGCATAGGCCGTCGAGAGCGAGACCGCGGCGGCGCCGATGATGCTGGCGTCGATCAGGGCGAGGGCGAAGAGCACGCCGGGCACGCGCCCCGCGGCCTTCTCGAGCCCGACCGCGATGCCGGCGGCGTCGGTGAACTTGCCGGCCTCCGGCGTGCCGCTGAAGGCCGCGGCGGAGAATGCCATCATCGCCACGGCGCCCACGATCACCAGCACGATGCCGATGACGAGATCGGCGCGCTCGTAATTGACGAAGCGCGTGGTGAGCCGCTTGTCGATGACGTAGCTCTGCTGGAAGAAGAGCTGCCAAGGTGCCACCGTGGTGCCGACGATCGCGATGACGAGCAGCATGACGTCGCTGAGGGCCCCTTCCTTGGGCAGCTGCGGGACGAAGAAATCATGGGCGATCTGCCCCATCGGCGGATGCACGAGGAGGATGATCGGCACAAGCAGGAAGCTGCCCGCGACGAGCATCAGCGAGAACCGCTCGAAGCGGCGGAAATTCCCGGTGCTCCCGGCGACGATGACCAGGAGCGTCGCGAGCGCCACGCCCCAGGCTTTCGGCAGCCCGAGATAGTCGAGGGCGAGGCTGATGCCGATGAACTCGGTGACGATGGTGAGCCCGTTCAGCAGGAAGAGGTCGATCACGCTGAAGGCGCCCCAGAACTTCCCGAAGCGCTCCAAGATCAGTCGGGCGTGCCCGACGCGGGTGACCGCACCCAGGCGCAGCACCATCTCCTGATTCACGTAGAGCACGGGAATCAGAAGCAGCAGCGTCCACATCAGCGCGGTGCCATAGTTCTGGCCCGCCTGGGTATAGGTCGCGAAGGCGCCGGCATCGTTGTCGCCGACCATCACGATCAGGCCCGGCCCGAGCACGGCGAGAAGGGTGGCAAGGCGCGCGCGCCAGCTCTGGCGCGGGCCGATATCATGGCGCCGGATGGTGCCGAGGGCGCCGTGGATGTCGCCGATATGGGCGGTGTCCAGCGCCGCTCCGCGCGCAATGGTGGCTTCCGTCATCGTCATCGTCGTCGTCCTTCAAGGCAAGTCTCGTCGAACCGGCACCCGGTCGAGCGGCCCTCGAAATCGGCGCGCTTCCCGGTGCGAGCGCTATGCGCATGAAGGCGAGGCGGGTGGAGGCTCGGCCTCGGCGTTGTCGCGGCTGAAGGGAATGAGGGAATGGAGATGATGGCGGCAGGTCCGCGCCGGGCGGCTTCCCCCGCGGCGCATCACCAGCCCCGCCTTGCCGGCGGGCGCGCGCATCTTCACGGTGAGGATCTTCTCCATGGCTCACCTTCCTCGACCGCCCCTGCCATGGGCCGGAAGGTGAGCCGGGCGCGCCTACGCGAGGTTCGGCTTGCCCATGATCACCCCGCCCTTGCGGCAGGGAGTAGTCCCGCTCTCATTTGTGCGCCCGGCTGGCTTTGCCCTGGAGGCATCCAGACGGGCACGACGACTGTGGCAGTCCATCTTTCTCTCGGTTGCTCGCTGCTCGACCGCAGCGCGTATCCGCGCCGCCGTCGCCCCGCATCTACGCCTGCGCTTTGCAAGTGTCAACCCGCAAAAAGGCGAGAGTGACGATTCAGGGCCGATGCGGCGCGCTTTTCCGCTCACTGGACGAGTCGTTGGAGCGGGCCGCGGCGCAGGCCAGGAGATGGGCCTGAAACCGCTCGTCGAGAATGCCGGCGCCGAAGGCGAGCTGGGGCAGGTTGAGATCGCCGCCGAAATTCACCTCGACGATCACGGGACCCGTCGGCGTGATGGCGATGTCCCAGGACTGGGTGCGGATGCCCGGCAGCGCTGCGGCACCGGCCCGGCAGACGGCCGTGGTCTCCACCCAAAGCGGCAACACCCGATCGACGAGGGGCTCCCAGGTGTCGGGATGGGCGTCGCGCAGGCGGTGGTCCTTTCCGACGCCGGAAACGACGCGCAGGATGCGCCCCGAGGCGGAATCGATCGCCGCCAGCATGTTGCCCGCACGCCAGAAATTGTCGGCGATGTTGGCCCCGACCGGAATTTTCCATAGGCTGCGAAAGATCTCGGGCTCGGCCCCGGCGAAGAGGATGACGAGGCGCGCCGTGGCGATGCGCTCGCCGATCATGCGCGCGATCTCGGGATGGGGACGCAGGCGCTCCTGGAGGAGATAGCCGGCATAATCGGCGCCGTCGAGCCGCCCGATGAAATCGGCGATTGGCAGCCTCGCGCCGCCGGCGAGCACGAGCGCATCCGCATCGGCGTCATAGCCGTCGATGCTGAAGGCGCCGAGGCTGTACATGCCGTCCACCGGCTTGGCGAAGCATGGGTAGAGGGTGTTGCGGCGCAGGAAGGCCGCGAGCTCGGCCTGGTCCGCCAGGGACGCCGCCCCGGCGAGGCCCTGCGCCGCGCGATAGGTCGCCAGTGTCCTCGGCACCGGCAGCCCGCACTCGCTCATCCTGGCATAGAAGACGAGCTTGTCATGGGCAAGCTCGCGCCAGGCGGGATCGTTGCAGGCGGCATGGATGCGCCGTTGCGCCGCCTTGCCGACGAAGCGCTGCTTTGCCGCGAAGGGGAGCGCGGGGTCGTAGAGCCGATAATAGAAATACTCCTCGGCGCTCAGCGCCCCCGGCCCGCGGCTCAGCTTGCGGATCTCCGAGACGACGGTCAGCCAGCGCTTGTCGTTGGCGGCAATGGCGCTGCGCATATGCTCGATGAGGTCGAGCTTCGGCGCGCCGTCGAGGCGGCGGCGGAGCGCCTGATCGGAGGTGTTGGTCGGTGACGCTTGCACGGACGTGAACGGCATGAGGCTGGCGCTCGTCGAGCTGCGATCGCCAGCCGAGTGTAAGGGAAGAGTAATTAAGGCTTTGTTAAGCCTGTAGGCCGCCCGGAGGTGATATTTGCCAAGCTACGTCTTGACGCCCAGGCCCCGCATGAAGCGGTCGCGGATTTGCGCGGGATCGCGCTCGGTGGTGGCGACGGCCGGCTTGTCGTCGATGCGCGCGGCGATTAGCATCGGCCCATTTTCAGTCAAGGCGCGGGCGACGAGCTGGTCGAAATCGCCCTCGTCGGCGGCCCAGGCCGCGCGCTCGATGCCGGCGCCACGGGCGATGGCGACGAGATCGGCGCCGAAGGCCGTGGCCGTGCGCTGGGCCCCGGTGATCTGGTAGACGCCGTTGTCCATGACGATGATGGCGAGATTCTTCGGCCGCAGCATCGCGATGGTGGCGAGCGCGCCGAGCTGCATGAGGAGCGAGCCGTCGCCCTCGAGGGCGATGACGCGGCGTTGGGGCTGCGCCAAGGCGACGCCGAGGGCGATCGGGCAGGCGAGGCCCATGCTGCCGAGCATGTAGAAGTTCTGGGGGCGGCGGCCGGCGGCCCAGAGGTCGAAATTGGTGTTGCCGATGCCGGCGACGACGGCCTCCTTGCGGCTCAGCCTGGCGACCAGCCGCTGCGTCAGCTCGAAGCGGTTCATCACCTTCATGTTGTCGAGGCGCCGCTCGCTCTGCCCCCGCTTGTCGTCGCGCTCCGGCATGGCCGCCCTCACGCCTTAAACACCTTGCCGCCGGTGAGGAGCGGCGAGAGGATGAGCGCCACCGGCGCCTGGGTCGCGACCGCCTGCTTGATCGAGCGGTCGGCGATGAAGTCGAGCTCGTCGAGGCGCGTGATGGTGTGGTTCTCGATCGCGAGGGCGTCGAGCACCGGGCGCATGGTGCGGCACACCAGCGCCTGGCCGAAATTGAACTCGCGAGGGTGCCGCGCTCGGAGACGATCATCACCAGCGGAATCTGGAACGGCACGGCGAGGGAGGCGATGGCGTTGGGCAAGGTGCCGAAGCCGCTCGTCTGCATCAGCACGCAGCCGAGCATCCCGCCCATCCAGGCGCCGGCGACGATGCCCACGGCCTCCTCCTCGCGGGTCGTGGGGAAGGCGGTGAAGAACGCGTCGTCGTGCACGCGATCGATCAGCGGCGTCAGCACGCGGTCGGGCACATAGGTGACGAGGCGCACCTGGTTGCGCTTCAAGGTTGCATGCAGGATCGCGTGCCAGGGCTGCGCCGCCGCGCCGCCATTCGCGATCGTGCTCGCCTCGCCCTGCTGCGCCATGTCAGAAGAGCCGTGCTGTCGGAATGGCGCAGGCGACGTTGAGGAGTGCCTGTCGCTTCTCGACCCTGACGGCATGCAGCGCGCGCTCGAGGGCCGGCGCCATCTCCTCGGGCGCCTCCACACGCTCGCCATAGCCGCCCGAGGCCTCGACCACCTTCTCGAAGGCCGGCGAGGGCTCGAGGGCGGTGAGGGGCATGCGATTGGCGCGCCGGCCGCGCCCGTCGGGATACATCGCCTCCGTCGCCTTGCGCACCGCGGCCCAGCCGGCATTGTTGAAGACGATGAAGAGCACCGGCAGCTCCTGGGCGCGGGCCACGTAATGGGCGGGCGTCGGATTGCCGAACATGTAGCTGCCGTCGCCGACCGCGGCGATGACCAGGCGCTCCGGGGCGGCGAGCTTGGCGCCGAGCGCAGCGCCCAGGCCCCAGCCCAGCCCGCCCGCCGGGCTCGAGGCGAAATAGGTGCCGGGCTTGCGGAAGCTCATCTGCTCAAGCGCCAGGCCGAGCTCGTTGATGACGATGGCGTCCTCGCCCTTGACGGCGTCGATGGCGCGGGAGACGAAGGCGGGATGGAGCGGCCGCGCCTGGCGCACCTTCTCGAAGGTCGCCTGCAGGCTGGCGCGCTGTGCCTGGCGTCGTGCGGCGAGGCGCTCCCGCCGCGCCATAACGCGTTGCGCCATCTGCGGCTCCTCGTCGGCCAGGGCCTCTGTCAGCATCGGCAGCGCCAGAGCCGGGCTTCCCGCAATCGCGAGATCCGCCTCGAAGCTGCGCATGGGATAGCGGGAGAAGAGGGGCTCGACCGAGAGATGGATCACCTTCGCCTCCCGTCGCGGCGCCATGCGCGAGGCGATCCACGGCACGTCGCTCTCGATCACGAGGACGGCGTCGGCCTCGGCGAGGAAGGGGGCCGGGTCGTAGCCGAGATGCATGGGGTGGTCGCTCGGCAGGCAGAGCCAGCGCGGCACGTGGCTCACCACCGGGAAGGCGAAGCGCTCGGCGAGCGCGGCGAGCCGCGGCACCGCCGCCGGATCGCGCCCGAGGCTGGAGGTGATGACGACCGGATGCTCGGCGGCGGCGAGGATTACCGCCGCTTCGGCGATCGCCGCGGGAGCGGGTGCCGGAGCCTGGACGGCAGCTTGCGGCTTGCGCCGCGCGCCGTTGGGCGCCGGGGCCGCCAGCACCTCGCGCGGCAGGGTCAGATAGACGGGGCCCTTGGGCTCGCTGCGGGCCAGGGCCAGGGCGCGGTCGAGGGCCGGCTCGATCTGGTCGGGCAGGCGCAGCTCGTAATCCCATTTGACGATCTCGCGCAGCATCGAGCCTTGGTCGAACATCTCCTGCCCCCAGTGGATATAGAGGCTGCGCGAGCCCTCATGCCCGCTTTCGGAGAAGGGCGTGCGGCCGGCCGCGAGCAGGATCGGGATGCGCTCCCGCGCCGCGTTCAGGAGACCGCAGATCGCGTTCGCCGTGCCGACATTGACGTGCAGCATCACGGCCTGGGCGCGGCCCGAGACCATGGCGTGGCCATAAGCCATGGCGACGGCGAGATTCTCGTGGGGGATCGCAAAGGTCTGGGGCACCCGCGTGCCCTCCTCGGCGGCCTTGACCAGGGCCTCGATGATGGGCGGGAAATCGGTCCCGGCATTGGCGAAGAGGTAATCGACGCCGCTCTCGGCGAGCCGCCGCAAGTAAAGCTCGGCCGCAGTCGGTGCGGGGCGCTCCTCGGCTGGCACGGCGATCCTCCCTGGCAGCGCGGCGAACAGCGCCGCGTGGGCATTGGCTCGGCGGGGTGTCGCTCTGGTCTTAGCCCAGGCCCAGGGCAGCCGCAAGGCGCTTGCCGGCCGAGGCAGGCGCCGCGGCTGCGATGGGGCGCTGCGCGCGAGCGGCTTGCGCGCAGCCGCGCGGCGACGCAGCATGCGCGGATCATGGCGCCGCCCCGCAACGATCCCCGCGCTCGGCCCCGCCCGCGCCTTCTTGCCTATGCGCGGCATCTGCGTCAGCGTCCGCGGCTCATCCTGGCGACGGCCGTCGCCATCGCCCTCTATATCGCGCTCCCGGCGACGATCATGCTCGCGACGCGGCTCCTCGTCGCCTTCGATGTCGGTGCGCTCGTGTTCCTCGCGGCGAATTGGCTCATGATGGTGCAGGCGACGCCCGCCGCCCTGCGCCGCCGCGCCCGCGCCGAGGATGCCGGCCGCGCCATCGTGCTCGCCCTGGCCGCCGCCGTCGCGGTGGCGATCCTGCTTGCGATCGGCTTCCAGCTCCACGGCCTCAAGGACCTCCCGAGCGGCCACATGGCGCTCCATGTGGGCCTCGCCGCGGCCACGATCCTGCTCTCCTGGGTGTTCATGAACACCATGTTCGCCCTGCATTACGCCCACGCCTATTACGACGATGCGGCGGACGGCGCCGATCTCGGCGGCCTCGAATTCCCCGGCAGGGGGGATCCCGACTACTGGGACTTCCTCTATTTCTCCTTCGTCATCGGCATGACCTTCCAGGTCTCGGACGTGCAGGTCGCAAGCCGCCGCCTGCGCCGCATCGTGCTCGCCCACGGCGTGCTCGGCTTCTTCTTCAACGTCGTGGTCTTGGCGCTTACCATCAACATCGTCGCGGGGATGGTCTGACCGCTGCTCGCGGCGTTCCCGGCTTGCGGCGACGCGCAAAAAGGGCCCCGCCGAAGCGGGGCCCGTATCGCCTTCCATGATGAGCCGGCGCGCCCCGGCGCGCGGAGCGCTAGCCGCCGTAGAAGACGTTCTCGCCGAGATCCTTGAGCTCGAGGATCGCCAGATCGGGGCGGCCGGGCGGCGGCTTCCGCAAATGGACATCCACCACCTCGCCGACGACGACATGGTGGTCCCCTTCCTCCACGATCGTCTTGACGCGGCATTCGACGGCCGCGGGCACCTCGGTCAGAATTGGCGCGCCGGTCGTACCTCGCTCATACGCTTGGCCGTTCAGCTTGCCGTCCTTCACTTCGGTCGGCTTGAAGAAAGTGAAGGCGAGGCCCTTGTGCTCCTTCCCGAGCATGTTGAGGGCGAAGGCTCGCGCCGTCTTGACGGCTTGATAGGTGCCGGAATCCGTCTTCACCCCGACCACCAGGAGCGGCGGGTTGAAGGCGGTCTGCGTCACCCAGTTGACGGTCGCGGCGGCTAGATTGCCGCGGCCGTCATCGACCGTGAGCACATAGAGCCCATAGGGGATCATGCGGAGAACGGTCGTCTTCGTCTCGGCGTCCATCGAATCTCCCCATCGCCGCGCACGCCCGGGGCGGCGCACCGCCCGGAGGCAGAAAGCGCTGACCTCGCCTGCACCGCCGCGTCACATCACATGCTGCAGCATGCTCTTGCACACGCCCTTCACCCGACCGAGCTCGTTGACCAGGCTCTGCAGCGAGGCTCTGCCGCCCTTGCCGGTCGCCGGGATCGGCTGCGCCTGCTGGAGGCGGGCCATGGAAATGGCCGGCACGCGCTGCTCGCCGCCGATATCGCACAGGCGGTCGAGGAGCTCGAGGGCCTTGGCCCAGTACCAGCGCTTCTCGCTCACGCCATGGGCGCAGCGGGACAGCACGACGAGAAGGTTTCCGGCCCAGGTGGCCAGCATCAGATAGTCCTTCCGGCTATAGGCGAGCTTCACCTGGCAAAGCAGCGCGCCGAGAGCCTCGTGGCCGCTGACCACCGCCTGGGGCGGATAGGGCGTCATAAACGGATCGAGAACGCGGTCATAGATCTCGCCCTCGCTGAAGCCGAATTGGGCGCTCGCCCGCGGCAGGATCTCGTCGACGACGGCTTGCACGAGCGCCTCGCCGCGCATCCATTCATGCCCGTCATTGGTCCCGATGATGCGTGGCGCGAAAGGCTTAAGCTCTTGGCGCCATTCGGCCTTCACCCCGTCATTGAGCTGGATCGCGAAGTTGCGGATGACGGGTGACGCCGTGGACGGCCGGTCGCCATGAGACTCCCCCGCCAGATAGGCGACGAGAGACATGATGCACAACCTGCCGTCCCGGGGCTTGCCGGGCCCGCGCACGAGTTGGATGCGGTCGTAAAGTCGCTCGAGTTGGATGTCTACGGACATAACGGCCTCCTTCCTTGAACTGGCCAAGACGGTCGGCATTGACCGAAGGCGGAAACGGCACTCCTATGATCTAATATCGACCCGGCGCATGTCAGCAGCAGATCACGTGGAATTTCACCGTGAGCGCGCCGGCCGCCCGCCCCTGGCGAAAGCGTTCACCGCGTCCGCGACGAGGCGGAACTTCACCTGCGTCAGCGTGGTATTGCGGAAATAGTCGACGAGCTCGTCCCAGGGGTCCTTGAGGCGCGTGATCGCCGATATGAAGGCGACGACCCCGCCGATCTCGAATTGACCTTTGGAGACGAGCAAGCCGCCGATGAGCAAGGCCGCGACGATCTGCAGGTGATTGCAGAAGTTCGTCAGGAAATTCATCGTGAATTTGAGGCGATAGACGCCCATGTTGAGCGCGAAGACGCGGTCGATCCGCGGGTCCTTGCTGCCGCCATGCTCCTCGTCCCCCGTGGCGATGACGCTGGCGCTCACGTTGCGCAGCAGGCGCACGCGAAGCTTGGTGCGGCGGTTGATGAGCCGTTGCAGAAACGGAATGAAAACGGCCTGCGGCAGCACCAGCGCAAACGTCGCAAGCGCCATCCAGGCCGAGAGGTGGATCATATAGGCGAAGGTGGAGAGCAGGATGCCGCCGTGGAGGAGCGGCTCGGAGATGCTCTCGCCGACGAAGCCCCCGATCGGCTCGACTTCCGACACGATCATGGCGACCTGGATGCCGCTCGCCGCCGCCTCGTCCACGGGCGGCGCCTCCTCCTGCTCGAGCGCCCGCACGCGCCGGCGCAGGTCGCGCGTCGCCCGCTCGCCGATCCAGCTGCGGTAGAGATTGACCGCAAGCTTGGTCGCCCCCTGCGCAAAGACCATGCCGCCATAGACGACACAGAGCAGCACCACCAGGGAATAGGCGTGATGCTTCACGAGATCGTTGACGATGCGCCGCTGGAGCTCCAGGGGCACCAGCTCGAAAAGAAAGGCGGCCACCGACAGCAGCGACAGCAGGAGCTGGTGCGCGGCGCTCGTACGCAGGACGTAGCGGAAGACATTGCGCGGCAGGCCCGGCCAGGGTCGCGGCGACCCTGCGAGCAGATGCCAAAGCCGAGGCACAGCCCGCCCCTCGTGGCGCGGCCGCCTTCCCCCTCTCGCTCGTTCCGTCGCCGGCTCGGGTGCGCACAAGCTCAGCACTTTGCAAGTCCACGGTAAACAACACCAGGAATTCCCTGGGGTTCCGGTCCTGACTTCCGCCGCCGGTGAAGGACCGCGCGACCCCAGCGCAGTCCACCCTGGCGCATGAGCTTATGGGATCGTGCGCTAGCTTCCGGCGGCGATGCTCGTCGCATTCGAGCGCGGGAGCGCGCCTGGCGAGGCGGAGCGCTCGGCCAGGGTGCGCTGCAACGCGCGCATCAACTCCTCGTCGCGGTAAGGCTTCTGCAACAATTCTCCGGCCACCCCGCCGGTGGTCGGGAAGGAGGAGGCATAGCCCGAGGCGAAGATGACTTTCAGCGCCGGCCGCAGCTCAAGGGCGCGGCGGGCGAGGTCGATGCCGCTCATGCCGCCGGGCATGACCACGTCGGTGAACAGCAGGTCGACGCGGGCGTCGCTCTCCAGGATCTTCAGGGCTGCGGCGGCGCTGTCGGCCTCGCAGAGGCGGTAGCCGAGCTCCTCCAGCCGGGCCACGGTCATGCTGCGGACATTGTCGTTATCCTCGACGACCAGGATGATCCGCCCGGCCGCCAGGCTGGCGTGATCGCTCCCGGCCTCGGCCTGTCCCGCCGCCTCGCGCGACGCCTCGCTTCGCGGCAGATAAAGGCGCACCGTCGTCCCCACGCCGACGGCGCTCTCGATCTCGATATGCCCGCCCGACTGCTTGGCGAAGCCATAGACCATGCTCAGGCCGAGGCCGCTGCCCTTGCCGGGGGGCTTCGTGGTGAAGAACGGCTCGAAGGCCCGGTCGATCACCTCCGGCGGCATGCCGCTGCCGGTGTCGCTGACCGCCAGCATGACGTAGTCGCCGGCCGCGGGCTCGGGCTCGCCTCCGGCATGCCGGATATTGGCGCCTTCGATCGTGAGCGTGCCGCCTTGGGGCATGGCGTCGCGGGCGTTGATCGCGAGGTTGAGCAGGGCCGACTCCACCTGGGCGGGATCAGCGAAGATCGGCCAGATGTCGTCGGCGGGGAGGCGGATGTCGACCTTGATCGCCTCGCCGATGACGGGGCTCAGGAGCCGTGCCATGCGCGGCACGAGCTCGGTGAGCTCGATGACCTTCGCCTGGTGGGGCTGGTGACGGGCGAAGGTGAGGAGCTGCCGGACGAGCTCGGCGCAGTTCAGGGCCGCGGTCAGCGCGTTCTGGGTGCGGTCGAAGATCTTGCCCCCGCCCTTGAGCGAGCGCGTCACCAGGTCGAGGTTCCAGATGATCACGCTCAGCATATTGTTGAAGTCGTGGGCGATGCCGCCCGTGAGCTGGCCCAGCGCCTCCATCTTCTGGGACTGCACGAGCTGCTGCTCCAGCTGGCGCCGATAGGTGATGTCGAGGCAGGTGCCGAAGATCTCCTTGGGTGCGCCGCCCTCGTCGCCGACCAGCACGGCCTGGTCGAGGAATATCCGCTCCGAGCCGTCGGCGCAGCGCCAGCGATATTCGGTCGAGAGCGTGCCCGTCTCGGCGACGGCGGCGACCTGGGCCAGGACCCGCGGCAGGTCGGCCGGATGGATGCGCGCCGTCCACAGATCGACGTCGTCGATGAAGGCTGTCGGCTTGAACCCGACGGTGCCGGCGATCGCCTCGCTGAGGAAGCGCGGCCCCGAGAAGCGCCCGCCGAGATCGGCCGTATAGAGTGCGATGGGCAGCGACTTGATGATGAGCGCTTGCCGCTCCTCGATCTGGCGGAGCGCCCGCTCGGCCTCGATCTTCTCGGTCCGCACGCGCAGATTCTCGATCTGCAGCCGGCGCTCATGCCGGGCCTGCTCCCGGATCGCCTCCGTCTTCTTATAAAGCTCGACGAAGACCGAGACCTTGGTGCGCAGCACGACGGGATCGATGGGCTTGAAGACATAGTCGACGGCGCCCAGCGCATAGCCGCGGCTGACGTCCTGATCGTCCCGGTCGAAGGCGGTGATGAAGATGATCGGCGTATGGCGGGAGCGCTCGCGCCTGCGGATGAGCTCCGCGAGCTCATAGCCGTCCATGTCCGGCATCTGCACGTCGATGAGGACGATGGCGGCGTCCTCGCGCAAGAGATGCCGCAGCGCATCGGTTCCGGACGAGGCCTGGATGACGTTCTCGCCCAGCTCCGCCAGCATCTCCGCGAAGGCGAGAAGGTTTCGCGGCTTGTCATCGACGACGAGGATGTTCGCCTTGGGCAGCGAGGCCATGGCGGCAGCCTCGTCGCCCGCGGGCGGGCTCTCGTCGCGCGTACCGGTTGTCTCGTCGTCCTTGACGCTACGCACGGTCGGGCTCCGTTCCGGAGGCGCCTAATGCTTGCGCAGCCAAACGCGGATCACCGAGAGGATATGATCGATGTCGACGGGCTTGGCGGCGTAGTCCGACGCGCCCGCTGCAATGCACTTCTCCCGATCGCCCTTCATGGCCTTCGCCGTGATCGCGATGATCGGCAGCGTCCGGAAGCGCTCCCGCGCCCGGATGCTCCGCATCGTCTCATAGCCGTCCATCTCGGGCATCATCACGTCCATCAGCACCAGATCGATCGCCGGCGTGCGCTCGAGGAGGGCGATGCCGTCGCGGCCGTTCTCGGCGTGCAGGACCTCGACCTGATGCTGCTCCAGCACGCTCGCCAGCGAGAAGATGTTCCGCACATCATCGTCGACGATCAGGACCTTGCGGCCCGCCAGCACCGGCTCCCGCTGGCGCAAGCCGCTCAGCAGCTTCCGCTTGTCCTCCGGCAGGCCGGCCACCGCCCGATGCAGAAACAAGGCGCTTTCGTCGAACAGCCGAGCCCCCGCCTCGGGACCCTTGACGATCACCGATTCCGCCATTCGCTGAAGCCTGAGCTCCTCGCGCCGGCTCAGCTCCCGGGCTGTATAGACGATGATCGGCATCGGATTTTCTTGATCTTTGCGCAACTGCTCGATCAGTTCAAGCCCGTCCATGTCGGGAAGGCCGAGGTCGAGAATGACGCAGTCGAAGAACTTCCGCGCGATCTCCGCGAGCGCCTCGTGGCCGCTCGCCACGGCGGTCAATTCCACATCGCCGTTGCCGATCATGGCGGCGACATGGGCACGCTGCACCTCGTCGTCCTCGACGAGGAGGAGATGCCGCACGCGCCGCGAGAGGAAGTTCTCGGTGCGCTCGATCATCCCGAAGAGCGTCTCGCGGTCGACCGGCTTGGGCAGGGCGGCGAAGGCGCCGAGCTTCCGCCCGAGGCGGCGCGGATCCTCGGCGGAGATCACGTTGACGGGGATGTGCCGCGTCTCGGGATTCCGCTTGAGGATGTCGAGGAGGCGCCAGCCGTCCATGTCGGGCAGCTTGATGTCGAGCAGGATCGCCTCCGGCCTGAAGCGGCGGGCGAGCGCCAAGGCGTGGCCGCCATTCGGGGAGACGAGGCCCTTGAAGCCGCGCTGACGCGCCGCATCGAGCAGGACGGTCGCGAATTTGTCGTCGTCCTCGACGATGACGATGCTGCGCTCGCCCGGGGCCAGGGCGTCGCGGTCGTCCTTCACGGCGCCGATCGGGCTCCATTCGGCGGGCTCGTCGGGGGTGGGGAGGATCTTGTCGATCGCGGTATTGGGCCGCGACGCCGCGGCGGCGACGTTGTAGGCGATCGGCAGGAACAGCGTGAAGGTGCTCCCCTGCTCGGGCGCGCTCACCACGGTGATCTCCCCGCCCAGGAGGCGGGCGATCTCGCGGCTGATGGAGAGGCCGAGCCCCGTGCCGCCATATTTGCGGCTGGTGGTTCCGTCCGCCTGCTGGAACGCCTCGAAGATGACCTTCTGCTTGTCGGCGGGGATGCCGATTCCGGTGTCGCGCACCGAGAAGGCGACGACCATGGACGCCGAGTTCAGGATAGGATTCCTCGAGTTCCAGCCATAGGTCGCGCGGGCGATCCTCATCTCGACGGCGCCCTTGGCCGTGAACTTGAACGCGTTCGAGAGCAGGTTCTTCAAGACCTGCTGCAGCCGCTTGGCGTCGGTATGCATGACGCGGGGCAGGGTGGTGTCGAGCGCCACCTCGAAGCGCAGCTTGCGGTCCTGGGCGATCTGGTCGAAGTTGCGCGAGACGTAATCCTTGAGATCCTCGAGATTGACGTCGCCGATATCGAGGGTGACCGTCCCGGACTCGATCTTCGAGAGATCGAGGATGTCGTTGATGAGCGCGAGAAGCTCGGTGCCCGCGGTGTGGATCGTCTCGGCGAACTGGACCTGCTTCTCCGTCAGGTTGCGATCGGGATTGTCGGCGAGCAGCTGCGAGAGGACGAGCAGGCTGTTGAGCGGCGTGCGCAGCTCGTGCGACATGTTGGCGAGGAATTCGGACTTGTATTTGGAGGTCAAGGCAAGCTGCTCGGCCTTCTCCTCGAGGGCCGCCTTGGCGCGCTCGATCTCCTGGTTCTTGATCTCCACCTGCTTCTTCTGATTCGACAGCAGCTGCGCCTTGTCCTCGAGCTCCTCGTTGGTCTTGCGCAGCTCCTCCTGCTGGCTCTTGAGCAGCTCTTCGGATTTCTGCAGCGACTTGGCCTGCTGCTCCAGCCGGTCGTTGGTCTTCTTGAGCTCCTCCTGCTGGCTCTGCAGCTCGGCGGTGAGGAGCTGCGACTGCTCGAGAAGCTTCTCCGTGCGCATATTGGCGGCGATCGTGTTCAGCACGATGCCGATGCTCTCCATGAGCTGATCGAGGAAGGTCTGGTTGACCTCGCTGAAGCGCTCGAAGGAGGCGAGCTCGAGCACGGCCTTGACCTCGCCCTCGAAGAGCACCGGCAGGACGATGATGTTGAGGGGCGCCGCCTCGCCGAGGCCGGAGGTGATCTGGATGTAGTCGGGCGGGACGTTGGTGAGGAGGATGCGGCGCCGCTCGAAGGCGCATTGCCCGATGAGGCCCTCGCGAAGGCGGAAGCGGTTGGCGAGATGCTTGCGCTGGGTGTAGGCGTAGCTCGCCACCAGCTCGAGATATTCCTCCTCGCCGTCGACCTTGCTCAGGTAGAACACGCCGCAGCTGGCGTTCACGAGCGGCGTCATCTCCGAGAGGATGAGGTTCGTCACCGTCACGAGGTCGCGCTGTCCCTGCAGCATGCGCGTGAACTTGGCCAGATTGGTCTTCAGCCAATCCTGCTCGGTGTTCTTCCGCGTCGTGTCGGCGAGATTGCGGATCATCTCGTTGATGTTGTCCTTGAGGGACGCCACCTCGCCCGAGGCCTCGACGGTGATCGAGCGGGTGAGGTCGCCCTTGGTGACCGCCGTCGCCACCTCGGCGATGGCGCGGACCTGGGTCGTTAGATTGGCGGCGAGCTGGTTCACATTGTCGGTCAGGTCGCGCCACAGCCCGGCGGCACCGGGCACGCGCGCCTGGCCGCCGAGCTTGCCCTCGATGCCCACCTCGCGGGCCACGTTGGTGACCTGGTCGGCGAAGGTCGCGAGCGTGTCGATCATGCCGTTGATGGTATCGGCCAGGGCGGCGATCTCGCCGCTCGCCTCGACGGCGAGCTTGCGCTTGAGGTCGCCATTGGCGACCGCGGTCACCACCTCGGCGATGTTGCGCACCTGGCCGGTGAGGTTCGCCGCCATCAGGTTGACGTTGTCGGTCAGGTCCTTCCAGGTCCCCGCGATGCCGGGGACCCGCGCCTGGCCGCCGAGCTTGCCCTCGGTGCCCACCTCCCGAGCCACGCGCGTCACCTCCGAGGCGAAGGCGTTGAGCTGGTCCACCATGGTATTGATGGTGTTCTTCAGCTCCAGGATCTCCCCCTGTACGACCACCGTGATCTTCTTGGAGAGATTGCCACTGGCGACGGCGGTGGTCACTTCCGCGATATTGCGCACCTGCCCCGTGAGGTTGGCGGCCATCAGGTTGACGTTGTCGGTCAGGTCCTTCCAGGTCCCGGCGACCCCCTTCACCTGGGCCTGGCCGCCGAGCTTGCCCTCGGTGCCCACCTCCCGCGCCACGCGCGTCACCTCCGAGGCGAAGGAATTGAGCTGGTCCACCATGGTATTGATGGTGTTCTTCAGCTCCAGGATCTCCCCCTTCACGTCGACGGTGATCTTCTTCGACAAATCGCCGCTGGCGACGGCGGTCGTCACCTCGGCGATATTGCGCACCTGCCCCGTGAGGTTCGCCGCCATCAGGTTGACGTTGTCGGTCAGGTCCTTCCAGGTCCCGGCGATTCCCTTCACCTTGGCCTGGCCGCCGAGCTTGCCCTCGGTGCCCACCTCGCGGGCGACGCGGGTCACCTCCGAGGCGAAGGCGTTGAGCTGGTCCACCATGGTGTTGATGGTGTTCTTCAGCTCCAAAATCTCGCCCTTCACGTCCACGGTGATCTTCTTGGAAAGGTCGCCGCTCGCGACCGCCGTCGTCACCTCCGCGATGTTGCGCACCTGGCCCGTGAGGTTCGCGGCCATCAGGTTGACGTTGTCGGTCAGGTCCTTCCAGGTTCCCGCGATGCCGGGCACGCGCGCCTGGCCGCCGAGCTTGCCCTCGGTGCCCACCTCGCGCGCCACGCGCGTCACCTCCGAGGCGAAGGCGTTGAGCTGATCCACCATGGTGTTGATGGTGTTCTTCAGCTCCAGGATCTCGCCTTGCACGTTCACGGTGATCTTCTTCGACAAATCGCCGCTGGCGACGGCGGTGGTGACCTCGGCGATATTGCGCACCTGGCCGGTGAGGTTCGCCGCCATCAGGTTGACGTTGTCCGTGAGGTCCTTCCAGGTGCCGGCGATGCCGGGGACCCGTGCCTGGCCGCCGAGCTTGCCCTCGGTGCCCACCTCCCGAGCCACGCGCGTCACCTCCGAGGCGAAGGCGTTGAGCTGATCCACCATGGTGTTGATGGTGTTCTTCAGCTCGAGGATCTCCCCTTTCACGTCCACAGTGATCTTCTTGGAGAGGTTGCCGCTGGCGACGGCGGTGGTGACCTCCGCGATGTTGCGTACCTGGCCGGTGAGGTTCGCGGCCATCAGGTTGACGTTGTCGGTCAGGTCCTTCCAGGTCCCGGCGACGCCCCTGACCTGCGCCTGCCCCCCGAGCTTGCCCTCGGTCCCCACCTCGCGCGCCACGCGCGTCACCTCCGAGGCGAAGGCGTTGAGCTGATCCACCATGGTGTTGATGGTGTTCTTCAGCTCGAGGATCTCGCCTTGCACGTTCACCGTGATCTTCTTGGAGAGGTCGCCGCTGGCGACGGCGGTGGTGACCTCGGCGATATTGCGCACCTGGCCGGTGAGGTTCGCCGCCATCAGGTTGACGTTGTCCGTGAGGTCCTTCCAGGTGCCGGCGATGCCGGGGACGCGCGCCTGGCCACCGAGCTTGCCCTCGGTGCCCACCTCCCGAGCCACGCGCGTCACCTCCGAGGCGAAGGCGTTGAGCTGGTCCACCATGGTGTTGATGGTATTCTTCAGCTCCAAAATCTCGCCCTTTACGTCGACGGTGATCTTCTTGGAGAGGTTGCCGCTGGCGACGGCGGTGGTCACTTCCGCGATATTGCGCACCTGCCCCGTGAGGTTGGCGGCCATCAGGTTGACGTTGTCGGTCAGGTCCTTCCAGGTCCCGGCGACCCCCTTCACCTGGGCCTGGCCGCCGAGCTTGCCCTCGGTGCCCACCTCCCGCGCCACGCGCGTCACCTCCGAGGCGAAGGAGCCGAGCTGGTTCACCATCGTGTTCACGACCTTGCCGATGCGCAGGAACTCGCCGCGCAGGGGCCGGCCATCGATCTCGAGGATCATGCTCTGGGAGAGATCGCCCTTGGCGACGGCGCCGATGACGCGCGCGACCTCGGTCGTCGGCTGCACGACGTCGCCGATCAGGGTATTGACGGACTCGATGCAGGCTTGCCACGACCCCGTGGCGTCCGGCAGCTTGCCGCGCTGCGAGATCCGGCCGTCCTTTCCGACCGCCGAGCTGACGCGCGCCAATTCCCGCGTCATCCGCTCATTGAGCTCGACGACGTCGTTGAAGGCGAGCGCGATCTCGCCGTCGATTCCGGTGAGATCGAGGGGCAGGCGGACGGAGAAATCGCCCTTCTTGAAGGCGCGCAGTGCCGTGAGCAACTGCGCCGGTTCCAGTCTGGCGGCGGCACCTTGCAGCATTTTGAGGGGCTCCCTGGTCGCTCTAGGCCCCGTGCCTTCCCTAAGCCGGACAGGACCCGCATCTGCTCGAATGGCGCGACCGACCGGGCGACCGCCATTGGAATGGCGGCACCTGCGGCCGGGTGGATCGCGGCGGCGCTTCGGCGCCGATCCGCAATGCCTCTCTTATCTGAGGCCTGTCACGACGAATGTCGGCATCGGCATGCGCTCCCCGAAATGATTTTTATCAAACCCCATGGGCGAACGAGCCCTTGAGCGGCGCGCATTTTAAAGGAGCGGCGCCGGCCCTCTTATCAGGAAATCCCCTAGAAGGTCGCTGGAAACTATCGATCGAGCCGACGACGGGATCACAAGACGCGAACGTGGTGCTAACTTCGGAAAAGCGGGCTGCGGGACGACGTCAAGGTCGAAACAACAGCGTGAGATGAGCTTGCACCTTCCGGACGCGAAGGTTTCCGAGGCGCGCATCCTCATCGTCGAGGATGAGCCGCTCATCGCCGAGATGATCGCGGAGGCCCTCGAGGAGCAAGGCTATGTGGTGGTCGGCCCGGTGCCGCGGCTGAGCGATGCCGTAGGCATAGCGCGCGAGGCAAGCATCGACGCGGCGCTGCTCGACATCGATCTCAATGGCGAGGGCGTCTTCCCCGTCGCCGATGTGCTCTCCGAGCGCGCCATACCCTTCATGTTCCTGACGGGCTATGTCGCCGAAGGCCTCGCTCCCGCCCATCGGCGCCGCCCGATCATGCACAAGCCGGTGAGACCCGACGACCTGCTGGAGGGCGTTGCGAAATTGGTGGCGCGATAGCGGAGTCGCGGGCGGACTTGCGCCGCGGCGCAAGCCCGCTCAATTGGGCCGGGGGTGCCGCTCGGTGTCGTCCCGCGGCGCAGCCGGGCGCCAGCGATAGCCGCGGTTCGGCGAGTTCTCGATCGCGGCGAACGCCCCGTCGATTGCGCAGAACTTCTGGCGAATGCGGCGAATGACGGAGCGCACATTGGTGCGGTGCCCTTCAATGCCGCGCCCGGCGAGGAAGTTCTTGCCATGAACGAGATCATAGATCTGCCGGTACGAGACGTAATCGCCGCTTTGCGCCGCCAGCAGCCGGACGATCCTGAACTCCGTCAAGGTGAGCGGAACGCGCCGGCCCCGCCAGAGGGCGAGATGATCTTCGAGGGCGAGCCCGGCGGCGCCGCGGCTGCGCTCGCGCTTGGCAACCGCCGCGGCGTGCGTCTGGGAGCGCCGGGCCACGAGCTCGATGCGCTTGGCAATGATCCGCAGACCGCGGGACTTGTCGACGACGTCGGCGGCCCCGCGCGTCAGGGCCGAGTATTCATAGATCTCGCCGGCCGGCCCGGCCGCCTCGGTGAGGATGATGACGGGGACCTGGATGCCGACGCGCCGAAGCTGGGGGAGGAAATCGGGCTCCGGCGCCTCGGGCGTCTGCAAGGCCTCCAGGGCGACATCGCAGCCCCTCTCCGCCGAGAGATAGGAGAGGGCGGAGGATCGCGTCGCGAACGACGTGACCTCGATGTCGTATTCGCTGAGGCCGCGGCGGAAGGTGTCGCGGAACAGCTCGTCGCGGTCGACGAGGACGACATGCATGGGAGAGAGGGTGAGATGCGTTGCCCCCTGGGCGGGCGACGGAGAATGAGCGCCGTCCTCACGCAAGCCCGATATGCTGACCGTCACGTCCGACTCCATCCCCGAGAGAGAGCATGTCATTTTCATCGTCGCGGCCGAGCAGCCGGCGCGCCTCGTAGGCGGCCTCAGGCGGCAGATCGGCGGCACGCGAGAATTCGAGCAGGCGCGCCTCGTTGGCGATCAGGAAGTCGAGAACGGTCGCCAGGCGCTCCCGATCGATCGGCCGCCCCTCGAGATCGCTGCGCGAGAGCCCGGTGGCTGCAAGGAAGCCTTCAAGGACGGGGCGATTGCTCGCCACGAAGCCCCAGGCCCTCACCGCGACGGTGCGAGGCTGCTGCCGCGTGTCCCACCATGTGGATCGAAGAACGGCCATGCACTCCCCTCATTGCTCCGGGGTCTGCCGCAGATGGAGATCATCCGCGACGCCACCCTGTTTGCGCCGGCTCTCTTGGGAACCGAACCGGCCGCTTCCACTCGATGAAGCGGCGTCATTCTAGCGGAGGCATGAGGGCCCTCTTATCGGGGAAATGCTCTAGCCGAAGCGAAAAATCTACCCAGATGCCGGGCTAAGGATTCATAGCTGACCCAGCTATTGCTCGACGGACGCTCGCCTCGAACTCACCGGCGCGGAAGGGCTTGCGCAGGATCGCGATCGCCGGCCCCACCGCCGCTGCGAGCCTCGGCGTATCGAGATAGCCGGTCATCACGAGCACCCGGAGGTCCGGCCGAATGGCGCGGGCGCTATGAACGACGTCGAGGCCGCTCATGCCCATCATGCCGTAATCCACGATCAGGAGCTCGATCGGCAGGCCCGACTTCACGATCGCGAGCGCGCTCTCCCCCGTTGCCGCGGGCACCGCCTTGTAGCCGAGGCGCTGCAGCTCGTCGACAGCCACGGACCGCAAATCGGGGTCGTCGTCTGCGACGACGATGGTCGCTGCGCAGCTCTTCGCCGCGGGCGGCCTCATCCGCGGCTGCCGCCGGCCTTCGGCGCCGAGGGTTTCGATCATGACTCCCGGCGCGCGGGGCAGATAGAGGCTGACCATCGTGCCTTGGCCGGCGCGCGCATCGATGCGGACGGCGCCGCCATGCCGCTGGGTCACGCCGAGGACGGGTGCAATGCATGGCTCGGCATCCTTCGCGGTCGGGGCGCGGATGGGGCCGGCGCCATGCTCCATCTCGCGCGACCGGCGGTCGCCGGAATCCAGGACTGAGAGCACCACATAGTCGCCGGGGGGAAGCTCCGCCTGGCGGGCGCCCAGGCGGCGATTGCCAGTCTGCACGGTCAGGCTGCCGCCGTTCGGCATGGCGTCGCGCGCCTTCATGACGAGATTGAGGATCGCCAGCTCGATCTGCCGGCGGTCCAGCAGCGCCGGCCATAGGTTATCGGCGAGGCGGAACCTGATCCGGATGTCGGGCCCCGCCATTCGCGCAAGAAGGTCGCGCATGCCCGCGACCACGACGTTGAGGTCGGCGCGCGCCAGGAGGGGCTCCTGCCGGCGGCCTTGCGCGCAGAGCTTCTCCGTCAGCGCGGCGCCCCGCTCGACGACGCGCTGGGTGGCGCGCACGAATCTGAGGAGCAGGGGATCGCCGAGCCTCCGCCCGATCAGGTTGAGGTTGAGCGTGATCGTCGCCAGCAGATTGCTGAAGTCGTGCGCGACGCTCTCCGTCAACTGCCCGAGGGCCTCGTAGCCTCGCGCCTGGTGCAGCAGCTCGATCGCCTGCTTCCATGGCGTGATGTCCTGAAGGCAGCACACGGCGCCGCCCAGGGCACCCGTTTCGTCGACAAGGGGCGTGACATTGACGAGAACCGTCGCTCGCGAGCCGTCTGGCCGCTCGACGACGAGCTCGGTATCCCGCACCGCCCGGCCGGTCACAAGGGCCTCGGCCATGGGCGACTCCCCATGGGCGAGCGGGTTGCCGTCGGGCTGGTACAGCCGATAGGCGCCGCAATACCGCTCGGCCTCGCCGTCGCCGTGTCCCGGCCGCCGTCCCCAGAGCGCTGCGGCACGCTCGTTATAGGCGACCACGACCGCATCGGCGTCGCAGGCATAAGCCGCGACCGGCAGACGCTCGAGCCATTCCCTTGCCAGCCATGGCGTCGGCGCGCGATCGGGGAGGGCCCCCGCGGCGGTGCGCGGCAAGGCCTCGGCCGCCTCGCCCGTTTGCAGGACAGCAAGCGGGATCCCCGGCGGGTTCGAGCTCGGCGCGATGATCGTCATGTCTGGTCTCCCCGGTGGCTTGTGAGGCCGCCTCGAAACCGACCTCCTCTTGCGGCAGTCGTCGAGACGCGAAGCGCTGGCCTCCCTGGCATTGTCGTAGCTCGAGATGCGACCTCACGATCTGCCCGCCGATGGGCGCGATCCCGAGCGCGGCTTTCAGTTGTTCTTGAACAGCAACGCGAGCGCGAAAAGCACGAGAAAGAGACTGATGATCATGATGATGAGAAAGAAGCTGGGGTGCTCGATCAGGTCCAGCCGTTGCATGGTCAGCAAATCCGGCCGCTGCATGATGAGCTGTGGCATCGCAGAAACCTCCCTGCCTCGATCTTTATGGGGCGCAAATGAGCGCCCGCCGTCCCACGCGATTGGCCGGAAGGATAGCAGGCGTGGTTACGTCCCGGGATCGGGGCCGCACCCTAGTTTGCTTGCGAGAAAACCTTAGCGTGGCGCGCGGATGTGGCGCCGCCGGAGCGGCGTCGATGCCACAGCGGCAAAAGAAAAGCCCCGCCGCGTCTTGGGGACGGCGGGGCTGTGAGTGAGTGTAGTGGGCAGAACGACCGTAGCAACAAGCCCGGCCGCGAGAAATCGGGGATATACCTGAATCGCGACGAGGAAACCTCCGAGCGGATCGCCCGCGGCGGCACCATCCAGCGGCGGGCGCGCCTATTTCTCGGGCGAGACGAGGCCGTGGCGGATGGCGTAGCGGACCAGGCCGGCGACATCGTGGATATCGAGCCGCTCCATCAGGCTGGCCCGGTGGGATTCGATGGTCTTGACACTAGCGTCGAGGAGCTGGGCGATCTGCTTGCTCGAATTCCCCTCGGCGATGAGCTGCAGGATCTCGCGCTGGCGGGGGGTGAGCTGCTCGAGGGAGTTCGTCTTGTCCTCGGCGCGGCTGAGATAGACGTCGATGACATGCTTGGAGATCGCCGGGCTGAGGAAGATCTCGCCCCGCGCCACGGACTCGATGGCGAGCTCGAGCTCGCGCGGCGCCGAGCCCTTGAGGACGTAGCCTGCGGCACCGGCCCGCAGGGCCTGCAGGACGTATTGCTCGCTGGTATGCATCGACAGGACGATCACCCGGACCTGCGGATGCTCCTTGCGGATCCGCCGCGTGGCCTCCAAGCCATTGAGCCCGGCCATGGAAATGTCCATCAGCACGAGGTCCGGATGGTGGCGGGCGATGAGCTCGAGCGCCTCGCGGCCATCGCCCGCCTCGGCGACCACCTCGATCCCGGAAAAGTCGTCGAGGAGGGAGCTCAGGCTCGCGCGAACGAGCCAGTGGTCATCAGCAAGGAGGATTCGGATGTTCGCCATTCATCCTGCACCAGAGCCACGCGGCCGAAATATGTTAAAGCTCCCGTCGAAGCTGCACGGGGACTCTCCGGTTTCGGCAACGCCTCTGCCCGGCGCCCGCGGGTCCCGCCTCACCCGGACCACCCGTCGTCCATCATTATGCTTGGATAGAGAGTCAAGATTGCGCAACCCGCCTCTTCAGACCAGATGCTTACCGAAGCGGCCGCGCAACGGTCGGTCCGGCTGCAGGTTGCAACTCCTCGGATGGACATTGGCGGGCAGCCAACATCATACTATTTTAGAAAGGCTAGCATCGATAGGGTGGTGGAGCAAGCTGTCTCGCTTGCTCCGAAGGGAGCTGGTGCGCCTGCGGATGAGCGTCTAAGGGCGCCGCGCGCCGCGATTTGCCAATGAGGTCATTCGGCTAGCGGCGGCGGCGCGCGGCGACAACCATAACGATGCCCTCGTGACGGACACAGCTTTGTCGCAAGCAGCACGATCCCGAGACCGATGCCTGGCTATCATTTTCGCGCGACAAGGCGGCGACCCGGCAAGACTGTGCTTGACGATTTTCGCCCGCCGGGCCGAGCCGGGCGGATCAGCTCTCGGTCCCGGCTTCGCCCGCCGCAAGCTTCTCGAGGCCTTTCCGGTCGCGCAGCACGAGGCGGACGGGCGTGGGAATGGCGATGAAGCCGTCGCGCTTGAGCGTGGTCAGGGTCCGGCTCACCGTCTCGACCGTAAGGCCGAGGTAGTCGGCGATATCGGCGCGGCCCATGGGGATCTGGATTTCGCAAGCCTCGTCGCCGGCGCGCTGACGCTCGGCCATGGTGAGGAGGAAGCTCGCGATCTTCTCCACCGCCGTCTTGCGGCCGAGGAGCAGCATCTGGTCCTGGGCCGAGCGCAGCTCGTCGGAGGTGACGGCGAGCAAGCGGCGGGCGAACCCCGGCACCTCGTCGAGGAGGCGGTCGAAGCGCGCCCGCGGATAGCGGCAGAGGGTCACCGCGGTGATCGCCTCGGCGGTATAGAGATGCAAATCGCCATGGGAGACGCCGAGGAGGTGTCCGGCGGAAAGGAAGCCGGTGATCTGGCGGCGTCCATCCGGCATCAGCTTGCAGAGCCGCAGGGTGCCGCGGATGACTTCATAGATATTCTCCGCCGGGTCGCCCTCGGCGAAGAGGGTCTTGCCCGCGCTCAGATGCTGGCGCGTGCCGACGGTCGCGATGCGGCTGGTGGCTTGCGGCCCGAGGCCGCGGCATAGCGCGAGAGCCGCAACATCGAAGGCCGGCGCAGCGGCCGCCGAGGCAACAGAATACATGGGTTCCCTCCACCGACCGAAACCTCGCGGACGGATCTAGAGGGATGGCGTAACGCCTTGATGCCAGGACGCCGGATTTTTGTATCGGAAAGAGGTAAAATGTAACGGATTGTGACAGGCCGTGGGCCGCTCTGCGCGGCTGCGCCGCAAGGTCGCGCGGGATCCGAGCAAGGCCGAGTTGATCAAGACTGTAGCGGCGCGGGCTATGTCCTCGCCGCCCCGGCGACCTCCGGCCGAGCGGCGCGCCGAAAGATCAATCGGGCTTGCGCCGCTGCTTCCCGGTTTCGGCGCCGGGCTCCGAGCGCGGCCAGGACGAGGTCTCGGTCCTCGCCTCGCGCACGCGGCGCTTCATGCCCTGGATGGCCGCGTCGAGATTGGCGAGCTTCTCCTCGCCCTTGGCCCGAGCCTTCTTGCCTGCCGCAAGCGCGCGCTCGGCTTTATCCTCCTCGCTCATGATGTGCGATTAACGGCGGCGCGGCCCCCCTGGTTCCGTGCGCCTTCGCGCCGGGCTGCGGCTCAGGAGAGCATCGCGGGCTTCGCGCGCCGGCCGCGCCGCTGCGCCGGTCCGACCTCGTGGAGGTTGAGCGCGGTGCCGATCAAGGCTAGATGCGAGAAGGCCTGGGGAAAGTTGCCGACCTGCCGCTTGAGCTGCGGATCGTATTCCTCGGCGAGGAGCCCGACATCGTTGCGCAGCGCGAGCAGGCGCTCGAACAGCTCGCGCGCCTCGTCCACCCGATTTTGCAGCGCGTAATTGTCGGCGAGCCAGAAGCTGCAGGGGAGGAAGGCGCCCTCGCCGGGCGGCAGCCCGTCGATACCCGCTTCCGTCTCGTAGCGCTTCACCAGGCCATCGACGAGGAGCTCCCGCTCGATGGCGGCGACCGTCCCCAGCATGCGGGGATCGCTCGCCGGCAGGAAGCCGAGAATGGGGATCATCAGCAGGCTGGCATCGAGCTCGGGACTCCCGAAGCTCTGGGTGAAGGCGTTGCGGCTGGTGCTGAAGCCCTGCCGACAGACGCTGACATGGATCTCGTCCCGCAGCTTCCGCCAGCGCTCGAGCGGCGCTTCCAGCTTGTAGGTCTCGATGTCGTGGACGGCGCGGTCCAGCGCCACCCAGGCCATGATCTTCGAGAAGGTGAAGTTCCGGCGCCCGCCGCGCACCTCCCAGATTCCCTCGTCGGGCTGGCACCAGATTTTCTCCAGGTGCTCGAGGAGTTCCCGCTGCAGCGCCCAGACCGAGGCGAATGCGCCGAGGCCGCCCTCGCGGGCGTGATGGAGCGCGTCCATCACCTCGCCATAGACGTCGAGCTGAAACTGCTCGGCGGCGGCGTTGCCGATGCGCACAGGTGCCGCACCTTGATAGCCTGGAAGCCAGCGCGCCTCCCATTCCGCCAATCGCCGCTCGCCGGCGAGGCCGTACATGATCTGGATCTGGTCGGCACTGCCGGCGATGCTCCGGTGCAGCCAGTCGCGCCAGGCTCGCGCCTCGTCGTAATAGCCGCCGGCCATCAGCGCCATCAGGGTAAAGGTGGCATCGCGCAGCCAGCAGTAGCGGTAATCCCAGTTCCGCGAGCCTCCGAGCTGCTCCGGAAGCGAGGTCGTGGGTGCTGCGACGATGCCGCCGGTGGCGCCATACGTCAGCGCCTTGAGAGTAAGAAGCGAGCGCAGCACCGGCTCCTTCCACCCGCCGCGATAGCGGCAGCGGCCGGACCATTCATGCCAGAAGTCCTCGGTCTCCTTGAGCGCCTTGTCAGCGTCGCGAGCGGGCGGCGGCGGGAGATGGGAGGGCCCATAGGCGAGCACGAAGGGGACGCGCTCGCCTTCACCGACGGTGAATTCCGCAACCGTGGAGAGATCCTGCCCCCGCAACGGGATCGGCGTCCGCAGCACGACGCGGCTGGGGCCGGCGATGGCGCTGATTCCGTCCTCGTCGGGGAGCTGCGTCACCCAGGGGACCGAGGCACCGAAGTCGAAGCGCAGCACGAGCTGGAGGCGCATGTCGACGCGGCCGCGCCGGCCTTCCACCAGTCGCATGATCGAGGAGCACGCGCCGCCGATAGGCATGAAGTCGATGAGCGCGACGCTGCCCTCGGCCGTCTCGAAGACGGTTTCCAGCACCAGGCTCGGCCCGCGATAGGCTCGGCGCGCTTGCGCTTTCGCATCGCGCGGCGCCACGAGCCAGCGCCCGTGCTCCGAGGTGCCGAGAAGGGCTGCGAAGCAGGCGTCGCTGTCGAAGCGCGGCCAGCACAGCCAATCGATCGAGCCGTTGCGGCCGACGAGTGCCGCGGTCATGCAGTCTCCGATCAGCGCATAGTCCTCGACTCGCAGCGGCAAGTCGGGCTTTTCTGTCATGGCTGACTCCTCCTTTCTTCTCTTCTTCTCTCCTCTCTTCTGGGCGGCGCTCGGTCGGCGGGATGGCGCCGTTCCGTGAAGTGGAAGCGCCGCGCCTCCCGCGGCCGATGGTGCTCCAGGCCCTCCAGCCGCAACAAGGCCACGGCAATCGCGGCGCCCAGGCACGGCCCGAGAACATAGATCCATTGCCCGTGCCATGCGCTGGCGACGAAGGCCGGGCCGAGGCTGCGGGCTGGGTTCGTGCTTGCGCCCGAAAGGGGCGACTCCAGCCAGACCAGCAGGCTGAACAGCGGCGGATTGGTCAGCGGGCCGAGAGGTTGCGTCGCCTTATGGGCGGCCATCACGAAGATGATCGTCACGAGAAGATAGGTGCACAGCGCCTCGCCAGCCATCGGCATCCAGAGAGCGAGTCCGGGCGCCGGCAGCGAGGCGCCGAAGCTCACGCTGCGGCCGACGGCTCCCCAGGGCAGAAGCGCCACGGCCCCGAGCACCCCGCCCATGAGCTGGGCAAGGACATAGCCGAGAGCGTCCCGCCACTTGATCTTGCCTTCCAGCCAGAAGGCGAAGGTCACGGCGGGATTGATGTGGGCGCCGCTGACCTTGCCGAGGGGCGAGACGGCGACGAGGGCGCCGACGCTGCCGAAGAGAAATCCGGCGAGGGCGCGCCGGGGGGCAGCGGCCGGAATCAGATGGGCGAAGGGAGCGCCCGTGCCGAAGAGCGCGATGACGATGGAGAGGCCACCCGCCACCATGAGCGCGGTTCCGACCAGCTCGGCCACGTACATGCCGGGATGCAGCTTGTGGCGGGGATGCGGCTGGCCATGGAGCGGCCGATCCGGCTCGGGCGCCGCCGCCGCGACCGCCGGCGGGATGCCTACCGACGCCGCCCTTCTGCGCCATGCCGCGGATCGCGACGGCCCCATGGCCGGACGCTCCGCGCTATTCGTCCAGGGGCAGCCACTGGCGGCCGTCGCGCCGGAGGAGGAGATCGGCGCCGCTCGGTCCGTCGCTGCCGGCCGCATAGGGCTCAGGAGCGTCCTTGCTCGCGTGCCAGTCGTCGAGGGCCGGCTGCACCACGGCCCAGCCGGCCTCGATGTTGTCGGCGCGCTGGAACAGCATGCCGTCGCCGATCATGCAGTCATAGAGCAGAGTCTCGTAGCCGACATTGGGCCGCTCCTCGAAGAAGTCGCGATAGTGAAACGAGGTCTCGACGCGGTCGAGCCGCATGACGGGCCCCGGGACCTTGGCGCTGAACTGGGTGACGACGCCGTGATGGGGATCGATCTCCAAGGTCAGGATGTTGGGGGTGAGCCGGTCGACCGGCGTGCCGCGAAACAGCCGATACGGTGCGGGCTTGAAATGCACCGCGATCTCGGTGCAGCGGGCGCGCAGCCGCTTTCCCGTCCGCAGGTAGAAGGGCACGCCGGCCCAGCGCCAATTGTCGATCATGAGCTTCGCCGCGACATAGGTCGCCGTGCGGCTGTCGGGTGCGACCTTCGGCTCCTGCCGATAGCCGGCGACGCGCTTGCCGAGGACCTCGCCCGCGGCGTATTGCCCGCGCACCACCTCCTCGGGGCGCAGCGGGTGCGCGGCCTCGATCAGCTTCGCCTTCTCGGTCCGCACCGCTTCCGCCTCGAAGGAGTTGGGCGGCTCCATCGCCACCATCGAGAGGAGCTGGAAGAGATGGTTGGGCACCATGTCGCGCAGCGCGCCCGTGGCTTCGTAGAAGCTGCCGCGCGCCTCGACCCCGATGGTTTCCGCAGCGGTGATCTGCACGTGGTCGATGTATTCGCGCCGCCAGATCGGCTCGAAGATGCCATTGGCGAAGCGCATGGCGAGGATGTTCTGAACCGTCTCCTTTCCCAGGAAATGGTCGATCCGATAGATCTGGCGCTCCGTCATCACCTTGAGAATGCGGGCGTTGAGCGCTTGCGCCGAGGGGAGATCGGCGCCGAAGGGCTTCTCGATCACGACGCGGCGGAACGCGTTATCGCCTTCGCGCAAGAGCCCCGCGGCGCCGAGCTGATCGACGACAGGGCCGAAGAAGCGCGCGGCGATGGCGAGATAGAAGACGGCGCTGCCGCGCCCTTGGCCATGCCCGTCCGCATCCAGGCGCCGCCCGAGCTCGCGATAGGTCTCCGGCTTCTCGAAATCGCCGGTGATATAGCCGAGCCTCCGAGTGATCCAGCCCCAGGCCTCCTCGTCGATGTGATCGGCATGGAACTCGCCGCTCTGGTCCTTGGTGAAGGAGCGCATGGTCTCGGTGAGCTGGTCCCGCCAATCCTGGTCGGTGCGCGGGACATGGTCGATGCCGAGGATGCGCAGCTCCTCGTTGAGGAGCTTGCCGCAGGAGAGGTTGTAGAGCGCGGGCATCAGCAGCCGCTTGGTCAGGTCGCCGCTCGCCCCGAAGATGACCAGCGTGCAGGGCGGAGCGGGCTCGTGGCCCAGGGCCGAGCAGGCGTCGCTGCCGATCTGTTGCATGGCTGCTCCTTTCTTCTCTTCTCTTCTTTCTTCCGGAATGGGAGAGCCGCGGCGCCGCGGCACTGACGCAGCTCGTCGTTTTCACGCCCATCCCTTGCGCTAAACGCCGCAGCTCGCCGATCCGTTCCCGCTTGCCTTGGCAAGGGGTTGGCCGGCGCCGGACACGGGCCCGCCCATTCGCGCGGCCCTAGGCAAGCGTTTCCTCGGAGATATAGGATCGGCCAACCGGGGGAGGGGAGCCCCTCGTCCGCGGCGGGTGCTTGGAGGAGAACGCCATGGCCGAATTCGACGTGGTCATCAGGAACGGAACGGTGGCGACCGCAGGCGATGTGGTGCGCGCGGATATCGGGGTGAAGGATGGCCGCGTCGCCGCCCTCGGGGCCAAGCTGCCGCTCGGCCGGCGCGAGATCGACGCCGAAGGCCGGATCGTCACCCCCGGCGGCATCGACAGCCATTGCCATATCGAGCAGAAATCCTCGGCCGGGGTGATGACCGCCGATGATTTCTTCACCGGCACACGCTCGGCCGCCTGCGGCGGGACGACCACGGTCATTCCCTTCGCCGCCCAGTATCGCGGCATGTCGATCCGGCAGGTGGTGAACGACTACCACGCCTGCGCGGGGCCGAAGGCCTGCGTCGATTACGCCTTCCATCTCATCGTCTCGGACCCGACGGAGCAGGTGCTCGGCCAGGAGCTGCCGGCGCTCATCCGCGACGGCTATACCTCGTTCAAGGTCTATATGACCTATGACGCACTCAAGCTTGACGACCGGCAAACGCTCGAGGTGCTCGCGGTCGCGCGACGCGAGGGCGCTCTCGTCATGGTCCATGCCGAGAACCACGACATCATCTCGTGGCTAAGCGACAGGCTGCTCCAAGCCGGCCATACGGCGCCCAAGTTCCACGCCGTCGCGCACGCCAAGACGGCGGAGCGCGAGGCCACCCATCGCGCCATCAGCCTGGCGGAGCTCGTCGACGTGCCGATCCTGATCGTTCATGTCTCGGGAGCGGAGGCCGTCGAGCAGATTCGCTGGGCCCAGTCGCGCGGTCTCAAGATCTATGGCGAGACCTGTCCCCAGTATCTGTTCCTGACCGAGAGCGATCTCGACCGGCCCGGCTTCGAGGGGGCCAAATGCATGTGCAGCCCGCCGCCTCGCGACAAGGCCAACCAGGCGGCGGTGTGGCGCGGGCTAGAGACCGGGGTCTTCCAGGTCTTCTCCTCCGATCACGCGCCCTATCGCTACGCCGATCCCGAGGGCAAGATGAAGCATGGCAAGAACGCGCCCTTCAAGAAGGTGGCGAACGGCGTGCCGGGCATCGAGGTGCGCCTGCCGCTGCTCTTTTCCGAGGGGGTGGGCAAGGGCCGCATCGAGCTCACCGAGTTCGTGGCGCTGACGGCGACGAACGCGGCCAAGCTCTACGGCCTCTATCCCCGCAAGGGGACGATCGCCGTGGGCGCCGATGCCGATCTCGTGATCTGGGACGCGGAGAGGGAGGTCACCATCAGCCAGAGCCTCATGCATGACGCGATGGACTACACGCCCTATGAGGGATTCCAGGTGAGGGGATGGCCGATGCTCACGCTGCTGCGGGGCGAGCCCGTCTGGGAGGGGGGCGAGTTCGTCGGCGCGCGCGGCAAGGGCCGCTTCCTCAAATGCGATCTCTCCCCGGCGGCGCGTCCCCTGGGGCGCGCGGTGACGCGCTTCGACCCTGCGACGGGCGCCTATAACGATGCTGCGGAGTAGGTGATCCGATGTCGCGCAAGCTCATGCTCGGCGCCGCCCAGCTCGGGCCCATCCGGCGCGACGAGAGCCGCCAGGCCGTGGTGGCGCGGTTGCTCGCGCTCCTGCGCCAGGCCCATGCCCGCGGCTGCCGCCTCGTCGTCTATCCCGAGATGGCGCTCACCACCTTCTTCCCGCGCTGGTACATGACCGATCAGGCCGAGGTCGATGCGTTCTTCGAGCGCGAGATGCCGAATGCGGCGACGCGCCCGCTCTTCGAGGAGGCGAAGCGGCTCGGCATCGGCTTCTGCCTCGGCTATGCCGAGCTCGTCGAGGAGAAGGGTGCCATCCGCCATTACAACACCGCGATCCTGGTGGACGCCGAGGGCAAGCTGGTCGGCAAATATCGCAAGATCCACCTGCCGGGGCATGCGGAATACGAGCCGCAGCGCCCCTTCCAGCATCTCGAGAAGCGCTACTACGACGTGGGCGATCTCGGCTGGCCCGTGTGGCGCGCCTTCGGCGGCATCGTGGGGATGTGCATCTGCAACGACCGGCGCTGGCCCGAGACCTATCGCGTCATGGGGCTCCAGGGGGTCGAGCTCGTCATGCTCGGCTTCAATACGCCTGAATACAATGCCGCCTTCCGGGAGCCCGCGCATCATCGCCTCATGCATCATTACCTGAGCGTGCAATCGGGCGCTTATCAGAACGGCACCTGGGTCGTCGCCGTCGCCAAGGCCGGCCTCGAGGAAGGCTGCATGCTGATGGGCGGCACCTGCGTCGTGGCCCCCTCCGGCGAGCTCGTCGCCGTCGCGAGCACCCTCGAGGACGAGCTGCTCGCCTATGAGATCGATCTCGACGCAACGACGCCGATCAAGGAGACCGTGTTCAATTTCGCCAAGCATCGCCGGCCGGAGCATTATCGGCTCATCGTCGAGCGCATCGGCGCCGTTCCGCCGCCGCGATAGCCGGCACGGGGCGAAGCCTCTTGAGGGATACAGCGATGACCGCGCGCATTCTCGTGATCAACCCCAACAGCACGGCGGCGGTGACCGAGGGCATCGACGCGGCGCTCGCGCCGTTGCGCGTCGCGGGCAGCCCCGAGATCGACTGCGCGACCCTGGCCGAGGGGCCGCCGGGGGTCGAGAGCCAGCGCCATGTCGAGCAGGTGACGCTTCCGCTCTGCCGCCTCGTCGAGCGCGAGGACAATCGCACGGACGCCTTTGTGATCGCCTGCTTCTCCGATCCCGGCCTCCACGCCGTGCGGGAAGCGACGCGGCGGCCCGTCTTCGGCATCGCCGCAGCGGGCATCGCCACGGCACTCAATCTCGGCGAGAGGATCGGCGTGATCGCCATCCTGCCGAGCTCCCTGGCGCGGCATTGGCGCTATTTCCGCGCCATGGGCGTTGCCGAGCGCATCGCCGGCGACCGTCCGGCCAATCTCGGCGTCACGGAGCTGGCCGACGAGGCGCGTACTCTCACCCGACTGACCGAGACCGGCAAAGCCTTATGCGACGAGGATCGTGCCGACGTTGTCGTGCTCGGCTGCGCCGGAATGGCGAAATATCGCACGCGCCTCGAGGCGGCGCTCGCGCGTCCCGTCATCGACCCGACCCAGGCCGCGGTCGCCATGGCGATCGGCGCCGTTCAGCTCGGCTACCGCACCGCCTAGATGTGGCGACGTTGTGCAGGTCGAGCTAGTACCCCCTATCCAAAGAGCCTGAGTCGTGATTCAAGATATGAATGATACTCAAGGCGAGAGAGGTCCGGCTGAGGCCGGAGGATCGTGCGGTGCTTGAGGCTCGGTGCCGCGCGGCGACGACGCCGCAACGTGATGTGCGGCGGGCGCGGATCATACTGCTGGCGGCGGAAGGGGCGAGCACGCGGTCGATTTCGCGGACGGTTGGC
>Ga0209061_1000357_pt1 | contig 127093 bp, 115 predicted proteins | sample Coa_R1_10_FD_187157 | JGI IMG/M metagenome (GOLD analysis project Ga0209061, IMG submission 187157) | Surface soil microbial communities from Centralia Pennsylvania, which are recovering from an underground coalmine fire - Coalmine... | ecosystem: Environmental > Terrestrial > Soil >... | reverse complement strand
CTGGCACGGCGACTACCTCGCCGCGCTCGCTCGCATCCGCGCGCTCCCCGCCGCCTGAACGCCGGCACGCGAGCTCACCCAAGATCAGCAGACGGCTCGCCCCTCAGGGCGCGGCCAGCCATGCCCGCGAACACACCCAAGTAGCTCCGCGGAAACGCCAGACCCGCCCTGCAACCAGCCACAGACGCTCCCTACCACCTCAACGACCGCACCAGCGGCCCCGCCGGCCGGTTTGAGCGCTACGACCCAGCGGATCGGTGGATCCGGGTTTAGGGCAGCCTGCGGGGCGATGTCGAGTCGAGCGATGAATGCTCGTGGGATTGAGTCGTAGGTCTTCCCATCGATGCTGATCGTGGCCGCGTCCTGCTGCCAGATCGGGACCCAGTCGTCCCAAGCCTGCTGCTGGACGGCGATCTCGCCGGACTGCTCGTATATGAACCCGCACTCTCCCTGATCCCCGCTGTACCTGCTGCCATCGCTGCCATCGCTCACCAGGCCCTGGAAGGTCTCGTCCACGAGTTCGGCCTGGTACCCGTGCTCTTTCACGAGCCTCGGTAGCGCCGTGCGGACAAACCGTGTGATTTGCGGCCACGTGGGCCCCTTGCTCCCAGCTGCCGCCGTGCCGGTACCGACCGCCGGCAAGGCCGGAAATGCGGCAATGGCGAATGCCCCCAGAATCCTTCTCATGTCTCGTCCTTTCATCTCCTGACCACAGCCGGAGCTTCACTCGCGCTGGCGTCGGTCGACTTTGCCGTTGGCCTCGATCGCCTCAACCGCGAAGGTGTGGTTTCCCCTCTTCAGGTGCGTGTAGGTCTTAGGAGAGGAACAGCTCGCGAAGCGCCCCTTGTCAAGCTTGCACTTGAAATGCAATGCGGCTCCGCCGGGGGCTGTGGGTCGAGAAGCTTGACCAGGCCGGCGCGGTTGCGAAGTTGCTGCTGTGTAGGGGGTGTTCTTTGCCCTGCTGCCGGAGGCCGGCTGTCAACCGTGGATCTGGCACCTCGTCGTGCCCGAGCTGCAACGACGGGGGCATCGGGGTGCGCTTGTGGTACGACGATGACGCTGTCGGCCTAACCAAATATGCAGAGGCGGTTGCTGAGGCGATCCAGGGGCGCGAGGAGATCGCGTTGTGGCCCAGTCGATTGCCGGATTCGTCGCGGAGCCCAGGTAGCTCTCTTTCTGAACGACGTCGAGCCCGCATTGGCCGCGGAAGCCAGCAACCACGTCGGACCGCCGGGAGCTGGCCTGTTCAGCTCGCCGCTGGCGATCGACGCTTGGCCGCAGGTGCCGATCCGAGGGCTGGCCGGCAGCCGCGATCGATTCTTCCCGCTCGAGTTCCGGTGGGGCTACAGCAGACCCACGACCTGCGACCGGCGGAACTGGCCCGTCAGTTCACCGCGGACGATCGCAGTGCGATCAACCATGTTGGCGTGACCGCCGAGGATCCCGCCGCCGAGAGTGCGGGGCTCGACGCCCTCGGCGTCCCGGTGTGCATGCACGCCCGCTTGGGGGACGCTCAGTTCTTCTGGCATGACGCGACCGAGGCGTTCGGCTACTGCATTGAGCTGATCACGGCGGGCCCCGGGGCTTGAGGCGTTCTTCGTGACGATTGAGAAGGGTGCTCACCGCTGGGATGGGAGCGACCCTGTCCGCAGCCCGTAGGTCCCGCCACCGCAGCAGCACCCGCAGCGCGCTGAAGCGCAACGGCGAGGGAACACAGCCAGCGGAGAGGGGGGGATTCGAACCCCCGATGGACGAATCGCCCATACCGGTTTTCGAGACCGGCGCATTCAACCGCTCTGCCACCTCTCCGGGGCGCGACCAAATGTAGCGACGGCGTAGGCGCCGCCGGCGCTTAAGCCGCGCCGTCCCCTGGCTGCCATGAGCTTGCAGCTGGAAGGGGGCGAGGGCGAGCAGGCGCTAGCGACGCGAGGCGAAGAACGCTCGCAGCAGCTCCGCGGACTCGGCCGCCAGCAGACCACGGTCGACCTGCGGTCGATGGTTGAGCTGCGAGGTGTTGAGGACGTCCAGGACGCTGCCCGCCGCGCCGGCCTTAGGATCGCTGGCGCCGAAGACCACACGCGGCACGCGCGCGAGCACGATTGCGCCGGCGCACATCGCGCAGGGTTCAAGCGTCACGTAGAGAACCGCGTCCAACACCCGCCAACCGCCGAGCGCCGCTGCCGCCTGGCGTAGCGCGAGGATCTCCGCGTGCGCGGTCGGATCGGCGCGCACCTCGCGCTCGTTGTGGGCGGCTCCGATCACCTCGCCATCGTGGACCACGATGGCGCCGATCGGAACGTCGTCGTGCTCGAGTGCGCGCGCGGCCTCCCGTAGCGCCAGGCGCATGAAGTACTCATCGCGGGGAAAGAAGCGCGCGGCGCCGCTCATCGCAGGGGCAAACGCTAGCCTGCCGACCGCCCACCCGCCGCTTCTCGTCTGCGCTCGCCGCGCCCGTGCGCGTTAATCCCGAAGGATGGTCGACGAAGCCCGCAGGCGCTCCTTCGGACTGGTCGCCGAGCTCTACGACCGCGCGCGACCGAGCTATCCGCCTGAGCTGATCGACGACGTGATCGCGCTCACCGCCAGCTCGCCCGGGCAGCGCGCGCCGGCGGCGCGATCGGGCTCTGAAGGGCCCGATCGCGGCGGTGAGAACGCGCTGCCCCCGTCGGGGGTGGACGGCGGGAGCGTGCTGCGGGCGCTCGAGGTGGGAGCCGGCACCGGCAAGGCGACGGCCCTGTTCGCGGCTCGCGGCGTCCGCGTGGACGCGCTCGAGCCGAGCGCTGCAATGGCTGCTATCGCGCGTCGCAACGCCGTCCGCCTGCCACCTGGAAGCGGGCGGGTGCGCGTGATCGAGCGCGAGTTCGAGACGTTCGCCTGCGCGGAGCCTCGCTACGACCTGCTCTACAGCGCGCAGGCCTGGCATTGGGTGCGTCCATCCGAACGTTACCGACGCGCCCGCGCGGCCCTGCGGCCTGGCGGGGTGCTTGCCGTCTTCTGGAACCGGGCCGACTGGGCGCGCTGCAAGCTCCGCGACGCGCTCGATCACGCCTATCGTGTGCATGCGCCCGAGCTCGCTGAAAGCAGTCCGATGCACCCCGGCGGCGCCAGGGCTCGCGACGAGTGGCAGGAGTGGCGCGCCGAGATCGCAGCCGCCGAGGGCTTCGAGCGGCCTGAGGTGCGCAGCTACCGCTGGCGGCTCGAGTACACGAGCCGCAGCTACGTCGAGCTGCTCGAGACCTACTCCGAACATATCCTGCTCGCACCAGAGCGACGCCAGGCGCTGCACCAAGCGATTGCGGAGGCGATCGAACGCGCTGGCGGCCGGATGGTGCAGCCGATGGTCACCCGCCTGTGCCTCGCCTTCGCCGCGAGCTGACAGGTGCCGGTCTCAACCCTGGCTTGGCGCTGCTCACCCTTCTAGCGATGGGCGTCGCCCTTGGGGTGCTCCACTTCGGCTCCCGGCAGCTGTTCATGTCGGAGGCTGCCATGGGGCAATCCGCCGGCAGACGCGCTCGGTCGGCCTGGGCCCGTGTTGGCGGGACACAAGCCAAACGAATGCGGGCACCGATCATTACGCTGTTGGCGCGCCGCCTGGGGGCCGACCGGCGAGGATCGTCAGCAGCTCGCCGACGCTCCGTTCGCCGGCGACGGGATCGGGCAGCGGGAAGTGGGTGTTGATGGCGTAGTGGTTGCGGCGGCCGTGACGATGGCGGGTGATGTAGCCGGCGTCGGCGAGCTCGGCCACGATTCGATGCGCGGCCCGCTCGGTGATCCCAACACGCTGTCCGATCTCACGCAGGCGGATTCCGGGATCGCGGGCGATGCATACCAGCACCTGCGCATGGTTGGTGAGAAATGTCCAGCTCGGCTCACGCGTGCCGGTCATCCGATCCTAGATTAACATTTCTGGATTCAGAGAACGTGCTATGGTGTCGAGACCAGAGAGGACCGCCGAAAGATCCCCTCGCACGCTCTTAGGAGGTCCTCCGCATGCTTTCCAAGATTCGCAGTCGCGATCAGGCCCGCAGGGAAGCTGATCCCCGCGCCCCGGGCAAGCCCCCAGGCGCGGTCGGCTCAATTGCCAAGGGACCAGGGCTCGCCTCCGACAGTGGCATTGCCGCCGAGTCATTCTCGGCGGCGGGGGAGACGCGTCGAGATCGCTCGCGCCGCAAGAACCGCCGGTCGCGTTTGCATGGCTATGCGATCCTCGCTGTCGCTCTGGTTGCGTTCCTGATTGCGCTTGCCGTCTCCAACACCGCTGCGGTGAAGGTCAGCTGGGTCTTTGGCACCTCGCACGTGTCGCTGGTGTGGCTGGTGTTGTTAGCGGCGATCCTCGGCTGGCTGTTCGGGCTTCTCTCAACGGCGGCCTTTCACTGGCGGACCAGGGCGCCTCACCGGGGCGCTACTGCTGACTGATCCGCAGACCGCGCCGCCCTCAAGTGCGATGCGCAGGCGCTTTACTGTGCCCTGCCGTGGCCACCGGCGAGCGGCCGCCGACGGCTGCAGGCGAAATCGCAATCGCGCAAAGCCGCATAGCGGAGGAGGTCGCTCGCTGCCGGCGAGCTCGTACCGGCCACGGACGTGATTCTTGGAGCACGAGGGCGCCGCTGCCGGTGGACGTCCTGCCTCCGGAGCTCATCGGGCGAGATCTGACGACGGCGAGCTGGTGCCCTGAAGACTCCAGGCAGGGTGATCGCCCGGACCGAGACCTTCGCCCGCTCGCCCCTCGTCTGGTCGCTGCCGGAGCGCGGGCATGGTCGGCCTGCTCGGCGCGCCAGTTCGGTGCCTGCGCTTACAAGCTCTTAGGACGACCTAATTAGGGTCGCCTAACAGCTGCTATGGTGCCGCGCAGATGGCCGATAGCGCGAACAGCGTCGCATCCGCCAGGACGGACGCGCAAAGCGCCCGGCGCACGGCTCCGCGGCGCCAGCCAGACACCACTGGTCGGCCGGGACGCGGCGCGGCCGACCGCCGGCAGGGCCGCGCGGGAGGGCGTTCGTGGGCGATGATCATCTGGGTCGCCGTGGCGCTCGGGGTGGGCGTCACAGCGGTCGTGCTCGGCTGGGGCTCGCATGGCGGGGTCGCCAACCCAGCCGCCGCGGGCGCGCACATGAGCCGCACCACCGCCGTGCTCAACAGCGCGATCCTCGTCTTCCGCGAGGGGCTCGAGACGATCCTCGTGCTGGCGGCGATCATGGCGAGCTTCCTCGGCGGCAACAAGGTCTACCGGCGGCCGGTCGCGATCGGCGGCGGCCTGGCGCTGCTGGCCGCGGTCGGCACATGGTTTGCCGCGATCTGGGTCATCGGCCTGTTCGGCGGACACGGCCTCACCCTGCAGGCGGCGACCGGCATCCCGGCGATCATCGTCCTTTTGCTGGTGATGAACTGGTTCTTCCACAAGGTCTACTGGACCGGGTGGATCTCGCATCACCACAGGCGGCGGCGCGGCCTGCTGCCGACGCCCGGTGAGACGGTCACCCGCTCGACGCTCCTCGGGCTCGGCCTGCTCGGGTTCACGTCCGTCTACCGCGAGGGCTTCGAGGTGGTGATCTTCCTCCAGGGGCTGCGCGTCGCGCAGGGCTCGAGCGTGGTGCTGGAGGGCGTGGTGCTGGGAGCGATGTTCACCGCTGCCGTCGGCGTGTTCACGTTCGTCCTGCACGAGCGCCTCCCGTACAAGCGGCTTTTGATCATCACCGGCGCGCTGCTCGTCGCGGTCCTCTGGGTGATGGTCGGCGAGGAGGTCAATGAGATGCAGCTGGCGGGCTGGATCGGAACGACGCCGATCCCGTGGATGCACGTGCCCGGCTGGCTTGGCACGTGGTTCTCGATCTTCCCCAACGTTGAGACCTTCGGCGCGCAGGGCCTGGCCGTGGTGCTCGTGATCGGCTCCTACGTAGGCGCGCAGTACGTGCGCGTGTGGCGCCCGCGCCGGCGGGGCCAGCCAGCAGCTCAGATCGCCCACCGTCCGCCCGACTCCCCCTCGAGCCCGGCGCCGGCGGCAAGCCTCGGGTGACGGGGCGCTTTAGCGCGCCGGCCAGCTCACCACGGTCCCGCCCCAGGTGAAGCCGCCGCCGAAGGCGGCGAGCAGCACCCGATCACCGCCGCGCAGCCGACCCTCGCGCTCGGCGACCGCAAGGGCGATCGGCAGCGTCGCCGTCGAGGAGTTGGCAAAGCGCGAGACGTAGTCGACGACGCGCTCGCTCGGCAGGCCAAGTCGCTGCCCGACCGCCCGGATGATCCGGGAGTTCGCCTGGTGGTAGACGAACAGGTCGATGTCCGCGAGCGTGCAGCCCGCGAGCGTCAGCGCCTCAAGCGTCACCTCCGCCAGCGAGCGCACGGCGGCGCGAAACGTGTCCGGGCCCCGCATGCGGATGCGGCCGCCGCGCTCGAGCCGGATCAGCTCGGCGCCCCCGCTGTCCGAGTGAAGCGCCACCGGCCCGATCCCCGGTTGGCCGTCGGCTGCGTGCGAGATCACCGCTGCGCCTGCGCCGTCTGCGAACAGGGGCAGCGTGTCGCGGTCGGAGGTATCCAAGAAGCGCGAGAGGAAGTCGGCGCCGACGACCAGCGCGTGACGCGCACGACCGGACTCGATGTAGCCGCAGGCGAGCGCGAGCGCCCCGAGCCAGCCGGTGCAGGCGGCCCCAACGTCGAACGCGGCCGCACCCTCGGCGCCGACCAGGCCGGCGACGAGCGGCGCGGCATTTGGTGTGATCTCATCCGCGCTTGAGGTTGCGACCAGCACGAGGTCGACATCGGCGGGGTCGAGCCGCGCCCGCTCGAGCGCCGCTCGCCCCGCACGCGCAGCGAAGTCGCTGAGGCGCTCGCCGGGGCTCGCCCACGGGCGCTCGCACGTGCCCGTGCGCTTCACAATCCACTCTTCATCGATGCCGAGGAGCTCCGCGATGCGGTCGTTGCCGATGCGCCGCTTTGGCAGCGCCATCGCAACCGCAGCGAGCGCCGCCGCGCGCGACGGCCGCTCCTGCGAGCTCCGCGGCGCGCCGCTCGCCTCAAGCTGCTCCTGGATTGCGCTCACGTTCGCGAGTCTACGGGTCCGAGCTTCTGTTGGCAGGCGCAGCGGTCTACGGGTCCGAGCTTCTGTTGGCGGGCGCAGCGGTCTACGGGTCGAAGCTTCTGTTGGCAGCCGCAGCGGCCGTGTTGCAGCGTTCACCGCAACCCGATACAGCGAACTCGGAGTCCGTTTCTGGCCGAGAGGGCCGGAAACGGACTCCGAGCGCTCACGGCGGTGCAGCGGCGCGGCCACGGCCGCGCTCGCCGCCGAGCGCATGACGCCTCCGCCGGCTGGTGCTGCGCTACCCCTCCGGGCTGCACATCCGCCTGGCTGGTGATGGGACGTCCACCCAAAGCGGGGCCTCCAGCTCGCTGACGTCGCCGCTCGAGGCGTCCGAGATGGGGCGTCTGGCGGAGACCAGCTCGAGAGCGAGGTACCGGTACTCGCCAGGCTCGATCGAGAGCGAGGTACCGGTACTCGCCAGCCTCAACCGAGCCGCACAGCTTCCGGGCGGCCCTGCCGTTTGGGGCCATCCGCTGCCTTGGGGCCCACAGCCATCCGCTGCCTCGGGGCCCACATGGAGCCAAGGAAAGCGCGCCCGGAGAGATTCGAACTCCCGACCTTCGGTTCCGTAGACCGACGCTCTATCCAGCTGAGCTACGGGCGCCTAGAAGCCGCCGTCTCCCTCGGGCGGCATAATGCATCATCGTAGCGCCAGCCGGCGAGCAGAGCGAGCGCGCTCCGGAGAGCAAGCGCATCGCGCCTGAGTTGGAGCGGAGCGCGTGCGCGGCAGGCGGGGCGGCGCCCGGCGGAATGCGTCCGGCCGAAGCTCTGAGAGCCACTTCCGGGCACTGGCGCGCCGTCGAAGGGAATTGCCCGGATCGTCAGAATGACGTGTTGACGCCGTGACCGACCACAGACGCCAACAGGACAAGACCGCGCGGGCGGGCACTGTCGTCGAGCGGCCCCGGTCGAGCGCGCAGGCCTGAGGATGCTGCTCGTCAGGCTGCTTGACCGTCGCAAGGGCCGCCGCGAGGCGCTGCGATTCGTGATCTCGAGCGCGGGGGAGATCTGCGTGCTCGGCGGCGACCCCACCGTGGTCGACCTCGATCAGACATTGGTCTCCCCCGCGGGCGAGCGGTTGACGCGCGCGCGGCCGCGCGAATGGCTCGAGGCGCTCGGGCGCTCCTGCGAGCGCTTCGAGGTCGTGGTCGAGGAGGAGGGCGGAACCCCAACCGCAGGGGCCATCGTCGCCGGCGGGCAGCCCAGCGTCGCCCAGCTTCGAGCTGCAGCCAAAGCCGCAGCGCGCGCCTGGCTGGCGCAGCGGGCGATCGGGCGGCTCAGCCGCGCGGCGGTCGGTGGCCTTGCGATACTCGCCGCCGCCTGCGCAGTTTTCGGGCTCTGGCTCGCCGGCGCGTTCCGTCCGCCGCTGCGGTCGTTCACCTCGCACGTCGGCGTGCCGCGGACGGCCCTCGCCGACGAATCCTCGCCACCGCCCACGCCGGTTGCGAGCAGCACCGGCGCGCCTGGCGATCCGCCCGCCGGCAAGGGGGTCACGATCGCCGAGGCCGCCGCCAACGCCGCCACCGAGCTTGCCAGCACCGACAAGCAGAGCATCGTCTCATGGAGCCCGAAGACTGGGCTTTGGGGGCGAAGCGCCCCGGCGGCCTGGTGGCAGTCGGCGCTCGACCTCTACAGCCTCGTGCGCTACCTGGAGGCAAGCCACAACACCCAGGCGCGCTTCCAGCACGTGATCGTGATGACCTACAAGCTCAACCGCCGGCTGCCCGGCACCGACCAGCCGCTCAACTTCGGCAACCAGTACATGGACGACACGGGCTGGTGGGGGATCGCCTGGCTCGAGGCGGCTCGCTACGAGCTGCACGTCCAACACGACGTCGCCGACGCGCGGCGCTTCCTCGCGGTCGCCGAGTGGGACGCAAACTACATCTACAGCCGCCCGCGGCCGTGCCACACGCAGGGGATCGAGTGGCAGATCAACTATCCCCCGGACACGATCACCAATGCCGAGTTCATCGCGCTCGCCGCGGGGCTCGCCACCCTGCGCCGACAGCCCGGCCCCTTCCACGACCCGGCGTTGGCGGCGAAGTGGCGCGCGGAGGCTGAGCAGATCCTCGCCTGGCTCGAAGGGAGCGGTCTTGTCAACATCGCCCGCGGCGTGGTGCGAGACACCTACAACGGCCGCTGCCAGCCGGCTGGAGGCCCGCTCATCTACACGCAGGGCGAGATGGCCGAGGCGCTCGTGCAGCTCGGCATCGCCACCCGCCAGCCGATCTACTTCCAGGAGGCTGCAGGCTTCCTCAACCGTGTGCTGCGCAACTCCTGGCACACCCTCAGCTACGGCATCCTCCAGAACCCCTGCGAGGCGCAGCGTGGGCTGTGCGCGACCAACGGCTGGCACTCGCTTGACACCAGCATCTACAAGAGCTTGGTCGTGAACGCGATGGCCGACTGGACGCGGGCCACGGGCGAGGCCACCTACGCCTCCTTCCTGCGTGCCCAGGCGGAGGCGGTGATCGCCAACGCCGCAAGCAACGGCCAGACGCTGACCTCATGCCAGACGCCCCACGACTGCCAGCTCGGCTACTACTGGTCGCGCCGCGTCAACCCCAAGCTTGCGCCGATGCCGGTCAACGCAGGCACCCAAGAGCAGGGGCTCTCGGCGCTGACCGACGCGCTGTTCGCGGCGCGCAACTGACCGGCGGACGCCGCCCGCAGCTACGCTGGGCGAGTGAGGCCGATTGCGATGCGAGCGGACGTTTGCGCGGCGCCCCCGGAGGACGCCATCCACCTCGCACCCCTGATCGAGACGGTGCTCACCACCGTCGACGGCGCCGGCGCGATCAACTGTGCGGCGATGGGCGTGCGCTGGGGCGAGCGCGAACTGGTCTTCTGGCCGTTCGAGCGCACCCGGACCCTGCGCAACCTGCGCCGGCACGGCGAGGGGGTCGTCCACCTCACCGACGACATGCTGTTGTTCGCGCAGGCCGCGCTCGGGGATCCCCATCCGCCGATGCGCCCCGCGCGTGCGGTTGCGGGGTGGATCATCGAGCAGGCCTACGCCTGGCGCGAGGTGGCGGTGCGGTCGATCACGCCCGCGGACGGCGGCCGGTTCGAGGTGCGGGCGGAGATCGTGGCCGCCGGCAGGAGCGAAACGCTGCCGCTTGGCCTTTGCCGCGCGCGCCACGCCGTGCTCGAGGCCTCGATCCTCGCTTCCCGCCTGAGGCTGATTGGCTCCCAGCGCGTGCGTGAGGAGCTGGCGCGTCTGCAGGAGCTCGTCGACAAGACCGGGGGCGAGCGGGAGCGGGCGGCGATGGACTACGTGCGCGACTACGTTGCGCGGCGAGCATGAGCGAGATCGCGGTCAGCGCCCCCGCCCGCCTGCACTTCGGCATGCTCGACCCGGTGGGCCTCGGACCCCGGCGCTTCGGCGGCTTCGGGGTTGGGGTGCAGTGGCCGCGGGTGCTCGTCTCGGTGCGCGCCGTCTCAGGTCGGGAGGTGCGCGCCCGCGGCCCGCAGGCCGAGCGCGCTGCAACGTTCGCGCGCCAGGCTCGCGCTGCGCTTGGAGTCCGCGGCGGGCTCGAGGTGGTGGTGCGCGAGGCGATCCCCGCGCACCAGGGGCTCGGGTCGGGCACCAAGCTGGCGCTCGCGATCGCGCGCGCGGTCAGCGAGCTCGCCGGCGCCGGTGCCGACCCGGCGCTGCTGGCGCAGGCGAGCGGGCGGGGGATGCGCTCGAGCGTCGGCTGCTGGACATTTGATGCGCCGGGACTGGTGGTGGAGGCGGGCGTGCGAGGGGGCGAGATCGGTCCGCTGATCGCACGGGTGCCGATGCCGGCTGCCTGGCGCTGCGTGCTGGCGCTGCCGCGGGGCGGGGAGGGCCTTTCCGGGGAGGCGGAGGAGCGCTTCTTCGCGCGCTGCGAGGCGCTGCCGCGGCATGAGCCGCCGGTCGCGCGGCTGTTGCTGACCGCTCTGCTGCCAGGCCTGCAGCGCGGTGACATCGAGGAGTTTGGCGTGGCGCTCAGCGCCATCCAGCGTGAGATCGGCGCGATCTTCGCCGCGCGCCAAGGCGGCATCTTTCATCCCTGCTCGAGCGGCGTGGTGCGCGCGCTTGAGGCGCTCGGCGCGCGGGCCGTCGGTCAGAGCTCCTGGGGGCCGACCGTGTATGCGATCGCGGAGTCGCCCGAGCGCGCAACGGCGCTCGCCGAGGGGCTACGGGGAAGCATTGGGAGGCAGGCGGAGGTTCGAGTGGTCGACTTCGACCGGCACGGCGCCCAGCTGGTGCGCTCGGAGGGGGTGGGTGGCGACGGTGCGGGCGGCGTGCGCAAGCGGGAGGTGGTCGCATGAGGCTGTTGGTGAGCGTGCTCGATGCGGAGGAGGCGCGGGCCGCCCTGGCCGGCGGCGCCGACGTGATCGACGTCAAGGATCCTCGTGAGGGGGCGCTCGGCGCTCCCTCGCCGCGAAAGCTGGCGGAGGTCGTACGTGCAGTAGACGGCGCGGCGCCGATCAGCGTTGCCCTCGGCGACATGCCGGATCTGCCCCACACCGCCGCGCTCGCCGCGTGCGGGGCGGTCGCGGCCGGCGCGAACTACGTCAAGGTCGGGCTGCGGGGGGTGCGCGAGCTTGACCGGGCGGTCAGGTTGATCCGCGCGGTTGCGCGCGCGACGGAGGGCCGGGCGCGCGTGATCGCCGCCGCCTACGCCGACGCCGAGACGCTCGAGCCGCCGGCGCTCGACCCGCGGCTGCTGCCGGCCCTCGTCGCCGCAACAGGGTTGGACGGCGCCCTGATCGACACCTTCCGCAAGGACGGCCACGGTCTGTACGCGTACCTTGGAGAGGCGGAGCTGGGCGAGCTGCTCGCTCGCACCCACCGGGCGGGCGCGACCCTTGCGCTCGCCGGTCAGCTCCATCGTGGCGAGCTGACGCGGGTGAGGGCGGATCTCGTCGGGGTGCGCTCGGCTGTCTGCCGCGGCGGGCGCTCCGGCGCCCTCGACCAGGACCTGGTCGCGGCCGCGGCCGCTGAGGTGCACGGGACGGCGGCGGGTCGCGCAGCCGCGGCGGCGAGCCCGGCCGGCACGGGGCTCGCCTTGGCCGAGCAGGGCCGCTGACGATAGAGCCGGGCCTCCGCGAGGGTCCGCTCAGCACGGGGTGATGCGCGTGCCGACGCTCTCCGGCGAGCGCACGACGACTGCGATCCCGCTGCGCGCCACCACCTCGGCGAGGTAGCTGTCAACCACGCGCCCCTCACCGTCCGCCTGCAGGGCGCGCAGCTCGGCCGCCGTCAGCGCCGCAAGCGGCTTTCGACCGGGCGGCCACCGTGCAAAGATTCCCGCGACCGGCTTGAGCAACACTGCCTCGGTCGCCCCGATCGCCTCCGCTGCGAGCGCTGCCAGCGAATCCGAGGTCACATGCCAGGAGCGCGGCACCTCGGGGCGCTCCGCGAACGCTTCCGCGGCCGCCAGCAGCCCGATAACGCGCGGACGGCGCAGCTCTGCGAGCGGCTCGGCGCCGGGCAGCATCGAGCGCAGCAGGGTGCCCAGCTGATCCATCGCCTGCAGCGCCAACGTATGGGCGAGCGGATCGCCGAGCCCGTGGCGCGCATCGACCGCGCGAACCGCGTCCGCAAACGGACCGCCGCCGGGGATGACGAGAACCGGCCGCGTCCGCGCGAGCGCGAGCGCCTCGACGCAGCCTCGCCGCAGTCCCGCCAGGCCATGCGCGCGCAGCAAGCCGCCGCCGATCTTCACCACCAGTGGCGAAGGCGCGCTCACGGGCGCGGCGGCGGCGCGCTCGCCGCCCCCAGTGGCGAAGGCGCGCTCACCACGTCCGTCTTCGAGGCCAGTGTGGATCGCTGCGGCGCAAGCCCATGCGCGCCAAGCGCCGAGAGCGCTGCGGCCGGCGCAACCTCACCCCCGGGGCCGCGCAACGGCGGCGGCCAGCGGCTCTCGGGGCAGAGCGCCAGCCCCAAGCGCCGCGCTGCGGCGCGGACGAGGAAGGCGCCGGTGCCGAGCGCCAAGATCTCGGCGCCGGGACGCGCGCGTGCCGCAACGCGCGCGAGCGCGCCAGCGATCGCGTCCACCTGCGCGCGCTCGACGGCGGCGGCGATCCCCTGCAGGTCCGCCTCGGAGAGCTGAGGCGGATCAGCGCAGACGACGCGTGCCAGGCGCGCACGCACCTCGCCCGGCGAGCTGCCGCGCCCATCCGGGAAGCTGCAGGTGCACTGGAGCGGCGTGAGGTTGCCGCGCAGCAGGTGCGCGTCGGCGGCGATCGCGAACAGCTCCGCCGAGACCGGGCAGGGGCGCCCGCCGATCGACACCGCGGAGAGGATCGCGGCCACGTTGGTGCGGAGCGCGCCCGTGTAGAGCAGCTCCCCCTCGAGCAACCGCTCCAAATCGGTGCGTCCGCGGGCGGCCACCCGGCCGGCGACGATCGGGATCAGGTCGGTGGTGGTCCCGCCGCAGTCGACGAGGATCGCATCTGGCAGCGCGCGGGAGACCAGCAGCGCGCTGGCAAGCCAGTTGGCCGCCGCGCAGCGCAGCGGCGCCGCGCGGGCACGGTCGAGCTCGAGCAGCTCCCCGTCGGTGCTGAGCACCCGCAGGCGCCGCTCGCCCAGTGCGATCGCGGCCGCATCGAGAATCGCCAGCACGCCCTCGCGCTTGTCCGCGAAGACGTCTGCAAGCTCGGCCGTCATCGTCAGCGCAACGGGCGTGTCGGCGCCAGCCAAGCGCCCCACGACCGCGGCCACCGTGCTCGCCAGCGCGTTGGGCGCGCGCCACAGCTCAAGCGGCGCGCGCGCGACGGCAGCCTGGCCGGCGGCATCCACCAGGGCCGCCTTGATCCCCGCGCCGCCGATGTCCAGGCCGACGACCGCTGAGTTCACGGCGCTCGCCATCTCGGCGGATTGCAGCAGCTTCCAACCGCGGACGCGCTCCAGCTAGCGTTCGCTACCACCGTGGAGATCGTGCCGGTGATCGACCTCAAGGGCGGGATCGTCGTCCACGCACGCGCGGGGAGGCGCGAGGCCTACGCGCCGCTGCGCAGCAATCTCGTGGCGGGCTGTGAGCCGGTTGCGGTCGCGCGGGCCCTGCTTGCGTCCTGCGGCGGGCGGCGCCTGTACGTGGCGGACCTCGATGCGCTCGGCGGCGGCGCGATCGACGAGACGACGCTCGCGGCCCTCGCTGGCCTCGCGGGCGAGCTGTGGGTTGACGCCGGCGCGGTCACGTCGGAGCGCGCCGCGGCGCTGACGCGCGTCGGCGCGGCGCGCAACGTGCTCGGGACGGAGTCGCTGCACGCGACGGTGGCGGTGGCGCAGCTGCGCGCCCCCTCGCTGCCGACACCCGTGTTGAGCATCGATCTGCGGGCTGGCCGGCTCGTCTCGCCACGCTCGGAGCTTGCCGGTGGCACCGCCGCCGCCGCCCTGCCGCTGGCGGCTGAGCTGGGTGCCCGCGAGCTAATCGTGATCGACCTCGCCCGCGTCGGCACCGGCGCCGCGCCGGCGCTCGCGGCGCTCGCCGAGCTGACCGCGGCGCTGCCGGGGGCGGCGATCTACGTTGGCGGCGGCGTGCGCAACCGCGAGGACCTCGATGCGCTGAGCGCCGCCGGAGCCGCGGGCGCGCTGGTGGCAACCGCCCTGCACGAGCGCAGGCTGCCGTGAGGGCCGGCGAGGAAAGCCGCCCAGCCCCAGCGCGTGGGCGCCAGCCGCGGGAGACGGCCATCTGGAGCGTCGGCGAGCGCGAATATCAGCCACTGGGCCAGTGACGGCGCTCGGCTCATGCGCGAGCATCTCCCAAGTGCGGCTGCTCATCTCCTACGACGGAACCGCCAACGATGACGACGCGATCGCCCTCGGGAGGATGCTCGCCTTAGGCGGCGCCCAGCTTGCGCTCGCCTACGTCCGACACTCGCGAGAGTTCGATCCCCGCCGAGAGGAGCTGGCCGCCCACGACGCTCAGGCCCGCTTGGAGCGCGGCGCGCAGCTGCTGGGCGACCCCGAGGTGGAGCGCCATGTGGTGTTCGGCCCGATGACCGCCGAGAGCCTGCGCGAGCTGGCCGAGCGCCTGGGCGCGGAGGGGATCGTGTTCGGCTCGGACTACCGCACGCCCCCCGGCCACGTCGAGCCCGGAACCACTGCCCAGCATCTGATCGAGGGTGGCCCCATCGCCCTCGCGATCGCCTCCGCGGGGCTGCGGATGCGCTCGCACGCGGCGATCGAGACGATCACGGTGCCGCGGGCGGGACCGCACAACGACGCCGCCCGTGCGACCGCGTTCGCGCTCGCACGCTTGCTGGGCGCCAGCGTCGTCGAGCCCGGAGACGAGCCGGTGGATCTAATCGTCGTCGGCTCAAAGCCGGGAGCCCCACCCGGTCGGATTGCGCTGGGCGGGGAGGAGCGCAAGGAACTGGAACGCGCGCGCGCCTCGGTGCTGCTCCTCCCCGCCGAGCGGCCGCTTGAGCTCTGATCGCGGTCACCGAAGAGCGGCGATCGCAGGTCCCTCGCCGCTCGGCGCGAGCATGCGCTTCAGACGCGGACGAGCTCCTCGCAGGCGGCCAGCACCCGCGCGGTCAGATCGTGGCGGCAGACCGACTGCAACGCCTGCCAGCCGGGAATCCCATTGACCTCGAGCACGACCGCCGCTCCATCTGGGCCGATCAGCAGATCGATGCCGGCGATGTCCGCTCCGAGCGCCGCGGCCGCTCCCAGGGCGAGCTCGCGCTCAGCCTCGTCGAGCGTCACCGCCCGCGGTCGCGCGCCCTGGGCGATGCTTGCGCGCCAGCCGTCGCTCACGCGCTCCATCGCGCCGATCACCTCGCCCCCTGCGATCAGCACGCGCAAATTGCGGGCGGGGGCGATCGTGCGCTGCACGTAGTAGACGGCGCGCTCGAGCGCGAGCGCCCGGAACACGCGATGAGCGAGATCGCGGTCCTCGATCCGCACCACGCCGTTGCCCATCGCGCCAAACAGCGGCTTGACCACGATGTCGCCGCCGAGCCGATCGAAGGCTGCCATCGCGTCCTCGTAGCGCTCGCAGCAGATCGTGGGCGGGGTCGGCAATCCAGCGGCGGCGAGGAGGGCGCTTGCCCACGACTTATCGACGGTACGCTCAAGCGCGCGCGGGCTGTTGACGCAACGTACGCCGGCGGCGGCGAGCACGTGCAGCGCGTCGACGCGGAAGATCACCTGCTCGAGCGAGCCGCGCGGCAGCCCGCGCACGATCAGGAGGTCGAGCGCGTCGAGCGCGCCACCGTCGGCCGCCAGCACCCGCACGCGCCCATCCTCGCCGATCTGTGAGCGCAGCCTGGTCGGCGCGATTGGCCTCGCCTCGTGGCCGCGCGCGCGCAGGGCGGACAGGAGCTGGCGCCCGTGCCAGGATGTGGCGGAGCCCAGCAGGCCGACGCGCAGCCGCCCAGCCGCGCAGCTCACGTGGTGAAGGAGCGCTCGAGCACCTCGGGCGCGAGCCTGCCGCCGTGGTGCGCGCGGCCGGACTCGGTTGCGGTCAGCGTCACAACCGCAGGGCTGAACAGCATCGGGTCGATCTCATAGAAGTTGAAGCCCGCGGCCCGGAGCAGCTCGCCAAACGGGGTTCCGAATGCCTCCGACGCGCTCGAGGGCAGCCGCCGGGCAAGCTCTGCCACCTCCTCATCGCCGCCCTCGATCCACAGGTGCACCGTCCCGCCGTAGAGGACCGCGTCGTTGGTGCGCCCGATCGCGCGCGCATCGTCGCGGGCAACCGGAGCAAGCGGGCAGCAGCCCCAGCCGCTGCGCACCCGCTCCGGGTCGACGCCAAGCTCGTGCAGCTTGTGCAGCGCCGTCTCCACCGTCCTTGCGGAGATCTGCACCGAGCCGCACACCGAGGCGGTCGGCGCAATCAGGAACGTCAGCCGCTCGGTGGGAACGCCGCAGCGCTGCGCCACCCGCTCGACCACCGCGCTCGGCGGCGGCTCGCGGGTCTCCAGGCAGAGGACCGCCTGCTGCGCCCGCTCGCGCCAGCTCAGCTCCGAGAAAAGCTCTTCGACCCTGGCGAGCGCGCGGCCCGGGCCGCTGGCCATCGCGAAGAACTTCTCGTGCTCGAGCCTCCAACCCGCGTACTGCGCGGCCAGGCAGGCGACTGCCGGCTGATCGACAGCGACGCCGACGCCCGGCCAGGTCCGCTCTCCCACCGTCACCGGGACCGGATCCACGCGCCCGAGCCCGCCCATGCACACGGCGGCGAAGCCGAGGCCCGCAAGCAGCCCGCCGCGGGCGTTGGCTCCGCAGTCGAGCAGCCGCGCGCCGCCGGGGAGGGTGCGGACCTCGATCCCCAGCGCCGGTGCGTCGGCCGCGAGCGCGTCGACCAACCTGAGGGCGCGCTCGTTCAGCGAGAGCTCCATCGCTTCTTCTCCTCCTGCGTTGCTCATCGTCCCTCCTCCTCGAGGATCAGGATCTCGCCGCGGCCAAGCTCGGCGAAGTCGCCGGCCCAGCGCACCCAGCGGGCCTTGAGCAGCCTCTCGTCCACCTCGAGTCCGAGCGCGCAAGCGCGCCGTAGCTGCAGCGCCAACGCCGGCGGTCGGTAGCTGGCGGCAAGTTCGTAGCCTGGTAGCGGACGGTGCGCGGCGGCGGAGACGAGGCTTCCGCGACGGTTGCCGAACCCGGCCTCCGGTCCGAGACCACCCAACGCGATCACAGTCCCGGCCAGCATCCGCAGCCCTGCTCCAGCGCCCGCGCGCCCGCCGATCACGACGAGTCCGCGGCGCATGCCCGCGCCCGCCTCCTCGCCCGCGTCACCGATGAGCGCGATCTCCCCTCCGCTCATCCCCGCCCGGGCGCCAGGGTAGGCGCCGCCAAGCCGGACGCCGGCGTCGCCGTGGATGCGCAGCAGGCCGCCCTCCATCGCTGCGCCGGCCCAATCGCCGGCGCCGCCACGGACCTCGATCTCGCCTCCGCGCATGCGCGCCCCGAGATGATCGCCACAGGGGCCCTCCACCACCAGCCGCCCCTCCTCCAGGCCGGCGCCGATCCCGTCGAATCGGCGCAGGTCACCCATCAGCAAAAGCTCTCCATCGACGGTGCCCGAGATCTGGAACAGCTCCCCAAGCGCAACCATCTCGCGCCCGCAGCGCAGCTTGACCTCCGCCAGCGCCGAGCGCTCGAGCGCGCCCAGTCGCGCGGGCGCGAGCGGCTGCGCCCACACTCGCGCGTGCGGCTGCTCGCGGAGGGCGAGCGTCAGCGTCACTGCGCCTCCCGCAGCTCGGCCAGCGGGAAGTGGTAGGGACCGAGCCGTCCGCCGAAGTTGGCGGCGGTGATGTGGGTGGCGCCGGCGGCGCTGGCGGCGTGCAACCCGCGTCGCATCGCCTCGCGCACCGCCTCCTCGCTGACGCCGTCGATCACGATCTCAAACAGCGCGTTGACGCCCTCGGGGACGAGGGTGTCGGGCACCTGCGCGCGCAGCGTGGGAGCTAGCTGATGGTTGGTCGATGCCGGCAGCGAGCGGTAGCGCTGGGCGCCGACCTTGCTGCCGCTGCGCACGATCCCGCCCGGGAACGGCAGCGCCACCCCCTCGCCGCGCATCGCTTCGACGGCGGCGCTCGCCGCCCGCAGCGCGTCCTGCTCCTCGGCGGCGCCAATCACGAGGTTCCCGCCCCCGACGCCGGCCTCGACGCCGAGTGTGTCGCTGACGAGAAACTCGCCCTCCATCACCGGCACCCGCCACAGCCGCCGCCCGGCGATCACCTTGCTCGCCTGGTAGCCGTCCCCGAAGTAGCGCAGGCTGGCGCCAAGCGGGACGCGCCGCTCGGCGCCGGGCAGGCCGTCGAAGCAGGCGGTCGTAGGACAGGTCATCACACACTGCCCGACGCGCTCCAGAGCCCGCTTGGCGAGGCTCTCGCGGTCCATCGCGAACAGCAGCACCGCCACCCCGGGCCGGCCATCGGGCGTCTGCGCCGCCGGCAGCGTGCGCTCAATTGCGGCTTCCACCTTGCAGCCGATCACCGAGGTCGCGAAGCCGGTGGCCGAGCGCGCCGCCTCCTGCGCCCAGCCGGGATCGGCGGCGGTCAAGAGAAGCCGCGCGTAGCGCATCGGGAAGGCCTCCGCGAAGCTGTCGGCGACCGTGGTCGCGCCGAGCGTGTAGCCGCTCATCCGCCGCCCGTCGCCTCGATCACTCGCGCGGGCTCGCGCAGCGCCGCGTCGCCCACCGGGTAGTTGTTGAACGAGACCGTGTAGCGCTCGCCCCAGAGCGACTCCAGCACCTCGCCGATCCGCTCGTCAAACGGTGCGCGCGCGCTCAGCAGAACCCCGTCTTCGACGGCGCGCAGCTCTCCGTCCTGGACGAGCACCTTGCCTCCCTTGATCACGTAGCGCGGCAGGGCGAACATCGCCTCGCGGTCGGCGAGGTCATCGTAGATCGTCACGTCGGCGTCGGCCCCCGCGCCGAGGTGGCCCTTGTCTACCAGCCCCAGCCGCCGCGCCGGGGCGGCGCGCGTGATGATCGCGATCTCCCCGAGGGTGTACTCGCGTTCGAGCCCGTCGCGCAGGGCGCTGCGGCCGATCGCCCGCTGGTTGGCGCGGGCCGCCTCCGCCTCGCGGTAGGAGCGGTCCATCAGCAAGCGGATCAGCTTTGGGTAGGAGAGGAACGAGGCGCCATTGGGGTGGTCGGTTGAGAGCATCAGCTGCCAGGGGTTGCGGCAGAGCAGGAACAGCTCGAGCCCGATCGCCCATTGCAGTGCGTGCACGTAGCTCGAGCGCCTGTACGCGTAGGGCACGATCCCGCAGCCGGTCTCGACTTCGGTGTCGTGGCTCAGCCACTTGTCGGCGCCCAGCTCGCGAAGCATCGCCGCGACCGGAGCATCGGCCGTCATCGCGACCGCCTCGCCGAACATCACCTGGCCGACGTCGGCCGTGATCTCCTCGTGGCCGTTGAGGAACTCCGCCAGCTCCGCGGCCCGCGAGCGCAGCGGACCACCGGGCTCGCCACCGTAGCTGTGGAACTGGATGTGCGCGAAGTGCGCCCGGCGGCCTGTGAGGGTGCGCATCGTTTCAAGCGTCACGTCAGCGTTGCCGGCGACGCCCAGGTTGTGGGCGTGGATATGCACCGGATGAGGCAGGCCGAGTTGATCGACGGCGCCCGCGATCGCCTCCAGGATCTGGCGAGGGGTGATGGCGTAGCCGTCGAGTTGATCGTCCAGCGCGCGGACGTTGCCGTTCCGCTGCTTGAAGCACTCCACGCCGCCGGGGTTGACGAGCTTCACGCCGTAGCCGCCGGTGCTGGCGAGCCACCACGCGATCGCGTCGTGCAGCTGCGGGGAGGTGCGCCCGCCGGCGCGCCGGATCAACTCGAAGAGGACCTGGTTGTTGCCCATCAGGATCAAAAACGCCTTGTCGATCAAGGGCGTGTCGCGCAGCTCGGCGAGCACATGGCGGGCCGCCAGTGGCGGTGCCGCCGCCTCCACCACGGTCGTGTAGCCAAGCAGCGCATATCGGTAGCCGGTCGCGAACGTGGACGGCACGATCCCCCCGCTGCCGGAGCGAAGCAAAGCGCTTGGGCGCGGCGGCTCGGCGGTCCGCCGCTCTGGGGAGAGGCGCCGCGCGGCGTTGACCGCTGGGCCAGCGATGTGAGAGTGGATGTCGACGCCGCCGGGCATGACCACCATCCCGCGCGCGTCGATCCGCCGCGCCGTGGGCCCGACATCCGCCACTACGCGGCCGTCGCGGAGGCACACGTCCCGGACCTCACCGTCGATGCCGTTGGCTGGGTCGTATACCCGCCCGCCGCTGATCCTGATCTCGCTCACGGGATCGCCCCCTCGGCTGGCTGCGCGCCGACGAAGCTGGCCGTGCTCACGCGACCGCCTCCTCGGTCAAGCGTGCAAGCAGCGCGGCCGTGCTTGCAGCATCGCCGCCCATCGGCGCCCTGAGGGTGAGCGGCACCCCATCCAGGCGGTGCGCGGTGCCCGCAGCCTGCACCCCGAGCGCCGCCGTGCGGATCCAGACCGCCGCGTCGGTTGCGGGCGGCACGCTTGAGAGCGCGATCAGCGCCGCATCGGCGGCAGCGTACGCGTCTGCCTGCTCGACCGCCAGCACCACGTCCGCACTTTCGCCCGCCGCCGACGCGCGCGTCGCGAGCACCGGTTCCGGGTGCCCCGTGGCGAAGTCGACGCTTGTGCCGTAGCCGGTCTGCCAGGCCAGCACCTCGCGCGCCCCCCGCTCGCCTGCGCTTATGGGCAGCGCCAACGTGACGGCGTGGAGGCGGCGCGCCAGCGCGCGCACAAGCTCGTACAGCGCAAGCGCCCGCCGCTGTCCACCCGCCCCCCCGGTGAGCTCGGCTCCGTGCACGAACGCCACGTGTCCGGCGGCCTCGACGCGCGCGTGCAGCTCGCGCAGCGGTTCGACTAGCTCGCTCGCCGAAGGCGTGCGCCCGCGCGCCAGCAGTCCGAGGATCGCAAGCGCCTCGAGGTCCCGCTCGCGTGGGAGCTCAAGATGCAGCTGCGCGCGAGCAGCGGTGGCAGTGTCGCGGTCATCGACCACAACAAGCGTGCGCCCAGGCGCGAGGCGGGGGGGCGGGCCACCGATGCCTAGGCGCTCGAGCAGCCGCGGGTGGGTGCGCTCGGGATCCTCGCGCCAGATCACGATCAGCTGTGAGCGATCGCGCACCTCGCCCAATGTCGCGCTGGCGTAGCCGCGCAGCGCCTCCGCTGCCGTTCCCGGCCAGGGGCCGCGCTGGACCTCCAGCAGCAGGAGCGCCCGCAGGCGCTCGGCGAGCACGAGTGCGGCGCGCACGTCCTCGACGCTCGCCTGTGCAAAGCCGCACAGCAGCGGGCGCCGCGCCTCCCGCAGCAGCTGCGCTGCGCGCGCCAGCGCCGCTGACACGCTGGCGGGGGCTCCGTCAACGGTGGCGGCGGGCTTGGACGTCAGCGCCGCGCGCTCGGCCAGCCAGGCGGTGCCGAGCGGGCAGGGAGGCGTCAGGGCAGGCGCTCCATCCGCGTCCACGATCGCGGCGTCGTCGCACAGCAGCGCGCAGCCGGCGCAGATGATCGCGCGCGGTGGCTCGCTGCCGCCCGCGCGCGCCTGCGGCGGCCCGCTCCCGCCCGAGCGCGCCTCAGCCATCGCGCGCGAGCGCCCCCGGCAGCCGGGCCAGCAGCCGTGCCCCGAGCGCGGCCAGCTCCGGCGGGGAGGCATCCGTGGAGAGCAGCGTGCAGACCGGCGCCCCACGCGGGATCGCCTGGCCGCGCGGGGGGATATCGCGCGTCAGCCCGGCCGGCCAGAAGCCCGGGTCGGGGGCGATCAGGCGGCGGCTCGCGTACAGCACCAGCTTCACTGTAGGCGATGCGGCTTGCGACGGCCAGCCCTCGGGCGCCGCCAGGCGCCCGCGCGCGCCAAGCACGTGCGCGTGGAAGGTGCCACGGCCGAACAGCTCAAGCGCGGCCGTCGGGCGCGGGTTGAGCTCGAGCACCCACGTCCTGTGCCCATCCCAGATCGCGTCGACGCCGAACGCGCCGCGCAGGCCGAAGCGCTCGGCGGCCTGCGCGCAGACGGCGCGAAGCTGCCCCTCGAGCTCGGCGAGCTCCGTCGCCGGCAGCCGCGGTGGCACGACGTTGCCGCACCAGCGAAAGCCGGGCCGCAGGTGCAGCTGCTCGGTGACGCCGAGCATGAGCGCGCGTCGGCCGTCGGCGATCGCGACCGCCGAGCAGGAGAGCCCGGCCACGTATCGCTGGAGGATCTCGCCTGCCGCCAGTGGCCCGCCGCGATAGGGGCGCACGCCGCGGCCGCCGCCTCCCAGGCGCGGCTTGCGAAGCCACCGCGTCTCCCCGCCGGCGCCATCAGGTTGTGGCGCACTCCGAGCCTGCGCGCTCGTCCGCGCGCCCGCGGTGCGCAAAGCGGCGGGCGTCTGCGGGACCGGTGCGCCCGGCGTGCGCGGGGCGCCGGCGAGCGTCTGCGGGACGCGTGCGCCAGCCGCGCGCGCGACGGCAGCCAGCGCCCAGGGGTCGCGCGCGCGACCCAGGCGCTCCGGTGGGGTGCCGAGCAGCTCGCGGCCGGCGGCCAGCCTCCTGACCAGGTCGGGGCGGTTCTCGAAGCCCGCGCCGTAGACGACCGCCACGGCGTCGATCTCCGTGGCAAGGTCGGCCAACCTCTCGCTGCGCTGGGCGGTGCGAACCGGCGCGAGCGCGCGCAGGTCAAGGTCGCCGAAGCGGTCAAGCGCCAGCACCTCATAGCCGTCGGCAACCGCCAGCTCGGTCAGCATGCGCGCGCTCGCCGCCACCACCAGCACCCTCGTGGGATCGCCGCGTGTCATCGTCGAGGCGGCCACGAGCGGGCCTGCTAGGGCAGGGCGATCCCGCACAGCTGGGCGGCCAGCAGCGTCGCTGCGATGAGGTCGGCGGTCGTCCCGGGGTTGAGTCGGTTGCGATCCGCGCGCAGCTGCGCGTCGAGCTCGGCGCGCGAACGCCGGCCGGCAAGCACCTCGGCGGCGGCGTGGCTCACTACCTCCGCGGCGCGTGGCCCGGCCTTGCGCGCGATCAACGTGTCGGGGCGGCGCGCCAGCAGCTCAAGCTGCAGCGTGACGATCGCCTCGAGCGTCGGCAATCCCCGTGCGAGCGCTGCGCGAAGCAGCGGCAGGCCCTCGCCGAACACGATCGCGTAATCGCTCACATACTCGGAGGCGATGCTGTCGCGCTGCGCGGCGGCCGCCATCGCCTCTCGCAGTGAGACGCGTGCTGGCCGGCGCACATCGTGCTCGCCGCCGTCGCCCAGCCCTCCTGGGCGCGCGCGCACGATCGCCGCGAACGCCGATCTGGCGTCGGCGACATCGAGCGCCGCGAGCGTGCGCGACAGCGCCGCTCGCAAATCCTCGCCCGCGGTCCGCGTGGCCGCCGCCCGCGCCAGAGGCGCAAACAACAGCACGATCCCGAGGTTGGTGTTGGCCTGCGCAACGCGTGCGGTCGCCTGCACCGCCTCGGCGATCAGCCGACCGACCGGCAGCCGCCGCGCCCGCTCCTCGGTGAGCGCTTCACCCAGCATCAGGGCCGAGCGCGCCATGTCGGCAAAGGTGGTGTCCGCGAACTCGCGCAGCGGCCCGATATTGCCCGCCTTTGGCGCGGAGAGCTCAAGCAGGCAGGCGAGCTGCACCTGCTGCGCCAGCGACAGGCTGGGTGCCTGCCCAGACAAACTGCGCGCAGTCGGTGCGCCGGCTAAGATGGGCCGCACCCGCAACACGATATCCGGGAGGGAGATCGCAGCATCATGGCTATTACGCTGGCAGTGGGGGAGGCTCTGGTCGGTGAGGGCAACGAGGTCGCGCATATCGACCTGGTGCTCGGATCCAAGAGCGGACCCGTCGGAGAGGCGTTTGCAAACGCCTTCGTCAACGAGAAGGAGGGTCACACCAACCTGCTTGCGGTGGTGACCCCGAACCTGCCGGCCAAGCCCGACACCGTGATCACCAACAAGGTCACGATCAAGGGCGAGAAGCAGGCGGTGCAGCTGTTCGGGCCGGCGCAGGCCGCGGTTGCCCGCGCGGTCGTGGACTCGGTCTCCGAGGGCGTTATCCCGCGCGATCAGGTCGATGATCTGTGCATCATCGTCGGGGTCTTCATCCATTGGGAGGCCAGCGATGACAAGAAGATCTACGACTACAACTACGAGGCAGTGAAGAGCTCGATCGCGCGCGCGCTGCGCGGCGAGCCGAGCGTCGACAAGGTGCTGGCCGAGACGCCAACGGCGCGCCACCCCTTCGCAGGCGGCGCGGAGGGGTAGCGTCGGCCGGAGGCACGCGGGCGGGCGCGGAGACGGTGCGCCCGCCGCTCGCCGGCCTCGCCGCGGTCGTCACCGGGGCGAGTTCCGGCATCGGAAGAGCGATCGCAACCGCGTTCGCACGCGCGGGAGCGCGTGTGGGAATCGGCTTCTGGGCGTCTTCCAGGGAGGCGCACGCGCTGGCGGCGCAGCTGGGGGCGCCGCACGCGCTGCTGCAAGCCGACCTCTCCACCCGCGAGGGCTGCGAGGCGATCGTTGAGCGCGCCGAGGCGGCGCTCGGCGAGCTCGATATCTGGGTCAACAACGCCGGCGCTGACATCCTCACCGGCGAGGCCCGCGAGTGGCCGACCGAGCGCAAGCTACAGGCGCTGGTGGAGCTGGATTTGAAGGGCACGATCCGCTGCTCGCAGCTGGTCGGAGCGCGCTTGCGCCCCGGCGGCTGCATCATCAACATCGGCTGGGACCACGCGACGATCGACGGGATGGCGGGTGAGGAGGCGCAGCTGTTCGCGGCGGTCAAGGCGGGCGTGCTCGGCTTCTCGAAGTCGCTCGCGCGCTCGCTGGCGCCGACGGTGCGGGTCAACGTGCTGTGCCCTGGCTGGATCGAGACAGCCTACGGCCGCGCGATGCCGCGCGAGCTCTACGCGCGGGTCCAGGAGCAGACGCCGCTTCGCCGCTGGGGAACACCTGAGGATGTGGCCGCCGCGGCCGTCTGGCTGGCCTCCTCGCAGGCGGCGTTCGTGACCGGACAGGCGATCAACCTCAACGGGGGCGTCGTTGGCTGAGACGCTGTTTGTGACCGGGCGGCTGGCGGCGCCCGCGCTCGAAGCGGTTGCGGCCACGCTGGGGATCGAGCATCGGATCGCGGTCATGAACATCGATGTAGCCGCGCTGATGACCACGCGCTGGATCGCCCGGCGCTTGAAGGTTCCCTCCGGGATCGGCGAGATCGTGATCCCCGGGCTGTGCGAGGGAGAGGTGGAGACGCTTGAGCAGGCGACCGGGCTGCCGGTGCGCAAGGGGCCGGCCGACTTGCGCGCGCTGCCGCAGTGGTACGGGCGCGAGGCTCTCCCGGTCAAGCTCGGGCCCCGCGACGTCCGCGTGTTTGCGGAGATCAACGACGTGCAGTCGCTCTCTCGGGAGCAGGTGATCGCGCGTGCGGAGAGCTACCGTGCCCAGGGTGCCGACGTGATCGACCTCGGGCTGTCGATCGGACGGTCCTGGCTCGAGGAGGGCCCGAACACCATCCGGGCACTGCGCGAGCGCGGCTTCGAGCTGAGCATCGACACGCTCGACCCGGAGCACATCCAAATGGCCGACGCGGCCGGGGTGAGCTACGTGCTCAGCCTGACCCCCCGGACCTTTGCCCTGGCGGCGCGACTGCGCGCCACGCCGGTGCTGATCGCCGAGCAGCCGGAGGATTTGGATGCGCTCGACCGAATGGCCGCCGAGATGCGCCGACTCGGTCGCCCGTTCTTGCTCGACCCGATCCTCGCGCCGATCAACTCCGGCTTCGCCCACTCGCTTGCGCGCTACGCAGAGGTCCGCCGGCGGCAGCCGGAGGCCGAGATCCTGATGGGCATCGGCAATCTCACCGAGCTCACCGAGGCCGACACGACCGGCATGACCGCGCTTCTGATCGGCTTCTGCCAGGAGCTTCGCATCCGCAACGTGCTCACCACCGAGGTGATCGGGTGGGCGCATGGAGTCGTTCGCGAAACCGTGCTGGCCGCCCAGATCATGCATGTTGCGGCGCTACAGGGCACGCCGCCCAAGCACATCGACTCCGGCCTTCTGACGGCCAAGGACGAGTCGATGCGCGCGCCGTCCGAGCAGGAGCTGCGGCAGATGCAGGCGCAGGTGCGCGACCGCAACTGGCGGCTGTTCACCGACGCCGAGTGGCTGTATGCATTCAACGGCGAGCGCTTCCTGCGCGAGCGCAACATGTACGCGCTGTTCCGAGAGCTGCAGGTCGACGATGCCTCGCACGCCTTCTATCTCGGCAAGGAGCTGATGAAGGCGACGATCGCGCGCGGCCTGCGCAAGGCCTATCGTCAGGAGGGACCACTCGACTGGGGCCTGCTCAGCTTTCCCGAGCCCCGACCAGAGGATGTGCAATGAAGAAGATCCTGATCCAACTCGACACCGACCAGCATCCGAGCCCCTTCGACGCGATCGCCGCCTATGACGCGGACGTCGACGTGGTGCTCGGCTATGGCCAGATCACCCCCGAGAACCTTGCCGGCGTGGTCCAGGGGGCACTGTTCCCGCGTGGCCCTGACGGCCTTGCGAGCACCGCCTTCTGGGTCGGGGGCTCGCGCGTACGCGACGGCGAGGCCGTGTTCCAGGCGGCTCGCAAGCTGTTCTTCGAGCCGTTTGCGCCGTCGATCATGCTCGACTCAGACGGCTCGAACACGACCGCGGCGGCGACGGTCGCCCGCATCCGCGGGGCGGTGGAGCTGCGCGGCGCGCGGGCTGCGGTGATCGGCGTGGGGCCCGTGGGCCTGCGCACCGCCGAGCTGCTCAGACGGGAGGGCGCTACGGTGGCGCTGACGACGCTGCCCCCGGACGTGACCGGCGCCCAGCACCGCCGGGCCTCGGGTATCGCGGTCGCCGAGCAGGCCGGCTTTGAGGTGAGCGAGCCTTCCTCGAGCGAGGAGCTGGAGGCCGCGCTCGACGGCGCGGCGGTCGTGTTCGCCGCGGGGCCAGCCGGGCTGCAGGTGCTCTCACGTGAGCGGTGGCGTCGGCTCTCCGCCCTGCGCGCGTTGATCGACTACTCGGCGGCGGAGCCAGTCGGCGTCGAGGGGGTCGCGCGCGACGACGACCTGCGCGAGGAGGACGGGGTCCTGAAGCTGGGCGCCCTGGCGGTGGGCGCGCCCAAGATGCGCCTGCAGAAGCGGTGCGTGCAACGACTGTTCGAAGCCAAGGGGACGGTGATGGACCTCGACGGCATCTACGACGTCGCACTTGAGCTCGCCGGGAGCTGAGCCGGCTGAGCTGGCGCGGCGAGGGTGGCCGGGGCTGGCCGGACCGCCCGGTGGTGTCGTACGCGGACTGCGCTGCGGCGCGCAGACGCCGGCCCGCGGTTGCCCGCGGGTCGGCGATTGCAAACGCCCGTCAGGCGCGGGCGCCCATCCGCGACTTGGAGAAGACGAACTTGCCCATCGGCCCCTCCAAGGGGCTATCGGGCTCCGGTCGCCACAAGACCGTGTCCTCGATCTTGCGCGCCAGCGCGAAGTCCTTGTCGGTGATGCCGCCGGCCGAGTGGGTCGCGAGCTTCACCCACAGCTTGCCCCAGGTGACGTTGAGGTCGGCGTGGTGCCCCGCCGCCTCGCACAGGTAGCCGACCAGGTTGACCGCCATCAGCGTCTGCGGCCAGCCGGCCGTGTTGTACTTGCGGCGGATCCACCCGTCCTCGTAGTACCACTCGTCGAGGCCGGACTCCGTGAGCTTGGCGGCGATCTCCTCCTCGTTGTAGGTCCGCTCTTTGCTCATTGCAAGATCATATGCCCTGCCTGCGAAAGCGCCAACCGGCGGCCCGCCATCACCAACCGGCGGCCTGCCGTCAAACTAAGGCGATGGCGCGCGTCGCGGGCGTAGACCCGGGGACGGTCTCATTTGATTTGTGCGTGCTCCAGGACGGTGAGCCGATCCTCGAGCGAACGTTCGACACCGGCGCGCTCGTTCGCGATCACGGCCCGCTGCTCGAAGCGCTGTTTGAGCACGGACCGTACGAGCTGGTCTACGGTCCGAGCGGCTACGGGGTGCCGTTGCTCACTGCCGGCGCAATTGGCGAGCGTGAGCTCGCGCAGATGGTGCTCGTCCGCCCCGACGAGGCCAGGGCCGACACCGGCATCGGCGGCCTGCGATCGCTCCTGCGCCAGCTCGCGCGCAGCGGACTGCCGGTGATCTTCGGCCCGGGCGTGGTCCACCTGTCGACCGTGCCCCGGCACCGCAAGTACAACCGCATCGACCTCGGTACCGCCGACAAGGTGTGCGCCGCCGCCTGCGCAATCGCCGAGTGCGCCGCCCGGCGCGGGATCGAGCCTCAAAAGACAGCGATGATCCTCCTCGAGCTTGGCGGCGGCTTCAGCGCGGCGCTGGCGGTCGCAGGCGGACAGATCGTGGACGGACTGGGCGGATCCTCCGGCCCGATCGGTGCGCGTGCGGCTGGCGCACTCGACGGTGAGCTCGCCTACCTGCTCGCACCCAGGCTGCGCAAGCAGACGCTCTTTAGCGGCGGCGCGCTCGACCCCAGCGGTCGCGCGCCGCTCGGCGATCTCGACGCGCTGTGGCGCTCACACGCGCACGCCGAGGGCTGGCGGGCGCTGGTGGAGGGGGCGGCGAAGTCGGTGCGAGCGCTTACGGTGAGCGTCCCCAATCCGCAGGAGATCGTGCTCTCGGGGCGCCTTGCGTCGGTGGGCGGCCTGGTCGAGGAGCTCGCGCGCGCGCTTGGCGACCTCGCCCCCGTAACCGTCCTTGCGACAGGGCGCTGCAGCGCCGCCGCCCGCGGCGCCGCCCTGCTCGCCGATGGGCTCGCGGGCGGCCGGCATGCGCCGCTGGTGCAAGCGTTGCGGCTGCGCGAGGCCTCCGACAGTGCACTCGACCACCTGCGCGTCGAGGGCGCCGAGTGGATCACGCTCGGGTAGCGGAGCGGGAGGGATTCGAACCCCCGGGCCGCGTTTGCGGCCGGCTGCTTTCAAGGCAGCTGCAATCGACCACTCTGCCACCGCTCCAGAAAGAGCGCCCCTCATCGTAGTGGCGGCAGAGCCCTGGGCGGATCTAGTGCCGGCAGGCGCTGGGCGGATCGAGTGCCGGCAGGCGCTGGGCGGATCTAGCTAGTGCTGGCAGGGCGCCGCGTGGACCGCTTAGCGCTTGGCGGGCCTCGCGCGCAGCCACGCTCTACACTCGCCCGAGAACCTCGGGAGAGGTGGCCGAGTGGCTGAAGGCACTCGCCTGCTAAGCGAGTAAGGGGGGAAACCTCCTTCGCGGGTTCGAATCCCGCCCTCTCCGTCGGCCCCTGCGGACGAGCGGAGCGCCGCGCGCGCGGGAGCCCGCGATGCGATCGCCGCTCGCCGCGTTAGGCCGCGCCCGCTCGCCTCCGGCGCGCAGCGTTGATATCGGCGCCGCGTCCGTCGCCCGCAGCATCGGCTCGGCGCCGCCTCCGGCGCGCTCACCGTTGCTTCAGCGCCGCGCGTACATCGCACTGCGTCGCCTCAGCGCGGTGTCCGGCGCGCTCAGCGTCGCTTCAGTGCGGTGCGGAAGACGTAGTCCCAGAACGGCGCGCTGACCCCAAAGCCGCGCTCGTGGTTCTGGAAGTGATGGCGCATGTGCAGCTCGCGCAGCCACCGCCCCAGGGCGGTCTTCGGCCGATGGTGATGCACGTGGTAGTGGAGCATGTCGTACGCGAGGTAGCCCGCCAAAAAGCCAGCCGCGAACGGCATGAATGCGGGACTGCCGAGCACCGCGTAGAAGGCAAACACGAAGATGGCGGCGAGCGGCAGGCTGACCGACGGCGGCATCACCAGGCGCAACGGGTCGTTGGGGTGGTCGTGGTGGACGCCGTGGATGATCCAGTGCAGCCGGGCGCCAAGCCCGCGCTCCGGCTCGAAGTGGAAGACGACGCGGTGCAGCCAGTACTCCGTCAACGTCCAGAAGAGATACCCGGCGAGCAGCCAGCCGGGCGTAGCCCAACCCGACCCGCGGGCGACCCCTTCCGCGAACAATCCCAGAATCGCCGGCCCAAAGAGCAACGGCGGCACAATCGGATGCACTCGCGAGAGCCGGTCCAGCAACTCGGACTCGAACATCCGCGGCGACGCGCGCAGCAGCTCCGTGCGGCTGAGGCCCTGCAGCTCTTCCACGCGAGGCGCGCCCATCGCAAGAAAGATAGCTCGCATGGCGGCCAGCTGCGAGGGCGCCAGGCCAAAGCCGCCCTGAACGCAAACGGGAGGCGCAGGGGGCGTCTGGCCCTGCCATCAGCGCTCCCGGAGCGCAATTCCGGCCACCTACGCCAGAAACAGACTCCAACCCACTTCAGCGCCCTCCACCCTCAAGTCTGATCCCATGACGGAGTCGGCGGCAGCGTGGCGGGCCGGCGGCAGCGTGGCTGGGCCGGCGGCAGCGTGGCTGGGCCGGCGGCAGCGTGGCTGGGCCGGCGGCAGCGTGGCTGGGCCGGCGGCAGCGTGACGGGCGTCTAATCTCGGGGCGGCGGATCAGCGCTGCATCTCACCCTGCGCCGGGGGCTCTGGCGCCGGGATCGCCAACACCACCTGACGCAGCGCCAGCGCTAGAAATGGGTGCCGCTCGGGCGCGTGCGCGCCCTCCAGCGGCACGATCTCCACGTCGGTGAGCGCCAGAAACGAGCGGTCACTGGCGTTCAGGTAGTCGGTCAAGCGACTGCGGAAGCCCTCGCGGGGAAGTGACAGCGTGCCCGCGATCCGGTAGCGGGCGGTCTCGAACACAACGCGCTCCTCGCGCAGCTCCACGAGCGGACGATACCGCCCGCATAGCGGCGAGTGGCACGGCGGATGCGCCGACCGACGCCGGGCTGCGATCCTTGCCAAGACGATGAGGCGGAGGTGATGAGGTTGCCCTCGGCGCGCTGGTGGGAGCTCCGGCCTGCACGCAACCGCAAGCCGGCCCATTACCGCTGCCCCCTGTGCGGTGGCGGGCTACCGGCCCTGAGCGAGCACGTGCTGATGATCCCCGAGGGCGACACCGCTCGCCGGCGCCACGCGCACACCGAGTGCGTGCTCGCGGCCCGGCGGGAGGGCAGGTTGCCCACCCGCAGCGAGTGGCAGGGCACCCAGCTGGGCGCGCCGGGGGTTAGGCAGCGCGCCCAGCAGCGTGCGCCGGGGGTTAGGCAGCGCGCCCAGCAGCGTGCGCCGGGGGTTAGGCAGCGCGCACCGGAGGTTGGACAGCGCGCGCTCGAGCTCCTCGCTCGGTGGCTACATCGCGGCTGGCGCCAGAGCTAGAGCACCGACGGGTTGGCCCCCGCGGGGGCTTCGCGCCGACGCTCGGGAAGGCCATGCGGGTAGCTGAGCGAAGGCACGTCGGATGGGTACACCTCGTGGCCGTGCTCGGCGGTGTCGCCGATCTCCATGTGCTCCTGAGACATCCGCAGCGGCAGGAAGGCGCCGACCAGCTTGAGCAGCGCAAACGTCGCCACGCCCGACCATGCGATCACGAACAGCCCGGCCAGAAGCTGCCAGCCGAGCAGATGCAGACCGCCGCCGTAGAGCAGCCCCGCGGGGTTGCCGAGTGGACGACCGCGTCCGTTGAAGTACAGCGTCATCGCCGGGTCCGCGAAGATCCCGGTGAGCAGGCCGCCTGCGAGGCCGGCGAAGCCATGCGTGTAGATGACGCCGAGGGTGTCGTCGACGCTGCGGAACGGGCGTGTCCTGCTCAGGTAGTTGAGCGCGAGGTAGACGATCGACGAGGCGACTGCTCCGAGCGCGATCGCGCCCCAGCCGTTGACGTAGCCTGCGGCTGGCGTGATCGCAACGAGGCCCGTGACCATCCCATTGACGCCCGAGAGCAGTCCCGGCTTGCGGCCGGTCAGGTAGTCCCAGCCGACCCACACGAGGAAGGCGACCGCGGTGCACAGGTTGGTGTTGAGGACCGCAGCCGAGGCGGAGTTGCCGGCAAAGTACGGATCACCGCCGTTGAAGCCGTTCCAGCCCAGCCACAGGAGTCCGGCGCCGAGCGCCACCATCGCTACGTTGTTGGGGGCATCGATCTCCCGGTCGCGCTGGAGCCGTGGCCCGATCACAGCTGCTGCCACGAAGCCGGTGATGCCAGCCGAGAGGTGGATCACGTAGCCGCCCGAGTAGTCGAGCGCCCCGTGCGCGGCGAAGAAGCCTCCCCCCCACAGGAGGAACGCGTCGACCACGTAGACGACCGTGATCCAGAGCGCGCAGAACGGAACCCAGGCCTTGAAGTTCACGCGCCCGAGCACCGAGCCGAGTGCGAGGATCGGCGTGATCGCCGCGAACACGAACTGGAAGTAGACGAGCGAGGACTCGGGGAAGCGCAAGGGCGGCAGCGCGGAGCGCAGCAGCGGGATGCTTGCCCGGCCCTGAAGCGCCCGCGGATCGAGCACGCTGCCAGGTTGACCAACGAACGTCGAGAAGAAGCCGCTGCCGCTGCCGATCGGCTGCCCGAACCCCATCTTGAACGCCCACAGCATCCACACGACCAGCACGATCGAGAAGGTGGCGAAGGCCAGCATCATGCTGTTGATCGACCAGCGCTTCTGCATGACGCCGCCGTACAGAACGACCAAGCCGGGGACGCTCATCAACCCGACGAGCGTTGCGGCGGTCAACTGCCAGGAGGTGTCGCCGGCGTTCAGCCAGTGTGGGGATGGGAGCAAGGTCTTCTCCTTGAATCGTCGTCGCGGGTATGGGCCGTCAATTCGCACGGATGTGCGGCCTGACGGCCTTCGCTCGGACGCAATCGTCCTGGCAGCGACCGGGTCCGCCTATGGCCGGTCGTCCAGTGAGGGGCAGGCGGCGCTCGCCATCGGGATAAGCCCTCGCGGAGGCGGTTGCTGGGGCCGCGTGTGCCACGATCGCCCGATGGCGGACAGGCGATGAAGCCGGGCGCGGCGCTAAGGCCCCCGGTGATCGCGCTCGCCTCGATCCACCGGCGCCAGGGCGCGCGGCTCGCGCTGGCCACGCTCGCGGCGATCCATCTCCGCCACGCGCTGGAGCGTCCCTCGGTCGATTTGATCGGTCTCGCAGTGGCGGCGTTCATCGAATGGGCGGGAGGGCCGGGGCCCGGCGAGCCGGTGCTGATCGCAGACGGGATCTCGGCGGCCCACCACCACGTGCAGCTCGCTGATGTGGTCGCGGTCGCCTGGGCCGCGGCGACGGCCGGCGGGTTCGTCGGCTGGTGGGTGGGGATCAAGGCCGGGCGCACGGTGCTGACGACGCGCGGGCCGCTGCTCGGCCTGCGGCGCGCGGTGCTGCGCCGAGGCGACCGCATCTTCAAGCGGGCGCCGGTGATCGCGATCCTGTTGACCCCGTCGTGGGTGGCCGGAATCCATGGGGTTCCGAGCCGCCTCTACAACACCGTGAACGTCCTGAGTGCGGTCGTCTGGTCCGCGGGGATCGGAGTCGGCTCCTACTTCGCCGGCCCGCCGATTGTCGAGTTCATCTCCGACCTCGGGCTCGTCTCGCTCTATGGCCTGATTGGGCTGATCGCGATTGCCCTAGGCGGCGAGGTCCTACGCCGCCGCCGCCGCCGTTCGCCGCGGGCTGCGACGCCGGGCGAGTAGGGGTGACAGCTGGGCGAGAGGCGCAGCGGCGCAGGCGCCAATGAGTGCTCGCCGAGCCGCGCGAGCGCGCGGGAGCGACAGCTGGGCGAGAGCGTAGCGGCGCAAGAGCGGCCGCCGTCGCCCGAAGGGGCCGAGGGTTCTATCCGCGTGTGGTGCGGAGGGCAAGTGCTCAGTCCGCCACGAGCCGTTCGCGCACGATCTTGCCCATCGCGTTGCGCGGCAGCTCCTCTACGAACTCGAAGCGCTTGGGGACCTTGTAGGGGGCCAGGCCGGCGGCTGCGTGCGCGCGCAGCTCCTCGGCTGCGATCGGCTCGGCGGCGACGATGAACGCGGTCACCTCCTCGCCCCACTCGCGACTGGGTCGCCCCGCGACCGCAGCCTCGCGCACGGCGGGATGCTCCAGCAGCCGCTCCTCCACCTCGCGGGGATGGACGTTGTAGCCGCCGGTGATGATCAGCTCCTTGTTGCGGCCGATGATCCGCAGGTAGCCGTCATCGTCGAGCGCGCCGAGGTCGCCGGTGCGAAACCAGCCGTCGGAGGTGAACGCCGCCGCGCTCGCCTGCGGCTGGCGGAAGTAGCCCGCGATCACGTTCGGGCCGCGCGCTTGGATCTCGCCGTCCTCGGCAAGGCGCAGCCGCACGCCGGGGAGGGGGAAGCCGACGGTGCCCGGACGCCGTTCGCCCTCATACGGATTCGAGCTGAGCATCATCGTCTCGGTCATGCCGTAGCGCTCGAGCGGCATCTGGCCGATGGCCGCTGCGAGCTCTCGCGCCAGCGAGGCGGGCAGCGGCGCAGAGCCGGAGACCACCAGCCTAAGGCGCCCGAGCTCCCGCGCGCGACCCGATGCAGCCAGTCGCGCGTACATCGTGGGCACGCCGAAAAGCAGCGTCACCCCGCCGCCCGCGCAACGAGCGAGGACGTCCTCCACGGCAAAGCGCGGCCGCAACTCGACTGACGAGCCGGCGCAGAGGGCGCCGAGGACGCCAACCCCGAGACCGTGCACGTGGAAGAGCGGCAGCGACAGCAGGAGGCGGTCGTCGGCGCTCCAGCGCCACGCCAGCGCGACGGCGCTGGCGCTTGCGAGCAGGTTGGCGTGGGTGAGCGGCACGCCCTTGGGCGCGCCCGTGGTGCCCGAGGTGTAGATGAGAAGCGCGGTGTCATCGGGGCGTGCGCTGTCGAGCTCCGGGGCGCTGTGGGTGCCCACGCCCTCGAGCTGGCCGTCGAGGCCGGCAAGCCGCAACGGCTCTGGCGCATCCTTGCGGACCCACCGCGCGAGTCTGTCTTCTCCAAGCAGAGCGGCCGCAGGACGCGCGTCGGCGAGGATCCGGGCGACCTCCGGGCGGCTGTAGTCGGGATTGATCGGGACGAGCACAAGCCGGGCGCGAAGCGCGCCCAGATAGCAGAGCACGAGCTCCGCCGAGCTCGGCCCGCCGATGAGCACGCGCTGGCCGGGCTCGAGCCCCGCCCCGAGCAGGCGCGCGGCGATCGATCGACTGCGCTGCTCAAGCTCCGAGCTCCACAGCCAGCGGTCGTCGATGTCGCGCAGTTGCGGCCACGAGGGGCGCTCCGACCAGCGCCGGCGCAGACGGGCAGGCAGGGCCCCGTCCGCGAGCAGGTCAAGCTCGCGGCTTGAGCCTGCGGGCAGGTGGATCTCCCAGCCGGGCGCCGGGGTCGGCATCGAGGGCAAGGTAGCGCTCCGCGGGCGCGTGGCCCGACCGAGCGATTGGAGAGGCTTGCCTCCCGCGACACCGCTGGGCGGATGCGCCCGCGCGAGCGCCGGCGTCTGCGTTAGTCTTCCGCTGCCAATGTGAGCCGAGTCCCCGCCGCGCTGGCGGCGGGGAGCGGGGGAACCGAAGAGAGGGGCGAATCGCCGGCATGCCGGCGTAGCGCAGCTCTTTCAGCGCGAGCCCGACAGCTAACCCCGTAGGCGTCGGAAAGAGAGACAGAGAGAGCTTGGAGGCGTCAGCAATCGAGTACCGGCGGCCCGGTGGGGTGCTGCGCATGCGTCTGGCGACGCTGCGGCTGCAGCCGGACGAGCGACTGGTCACATTTGTCCGGCGCGGCAACCACGCCGCCTTCGGAGTGCTGGTGACCCGGTACGAGAGCAGACTGCTGTCGTTCTGCAGGCAGCTGCTGCACTCCCGCGAGGACGCCGAGGACGTGCTGCAGGACGTCTTCGCCGCCGCCTACAAGGCGATGCTCGCCGACGAGCGCCCGATCGTCGTGCGCCCGTGGCTGTACCGGATTGCGCGCAACCGCTGTCTGAACCACATCCGCCGGATCAGCGCAGTCGGCGTCGAGTCGATTGAGGAGCACTACTCGGAGCATCAGCCGAGCGCCTCGGAGACGGTCACCAGACGCGAGGAGTTGCGACAGCTGGTCGAGGACATCCGCTCGCTGCCGGAAGCGCAACGGGCGGCGCTCCTGCTGCGAGAGCTCGAGGCGCTCTCCTACGAGGAGATCGCGCTGGCGCTCGACAAGACCGTACCGAGCGTCAAGTCGCTGCTGATCCGAGCCCGCCGTGGGCTTGCCGAACGCGCCGAGGCGCGCAGCCTCAGCTGCGTCGAGGTAGCCGGGGAGCTCACCGAGCTGGCGGCGGGGGAGCGAGACGGCCTCAGCCGACCTGTCCGCTGGCATCTCGAGCTGTGCACGCGCTGTGCACAGAGGCTGATGTCCGTGGAGCAGACGCAGCGGGGTCGCTCGCTTCCGCTTGGAGCGCGAGGTGCGGGAGCGCTCGCCCCGGCGCTGCCCCTTTTTGCGTTGCGGCGTGTGGCGCTGGGCTCGCTGCTCTCCTCGGCGCGGGCGGGCTCCGGTCAAGCTGCGGCTGGCGCCGCCCCGGCGCTGTCCAGCGGCTCTGCGCTGCTTGCCGGCTCGTCCCCCGCCGCGCTTTTGTCAAGCGGTGCCGGCAGCCTGGCGGCCAAAGCGGCCGCCGCGCTGGCCGCCGCGGCGATCGGCGCGACGGGGGCGGTCGCGGTTGGCGGCGTGCCGCGCCGGCCAGTGGCAAGCGTGCGGGCAGCTCTGGCGGCGGCGCATGTGTCTGCTGCGGCGATGCACGCGCGGCGCTCCGTCGACCGGGTGCGCCACCATGCCACCGTGACAAGCCGGGACGATGCGGGCCGGGCCCCGTCATCGTCACGGCCGCAAGCGTCGCTATCGGCGCGGGTTCCCCAGTTCGCGCTCGCGAGCGCGCATCGATTGGGGGGTGCAGGCGGGGCAAGCGGGTCGATTCTCGCCGCCGGCGGTTCCCGGGGGCTCGGCGCGGTCAGTGCTTCCAGGACGCTCGGTTCGGCCGAGAGCTCCGGGGCGCTCGGTGCAGCTGGAGCTGCCGCAATGCCGATGGCATCGACCTCCGCGGTGGACGGGGCGGGTGGCGCGGCCTCTGGCTGCGTGATTACGCTTCCGGCGAGCGCTCCGGTGGCCGGCGGCCTGCGCAGGCGCGTGGGCTCCGATGCCGCCGCGACGTCCCCATCGCGGCCGGATGACGTGGTCGGGGTGGCGGGCGCGGACGGCGCTGAAGCGGGCGCCGGCGCTTGCGCCGGTGAGGGTGGTCGTGTGGCCACAGCGGGCGCTGGTGCCTCGACCGTCGCAGGGGGCGAGAAGTCAAGCAGCACGTCAACGGCTGGCAAGGTCATTCGGAGCGGCGGCTCTAAGGCGACCGCTGAGCTCCTGTCCGGCGGCTCGACGTCGGTCGGCGCGAGCGCGCAGGGCAGCGCCACTGCGGCCGGCGTCTCGTCCGGCAGCGGGAGCACCGCCGCGCAACTGCCGCGCGGTCTGAGGCCTCCCACGGCGGCGGAGGCTGGCTCTCAGCATGCGCCCGCAGCGGTGGGCTCTCACCCTGCGCCGGGGACGGCGGGCTCTCACCCTGCCCCCGCTACGGCGGGCTCTCACCCTGCGCCGGGGACGGCGGGCTCTCACCCTGCCCCCGCTACGGCGGGCTCTCACCCTGCGCCCGCAGCGGCGGACCCTCACCCTGCGCACGCAGTCGCGCGGCCGTAGGCGCTCCCCCGACGCTGCGCCGATCGCCCGTGGCTTCGCCGTGCGCGGCGGATCGAGGCCTGCCGCTCGACAGCGCATGAGGCGCGGGACTCTCCTAGGCAATGCCAAGGCAGTTCGCTAGGATGCCGCTCCCATGATGCGCTTCCGAGGAGATCTGCGAAGGCCGCTCGCAGCGCTGGCGGCACTCGCCGGCATTGTGCTCGCCGGCTGTGGCTCGTCCGCGGGCAGCGGGCGCGGGGCCGGCGCGCATGGGCCCGTCGCTGTGCTCTACGCCGCCTCGCTCGAGCGCCTGATGAACGCGAGCATTGGACCGGCATTCGAGCGGGCCACGGGCGGGCGCTTCGTTGGCTTCCCGGGCGGCTCCGACGAGCTCGCCAGCGAGATCAAGGGTGGAGTGCGGCGCGCCGACGTGTTCATCAGCGCCTCGCCCAAGGTGAACGCCAAGCTTGAGGGCGCGCGCAACGGGAACTGGGTCTCCTGGTATGCGCCGTTCGCAAGCTCAAGGCTGGTGCTCGGCTACAACCCCCACTCGCGCTTTGCCGCGCAGCTGCGGCAGCGACCGTGGTACCGGGTGATCGCCGAGCCTGGCTTGCGCCTCGGCTTCACCGACCCGCGGCTTGACCCAAAGGGGAAGCTCGCCGTGGCGGCGCTTGAGCGCGCGGCGCGGCTCTACCGGGAGCCGGCGCTGATGCGCATCGCGCATGATCCTGCAGATGTATTTCCTGAGCAGGACCTCGTCGGGCGGTTGCAGTCGGGCCAGCTTGACGCCGGCTTCTTCTACACGGTCGAAGCAACCGCTTCGGGGATTCCGACCGTCCCCATCGCGCCGATCGACGAACAAGCCACTTTCACGATCACGATCCCACGGGGAGCGCCCGATCAGCGGACCGCGATCGCGTTCGTGCGCTTTCTTCTCGGTCCCGCCGGGCGGGCGCGGCTGCGGGCCGGAGGCCTGGCCGTCGATCGGGCTCCGGCGGCGGTCGGCCGGGGCGTGCCCGCCACCTTGGCGGGGACGATCAAGCTGAGCCGGTGAGCTTCTCCGGCGGGCAGGCGCGGTCGCTGCGGAGCAGGCGGCCGAGCGGACTTGGCGGTGGCGCCTGGCCGCTGTCGGCGCTCGGCGGGCTGCTCGCGCTCTACCTGCTTGCGCCGATCGTCGTGCTGTTCGTCCATCTCGGTCAGCGCACCGCTGCCAGCCTCGCAACCGCCGGGCTCGGCGGTGCGCTTGTCACCTCGCTTGAGACGGCCAGCATCTCGACCGCGATCATCGCGCTGTTTGGAATTCCATTGGCCTGGCGGCTGGCGCAGCCGGGTAGCCGCGTCTGGGACGCCGTCGGGGTTGCGGTGGCGCTGCCGCTGGCGCTGCCGCCGCTGATGAGCGGAATCCTGCTGATCGCGGTCGTCGGTCCCTACACGCTGATCGGGCGCCTGACGGGCGGCAGCCTGAACGACACGGTCGCGGCGATCGTGGTCGCGCAGACGTTTGTCGCCGCGCCGTTTTTGGTGGTCACGGCACGCTCGGCGTTTGCGGCGATCGATCCGGCGTTGCCCGAGGTGGCGGCAACGCTCGGCCACGGCCGTCTCGCGCGCTTTTACCGGGTCGGCCTTCCGCTTGCCGCGCCAGGGATCCGCGCCGGGCTGCTGCTCTCCTGGCTGCGAGCGTTCGGCGAGTTCGGCGCGACCGTGATCCTCGCCTACCACCCCTACTCGCTGCCCGTGTACACCTTTGTCCAGTTCACTTCGACGGGGCTTGCCAGCGCGCTACCGGCCACCGGAGCGGCGGTCCTTGCGGCCGTGCTCGTGTTGGTGCTGGCGCGGATCCGACCGGGTCGCTGGATGTGGCGGTGGGTGAAGACGGGCGCGCGCTCGCAAGCCGCGCCGCGGCGGCCGACGGTTGACCTGCGCCGATCCGCCTCACCAACCGGCTACGCTCCCGCGCCCGGCGGCGCGCAAGCGGCGGGGCTGCTGGAGTTCGAGCTTCACGATCTCATCGGCGGTTTTGAGCTCGAGCTCGCCCACCGCGCGCGCACACGGCGATTGGCGCTGCTCGGCCCCTCGGGCGCCGGCAAGTCCTTGACGCTGCGCTGCCTCGCGGGTCTCCGCGGCAGCGCGGTCGGCGAGGTGCGGCTTGGCGGGCGGCGGCTGACGACGCTGCCCCCGGAGCGGCGACGGGTAGGCTGGGTGCCGCAGGATGGGGGCCTGATTCCCGGTCTCACCGTTTGGCGACAGATCACCTTCGGTCCGAGCACCGATCCCTCGCGCGCGGCCGCCTGGCTCGAGCGGCTCGGTCTGTCGGAGCTGCGCGAGCGCCTGCCCGACGAGCTGTCCGGTGGCCAGCGCCAGCGTGTGGCGCTGGCGCGAGCCCTCGCGCGCAATCCCGAGCTGCTGTTGCTTGACGAGCCGCTCTCGGCGCTCGACCGCCCGGTGCGCGAGGAGCTGCGCCGAGAGCTGCGAGCGCTGCAGCGGGACGCGGGCATCGCCACCGTGCTCGTCACCCACGATCCTGAGGAGGCCGCGCTGCTCGCCGACGAGGTGATCGTGATCGCGCGCGGCCGGGTGCTTCAAGCCGGTCCACGTGAGGAGGTATTCGCCCGTCCGCGCTCGCCCGAGGTGGCGAAGCTGTTGGGGATCGGGAACCTGCGCGCCGGGCGCCTGCTCGGGGAGGGTCGGCTGCGAAGTGACGGCAGCGAGCTGCGCCTGCCCGCGAATGGCCATCGCCCCGGTGCGCGGGTCTGGTGGTGCGCGCGAGCCGAGCGCCTGAGGCTGGTCCCCGAGCGTCCGGAGGACGCCTCGCTGTTCGAGCACTCCGACGAGAGCCCCTGGGCAGAGGATGGTCGCGAGCTCCGGCCCGAGCGCGCTCCCTGGACGGATGGCACCCACGAGCACGCCTCAAGCGGCCGCTTCCGGGCAGACGGCGCGCGCCAGTCGGACGCGATGTGCGAACCGATCTCACTCGCCCCCGCGCGCGTCACGAGCGCCCCCGCCACGATCGTCGACGTGCTCGACCTCGGCGCCTGGCGCGAGGTCGCCGTGCGCCTCGACGGAGGGCTCGAGCTCGCCGTTCGCACGATCGGCGCCCCCCACCTGCGACCCGGGCTGCGCTGCCGGGTGCTGATCCCCCCGGAGGCGATCACGCTCTGGGCCGAGCAGGATTGAGCGTGCTCGCACCATCGCGGGCAGCCGCGCCGTGTAGATCGAGCGGCGCTCGAGCGCCCGCGCGACCAGCAGTGCCCCGCCGAGCGCCAGCAGGATCGCCACCATCGAGGCGTTGACGGTGTCCGTGAGCTCGATCGTGAACGCGATCGCGGCCACTGGCGCGCGCATAGCAGTGCCGAGCATCGCCGCGGCGCCGACGATCGAGCAGGCCTCGATGCTGGCTCCGGGCCAGACGTGGGCCCAGACATGGCCGAGGAAGGCGGCCAACACGGCTCCGGTGGAGAGAGTGGGCGTGAACAGGCCACCGGAGGCGCCGCTGCGCAGGCACATCGAGGTGACAAGCGGCTTCAGCAGCGCGAGTGCCGCGAGCGTGCCGAGCGCTCCCTGCGCGCGGAACGCGAACAGCGCAAGGTCGCGGCCGTTGCCGAGCAGCAGCGGGTAGGGGATCGCGAGCGATCCGAGCACCGCAAACGCTAGCGGCGGCGACAGCAGCAGCGCGCGTCCGCTCGGGCGGTGGTCGCTAGCCCAGACGATCAGCTTCACGAAGCCCGCCGCAGCAAGGCCGATCAGCGGGCCGGCCAGCAACGCGAAGACGAGCAGCGAGGCGGACGGGAACGGCAGGGCAGCCACCGGATAGATCGGCCGCTTCGGCAGGTACAGCCAGCCGACCGCGGTCGCGATCCCGGAGGTGACGAGCGCTGGCACCACGGTTGCAAGGCTGATCGAGCTCAGGTAGAGCTCGGCGGCGAACAACGCGCCTGCCAACGGCACGTTGTAGACAGCGCCGACGCCGGCGCCGGCGCCGCAGGCGATCAGCAGCAGCCGCTGCTCCCGCGGGAGCTCGAACTGGCGCGCGATCCAGGCGCCGAAGGCCGCGCCCGTGTGCTGCGGCGCCGCCTCGCGCCCAAGTGAGCCGCCGAGGCCGATCATCACCTCGGAGATCGCGCCGCTGATCACCGTCCGCCACAGCGACATCTCGCCGCTGCCCGACCAGACCGCGCGCGTCGGCTCGCCGCCGCTGCCGCCAAGCTTGGTGCGCAACGCCCACCAGCCAAGGCCGGCGACGACGCCCCCGATCGTCACCACCACGACTCGACGCACCGCGCTGCGTGCGGCTGCCGCCGTCGAGTACTCCCCAGTGTGGTAGGCGAAGGCGAGGTGCTGGACGGTGTGAAGCAGCGCCATCATCGCGATCGCGCCGAGGCCAGCGGCGATGCCGGTCAGGCAGACGAGCAGCCAGAAGCGGGGGGAGAACTGAGCGAGGCCGCCGACGTTCGCCTGGGCGAACGCTCGCGGATCATGGTCGCGCTTGCGGCGGAGCATCTCGGCCCAATTTCAGCGGAGGATCACCCACGGCGAGCATCCGACGACGTGGTCGCTTCAGGGGGGTGCGGCTCGCTGGGCGGATCGGAGCCCAGCCGCGCCGCTCGCGCCGCGTGCCGTACCTCGCCAAAGCTGACTCCCTCGCGCACCAGTGAGGGGATGCCCATACCGAGATCGCAGAGGACCTCGACCCCTTGGAGCACGAGCCCGTAGGCGAGCGCGAGCGTCGCTGCCACGCCGAACGGCGCGAGTGCGGCGATGCAGGCTGCCTGGAAGACGCCGACGTTTGAGGGGGTGAGCGGCACGACCGCGGTGACGTTCACCGCCACCAGCACCGCCGCCGCAGCTGCCAGCGAGCTGCGCGGGGTCACCCCCAAGGTCCGCAGCACGACCCAGCAGGTCGCGAGCTGAAGCCCCCAGGCTCCCATCTGCGCCCCGCCCGAATGCAGCGCCGCCCGCGGCTTTCGCAGCGCGCGCAACCCCTGCCGTATCCGAACGAGCTGGGCCGCGAGCCAGCGGCCGGCGCGAAGCGGGCGCGAGCGACTTTGCTCGAGCGCCCGCAGTAGCCGGGGCGCCATCGCCAACAGCGCGAGGGCCACCGCCAGGGCTGCGCCCGTGCCCGCCAGCGCCGAGGTTCGCACCGCTGCGGCGCCCGAGATCGCAATTCCCAGCAGCACAAGCAGCGCCACCGAGTTGAGCAGCGCCTGCAGCACCACCGTGCCCACCACGATCACGAACGCGCGCGGCGGATCGGGCGCGTGGCGGGCCACCAGCCAGGCGCGCACCGCCTCGCCCACCCTTCCCGGCGCGACCGCGGAGCCGGCCATGCCAACCAACAGGCCTCGCCTGACTGCGGCGCGGTCGACGTCGAGCTCCGGCATCGCCGCCTGGATCGCGATGTACCAGGACTCAGCGCGCGCCAGGAACGAGCTGCCCATCAGGACGATCGCCAGCACCAGCCAAACCGGCCGCACGCGGCCGAGCGAGCGGCCCAGCCCGTGCAGGTCGAAGCTCGTGATCGCCACGAGCAGGAGCGCGGCGACCAGCGCCAGCGAGAGTCCGACCGTGAATCGGCGGTTGTGTGCGAGCCGCTCGCCGAGCGCTCGGAGCCGGGCGAGTGCGTTCAAGCGGCGGCGCCCGCCAGCGCCCGCTGGTAGTGGTCGCGCAGCACCGCGGTCGCGTGCGCCCAGGTCGCGCGCTCGACGGCCGCGCGGCCGCGGGCCCCCATCGCGCGGCGAAGCTCGGGGTTGGCGGCCAGCGACCCGATCGCGCGATGCAGCGACGCCGGCTCGGTCGGCTCGTAGATGAGCCCATCGACCCCGTCGCGCACCAGCTCCCGCGCGGCCGCGCTGTCGGCCGCGATGATCGGCAGCCCAGCCGCGTGCGCCTCGAGCATCACGAGGCCGAGCGTCTCCGTCTGCGAGGGGAAGACGAAGATGTCGGCGGATGCGTACGCGCGCGCCAGCTCCGACCCGGTCAGCAGGCCGAGGAAGGTGGTGGCGGTGCCTGCAAACCTCCGCTCAAGCGCGCCGCGCAGCGGGCCGTCACCGACGATCGCAAGCGAGACGCCCTGAAGTGCCCGCATCACCGGCTCGAGCCGTTCGATGCTCTTTTCACGCGCGAGGCGCCCCACGAACAGAAGCAGCGTGCGATCGGGATCACCCCCGCTGAGACGGGCCCGCCAAGCGCGGCTGGGGGCGCAGGCGCGCTTGAGCGCTTCGTCCACGCCGTAGGGCCAGAGCGCCAGCCGGCGGACGCGACGCTCGGCAAGCATCCGCATCGTCGCCTGCGAGGTACAGAGGTTGAGATGGGCGCGGTTGTGCACGGCGCGCACGTAGCGCCAGCCGAGGCTCTCGAGCATCCCCATCCGGTAGTAGGCGGCGTAGGTCGGGACGTTGGCGTGGTAGGAGGCGACCAGCGGCACGCGCATGCGACGGGCGTGGTACACGGCGCCGGCCGCCAGCAGGAATGGGTTGACCGCATGAATCAGCTCGGGCGCGAACGCCCGCAGCGCGCGGCCGAGGGTGCGGGTTGGAAGCGAGACGCGCTTGGCCGGGTAGCCGTCGCCGTCAGGGTAGAGGGGCACCGGCAGGGCGGGCGCGGGCACGACGGGCACGCCCGCGTACGAAGGCGGTCCCCCGGCGGGCGCAATCACGAGCACCTCGTCGCCCGCCCGCACCAGCTCCTCGAGCGTCCCGCACAGCCTCGTCACGACCCCATCGACGGCCGGCAGAAACACCTCGGTGACGAGCGCGATCCGCATGATCCTGGCTCTGACGGTAGCTAGCGGTCAGGCTGCTCGGGTGGCGTTAGGAGCAGGTGTCGCAATCCTGAGAGTTTCTTCGAACGGCCGGGCGAGGCTCCGGCGCCCGTGCTCCCGGACCGCGCATCGCCGCCTGGTCTGCACATTTTCATCCACGAACCGGGTTGGGTTTCGACTGAAGCGCCGGAATTGATCAAGCTAACCGTCTATGCTTGGCCTTAGACAAGGAGGTCGACGGCCCGCGAGCATCGCCCCCTTTCCTCGCGGGCTAGGGACGACCCCCAGCCCTACCAGGGTCGTCCTTACGGCCGGGCCGCGTCCGTTAACGGCGCGGCCCGGCCATCGCTTTTGCGCGCTTGCTGCTGCGCTCGCGCGGGCACGCGGAAGCCCAACCCAACGCCGCCCGTCCGAGTGCGCGCGTATCCTCAGGCGCCTGATGCGATGCCTCGTCAGCGGCGGCGCCGGTTTCATCGGCTCGAACCTCGTCGATGCGCTACTTGCCCGTGGCCACCAAGTGACGGTGCTGGATAACCTCTCGAGTGGGCGGCGCGAGAACCTGGACGGGGCGCTGGCGAGCGGGGCTGAGCTGGTGGTGGGCGACGTGTGCGACGCCGAGGACGTTCGCGCGGCGTTCGCCGCGGCGCGGCCCGAGGTCGTCTTCCACTTGGCGGCGCAGATTGACGTGCGCCGTTCGGTCGCCGATCCGGCCCTGGACGCGACGACCAACGTGCTCGGCACGATCGCAATGCTCGAGGCGGCGCGGGCCGGCGGGGTTCGCCGCTTCGTGAACAGCTCGACCGGCGGTGGTCTGTACGGCGACGCCGAGCTGATCCCGACCCCGGAGGAACACCCCGTGCGGCCGCTCGCGCCCTACGGGCAGGCCAAGTACGCCGCCGAGGGCTATTGCGAGCTGTACGCGCGCCTGCACGGCCTGTCGACGATTTCGCTGCGGTACGGGAACGTCTACGGGCCGCGCCAGGATGCGCACGGCGAGGCCGGCGTGGTGGCGATCTTCTGCGGACGGCTGCTCGAGCGGCGCGCACCCGTCGTCTACGGCGACGGGCACCAGACGCGTGACTGGGTCGAGGTCTCGGACGTGGTGGCCGCCAACCTGCTGGCGGCCGACTCGACGCTGACCGGACCGGTCAACGTCGGCTGTGGGCAGGAGACCTCGGTGCTGTCGCTGCTCGAGCGCCTGCGCGAGCTCGCGGGCAGGGACGAGTGGCCGCCGCCGCGCTTCGAGCCCGAGCGCCCGGGCGAGGTGCGGCGCAGCTGCCTGGAGGTCTCGCGCGCGCGGCGCGAGCTGGGTTGGGAGGCGAAGGTCGAGCTGGGGGACGGGCTGCGGGGCGTCCTCGCCAGCATGCGCGCCTGAGCGTGCGCGCGCGGCCGACAGCCTTGAGCGGCCCGCTGCTGCTCGAGCCCGAGGTGCACGGCGATGAGCGCGGCTTCTTCCTCGAGACCTACAGGCGGAGCGCGCTTGCGGAGTTGGGTCTTGAGCTTGAATGGGTTCAGGACAACCATTCGCGCTCGCGCCGTGGCGTCGTGCGCGGCATGCACTTTCAACCGGGGATGGCCAAGCTGGTGCGCTGCGCCCGGGGGGAGATCTTCGATGTGCTTGTGGATATCCGCCCGCGCTCGCCGACGTTCGGGCGCTGGGAGGGATTTGTGCTTGACGATCGCGCGCACCGCCAGCTGTACTGCCCGGATGGCTTCGCGCACGGGTTCTGCGCCCTGTCCGAATTCGCCGACGTCGTCTACAAGACCTCCGCCTACTGGGATCCCGAGCGCGAAGCTGGGTTCGCCTTCGACGACCCGCAGGTGGGGATCACCTGGCCGGCGGGACTTGAGCTGCGCGCCTCGGCGCGCGACCGCGCGGCGCCGCCGCTGCGGGAGCTGGCGAACTTGCTCGCGCGCTTCAGTTAGCTGTTGGCTCGGGCAGGAGCGGCTGTCGGGGTTCCGACCGCCCGTGCCGTCCGACGGCCACGCCCCGCGCGCGACGATGCGGCATCATCAGCGGCGATGCCCGCCCGTCTCGCAGCCGAACCCCGGCGGATGAGCGCGCGGCTCGTTGTCACCCCGCGCCAGTACACGCGCGTCGCCTGGCTTGCGCTGGCGGCGCTGACGCTGATCGTGCTCAGCGGCGCGGCGGTGCGGCTGACCGATTCGGGTCTCGGCTGCCCCACCTGGCCGCGCTGCTACGGTCACATCTATCCGCCGGTTGCGATCCACCCCCTGATCGAGTTCGGCAACCGCGCGGTCGCCGGCCTGGTCGGCGTGATCGCGGCCGCGGCCGCGGTGCTCGCCTTCAGGCGTCGCCCGTTCCGCCGCGATCTTGCCGTGCTGGCGCTGCTTTTGCCGCTCGGCGTGATTGCGCAGGCGGTGCTCGGCGGCTACACCGTGCGCGAGAAGCTCGCGCCTGGATTCGTGATGTCCCACTTTCTGCTCTCGATGGCGGTGCTGATCCCCGCCTTCGCGCTTGTCTGGCGCTCATTGCACGAGCCGGGCAGCCGGCCGCGCTCAAGCGACCGCCCCCTTGTCTGGACGGTGCGCGCGCTCGCGCCGCTGGCGGCGCTCACGATCCTCGCGGGCACCGCTGCGACCGCCGCAGGACCGCATTCCGGCGGGCTCGTCGGCCAGCACGTCGTGCGGCTGACGATCAAGGGCCCCGACACGCTCGAGTGGGCTGTCCACCAGCATGCCGTTATCGCCGTGATCTTCGGGCTCGCCGTGATCCTCGCCTGGCTGCTCAAGCGTCGAGGCAGCGCCGGTCCGCTCGACCCGCTCGAGCCACTGACCGTTCTCGGCCTGCTGCTGGCCGCGCAGGGACTGGTCGGGAGCGTCCAGTACGAGCTCAAGCTGCCGGCCGAGATGGTCTGGGTGCACGTCGGCCTGGCGACGATCACGTGGCTGGTGACCCTCTGGGCGGTGGCGTCGGAGGGCAGGCTGGCGCCCCGCAGCGCGCCCGCCGGAGCCGGGGATGACATGGCGGGGGCGGCCGCGGGCCGAGCGCTCGAGACGGTCGGCCGCTGAAGCAGCAGACGCCGGCGCGGCACACGCCGCCGCCCGCTACGAGCCGGCGGCCCGCCCGCTACGAGCCGGCGGCCCGCCTGCTACGAGCCGGCGGCCCGCCCGCTACGATCGCGTTTGCGGATGAGCACCCACGCACGAACAGCGGCTCCGCTCTCCTCCGCGCGGGGCGCCGATGCGTCGCTCAACATCCTCGTCGTCGACGATGAGTCCGACCTGCGCGAGATGCTGACGCGCTCCTTCTCACGTGAGGGCCACCGCGTGACGAGCGTTGCCGACGGGCGGGCGGCGATCGACCGAGCCTCGAGCGAGCACTTCGATGTGGTGCTGCTCGACATCGCGCTCGGCCCGGGGCCGGATGGCTATGAGGTCTGCCGTACGCTGCGGGCACGGCGCAACGTCGTCCCGATCATCATGCTGACCGCGCTCGACTCCGAGGCCGACGCGGTGCTGGGGCTCGAGGCGGGCGCCGACGACTATGTCACCAAGCCCTTCGGGCTGGCCGAGCTGCGCAGCCGGATTCGCGCGGTGCTGAGGCGGGCCGGCACTCGCTCGATGGGCGATGAGGTCCTCACCGTCGGCCCGATCAAGCTCGATCGCGCGCAACGAGAGGTGACGATGGAGGGCCGGCCGGTAAAGCTCACCTTCTCCGAGTTCGAGCTGCTCGATGCGTTGATGACCGACCCCGGGCGCCTGCTCAATCGTCAAGAGCTGCTGCGCGCGATCTGGGGTGACAGCGCCTATCGCGATCCGCGCGCGATCGACGTGCACATCCGCCACCTGCGGGAGAAGCTCGAGCCCGAGCCCGAGCATCCGCGTTACATCCTCACCGTGCGCGGGGCTGGCTACAGGCTGCGGAGTCCCTGATGCGCCTGGCGCGGCGTCCTCGTCGCGCCCTCGGTCTGCGCGGACGGATCGTCGGCGCGTTGCTGTTCACCGCCGCGGCGACGCTGGCGGTGGCGGCGATCGCGCTGCTCGGGCCACTTGAGCACTCCCTGCGCCAGGCGACCGTGCACACTCTGAACGCCGACCTGAGGAGGTTCGGCGGCAGGAGCAAGACCGCGCCGCTCGCCCGGCTGGACCTTGGGGTGGCGCCGTTCGCTCGTTTCCCCACTGATTCCGGGCCGCCGCAGCTGCGCGCGCTGGCGTTGCAGGCGCGCCGGATGCAGGTGCGCCTGCAACGGCTCGAGAGCGACCTCGAATCCCAGGTCGGCGGCACCGTCTACGTATTCGAGTACCCGCAGCAGCTGATCGCGGCCAGCCCCACGCAGCAGCAGGCCGCCTCCGACGAGAGCTTCGGGGATGTGACGAGGGCGTTTGCCACCGGCCGCCCGGTGACCAGCTTCGCGACCATCGGCGGGATCGAGAATGCGCGCGAGGCGATCCCGTTCAGCAGCGGTGGGCTGCGCTACGTGCTCGTCGTGCGCAAGCCGATCAACGACATCACAAGCTCCGTGCGCGCGGTCGCGCGCGCGTTCCTCTACGCCGCGCTGGCTGCGCTTGGACTGACGCTGGTGCTCGGGATCCCGCTCTCGGCCAGGCTTGCGCGGCGGCTGCGTCAGCTGCGCGAGGCCGCGCTGCAGATCGCCGCCGGCAGGCTCGGCGCGCGCATCCCCGAGGACCGTACGAACGATGAGGTCGGCGATCTGTCGCGCTCGTTCGCGACGATGCAGAGCCGGCTCGAGCAGCAGGAGCAGGCACGGCGGGCGTTCGTCTCGACCGCCTCGCATGAGCTGCGCACCCCGTTGACTTCGCTCGAGGGGATGCTCGAGCTGCTTGATGAGGATCTCTCCCAGGATGACCCCGACCTCGATGACGCGCGCGAGCTGCTGCGCAGCGCCCGCACGCAGTCCCGCCGCCTCGCCCAGCTCGCCGCGGACCTGCTCGACCTGAGCCGGTTGGATGCCGAGGTTGCGCTCCGCTCGGAGCCGGTGGAGTTGGCTGAGCTCTCGCGCGCGGTGTTGGCCGAGTTCCAGCTTGGTGGCCGCGCGCGGGGGATCACGACCTCGCTGCGCGACGGCGGCGAGGCTGTGTGGGCCCTCGGCGATCCCGGTAGCATCGCGCGCATCCTGCGGATCCTGCTTGACAACGCCGTGCGCGTCTCCCCGCCCGGTGGCGAGGTCACCGTCGAGCTGCGTGCCAAGCCGCGGCCGTCGCTGACCGTGCGCGACCAGGGGCCGGGCGTCGATCCGGCCGAGCGCGAGCTGATCTTCCGCCGTTTCCATCGCGGCCGCGCGACGGCGGGTGATTCGGGATTCGGGCTGGGGTTGGCGATCGGGCGCGAGTTGGCCGAGCGGATGGGGGGCTCGCTCGTGCTGGAGCCTCCCACGGGCGAGGGAGCCACGTTCACGCTCACATTGCCGGCTGTGAGCGCACCGCGGCGGCGCGCCGCCGCCCTCGCCTGAGCTGGCGATGGACGAGCGGTTGCGCGCGGCGGCGCTCGCGGTCGAGGAGGATCACTGGTGGTACCGCGGCCGGCGACGGATCATCGCAGCGGAGATCGACCGCCTGGCGCTGCCGCCCGGTGCGCGCATCCTCGACGCCGGCTGCGGCTCCGGTCGGATGCTGGTGGAGCTTGCGCGCTACGGCTCCGTCGCCGGCGTCGAGCTGGACTCCGAGGCGGTCGCAATCGCTCGCGCCCGCGATCATTTCGACGTGCGCGCCGCGCGCGTCGAGGAGCTGCCGTTCGCGGATGCGACCTTCGATTTGATCACGTGCCTCGACGTGATCGAGCACACGCCTGACGATCGCCTCACCTTGGCCGAGCTGCGGCGCGTCTGCCGCCCCGGCGGCTGGCTGCTGGTGACCGTGCCGGCGTACCCCGCGCTGTGGTCGCGCCACGACGAGCAGAATCACCATTACCGTCGATACACGCGGGCGATGCTGCGCTCCGCCAGCCTCGCCGCCGGCTGGCAGCCGGTGCGCGCCACCTCGTTCAACAGCCTGCTGCTGGCGCCTGCCGCGGCCGTGCGGCTCGGGCAGCGATGGCTGCTGGCGCCCTCTCGCCGCGCTCAGGGGACGGACCTCGAGCTCGGGCCGAGCTGGCTTGGCGGCCTGCTCGAGCGGCTGCTCGCGGCCGAGGCAGCCTGGCTACGTCGGGGGCGCAGCCTGCCCTTCGGGCTCTCGCTGCTGGCGGTGCTGCGCCGCCCGGCGCCGTGAGGCGGATCGCTGGGTGGCGCCCTCCCGAGCGCCGCGCCGTCTGGCAGCATCGAGCGGGATGAGCCTCGCGCCCACCCAGCCGATCGCCGTCTTCGACTCCGGTGTCGGGGGCCTCACCGTGCTGCACGAGCTGCTCGTCTCGCTTCCGGCGGAGGACTACCTCTACTTCGGGGACACCGCGCGCTTCCCCTACGGGCAGCGTAGCCAGGAGGAGCTGCGCCGCTTCAGCTTCGAGATTGCCGAACACCTGCTCGAGCAGGGCGCAAAGCTGCTCGTGATCGCCTGCAATGCCGCCAGCGCGGCGGCGCTCGGCGCGCTCGAGCGCCAGCTCGCCGGGCTGCTCGACGTGATCGGCGTGATCGCGCCGGCCACTCAGCTCGCGGTCGCCGGCAGCCGCAGCGGGCGGATCGGTCTGCTCGCGACGCCCGCCACCGTCGCATCGGGCGCCTACGAGCGCGCAGTGCGAGCGGCCGACCCCCACGTGCAGCTGCACTCGGTTGCCTGTCCGGAGCTTGCGCCGCTGATCCAGGCCGGCTTCCCATTCGATTCCGCCATGGTCAGGGCGGTCCGAGCGTACTGCGCGCCGCTGCGCGAGGCGCAGGTCGACACCGTGATCCTTGGCTGCACCCACTATCCGCTGATCGCGCCGATGCTGCAACGGACGCTCGGTCGGGGCGTGGCGCTTGTCAGCTCCGGAGCCGGCGTTGCCCGCAGCGTGGAGCGCGCGCTCGCCGCCCGCGGGCTGCTCAACCCCCGCCGGGGGGAGGGCGCCTACCGCTTTCTGTGCACCGGCTCGGCCGCCTCGTTCCGCGTGCTCGGCAGCCGCTTCTTGCAGATGCCGCTCGAGCACGTCCATCACGTGCGCCTCGCTCGCGCGCGGCCCGCCGCTCGCCCCCGCGCAGCTGCCAGAGTAAGCGCATGACGATTGCGGCGTGCGCGGCCAACGGAGCGGGCGGGGGGCAGGCGTGAGCGCGATCCGCCAGCGCAGCCACGGGCGGGCCGCCGACCAGCTGCGGCCCGTCTCGATCACACCCGGGTTCGTGCCAACGGCAACCGGGTCGGCGCTGATCACCGCCGGTGAGACGCGCGTGATCTGCACCGCCTCGGCGCAGGACGGCGTTCCCCGCTGGCTGCAGGGCAGCGGCCGCGGCTGGCTGACAGCCGAGTACGGGATGCTGCCCGCCTCAACCGGCGAGCGCAGGGCGCGCGACATCTCCAAGGGGAGGCTCGATGGCCGCAGCGTCGAGATCCAGCGGCTGATCGGCCGCTCCCTGCGGGGCGTGGTCGACTTCGAGGCGCTCGGGGAGCGCACGATCTACATCGACTGCGACGTGCTGACCGCCGATGGGGGCACGCGCTGCGCGTCGATCACCGGCGGCATGGTGGCGCTCGCGCTGGCGGTCAGGCGGCTGCTGGCGGCGGGCGTCCTGGCTCGATCGCCGCTGACGGGCACCGTGGCGGCAGTCTCATGCGGGATCGTCGAGGGCGTGCCACTGCTCGACCTCGACTACGCCGAGGATTCCGCCGCCGAGGTGGACGCAAACGTGGTGATGACCGGCGACGGGGGCCTGATCGAGGTGCAGGCGACGGCCGAGCGCACGCCGCTCTCGCGTGCCCACCTCGATCAGCTGCTGGCGCTGGCCGCAGCGGGGATCGAGGCCTTGCGCGCCGCCCAGGAGGCGGCGATCGCCGCCGCCGGCTCCTGAGGGGGGTAGTTGATGCCACCGAGCGGGCGACTGCTGCTGGCAACGCGCAACCCGCACAAGCTGCGCGAGTTCACGCGTCTGCTGGCGCCTGCGTCGATTGTGCTCGAGCCGCTGCCGGAGTGGGTGTCGCTGCCGCCCGAGGAGGGCGAGACGTTCGCCGCCAACGCGCTGCCCAAGGCCCGCGCCGCGGCGGCTGCCCTTGGGCGCGCCGCGATCGCCGATGACTCCGGGATCGAGGCCGATGCGCTTGGGGGCAGGCCGGGGGTGCGCTCGGCCCGCTTCGCCGGCGAGCGCGCCAATGACGAGCAGAACCTCGCCAAGCTGCTTGAGCTGGCGGCGCCCGGCAGCGGGTTGCGCTACGTGTGCGCGCTTGCCTACGTCGATCCTCATGCGAAGGTCGAGCGCGTGTTCTTCGGGGAGTGCCGGGGGACTCTCGCCGCCGCACCGCGCGGGGGCCGCGGCTTCGGCTATGACCCGGTCTTCCTGCCGGTGGGCGAGCCGCGCGGGCGCACGATGGCCGAGCTCGAGGACGAGGAGAAGGACGCCATCAGCCACCGCGGGCAGGCCGCTCGCGCCCTGCTCACGTTCCTGCGAGGGGATCGGTGAGCGGCCCGCTCGAGCGCGCCCCCGACCGCGCGCCCCGGCAGCGCACCGCGCTGTGGTCGGTGTGCTCCAACAGTGGCCTGATCCTGCTCAAGGTGATCGCGGGGATCCTCACGGGCTCGGTCGCGATCCTCACCGAGGCGGTGCACTCGAGCATCGACCTGATCGGATCGATCGTCACCTTCTTCTCGGTCCGCAAGGCGGGCGAGCCGGCGGATGAGTCGCACCGCTACGGCCACGAGAAGGTCGAGAACCTGGCGGCCGCGATCGAGGGGATCTTGATCCTGATCGGGTCGGTGGCGATCTCCTTTGCGGCGGTGCGCCGCCTGCTCGAGGGAGGACGGGACCGCAACACGGCAATCGGGATCGGCGTGATTGCGTTTGCGATCCTCGTCAATTTGCTCGTCTCGCAGCTGCTCGCGCGCCGCGGAGCTCAGGCCGAGTCGCCCGCGCTGCAGGGGGATGCCGCTCACCTGCGCACCGACGCGATCAGCGCGGGGGCGGTGCTGCTGGCGCTGATCCTCGTCAGCATCACGGGCGCGAACTGGATCGACCCAGCGTTCGCGCTGCTGGTCGCGGCTGGGATCGTCCTCACCGGCGTGCGCCTGCTGACGCGCTCGGGACAGGTGCTGGTCGACCAGTCGCTGCCGGCCCAAGAGGTCGAGGCGATCCGCGCCGCGGTCGAGTCGTTTGCGCGTGAGGGGGTGGTCGGCTACCACGAGCTGCGCACGCGGCGCGGCGGCTCTCGCCGCTACATCGACCTCCATGTCCAGTTCCGGGCGGGGACCTCGCTTGAGGCGGCGCACCGGATCGCCCACCGGCTGCAGGATGTGATCGCATCCCGCTTGCGGGGCGCGGACGTCCTGATCCACCTCGAGCCGGAGGATCGGGTCAGGCCGGGGGAGCAGCTGCCCGCCGGTCCTGCCGGCCGTCCCGCAGGCGGCGACGGAGGCTCCGCTGGGGCGCAGGCGCCTGGGCGCGGGGCCGGAGGGCCGGGTGGCGCCCCCGGGGCGCACGAGTCAGGCGCACTCGCGCGCGGGCCGGGCGCGCCCCCGACCGCCCAGAGCCTCAGAGGAGGTTGATCGCCGCCGCCAGCGCGACCGCAAGCGCCGTGGCCGCATAGCCGTAGTCGCCCTTCAGGCCGAGAACCGCCATCCCCGCCAGGAGCGTGAGGACCGTCAACAGCCAGGCGACTCGCCCGAGGTCGATCGCAGCCCGCAGCTCGCCGGGCCGCTCCGGCGGCGGCTGGGCTGCCGGCGCCGCCGTCCCGACTGGGTCCGCGGTGGCTGTGGCGGCGGCATCCTGCCCGCCGCCGTCGCCATGTGCCTTGAGCGTCTCGGCCTGTCCTGCTGCTCTGCTCTGAAGCAGCGGCGGGCGCGCTCCCTGCTCGGCGTCGCCGAGGCCTGTCGCATGCGCTTCGGCCTCGCGCACGCCGCCGGCGCCCGCTGCGAGCGGCTTCCGTAAAGCGCCGTCCCGCTTCGAGGCGATCGTCCTGGCCACGCCGCAAATCTAGCGTCCTGCACCAACGCCCTGTGCGGTCGGGCCTAGATCCGCGCCCGTCATCCACCGGCTGCCAGCGGCGCGCGAGCGCGTGCGGGACCCCCCCGGAGGCCTCCGCGCACCCGGATCAAGCCGAAAAAGCGGCTTGAATTCGGCATTCTTCCTGCGAACCATCCGCCGCTCGTGTTAGCTTCGTGCACTCCCGCACATCTCGAAGGAGGGCAAGTGACGAAGTCCGAATTCATCGACCAGGTAGCCGATCGCGCCGGGTTGAGCAAGAAGGACGCGGCAGACGCGGTTGACGCGATGCTCGAAACGATCCAGGACGCGCTCAGGCGCGGCAGCGACGTCGTCTTCTCCGGCTTTGGCAAGTTCAGCGTCTCGCAGCGCGCCGCGCGCGAAGGCCGCAACCCCGCGACCGGCGAGAAGATCAAGATCGCCGCTTCCCGCGTGCCGAAGTTCACCGCCGGGGCCGGGCTCAAGAAGGCCGTCAACTGAGCTTCGGCGACCGCCTGCAGGGCGCGGTCGCAAAGCGCGCCAGCCAGCTCGTCCTCGGGCTCGATCCCGATCCCGCGCGGCTGTGGCCGCGTGCGATCGAGCTGGCGGGCGCGCCGGCCGGCGGTGAGCCGGCGGCGCGGGCCGCGCGCGCGGTCGCAATCCACTGCGCGCTGGCGCTCGAGGCCGTCGCCGAGCACTGCGTCGCCGTCAAGTTGCAGCTCGCCTGCTTTGAGCGGCTCGGCACCGCTGGCTGGGCGGCGCTGGCTGAGGTGTGCGAGCGCGCTCGCGAGCGGGGTTTGCTCGTGATCGCCGACGGCAAGCGCGGCGATATCGACATCTCCGCTCGCGCCTACGGGCAGGCGTTCTTCGGCTCGACCGAGACGCCGTTCGGGGTGGTGCGCGGGCTCGGGGTCGATGCGCTCACCGTCAATCCGCTGCTGGGCGCGGAGGCGCTCGCGCCGCTGGCCGAAGCGGCGCGCCGCCACGAGGGCGGGCTGTTTGTGCTCGTGCGCACCACGAATCCGGGCGCGGCCGAGCTCCAGGACCTGCCGCTCGCCGGTGGCGGCACGGTGTCGGAGCGCTTGGCGGAGATCGCGGCCCGGCTCGCTGCGCCCGCCGCTCAGATCAGCGCGCCCTGTGGGGAGGCCCGCTCCGCGCTTTGCGGCGAGGCCCGCTCCGAGGCGGCCAGCGCGTCCCCCGCGCAGGCCTCGCAAGGCATGCGGGCGCGGTCCCGCGGCATCGGCGAGATCGGCGCGGTCGTCGCCGCCACCGCTCCCGAGCGCCTCGCGCGCCTACGCGAGCTGCTGCCGAGCGCTCCCTTCCTGATTCCCGGCGTCGGCGCGCAGGGCGGGCGCCTCGAGGAGCTGCGCCCGGCGTTTGCGCCCGGTCGCGCCGGCGGACTGGTGACCGTCTCGCGAGGGATCGTCGAGGCTCACCGCGGTACGGGCTCGGATCCAGCGCGCGCCGCGGCGCGGGAGGCGGCGCGACTGCGGCAGCTGGCATGGGCGCTGTCCGGCTGAGCGGGCGAGCGTTAGAGGCCCTTGCTGCGACTGCGCTGAAAGCCCCGAACTGGGTAGAGGGTCATCGCCCAGGGGTATGATCGCGCCAGCGATGCCCGGCGATCGCTTCGCGCGCCGCAGCCCGGCCAGGTACCTGGCGCCGATCGCGCTGGCGGCGACGATCGGCGCGAGCTACCTGATCGTCCACCACGCCCTCGGCGCGGGCGCGGTGCGCACGGTCCCGCCGAGCGCCACCGTGCCCGCCAGCCCGAGGCCGCGCGGACGCTACTCGCGGCGGACCTTCTACCGCGTGAGGCCCGGCGACACCCTGAGCGCGATCGCCGCCAAGACCGGCGTGTCGCTGGCCACGCTCGAGGAGCTCAACCCGAAGCTGAACCCGAACGCCCTGCAGGTCGGGCAGCGCCTGCGCCTGCGCCGTTGACCTCGCCGCGGCTGCGCGCCGCCGCCGGCGGGCCGGTGAGCGCGGCCGTGGCGCGGCTGGTGGCTGCGGCCGGGCTGCTGGCGGCAATCGCCGGACTGGGGGCGCCGGCGGTTGGCGCGGCGCCCGCGGCCGGTCCGGCGCGCTCGACGCCGGGCGCCCCCGCCGCCGCTCGCGCGCGGGCGCCTGCCAGCTTGCCGCCCCCGCCCCACCTCCCGGTTCGCGGAGCCTGCCTGATCGCCGCTTCGACTGGCCAGAGGCTGGCCGCCCAGGACCCCGAACGCCGCCTTGCGATCGCCTCGACCACCAAGCTGATGACGGCGCTGGTCGTGCTCCAGCACGTGCGCAACCTGGCCACCGTCTATGCGCAGAACGATTGGCTTCCCGCTCCCGACGACTCGCAGCTCGGCCTGCTTCCGGGGCAGCGGATGACGGTGCGGGGTCTGATCGTGGCGATGATGCTGCCGAGCGCCGACGACGCCGCCGAGGATCTCGCCTACCACGTCGGCGGCGGCTCGATCGCGCGCTTCGTCGCCTGGATGAACGACGAGGCGCGCACGCTGCGGCTCACCAACACGCATTTCTCAACCCCGATCGGGCTCGATCGGGCGGGCAACTACTCAACTCCCTGCGACCTTGTCGCGCTCGCCCGCTACGACCTGCAGCACGAGCTGTTCCTGCGTCACGTGGTCGCGCTCAAGGCGGCGACGGTGAGGGTCGACGGACGCCCGCGCCGCGTCGTCAACATCAACTACCTGCTCGACCTCTACCCGTGGGTCAACGGCGTCAAGACCGGCCACACCACCGCTGCCGGCTACGTCCTGGTCGCCTCCGGCACGCGTGACGGGATGACGCTGATCGACGCCGTGCTGCATGCGCCGAGCATCGCCGCGCGCGAGCGCGACGCGCTCGCGCTGCTGCGCTACGGGTTTCGCAACTTCGCGCTCGTGCGCGCCGTGCGCGCCGGCGCCGTGATCGCCCAGGTGCCGGTTGCGCAGCGTCCCGGCGTGCGCGCCGCGGTGATCGCCGGCGGCTCGTTCGCGCGCGTGCTGCCGCGGGCCTGGCCGCTCGTCCGCCGCCTCGAGCTGCCCCGTCAGCTGAGCGGCCCGCTCCCTCGCGATGCGCGCGTTGGCACGCTCGAGCTCGAGCAGCGCGGGCGGCTGCTGGCGAGGATCCCGCTGCTGTTGGCGCGCCCGCTCAAGGCGGTCTCGGTGCTTACGATCGCCGCTCGTATCCTCCTGCGCGGTACTACGCTTGTTGGGCTCGGGTTGGCACTGGCCGCGCTGCTGTCGCTGCTTGCGTGGCGTGTCCGCCCGAGGGGGAGAGACAGAGTTCAGAACCGATCGCGATGATCATCACCGTCACGCTCAACGCCGCGTTGGACAAGACGCTCGAGGTGCCCAACTTCACTCCCGGGCGCCGTCACCGCACGGTCGACCAGCGGACGATGCCCGGGGGCAAGGGGGTCAATGTCGCTCGGGCGCTGAAGCTGCTGGGCCAGCCGGTGATCGCCACGGGGCTCGTGGGCGGCGCCACCGGCGCGCAGATCGTGGATGCGCTCAACGACGAGGCGATCCTCAACGGCTTTTTGCGCGTGCGGGAGGAGTCCCGTACCAACACCGCGGTGCTCGACCCCACGACCGGGATGCAGACCGAGATCAACGAGCGCGGGCCGACGATCAGCCCGCGCGAGTTCGAGCTGTTCCGGGAGAAGCTGCTCTACCTGGCCCAGGGCGCGAGCACATGCGTGTTCGCGGGCAGCCTGCCGCGCGGCCTCGAGCCCGACGTGTACGCCAGCCTGATCCGCGAGGTGCATCGGCTGGGCGTGCGCACCGTGCTCGACACCGAGGGCGAGCCGCTGCGCCTCGGCGTGCGCGCCGAGCCGGATCTGGTCACCCCGAACGAGCTCGAGGCCGAGGAGCTTGTCGGCCACGAGTTCAACGACGACGACGAGCGTGCCCTGGCGGTCGAGGAGATTCGCCAGCTCGGCGCGACCGAGGTGATCATGACCGTCGCCGACGGCTGCTACGCGAGCGTGCTTGAGGATGGCGCGCCCGCGCTCTACCGGGCGCGCATCGAGCCGGTCGAGCCGCGCTCGCGCATCGGCTCGGGCGATGCGTTCTTGGCCGGCTTGCTGGCTGCCCGCTACGGTGGCTCATCGATGCGCGAGAGCCTGCGGTTCGCAGTCGCCTGCGGGGCCGAGTCGACGCAGCACATCGGCGCCGGGATCCTTGAGCCCGCCCGCGTGCAGCGGATGGTTGACGAGGTCGATCTCGAGCGGATCGAGCTGCCCGCCGAGATTCGCTGAGCGCATCCGCGGGTCCGCCGCGCCCGCGCCCCCCGCATGCTCGGCCGTGAGGCGGCCAAGGCGGCAGCGAGCGAGTCGGGCTCGGGCGGGGTTCGTCCAGCCGGCCGAGTACTCTTAGGCAATGGAAGTTGAGATCGGTCGTGGCAAGAAGGCGCGGCGCGCCTACGGGTTTGACGACATCGCGATCGTGCCCTCGCGGCGCACGCGCGACCCGGACGATGTGGATATCTCATGGACGCTCGGCCCGTACCGGTTTGAGCTGCCGCTGCTGGCTGCCGCGCTTGACGGCGTCGTCTCGACCGAGACCGCCGGCCTGATCGGCAAGCTCGGCGGGCTGGCGGTGCTCAACCTCGAGGGGATCGCCTGCCGCTACGAGGAGCCCGAGCGTCAGTTCGAGCGGATCGCCTCATTCTCGCCGGACATCGCCACGCGCGAGCTCCAGGACATCTACCGAGAGCCGATCAAGCCCGAGCTGATCGCCCAGCGGATCAGGGAGATCAAGGCCCACGGCGTGGTGGCAGCGGGATCGCTGACCCCCCAGAAGGTGCGCCGTTACTACGAGGTTGCGCTCGAGGCCGGGCTCGACATCCTCGTGATCCAGGGCACGGTCGTCTCGGCCGAGCACGTCTCGCGCGACGAGAGTCGCCCGCCGCTTAACCTCAAGGAGTTCATCCGGGAGCTTGCGCCCACCCCGGTGCTGGTCGGCGGCTGTGCCTCCTACCACACCGGCCTGCACCTGATGCGCACCGGCGCCGCCGGGGTGCTCGTCGGGGTCGGACCGGGCGCGATCTGCACGACGCGCGGTGTGCTGGGGATCGGGGTGCCGCAGGCCACCGCGATCGCGGACGTCGCCGCCGCGCGCAGCCAGCACATGCTCGAGACCGGCGAGTACGTCAAGGTGATCGCCGACGGCGGCATGCGCACCGGCGGGGACATCGCCAAGGCGATCGCCTGCGGGGCCGACGCGGTGATGCTGGGCTCGGCGCTCGCCCGCGCCTACGAGGCTCCGGGGCGGGGCTACAACTGGGGGATGGCCACCTTCCACCCGACCCTGCCTCGCGGCGCGCGCGTGCAGACCAAGCAGAACGGCTCGCTGCGCGAGATCATCGTCGGTCCCGCACGGGAGAACGATGGCACTTTCAACTTGATGGGCGCGCTGCGGACCTCGATGGCGACCTGCGGCTACGCGGACATCGCCGAGTTCAACCGCGCCGAGCTGCTCGTTGCACCGGCGCTGTTGACAGAGGGCAAGCAGCTCCAGCGCGAGCAGGGGATTGGCATGGGGGCGCGGGCGGCGGCCGTCGGTGCCGTCGACTGAGGCGATCTCCGCTGCAACCGGCGGGGGCACGCCCGCCCCCGCCGTGGTGCCGGAGGAGGTGGTCGTCGTCGACTACGGCGGGCAGTACTCGCAGCTGATCGCCCGCCGGGTACGCGAGTGCGGCGTCTTCTCCGAGCTGATCCCTCACCAGGCGGGGCCGCAGGAGGTCGCGCGCCGCCGTCCCAAGGGGGTGATCCTCTCTGGTGGCCCGGCCTCGGTGTACGCCCCGGGGGCGCCGCCGCTCGACCGCGGGCTGCTCGAGCTCGGGGTTCCCGTGCTCGGCATCTGCTACGGGATGCAGCTGCTCGCACGCGAGCTCGGCGGCCGGGTCGAGGGGGCGGAGGTGGGCGAGTTCGGCCGCTCGCGGTTGCGGCTGCGCAGCCCCGGGCGGCTGCTCGCCGACACGCCCGCCGAGCAGACGTGCTGGATGTCCCATCGCGATGCCGTGTTCGAGGCCCCGCCCGGATTCCTCGCGCTCGCCTCATCCTCCGCCTCGCCGGTGGCGGCCTTCGAGTCGGCCGAGCGCCAGATCTACGGGATTCAGTTCCATCCTGAGGTCGCGCACACCCCGTACGGCCGCCGGGTGCTCGAGAACTTCCTCGAGCGGATCTGCGGCTGCGAGCGCAGCTGGTCGCCGGCCTCGGTGATCGAGGAGCAGGTCGAGCGGATCCGCGCCCGCGTGGGCGACGGGCGTGCGATCTGCGGGCTCTCCGGCGGGGTCGATTCGAGCGTCGCTGCGCTGCTCGTGCACCGCGCGATCGGCGAGCGGCTGACATGCGTGTTCGTCGACCACGGTCTTTTGCGCAAGGACGAGGCCGAGCAGGTGATCACGGCCTTCCGGGAGCGCTTTCAGGTGCCGCTCGTGGCGGTCGATGCCTCCGAGCGCTTTCTCGCCGCGCTGAAGGGGGTCACGGACCCTGAGCGCAAGCGCAAGATCATCGGCGAGGAGTTCATCCGCACCTTCGAGGAGCAGGCGCGCAAGCTCGAGGATGCGCGCTTCCTCGTGCAGGGGACGCTCTACTCGGATGTGATCGAGTCGGGCGGCGGGGCCGGCGCAGCGACGATCAAGTCCCATCACAACGTCGGCGGCCTGCCGGCGAGGATGCGCCTCGAGCTGATCGAGCCGTTGCGCGCGCTGTTCAAGGACGAGGTAAGGGCGGTCGGAGTCGAGCTCGGGCTGCCGGAGCGGCTCGTCTGGCGCCAGCCCTTCCCAGGGCCGGGCCTGGCGATCCGGGTCGTCGGCGGGGAGGCGACCCGCGAGAAGCTGCGCGTTCTCCGCGAGGCCGATGCGATCCTGCAGGAGGAGATCCGCAGGGCGGGCCTCTACCGGGAGCTGTGGCAGTCGTTCTGCGTGCTGCCGGACATCCGCGCAGTCGGGGTGCAGGGCGACAGCCGCACGTACGGCCACGTGATCGCGATCCGCGCGGTCACGAGCGACGACGCGATGACCGCCGACTGGGCCAGGCTGCCCTACGACCTGCTGGAGCGAATCGCCTCGCGGATGATCGCGGAGATCCGGGAGGTGGGACGCGTGGTCCTCGACATCACCTCAAAGCCGCCCGGCACGATCGAGTGGGAGTGAGCGCTGCGCTCCTCGCGCGGCATCGCGTGGGAGTGAGCGCTGCGCGCAGCGTGGGAGAGAGCGCTGCGCTCCTCGCGCGGCAGTTGGAGTCAGATCAGCGCGAGGATCTCGCGCGTGTACGGCGACAGTGGCTCGGGCAGCCGCTCGCGCTCGCACCAGCGCACGGCTGCGATCTCCGCCCGCGCCGGCCGCAGCGCGCATGAGCCGAGCTCGGCCGCGAAGCAGTGCACCCGGTCGCGGCGGCCGTCGACGTTCAGCTCGATCTCGCCCAGCCTGCGCAGTTGCGCCACCTCCACGCCGAGCTCCTCACGCAGCTCCCGCCAGGCGGTGCGCTCCGGCCGCTCTCCGCGACGCGCGACCCCGCCCGGCAGGCTCCAGCCCGCCGGCCCGTAGGTATGGCGGACGAGCAGCACGCGCCCGTCGCAGCAGAGGGCGCACTTGACGCCGGTGAGCGAGGGGTGGGCGAGCAGCGAGTAGGCGCGCAGCAGCCGGTAGGCGCTGCGGTAGCCGAGGCGGCGAAGCGCGAGCCACATTTGATTGCCTATCATTGCCGATAGCCGCGCGAGCAGCCGCGCGGCCTTTTCCTGCCATGAGGACGTACGTAGCCACACCGGCCGACCGCGAGCGCAGATGGCTGCTGGTTGACGCCAGCGGGCAGACGCTCGGGCGCCTTGCCACGCAGATCGCCGACGCGCTGCGCGGCAAGCGCAAGCCCGCCTACACGCCGCACGTCGACACCGGCGACTTCGTCGTCGTCGTCAACGCGGAGAAGATCACAGTGACGGGCGACAAGCGCTCGAAGAAGCGCTACTACCGCCACTCCGGCTACCCGGGCGGCCTCAAGTCGCGCACGCTCGCGGAGATGCTGGACCGCCGGCCAGAGGAGGTCCTGCGCTTGGCGGTCAGAGGGATGTTGCCCCGCAACCGCCTGGCGCGCAAGCAGCTGCGTAAGCTCAAGGTCTACGCCGGACCGGAGCATCCGCACGCCGCCCAGCGACCGCAGCCCATGGAGCTCGCCCGATGAGCGATCCGACGCAGCCGCCCGAGTCCCGGTCCGACCAGCAGCCCGAGGGCCCGCTCGAATCGCCGCGCGAGGAGCAGCGGCCGCCGGAGGAGGCCGCCGAGGCGGAGGCCCCCGGCGCGCAGGCAGGCTCCGAGGAGGCGCTTGAGGCGGAGTCCGAGGAGCTCCCCGATGATGTCGAGGAGGAGGAGGAGGAGGAGTACGAGGAGCCGGTGGCTCCGCGCCAGAAGCCGGAGATCCCGGGCGCCGACCTCGAGCCCGACATCGTCACCGAGCCGCAGCAGTTCCTCGATGCCGAGGCGCTGGCGGCTGCCGAGGCGGAGGCTGAGGCCGCGGCTGCGCGCGCCGCGCAGGAGCCCAAGGACGAGGAGCTGGCGCAGCCGATTGCGGGCGCGGCGATCGACCTTGGCGCGGGCGCTCGCTACACGGCCACTGGCAAGCGCAAGACGGCCGTCGCCCGGGTGATCCTCAAGCCCGGGAATGGCAGCTACGCGATCAACGGCCGCACGCTCGAGGACTGCTTCCCGCGGGAGACCTTGCGGCGGATGATCCGCCAGCCGCTCGAGGCGGTGGGCTATCAGGACCGCATGGACGTGGTCGCGCGCCTGCACGGCGGCGGCGTGGCGGCGCAGGCGGGGGCGCTGCGGCACGGGATCTCGCGCGCGCTGATCGTTGCCGACCCGCATCTGCGCGGCGAGCTCAAGCGGCGCGGCCTGCTAACCCGCGACGCGCGCGTCAAGGAGCGCAAGAAGGCGGGCCTCAAGAAGGCGCGCAAGCGGCCGCAATTCTCCAAGCGCTGAGCGCTCGCGGGCCGTGGGGCGGCGGCTGTTCGGCACCGATGGCGTCCGCGGTCGCGCCGGCGAGTTTCTGACCGCCGAGCTGGCGCTGAGGGTGGCGCGCGCGGCCGTGTCCCAGGCTGCGGCCGGGCGCGCCGCGGGTTCCGGCGCGGGCGTGCGGGCCTCGGGCGGGGCCTCCGCCGGCGGGCGTCCGCAGGTGCTGATCGCGCGCGACACGCGCGAGTCCGGCGAGATGCTCGAGGCAGCCATCGCCGCCGGCGTGAGCGAGGCGGGGGGTGAGGCGCTGCTCGCCGGCGTGCTGCCGACTCCCGCGGCCGCGCTGCTCGTGCGTCGCCACCGCCTGGCGCTGGCGGCGGTGATCTCCGCCTCGCACAACCCCTATGAGGACAACGGGATCAAGCTGTTTGGCCCGGACGGCTTCAAGCTTGACGACCGCGCCGAGGACGCGATCGAGGCCGAGCTCGCTCGCCCGGCCTCGCCCGGGGGGATCGGGCGCGTGCGGCCGCTCGAGCGCGCGCTCGAGGACTACCTGGGCGAGCTTGAGCGCCGCTTTGGCGCGCTTCGCCTGCGCGGCCTGAGAGTGCTGCTCGACTGCGCCAACGGCGCCACCTACCGGGCGGCGCCCGAGGCCTTTCGGCGGCTCGGGGCGCGCGTGGAGACGATCGCCGATGCGCCCGACGGACGCAACATCAACGCCGGCTGCGGCTCCACGTACATCGAGGCGCTGCGCGCCGCCGTCGCCGCCGGCGGCTACGACGTCGGCTTCGCCTTCGATGGCGACGGCGATCGCGTGTTGGCAGTTGACGGCGATGGGGAGATCGTCGATGGCGACGAGCTGATCGCGTTGGTCGCGCTGCACCTGCGCGCGCGGGGGCGGCTACGGGGCAACGGGGTGGCGGTTACGGTGATGACCAACTACGGCTTCCATCTGGCGATGGCGCAGGCGGGCATCCAGGTTGCGACCACAGCCGTCGGCGACCGCTACGTGCTTGATGAGCTGCGCCGCCGCGGCTGGTCGCTTGGGGGGGAGCAGTCGGGGCACATCATCGAGCTTGGTTTCGGGCCTTCCGGCGATGGCATCGCGAGCGCGCTGCTCGCGCTCGAGGCGCTCGGCGGGCGGGATTTACGCGAGCGCTCGGCGATGCGCAAGCTGCCGCAGCGGCTTGTCAATGTGCGCGGCGATCGCGAGGCGCTCGCGCCGGCGCTCTCAAGCCCGGAGCTGGCGGCCGCGATCGAGCGCGAGAGCGCCGCGCTGCGCGGGCGGGGACGGGTGCTCGTGCGCGCCTCGGGCACCGAGCCGCTGATCCGCGTGATGGCCGAGGCACCGACCGAGGAGGAGACGGCGGCCGCGTGCGAGCGGCTCTGCGCGGCGGTCGAGGCCGCTCTCGGGAGGCGCTGAGGGCTGCGCGGCAGGGCTCGGCGCGGGCGCCTCACCCGGGGCAGGGCCGCGGCGCTGATCGGTTGCGCGGCGGGCGCCGCCAACGGGCTTCTACCGTTGAGGCGATGAGCCACCGCGCGCATGTGCAGAGGCTGTTGGACGAAGCCGCGGCCCGTCACGCGCGCCTGCTCGAGCGGCTTGCGCCGGAGCTGCGGGCATCGCTTCCGGTGGACGCACAGGGAATCACCCAGGCGATCGACCACCTTGCCGCCGCCGCCGGCTTCTCGCCCGAGCAGCGTCGCGCGCTCGTCCGTCCGCATGCGCTCAACCCGGCGGTGATGCACGCGCGCGTGTTCGGTGCCGCTCCACTCGGGCCCGACACGGTGATGGCGGCGTTCGTCGAGGGCGCCCGCGTGCGCGCCGAGGCGCTCGGCGTGCTCGCCGAGGCCGTCGGCGGCGAGCCGCTTGGCTGCGAGGTGCGGGGACTGCTCATCGAAAGCCCGCTGCCGGCCGGGGCGGCCGACCCGCAGGCGCTCGAGGCGCTGCGCGCCGCCTATGCGGCCCAAGAGCAGGCTGCCCTGCTGATCGCCGTCGCGCTCGAGCGCACGGGGCGCTAGCAGCGCCGGTGACGGCTGCCGGAGCGCGGGCGAAGGCGCCGTCGGCGACGCCGCGAGCGCCTAACATGCGGGTTTCGCCCGTCTTCCGAGGCTGACGGGCGCGGGCCGCCGTTGCGGTTCGACTCGATCAAGGGCAGAGCGACCAGGAGCGTGATCAGGGCGCATGTGCGGCATCATCGGCTACGTCGGCCACCGGGCGGCACGACCGCTGCTCCTCGCCGGGCTCGAGCGGCTCGAGTACCGCGGCTACGACAGCGCGGGCATCTCCGTGTTGATCGACGGTCGAATCGAGTCGGTGCGTGCGGTCGGCAACCTGGCTGCGCTGCGCGGCGCGATCGCCGAGCGAGAGCGTGCGGCGACGGCCGCCGGCGTCTCGAACGCGGCCGAGCGCAGCGCCGCGAGGTCTCCCCGAGCCGCGGCGGCGGCGCTGGCGGATGCGCCCGTGGCGACCGGGATCGGCCACACGCGCTGGGCCACACACGGGCGCGTGACCGAGGAGAACGCGCATCCGCACTACGACACGGCGGGGCGCGTCCACATCGTCGTCAACGGGATCGTGGAGAACTACGTCGAGCTCAAGCGGCGGCTGGCCGCGGAGGGAGCGGTCTTCACCTCCGAGACCGACGCCGAGGTGATCGCCCACCTCCTCGCCCACCACGATGGCGACGGGCTGATCGAAGCGGTGCGGCGCGCGTACGGGGAGCTGCGCGGCCACTTCGCGTTCGTGGCGATGAGCGCGCGCGAGCCTGGGCTGCTGGTCGGGGCGCGCCGCGAGTGCCCACTGGTTGTCGGCCGCGGCGACGGCGAGCAGTTCATCGCTTCCGCGATCCCCGCGTTCCTGTCGGAGACCCGCCGCGTGCAGTACGTCGAGGACGGCGAGGTTGTGATCGTCCGCGCCGATGACGTCGAGTTCCAAGCTCCGACGGGCGAGCCGCGACAGCGCGAGACGCTCGAGATCGACTGGGATCAGGAGACGGCCGAGAAGCAGGGCTACGAGACGTTCATGCTGAAGGAGATCCATGAGCAGGCCGCGGCTGTCGCTGAGACGCTCGGCGAGCGCACGGTTCGTGCTGACGGAGTCGACCTCGACCTCGGCCCGCGTCTCGGCGAGCAGCTGCTCGCTGCGGTCAGGAGGATCGTCATCGTCGGCTGCGGCACCGCCTACCACGCGGGGCTGCTCGGCCGCTACGCAATCGAGCAGTGGGCGCGGGTGCCGGTCGAGGTCGAAATCGCCTCCGAGTACCGCTACCGCAACCCGGTGGTGGGTGGGGACGAGCTGGTGATCGGCATCTCCCAGTCGGGTGAGACCGCCGACACGCTGGCGGCGATGCGCACCGCCCGCGAGCGCGGCGCGAGCGTGCTCGCGGTCACGAACATCATGGGCTCACAGGCGACGCGGGAGGCCGACGGCGTCCTGTACACGCGCGCGGGGCTCGAGATCGGGGTGGCCGCGAGCAAGACGTTCGTCGCGCAGCTTGCCGCCATGTACCTGCTGGCGCTGCGCCTGGCGGAGGTACGCGGCACGCTGTCCGCCGGGGAGCGGCGGGAGCTGCTCGCCGCGCTCAAGCACCTGCCCCACCAGATCGCCGAGCTGCTCGAGCGCGATCAGCGCAGGCTCGAGCAGCTTGCCGAGCGCCACCACCGCGACGAGTTCTTCCTCTATATCGGCCGCCACGCCGGCCTGCCGATCGCGCTTGAGGGGGCCCTCAAGCTGAAGGAGATCTCCTACATCGCGACCGATGCTTACGCCGCCGGCGAGATGAAGCATGGCCCGATCGCGCTGCTCGACCGCGGCACTCCGGTGGTGGCGGTCGCGACCGAGTCGCCGGTGCTTGAGAAGTTGATCTCAAACGTCCAGGAGGTCCGCGCTCGCGGCGCGCGCGTGATCGCGGTCGTCAGCGAGGGCGACGCTGAGGTCCTCGAGCACGTCGACGAGCCGCTGCCCGTGCCCCGCACGCACTGGATGCTCGCCCCGCTGCTCGCGGTGATCCCGCTGCAGCTGCTCGCCTACCACATCGCCCGCCGGCGCGGGCTGAACGTCGACCAGCCGCGCAACCTGGCCAAGACGGTCACGGTCGAGTGACGCTCCCGCACTGGCTGACCCCCCTCCTCGATGCGGCCGAGCAGCGCGCGCTCGATCGCTGGGCGATCGAGCAGCGAGGGGTCGACGGGCTGGAGCTGATGGAGCGCGCCGGCTCGGGGCTCGCGCGGATCGTCGCCGAGCAAGTGCCCCGCGGGCTCATCGCGATTGTCTGCGGCAAGGGCAACAACGGCGGCGATGGCTACGTCGCTGCGCGGCGGCTGCGAGAGGCGGGGCGGACGGTGCGGGTGTTGGCGCTGGCGGCCGTCGAGGAGCTGAGCGGCGATGCCCGGATCAACGCCGAGCGGCTTCCCGGAGCTGCGCCCGAACCATTCTCGGCCGCCGCGCTCGAAGGCGCCGCCGCGATCGTCGACGCCATCCTCGGCACCGGCTTCTCCGGCCAGCCGCGCGGCCAGGCGGCCGCGGCGATCGCCGCGATCGCCGCGGCGCGCCGCCGAGGCGGTGGGGCGCCGCTGGTGGTGGCCTGCGATGTTCCGAGCGGCGTCGACGGCTCGACCGGCGAGATCGCCGACATCGCGGTGAGCGCCGATCTCACCGTCACCTTCCACGCCCCCAAGCCTGGCCTGTGGATCGCCCCGGGCAAGGCCCACGCGGGCGAGGTGCGAGTGGTCGAGATCGGGATCCCTGCGGAGGGGCCGGTTCGGCCCTCGATTGGGTTGATCGACGATCTGGTCGTGGCGCAGGTGCCGCGGCGCGGCCCCGCTTCGACCAAGTTCGCCGCCGGCTCGGTGCTCGTCTGCGGCGGCTCGACCGGCCTCACCGGCGCCCCGTCGATGGCCTGCGAGGCGGCGATGCGGGCTGGTGCCGGGTACGTGACCGCGCTCATTCCCAGCTCGTTGAACGCGGTCTTCGAGAGCAGGCTGCTGGAGGTGATGACGGTGCCACTGCCAGACGACGGTGGCGCTCTGCGGGAGGATGCGCTCGAGCCGGCGCTGGAGCGCTGCGGACGCGTCCAGGCGCTCGTGCTGGGCCCCGGGCTCGGCCGTCGTGCGGCGACGCAGGCGCTGGCGCGGGCGCTGGCCGCGCGCGCGCCGGTGCCGCTTTTGCTTGATGCCGACGGGCTGAATGCGCACGCTGGAGCGCTCGAGACGCTCGCGGGCCGCCCGGCCGCAACCGTGCTGACCCCGCACGCCGGGGAGCTCGCGCGGCTGCTCGGCCGCTCGAGCGATCAGGTCGCCGCCCAGCGCCTCGCCTGTGCGCGCGAGGCCGCGCGCACAGCACGCGCGATCGTTGTGCTGAAGGGGGATGACACGCTCGTCGCCGCGCCCGACGGGCGGGTCGCGGTCAGCCGCGGGAACGCCCCGGCGCTCGCTACAGCCGGCACCGGCGACGTCCTCGCAGGCGTGATCGGCGCCTACCTGGCCAAGCGGATCGATCCCTTCGCCGCGGTCTGCGCGGGAGTGCACCTGCATGCCCGCGCCGGCCGACTGGCAGCAGCGCGGGTCGGACCGGAGGGCGTGATCGCCTCCGATGTGATCGCCGCGCTGCCGGCGGCGTTCCGGGAGCTGGTCGACCGAGTGCCTTCCTCCGGCTCGCCTGCGAGCGATGTCGCTTGGCGGTCGGTGGGACGGCCGGGGTGAGCCGGTGGCGCTGCGCGCGCTTGCTCGCGTGAACGTCGCTGCGCTCGAGCGCAACGTCGCCCGCCTCGTGGGCCGCCTGGCGCCCGGTGCAGCTCTCTGTGCGGTGGTCAAGGCGAATGGCTACGGCCATGGCGCCGCCGCGGCGGGGCGGGCCGCGCTCCGCGCCGGCGCGCGGATGCTCGCTGTTGCGACTGCGGCCGAGGCCGCCGAGCTGCGCGCGGAGGGGATCGAGGCGCCGCTGCTGGTGATGGGCGCGCTCAGCGGCGAGGAGCTGCCCTTGGCGCTGTCCGCGCGCGCCGAGCTGGTCGCCTGGACGGTTGGGTTCGTGCGGGCCGTGACGAAGCTGACGAGCGCGGGCGGGGCAACGCCGGTGCGGGTCCACGTCAAGCTCGATACCGGGATGGGCAGGCTCGGCACGCGCGATCGACTCGAGGCGCGCGAGGTCGCCGAGGCGATCCTTGTCGAGCCGCGTCTCGAGCTGGCTGGCGCGATGACGCACCTGGCGACCGCCGATGAGCCCGACCCGTCCTTCATGCGCGAGCAGCTCGCGCGCTTTGCGCCCTTCGCGCGCGAGCTGCGCCGCCTCTTTCCATCCGCGATCGCACACGCGGCCAACAGCGCCGCCACTCTCCGCGAGCCGGCGGCGCACCATCAGATGGTGCGCTGCGGGATCGCCATCTACGGGCTCGATCCGATGAATCACGACCCTGCTGCCCACGCGCTTGAGCCGGCGCTGGAGCTCGAGAGCTACGTGGCGGCGGTGAAGCTGGCGCGCGCAGGCGAGAGCGCAGGGTACGGACGGCGCTTCGTCGCCGAGCGGGACACCTGGCTTGCGACGGTCCCGATCGGCTACGGCGACGGAGTGCCGCGTGCGCTCTCGAACGTCGGCGAGGTGCTGATCGGCGGACGCCGCCATCCGATCGCCGGCACCGTGAGCATGGACAACATCACCGTGGCGCTTGGTCCGCAGCCGCTCGCGCGGGTTGGCGAGCGCGCTGTGCTGATCGGCTCGGACGGCTCGGAGCGGCTTCTCTGCGAGACCCAGGCGCGGCGGGCGGGAACGATCAACTACGAGCTCGCCTGTCGCATCTCCGCGCGCGTGCCCCGGCTCTACCACCGCGACGGCGAGGCGCTCGGGCGATGAGAACGCAGTCCCCCGGTGCGCGCTCCGCGCTCGCTGCGCTGGCGCAGCTGGGTGCTCGGGGCTGGCTTGTCGGCGGAGCGGTGCGCGACCGTCTGCTGGGGCGCCCGACCGATGACCTCGACGTGGTGGTGGGGGACGATCCGCGGGAGCTGGCGGCTGAGCTTGCACGGCAGCTGCGGGCCCACCGCTTTGCGCTCTCCGATGCGTTCGGCGCCTGGCGGGTGCTCGCACGTGACCACAGCTGGCAGATCGACATCACGCCGCTGATGGGCGCGACGATCGAGCAGGACCTCGCCCGGCGCGATTTGACCATCAATGCGATCGCCGAGCCGCTTGCCGGGGGCGAGGCGATCGATCCGTTCGGCGGGCGCGCCGACTTGCGCGCGGGGAGGTTGCGGATGGTCTCCGCGGACGCGTTCGCCGCCGACCCGCTCCGCTCGCTGCGGCTTGCCAGGCTGATCGCCGAGCTCGGCTTCGAGGCTGAGGCGGCGACCGTCGCGGCCGCGCGCGCCGCCGCCCCCGGCCTGCGCGCTGTCGCGCCCGAGCGCCAGTTCGCCGAGCTGCGGCGGATCCTCTCGAGCGAGGACGCGCTCGCGGGCCTGCGCGCGATGGAGACCCTCGGCGCCACCGCCGCCGTGCTGCCCGAGCTCAGCGCGCTGCGGGGCGTCGCCCAGAGCCAGTATCACCACCTCGACGTCTACGAGCACACCCTCCAGGTCGTGGCGGAGGCGATCGCGCTCGAGCACGCGCCCGGCGAGCTGTTCCCCGACCTGGCGGCGCAGCTCGCCGAGCTGCTCGCCGAGCCTCTGGCGGGTGGCGTGACGCGTGGCGAGGCGCTACGCCTTGGGGCGCTGCTGCACGACATCGCCAAGCCCAGCACGCGGGCGGTGCGCGCGGACGGGCGGGTGACGTTCATGGGCCACGATCAGCTCGGCGCCGAGCTCGCACGGGAGGTGCTGGCGCGACTGCGGGCGGGCGAGCGGCTAGCCGAGCATGTTGCGGCGCTGACGCGCCACCATCTGAGCCTGGGCTTCCTCGTGCACCGCGCGCCGCTTGCGCCACGCCAGCTGTATGAGTACCTGGCGAGCTGCGGTGCGGTCGGCGTAGACGTGACGCTGCTGAGCGTCGCCGACCGCCTGGCGACACGCGGGCGCGGCTCCGAGGAGGCGATCGCCCGCCACCTTGAGCTGGCTCGCGCCGTGCTGCCTGCTGCGCTGCGCTGGCACAAGCAGCCGCCAGCGCCGCCGCTGCGGGGCGACGTGCTGGCAGGGGCGCTGGGGATCCCGCCCGGGCCCGAGCTGGGTTGGTTGCTGAGCGAGCTCGAGGCGGCGAGCTTCGCAGGCGAGATCGGCTCCTCGGAGGAGGCGATCGAGCTTGCCCGCCGTCTGCTCGCAAAGCGGGGAGGGTAGCGGCGCCTGCGAGCTCCTGACGCGCTGTCTAAGACCGCGGCGGTCCGGAGCGGTCCTGGCGCGCGATGTCCGCTGAGTCGGCGGTTGCCACCAGGGCGACCATCAACTGCGCCGCCTCGGCTAGGGACAGGCCGTGGACGCGGGTCAGCGACTGCCAGGTCTCAAACTGGATCGCGTGACCGAGCGCCGCGCTGACGCGGGCACCTCTGCGACCGTGGGCGGGGCGGCCGCGCAGCAGGGCACCGTGCAGCGCCGCGAAGTGCTCCTGGAAGCGACGAAAGGCGCTCGCCATCGCCGGCACCAGCGGAGCGTCGCGCAGGACATTTGTGAGCATCGGCTCGGCCCACTCATACCAGGCGTAGAGCTCGTCGAGCGCGCGGCAAAGCCGCTGTTCGGGATCGAGGATCTGTGACCACGCGGTCGGCTCAGGCGGTGGGTTGAGGCTTGCCCAGTGCGCCGAGCAGGCCAAGAACAGCGATTCGGAGTCGGGAAAGTGGTGGTAGACGGTCGCGCGTTGGACGCCGGCCTTGGCGGCGATGCGAGTGATCGTCGTGCGCGCGGGCCCGATGGTTCCGTGCAGGTCGACTGCCGCCTGCGTGATCCGCAGGCGCGTGCGCGCCTCCTGATCGGCGCGGCGCCGCTTGCGGTACGGACGAGCTCTTTCAGTGCTCATCACTGTTCAGCGGATCTTGACATGGCCAAGAACCCCCCACATAAACTACTGAACACATGTGTTCAACCATTTAGGAGGACGTCATGTTCGCGGAGAGCGGTGGGCCGCTGCGGCGCTTCGACGCCTCACAGGGTCCGCGTAAGCTGGGGTCGGCCGAGGGGGAGACGGTGGATCTGGGCGGTCTGGGGGTCAGATTCATGATCTGGGGGCAGGAGTCGGGCGGCGGCGTGTCGCTGGTCGAGCATCCGCTCGCGCCGCGCGCGCTGGCAGCGCCGCTGCACCGCCACTCGCGCGAGGACGAGTACAGCTTCGTGCTGGAGGGTCGGATGGGCGCGCTGCTGGGCGATGAGGTGATCTACGCCGAGGCGGGCGAGCTGGCCTTCAAGCCGCGCAACCAGTGGCATACGTTCTGGAACGCGGGCGATGCTCCCTGCAGGATCCTGGAGATCATCTCCCCGGGCGGCTTTGAGCGCTTCTTCGCCGAGCTTGGTCAGGCGCTGGCCGCACCTGATTTCGAGCCCGGCAGGCTGCTCGCGCTCGGTGACCGCTACGGCCTTGAGTTCCGCCTCGACAGCGTCGAGGACCTATGCGCAGAGCACGGTCTGGATCACCCGCTGCTGCACGCGGGCTGAGCGGAGCGGCAGCCCTCGCCGCCGGCGTGCTCGTCGCACTGAATCGCGGGCGGAGCGATAGGCTGAGAGATGAGCTGCCGTGACCCCATGAGCGAACGCGACTGCATCTTCTGCGGGATCGTCGCGGGCGATCTGCCCGGGCAGATCGTCGATGAGGACGACCGCACGGTCAGCTTCCTCGACATCAACCCGGCCACGCGCGGGCATGCGCTGGTGGTTCCGCGCCGGCACGCGCGGGACCTGCTCGAGATCGAACCCGGCGAGTTGGCCGCCGTGGCTTCGGCCGCGCAGCGGCTTGCCCGCCGCATCAAGGAGCGACTCGGTGCCGATGGGGTCAACCTGCTCAACTCATGCGGCCGGGCGGCGTGGCAGACCATCTTTCACTTCCACCTGCATGTCATCCCCCGCTACCGCGAGGACCCGTTGCGCTTGCCGTGGACGCCGGCGCCGGGCGATCCCGAGGAGATCGCGCGCACGGCCGAGCGGCTGCGCTGACTCGCGCGCTCGCGTCAACCCGGTCGCGGCCGACGCTTGCTAGTTTTCCGCCGTTCGGTCGCGCTGCAGCGCGGGGCGCGGCAAGGAAGCGGGAGCAGGATCGAGGAGTTATGCCAACGGGCACCGTCAAGTGGTTCAGCGATGAGAAGGGGTTTGGCTTCATCACCCCGGATGACGGCGGACGGGATCTGTTCGTTCACTACACGAGCATCAACGGCGACGGGTACCGGTCCTTGGCAGAGGGTGCGAAGGTCTCCTACGAGGAGGAGAACGGCGCCAAGGGTCCGAAGGCCGTGAACGTCACCAAGCTGTAGCCAAGCCAGCGCGCTCCGGCGATCCTCTCCAATTCGCCGACCTCGGAGGCAGTCGCGGCGGCCCTTCAGCCGCCGGTCGGAGCGCCCGAGGCGGTCTGTGTGGCGCTCGTCGTGGCGCTGGGGGAGGTGGCGGTCGTGCTGCCCGTCGCGGTCCCCGTGCCGCTCGGCGTCTGAGATGTCGAGCTGGTTGCAGTGCCGGTGGTGGCGCCGGCCGGGGGCGTCGTGCCGGTGGTAGGAGCGGTTCTGCCCGCAGGGCGGGCGAGCGGCGCGCCGGCGGTGGGGATCGTCAGCTGCGGCGCGCCGCTCGTGTCGGTGCTCTGGCCGCTTCCGCCGCAACCCGCAAGGCAAGCCGCCAACCCGAGCGCCGCTGCGATCGCCGCCGGCCAGCCGAGCCAGCGCCTCAGGCCGCGAGTTGCCGAGAGCAAGCGCGCCGCCGGGGCGCTACAGCTTGACATCGGCGACCATCGCGCCGAAGAGCAGCGCCAGATACAGGATGGAGAACAGGTAGAGCTGCAACGCGGCGCGCCGGTCGGGCCGCCACCACAGCCTGATCGCCCCGGCGACGAAGGCCACTCCCAGGACCATCGATGCCACCAGGTACAGCGCACCGAATTCACCCGCGCAAAACGGCAGCTGCGTGATCGCATAGAGCAGCAGCGAGTAGAGCAGGATGTGCCGGCGCGTCTCGCGCTCCCCGCGGACCACCGGCATCATCGGCACGCCCACCTTTGCGTACTCGCCCTTCATCAGCAGGCTCAGCGCCCAGAAATGAGGTGGCGTCCAGTAGAAGACGATCGCGAACAGGTAGACCGCGGTCCAGGCCACCGATCCGCGCGTGGCGGCCCACCCGACCAGCGGCGGGATTGCGCCGGCGGCCCCTCCGATCACGATGTTCTGCGGCGTGCGACGCTTCAGCCACACCGTGTAGACGCCGACGTAGCCGGCGAAGCCCGCGAGCGCAAGCGTCGCGGCCAGCAGGTTGAGCGTGCTCGCCATGAGCGCGAACGAGAGCGTCGCCAGCGCAGCGCCGAACAGCAGCCCAGCCCGTGGTGAGACCCGCCCGGAGGGGATCGGGCGGCTTGCGGTACGCGCCATCCGCGCGTCGATATCGCGGTCATAGACGTGGTTGATGGCCGCCGCGCCGCCCGCGGACAGGTAGCCGCCCAGACAGGTCAGCGCAACCCTTGCGGCGCTCGGCCGTCCCGCCACCTCCATCGTCGCGACGGTCGTCAGCAAGAGCAGCGTCTGCACCTTCGGCTTCGTCAGCTCGAAGTAGTCGCCGAGCAGGTGGCGCGCCCGGGCGAAGCTGGGCGGGTGGACGGCGTCGCTGGCGGTGGACGCGCTCACGCCGGGCAGGATAGCCGTGATCGCCTGGGCGGAGCCGCGCCGGCCGCTTTGGCGGGTCCTCCATATACTGCCGCCTCTTGCGCGCGAGGAGCGGCATCCGATTGACGGCATGGGCGCTCGTCGCGGTCGGTGCGGCGTTGCCCGCGCTGCGCCGTCGCCTGAGCCTAAAGCCGGCCGTCGTGCTCGCCGGCGCCGCAACCGCGCCCGTGGCGGCGTCGGTGGTCGTTCGGCGCGAGCGCCTGCGCGACGTGACCGTCTGCGCGTTGCAGATGTGGGCGTACATCGCCGCGTACGAGCTCCCCCATGACGACCCTGAGCGGCTCGCTCGGCGCGTCCGGATCGATTACCCGATCGCGGTCGATCGAGTGCTCGGGCTCGGTGAGCTGCCGACGGTGCGGATGCAGCGCCGCTTCTCCGCGCCCGGACGGGTCAATCGAGCCGAGCAGGTGTTGAGCATGTGCCACTGGATCTGGTTCGCCGTGCCGCATCTGACGCTCGCCTACATCTGGGTGCGCGCGCCGGGGCGCTTTCCCAGCGCGGCCGCGCGGATGTACACGCTGTTTGACATCGGCGCCTGCTTTTACTGGCTCGTGCCGACCGCGCCGCCCTGGTGGGCCGCGGAGCGTGGCCGGCCCCTTGCGGTGCGGCGGACGATGATCGAGTTCGGGCCGAGCTTCTGGGGGAGGCTGTGGAAGCCGCTGTACCAGTTCTTGGGCGGCAACCCGCTGGCGGCGATGCCCTCGATGCACCTTGCCACCTCGCTGATGGGCGCCGAGCTCTTGACCGAGGTCGGTCCCCTTGCCGGCGCGGTCGGCTGGATGTACGCGGGTGCGCTCGGCGTGGCGCTCATCTACCTCGGCGAGCACTATCTGATCGATCTGCTCGCCGGCGCCGCCCTGAGCGAGGCGGTGCAGGCCTTGCATCCGCGCTTTGCGCCCGCGTATCGGGGGGTGGCACGTGCGCTCGCGCGGCTGCGACGGTTTGCGCTTGAGGATCGCTAGCGGCCGGGGGGACGCGTCGCGCGAGGGGCCGCTATATTTAGTGAAGTGAGTGAGGCGCGAGTCGAGCAGGTGGTGATCGTCGGCAGCGGCCCGGCCGGCTATACGGCAGCGCTCTATACCGCCCGTGCCAAGCTCGAGCCGCTCGTGTTCGAGGGCTTCGCCTGGGGCGGGCTGCTGCAGCAGACAACCGACGTCGAGAACTACCCTGGCTTCCCGGAGGGGATCATGGGGCCCGAGCTGATGCAGCGCTTCCGCGACCAAGTCGCGCGCTTCGGCGCGCGTCTTGAGACCGACGATGTGACCGCGGTGGAGCTCGCGCGCGACGGGGGCCTGCATCGTGTCTGCGCGGGGGAGGAGGCTTATCTGACGCGGACGCTGATCCTCGCGATGGGCGCCCAGCACCGCAAGCTCGGGGTGCCGGGCGAGGAGCTGCTTGCGGGCCGGGGCGTCAGCTACTGCGCGACCTGCGATGCCGCCTTCTTCCGTGACGTGCCGACCGCGGTCGTCGGCGGGGGGGACTCGGCGATGGAGGAGGCCATGTTCCTTGCCAAGTTCGCCTCGAAGGTTGTCGTGATCCACCGTCGCGAGGAGTTCCGCGCCTCGAAGATCATGCTCGAGCGGGCCCGCGCGATCGACAACATCGAGTGGCTGACGCCCTACGTGGTCGAGGAGTTCCTCCCCGGGGAGCAAGGCTCGCTGGCCGCCGCCCGGCTGCGCCACACCGGCGATGGCTCGACGCTTGAGCTGCAGCTCGCCGGGGCGTTCATCGCAATCGGCCACGAGCCTCAGTCGCAGCTGGTCGCCGGCCAGCTCGACCTGGATGAGAACGGATACGTGCTCACGCGCGGCCGCTCGACGCAGACGAACGTGCCCGGCGTGTTCGCTGCGGGTGATCTCGTCGATCACACCTACAGGCAGGCGGTGACGGCTGCCGGCTCGGGCTGCCAGGCGGCGCTCGACGCCGAGCGCTACCTGCGTGACAACCCCGAGCCGGCGCACCTGCGCGGGGACCTCGTCAGCGCGCGCTGAGCGTCGCGCCGAGCTTGAGAGCCGACCGGCGCCGGCACGCCGCAAGGTGACCTGCAGCTGCGCGGCGCAAGGCGACTTGCACGCAAGGCGACTTGCAGCTGCCCGGCGCAAGGCGCCTTGCAGCTGGCAGGACGACGTCCGTGGCGGGCTACCCTCTCTCGTCCATGCCGCAAGCCCGCGGGCAAGGTGGAGCCGATAGCGAGCAGATTGCCTTCGAGCCGGAGCGCATCGCCGTCGTGGCGGGCCGACTGGAGGTTGCGGGTCGCTGGCGCGGGGTGCGCGGGCGGCGCTTCGTCCGACCCACGCTAACGGCTCACACGGCTGCCGAGCGTCGTCGGGTGCTGGCCGACCTCGATCACAAGCCATGGTCCGCGGCGGACGGGCAGCGGTGGCTTGCCACCTTCCGCTGGGGCCAGGGTGTCGATGAGTTGCGCCACCTTGAGCTCGCGGTAGCCCCCGACATCGCGGTCGAGCTGCCGCTGCCCGGCGCCCCTGCGGCCGGTCCCTCGGAAGCGCTCACCCCAGCGAAAGGGGAAAGCCACCGACGGTCCCGGCCCGATCGGCCGCTCTCTGAGATCAAGACGCGGCAACCCGAGTCGAGCGGGGCACAAGCGCGCTTGGAGCTTGCCGAACGGCGACTCGCCCAGGCCGAGCGCGAGCGTGACAGCGCCCGCGCCGGGGAGGAGCGGGCGCGGCGTGAGTGCGCAGAGCTAATCCGACAACGCGATCGAGCGCTGGCTGAGCGCGACGGGGCGCTGGCCGAGCGTGATCGGGCGCTGGCGGAGCGCGATGCGGCGGTGGCCGGGCGCGATGCGGCGCTGGCGGAGCGCGATGCGGCGGCGACCGAGCGCGACGGGGCGGTGGCCGAGCGTGATCGGGCGCTGGCGGAGCGCGACGGGGCGCTGGCCGAGCGCGACGGGGCGCTGGCGGAGCGCGACGGGGCGCTGGCCGAGCGCGATGCTGCCACACGCCAGCGCCAGCTCGCGCTGACGGAGCGCGATGCGGCGCTGACGGAGCGCGATGCGGCGCTGGCGCAGCGCGATGAGGCGCTGGCGCAGCGCGATGAGGCCCGTGAGGAGCGCAATGCCGCCCTGCGCTCTCGCGAGCGGATGCTGGCCGAGCGCGATCAGGCGCTGCGGGAGCAGCAGCGCGCTGAGCGCTCGAGCGAAAAGGCCAGGGAGGCGCAGGCGGCGGCGGCACGGATGGCCCAGCAGCTGGCAGGCGAACGCGATCAGCTCATCGCCGAAGCGCAGGCCGAGCGCCAGCGCCTCGTCGCGGAGCGGGACGCGGTCGCGGCCGAGCGCGACGGCCTCCTCGCGCGCTGCCAGGAGCTCGAGCGGGAGCGGGATGAGGCGCTTGCCGCCCACGGCGCCGCCCTCGTGATGCGCAACGCGATCGTCGGCGGGCACGGTGGCGGGGCCCCGGGATGGCTTGCGCGGACGCTGATGCCCGCCCTCCTGGCTGGGGTGGCGTTGGTGCTGCTCCTCGCCCTGCGCGTGATCTGAATGGTCCGAGAAGCGAAGGGCCGCGCTCGCGGCAGCTCGTCTGTCAGTAGGGGCAGCGACTCATCGGCCCCGTGTTGCTCGACGGTGGGCGCCTGCCCATGCGGAGTCCGAAGTCCAGCGTCCACACCGATGGCCCGTACCTGAGCAGCCGGTGCGCGACCACGCCGATGCCGACGTCGGCGAAGTCCGGGTCGAGGATGTTCTGACAGTGTCCAAAGCTGCCCATCCAGCCCGCAACCACCTGCCGCGGGGTCGCAAACCCAGCGGCGATGTCCTCCCCCGCCATGCTCCAGTCGTAGCCCGCGGCGCTGATCCGTGCGGTGAAGTTGGCGCCGTGCGAGAAGAAGTGGCCAGCCACCATCCTCCCGCTCCACGATTGCGCGGAGCGGTTGAGCTCGCGGCTGTCGCGCAGCCGCGGCAGCCCCCGGGAGACGCGCTGCCGGTTGATGAGGCAGAGGATCGCTGCGCGCATCAGCTCGCGGGAGCCGCGGGTGGCGGGCGTGTTGGCTCCGCGGCATGGGCGCAGCGCGCGGCGCTGAGCGAGGGCAGGCGGCGCAAGCACGGAGGCCGCGCAGGCAAGTCCGATCACCGCTGCGACGGCAATCCGGGTAAGCCGGCGAACGGCTCCGAGACAAATCGGGCGGCCAAGTGCTCCAATCCGCGGATGCTCCACAGGTGCGGCGGCACCGACCGCGCGGCGGTGCGCGTCACCGGCGAGCAACGAGGGGGCTTGGCGACGGGTTTCAGGCATCGCGCTCCAGGGGGCTCGGTTCATTGGCGATGGATCGGACGTCGGGCGAGGCAGCCCACGCCCGCACCCTACGTGCTCCAACGGACGTCCAGATTCGCGAGCCTCATGCAAGGCTTCCCGGGACCGGCGCCCGCGCGGTATCGCGCGGAGTAGACTCACCGCGTGGATCCCTTCGTGCTGGCTTTGCTGGCGGCGCTGCTTGGGTTCCTAGGGTGGGCGCTGGTGCTCGCGCGTCGCACGCCGATCGGCGGGGGGCGTCCACTGGGATTGCCGGGCGCGGTCGAGATCGCCAGGCGCAGCGAGGAGCTCGAGGCGGAGGACTTGCGGCAGATGATGGCCCTCCACAACCGGCGGCGCGCCGCCCGCGGCCAACCCGCGATCAGCGCGGAGGCCTACGAGCTGAGCGTTCTCGCCGAGAGCGCCGAACAGCGACGGTGCGATCGCGAGCAGCAGGAGCAGGCGCTAGCGCGGGAGGAGCTGAGACAGCTGCTGGAGGCTACGAACGCGCGCCGACGCGCCCGCGGCCTCCCGCAGCGGACCCTCGAGGACGCGGCGCGGGAGTTCGGCCGGCCCTGAGGGCAAGGCCGCGGTGGCCCGCTGCCTGATCGTCGCGTGCGGCTGCCGCGGCCTGATGCTGGCGCGTGAGCTGCGCGCGCGCGGACACCTGGTGCGGGCCACAACCCGCCGGCCGGAGCGGCTGCCCGTGATCGAAGCCCTCGGCGCCGAGGCGCGCCTCGCCGATCCCGACCGTGTCGGCACGCTCGTGCCCGCGCTCGAGGACGTGACGCTCGTCTATCTGCTGCTCGGTTCGGCTGTGGGCTCACGCGAGCAGGTCGCGGCGCTGCACGGCCCGCGCCTGCAGACGCTGCTGCAGCGGATGCTCGACACGACCGTGCGGGGGATCATCTACGAGGCCGCCGGCAGCGTCGAGGCCGCGGTGCTCGCAGCGGGGGCGGCGCTGGTGGGCTCTGCGTGCGCGGGCTCGCGGATCCCGTTTGCGCTGCTCGACTCGGATCCGCGCGAGCCTGGCTGCTGGACGCGGGCGGCTGCTGCTTTGGCTGAGCGGCTGCTTGCCGGCGGCTGAGGCTGGCGGCGGGAGCGGCTGCAGATGTTGAGGTGGGCTGCTCGGCAGGCCGCTGCGCCAGGCGGCAGCGACCTGACCTAAGCGCCCGTGTTCAGCAGCGGTCCAATCCGGTCGAACAGGTCCGCAAGGATCCGTGCCGTCGCCCCCCAGATCATGTGGTCGGCGACGAGGTAGGTGTCGGTTCGGATCGGCAACCCGCGGCGAACCAGCCGGCGTCGTGCGAAGCCGGACCGTAGCGCGGGCAGCGGCAGCTCGATCACGGCGGCGACCTCGCGCGGGCTAGCCGTCCAGCGCCGCCCGGGCTCGATCATGCCCACGAATGGATAGACCGCATAGCCGGTGGCGATGGTCGGCGTCGGTTGTAGGGCGCCGAGCAGCGCGACCGCATCGCGCGGGAGCCCGATCTCCTCCTCGGCCTCGCGCACGGCGGTCTCGCAGAGATCGCGATCGCGTGGGTCATGGCGGCCGCCGGGGAACGAGATCTCCCCCGGGTGGCGGCGCAGATCCTCGTGGCGCTTGGTGAACACCGCGTGCAGCTCCCCCTCCCGCACGTACAGCGGCACCAACACCGCCGCGTTCGTGCGCCCGCGCACGCTCAGCCGCGCGGCCTCGCCGGGATCGAGGAGCACCGCCCGCAGCCGCGCGCTGAGCGTCTCGATCCCATCCGCCATGCTTGCCCGGAGACTATATTCGGAGCCGATGGACGCTCTGATCGTGGTCGACGTCCAGCGCGATTTCTGCCCCGGGGGGGCGCTGGCCGTGCCGGACGGCGATCGGGTGATCGCACCGATCAACCGCCTCGCCGAGCAGCATGAGCTTGTGGTCGCAACACGGGATTGGCATCCCCCCGACCACTCCTCGTTCGTCGAGCAGGGGGGGATCTGGCCGGTGCACTGCGTGCGCGACACGCCCGGCGCAGAGCTTCACCCGGGGTTGCGAGCGGAGCGCTTCAAGCTGATCATCGACAAGGGTCAGGAGCGTGATCTGCCCGGCTACTCGGCGTTCGAGCGGACCGAGCTCGAGCGGTGGCTGCGCGAGCACCAGGTCGATACCGTCCACATCGCCGGCCTGGCCCTCGACTACTGCGTCAAGGCGACTGCGCTCGATGCGCGGCGCGCCGGCTTCGATGTGGTGCTGCACCGCGATGCGACTCGCGCGGTCGAAGCGCGCGAGGGCGACGCCGAGCGAGCGCTGGCGGAGCTGCGCGAGGCTGGCGTCAAGCTTTCGTGATCCGCCCGGATCACTCCCACAGCGGGTTGAAGACAAGCCCGGTCGGGACCTTGGGGAAGAAGTAGGTCGATTTCGGCGGCATGCTCTCGCCGGCGGCGGCGATCGCCTGGACGCGGCTCACGGGTGTGGGCGACATCATGAAAGCTGCGTCGTACTCGCCGGAGCGCACGAGCTCAAGCGCCCGCTCACCGTCACGCGCGTAGCCGAGCCCCTCGAGCTGCTCGAGCTGCTCGTCGCTCATGCCGAGCGCGCCCTTCAGGATCAAGGCCTCGAGCACCGCCGTGTCGAGCTTGCGGTAGGCGTCGGAGCGGTCGGGCAGCGCTCGCGCCACCGCGCCCTGATCCTTCAGCGTCAACATGTAGGGACGCCGCGAGTAAGCGTCGATGTAGCCGATGCGCACGATCTCGCCGGCTGGCGGGTAGAGCTGGTCGAGCCGCGCCAGCGCTTCGATCTCGAAATGCCGCTGGAGCGCCTCGGCCAGGCGGCGCACCTGCGTATCGCTGAGGCCGCGCACGAGGCGGTGAGTCGGGAACACCGTGAGTCCCGGGTCCTCGAGCGCGACCAGGCACATCAGCACGTAGCGGTGGGGCCCCTCGCCGCCGAGCTCCTCGGCGTAGACGCGGGCGGTCTCATAGCGGTGGTGGCCATCGGCGATCAACAGCTCCGCGTCGGTCAGCTGCGCGCGCACGGCGGCGATCGCCTCCGGGTTGGCTACGCGCCAGAGGCGGCTCACGGTGCCCTCACCATCGCTGCCCGTGCCCCAGGGCTCGCGGGCGCTGGCCGCCTCGAGCGCCCTGCGTACCGCCCCGTCGGGGTCCGAGAACAGCGAGAAGACCGGCGAGAGATTTGCCCGTGTCGCCCGTGTCAGCCGCAGGCGATCCTCGCGCGGGCCCGGGTGCGTGCGCTCATGCGGGCGGATCCGCCCGGGACCGTATTCCTCGATTCGTGCGCGCGCGAGAAAGCCCAAGCGCCTGCGCGCGACCCCGTCCGGCCCGGTGTACTCCTGGGCGAGCGCCCACAGCGCGGGCTGCTCCTCGCGCACGAGCACCCCCTCCCGACGCCACTGCGTCAGCAGTCGCGCCGCATGCGCGTACGGGTCGCCACCGTCGGGGTCCCGCGGCAGGTCGATCCGCACGGCGTTATACGGCGAGCGCGCCTCAAGCGCCAGCCGTTGGCGCTCATCGATCACGTCGTAGGGAGGCGCCAGCACCGGGTCGAGCCCGCCGGTGCGGGCGAGATCGTAGCGAAGCGCTCGAAGTGGCTGGATGTCGGCCATGTGCCCGACGGTACTAGTTCGGGCGAGCGCGCGCGGATGTTGCGGCGAGCGCACGCCGAGGTTGGCGCGAGCGCGCGCCGATGGTGCGGCGAGCGCGCGCGGATGTTGGGGCGTGCGCGCGCCGAGGTTGGGGCGAGCGCGCGCCGAGGTTCGGGCGAGCGCACGCCCACGGCCGTCCCGGCCGGGCGGCGGGTAGACTCGATCCGCCCGCGGGGCGTAGCTCAGCCTGGTAGCAGCACCCGCTTTGGGAGCGGGAGGTCGCCGGTTCAAATCCGGCCGCCCCGATGCGCTGCGGGTCGCTCACAGCGCTGCAACGCATCCTGCGCGGTCACGTGCGGTTTGCGTGCATGCTGGCGATCGGTCATGATGGGTCCCCTGCCCGCGGTACCTTGGCCCGGGCGGGACGGGCACAGGTGGTTCCACAGACGCGTGGAGGGTTGAGCTTGGAGCGGGAAGGGCGCGCCGCCGCGATCGAGTCGGAGTCGCTCGGAGCCGCCTGCATCGCCCGCGCGCTGCTCCGCTCCGACCTCACCGCGATTGTGATGATCGATGGGGACGGTCGTGTTCTTGAGTTCGGCCGCGGCGCCGAGGCGATGTTCGGCTACGCCCGCGAGGAGGCGTTGGGGCGGGAGCTCGCCGAGCTGATCGTGCCGCCGGCGCTCCGTGCCCGCCATCGCGCTGGCCTCGCGCGCTGCCTGGACGGCGGCAGGGGACGGTTGCTCGACCGCCGCAGCGAGCAGATCGCGATGCGCGCCGACGGCACGACCTTTCCGGTGGAGCTCTCGATCCTGCGTGTCGAGGCTGCCGATGGCCCCCGCTTCATCGGCGCGATCCGGGATATCGGCGAGCGTCTGCACTACGAGCGCGAGCTTGCCCGCAGCCGCGACCTGCTCGCGCAGGCCGAGGAGATCGGGGGCTTCGGCAGCTTCGAGCGGGACCTGCGCTCGCCGCATGTCGCCTGGTCACGTGGCCTCTACCGGATCCTGCGGCTGCCGGACGGTCAGCCGCCCCCATCGCTCGCGCAGACGATCGAGCTGATCCGCCCGGACCATCGCGAGCGGGCGCGGAGCTGGCTTTCCTCGATTCCGCGGGAGCGCCCCGCACGCTTTCGGCAGCGCTTTCCGGTGGTATGCGGCGATGGCGTCGAGCGGTGGCTCGAGTTGCGCGGGGCGGTCGTCTGCGACCCGACCGGCGAGCCGCAGCGGCTGGTCGGCGTCGCCCGCGATCTGACCGACGAGCTGCAGGCTCAGCGTGACCGGGAGCTTCTCAGCTACGTCGTCGAGTCCTCCGAGGACGCGATCATCACCGAGTCGCCCGAGGGTCTGATCATGAGCTGGAATCGGGGCGCCGAAACCCTCTACGGCTACGACCGCGCGGAGGCGATCGGTCAGCCGATCTCGCTGATCGTGCCACCCGCGCTGCGCGAGGAGAAGGCGGAGCTGATGCGACGGGTGCTCGCAGGCGAATCGATCCACCGGCTCGAGACTCTGCGCCTGCGCCGCGACGGCAGCGTTGTCGCGGTGTTGCTGACGATCTCCCCGGTGCGCGATCAGAGCGGGGAGATCATCGGCTTGGCGACGGTGGCGCGCGACGTCAGCGAGCGGCGTCGCTACGAGGCTCGCCTGCTTCAGCTGGCTGAGCATGACCGGCTCACCGGGCTTTTGAACCGCCAGCGCTTCGAGCGCGAGCTGCGGCGCGAGCTCGGACGCAACGGCGCGGCGCATGCGACGGGCGCGGTGCTCACGATCGACGTCGACTCGTTCAGGGCCGTGAACGATGCCGCCGGCCACGCGGCCGGCGATGCGCTGCTGCGCCAGGTTGCGCACGTGCTGCGGGAGGCGCTGCCTGAGGACGCGGCGCTCGCGCGACTTGGCGCCGATGAGTTCGCGGTGCTACTGCTCGACGTGGATCCTGAGCGGGCGCAGGCCGCTGCCGGCGCGCTGCTTGAAGCGCTCCGGCGCTGCCGGCTGGAGATCGACGGCGCTCCCTTCCGCGTCACCGCGAGCATCGGGGTTGCGCCGTTCGGGGTCGGCTCCGCTCGCCCCGAGGAGCTGATGCTCAATGCCGAGCTGGCGATGCAGGCGGCCAAGCGCCAGGGGCGTGATCGCGTCGTCGGCCTCAGCGCCGAGCAGGCGCGGGCTGCGCGCGCCGAGCTTCGCCTCAACTGGGGGAGGCGGATCCGCGATGCGCTCGAGCAGGAGCGCTTCGAGCTGCACTGGCAGCCGATCGTCGATCTTGCCAGCGGTCGCCCGTCGCATGGGGAGCTGCTGCTGCGGATGCGCGAGGCGGACCGCGTGATCGAACCGGCGGAGTTCCTCAGCGCAGCCGAGCAGCTTGGGCTGATCCACGCGATCGACCGCTGGGCGCTGGCGCGCGCGGTCGCGCTTTTGGCCACCGGCACCGGCCCGGCCGCGCTGCCGCTCAGCGTCAACCTCTCAGCCGGATCCCTCGCCGGTGACCCGGAGCTGCTTGGTGTCCTTGAGCGTCTGCTGCGCGAATCCGGGGTCGATCCCGCGCGCCTGATCCTTGAGGTGACCGAGACCGCGGCGATCGCCAACATCGAGGAGGCGCGCGGCTTCGTGTTCGGCTGCCACGCGCTTGGCTGCCGGCTTGCGCTGGACGACTTCGGAACCGGCTTTGCCTCCTTCTACTACCTGAAGCACCTACCTGCCGACTTCCTCAAGATCGACCGCGAGTTCGTGCATTCGCTGCCGCGCAGCGAGGTTGACCAGCGGCTGGTCGGCGCGATCGTTGAGGTGGCGCGGGGGATGGGGATGCGCACCGTCGCCGAGGCCGTCGCCGACGAGGAGACGCTCGCGCGCCTGCGCGAGTTGCACGTCGACTACGCGCAGGGCTTCCATCTCGGGCGCCCCCAGCCGATCGGAGGCTGAGGCCCCTCGACGGCGCGACAATTGGCGCCAAGCCCCCGTAGCTCAGCTGGATAGAGCGACGGCCTTCTAAGCCGTGGGTCGCAGGTTCGAGTCCTGCCGGGGGCGCTGGCGTCCCCCTCACAGCGCGTGCAAGATCCGTTGCACGAGGGAGGGATCCTCCGGTCGGCGTTGATCCCGCCGGGGAATTGCCAAGCCTGCTGCTGTCGTCGCCCTCGCGACGCTGTTTTGCAGCAACTTCATGCGCCTTCACGAGAGCCCGGCCGCGACGGACGCGGCGGGCGCCGGCATGCGCCGGCGCCCGAACATGCGTCCAGATTCACAAAGGCTCGCAAAACCTACTAAAGCCGATCAGTTCCTTCGCCGATACGCAGGCTGTGCACACCCGATACGCGTACCGGAAAGGAGGTCCTCCCATGTGGGTTCGTGTCGGTCGCTAGCAGACTCCCAAGCCTTCTGCAGGTAGAGGTAGAGGGGGCGATTCGTTGCAGCGAATCCCCCCTTTTCTCTTTGATCGCTTGCTGTGCCCACACTGTTCGGCGGGAGCGCAGGATTCCTTTAGCCCGCTGATTTCAGCTTCGGCGCATTGATGCCGATGAACGGGGCGTGCGAGGCGCGCCGCACCCGCCGCGATGGGTCATGCCACTTGAGGCGCTAATCGGCGCGTGCCTGCTCGTCTCCATTGCGTTCGAAGCTCCGCGCGCCAGCTGGGACCCGCTGAGCTTTGCGGTCATACTCGGGCTTGCGGTTGCCAGCGACCTGCTCGCAGTGGAGAGCGATGCCGCCCTGAAGCTCTCGCCCACGGCGATTGCCGTCGTGCTCGGCGCGGTGATCCTTGGACCGGCGCCGGCGGCGCTGATCGGTGCAGCCACGGCCCTCTCAGGTTGGCTGCGATGGCGGGAGCGATGGCACTACCTGCGGCTGAACCTGATCACGTACGCGGGCGTGCCGTTCCTCACCGCCCTTGCCTTCCACGGCGTTGCGGCGGCCTTCCGCCTCTCATCCCACCAGCCGGAGTTCTATGCGCTGACCGCGCTCGCCTACCTCCTGGCGGTGCTTCTCAACATCACGGCCGGCGTCGGCTATCAGTCACTGCTCGAAGATGGCTCGCCCTTCGGCGGGATCGGGAGGATGATCAGGCTGATCGCCGCCTCGGAGCTGTTCTGCGCGGCGCTCACCGCCGGCGTCGCCTGGCTTGCGCTGAGCGTTGGAACCATGGCGCTCGTGCTGATAGCGATTGCGCTGGTCGGCTATGAGCGCGTCACGGCCGAGCTCATCATCTCCCGGGCGCGCGGCGAGAAGCTGCGCCGACAGGCGATCACCGACGAGCTCACGGGGCTGCTCAACAGGTTCGAATTCGTCGCTCGCACGAAGGCGTCGTTGGACCGTGTCGTGCCGTCCGGGCGGGTTGCGGTGATGGTGATGGACCTCAACGACTTCAAGCAGGTCAACGACGTGCTCGGGCATCAGGTCGGCGATCGGCTTCTGCAGGGGGTGGCGCAGCGGCTGCGGGAGGCGCTCGCGGATGCTGGATCGCTGGCGCGGCTGAGCGGCGATGAGTTTGCGCTGCTGATCGAGCGGTACGGGGAGCGCGGGGACCTGCTCGCGCTGGCCAGGGGGGTGATCGCGGCGCTCGAGCGCCCCTTCGACCTCGGCGAGCTCTCGCCCGAGGTGAGCGCCAGCATCGGCATCGCGCAGGCGCCCGCCGACGGCGCGGATGCGCACACGCTGCTGAAGCGCGCCGAGGTCGCCATGTACGCGGCCAAGGGCGACAGCACCCATGTCGAGTTCTACCGCCGCAGGGACGACCGCAACAGCGCTCGCCGGCTCAAGCTGAGCGGCGATTTGCGCCGCGGCATCGAGCGCGGCGAGCTGTTCGTCGAGTACCAGCCCGAGGTGTCGGTCAGCTCGGAGCGGCTGAGCGCGGTTGAAGCGCTCGCACGCTGGGCGCATCCGTCGCTGGGCCCGATTCCGCCTGGAGAGTTCATCGCGCTGGCGGAGCAGTCTGGGCTGATCCGCCGGCTGACCGAATACGTGCTCGATCTCGCCCTCGAGCAGCTGCGGGCCTCGCGGGCCGCTGGCCTTGAGCACCGGCTGGCGGTGAACCTCTCCGCCCGGCTGCTCTCCGATCGCAGGCTACCGGGGCAGATCGTGGCGCAGCTGCGCAACGCCGGGATCGCGCCCGAGCTGTTGTCGCTTGAGATCACCGAGACGATGGTGCTGCGCGACCCAGCCCGCGCGCGCATCACGCTCCGGGAGCTGCACGCCGCCGGCATTGGGCTCTCGATGGACGATTTCGGAACGGGCTACTCCTCGCTCGCCTACCTGCGCGAGCTGCCGATCGACGAGCTCAAGGTCGACAGGAGCTTTGTCTCGCGGATGCAGCTCGACCCGACCGACGCGGTGATCGTCCGTTCCGTGATCGACCTGGGCCGCAGCCTGTCGCTGCGGACGGTCGCCGAGGGGGTCGAGGACCTCGTCACGCTGCGGCGACTGCGAGCGCTCGGATGCGACGCGGCGCAGGGCTACCACATCTCGCGTCCGCTTCCGCCGCAGAGGCTGCTCGAGTGGGCGCTGGCCCAGCAGCTGCCGGACGGGCCGCTCGCCGACGCCCGCGCCACCGGCGCCTGACCGCTGCCGGCTCATGCCGCGCCCTTCGCCGGTCCTGCGGCGCTCTCGGCACTGTCCGGACCGGCGAGCACACCGGCCGATTGGCGGGCCGACGATGGTAGATTTGGGGTGCACGCGGTGGGCGTAGCTCAGCTGGTAGAGCTCCTGGTTGTGGTCCAGGCGGTCATGGGTTCGAGTCCCATCGCTCACCCCTCGTAGGAGCGCTCCGCGCGTGAGTTGCCGCCCCTCGGGGCGCTCGCTCGCGCCTTGACCCGGCCTGCGTTCCCCTCGCCCGACCACGTCGACGAGACCGCGCCTCGGCGTTCACGAGAAGTTCACGACTGCCGCCGCACGCCTTGTGAGAATCGATGGTGCCGGGGGCTCAGCGCTCGCGGCGCGCTGTGGCCGCGGGCGCGCTGGTGCGCACGGCGACGACGCGTTGTTCCCGAAAGGAGATTGGGTTTGGCCAGCAGCGGCGGCAATCTGGTGCGAGCGCTCGACGAAGCGCCGATCTCCAGGTTCCACACGAAGGCGATCTTCACCTCGGGCATGGGGTTTTTCACCGATGCCTACGACCTGTTCATCATCGGCGTCGCCTCCGCCCTGATCGCCAAGCAGTGGCATCTGGATACCGGCCAGGTCAGCCTGATCAACTCGATGACGCTGCTCGGCGCGTTCGTCGGGGCGATCGGCTACGGTCGCCTGGCCGACGTGGTCGGGCGCAAGCGCGTCTACGGGCTCGAGGCGCTGATCATGCTGATCGCCGCCCTCGCCTGTGCCGCCGCCCCCGACTTCGCCTTCCTGGTCGCGTTCCGCTTCGTTCTCGGGCTCGGCGTCGGCGGCGATTACCCGGTCTCGGCGGTGATCATGAGCGAGTTCTCCAACCGCGCCAACCGCGGGCGGCTGGTCGGGCTCGTGTTCGCGATGCAGGCGCTCGGCACCGTCACCGGCTATATCGCCGGCCTCGCGCTGCTCAGCACCGGCATCATCAGCCACGAGGCGGTCTGGCGGATCCTGCTGGGGCTTGGCGCGATCCCGTCGGCGCTCGTGCTCTACGCGCGCAGGCGGATGCCGGAGTCCCCCCGCTACCAGCTTTGGGTCCGCGGTGACGAGCGCACGGCGGCCGAGAGCATGCTGCGCTATGCCGACGGCATGCTGGTCGCGCATGGCAACGGCAACGGTGCCGCCGCGGCGACCGCCGGCAACGGCCACCTCGCGCTCTCCACGGACAACGGCTCGGCGAGGCCGTTGAGGCTGCGCCTCGGCGAGTTTCTCTCGGACCGACGGATGATGCTCACGCTGCTGGGCACCGCCGGTGCGTGGTTCGTATTCGATTACGCCTACTACGGCAACGCCGTCTCGGCGCCGTTGATCGTCAAGACCGTGCTTGGCAAAGGCGCCACCGTCGAGCAGTCGCTGGCGTTCAACCTGATCGTCTTCTCCGTCGCGGCCGTACCCGGCTACTACCTGGCGGCGGCGTACATGGATCGGATCGGGCACCGCGCCCTGCAGCTTCTCGGTTTCCTCCTGATGGGGCTGATGTTCCTGCTGATCGGGGTTGTCCCCGGCGTGACGAGCGCTGTCGCCCCGTTCCTTGTCCTCTTCGGCGCGAGCTACTTCTTTGCCGAGTTCGGGCCGAACAGCACGACCTTCGTGCTCGCCGCCGAGGTCTACCCGACCTCGGTCCGCACGACGGGGCACGGAATCTCAGCTGGGCTCGCAAAGCTCGGCGCGTTCATCGGCGTCTACCTCTTCCCGCACCTGACGAAGGCCTTTGGCATCAGCGGCGCGCTCGAGTTCTCGGCCGCCATGGCCGCGATCGGGCTTCTATTGACGCTGCTGGTCCCCGAGGCCTCCGGCAAGACGCTCGAGCAGATCTCCGGTGATGAGGCGCTGCTGCAGCGCCGCCCGGCAGCGCGGCTGCAGCCTGAGCCTGCCTGAGCGGCTCCTGCCGTAAGGCGCGCGCCAGCGAAAGCAGCGATCGAGCGAGCGCGCGAATGTAGGCGGAGCGACCGCCGCGCGCAGCCTCTGCAAAGGTCGGACGCCAGGGGATACGCTCGGCTTTGAGCAGCGTCAGAGGAGGTCGTCGCAGATGGCAATCAGGCCGACCGAGCCCGAGTCCGAGCTGATCGCGGAGGTGGGCGCGCGGATTCGCGAGCGCTTGCACGATGAGCAGGCCGAGCGGTTCGTGCGCCAGTACTACCGCTGGGTTCCAGCGGAGGATCTGATCGAGCGCGAGCACCTCGACCTCTACGGAGCCGCGCTCGCCCACTGGCGCCTCTATCAGAGCCACCCGCCGGGCACGATCAAGCTCCGCGTCTACAACCCCACGCTCGAGCGGGACGGTTGGCGCTCGCCGCACACCGTCGTCGACGTGCTGACCGACGACATGCCGTTCCTGGTCGACTCGATCACGATGGAGCTGGCTCGCGCCGGCTACGAGATCAAGCTCGTGATCCATCCGGTGATCCGGGCGCGACGCGACGAGGCGGGGCGATTGCTCGAAGTGCTCGAGGCCCGAGAGCAGGCGCCGGATGCGGTTGCCGAGTCGGTGCTGCACGCCGAGATCGAGCGTGAGTCAGAGCCCGCGCGGCTGGAGCGGCTGCGCGCCGGGATCGAGCGGGTGCTCGGGGATGTGCGCGCGGCGGTCGAGGACTGGCAGCCGATGCGCCGCCGCGCGCTCGCCCTGGCCGAAGAGCTCGAGGCGCCAGCCGGCGCGGACTCCGGGGAGCCGGCCGAGTCGCGCGCCTTCCTGCGCTGGCTGGCGGAGGACCATTTCACCTTTTTGGGCTACCGCGAGTACCAGCTGCTTGAGGAGGACGCTCGCGCGATCCTGGTGCCGTTGCCGGAGAGCGGTCTCGGGATCCTCCGGGGCGCGCCCCGCAAGCCGCGCCACGAGCTCAGCTCGCGGGCGCTCGAGGTGCTGCAGACGCCCGAGCCGCTGATCCTCACCAAGGCCAACTCACGCGCCACCGTGCACCGCTCGGCGTACCTCGACTACGTCGGCGTCAAGCGCTTCGACGCACGCGGTCGGGCGGTCGGGGAGCGGCGCTTCCTCGGCCTCTACACGACCGCGGCCTACCGCGAACCGGTCCGCAGGGTGCCGATCCTGCGCGGGAAGCTGCGCCATGTGCTCGACCGCGCCGGCTTCCCCCTCGACAGCCACGACGCCAAGGCGCTGACTGAGATCGTCGAGTCCTATCCGCGCGATGCGCTCTTCCAGATCCGAGCCGATGAGCTGTTTGAGATCGCGATGGGGGTGCTGGTCCTGGGCGAGCGCCAGCGGCTGCGCCTGTTCGTGCGCCACGACCCGCTTGAGCGCTTTGTCGCCTGTCTGGTCTGCATCCCGCGGGACCGCTACAACACCGCCAATCGCGAGCGGATCGCCGCGATCCTGACCGAGGCCTTCCATGGCAGCCAGCTTGACTGGCAGGCGATCTTCACCGAGTCGGTGCAGGTCCGCGTCCACTACACGATCCACACGCCTGAGGGGATCCCGCATCATGACGTCGAGCGGATCGAGGAGCGCCTTGCGGAGGCCACGCGCGACTGGGCCGATGGCCTCGGCGAGGCGCTCGAGGAGCTCGGCGAGGAGCAGGGGGTCCGTCTGCGCCGGCGCTACGCGGAAGCCTTCCCCGCCTCCTATCGCGAGAGCTGGGCGCCGCGCGAAGCTCTTGCCGACATCGCCCAGCTCGAGCGCCTGCGGGACCACACCAGCCCGCTGGTAAGCCTGTATCGCCCGTCTGGGGCCGACCCGAGCACGCTGCGCTGCAAGCTGTTCAGCGCAAGCCAGCTGTCGCTCTCAGACCTGCTGCCGACCTTCGAGCACATGGGGGTGAGGGTGATCGACGAGCGCCCGCACCGCATCACCCCGGCCGACGGAAGGCCCGCCTGGATCCACGACCTGGGCCTGCGCTGCGCGAGCGAGGAGCTCGCGGGCATCGACGAGCTGTTCAAGGAGGCCCTGCTCGGCGTCTGGCGTGGGGAGCTCGAGGACGACGGCCTCAACCAGCTGGTGCTGGGGGCTGGCTTGAGCGGCCGTCAGGTGACGGTGATCCGCGCTGTGGCGCGCTACCTCCGCCAGGCGGGGATCCCGTTCTCCGACGCGTACATACAGCGGACCGTCGTCGGCCACCCCCAGATCGTGCGGCTGCTCGTCGCGCTGTTCGAGGCGCGCTTTGACCCCGAGCGCGCCGACGTGGAGCGCGCCGCGCAACTCGAGGCGCAGATCACAAACGCGATCGATGCCGTTCAGAGCCTCGACGAGGATCGCATCCTGCGCAGCTTCCTGCAGGTGATCATGGCGATGCTGCGCACCAACCACTTCCGCGTCGGCGAGAGGGGTGGGCCGCCGCCCTACCTCTCGTTCAAGCTCGACCCCGGGCGCGTTCCGCTGCTGCCGCTGCCGCGTCCACGCTTCGAGGTGTTCGTTTACTCGCCGAGGGTCGAGGGGGTGCACCTGCGGGGCGGCAAGGTCGCGCGCGGGGGCGTCCGCTGGTCTGACCGGCGCGAGGACTTCCGCACCGAGATCCTCGGGCTGATGAAGGCGCAGATGGTCAAGAACGCGATGATCGTGCCGGTCGGCGCCAAGGGCGGCTTCGTCGTCAAGCGCCCACCTGCCCAGGGCGGTCGCGATGCGCTGCAGGCCGAGGGGATCAGCTGCTACCGCGTGTTCCTACGGGGGCTGCTCGACCTGACCGACAACATCCTCGCCGGCGCGGTGCGCCCGCCCGAGCGGGTTGTGCGCTACGACGATGACGACCCCTACCTGGTGGTCGCGGCCGACAAGGGGACCGCGACCTTCTCGGACATCGCCAACGAGGTCGCGGCCTCCTACGGCTTCTGGCTGGGGGATGCGTTCGCCTCGGGGGGCTCGCACGGCTACGACCACAAGCGCATGGGGATCACCGCGCGCGGCGCCTGGGAGTCGATCAAGCGCCATTTCCGCGAGCTCGGCACCGACATCCAGACAACCGACTTCACGGTGGTCGGGATCGGCGACATGTCCGGCGATGTGTTCGGCAACGGGATGCTGCTTTCGCGCCACATCAAGCTGATCGGCGCCTTCAACCACCTGCACGTGTTCCTCGACCCAAACCCCGACCCGGAGGCCAGCTACCGCGAGCGCCAGCGGCTGTTCGCGCTCGAGCGCTCCAGCTGGAGCGATTACAACCCGTCGCTGATCTCCGCCGGCGGGGGGGTATGGCCGCGGACCGTCAAGTCAATCCCGATCAGTCCGCAGGCGCGCGAGGCGCTGGCGATCGAAGCCGAGGAGCTGACCCCGACCGAGCTGATCCGTGCGCTGCTGAGGGCGCCGGTCGATCTGCTCTTCAACGGCGGCATCGGCACCTACGTGAAGTCCTCTCAGGAGAGCCACGCCGACGTCGGCGACAAGGCCAATGACGCGCTGCGCGTGGATGCGCGCGAGCTGCGCTGCCGGGTCGTGGGCGAAGGGGGCAACCTCGGCTTCACCCAGCGTGGCAGGATCGAGTACGCCCTCGCCGGCGGACGGATCAACACCGATGCGATCGACAACGTCGCCGGTGTCAACTGCTCCGACCACGAGGTCAACATCAAGATCCTGCTTGACAAGCTCGTCGCCGACGGCGAGCTGACCCGCGAGGAGCGCAACGCCCTGCTCGAGGAGATGACCGAGGCGGTGGCGGGCCAGGTGCTGAGCGGCAGCTATCGGCAGACCCAGGCGCTGTCGCTCTCGCGCCACCAGGCCGCCTCCATGCTCGACGTCCACCAGCGCCTGATCCGCCGTCTTGAGCAGACGGCCGGTCTCGACCGCGCGCTCGAGTTCCTGCCCAGCGACGAGGCGATCGCCGAGCGTCGCCACGCCGGCGAGGGGCTGCTTGCGCCGGAGCTGGCGGTGCTGATGGCGCACTGCAAGATCCACCTGTTCGACGAGCTGCTCCACTCCGATCTACCGGAGGATCCCTATCTGGCGTTTGATGATTTGCGCAGCTACTTCCCGGCGCCGTTGCCGGAGCGCTTCGGTGTCCAGATGCGCGAGCACCCGCTGCGCCGGGAGATCATCGCGACCGTGGTCGCCAACCAACTCGTCGACCGGGCTGGCATGACCTTCGTCTTTCGCCTCGGCGACGAGACGGGCGCGCCGGCCTCGAGCCTCGCGCGGGCGTTCGCGGTCGCGCGCGAGGTGTTCGACATGCGCTCCTACTGGGAGGAGGTCGAGCGACTTGACAACCGCGTCGAGGCGAGCATGCAGCTCGAGATGCTGCTTGAGGGCCGCAGGCTGCTCGAGCGCGCGACTCGCTGGCTGGTCCGCTCGAACCCGGGCGTGATCGACATCTCCTTCACGCTGCGCTACTTCAGGCCGGGTGCCGAGTTGCTTCGGGAGGCGCTCCCCGGGGTGCTGGGCGAGCAGGACCGCGAGACGTTCGAGGCGCGGATCGCCGAGTTGACGGCGGCGGGCGTCGGCGCTCGGCTCGCGCGCTGGGTGGCGAGCCTGCAGTGGATGCTGCCCGCCTTCGACATCGTCGAGGTGGCCGAGGCGATCGGGCGCGAGCCGCGCGTGGTGATGCAAGCCTACTTTCTGCTCGGCGCGCGACTCGAGCTCGACTGGCTGTACGAGCGGATCATCGAGCTGCCGCGCGGCAACCGCTGGCAGGCGCTGGCTCGGGCCGCCCTCCGGGATGACCTCGCCAGCGTGCGTCGTACGCTCACGCGCGAGGTGCTGCAGTCAAGCGCCCCGGATGCGCCGGCCGCAGAGGCGGTGCAGGCGTGGCTGCTTGCGCGGGGCGCGCGGGTCGAGCGGGCGCGCAAGATGTTCGCCGACATCCGCGCGGCGCGCGCCTATGACACGACGACGCTGCCGGTGGCGCTGCGCGAGGTGCGTAACCTCACCTCGGGCGCCGGCGGCTACAGCTCCCGCACCGGCTCGGTCACGCTCGTCAGCTGAGGGCACCGCCGCCCTGCAGCGCACCGGCCTGCGGCTGCGCGCCCGCCCAAGCTATCGTCCTTGGCGATGGCCGCCGTCAAGACGAGCGTCACCGAGCTGCCCGAGTCGCGCGTGCGCGTGCGCGCCGAGGTGCCGGCCGAGGAGGTCGAGCGGCGCGTGCAGCAGGCTGCGCGCAAGCTCGGGCGGGAGCTGCGCGTACCCGGCTTTCGCAAGGGCAAGGTGCCAGCCCCGGTCGTGATCCGGCGACTCGGGCGGGAGCTGGTGCTCGATGAGGCGCTGCGGAGCGCGCTCGGCAGCTGGTATGCGGACGCGATCGACAAGGCCGGGATCACGCCGATCGGCGAGCCTGACCTCGACCTGCCCGAGCGGCTCCCCGCCGAGGGCGAGCCCCTCTCGTTCTCGATCGAGATCGGCGTGCGGCCACGCGCGACGCTTGGCCGCTACAAGGGGCTTGAGGTTGGCCGTCGCGAGCCTCAGGTCGCGCCGGACGAGGTGGACGCCGAGCTTGAGCGCTTGCGCGAGCGCTTCGCCACGCTCGAGACGGTGGAGCGACCGGCCGCCGCCGGCGATCACGTCGTGATCGACTACGTTGGCACCGTCGACGGCCGCCCGTTCGAGGGCGGCGAGGCTCGCGATCAGCTGGTCGAGCTCGGTGCGGGTCGCCTGCTGGCGGAGTTCGAGAGCCAGCTGCTCGGCGCGCGCGCCGGCGAGCGGCGCGAGGTCGAGGTGACCTTCCCCGCCGAGCATCCGCCGCGCCCCGAGCTGGCGGGGCGGACCGCCCGCTTCACCGTCACCGTGCATGAGGTCAAGGCCAAGCGCCTTCCCGAGCTCAACGATGACTTTGCCGCCGAGGCCAGCGAGTTCGACACGCTTGCCGAGCTGCGCGAGGACATTGCCGCGCGACTGCGCGCCAGCGACGAGCGTGCGATCGCCCATGAGTTCGAGCAGGCGGTGCTGGACGCCGCCGTCGCCGAGGCCAAGGTCGAGGTGCCGGCCAAGCTCGTTCACGCGCGTGCGCACGAGCTGCTCGAGGAGATGCTCGAGGCGCTTGCCGGTCAGGGCGTCTCGAAGGAGAGCTACCTGCGAATCACCGGCAAGGATGAGGAGCAGCTGGCGCGCGAGGCCGAGCCCGAGGCGGAGCGAGCGCTGCGCCGCGAGGCGGTGCTGGCGGCGATCGCTGAGGCGGAGGGGATCTCGCCGAGCGACGATGAGCTCTGCGACTGGCTTGCGCCCACGGCCGAGCGCGCGAAGAGCACCCCCGCCAAGCTGCTCGAGCAGCTGCGCTCGAGCGGTCGCCTCGAGCGGCTGCGCGCGGAGCTGGCGGCGCGCAGGGCGCTTGAGCTGATCGTCGCCGAGGCGAAGCCGATCTCGCTCGAGCAGGCGAAGGCGCGCGAGAAGCTGTGGACGCCGGAGCGGGCCGGCGCCGAGGGCGCCTCCGGCCAGCTGTGGACGCCCGGCGCCTAGCCCGAGCTTGGTGATGGATGGCCTGGCCCGCTTCCGGCGGGCCGCCCGACCCTCCCTTCGGCCCGCCGGATCTGCTTCCAGGCCACGCTTCCGGCGGGCGGCCGCAGCTTTGCGGCGAGACGCTCGCGCGCCCGTGGGCCGCTGCTACCCTCGGCAGGAATCCCGGGCCGGAAAGGAAAAGAAGCGAGCACCATGAGCCCACTGGTACCGATGGTCGTCGAGCAGACCTCCCGCGGGGAGCGCGCGTTCGACATCTACAGCCGTCTGCTGAACGAGCGGATCGTGTTCCTCGGCACCCCGATCGACGATCAGATCGCCAACCTGGTCGTAGCCCAGCTGCTGCACCTGGAGTCCGAGGACCCCGACAAGGACATCTCGCTGTACATCAACTCGCCGGGCGGCTCGGTCTACGCCGGGCTGGCGATCTACGACACGATGCAGTTCATCAAGCCCGATGTGCAAACGATCTGCGTCGGGATTGCGATGTCGATGGGCGCGCTGCTGCTGGCGGGAGGCACGAAGGGCAAGCGCATGGCGCTGCCGAACGCGAAGATCCTGATCCACCAAGTCTCCTCAAGCTTCCAGGGCCAGGCAACCGATATCGAGATCCATGCGCGGGAGATCATCGACATCCGGCGCCGGCTGGACGAGATCATCGCCCACCACACAGGCCAGCCGCTTGAGAAGGTCCGCCAGGACACCGAGCGCGATTACTTCATGAGCGCGGAGGAGGCCAAGGAGTACGGAATCATCGATCGCGTGATCTCGCAGCACTGAAAGGCTCTAGGCTTACGGGCCGAGCGGCCTTCGGCGCGGCGGTCGCCCGACTCCGAGGAGAGGAAGCGAACGTATGGCACGTCCCACCGACTCAGGCGAGCAGCTGCTCTGCAGCTTCTGCGGCAAATCGCAGCGGCAGGTCAAGAAGCTGATCGCCGGCCCCGGCGTCTACATCTGCGATGAGTGCATCGATCTCTGCAACGAGATCATCGACGAGGAGCTGACCGCCCCGCCGAGCTTCGACATCGAGCACCTCCCCAAGCCGCGGGAGATCTATGACGTGCTGGGAGAGTATGTGGTCGGGCAGGATCAGGCCAAGCGGGCGCTGTCGGTGGCGGTCTACAACCACTACAAGCGGGTTCAGATGCTCTCGGCAGATGAGAACGACATCGAGCTGCAGAAGTCGAACATCCTGCTGCTGGGGCCGACCGGCTGCGGCAAGACGCTGCTCGCGCAGACGCTCGCCAAGATCCTCAACGTGCCGTTCGCGATCGCCGATGCGACCGCGCTGACCGAGGCCGGCTACGTCGGCGAGGACGTCGAGAACATCCTGCTGAAGCTGATCCAGGCGGCCGACTACGACGTCAAGAAGGCCGAGACTGGGATCATCTACATCGACGAGGTCGACAAGATCGCGCGCAAGGCGGACAACCCCTCGATCACCCGCGATGTCTCAGGCGAGGGGGTGCAGCAGGCGCTGCTGAAGATCCTCGAGGGCACGACCGCGTCGGTGCCGCCGCAGGGCGGGCGCAAGCACCCCCACCAGGAGTTCCTCTCGATCGACACTACGAACATCCTGTTCATCTGCGGGGGCGCATTCGCCAACCTCGACAAGGTGATCGAGCGGCGCATCGGCCACCAGGGGGTCGGGTTTGGCTCGGTGATCCAGTCCAAGGACCAGCGCGACCCCGGCCGCATCTTCGAGCACTGCCTGCCGGAGGATCTGATCCAGTACGGGCTTATCCCCGAGTTCGTCGGGCGACTGCCGGTGATGTCGGCCATCCACCAGCTCTCGCGCGATGAGCTGATGAGGATCCTGACCGAGCCGCGCAACGCGCTTGTCAAGCAGTTCCAGCGCTTCTTCCAATTCGACGGGATTGAGCTCGTGTTCGCCGAGGACGCGCTCTCGTCGATCGCCGACAAGGCGCTCGAGCGCGAGACCGGCGCGCGCGGCCTGCGCTCGATCATCGAAGAGGTCCTGCTCGAGGTCCAATTCGAGCTGCCCTCTCGCCGGGACGTGCGCAAGTGCGTGATCACGCGCGAGACGATCGAGAAGGGCAAGCCGCCCACGCTCGTGACGGTCGCGACCCCTGAGGAGGAGGCCGCCTAGGACCGCCGCGTGGGGCGGCGCCGCTCGCGCCAATCCGCGGGCAGGGCAAAAGCCGGCGCGTTCCCCAGTCGCGGGGCGCTGTCGCCTGAAGGGGGAAAGGCCCCGGGCGGGGCCTTTCTAGAGCTGCCGGCGCGGCTCGCAGATCCTCGCCGGCAGATGCCTCAGGTCAGCGCGCGAGGCGCCTGCAGTGATCGTGAAGGGCCGCTCCGCTCGCCTTGCGACCGCGGTGCTACCCGCGCGTTGAAGAGCTGTAAACGCCCCGCCCGAATCGCTCCTGTCAGACTGCGCACTCGATGGTGGAGCTCGAAACCAAGTCCCGCTATGACCCCTCCGAGGTGGAGCCGCGGATCGCGGCGCGCTGGCTTGAGGCGGGGATCCACCACCCCGAGCCTGAGGGGACCGCGGCGGAGAACTTCTCGATTGCGATTCCGCCGCCGAACGTCACCGGCGCGCTGCACATGGGGCATGCGCTCAACAGCGCGATCCAGGATTGCCTGATCCGCTACCAGCGGTTGGGCGGGCGGCGCTGCAAATGGATCCTCGGCACCGATCACGCCGGAATCGCGACCCAGACCCAGGTCGAGCGCGCGCTCGCGGCGGAGGGCAAAAGCCGCCAGGCGCTCGGCCGGGAGGCGTTCGTCGCGCGCGTCTGGGAGTGGCGCGAGCGCTACGGCGGCACGATCATCGAGCAGCTCAAACGGCTCGGCGCCTCCTGCGACTACGACGAGGAGCGCTTCACGCTCGACGAGGGGTACGCCCGCGCGGTGCAGAAGGTGTTCGTCGAGCTTTACGAGAAGGGCTACATCTACCGCGATCGCTACCTGGTCAACTGGGACCCGGGCAGTCGCTCGGCGATCTCCGACCTCGAGGTCGAGAACCGTGAGGTAACCGATGAGCTCTGCTTCATCGACTACCCGCTGGCCGCCGACGAGGGCGTGATCACGATCGCCACGGTGCGGCCCGAGACGATCCTCGCCGACACGGCGATCGCGGTCAACCCGGGCGACGAGCGCTATCGCGAGCTGATCGGCCGGCAGGCGATCCTGCCGATCGTAGGCCGGCGCCTGCCGATCATCGCCGATGAGCACGTCGACCCCGCCTTCGGCACCGGCGCCCTCAAGATCACCCCGGGCCACGACCCCAACGACTTCGAGATCGGCCGCCGCCACGGGCTGGAGCAGATCACGGTGATCGGTGAGGACGGGCGCTTGATCGCACCCGCGCCGGAGCGCCTGCGGGGCATGACCGCGCTCGAGGCTCGCGCGGCGGTGCTCGCCGAGCTTCGCGAGCGCGGACTGCTGCGGCGCAGCGAGCCATACACGCACACGGTGCCCTTCTCGCATCGCTCGGGCGAGCGGATCGAGCCGCTGATCTCACTGCAGTGGTTCATGCGCATGGACGAGCTGGCTGCCCCGGCGATCGAGGCGGTGCGCGACGGGCGCGTGCGCTTCCATCCCGAGCGCTTTGCTCGCGTCTACCTCGACTGGATGGAGGGGATCCGCCCCTGGGTGCTGTCCCGCCAGCTGTGGTGGGGCCACCGGCTGCCGGTCTACTACCGCGACGGGGAGACCTACGTTGGCGCCGAGCCCCCGCCCGGCGAGGGCTGGGAGCAGGATCCGGACGTGCTCGACACCTGGTTCTCAAGCGCGCTCTGGCCGTTTGCGACGCTCGGCTGGCCCGAGCGCACGCGGGAGCTGCGCGCCTTCTATCCCACGGACGTGCTCACCACCGCGCGCGAGATCATCTTCCTCTGGGTGGCGCGGATGATCATGATGGGCCTCGAGTTCACCGGCGAGGTCCCGTTCGCCGACGTCTACATCCACTCCGTGATCCAGGCGCCGGACGGCCGGCGCATGTCCAAGAGCCTCGGCACCGGCATCGATCCGATGGATTTGATCAATGGGGGCCTTCGGCCCCCCGTGTTTGCAAGCGGCCGTGGCGACCCCGGCTCGTTCCCGGCCTACGGGGCCGACGCCGTGCGGTGGGGCCTTTACGCCATGTCCAGCGACCAGGATGTTCGCTTCTCCGAGGAGCGCGTCGCCCAGGGTCAGCAGCTTGCGAACAAGCTCTGGAACGCCGCGCGACTGGTGCTGCTGCGGGTCGACCCTGCGCTCAGGCCCGAGCCGCGGCCGGCTGCGATCGAGGACCGCTGGATCCTCTCGCGCCTGCACCGCGCGCGCGGCGAGATCTGCGCGCGGATCGAGCGCTACGAGTTTGCGCGCGCGGCGCTTGCGCTCTACGACTTCGTCTTCTCGGAGCTGTGCGACTGGTATCTGGAGCTCGTCAAGCAGCGCCTCTACGAGGGCGACAGCGATGTTGGCTGCACGCTGCTGTACCTGCTGCGCGAGACGCTGATCTGCGCCCATCCGTTGATCCCGTTCGTCACCGAGGAGATCTGGGGTCATCTGCCCGGCGCCGAGGGGTTGCTCGCAGCGCAGCGGCGGACGCCGCTGCGGATCGAGCGGGATCCCGAGGCCGAGGTCGAGCTCGAGCGGCTGATCGCGGCGGTGCAGGCGCTTCGCGCCTGGCGCGACTCCGCGGCCGTGCGCCCGGGCACCTGGCTCTCCGCGCGTCTGGCCGCCGATGGGTACGAGCGCACCGCTGCGCTGCTCGCGCGCCAGGCCCGCTTGCGCCTGAGCCCCGACGGCACAGAGGCAGCCGTGAGCGTGCCGATCCCCGGGGGCACGGTCGAGATCCTCCCGAGCGCGGAGCTCGACCTTGAGGCGGCGGCGCGCCGGCGCGAGGCCACGCGCGCGCGGCTGCAGGCGGAGATCGAGCGCGCCGAGCGCAAGCTTGCCAACCCGGGCTTCGTGGCCAAGGCCCCCGAGCCCGTGGTCGCCGCCGAGCGCGCGAAGCTCGCGCGCCTGCGGGCGGAGCTGGGGGCGCTTTAGATGGGCCGGGAGCTGGAGTCGAGGGCTCTGAGCCGGCCGAGGGTGGGGCGGGAGCTGCGGTGGTCGAGGGCTGGTGGGAGCTACGTGGTTGAGGGCTGGTGGGAGCTGCGGTGGTCGAGCACACGAGGATGGAGGCGTCGTAGATGACCGAGTGGACCCCTGAGCAGGCCGAGCGCTATCTGCGCGAGCGCGAGTTCGTTGGCATGCGCCTCGGCCTCGAGCGGATGCGCCGCCTCCTGACCGCGCTCGAGCACCCGGAGCGGCGCTTCGAGTCGATCCACATCGTCGGTACCAACGGCAAGTCCTCGACCACGCGGATGATCGCGGCGATCCTCGAGGCGCACGGCCTGCGCACCGGCTCCTATCTCTCTCCGCACCTGGTCTCCTACTGTGAGCGCATCCGGATCCGGGAGCGCGACATCGAGCCCGAGGCGTTCGCGCGCGCGATCGCGCGCGTGGCACGCGCGACGGAGCTGGTGGACCGCTCGCTCGAGCCCGACGACCGCGTGACCCAGTTCGAGATCCTGACCGCCGCGGGGTTCTGGGAGCTGGCGCGCCGGGCCGTCGAGGTGGCGGTGATCGAGGCGGGCATCGGCGGGCGCTTCGACGCCACCAACGTGATCGATTCGCGCGTGCAGGTGCTGACCAACGTGGGGCTTGAGCACACGCAGTGGCTCGGTCCGACCGTCACCGCGATCGCCGGGGAGAAACTCGATGTGGTGCGTCCGGGCGGCACGCTGGTCCTGGGGGCCGGGCTTCATCCGGATGCCGATGCGGTCGCCGAGCGCGTCGCACGTGAGCGCGGCGCGCGGATCGTGCGCGCCGGGGAGGACCCGGGCGTGTCCGTCGCCGCCCCCGGCGCCTACCAGCGGCGCAACTTCGCGCTCGCGCGAGCCGCTGCTGAGGCGTTCCTGGGCCAGCTCGATCCGCGGGCGCTTGCGGCCGCCGCCGCGGCCGTGCGCGTCCCCGGTCGGCTCCAGGTGATCGGCTCGGAGCCGCTGACCGTGCTCGACGGGGCCCACAACCCCGATGGGGTGGCGGCGCTGCTTGAGTCCCTGGGCGAGCTTGCTGCGGGCCGCGAGCGGCTGATCATCGTGATCTCAGTGCTCGACGACAAGGATGTCGGGGCGATGCTGGCGAATCTAGTGCCACTGGCCGATGCGTTCGTGCTCACCCAGAGCCACAGCCCGCGCGCGCTGTCACCCGCGGCGCTGCAGTCGGCCGCGCTTGAGCGCGGCGCCCGCCGGGCCGAGATCGCCCCTGATCCCCACGAGGCGCTCGCGCTCGCCCGGGCGCTGGCAGGACCTGGGGGCATGGTGCTGGTCACTGGCTCGATCTACCTGCTCGGCGACCTGCTCGCGGCCGCCCCACAGGCCGCCGACGCTCGCGCCTCGGTTCGGTGAGCGGGCGAGGCCCCCAGAGCGCGCCCCGGACCGAGCGCAACCTCAAGGGTGCTCGGGCCGCCCCGAGCCCTGGCGGGCGCAGGGCTGGGAACGGGCCTGGGAGTGTGGGCGGATCTCCGGACCTGGGCAGGGGCGGGGTTGGGAACGGGCCTGGGGCTGTGGGCGGATCTCCGGACGGTCAGGCGGGAGGGCCACGTGTGGCGCCGGATCTGGGCGGCCGCGGGGTCGGGAACGGGCCTGGGAGCGCGCATGCTGGCGCCGGGGAGCCGCGCTTTCTTGCGATGGTGGGCTTGGTGGCGCTGGTGGTGGCGGTCGTGATCCTCGTCTTCTTCGCGCTCGGCTACGTCTTCGGCCGCGTGTTCCTGTAGCGCCCGGTTGCGGCGTCAGCGCCTCCTCTCCCGGGGAACCGCAGCTCGACTGGGGCCTAGCCCACTAGACTGACGCGGATATGCGCCCGCCGGAGGCGATTTTTGGGATCCACAGCTCGGCGCTCAACGCAGCCGTCGAGCTGCTGATCCTGTTCTTGATCGTAATCTGGGCAGCACTTATCTACTGGACCTACGCGGACGCGCGCCGGCGGATCGCCGACCCGATGCTCGTCGGCTGCGCGACCGCCGCAGCCTTCTTTCCGTACGTGGGCACGATCGTCTACATGATCGTGCGTCCGCCGGAATTCCTCGATGACGTTCGCGAGCGGGAGCTCGAGATGCAAGCTGCCGAGGCGCGGCTCGCCGAGCTCGGCTACCAGCTCTGCCCGCACTGCGACGGTCAGGTCGAGAAGGAGTTCCTCCGTTGCCCACACTGCATGCGCAGGCTCAAGGACCCCTGCGCCGCCTGCGGACGCCCGCTCGATCCGCGCTGGCGGATCTGCCCGTTCTGCGAAACGGAGGTTGGCTCGGCGCCCGCCGCGCGACGGGTGGTTCGCCGACGCAGCGAGCAGTTGGCAGGACCGACCGGGCCGCTCGCCGGTACCCCCCCGCAATCGGGGCAGACGCCGCGGCGAGGCGTGCGCGCCCCTCTCGAGCCGGCCCGGCCCGCGACGACGGGGCCGGCGCGAGACCGCGGCTCCGACCCCTCCCGGGTGGGGGCCGGGTCGCCCGCGGAGGGCTCTCCGGACTCTCCCGGGCAAGGGGCTTCGCGTGGGCCTGCTCGGGAGTCTGGGGTGGGTGCTTCGCGTGGGCCTGCTCGGGAGTCTGGGGTGGGTGCTTCGCGTGGGCCTGCTCGGGAGTCTGGGGCAGGTGTTCCGCGTGGGCCTGCTCGGGAGTCTGGGGCAGGTGCTCCGCGTGGGCCTTCGGAGGCGCCCGCCACGAGCCCTCGCCAGCGCCCGGCCGACGCCGACTCGTTCCGACCTCTTGACGCTAACGGAGCCGCACGCACCGGGCGACTAGCCGACCCGACCGCCTAGGCTGCACCTGGCCTCGGGTCGGGCGCCCGATCGCGCCGCAAGGCCGTAGCCTGCGCGGCTGGCCGTGCTCCGGGCGCTCTGCGCGCGCTTGTCGCCCGGGCCGGGGCCTTACACCCAGCACACCCGATCGCAAGGAGACGACTGTGGAGCGAACGCTGATCCTGATCAAGCCTGACGCCTTCGCCCGGGGGCTGACCGGTGAGCTGATCGCCCGTTTTGAGCGCAAGGGTCTGCGCCTGGCGGCGCTCAGGCAGCTGACGATGGACCGCGAGCTGGCTGCGCGCCACTACGCGGAGCATCAGGGCAAGCCGTTCTACGAGGAGCTCGTCACCTTCATCACCTCGGGGCCGCTGGTCGCGATGGTGCTTGAGGGCGAGCAGGCCGTTGCCGCGGCGCGCCAGGTGATCGGCGCGACTGATCCCCTGCAGGCTAGTCCGGGCTCGATCCGGGGCGATCTGGCCATCTCCGTAGGCCAGAACATGGTCCATGGCTCGGACTCGGTTGAGTCCGCGGCGCGCGAGGTCGCGCTGTTCTTTCCGGAGCTCGCCGATTCCGCCCGTGCCGCCGGCGCTTGAGCGCCCCCACCGCCTTAGCCGCGTGAGCGCTCCCACCGCCTGGAGCTGCCTGCGCTGCGCAAGCCTGAGCACTGCGCCTCAATCCGGAGCCGTGTGAGCGCCCCCACCGCCTGGAGCTGCTTGCGCTGCGCGAGCCTTGAGCGCTGCGTCTCAAGCCTGAGCAGCGGAGCGCTCCTGCAGACTGAGCCGCGTCTCGCCCGACGGCCGCCGTGAGCGAGGAGCCGAGGAGCCTTGGAAGGCGCCGTGACCGAGGGGCCTTGGAAGAAAGTGTTGGCATACAACCAAAACTTCCAAACCTGCCGATCGGCAGGGTCGCCCGCGCCAAAACCTGCCGATCGCCACGGTCGCCTGCGCCGGGCCGCCCGACGATGACCGAGCTCGTCCTCGCGCGTCACCTGCTATGCCCTCCGTTGTCCAACGCGCGCCCCGCTGCCCGACCGTGACCGAGCTGGTCCTCGCCTCCGCATCTCCCCAGCGCCGCGAGATCCTCGCGCGGCTCGGCGTGACGGTCACGGTCGCCACTCCGGGCTGTGAGGAGCTCGAGCAGGGACCGCCCGAGGAGGTGGCGCTCGAGAACGCCCGCCGCAAGGCGGAAGCGGTCGCCGCGCGGCCCGCGCACGCCGGCGCGACCGTGCTCGGCGCCGACACGGTCGTGGCGCTTGACACGACGATCTACGGCAAGCCCGCCGGTCGCGCGCAGGCGGAGGCGACGCTGCGGGCACTGTCCGGGCGGACCCATGCGGTTCTGACCGCGATCTGCGCGATCAGGGCGGGCCATCTGCGCGTCGCGGTGGCGCGCACGCTTGTCGAGCTGCGCGCGCTCGAGGAGCCGCTCCTCGCCTGGTATTTGGACTCCGGGGAGTGGCGCGAGCGCGCGGGCGGCTATGCGATCCAGGGGCGCGGCGCCGCGCTCGTCAGGCGCATCGACGGCGACTACACGAATGTCGTCGGGCTGCCCGTGAGCGCGCTGCTGGACCTGCTGCCGGAGCTGCTGAGCCGCCCCTGACGCTCCCTTCAGGAGCTGCGTCGCGAAGGTCGGCGCGTCAGTCGGGAAGCCCCTTGCAGAGGACGCCAGCCAGGTTCTGGCTGCTCACGCGTCGGCTACACTCCGTCGCGGACGGACCGGCCCACAGGGTGCGCCACCTCCGGAACACGCCGCCTCCGTCTTTCCGTTCCCATACCCCTCTGGAGATGAGCTTCTTCACGTACCTGACGGGCTTTGGCGGCCGTGACATGGCCGTCGACCTCGGCACTGCCAACACACTCGTGTACGTGCGCGGGCGCGGCATCGTCCTGTCCGAGCCGAGCGTCGTGGCGGTCGACTCGCGCACCGGCGAGGTGCACGCGGTGGGCATCGAGGCCAAGCGCATGCTGGGCCGAACCCCCGGCACGATCCAGGCGATCAGGCCGCTCAAGGACGGCGTGATCGCCGACTTCGAGGTGACCGAGGAGATGCTGCGCCACTTCATCCAGAAGGTCCATCAGAACCGCTGGGCGCATCCGCGCGTGGTCGTGTGCGTGCCTTCGGGCGTCACCGGGGTGGAGAAGCGCGCAGTCGAGGAGGCGTGCCTGTCGGCCGGAGCGCGTCAGGCGTACCTGATCGAGGAGCCGATGGCGGCCGCGATCGGCGCCGGCCTGCCGGTCGGTGAGCCGACCGGCTCGATGGTCGTCGATATCGGCGGCGGCACGAGCGAGGTGGCGGTGATCTCGCTTGGCGGGATCGTCGTCTCGCAGTCGATCCGGGTCGGGGGCGACGAGCTCGACGAGGCGATCATCAACTACGTAAAGCGCGAGTACAAGCTTCTGATCGGCCAGCAGACGGCCGAGGAGGTCAAGCTCGAGATCGGCTCCGCCTACCCGATGCCCGAGGAGGTCCAGGCGGAGATCCGCGGACGGGACATGGTCTCGGGACTGCCGAAGACGGTCGTGCTCACGAGCGAGGAGATCCGCGGCGCCCTGGAGGAGCCCGTCTCGCAGATCATCGACGCGGTCAAGGAGACGCTCGACCGCACGCCGCCCGAGCTGGCCTCCGACATCATGGATCGTGGCATTATGCTGGCCGGAGGCGGATCGCTGCTGCAGGGGCTCGACGAGCGCCTGCGACACGAGACGCAGATGCCCGCCCACCTGGCCGAGTCGCCGCTCACGTGCGTGGCGGTGGGGTCCGGGCGCTCGCTCGAGGAGTTCGAGGCGATCCACCGCTCAAGCAAGAATTCACGCAATCGGCGTCGCCGCTACTAGCGTGGAGGCGATGGCATGCGCAGCGAGACTTCGGAGATTTCTAAGAAGTGCGTGAGAAGCAAGTGGTTCGCCGGCGGCGCGCCCTGCTGGCGCTGCTGGTCGCCGCATCCCTGATCCTGCTGACCGCCTACTTCGGCGAGTCCCCCTCCAGCCCGCTGCACCGGATCCAGCGGGGGATCGTCGAGGTCGTCTCGCCGATCCAGCAGGGGGCGAGCAGGGTGCTCTCGCCGGTTCGCGACGTCGCCGGCTGGGTGTCCAGCACGCTGCACGCGAAGGCTCGCAACCAGCAGCTTCTGCGCGACAACCGCTACCTGCAGGACCGGCTCGCCCTCGCCCAGCAGCAGGTGCTCGAATACCGTCAGGCGGCACGCAACGTCGCGCTCGACGTCAAGCTGGGGATCAACTCGAGCCAGCGCGTGGACGCCGCGGTGATCGCGCAGGATCCATCGCAGTGGTACCAGACGATCGTGGTCAACCGTGGCTCCGACGACGGCGTCCAGGTGAACGATCCGGTGGTCGGAGACGGCGCCCTGGTCGGCAAGGTGACGGACGTTGGCGCCACCTTCGCGGTTGTGACCCTGATCACCGATCACTCCTACCAGGTGGCCGCCGAGGTGCAGGACGGCGCCGGCGACCGCGGCAGCCTGCTTGCGCGGGTCGGCAACCCCGGGCAGCTGCTCCTTCAGTATCTGCCCAGCCATGCGCCCGTACAGCCCGGCGATGAGGTCGTGACCGCCGGCTTCAGCGATCCGAGCAATCCGCGGATCCACTCGATCTTCCCGGCGGGGATTCCGATCGGGCAGGTCTCGAACTTCAACCCCGACCAGCTGCTCAACAACGACGAGGTGCCGGTCACGCCGACGGCCGACCTCCTGCACCTCGAGAACGTCCAGATCCTCATCAGCGGCGGCGGGGGCACGCGGCTTGCGGCTGTAGGCCACGGCGGAGGAGGTCCGACCGGATGAGCGTGGCGCCGCTGCATGCGAGGGGGGGCGGGCAGGCTGGCCGCAGCGAGCGGCGGAGCGCGTCCTGGCAGCTGCCGCTGCGGCTTGCGCTGCTCGCCTTTGTCGCGGTGATCGTGCAGGAGGCGCTGATCTCGCAGATCACGATCTTCGGGGTGCATGCCGACATCACGCCGCTCGTGGTGATGTCGGTCGGCTACCTGGCCGGATCGATGACCGGGGCGGCGATGGGCTTTGCCACTGGGCTGCTGGTCGACCTCGTGCTGATGCAGACGCTCGGAATCACCTCGCTGCTGTACATCGTGATCGGCTACTGGCCCGGGCGCCTGCGGGAGCTGCGCGACCCTGCGCACGGGCTTGTGCCGCTTGGGCTGGGGGCTGCGGCGACGGCGATCGCGCTGCTCGGGATGGCGCTGTTGCAGTTCCTGCTCGGAGTTGACTCGCCGGTGTCGCCGCTGCTCTTCCAGCAGATCTTCATCGAGATCCTGATCAACACGCTGATCTCGCTGCCGGTCTATGCGCTCGTTCGCCGGATCGTCCGCCCGGCGTTGCCGGAGGACCCGCGGCGGCGGCGGCGGCGCGCGTACACGACCGGCGGGCTCAGCCCCCTGTCCGCGCCCTCTGACAGCTTTGGTCCGCTCCCGCGCTCATGAGCGAGCCCGGTAACGGCCGTCGTCCGTTCGTCTCCGCGCGGGTGAGCGCGTCCGGTAACGGCCGCGGCCGACGCCGGTCCGCACGTCCGCCTCTGCTCGAGGCGGTCGACGGCCGCCGCTCGGGTGCCGGGCGTCTGATCGATGGGAGCGACAGCCGTCCACCCCTGACCCCAAAGCTCGCCGTGCGCGTGGCGGTGATCGGCACCTTTGCCCTGGCGATGTTCGCGATCATCTTCTTCCGCCTGTGGTTCTTGCAGGTGCTGTCGGGGTCGAGCTACCTGGCGCAGGCGCAGGCCAACCAGGTGCGGACGATCGCGATCCCCGCCGAGCGCGGCGACATCCTCGACCGCAGCGGAGGGATCCTGGTCGACTCCAGGGAGGCCGCCGCGCTCGAGCTCTCCCCACAACAGCTGCCCGTGCCGCTCAAGACCGTTGCGCAGCTGCTCGCTCCTCCGGCGGCGGACGAGCGGATCTACCGACAGCTCGACCGCATCCTGGGGATGTCGCCCCGGCCCATCCCCTGCCACGTCGACCTTGCGACCAAGACCCTGCGCGAGCTTGGCTACAGCGGCGCTCACCCGCAGGATCGTCGGCTGCCGCAGATCCCCTGCCTGGTCGCCCAGCAGCTTGCGCTGCAACCGTACGGCAACGTGACGCTCTCAAGCCCGGTGCCGCAGGCGATCCAGTTCTACATCGGCGAGCATCAGAATCAGCTGCCCGGGGTGATCCTGCAGCAGGTCTACCAGCGCCAGTACCCCCAGGGTTCGCTGGCGGCGCAGGTGCTCGGCTACACGGGCCGGATCAACTCGAGCGAGATCAAGCTGCCGCAGTTCAAGGGCTACTCACCCAACGCGGTGATCGGCCAGAGCGGGCTCGAGTGGACCTACAACCGCTGGTTGCAGGGGACCGATGGCTCCGAGCAGGTCCAGGTGAACGCGCTTGGGCAGCCGACCAGGATCCTGAAGACGATCCCGCCCAGGCAGGGGCTGACGCTGAAGACCTCGATCGATGCCGCCGTGCAGCGGGTCGGCGAGCGGGCGCTCGCGTACTCGATTGCGCAGAACCCGCCTGCCGACGGCGGCGCGTTCGTGGCGATGAACCCACTCAACGGCCAGATCTACGCGATGGGCTCCTGGCCGACCTATGACCCGAGCGTCTTCACCAAGCCGCTCACCCTCGCCAGGTACAACCAGCTGTTTGGACCGGGCTCCGGCGACCCCCTGCTCAACCGGGCGATCCAGTCGGCGGGACCGACCGGCTCGACGTTCAAGCTGATCACCGCCACGGCGGCACTTGAGAGCGGCAGATGGAGCCCCTACGAAACCTACGACGATACGGGCTGCTTCCACGAGGGCCCGATCTGCCTCCACAACGCGGGCCACGTTGCCAACGGCGTGATCAACATGGTGACCGCGATCAAGGTCTCTGACGACGTCTTCTTCTACAACCTGGGCGCGCTGCTGAACTCCAACAGCCCCCAGGGCGGGCCGCTGCAGGCGTGGGCGGCTCGCTACGGGCTCGGCCAGTACACCGGCGTCGATCTGCCCGGCGAGGCCAAGGGCGTGGTCCCCTCGCCGGGTTGGTGGGATGAGATGAACAGGCTCGAGCGCCAATGCGACAACCTGACCCATCCGACCGCGCAGTTCCCCAATCACCCGCGTCACAAGCTTCCCCCCGGGGGCTGCGGGATCGCGTCGCTGATCCCCTGGACGTATGGCGATAACGTCAACGCCGCCGTCGGTCAGGGCGATGATCAGGTGACGCCGATGCAGCTCGCGGTCGCCTACGCGGCGATGGCCAATGACGGCACCGTCGTCACCCCCCACGTGGGCGAGGATATCCAGACCGCGGACGGCACCGTCCTGCAGCGGATCGACCCGCCTCCCAAGCGCCACCTGCACTTCAACCCCGTCGATCGCGCGACGATCATGGCCGGTCTGCGCGCTGCCGCCTCGCAGCCGGGGGGGACTTCGGCGGACGTGTTCGGCAACTTCCCCGAGCAGGTCTACGGCAAGACCGGCACCGCGCAGTACATCAACGGTGGCGTCGAGGTCGACACCGCCTGGTATGCGTGCTTCGTTCCGCCGTCGGCCACGAGCAAGCCGATCGTGGTCGTGGTGACCGTCGAGAAAGGCGGCTTCGGTGCTGTTGCCGCCGCTCCGGTCGCGCGCGAGATCCTCTCGCAATGGTTCTTCGGCAAGCCCGGCAAGTTCACTCCGGGGAGCTCCAAGACGCTGTGAGCGTGACGCCGCTTACCCCAATCAAACCCGCCGAGGAGCGCGGCGAGCGGAGCAGCCTGCGCAGCCATCTGATCTTCGATCCGCTGCTGACGCTCGCGACGCTGGGCCTGATCGCCTGCTCTTATCTGACGCTGCGGGGGCCGAGCCCCTCGAGCGCCAAGCACCAGGTGATCTACGCGGCGATTGGGCTGGTGGCAGCGATCGTGGTCTCCCGCTTCGACTACTCGCGCCTGCGCGAGTACCGCTACATCCTCTACGGGCTGATGATCGGACTGAACCTCGTGGTGCTGGGAATGCCCGCGATCCAGGGCTCGCACCGTTGGATCCCGCTGCCGCTGTTCAACTTCCAGTCCTCGGAGTTCGGCAAGCTGCTTCTGATCGTCTCGCTGTCGGCGTTCGCGGTCCAGCGTGCGCGCCAGCTACACGAGAAGCGCACCACGGTGCGTCTGCTGCTGCTGGCGCTGGTGCCGGCGGTGCTCGTGATCCCCGAGCCCGATATCGGCACCGCGATCATCTACATGGGGATCGTCTTCCTGACGCTCGTCTTCGCGGGTACGCCCGGGAAGCAGCTCGCGGTGCTGATCGTTCTCGCCGCCGCCGGTGTCGCGTTTGTGATGGTGATCGCTCCGGCGGCCGGCCTGCATCTGCTCAAGCCCTACCAGGAGCAGCGATTGACGGCCTTTCTGCACTCTTCGGGCACCTGCAACACGCGCACCGACCAGCCCTGCTATCAGCTGCACGAGGCGCTGATCGCCCTTGGCTCGGGGGAGAAGACCGGTCGGGGAGTGTTCGGTGCCACGCAGGCGAACCTCGACTTCTTGCCGGCGGCGAGCACCGACTTCGTGTTCGACACGCTTGGCGAGACGTACGGGTTCGTCGGGGCGGCGCTGGTGCTATCGCTCTACGCGCTGATGATCTGGCGGACGCTGAGGATCGTGACGATGGCCAAGAACCTGTACGGCACGCTCATCGCGGGCGGCATCCTGGCGATGGTGATGCTCCAGGTTTTCCTCAACGTCGGCGTGGCGATCGGGATCATGCCCGTCACCGGGGTGCCGTTGCCGCTGATGAGCTACGGCGGCTCCTCGGTCGTGGTGACGTTCCTGGCCTTCGGCTTGCTGCAGTCGATCTACAGACAGGCCCGCCTCGCCCAGGCGGCCAAGGCGCGGCCGCTGATCGCCTGATGCGCCAGCCCCTGTGCAAACCCGCCGCTGGCGTGCCGTGCGCGCTCGCGGCCTGCCTCCGTGGCGCGCCGTGCGCGCCCTCGATTCCCGCCCGTTGCGCGCCGCGCGCGTGGGGCGGGCTTGCAACATCCGCCCGTTGCGCGCCACGCGCGCCGGGCTCGAGACAAAGGACTGAAGACATTGAAGAAGCTAGTGCTGGTCAGCGTCGACCGGGGCGAGACCCGCGTCGCGCTGTTGGAGGCGACCGGCAACGGCCGCGGCCGACGCCGGCGGAGCTCGAACCCCGCGGCCGGCTACCGCGTCGCCGAGCTGTACCTCGAGCGCCGTGGAGCGCGCTCGATCGTGGGCAACATCTACAAGGGCCGGGTCGACAACGTGCTGCCCGGGCTGGAGGCCGCATTTGTCGACATCGGCCTCGAGAAGAACGGCTTCCTGCACGTCGACGAGATTGTCCTGCCGGGGGTTGAGGCGCCCCGCCGGGGGCGCGGGTCGGGGAAGGACTCGCGCCAGATCACCGACATGCTCAAGCCCGGCCAGGAGGTTGTCGTCCAGGTGGTCAAGGACCCGCTGAAGACGAAGGGGGCCCGGCTGTCGATGGATTTGACGATCGCCGGCCGCTACATGGTTCTGGCCCCGTTCGGTGAGGGGATCGGCGTATCCCGGCGTCTCGATGAGAAGGAGCGGGAGCGCCTGCGCAAGGAGGCGGCCAAGCTCAAGCTCGAAGGCGTGGGCGCGATCATCCGCACCGCGGCCCAGGGGGCCACCAGCGCCGACCTTGAGCGCGAGCTGCTCTACCTCTACAAGCTCAACGAGGTGCTGTGGCGGCGGGTGCAGGAGTCGACCGCCCCCGCGCTCGTCTTCCAGGAGGCCGACCTCTCGGTGCGGGTCGTGCGCGACATCTTCTCCGACGCGTTCGAGCGGGCGATCGTCGATGACGAGAAGCAGCACCACCGGCTCGTGTCGTTCTTCTCGCGCACCGCCCCCGACCTGGTCGAGCACGTCGAGCTGTGGCGCGACGAGCGGCCTCTGTTCGAGGTCTTTGGGGTGGAGCCGGTGCTGGCCTCGACGCTGTCGCGGCGCGTCGACCTCCCCAGCGGCGGCTACCTGATGATCGACTATGCCGAGGCTCTGACGGTCATCGACGTCAACTCTGGCAGCTTCATCGGCCGCGGCAAGGGCGCCCGGCTCGAGGACACGATCACGAAGATCAACCTTGAGGCGGCGGAGGAGATCGTGCGCCAGCTGCGGCTGCGCGACATCGGCGGGATCATCGTGATCGACTTCATCGACATGGCGCGCGCGCGCAACCGCGATGCGGTGCTGAAGACGCTCCGCAAGGCGCTCGAGGAGGACCGCACGAAAACCTTCGTGGTGGAGATCTCGCCCCTTGGGCTGGTTGAGATGACCCGCCAGAACGTCACCGAGGGGGTCCGCGAGATCATGACGCGCCCCTGCCCTACGTGCAACGGCGAGGGGGTGATCCGCTCGGAGGAGACGATCGCGATCGAGTTCGAGCGACGCATGCGGGACCTCGCCAAGGCGACCGAGGCGGAGGCGATCCTGCTGCAGATGAATCCGCGCGTCTCAGCCCAGTTCACCTCCGACGGCGCCCGGGTGCTGCACCAGATCGAGGAGGAGACCGGCAAGCTGTTCGTGTTCGAGGGCTCGGAGGGGCTGCCACTCGATCACTTTGCGGTGCTGATGGAGGGCAGCCGCGAGCGGGTGCTGGAGCGAGCGCTGCCGTTCCGCGAGGGGGAGGAGGTCCACGTCGAGATCGTCGAGCCGCACATGTACAGCCCCGGCGATGCGGTGGCCAAGATCGACGGCTACATCATCGCGGTGCGCGGAGCCGAGCGGCTCGTGGGGCAGAAGCGGCTCGTGCGGATCGAGGAGGTCGGCCGCACCGCCGCCGTCGCGCGGCTGATCGATGTGCCCGAGGACACCGGCGCCGCCGAGGGGGATGGCGTACAATCGGGCGCTCGGCGCCGTGGCCGCAGAGGCGGCGGGCGCGGGTCGAGCGCCAGAGCCGAGAAGGCCGGCGCCGTGGCATCGCCATCGCGGTGAGCCGCCCGCGCCGATCGAGTCGCAGCGGCCGGTCGGTCTGCCGAGCAGTGCTACCCAGCCGATCAAGTCGCACGATCGCTCAGAGCCTCGAGCCATCAAGCCCCAAGTAACCGAGCCCCGATGTACGCAATCGTCAAGACCGGAGGCAAGCAGTACCGGGTCGCGCCCGGGCAGTCGCTGCTGGTCGAGCGTCTTCCCGCCGCCGAGGGCGAGTCGGTCATGCTGACGCCGCTGCTGTACGTCGACGACGCGGAGCTGCTCGACGGCGAGCGACTGGCCGAGGTCTCAGTCCGGGCGACGGTGCTGGCCCATGAGCGCGGCAAGAAGCTGCGGGTGGTGAAGTTCAAGCCCAAGCGCGGCTACCGGCGGCGCGCCGGGCACCGTCAGGCGCTGACGCGGCTGCGGATCGAGTCGATCGAGCGCGCCGGCGCGACGAAGAGCGAGCAGGAGCTGAGCAATGGCGCATAAGAAGGGACTTGGGTCATCGCGCAACGGACGGGACTCGAACGCCAAGCGGCTCGGCGTGAAGGTGTTCGCGGGCGAGCGCGTGTCGGGCGGCGAGATCATCGTCCGCCAGCGCGGTACGCGCTTCAAGCCCGGCGACGGTGCCGGGATCGGCCGCGACGACACGATCTATGCACGTGCCGCCGGGATCGTGCGATTCACGCGCGGACGTCGCGGGCGAGTGGTTTCGATCGAGGCTCCAGCCGGCGAGTAGCCACCGCGCGCTTCCCGGCCGCGAGTAACGCCCCCTCGCGAGCAACGATCCCCTCCTTGTAGGCGTCGAACGCAGGCTCGACATCCGGCGGCGCCCATACACTGCCCGCGTTCGATCCGCTCGGAAGGAGAGGGCGTGCGAGGCTTCAAGAACTTCCTCATGCAGGGTGATCTGGTCGTGGTCGCGGTGGGCCTGGTGATCGCGCTCGCGTTCAGCACCCTGGTCAAGGCGTTCACCGATGATGTGATCACTCCGCTCGTCAACGCGGCCGGTGGGCACGGCTCGACCGGAATCGGGGTGCGCGTCAACGGACACCTGCTGCAGTTGGGAGCGTTTGTGTCCGCCGTCATCTACTTCGTGGTCTTCATGGCTGTGGTCTACTTCCTGATCGTCGTGCCGTACCGGGCCTACTCCGCGCGGCGTGGACGCAGGGTGTTCGCCGAGCCGCCGGCGGTCAAGAGCTGTCCGGAGTGCCTGTCGGGCGACCTTCCTGTGGCGGCGACGCGCTGCAGCCATTGCGGCATTGCGCTGCCGAGCTCCGCGTAGCCCTTGCAGGTAGCCGAGCGGCTCGGGCCTTCGGTCCCCGCCGCAGCTCCGCAGGGGCCTGCCTGCAGGTGGCGATAATCGCCTTTGAGCGATGAAGGATCGCGCGCGCATCCACGTCCAGGCCGGCGCCGGCGGCGACGGCTGTGTCAGCTTCCGGCGCGAGGCGCATGTGCCCCGCGGCGGGCCGGATGGGGGCAGCGGCGGGCGGGGCGGCGATGTCGTGCTGGTCTGCGACGAATCGCTGCGCGACCTCGAGCGCTTCCGCCGGCGCCAGCACTTCAAGGCAGGCCGCGGCGGCCATGGCGAGGGGGCGTTGCGACACGGTGCCGTGGGCGAGACGCTGACCATCCCCGTTCCGCCGGGGACGGAGGTGCTGGTTGAGGATGACGGCGCACGCTATGACCTGACCATCCCGGGGCAGCAGGTGACGGTCGCCCGCGGCGGGCCCGGCGGTCGGGGCAACAAGCAGTTCGCCAGCCCGACCCATCGGGCGCCGCGCTTCGCCGAGCGCGGCCTGCCAGGCGAGGAGCGCTGGCTGACCCTCCAGTTGAGGCTGCTTGCCGACGCGGGCCTGGTGGGGCTGCCCAACGCCGGAAAGTCCTCGCTGCTCGCGCGGCTCACCCGGGCCCATCCGAAGGTGGCGGCCTACCCGTTCACGACCCTCGAGCCGGTGCTCGGCACGCTCGAGCACGACGATCGGCAGCTGGTGCTGGCCGACATCCCCGGGCTGATCGAGGGGGCAAGCGCGGGAGCGGGGCTCGGACACGAGTTCCTTGCCCACGTCGAGCGCACCCGCTTGCTCGTGCACGTACTCGAGCTGGCGCCCAGCGACGGCTCGGATCCGAAGGCGAACTTCGCGATCGTGGAGCGCGAGCTCGAGCGCCACGATTCCCGCCTCGCCGCACTCCCCCGGATCCTGGTGCTGTCCAAGGCCGATCTCATCGAGCCGCGACTTGCCGAGCGCGAGGCCGGGCGCTGGCGCGCGCGGCTCGGACCGGGCACCCCCGTGATCGTGACCTCCGCGATCTCGCGCGTCGGCCTGGCGGAACTGCGGCAGGAGCTGCTGCGCGCCATTCCCGCGGCGCAGACCGGGCCCCCGACGTCCGCTCCGGGCGGATCGCCGCGGACTCAGCCCGCCGAGCACCGGATCTTCCGCCCGGCGGCCGAGCGCGCCTATCGCGTCACGCGCCGCGGTCCCGGCAGCTACGTCGTCACGGGGAAGGGCATCGAGCGGCTGGTCGCGCGCTACGACCTCGACAACGAGGAGGCGCTCGCCCACCTCGAGCGCCGGTTGCGCGGGATCGGGGTGCTCGAAGCGCTGACAGCCGAGGGGTTCGAGCCGGGCGATGAGGTCGAGATCGCGGGTGTCGCGTTCGAGCTCGACCCGCGTGGTTGACCTCGCCACCGTCGCTCAGCACGCGCATTTTCGACCGTGCGGACGCTGCGGCCGCCCAGCCACAGGCGGTGCGCGTGGGAACGGCAATGGGCTGCGTTTGCTGGCGCGCACCCCGCCGCCGACGCCCCCTTCTCGGCGGGCGCCTGGCTCGGAATCGCGCCGGCCGGACTCCGTGCTCGGGCTGCGGTCGGTCTGCGCGTAAGCTCGCGGGGATGCGTCCGATCGTGGTCAAGCTCGGCTCAAGCGTCGTCGCCGACGAGCGGGGCGAGGTGCGTCGCGCCGCCCTGGCGCGGATCTGCGATGAGCTCAGCGAGCGCCACCGCGCGGGCGAGCGGCCGATAGTCGTGACGAGCGGCGCGATCGCGCGCGGGATGGGCGTGTTGGCGCTGCCGCTGCGCCCCCGGGCGATCGACGAGCTGCAGGCGGCGAGCGCCGTCGGCCAGGGCAAGCTCTACCGGGTCTACGACGAGCTGCTGCGTGAGCGCGGCATCATCTCGGCGCAGGTGCTGCTCACGTTCTTCGACATGAGCGCTCGCAGCCACTATCTCAATGCGCGCCAGACGCTTCGGCGGCTGCTCGATTGGGGGGTGCTGCCGGTTATCAACGAGAACGACACGACGACCACCGACGAGATCTCCTTCGGCGACAACGACTTCCTCGCTGCGCAGGTTGCGATCCTGCTCGGCGCGCGGCTGCTGCTGCTGCTGACCGACAGCGGGGGGCTGTACACCGCCGACCCACGCCGCGATAAGAACGCGCGGCTGGTCGCCGAGGTACACGACCCCGCCGAGCTCGACGGCGTTCAGATCGGCCACTCAAGTTCGCCGATCGGCTCCGGTGGGATGCGCTCCAAGGTGCTCGCCGCCGAGATGGCAACCGCCGCCGGGATCGAGACGGTGATCGCGGGCGGGCTCGAGCCGGGCGTGATCACGCGTGCCGCCGCGGGGCAGCCGGTTGGCACGCGCTTTGCGCCGCGGCCGGGGCGCTACTCGAGCTTCAAGCTGTGGCTGCGCTACGCGAAGCCGGCGCGTGGCGTGTTGATTGTCGACGCCGGGGCGGCGCGCGCGCTGCGCGAGGGCGGCACGAGCCTTTTGCCGGTCGGCGTGGTGGAGGTCCGCGGCGAGTTCGACGCCGGCGACGCGGTCGAGGTCGTGCACGAAGGGCGGCTGATCGGCAAGGGGATCTGCAACTACTCGGCCGCCGAGCTGCGCCGGGTGCGGGGATTGAAGTCCCCGCAGGTGCGCGAGGTCTTGCCGGGGGGGAGCGAGGAGGCCGTCCACCGTGACTACTTCGCGCTCGCGTAACCTGTGGCGGTCATGAGCACCACCGCGACCCGCTCCGTCGCCGAGCTCTGCGCGGACGCCAAGCGCGCCTCGCGGCGCCTTGCGCTGGCCGGGCGGGAGCTCAAGGACGCGGCGTTGGCGGCGATCGCGCAGGCGCTCGAGGCGCGTTGCGAGGAGGTGCTGGAGGCCAACGCGGCGGATCTGGCCGATGCGCGCGAAGACGGCCATCCGCCCGCCTTTCTCGACAGGCTCAAGCTCGATCGTGCCCGCGTTGAGGGGATGGCGGCCGGCGTGCGCACGATCATCGCGCTCCCCGACCCGGTCGGCGAGCTGATCGAAGGGTCGAGGCTGCCCAACGGGCTTGAGCTGCGCAAGGTGCGGGTGCCGCTTGGGGTCGTCGCGGTCGTCTACGAGGCGCGGCCGAACGTGACGATCGACGCGGCCGCCCTGTGCCTGAAGTCAGGCAACGCAATCGTGCTGCGCGGATCATCCGCGGCGGCGCGCTCGAACGCGGTGCTGGCGGGAATCGCGGCCGAGGCGCTGGCCTGTGCAGGGTTGCCGGCTGCCGCGGTGACCCTGCTGCAGGGCGGGCGCGAGCAGATTGCGCAGCTCGCCACCCAGAGCGAGACCGTCGATCTGATCGTGCCGCGCGGCGGCGAGGAGCTGAAGGAGTCGCTTACGGGGGTGGCGACCGTGCCGGTGATCTATGCCGCCGCCGGCAACTGTCACGTTTACGTCGAGCGCAGCGCCGAGTTGGAGATGGCGGAGCGAATCGTGCTCAACGCCAAGGTTCAGCGGCCCGGCGTCTGTAACGCGGCCGAGACGCTGCTCGTGGACGAGCAGATCGCCGAGCGCTTCCTGCCGCGCGTGCTCGCGGCGCTCCACCGGGCGGGCGTGGTGCTCCACGGCGATGAGCGAGCCCGTGCGCTGGCGCCGGCGGGCGTGCCGGTCGAAGCGGCGACCGAGGAGGACTGGGACCGGGAGTATCTGGCGCTGGAGCTGGCGGTGCGCGTGGTGGGGTCGACCGAGGAGGCGATCGAGCACGTCAACCGTCATGGCACCGGTCACTCCGAGGCGATCGTCACGCGCGACCTTGCCGCTGCGCGCGCGTTTCAGCTGGGCGTTGATGCCGCATGCGTCTACGTGAACGCCTCCACTCGCTTCACCGACGGCGGCGAGTTCGGGATGGGCGCTGAGATCGGCAACTCGACCCAGAAGCTGCACGCTCGCGGCCCGATCGGCCTGCGCGAGCTTTGCACCTTCAAGTACTTGGTCGAGGGCGACGGGCAGGTCCGCCGCTGACGGTCGCCTGCAGCGGCGCGGCCAGGCGATGCGCATCGGGATCCTCGGCGGCACCTTCAACCCGCCCCACATCGGCCATCTGATCTGCGCGCAGGAGGCGCACGTGCAGCTGCGCCTTGACGCGGTACTTTTGATCCCCGCGCGCGTGCCCCCGCATAAGGCGGTCGAAGATGAGCCCGGGCCACGCCACCGACTCGAGCTCTGCCGGCTGGCGATCGCCGACGACGAGCGCCTGCGCGTGAGCGCGCTTGAGATCGAGCGGGACGGACCGTCCTACACGGTCGCTACGCTTGAGGAGCTGCATGCCTGCGCGCCGGAAAGCGAGCTGTACCTGATCGTCGGCGGCGACGTCGCCAGAGGGCTGCCGACCTGGCACCAACCCGAGCGCGTGCTGTCGCTCTCGACGCTCGCGGTTGCGAGCCGCCGGGGGACGGCGCGTGGGGCGGTGGAGGCGGCGCTCGCGACGCTGCCCGGCGGCGAGCGGGCCAAGTTCTTCGCGATGCCCCGCATCGGTATCTCCTCCACGCTCGTGCGCCGCCGCGTACGCGAGGGGCTTCCGATTCGCTACCTGGTGCCCGACGCGGTGGCTGCCTACATCGAGCGCAATCGCCTGTACGGAGGGCGGCAGTGATCACGCCGGAACGGCTCGCCGCCGCCGTCGCCGAGTGCGCCGCCGAGCACAAGGCGCTCGACATCGTGCAGCTGGACCTGCGCGGGATCGTTGGCTACGCCGACTACTTCGTGATCTGCTCGGGGCGGTCGGACCGCCAGGTGAAGGCGATCCATGATGCGATCCACCGCGTGCTCAAGGAGCGCTACGGCCTGCTGCCGCACAGCGTCGAGGGCGTGGCCCAGGCGCGCTGGGTGCTGATGGACTACCTGGACGTGGTCGTGCACGTGTTCACCCCGGAGCTGCGCGACTACTATCGCCTCGAGCAGCTCTGGGGCGAGGCGCCAGCGCTCGTGCTGGGCGGCGCGAGCGGCTAAGCGCCCTTGCTCACAGCGCCTGCAGGAGTCGAGGCGCGACCTGCTTCTTGCGGCTCATCACCCCCGGCAGCTCGATTGCGCCATCGCGCGGGGTCGTGCCGAGCGCCCGCGCCACCCCCTGGACGTCGCCGGAGACGAGCAGGTCGGTGCCCTTCTCGGTCAGGTCGGTGATCATCAGCGCGTACAGCGCAAGGCCACTACGCCGGCGCTCCCGTGCCATCGCCTCGAGCAGCTGTTGCCTGCGCGCCAAGAGCGGCGCCTTGCCGACCACCTCGATCTGGGCGATCGCGATCTCGCGCCCTTCGCCGATGCGGTAGCGCTTGGCATCGCGGGTGATGATCTGCTCGGCCGACAGCTGCGAGACGTCCGAGGTCCGCTCGAACATCTCGCGTCCGAATGAGCGCGCGTCGAGCTCAAGGACACGCTCCAGATACTCCACCACCGCGCGGTCGCGCTCGGTCGTGGTCGGCGAGTTGAGGACCATCGTGTCCGAGAGCACCGCGCCGAGCAGCGCGATCGCGGTCGACCGGGTTGGCTCCATCCCGTTCTGGCGAAAGCGCTCGATCACGAGCGTCGCGGTCGAGCCTACCGGGTCGAACGTGGCCCGCACGGGCACGCGCGTCTCGATCGAACCGATGTGGTGGTGGTCGAGGATCTCGACGATCTCGGCCTGCTCGATTCCCGGCACCGCCTGCGCGCGCTCGGCGTGGTCGACGAGCAGGACGCGACGGCGCGGCGGCGCGACCAGGTCCGAGCGGGTCACCAGGCCGATCGGCCGTCGCTCGGCGTCGATCACGACCGCGGCGCCGTAGTGAACCTCCTTGATCTGCTCGGCGATCTCCGCCAGCAGGAAGTCGGGCGTGACCGCGAGCGGATCCGGCTCCATCAGTCCCCGACAGGGCGCTGCGAGCGTGATCATCCGCCCCGAGACGTAGGTGTCGAGCGGTGAGATCACGATCGCGCAGCCGCGCTCGCGGGCGCGCTCCACCACCTCCGGGTCTGCTCGCGAGCCATTCGAGAGCACCAGCAGCGCAGCGCCCAGCTCAATCGCCAGCAACTGGGCGTCCTTGCGGTTGCCGATCACGACCACATCCCCATCGGCGATGCCGCTCCGCGTGCGAGCGTCCATCGAGTGCACCCATACCCTGCCGGCGAGCCGCCTGTTCTCGCCGGTGACGAGCTCGCCCTCGAGCACGCTCACGACCGCATCCACATAGGTCGGCGCGTCCTGCAGCGTCGAGGCGGCGCGTGACTCGCGGATGTAGCGGCGCGCGAGCGCGCGCTCGGTGACGATCCCCACCAGCGCGCCGCTCCCACCTACGACCGCCACGACATGGAGGTTGGCATGCGCCATCTGCAGCCCGGCCTCGCGCACCGGCGCCTGCTCGCCCACGGATGGGCAGGTGGTCTGCATCACGTCGCCCGCGCGCAGCATCACGTGCGGCAGGAGCTCGGGCTCGGGCGCACCCGAGCGCTCAAGCACCCAGCGGGTCTGGGGGTTGCACTCGCCAAGGCGCACGGGCACGTACTCGTTGGCGAGGTCAAGCCGCCGCTTCAACTCCGCGTACCCGATCGCCGAGGCGATCGAATCGGTATCGGGATTGCGGTGGCCACTCACATAGACCGTCGCCATTCTGCGATTATCGCGGCTGCAATGCGCACGCTCGCGGGCCTCAACCGCACGCCGGCTCGCTCCGTCGCCTTCGCTCGCATCGACCGCTAGCGATGGCGACTCCGCCGAGGATCCTGCCGACTCAGATCGACCACGGTGAGGCGCCGGGGGTGCGCTACAGGCTCGAGGGCGAGCTTGTGCCCGTGCTGCACATGGCCCTTGACGGGCGGATGCCGGTCTACTTCGAGCATCACGTGCTGCTGTGGAAGTACCCGGACCTCCAGATCGGCCTGCATCCGTTGCGCAAGGGCCTGCGACGCCGGCTGTTCGGTGGCATGCCGCTGCTTCTGCTCGAAGCCCAATCGGCCGGGGAGATCGCGTTCAGTCGCGACGCGCCTGGACACGTGGTTGCAGTGCATCTGCAGCCAGGGGAGGCGATTGCCGTCCGGGAGCATCAGTTCCTCGCCGCGACGGGCAGCATCGAGTACGACTACAGCCGCATGAAGGGTTTCGCCAACGTCCTCTATGGCGGCGGCTTCTTCGTCGACCAGTTCGCCGCTGCCGCGCAGGAGGGCGTCGTCTGGATCCACGGGTACGGCAACGTGTTCGAGAAGCAGCTTGAGCCGGGCGAGACGATCGATATCGAGCCGGGGGGGTGGGTGTATCGCGACCAGACGGTCGAGATGTCCCAGCAGGTGTACGGCTTTCGCACGGGCCTGCTCGGTGCCGGCGCGGGCAACCTCGTGTTCAACCGCTTCACGGGGCCGGGGAGGGTTGCGCTGCAGAGCGCCTACTTCCATCCGCCGGGCGCGGAGACAGGGGCCGGCGGAGGCCAGCCTCAGGCAGCTGGCGGCGGCCTGCTCGGCGGGATCATGGGCGGGCTGCTCGACAACTGACGGTGCGCCGCGCGCGCGATCGTCGACCGTGTCCACCCTTCAGTCCTCCGTCGGCTGCGGACGGTGAGCTTCGCCTCCGGTCATCTGGCGCGGCATGAGCCTCGCCTCCGGTCATCTGGCGCGGCATGAGCTTCGCCTCCGGTCATCTGACGCGGCATCCGCTACCCGCGGGGATCGCCGGCGCGCTCGGGGTGCGCGGCTACCAGCTGCTCTGCGACGTGGCCGGGGTTGGGGCGGGGCGCCTCGGGCGGCACGCATTCCTGCTCGTTGCGCCGGAGCCGGAGGCAGGCGCTCCCGATCCGGGGACGCAGCTCGTCCTGCACCACCAGCAAGTTCGGGACGAGCGCGTGGCGGCCCTCTATCCATCCCTTGCGGCGCAGCTTGGATACCTGCGGCTGAGCGGCTATCGGCTGTCGCTCGAGCGAGTCGGGCTGCGCAGCCGCCTGCACGTGGTCGACCCGGGCAGCGGCCGGCTGCTGGCGAGCATTCCCGAACGCCACCCCGGACGGCTGCTCGGGCGCGGCCGCGACGCCGCCAGCCTGCTGAGGGCGTTGCGCTCGCTGCCGCCAGCAGCCCCGCCGGCGGCGGGAAGCGACGAGGAGCTGATGCGCGAGGTGCTGCTGGCGCTGGCGCTGCGCGAGCCCGAGCTCTCGGGGGCGCAGGCGGCGGAGCTTGCCGACCGGGCGCTGGCGCTGGTGCGGGCGCGGCCGGGGCTTGAGCTGCCGGCGGCGCTGGAGCAGGCAAGGCGCGGGCGCGGCTAGGGAGGCGAATCGTGGCGAGAGGCAAGTCCGAGCGGTCCGCAGCCGGCTGCTCCGATGGGGGAAAGGGCGCCGGATTGCGCGTACGAGACGCGCGCCCAGCGGATCGGGAATGGGCGGTGGGGGTGCTGCGCGAGCGCTGGGGCTCAACGACGATCATCAGCAGGGGCTGCGCGCTCGACGCCGCGGGTCTGCCCGCGCTGATTGCCGAGCGGGTCGCGCCGCGGGATGGCCCCGGGGAGCTGCCGGCGCCACGCGAGCCCGTTGGCCTTGCGACCTACGCGCTTGACCGGGACGCTTGCCAGCTGGTGACGCTCGATGCGCTGCGGCCGCGGACGGGCATCGGCGCAAGGCTGCTTGAGGCCCTCGCGCGCGCGGCGGCCGCCCGCGGCTGTGCGCGGTTGTGGCTGATCACCACCAACGACAATCTCGATGCGCTGCGCTTCTATCAGCGACGCGGGCTGCGCGTGGTCGCGGTCCACCGAGGCGCGGTGGATCGCGCCCGCAGGCTCAAGCCGAGCATTCCGCTGGTCGGCGCCTACGGGATCGAGATCCACGATGAGCTTGAGCTCGAGCTCGCGTTGAGCTGATTCGGCTCCGCGGGGCCAGGGGGATCCGTACGGCTGAAGGGCGGGAGCCATCCACCCGAAGGACGGCTGGATGCGCCCGGCGCGGCTCGCGCCGACCGGAGCGCGTTGCGTTAGTCTTGCAGAGGACTTCGACTTCGCCGGGGCTGTAGCTCAGTTGGCTAGAGCGCGTCGCTGGCAGCGACGAGGCCAGGGGTTCGAGTCCCCTCAGCTCCACCTTCCTCCGGGGGCGTCATTGATCGGCTTTCGGCGGCGCGGCGTCGGTGCGGCCGGATCCGGCGCCTTCCACTGGCGCGGACGGATACCGCCCCCTTGGGGGGCCGCCTACCGCTTGACATCCCCGCTGGATGGGGGTAGAAGAGCTCTCACCGGCGATCCAGGCCGAAGGGAGACGCATGAAACGCAGGGGAGCGCTGTTCGACGCGCGCGCGATCGGATGCGGGCGTCCAAGCGGGCACGCGAGAAGTCGGTTTAGAGCGTGCAGCAAGGCGCCGTGGCCGATGATCCGGCGAGGGGCGCAGGCGACGCTGCTGGCGGCCTGCGCGATCGCTGTGGTGACGAGCGCCTTTCTCGGCCCCGGCCTTGGGGGCGCGCCCGCCCAGGCCTCGTCCGCGGCAACGTCGGCCGCAGCAGGGACCGCGGCTGCGCGGGGCTCGCGCGCCGCGGACACGCGGCTGGCGATCGCGCGCTCGGCGGCACGGCTGCGCTACAGCCTCGCTACCGTCGGCGCGTATGGGGGCGAGCCCTCGATCACCTCAAGTCCCACGGGCATCCTCTACGACACCACTCCGAGCGGCGGCACGATCCTGTACCGCTCGACCGATCATGGGGCGAGGTGGACGCAAGCGACCACTGCCGATCACTCGAGCGGGGACGACTGCGTCTCAACCGATCAGTCGGGCGCGCTCTACCTCTGCAACCTGGCCGGCAGCAGGTCGCAGGCGCCGCTGCAGGCGGACGTCTGGAAGTCACTCGACGGGGGCCACAGCTGGCTCTACGGCGACAACCGGATCGACACCGCGACGGGCAGCGATCTGTGCGGCACCAGCTGCCAGCCGTTCGGGGTCGATCGACCTTGGGTGGACGCGTACATCCCGCCGGGCAAAAGCACGAGCCATGCGCTTGTCGCGCTCGCCTACCACGACTTCTACGGCCCCAGCCAGATCCGGGTCAACATCTCGACCGACGGTGGCAGGACATTCGGGCGGCCGATCGACATCCTCACCCATCTGAGCGCGCGGGGTACCTCGCAGGCGGCCGTCGCGTTGGCGGATTCCGCCTGCAACACCGTGCCGATCGGGCTTGAGATCGCCAGGGGAGGCGCGCATCGGGGCCGCATCTACGCGGCGTGGATCGCCTCGGACCCCGAGAGCCCCGCGACGGGCTGCAACGTGACCATGGCACAGGCGTTCCACAACCTGTTCGTCGCCTTCTCCGACGACGGTGGGCGGACGTGGACGCCCCAACTGGCCTACGACGCCGGCATCGGCCACGATGCCTCGACCCCGTTCGCAGCCTTTACGCTGGACAATCGCGGAAATCCCTACATCGCCTTCACGGCTCCTGGTCCGGCGGACAACCCTGCTCGGTGCGCGGCGGAATCGGCGGCCGGCACGGTTCAGTCGGATACCAGCTGCGCATATCACATGTGGGTGGTTTGGTCGTCAAATGGGGGAGGCACCTGGGATGGCGGCGGCGGCGCGATTCCCGGCAGCGCCGCGTCCGCCTACGAGGTCGATCCCTCGGCGCGGCCGCAGACGGACGTGTTCCCAGCGATCGCCGCGGGAAACCCAGGCGAGGTCGACGTCGCCTGGCTTCGCACAGACGAGATCGAGCCCACAGACCCGCTCGGCAAGTTCGATCCTGGCGGTTGCGCTGGCCCGGGGCCGGCAAACGGCAACCCGCCCTTCTACCCACCGATCTGCGCCTGGAGCCTGTGGGCCGGACAGTCGCGGGACTTGCGCGCCGGGCCGACCAGGGCGGCATGGAGCAGGGTTCGGCTGACCGCGACGCCGATGCATGTCGGCGACATCTGCAACCTCGGGATCTTGTGTCTACCCGACATCGAACCGCAACCTGCTCGACTTCATCTCCGAGACGGTCGATCCGT